>ERZ773090.24-NODE-24-length-201440-cov-37.0073_pt1 | contig 201440 bp, 198 predicted proteins | sample MGYA00580579_ERZ773090 | MGnify/ENA primary metagenome ERZ773090 (study PRJEB29015, sample SAMEA2738014) | human oral metagenome | biome: human oral; feature: human-associated habitat; material: dental | place: China | collected 2132 ... | reverse complement strand
TTATGTCACCCTGCACTTTGGTTGGTTCGTCTTCTTGTTCAGTTTTCAAAGGGCTCTGCCTCTTTCTGAGACAACTTCTTTATTCTACCAGCTCTTCCCCCCTTTGTCAATAGCTTTTCTCGCTTTTTTTCTGTTTTATTTCCTTTATATACCTCTCTTCCCCTAAACCACGCCTTTTTAGTCCCCTTTCGCAACACTCTAGCACTGCCTCCGAAAATACACTGATGAACCTCTTGGCTTCTTGAGTGATAACTTTTTGCGAGAATTGTCGTCTGATGAATTTATAATCATGATTATAAAATTGCAGAAAATCACTTTTTTCAAGAAGCTTCTCTAATTCATCTAAGTTCTCCAAAAGTCCAACGTGAAAAGCAATAGGAACAAAGGTTCTCTCCAGTGGTTGCGTGCAGACGCTTCTAAACTCAACAGTCCCCCGTTTTGTTAAATTTTGATATTGATAGCTTCTATGATTAGCAAAATCTGCCTCGTCTGGAAGAATATAGTGCTGTTGACCACTTAAATCCCAAGCTGAGATTTCTTCCTGTCCCAAATAATCTTTTACACGAATGGGTTCAAAATAGAGGATTTCTGTTTCTCTTTCGGCTGTAAAAAGAGCTGAATTGGCAAGATAATTAAAAAAATCTTCTTCTGTTTCAAAAGATATCTTATTAACACCGACATTCTCTTCAAAAACCCCATGCATAGAATTTTCCCAAAAAATATCTCGTGAAATTTTAGTTGACCAATTTTGTCCCCAAAATTCTGAGTTAGCAAAAAGGTAAGCTTTCACAGCTTCAATCTTATTAAAAGCGTTGATAACTCTTAAATAATTGCTCTTGCTGACATCTAATTGTACTTGATTGCCACAAATAAAAGAACCGTATTGAGGAAAACCATGAAAAAAAGAATCTTTTTTATTTCCCGATAAAGCCAAGAAATTTAAAAGCATTTGATAACGAGGTAATTTAACAGCTCTATTATCATTTAAATACCAATAAGGATGCACTCCAAATCCCTGTATAGCATGGTTGTAAGGTTTGAGAAAGGCTTGTATGACTTTCATATATTGATTAAAGCGTTCTTCAATATCCTGAATCTTTTTTGCCTTCCCAAAAGCAAATTCTATTGTATTATAAGAAACTTCAAAAAGAATTCTATCCTCTGATTTTCTATCAATCAATTGCACAGGACAACCATCCTGATCATATCTTTCCACTTCAAAAAATAGAGATTCCTTAAGATGAAACATTACAGATTTTGTTACTGTTATATCAGTTGCCTGATGGCTCAAATTAACTATTGGAAACTCTAATTCAACTCCTATATAAGACTCTGGTTTATCTTGAATATTATCAAGATAGCGCTTTTTTAATAAGTCTACTGCTTTAGTCATACCCTTTTCTCCTAAAATATTTGAAACAATTATAGCAAATTTTGTAAAAAAATCAAAAAGCGTTTATTTAGGAAATGCTTCTACTATTAAAAGTATTTCCTAAATAAACGCTGTCTTTTTCAACATGATGAGTGTTCCACTAGGAGCCTCTCCTAGTGGTAGACCAGAGCTAGACTAAGAATTATTATAATTCCAACATCATAACACTCAACAAAATTGATGATCTTATACTAATTCAATAATTGCCATTGGGGCAGCATCACCACGACGTGGTTCAGTTTTAAGAATACGTGTATAACCACCATTACGTTCTGCATAACGCGGTGCAATTTCTGAAAAAAGCTTTTGAAGAGCAGTTGTTGATGTGTATTCATCTTTAGCTTCATCATAACTTTCAGATGCAATTTCGTTACGAACAAATGCTGCTGCTTGACGACGAGCATGAAGATCGCCACGTTTACCAAGAGTAATCATTTTTTCAACTGTTTTACGGATTTCCTTTGCACGAGCTTCTGTTGTCACAATAGATTCGTTGATAAGAAGATCAGTCGTCAAATCACGAAACATTGCTTTACGCTGCGAGCTAGTACGTCCTAGTTTACGGTAAGCCATTATTTCCTCCCTATATTATTATTTATCATTTTTCAAGCCTAAACCAAGATCTGCAAGCTTTACTTTAACTTCTTCAAGACTTTTACGTCCAAGATTTCTAACTTTCATCATTTCAGATTCAGACTTTTCAGTTAAATCATAGACTGTATTAATACCAGCGCGTTTAAGACAGTTATAAGAACGCACTGATAAATCAAGTTCCTCAATCGTACGATCAAGTACTTTCTCATCAGAAACTTGTTCTGTTTCTTTCATGACATCAGTCGCCTTGGCTACCTCGGTTAAATCAGTAAAAAGATTTAAATGCTCAATCAAAACACGAGCAGATAACCCAAGAGCATCCTCAGGAATAATTGTGCCATTGGTCATAATTTCAATTGTTAATTTATCAAAGTTATCATTGCTGCCCACACGAGCTGGCTCAACTTGATAATTAACTTTTTTAACTGGCGTATAGATAGAATCTATCGCGAGCGTCCCAACTGGTGCATCATCTATTTTATTTTTCTCTGCTGGAACATAACCACGATTAGTTGCAACAGTCATGGTTGCTTTTAAATTAGCACCTTCAGCAATAGTAAAGAGATAATGATCAGGATTAACTATTTCAATATCACTGTCTGTTAAAATATCTCCAGCAGTAATTTCTGCAGGTCCTTCAACATCTAATTCAACAATCTTTTCTTCTTCGACATAAGATTTTACAGCAAGTCCTTTTATATTAAGGATGATTTGCATAACATCCTCGCGTACACCTGGGATAGTATCAAATTCGTGTAGTACTCCATCAATCTTAATTGATGTAACAGCTGCACCCGGAAGTGAAGACAACAGCACACGACGAAGGGAATTCCCTAGAGTTGTACCATAGCCACGTTCAAGTGGTTCAATGACAAATCTGCCGTAATCTTTATTTTCATCAATTTTTGTTATTATTGGTTTTTCAAACTCAATCATCTATTTTACCCCTCTAAAACAATCCTGTGTACTATTAACTTATGATTATACACGACGACGTTTTGGAGGACGAGCACCATTATGTGGTACAGGAGTCACATCACGAATTGACGTTACTTCAAGACCAGCAGCGGCAAGCGCACGAATAGCAGACTCACGACCTGAACCTGGACCTTTTACAGTAACTTCAACTGTTTTAAGACCGTGTTCTTGTGCAGACTTAGCAGCGGCTTCTGCAGCCATTTGAGCAGCAAATGGAGTAGATTTACGTGAACCTTTGAATCCAAGAGCACCAGCTGATGACCATGCAAGAGCGTTACCATGCACATCTGTAATCATAACAATAGTGTTATTAAATGTTGCGTGAATATGGGCAATACCAGATTCAATATTTTTCTTGACACGACGTTTACGTGTTGGTTTAGCCAATTTTTTTACCTCCTATTTTATTTTTTCTTACCTGCAATCGCTACAGCTTTACCCTTGCGAGTGCGAGCATTGTTTTTGGTATTTTGTCCACGGACAGGAAGTCCACGACGATGACGGATTCCGCGATATGAACCAATTTCCATCAACCGTTTAATATTCAAGTTAACTTCACGACGAAGATCTCCTTCAACCTTGATTGCATCAACTTCACGACGAATAGCATCTTCTTGATCAGATGTTAAATCTTTGACACGGATATCCTCAGAAACACCTGCTGCTGCAAGAATTTTTTTAGAAGTTGGCAAACCGATACCATATACATAAGTAAGTGATACGACTACACGTTTGTCATTTGGAATATCAACTCCAGCAATACGAGCCATTTTTTCTCCTTTCTATTATCCTTGACGTTGTTTGTGTTTTGGGTTTGCTGGGCAAATTACCATAACACGACCATTACGACGAATAACTTTACAGTATTCGCAAATTGGTTTAACAGATGGTCTTACCTTCATGTTTTAATCCCTCCATTTATTTCGATTATTTAAAGCGGTATGTGATACGTCCACGTGTTAAATCATACGGACTCATTTCGACAGTAACCTTATCTCCTACTAAAATACGAATATAGTTTTTCCGAATTTTTCCAGATACGGTTGCCAAAATTTGGTGTCCATTTTCCAATTCAACTGTAAACATTGCATTTGGCATTGTTTCGACAACTTTACCTTCAATTTCAATCACATCTTCTTTTGCCACGCAAAAGTACCCCCTAAATTTCGATTTGATGTCCTCTGAGCACAGAGGTAACAATTATAAGCCAGACTAGCTTATTTTATCACTCTTTGCAATAAAAATCAAGCACGGTGACAGGAATTTATGACAAATTTGCTAAAACTTTAGCAATTGTCTCAAAAACTAAATTGATATCTTGATTTCCTTCAATATCATAAACAAGACCTTTATTACGATAGTATTCAATTATTGGATGCCCTTGAGCAATGTTGACATCTAAGCGACGTTTTACTGTTTCCAGTTTATCATCTTCACGTTGATAATAATCATCTTCATTATAATCTGCTGGTGGGTTAAAGACTTTATGATAAGTTTCACCTGTCTTACGATTGATAATACGACCACTCAAACGCTCCACCAAACAAGCTGGATCAACATCAATATTGATAACGCCATCTAGCTTAAGATTAAGTTTTGATAAAATCTCATCCAAAGCATGAGCTTGTTCAATGGTACGTGGATAGCCATCTAGCAAGAAACCTTTTTTAGTAATATCTGATTCTGAAAGACGCTCTTTAACAATACCATTGGTTACTTCATCAGGAACAAGCTCTCCCTTATCAATAAAACTCTTTGCCAAGGTTCCCATTTCTGTTTGGTTAGCCATAGCTGCACGAAACATATCTCCCGTTGAAATATGAGCAAGGCCAAATTTTTCAACAATCTTAGCTGCCTGAGTCCCTTTGCCAGCACCTGGCAATCCCATGATTAAAAGATTCATGATATTCTCCTTAATTTTATTTTTAAATAAATCTACCAGATTGGCAAACTTATTAAAAAACAAAATAGAAGGGAGTAAGACCAAAACCCAAAGAAATTAAATCATTGAATTTACTGTCCTACCCCCGCATAGCCATTACTTTTATAGAAATTATTTCTTGTAAAAATAATAACTTCTGCGCTTGATAACGCCTTACTACAAAGTTTAAGAAATTCTATCGCTTTATATTCTATTCTGTAACATTCATAAAACCAACATATTTTCTCTTCAACAGATAGCCTTCCAATTGCTTCATTCCTTCAATGCCTGTAGAAATAACAATTAACAGACTGGTACCTCCTAAAGCAACACTTGATGACAAATCAAATTGTTGTTGAGCTACAATTGGACTCAAAGCAACAAAGGCCAAGAAAATGGAACCAATCGTTGCCAATTTTTTCAGAAGCGATGAAAGGTATTCCTCTGTTTCACGACCAGGTCGAACACTAGGAATATAAGAAGCGTTTTTTTGTAAATTCTCTGCTGTCTTTTCAGGATTGACTTGCACAAAAGTATAAAAGAATGAGAAAAGTACAATGAGAACAGCATAAACTGCCATTCCTGTTGGATTAGTATAAGAAAGCCATTCTTGCAAGGTTGTCATCCAAGGAATATCGCGACCATGTTGGAAAAATGGCAAGATAGTACTTGGAATAGTTGTAATAGAACTTGCAAAAATAACAGGAATAACTCCAGCTGGATTTATCTTCAAAGGAAGATAAGAATTCGTCGGAGCACCTTGCGCCAACTTAGTATATTGGATTGGAATCTTATATTCTGCTTGTTGAACAAAAGTTGTAAAGAAAATAATGATGAGACTAGCTAAAATCAAAAGTCCCACAAAAATAAGGGAATTCTTCATTTCGCTTGAACGGATATTGACAAAATAATCTTCATAAACGGATTTGATAGTCCTTGGTATAGATGAAATAATTCCCGCAAAGATGATCATTGAAACACCATTACCAAAACCTTTATCCGAAATCTGATCTCCTAGCCAAGTTACAACCACACTTCCTGCGGTTAAAATAGCACCAATTAAAAGAAATGTCTGGACATTTGGTGTCTTCACAAGAGAAACACTTGATAGAGCACTAAATCCTGCTGTAATACCAATAGATTGGAAAAAAGCAAGGACTAGTGAAATATAGCGCGTTGCTTGATTCAGCTTACGACGCCCGACTTCCCCTTGTTTTCCCCATTCAACAAACTTAGGTAAAATATCCATTTGTAAAAGTTGAACAACAATGGAAGCGGTAATATAAGGACTAACCCCCATGGAAAAAACGGAAAAGTTACTCATAGCATTACCACTAACAAGGTTAAGCATATTTAAAAATGGTAGATCACTTAGTTGTTCAAGACTTTTAGCATTGATGCCTGGTACGGTAATGTGTGTACCAACACGAAATACAAAGATGATAAAAATAGTAAAGAAAATCTTTTTTCTAACACTTTTCACCTTTAGGGCGTCTTTTAAAAGTCTAAAAAACATTAGATCACCTCGATTGAACCACCTTTAGCAATGATGGCTGCTTCAGCAGATTTTGAGAATTTAGCTGCCTTAACAGTTAATTTTTTAGTTAATTCGCCATTACCAAGAATTTTAATTCCTGATTTTTCAGCTTTTACGATACCAGTTTCAACAAGAACAACTGGTGTTACTTCTGCACCATCTTCAAAGACATTTAACTGATCAAGATTAACCAATGCATACTCTTTAGCATTGATATTAGTAAAACCGCGTTTTGGAAGACGACGAAAGAGTGGCGTTTGTCCACCTTCAAAGCCCGAACGGATATTACCTCCACTACGAGCTTTTTGCCCTTTTTGTCCACGACCTGCAGTCTTACCATTACCAGAAGATGAGCCACGACCCACACGGTTACGAGTTTTACGAGAACCTTGAGCAGGTTTAAGTTCATGAAGTTTCATTTTATAGTTTCTCCTTATTTGTAAAATGCTAGCGCCTTTATAGGGGAAAAGGTGTTCCCTATAAAAACTCGCCTATACTAATGTTTATTACTTTTAAGTCGCCAAGTGACAGACACAAAGCGACTTAAACCTATAAGATATAAGCTACTGATTATCTACTGATGAATCAGTCTTGCCTACCTTTCAAGAAAGCAACTGTGTCAAAAAATCAAGCTTTCAGGATTTGAAAAGAGCTTATTCGCTCAAGCTCCTATTAATCCATCTTACTTGCAAGACTCAATTAACTTTCTGCTTACTTGACATCTTCTACAGTTACCAAATGTGAAACTGCATTAACCATACCACGAATAGCGGCATTATCTTCTTTGATAACTGAACTATTTAATTTACCAAGTCCAAGGGCAACAACTGTTTTACGTTGTGCAGGAATGCGACCGATTGGAGACTTAGTCAAAGTAATTTTAATCTGTGCCATGACTTCTCCTTTCTTATGCCAAATCAGAGACTGAAACACCGCGAAGTGAAGCGACTTCTTCAGCACGTTTAAGCTGTTTCAATCCTTCAACAGTTGCACGAACAATGTTGATTGGAGTATTTGAACCTAATGATTTTGATGTAATATCTGCTACACCGGCTAATTCAACAACAGCACGAACAGCACCGCCAGCAGCAACCCCAGCACCTTCTACTGCTGGCTTCAACAAGACACGAGCACCACCAAATTCTGAACGAACTTCGTGAGGAATTGTTGTGCCAACCATTGGTACCTCAATCATGTTTTTCTTAGCAGCTTCTACTGCTTTACGAATAGCTTCTGGTACTTCTTGAGCTTTACCAGTACCAAAACCAACACGGCCATTACGATCACCAACAACTACAAGAGCAGCAAAGCGAAGACGACGTCCACCCTTAACAACTTTTGTAACACGGTTAATCGCAACAACGCGTTCTTCAAGTTCTACTGCATTATCTTTAAATGCCATTATTAAGTGTCCTCCCTATTAGAATTTCAATCCGTTTTCACGAGCTGAGTCAGCCAAAGCTTTAACACGTCCGTGATAGAGATATCCACCGCGGTCAAACACCACTTCAGAAATACCTTTAGCAACTGCACGTTCAGCAACGAGTTTACCAACAACAACGGCTTGTTCAGTTTTAGTTCCTTTTGAAACTTCTTTGTCAAGAGTTGAAGCACTTGCGAGCGTTACACCCGCTACGTCATCAATCACTTGAGCGTAGATGCCTGTATTAGAACGGAAAATGTTCAAACGTGGGCGATCAGCAGTTCCAGAGAGTTTTCCGCGAACACGACGATGGCGTTTTTGGCGGATTTTATTTTTATCTGGTTTCGAAATCACAATTTTCACCTCTTAAATTTTATAATTGTCAAATTGACAGGGATGATCTAATAGTGTTTGTAAAATAGACAAACATTATTAGATCAATCTTATTTACCTGTTTTACCTTCTTTACGGCGTACATACTCACCAGCGTAACGAATTCCCTTACCCTTATAAGGTTCTGGAACACGAAGACCACGAATATAAGCTGCTGTCTGACCAACAACCTCTTTATTAATTCCATTAACAACGATGGCTGTAGCAGTTGGTACTTCAAACGTAATACCTTCTGGAGCCTCAACTTCATCTGGATGAGATTTACCGACTGAAAGAACAAGTTTCTTCCCTTGAAGTTGAGCACGGTAACCAACCCCACGCATTTCAAGTTCCTTTTTGAACCCTTCAGAAACGCCAATAACCATATTGTTTAAGTTAGCACGAGCTGTACCATGAATTGTTTTCATTTCTTTGGAATCATTTGGACGATGAAGTGTTACTTCTGTTCCTTCAATTTTAATTTCAATAACTTTTGGGAACTCACGTGTAAGCTCTCCTTTAGGGCCTTTTACAGTAACAACATTATCTTTATTAGTGACTTCTACACCAGCAGGCAACGTGATTACTTTATTACCAATACGTGACATATTTATTCTTCTCCTGTTAAATTATCAAGCCGCCTGAGCGACTAGTTTTCACGGGGTACTCATGATACAAAGGCGTCAAAAGCCAAAGTGAAAATAGATAACTTGACGAAGAAACACAGGTTTCTAGGAAAATTTATCTTTTTCACACAGGTTTTAACCTATGTTCAAATGAGTATAGTTGTTTATCTATTACGTTTTCAAGATACTGTTCAAATTAAACTACGTTGATTTAAACACAGTATTTTACCCGTATTCAATTAGTTCTTCAATAATATTAAATAACTATTTAGTTTAATAGTTAAACTGAACACGCTCTGAGAACTGTGCAAAATAGATAAGTGGACTTTTTTTGTAAACAAACTGCTCCAACTTCCTAATTTGCTTTGTCCTTTACAAGTTTTGCATCTTAATATTACCAAACGTAAGCAATAACTTCTCCGCCAATATTTTTTTGACGGGCTTCTCTATCAGTCAAAAGACCTTCAGAAGTTGAAATAATTGCAATCCCAAGCCCATTGAGAACTTTTGGAACATCTTCGCGTTTTGTATAGACACGAAGACCCGGTTTTGAAATACGTTTTAAGCCAGTGATAACTCTTTCACCATTTTGACCATATTTAAGAAAGATACGGATAATACCCTGCTTGTCATCTTCAATAACTTCAACATCTTTTACAAAACCTTCACGCTTAAGGATTTCAGCAATTCCTCTTTTGATGTTTGATGCAGGAGCTTCAACTACGCTGTGATTTGCTTGATTAGCATTACGAATACGAGTTAAGAAGTCTGCAATCGGATCAGTCATAACCATTAATTTTTTCTCCTTTTACTAGTAGTTTGAATCATTCACTTGCTAGTTATTTTTCTTTTGATACTTTTTAGAATGACAAAAGACATCAGCAGCCGTCTATAGCGTTTCATGACTAATGTTTGAGCCTATAGGTTCAAAACCTTCCTTGATTGATAAGCTAACCACTTATCAATCTTTTCACCCTAACAAAAAGTATCAGTCTTGGCTCGCTAATGCTCACCGATAAGTTTGAAAAAAGCTGAAAACTCTTTTCAAACTACCAAGAAGCTTTTGTTACGCCCGGAATTTGTCCTTTGTATGCTAATTCACGGAAGCAAACACGACAAAGTTTAAACTTGCGGTAAACAGAGTGTGGTCGACCGCATTTTTCACAACGAGTGTAAGCTTGCGTAGAGAATTTTGCTGGGCGTTTGCTCTTAGCAACCATAGATTTTTTAGCCAATTTAAACCTCCTTATTATTTTGCGAAAGGCATTCCAAGGCCTGTCAGCAATTCACGCGATTCTTCATCAGTGTTAGCAGTTGTAACGATAACAATATCAAGACCACGGACTTTATCAACATTATCAAAGTTGATTTCTGGGAAGATCAATTGTTCTTTCACACCAAGTGTGTAATTACCGCGTCCATCAAATGATTTTGTTGGGACACCATGGAAGTCACGGACACGTGGAAGTGAAACTGTCACCAATTTGTCTAAGAATTCATACATGCGTTGTCCGCGAAGAGTAACCTTCGCACCGATAGCAACACCTTCACGAAGACGGAAGCCGGCGATTGATTTCTTAGCTTTAGTAATAAGTGGTTTTTGACCTGAAATAAGCGCTAATTCAGCAGCTGCTTTTTCAAGATTTTTTGCATTTGACACAGCATCACCAACACCCATGTTAAGGACGATTTTATCAACCTTAGGAACGGCCATTACAGATGTGTAATTAAATTTTTCTGTCAATGCAGGAACTACTTCATTAAGATATTTTTCTTTTAAGCGATTTGCCATTATACTTCTCCTTTCCTTCGTGATTAATCAAGTACTTCGCCTGATTTTTTGTTGTAGCGAACTTTTTTACCATCAACAACTTTATAGCCAACACGACCCGCAACTCCATTTTTATCAAGAACTTGTACGTTTGATACATGGATAGGTGCTTCCTTTTCTACGATAGCACCTTGAGGGTTCTCATTGTTAGGTTTTTGGTGTTTTTTAACAATGGCCACACCTTCAACAACAACTTTATTAATTTTCGGAAAAGCTTTAAGAACTACAGCTTCAACACCTTTGTCCTTTCCAGCAATAACGCGAACTTTATCGCCTTTTTTTACAAACATTAAGATTTTCTCCTATTCTTTCTTACGCCCTGAGGCACCCTGACAAAACCAGGGGACTATACTCACATCTATCGTTAGAGCTTCTCACTGAACCTTAGTTAAGCCTTTGTCACTCTGATTTGTCTAACGTTGATTTTTTGAGTACTATTGTTTGTGAGTTTCAATTAAAGTACTTCTGGCGCTAGTGACACGATTTTCATGAAGTTACCTTCACGCAATTCACGAGCAACAGGGCCAAAGATACGAGTTCCGCGAGGTGTCTTATCATCACGGATAATAACAGCTGCATTCTCATCAAATTTGATGTATGAACCATCAGCACGACGAGCACCTGATTTAGTACGAACAATAACGGCTTTCACCACATCACCTTTTTTAACCGCACCACCAGGAGTAGCTTGTTTTACTGAAGCAACGATGACATCACCGATGTTCGCAAATTTACGACCTGAACCGCCAAGAACTTTGATAGTCAGGATTTCGCGGGCACCACTGTTGTCAGCGACTTTTAAACGACTTTCTGATTGAATCATTTAAGTTTTTCTCCTTTCAGGCTTAATTAAATAATGACAGCTTCTTCAACCACTTCAACAAGACGAAAACGTTTTGTTGCTGAAAGCGGACGAGTTTCCATGATACGAACAATATCGCCTGCTTTTGCAGTATTGTTTTCATCATGAGCCTTATATTTCTTTGAGTAGTTAATACGTTTACCATAGACTGGGTGGTTACGTTTAGTTTCAACTACAACTGTGATTGTTTTGTCCATTTTATCAGACACAACACGACCAACTAGCGTTCTACGTTGTTTACGTTCCATTAGATTTTTCCTTTCCCAATCTATTCTTTCGTTTCTGCTTGCACGGTTTTAACACGTGCAATTTGCTTTTTCACTTCGTTCAAACGGGCAGTTTGATCAAGTTGACCTGCTGCAGCTTGGAAACGAAGATCGAAAAGTTCTTTCTTAAGTTCGTTTTCTTTCTTAGCAAGTTCTTCTTGAGAAAGACCACGAAGCTCTTTAACAAAATCTTTAATTTCTTGAAGTTTCATGTTTTCTCCTTATTCTGCTTCACGTTTTACGAATTTAGTTTTAACTGGTAATTTGTGGCTTGCAAGGCGAAGAGCTTCACGGGCAACTTCTTCTGGAACATCAGCAATTTCAAACATGATTTTTCCACGCTTAACTGGTGCGACCCAGCCTTCTGGAGCACCTTTCCCAGATCCCATACGTACACCGATGGCCTTAGCAGTGTAGGACTTATGAGGAAAGATTTTAATCCAAACTTTACCACCACGTTTCATGTAACGCGTCATAGCGATACGAGCAGCCTCAATTTGACGATTAGTAATCCAGTGACTAGTTGTAGCTTGCAGACCATATTCTCCAAAAGCTACTTTCTTACCGCCTTTAGCTTCACCACGCATTTTTCCACGGAATTCACGACGATGTTTAACACGCTTAGGTACTAACATTTGTTATTTCCCTCCTTTAGTGTTTTTACGAGCTGGAAGAATTTCGCCACGGTAAATCCAAACTTTAACACCAAGCTTACCATAAGTCGTATCAGCTTCTTCCCAAGCATAATCGATATCCGCACGAAGTGTGTGAAGTGGAACAGTTCCTTCTGAATATCCTTCGCTACGTGCGATGTCCGCACCATTTAAACGACCCGATACTTGAGTTTTAATTCCTTTAGCTCCTGCACGCATAGTACGTTGGATTGCTTGCTTTTGAGCACGACGGAAAGCAACACGTTGCTCAAGCTGACGAGCAATATTTTCACCAACAAGGTGAGCATCAAGATCTGGTGATTTGATCTCAACAATATTAATGTGAACTTGTTTTCCAGTCAATTTGTTAAGTTGAGCACGAAGAGCATCGACATTTGCTCCGCCTTTACCGATAACCATACCAGGTTTTGCAGTATGAAGGGAAACATTTACCTTATTGACTGCACGTTCAATTTCAATAGTTGAAACTGCGGCGTCAGCCAACTCTTTTTGAATGAATTTACGGATTGCGAGATCTTCATGAAGGTAATCCGCGTATTCTTTTTCAGCATACCATTTTGCATCCCAATCACGAATGATACCGACACGCATACCAATTGGATGTACTTTTTGACCCACGATTTTACCTCCTTATTTTTCTTCTACAACTACAGTAACGTGAGTTGTACGTTTATTGATTGGTGAAGCTGAACCCTTCGCACGCGGACGGAAACGTTTTATCGTTGGTCCTTCGTTTGCGAAAGTTTCAGATACGACCAAATTAGCTTTTTCCAAACCAAAGTTATTTTCTGCATTTGCGACAGCAGAGTTAAGAGTTTTCTCAACAATACGAGCAGCTTTGTTTGGAGTGAATTTCAAGATTGCGATTGCGTCAGCAACGTTCTTACCACGAATAAGATCAAGCACAAGACGTGTTTTACGAGGTGAAACACGGACTGTACGAGCCATTGCTTTAGCTGAAGTAATTTCTGCCATTGTGTCCTCCTCCTAATTAACGACGTGTTTTCTTATCATCAGTTGCATGACCTTTGTAAGTACGAGTCGGTGCAAACTCACCAAGCTTGTGACCTACCATGTCCTCTTGAATGTAAACAGGAACATGTTTACGTCCGTCATAAACTGCGATTGTGTATCCAATGAAACTTGGAAAAATCGTTGAACGACGTGACCAAGTTTTAATTACTTTTTTCTTTTCGTCATTAGCTTGAGCCTCGATTTTTTTCATCAAATGCTCATCAACGAAAGGGCCTTTTTTAAGACTACGTCCCATTTTATAATTTTCTCCTTTAAATATAGTACCACAGCGGCCTATCTGTATTAGAAATACAGATTACCGAGCTGGCGGATGTTTAAGTTTTTTTAGTGATTAATCTATTTTTCGTTACGACGACGAATAATAAGTTTGTTAGATTTAGCTTTCTTGTTACGTGTTTTAAGGCCAAGCGCAGGTTTACCCCAAGGAGTAGATGGCGCTTTACGTCCAACCGGTGCCTTACCTTCACCCCCACCGTGTGGGTGATCGTTAGGGTTCATTACAGAACCACGGACTGTTGGGCGAATACCCTTCCAACGGCTGCGTCCTGCTTTCCCGAGATTAACGAGTCCATGTTGTTCATTTCCAACAACACCAACTGTAGCACGACAAGTACCAAGAACCATACGAACTTCACCTGATTGCAAACGAACAAGAATATACTTGCCTTCTTGTCCAAGCACTTGAGCAGAAGCTCCAGCTGCCCGAATAAGTTCAGCACCTTTACCCGGTTTCAATTCAATGTTATGAATGAATGTACCAACTGGAATATTAGCAAGCGGAAGAGCGTTCCCCACTTTGATATCAGCTTCGGAGCCTGAAATGATACGTTGGCCTACTTCAAGACCTTTCGGAGCAACAATATAGGATTTCACACCATCCGTATAGTGAATAAGCGCAATGTTAGCCGAACGATTTGGATCGTATTCAATAGTCTTAACAACCGCCTCAACGCCATCTTTATTACGTTTGAAATCAATTAGACGGTAATGGCGTTTATGTCCGCCGCCTTGATGACGAACAGTAATGCGACCGTTATTGTTACGACCAGCCTTGTTTTTTAATGAAACAAGTAATGATTTCTCAGGTGTGCTTGTAGTAATTTCAGCGAAATCCAAAGAAGTCATATTACGACGGCCATTTGTCGTTGGTTTGTAAACTTTAATACCCACGTTATTTCCTCCTTAGATTATTCTGCCTCAGCAGCTGCAAACAAGTCAATTGTCTTAGAATCAGCTGTAAGAGTGATGATAGCTTTTTTCGTTTTGCTTGTAAAACCTGTATAACGGCCAACGCGCTTTTGCTTTGGTTTTACGTTTACTGTACGGACACTTGCCACTTTGACACCATCAAAGGCCGCTTCAACAGCTTGTTTAATTAAAAGTTTATGAGCGCGAGTGTCAACCTCAAATGTATACTTACCTTCTTCAAGAGCATGCATTGATTTTTCAGTAACAACAGGTTTTTTGATTACATCGTACAAATTCATTATGCAAGAACCTCCTCGATATTAGAGATTGCTTCTTTAGTAACAAGAAGTTTGTCGCTGTTTACGATATCAAGAACACTTGCAGTTGCTGCGGTAGCAACCTTGACATTTGGAAGATTACGAGCTGACAACTCAGCAGCTTGATTACCTTCTTCAAGAATAACAAGTACTTTTGAATCAACATTAAGTGCAGCAAGTACTGTAGCAAATTCTTTGGTCTTTGGAGCTTCAAAAGAAAGAGCATCTACAGCTACAAATTTTTCATCAGCAACTTTTGCTGAATAAACTGACTTTAAGGCGAGACGGCGAACTTTTTGTGGAAGTTTATAGCCATATGAACGTGGAGTTGGTCCAAAAACAACACCACCACCACGCCATTGCGGTGCACGGATAGAACCTTGACGTGCACGTCCAGTTCCTTTTTGACGCCATGGTTTACGTCCACCACCTGATACTGCTGAACGATTTTTAACCGCGTGAGTACCTTGGCGAAGATTAGCACGTTGGCTAATAATAACATCAAATACTACCGATTCATTTGGTTCGATACCGAAGATAGCGTCGTTAAGTGTTACTTCACCAGCTTCTTTACCAGTTTGGTCAAATAGTTTTACGTTTGCCATGTTAACTGATTTCCCCTTTCTTTATTATTTAGCAGCTTTAACTGCTGATTTGATGATGATAAGAGATTTCTTAGCACCTGGCACATTACCCTTGATAAGGATAACATTTTTTTCTGGAACAACTTGAACGATTTCAAGGTTTTGAATCGTTACGCGGTTACCTCCCATACGTCCAGCAAGGTTTTTACCTTTGAATACACGGTTAGGTGCTACAGGTCCCATTGAACCTGGACGGCGGTGATAACGAGAACCGTGAGCCATAGGGCCACGTGACTGACCATGGCGTTTAATGGCACCTTGGAAACCTTTACCTTTAGTTGTACCAGTAACATCAACAACATCACCAGCCTCGAATTGTTCGACTGTAATTTCTTGTCCAACTTCTAAGCCTTCAATGTTTTTAAATTCACGAATGAAGCGCTTAGGAGCTGTGTCGGCTTTTGCCACATGGCCTTTGGCAGGTTTGTTGCTCAATACTTCACGTTTATCATCAAAACCAACTTGAACTGCTTCGTAACCGTCTGTTTCAACAGTCTTAACTTGAAGCACAACATTTGGAGTTGCTTCGATGACAGTAACAGGGATAAATTCACCAGATTCAGTGAAGATTTGAGTCATTCCCACTTTTTTCCCTAAGATTCCTTTTGTCATGAGAAAATATTTCCTTTACTTAAATTATTTAAAAAGTTTTTAACGAGCGTTTTTTGTGCTCAAAATTAAGATACTAAGAGCGTCAAACTCAATGTGAAAATAGGAAAATCGATGACGGCTCGACGAGCCTAGGCGATTTTATCTTTTTTACGTAGAGTTTAGCCCGTGTTCAATTCCGCTTGAACTGGTTCTTAATATCTGATTAAAGTTTAATCTCTACGTTTACACCACTTGGAAGATCAAGCTTCATAAGCGCATCAACTGTCTTTTGCGTTGGGTTCACAATATCAATCAGACGTTTGTGAGTACGCATTTCAAATTGTTCGCGAGAATCTTTGTATTTATGAGTCGCACGAATAACTGTGTAAAGACTTCGTTCAGTTGGAAGTGGTACAGGACCAGCAACGCTTGCACCTGTACGAATCGCTGTTTCTACGATTTTTTCTGCCGCTGTGTCAAGTGTACGGTGTTCGTAAGCTTTCAAACGGATACGGATTTTTTTGTTTGCCATCTTTTCTCCTCTCGTCTATTTAAAATAATAGGCTAGCTCCACAAGAAAACCGACAGGCTTTTGCGTGGCAATGCAACCGAGCGTATCGCAACCTCTTGTATCAAAGCTAAAGGCTGATTTTTACAGCACCAAATCAGTATAACAAATAAACCTTTTTATTGCAAGGCCATTTCGACGTTTTTTATAAAAAACTCTGAATTTCAATTTAAAGTGTTAATCAGACAAAAACAATGATATAAATAAAAGTCATTCTTACTTGCTTTTACTAGTTAAAAATGATAAACTCATAATTAGTTTATAAACTAATTATGAGGAGTATATGTTTTCAAGTCAAAAATTAAAAGAAAGACGAAAAAAACTTGGTCTTTCGCAAGCACAAACAGCTGATAAATTAGGAATTAGCCGACCTTCTTATTTTAACTGGGAAATTGGCAAAACAAAGCCAAATCAAAAAAACTTAGATAAATTGGCTCACTTATTAAAGGTTGATTCTGCTTACTTTTTATCACAGCACGATATTGTCGAAATTTATACACGTTTGAATGAAAGCAATAAAACTAAAACCTTAAAATACTCACAGCATTTACTAGAACAACAAGATAAGGAAAGGAATCTAATGAAAAATAAACGTTATCCCTACAGAGTTTACGAAAAATTATCAGCAGGCACAGGCTATTCCTATTTTGGTGATGGCAATTTTGATACCGTTTTTTATGACGAAGAAATTGATCACGATTTTGCGTCTTGGATCTTTGGAGATTCAATGGAACCTATTTTTCTCAATGGTGAAGTTGCCCTTATTAAACAAACAGGATTTGATTATGATGGCGCCATTTATGCGATTGATTGGGATGGACAAACCTATATAAAAAAGGTCTACCGTGAGGAAACGGGCCTTCGTCTTGTTTCTCTCAACAAGAAATACGCTGATAAATTTGCTCCTTATGATGAAAATCCTCGAATCATTGGATTAATTGTAGGAAATTTTATTCCCCTTGAAGGCTAATGACTCTGCGTAAACTTGAATAATAAAAAGTACAAAAGAATTTACTGAGTTACACCTCACAAGTTAGACAAAAGATCTAAACTATGAGGTTTTTTTCATGCAATCAAAAAGACTCTATAAATCATCAGAAAGGAGTTCACCCACTTCAGATATTATAAAGTCTTTTATTTTGTATATATAAAGAAATGCTTTATTTAAAACCAATGCTTACACAGAAAGCACTGAAAAGAGCTAATAAAGCTGCAAAGAAAGAATTTACTTTTTTCTGTTTCTTTTCTGTTGAAACATGATGAGCTTTCTTTGGTTCTTTTGTGTTATTAATCGATTTTTGAGAAGGTTTGACAGAAATATTTCCGCCCGCAGAGACATTAAAGGCAACATTAAGAGACCAACCTGAATTCCTTGATTGGTCAATTCGACCAGCGGAGTCATTATTTACTTTGACAGGTTTAATAATGAGATGACCATCAAAAGAGACTTCAAAAGAAATAACATCATCTGTATGAATTGGTGTTGATGGAACAGTTGATTGATATTGTCCCGGTGTATGTGGCTTCAAGCCGTAGCCACCAATAACATTCCAATCAATATAACCATCATTTTCACCTGGAAGATAGGCTGTATCCAACGTGCCAACAGTGTCTGTCGTGCGACTTGATTCATCCCAAATCCAATCACCCTGTTGTGTCATTTCTGCTAAGACTTTTGTAGTCCCATCTGGTAAAACCTGAATCAGAAAACTAGGTGCCCAGGTTGAATTCTTACCTTTACCTGCGACTTCATTACGATTGGTCATATAAGCCGTCATTAACAGGGTATCAGATGATCCAGCTACTGGAACAGCATAATAAGAGTAAGTCGCCGTTCGCCAATCTGCTGGAACTGAAGCTGTTAAAACCACACCACTATTATTTAAGGGTTTGTAGCCGTTAGTCAATTGATCAGAAACATAACCTAGCATAACGACATTATCACCAACAACTTCATTTGCTTTATTCCAAGCATCGTTGTTACTTCCGTGATTAAGACGTGAAGCTGTAAAAAGATAGTACTTATCTCCTAATTTAACCACATTGGGGCGCTCGAGTTCATCCGAAACCATTGTTGAACTTAGTAAAGGCGTGTAAAACTGATCTACCTCAGGTGTTTTTTTATCGCCCTTAAGTTTTAAAATACCAATAGCTGCATTGGCCCAGCTTGCACGGTTATACATATCTTGATCATCTAAAAGTCTAAAAAGACTTTTAACATTATAAGCAGAGCTGCCGCCATAGTTAGTAAAGTTGTAAATCTGATCTTCACCTTGATAATTCTCTGTACCTGTACTAGCCTCAAAGACAAGATAGCGATCTCCCTTCTCATCTTCAATGACATGTGGATCACGCATAGCAATATTATCAGCACCTGTAAAGGTTGAACGCCATTGTTGATAACTTTGATAATGATAGCCATCACCGCCTTCAGGCGTTAAAACTTTATCATTTTCAACAGAAAGAATTCTAACATCTTGGTCATCAAAGCCAAGATTTACAGTCGCTGTTGCTAAACGTTGATTGTTACTGTTTTTGTCACTAGTATCAACCTTGGTGTAGAATAACTGCAAACTTCCATCTTCATTTACAGTAGCTGAACCTGACCATTCTTGAGTTAGGGGTGTTTCATTATAACCAAAGATAGAACCTGCATTTTCCCAATGATCAAAATTATTATCTCCATATTTATTATAAAGAAGATAAATATGATTATCATTAGTATTTGGAATGCCCATCATAGCAACAACAAGCTGATAACCATTCCAATTAATAACTTCACCAGTCTTAGCATCCTGAACTGGCCAAGAATCCCAAACATCCAAATCAGCTATTTGACCCGTTTGGGCATCACGCGTTGTAGCCGCCTTCATATTTTTGATTGCTTTTGCATTAAAATAAGGGATAGCATAGCGTTCATCTTGAGCTATCAACGTTTGAGCAATCTTGTCAAATTCTTGATAGGTCATTTGATGACCCGTTTGAGCATCACTCGTTAATTTAACTTTATTTAATGCTTCAACTTGCTTTTGTGTCAAACTGCTTAAATTAATACCAGCTTCAGTCGCAATCTTACGAGCCTGTTCTGTTAGATCGTATTCATCTATTGTATTCTTTGGCGTAGTTATGTCAGCCTCTTTAGTTGCCTTAGCCTTTTCATTTGTTTGACCTACTTCCGGTGTACTAGCTGATGTTTTAGTTACGGTAGCTGCTTGATCCTTAGTTTTACTTGCTTTTGATTCAACAGCAGCATTATCTGTTATCACCTTAGTTGTTTGATCAGTGTTCTCAACAGTAGCAGCTGCGGGATTTGTTGATGGTGTTTCTTGAACTTCAGTCTTAGCCTGATTTTCTGCTGCTGATGATGAAGCAGTTGTATTTTCTTGAGCCTGACTTCTTTCAGCCAATTCTGAAGAAACTTGAGTTGAATTGGCTTCATCTGCCTGAACAGAAGAGAGCCCAATTCCAGTCAGCATAGCAGTCGTGATGGTGGCTACCACCCAAAATTTCCCTTTCTTATACATCTTTTTTCTAACTTTAATTTCCATTAGCAAACCTCCTTTTTATTATTGTTACATTATAATCCCAATTTATGACAAACACGATATCATTTATGTTAATTTTTAGAAACTTTATTTATGAAAAAATCGTTTTTTCATAAATTTCATCTCATTTTCATGACATAAAAACAAATTCACATATTAGATTAAGCTGAAATTAAAAATATCTCTTGGACTAAAAAACAAGAGATATTTTTTATAATCTTTTAATATTGGAGATACTGAAGTAGGGTAAAGCGAGCTAACAAATTTATGAAAAATAGGCTAGATAATTATACAATATCAAATTTTAATTTTTCTTTTTGAATACCTATTTTCAGAGTCTGTCCACTGGCTAGTTTTCCCGAAAGAATAAGCTCTGCTAACTTATCTTCCACTTCTGTCTGAAGTGTCCGACGCAAAGGACGCGCCCCCATTTCAGCATCATAACCTGCCAGAGCTAAATGTTTCAAAGCTGAAGGCTGAAACTTAATTGTAATCCCCTGATCAGCCAAATGGGCAATCAATGGAGCAACCATAATTTTAACAACATGGCGTATGTCTTCTTGACCAAGGTTATGAAAGACAACTTTTTCATCAATACGATTAATAAATTCAGGTCGGTAAACCTTTTTTAATTCCTCTAAAATACGACTTTCCATGGCCTTATAATCCTGGGAAAAGCTTTTAGCTCCAAAACCAACGGTTTTATCATCACGAAGCGCAGTCGCACCCAAATTAGAGGTCATGATAATAATCGTATTTGAAAAATCAACTTTGCGACCACGGCTATCTGTCAAAACACCATCATCAAGTACTTGAAGTAAGATATTGAAAATATCTGGATGAGCTTTTTCCACCTCATCAAAAAGAAGAACAGAGTAAGGTTTGTTACGAACCTTTTCCGTCAACTCACCGCCTTCTTCATACCCCACATAGCCCGGAGGAGCTCCATTAAGGCGAGAAGCTGCAAATTTTTCCATATATTCGCTCATGTCAAAACGAATAAGAGCTGACTCATCATCAAAAAGCACTTCTGCCAAAGCCTTAGCAAGCTCTGTTTTACCAACACCTGTCGGCCCCAAAAACATGAAAGAGCCAATGGGACGTTTGCCAACCCGAATTCCGGATTGATTGCGGCGAATAGCACGGCTGATACTGGACACCGCATCGTCTTGACCAATTACACGCTTATGTAATTCCCTTTCGAGATTAAGGTACTTTTTACTGTCAGCCTGTGTTAATTTTTTGACAGGGATGCCCGAAAGTTTGCTGAGAGTAGCTAGGATATCTTCTTCCTTGACTTCAGCTCGTTTTTTAAGCAGAGGCTTCTTCTCCTTTTTCAGCAAACGCTTAGCTAATTGGTAATCGTTAGAGATAAGAGCATGATCTAAATCTGTCAAATAAGCTGGTGCCTTTTTTTTCACTAAGCCTTGAATAGTTGCACTAGCTTCATCTAAAAGATCGATAGCCGAATCAGGTAAATTTTTACCATTTAAATAACGATGTGCTCCTTTGACTGCCGCCATTACGGCTGCATCAGAAATAATAACATGATGATAAGTTTCATAACTTTTCTTTAAACCAAGCAAGATCTGATAAGCTTCTTCTTCACTTGGTTCTTCAATAGTTACCTTAGCAAAACGGCGAGAAAGAGCAGCATCTTTTTCAATATGCTTTTGATACTCCTCTTGAGTAGTCGCTCCAATCGTTCTAAGACTCCCGCGCGCTAAAGCTGGTTTAAGAATATTAGCAGCATCCAGCGTACTATCAATACCACTTCCTGAACCCATAATGGTATGCAGCTCATCAATGAAGAGGACAATGTGACCATCAGCTTCAATGTCTGCAATAATTTGATTCATTCGTTCCTCAAAATCGCCACGAAAACGAGTTCCTGCAACAACACTCATCATATCGAGCTCTAGTACTTTCATATCTGCCAATTCAAAAGGAACGGCACTATCCACAATACGTTGAGCAAGGCCGTAAGCCAAGGCCGTCTTCCCAACACCAGCATCGCCAACTAAAACAGGGTTATTTTTTGTCTTACGGCTTAAAATTTGAACTATCCGTGAAATTTCTTGTTCACGGCCAATAACAGGTTCTAAACGACCTTGTCTTGCCAACTCCGTCAAATCCCGTGTAAAATCAGCTAGTTCACCTGTAACGCTAGGTGGCTTCATTAAATCAGAAAAGCTGCTGCTATTTTTGACCTTTTTAGGTTTACGCATTTCAAAGATGGCCTTAATGTCCTCTTTGGAAAAGCCAGCATAACGTTCAATCACTTTTCGTAGATCCAAAAGACGAATGGACTCTCCATCATCTTTGGCGTGAAAACCAACTAATTCTAAAATGCGAGTCGCCAAAAGATTAGGATTCAGTAACATAGCAAAGAGAACATGTTCTGTGCCGACTTCTTTAGCGTGTGTCACCTGACTAATAGCAGCGGCCTCTGCTAGGGTTCGTTTTAAAGCATGTGATTGCTCTAAAAGCATAATATCATTACTCGAGGACTTAGGCTTTTTACCAATCGCCAAAATAGCAGCAGCCTGATAATCCTCAAAACGGACATCTGCTTCAAACTCCGCAAAACTTAAACCAGCCACTGAGGAATCAATCTCTACCATTGCAAGAAGGACATGCCAGCTTTCTAAATAGGAACTTTCAAAACGAGCTGCTTCAAACTGCGCCAATCGAAAGACTTCCTGCATTTTTAATGAGTAATCGGTCATAGATGGTATCCTTTTCTATCTAAACGTTGTAATATTTTGCGAAGCATACGGGCACGAATTCGAGAGCTCTCTTCTCCAAGAACATCATCTCCTGAACTCGCCAAAATAATATTCCCTTCACGCTCGCTAATAATTTTCTCATCAAAGAGAAGTTGAATAATATCTGTAAAAACTTGCTCGCTAATTTGTTCACCAATAGTCGCTTCTAAATCATCGAGCATCTGATGTTGGTCTGAAAAACGGATTTTAGCAATCCTAATATAACCGCCACCACCACGTTTGCTCTCAACGGCATAACCACGGCTCTCTGTGAAACGCGTCTTAATGACATAATTAATCTGACTGGGAACAACACTAAAATTATCTGCCAGAACACTTCTTTTGATTTCCGCAAAGCCCGACTGTGCTAAGATTTTTTTAATATATTCTTCAATACTGTCTGAAGTATTTTTTGACGTCATGCTTCCAACTCCTTCCCAGTCACTTTGACTATAACTGACCTTATTATATCGAAAATTTGTTTTTTTGGAAAGTCAAAGGAAATCTAGTTTTAAAAAATATGTCGTTTACTGATTCATATTTTGGATAAAAAGTCTACCATGTACTTCACAACAAAGTATAAAGAACTTAAATCTTTAAAAGTTTAAAACAGTACAATAAAAACGACTTTCAGTAACAGCACTCTAATGTTAGAGACAACATTCTAACTTTGGAGTACTGTTCAAAAAGTCGCTTTTTATTTTATTTATTAAGAGCAGCTGCCATGGTTGCAGCAACTTCATTTTCAAAATCGTTAGCTGCTTTTTCAATACCTTCGCCGACCTCAAAACGAACAAAGCTAATCACTTTCCCATTTACGGATTCCATATAAGCTTCAACAGTCTTACTGTCATCCATAATGTAAACTTGTGATAACAAAGTATATTGTTGGTCAACCTTCGTATTGTCCAAGAAGAAGCGAGCCATTTTACCAGGAATGATTTTATCCCAAATTTTTTCAGGTTTGCCTTCAGCTTTAAGCTCTGCCTTGATATCTTCTTCAGCTTGAGCAACGACTTCATCAGTTAATTGACCTTTTGAACCGTATTTAAGAAGCGGAAGAGCTGGTTTATCAACCATAGCGCGGCTTTCATTATCTTGTTCAATTTTATGGTTCATTTGAGCCAATTCATCATGAATAAATTCTTCGCTCAATTCTTTGTATGAAAGAACACTTGGGTTCATTGCAGCAACATGCATGGCAAGTTGTTTGGCAAGAGCTTCATCCGTATTTTCACCTTCAAGGACCGTGACAACGCCAATCTTACCACCATTATGCTGGTAGGCACCGAAAACTTGTTTATCAGCTTTTTCAACAAGAGCAAAACGGCGGAAAGAAATTTTTTCTCCAATGGTTGCTGTTGCATTGACATAAGCAGCCTCTAAAGTATCTCCAGCTGCTGTTTTTAAAGCAAGGGCTTCTTCATTGTTAGCAGGTTTACCTTCAGCGATAACTTTAGCTGTTTCATTGACTAAGTCAACAAATTGAGCATTTTTAGCAACAAAATCGGTTTCGGCATTAACTTCCACAATAGCGGCAACATTGCCATCAACATAAACACCTGTTAAACCTTCAGCGGCAACACGGTCAGCTTTTTTAGCTGCTTTGGCCATACCTTTTTCGCGAAGAAGTTCAACTGCTTTTTCCATATCGCCTTCAACTTCAACCAAGGCTTTTTTGGCGTCCATGACACCAGCACCAGTTTTTTCACGCAATTCCTTAACAAGAGCTGCAGTAATATTTGCCATGATAATTCCTCCAAATTTTAATAAAAAGGGAGGGCTTAGCCCTGCCCTTTAGGATTTTTTCAATCATTAATTTTTGTTTGCGCCTTCAACAACTTCAACAATTTCTTCAATTGAATCTGCTTGTGTTTCTCCAGCTGCAAGTTCTGCTTCAACAGCTTCAACACTGTCTTCACCTTGACGACCTTCAATCACAGCATCAGCTAATTTGCTGGTAATCAATTTAACGGCGCGGATCGCATCGTCATTTGCTGGGATAATAACATCAATATCGTCTGGATCAGCATTAGTATCAACCATAGCGACAACTGGAATACCAAGTTTCTTAGCTTCTTTAACTGCAATTTGTTCTTTGTGCGGATCAACGATGTAGATAATATCTGGAATACGAGGCATATCTTCGATACCACCCAAGAATTTTTCAAGACGCGCACGTTGCTTATTAAGAAGAGCAACTTCTTTTTTAGGAAGAACATCAAAAATACCATCAACTTCCATTTGTTTGATTTCTTTCAAACGTGCGATACGTTTTTGAATTGTATCCCAGTTTGTCAAAGTCCCACCCAACCAGCGGTGGTTGATATAGTATTGACCAGCACGTTCTGCCTCTTCTTTAATCGCTTCAGAAGCTTGTTTTTTCGTACCGACAAACAAGATAACAGCATCATTTGCTGCAGCATCACGAACGAAGTCGTAAGCTTGATCAGCTAATTTTACAGTTTGTTGAAGGTCAATAACGTGAATTCCATTACGTTCTGTGAAGATGTACTTAGCCATCTTAGGATTCCAACGACGCGTTTGGTGACCAAAGTGCACACCAGCCTCGAGGAGTTGTTTCATTGAAATAACTGCCATGAGTATTTCTCCTTTTATGTTTTTTTGCCTCTCTCAGACTTCAACTTGCAATCTAACCCAAAAGGCAACGAGATCACAATTCATCTAAGATGAGTATTTGCTGCTTACACAGCTCTATTAGCATAACAAAAAAATTGAATTTTGACAAGTCCGTTTATTATTACTGCATACAGATTAAATACTTTTTTATTAGCTTATTTTTCGCTTTAGATTTTCATCAACATACTGTCTGATTTTCTTCGAACATAGGATGATAGTTTCTCCTATTTTAGATAAAACCATCCATACTTGCTGTCGAACCTTCCTAGGAAGCCAAGCTAGAATTTCTATAGTGTATCCAATACACTGTACAAATGTCTTTTTGTAAGCTATTTGAACATGTCCTGAATGTGACACAGAAATCGTAGCAAAACCATTATATAAGGCTTTTTCTGTCACCTTAGGTTTTTTGGCCTTAGAATATTGAGCTAGCTCTTCTTTCGATAATTTTTGATAGATTATTTTAGGCTGTGTTCCGACAGCTTTGTCGCTATAGTACGCTTTATAACCCTTATACCAAATTCTCGGTACAACAATTGTCTGAGGTTGATTGCTTTTAAGCGAAACATCAAATTCTAAATCATTATATTTTTGCCGAACATTCTCAATAACTACCTCCTGCTGATTATAAAGAAACTGATTGAGGCTTAAACCATTTCGCATATCATCATGATTGACAGAAAGGTTGAGATATTCATCTCCACTAGTATCATAAGATAGCTGAAGCGGATTTTTAAATGCCTTTACAGCAAAGGTATTGGTGTTTTTTAAATATTCTATACTTTCTCGATATTCTTCATAACTATATTTATAAGGCTGTGTTACTATATAATAACCAAATTGAAAGATACAGATTGAAATAACAAGGTATTTATTAAAAGAAATACACGCTGCCATCAAGACGTATATTGGAAGAAAATACACCAATCTATTTGTATATTGAAAAACACCTAAAAAACTATACTTTAATATTTTCCACGGAATTAATGTTGTGGTTGAGAAAAGCAATAAGAGTGACATCAAAATAAGCTTTCGAGAAACGCTTTTAATCCAAAAACTAGATACCAATCCTATAACGATAATAACTATGGCAATTGGAAATTGATAGTTGATAATAGCATCTCCAACACTATTTGGAAGCATTAAAATCTTAGCTGGAAATGGAAAATCTCTTATTATCCAAGATACAAAAAAAGTTTGAGATTGAGTTTGCTCTACATATTGAAAAATATAGCCACTAGTCATAATAAGACCTATAACTAAAGACAAGGAGAATGAAAAAAGTTTTTGTCGTGTTAGCTGGTTACTATTTAATAATACAAATATAGCAGAAGCAATTCCTAGTACTATTGTTGATATCACATGTGTTTGAATGAGCAAAGATATAACTGCCGCTAGCAACATAGGATTGTAGCGTTCACTATATATGACCTTATACAGGCTATAAAATAATAATGGTATCAAAGGAATAGCAGCCACCATCCCATATCCAAAAAATGGTATGGTAATAGGCAGTATCAAGGCAAAAATAAAAGCTCGCTTTCTACTTTTACTCATCTGATATAAGGAATAAAAACCTGTCAGAGAGGAACTGTAGATGAGCAGAAAAGCATACACTGAGTATGCAAACGTGGCCGTTTTTGTTGCTAAAAATACAAGGGCCGAAATATAAAGCTGCCAATTCCCATAAAACATGGTTACAGCATAGCCAGAGTTATTAGCTATTACATAATTTAAATTAGGAAGCCAGTCTCCATTTTTTAGAGATTGAGCTAAGCCGACTATTCTAGACATATGAAACGAATAATCATACATCCAGCTACCGCGGTTTATAGAAATATATGATATATAAGTTATTATTATGGCATAGATTAAAAAAACAATACTATATGATAAATAACTGCTAAGCATTAAAGAATCGTCATTGGAATCGTTACTTGAATTTTTAATTTCTTTATTGCTTTTTAAATTATCTAAAAAACGTAACCGAAAATCTTTTATCATTTTTCTCCATATAGATCGCTGTAACATTCTCTTCATAACTTTATATTTTTTATGCAGATGATTGCCAACCTTTCAATCGATTTCCTTATCCGCATCTTGTTCAAGAATTAACTTCTAATATTATAGCACATTATAAAAATTAAAAATGCCTATTTTAGATTTTATCTGGTTTTTACCTGTATAATTATAACCGCATTTACCCTATCAGCAATTAAGACGGTAGTGATAGGAAAAAACTTGACCTAACTGATTTTTTAAGGTAAAATAAGGAATGTTATGGCGGTATAGCCAAGTGGTAAGGCACGGCTCTGCAAAAGCTTGATCGTCGGTTCAAATCCGTCTACCGCCTTTTGTAAAAAATCTCCTAGTCCAACTAGGGGATTTTTTGTATCGAAACGAAATATTTTAAAATAATTGTTATTTTTGTCCTCAAACAGTAATCAAAATGATAAAATAAGTAATAGAAAGATGTTACTGTAAACAAGCCCATTTTAAGCTCTACAGAATTCAAGATTATTTCTTTTATTAGCGAACGGAATAAGCTTTAAAAGAGGCTTCTCGCTGTGAGAAAAGGTGACAGAACCGTTGATGTTTCTGCCACTTGGAAGAGTTTCAAATCTTAGGTATGGAATTTCAAAAGAAGTCGCTACTGTTCTTATCATCTAAGGAAAGCCTTAAAAGAAGATTTTCTTGAATCTGTATAGAGACCTCTTTTAATACTGTTGAAAAACATTGCTAACAATAACCTAGAAAAAATGTCACATTTAGGGGATTACTTATGGGGAGGAAAGATGAATGAAAAAACTAACATATGGTGATCATATCAGAGTGCTTAGTCCATCAAATTCTATTGAAAGTTTAGGTGGATTCAATGCCAATTTATCGGCTAAGAGAAGACTTGAAAAGTTAGGCTTTACAGTTTCTTTTTCTAATAACTATATGGAAAATGATCTGCTCAATTCCAGTTCTATCACCAGCCGTGTTTCTGATATCCATGACGCTTTCAGAGAAGAACATGTCAATGCCATTCTCTCAACAATCGGTGGTTTTAATGCTAATGAAATCTTGCCTTATTTGGACTATAAACTCATTAAAAGTCACCCTAAAATTATCTGTGGTTATTCAGATACAACGGCTCTTTTAAATGCGATTTATGCCAAAACTGGAATGGAAACTTACATGGGACCGTCTTACTCTAGTTTTAAGATGGAAGAAGGTCAGGACTATCAAAGCAGAATGTGGCTAAATGCCGTTACTAGACACGTTTACAACTTAGTCCCTAGTGATAAATGGTCCAGCGACCCTTGGTACGATCCTAGCCAACCACGTCATTTTATGCCTACAGAATGGAAAATTTATAATAATGGCAAGGCTGAAGGGAGAGCCATCGGCGGCCATTTAGCCACCTTTGGTCTTCTACGTGGAACTGAATTTGCTCCTAATCCTGAAAATTATATCCTTTTCTTAGAGGGATCTAAAGAAGAAAAGCCTACCGAAATTTCTCGCCATTTAGCTGCTGTCCTACAAACCTATCCTAATCCTCAAGCCGTTATTTTTGGACGTTTTCCAAAAGAGTGTCAAATGACCGAGAAAATTTGGCATTTCATCCTTGATAAACATCCTGTTCTAAAACAAATTCCAGTCATGTATGACCTTGATTTTGCTCATACACAGCCTTTGTTTACCTTTACTATCGGCGCTAAGGTCACTATTGATACCATTTCCAGAGCTATTCAATTTAAAGCAACATAAATTGAGATTGAATTAGAACAAATTTTGTCTAATCGGTTATCTAGTCAATGAAAAAACGCTTGAATTAAAATTTTCAAGCGTTTTATTTTAGATTGTTTAATATAATAAAGCGAGTTAACACATCATAAAATATAAACTAGATATCTACCAAATAATAACACGTTTATCTTCATCACGCCACATGCCATCACCTTCTTTAACCGCAAATTCTTGGTGGAATTCGTCAAAGTTGGTAACTGTAACATTGGTCCGCCATTTAGCTGGAGCATGAACATCAATACTTGCTAGCATTTGCATATATTCTTCGCGTGCTTTCATGCGCCAGATCGTTGCAAAATTAATAAAGAAATCACGGACAGAAAAATCTGCTTCACGTTTGGCAGCTTCAAGAGCACAGGCAAGGCCACCAAGATCAGCCACATTTTCCGAAACAGTTAGCTGACCGTTGACCTTAGCACCATAAGAATCAAGTCCTTCAAACTGTTCAACAACTCTGTCTGTACGCTTTTTAAAAGCCGCATAATCTTCATCAGTCCACCAGTTATTAAGACTGCCATTTTCATCAAAGGAAGCGCCATTCGTATCAAAAGCGTGAGAGATTTCATGGGCAATGACAGCACCAATGCCACCGTAATTAGCAGATGAAGATTGCTCCAATGAATAAAATGGTGCCTGCAAAATAGCCGCTGGAAAGACAATTTGATTTTGCTGCGGATCATAGTAAGCATTAACCATGTGAGCTGGCATATGCCATTCACTGCGATCAACTGGTTGATTCCACTTGCTCCAATTATAGGCAATTGAGATTTTAGCCAAATTTTGAGCATTTTCCACTAGACTGAGATTGTCGTCAATAATCTTTTGAGCATAAGTCTTGGGTAATTGTTCTGGATAACCAATATGAGGCGTTATGACATTGAGTTTGGTAATAGCCTTATTACGCGTTTCTTGAGCCAACCAGTCCGTCTTATGCAAACGTTCTTTATAAACCTCAATCATAGTTGCCACTTTAGCTTCCACATCTTTCTTTGCTTCAGGAGAAAATTTCTCGCCAGCGTACCAAAGACCGAGTGCTTGATTATAAGGGCCCTGAGCCAGATAAAAAGCGGCTTTTTTCTTATCCATAGCTTGAGGTGTCCCTGAAAGAGCACGATTATAGCTTCCTGAAAGGATACGAATATCATCTGTCAGGTAAGCATTATAAGAACTTGCTGCAGCTAAAACTAAGGTAGCTTTTAAGAAAGGCCAATTTTTTTCTGAATAAAATTCAGCTGCAAAATTTGTCCAAAAACGCTCTTCAGGAACGATAACTTTATCTGGTTTTTGACCTAAAATCTGTGTAAAAATCGCATCTAAAGGCAGTTCTGGTGTTAATTTGGTAAAATCAGCCCAATCATAAGGATGATAAAGCTTCACATATTCTGATGATTCCTCACTGGAAAGAACATATTGAGCCAATTTGGCATCTAAAGTAAGCACCTTATCTAGAAGATCTTTAATTTCTGCTTCTTCAAAACCAAACTTAGGCAAAAGTTCCTCTTGCATCGTACGCCACTTAGCAAGCAGTTCCTTACCTTTGTCATTACCTTCAGCATAATAAGTGGTATCTGGTAAAATAAGATTTGGAGCCTCGGCCCAAAGCACATTCATTTGTGCATTCATAAAATCCGGTGCCACACCAAAAGGAAGCTCATTAGGCTTGCCAGCCATTTCATAAGTGGCTATGTTGGAAGCAAAATCAGCAAAAGAAGTTAGACTCTTATATTCTTCAATGAGAGGCAGCACTGGCTTAACACCCGCCTCTTCACGCGCATCATAGTCCGCCACCTGACGATGAAACTTCACAAAATTTTGTAAAATACTATCATCAGGAACATCTTTCCCATCTAGCCACTTGTCAGTGGTCTCTAACATTAAATCTTCAATGTCATCAGCCAAGTCAGAAAAGCCACCCGTCCGTGGTTTATCATCAGGAATGACCGCTGCCTCTTCCCACTGGCCATTGACTGCGTTATAAAAATCATCTTGTAAACGTACCATAACTATTCTCCATTTCTATACGCTTTCTATTGTAACAAAAAAGTCCGATTTAAGCAGTGTCGGACTTTGAAGTTTTTTTCTTTGCTAGATACTAACCAATGCCTTCACATTAGCAACTTGCTTCATATCATTTACAATACCCTGCAAATCATGACCCCCAGAATTGATAATAATATGTTCTTTGCCTAAATAAACTGCACCTAAATTACGAGCAATGTTGTTTAGCCAATCTTTTTGTGTTGTAATTCTAATAACGTTTCCCGTAAATTGCCTTTGATCATTCTTAATATCTGCTATCGTTTTCTTGGCTTCTTCTTTATTTGAGGGTAAATCGAAATTTTTACGAAGAGATTCATAAACTTTGTTGCCAAGATAAGCAATAGCAGGAATATAAAGCGGAGCTGAATTATAAACGACTGTAGTAGGGCTATTTTTCTTTAAAGCAACTCTTTGAGCAACATTTCCACCTAAAGAGTGACCCGTTATCACAATATTTTGTACTCCATACTGACTAGCAATTTTATCGTAAAAATCATAAGCAGGTTGATAATGCTGCCCACGAGCTAAACCAATTCCCATAATGTCCGCTCCTAGAGCATCTTGCCATTGATTGCCTTCATTGTTTGTTCCAGTATAAGCAATAATGACCTTATTGCTAGTTTTGTCTTTAAAGGCTGTCCCGCTTGTACCAGTTTGATTATCATAAAAATCACTGATATAGACCAAATTAGAAGGAATGATTTTCCCAGTTTTTTGAATCTCGGTTATAATGGTTGCATCAGTTGCTCCTTTTAATCGAGCCTTTTCAAATTCATAGGTTAGAGCTGCTGCATCTAAAGTAGAAATTCCAGAGGTTTTGTTATCAAGAATTCTATTAATAGTAACCCTTTGTTGACCAGAAACAAAATCTTGTTGATTAAGTGCCTGCTCTTCTCGATTCTTTTTACTCAATGTCTCAGATTTTTGAGCATCAGTTTGAACTGTAACGGATGCTTGTTTAGTTTTAGAATAGACAGTGGTTCCATCTGTAGCCGGCGTTATCGGATTAGCTGCAATATCGGTTGCCCTAACAGTCGCTTGACTTGAAGACCGTCCAGATTGATTTTGACTATCTGTATCTTCAGCAGTTATAGAATTATCAGAATTTTGTATTGAATTTGGTACTGTGTCTGCTCCTTTTTCTGACTCAGTTATTTTATTATTTTCCTCGGTAGTCTGCTTATCTGATGAAAACACTGCAGACGGAACAGTCTCCTCTGCTTGAGTAGGAGCCACAGAACTTTCAACCCCTTCTTGTGTTGAAATTACTTGTTCTTGATTTTCAGTGATAACTGCCGCTTTATCAGTAGTAAAAGATTGTGTATCAGCATTGACAGATGAAGTTGTTCCGACTAACATGACTGTATTTACCATTATAATGGCAAATAAGATTACTATCCATCTTTTTGGAATGCTATAAATTTTATACTGTGCGATGTTTTTCATAAATCTTTCTCCTTTAATCCTTTCATGCATTAAGTGCTGAAATAAAACATTTTAAGACCTATCGTTATCCGTTTGTTTTGTTAAAAACAACTTATATTTTTGATGATTTTTTAACAAATCTTCATGTGTTCCTTCCTCAATGATATGTCCATTATCAATAAAAAAGATTTTATCAACACCTTTAATTGTAGCTAGCTTATGAGTAACAAAAATTACAGTTTTTTCTTTCAATGTTTGCTCTATAGAAGACAGTACAACTGACTCAGAAACACTATCTAAATTTGAAGTTGCCTCATCAAGAATAAAAATGTCTGCATTTTTTAGGAACCCTCTTGCTAATTGAAGTCGCTGTTTTTGTCCGCCAGATAATTTTAAGCCTTGTTCTCCAATAGGAGTATTTAGACCTTGTTCAAACTTTTCAATATCATGTGATAAATTTACTCTTTCTAATGCCTCTCTTACTGTTTTATCATCTGGTAGTTTATCTAATCCAAAAGTTAAGTTATCATATATGGTTCCTGATAATAATTCAAAATTTTGTGAAATAAGGGATATTTTCTTCCTCCAACTTTCAGTATTGATTGCTTCTAGATTATTTGAATTAACTATAATTTCACCATTTACTGGACTGTATAACTTTAATAGAAGATTAATAACAGTTGTTTTTCCCGAACCCGAAGGTCCTACAAAAGCAACTTTCTCTCCTTTATCTATTTTTAAATTAATATTCTGTAAAACAATGTAATCATCGTATGAAAACTCTACATTTCTAAATTCAAGCAATAAAAAGTTACCAGAATTAACGATTAAGTCACCTTTATTCTCATCAGGCAAATTTCTATAAGAATCTATGATACTCACATATTGCTTTGTTTTTGCAAATTGATTAGCAAACTGTCCAACATTACTAAAGGGTGTCAGCAATTGAAATAAATAAATTAGAAATGCAATTAATGTTCCAACAGTTAATGTTCCTTCACTAACTCTATAGCCTCCGTAAGCAAAAATAAAACTTAGTATAATAAATAAAACTACATAGACAATCGGTCCAATAAATGAATCTACTAAGCTATATTTAAAAGAACTTTCAGAGGTGTCAAATAATTTTTGACTATACTGTTTTTTGATTACTCCATAACCTTGATTTAACTTAATTAACTTAACCCTTTGAAAAATTTCAGTTAAATAGCCTGATAAATTATTCAATTGATTCTGCTTTTTTTGCGCATATTTTCGACTAACAGCTGATAGAGGTGTTAAAAAAACAACCATAAGCAATAACCCCAGAAAAATATAAGTAGATAAACCAATATCTAATCTTAATAAGACAATAAAAGTCAATAAAATTAATATTACAGAGCTAATTGCATTTGGAATGACTTCACTTAGGAATTTCCTGACAGTTTCTGTGTCATTAATAATTCTGCTAGATAATTCTCCGCTCAGAGAATTATCAAAAAAAGAAATATCAGTTTTTAATAATTTTAAAACTGAACGATACCGAGATTCTTTAATTTGATGCTCAGCGTATTTTAGTAGTAGAAATGAAGAGAGAAAATTAAATAATAAGTTCATTATAAATAATAAGCCTAAATTTACTATTGTTTGGGTAACAAACCTTTTATGATCAATAAGCCATTCTAATACTTGAGGGATCAATAAATAGGCCACTGAGGCTGCTATACTGAACATAGTCCCAAACAACAAAAACAATTGTGATCTAAGATTTTTAGGAATAATTATTGCTTTCATCTAGCACTCACTCCCTATAACTTTTTTAACTCTGACAAAGCATAATAACTGTAAAAACTATCTAAAAGCTTTTCTTTATCTGTTTTAACTTCAGAAACAAAAGGATCACTGTAGCCAAAATTTCCCTCTTGAGTTTGATTACTGATTAAAAAATTCCAGCTATCTCTATAAAACATTTTTGGAAAGAATTCTGGATAATTTGTTGCTATTATGATACATAGAGCTAATTCTCGTAACTGATACTGCCTCGCAAAAAAAACAGCATATGATCCTAAAATATTACAAAAACAACTTTTGTCTTCATGACTTTGCTGACTATAACAACTTAAATAAAATAACCAATATAAATCATCCATTTTCAACTGGTGATTAAGAAGTGAATAATTTATTTTAAATTCCGTTCTATTATCAAGAACTGACCCCTTCAATTTTTTCTTTAAATAAGTAAAGATGAAATCAGTTGATTTTGTGGTATCAATTTCATTCAATTCTTTCATCAATTCAACTTTAAGCTGTTTAACGATTGTATCTTTATCATCTAATTCAACTAATATCTCAGGGAAAACCATATCAATATATTTTAACTCATCATTAGTCAAACCACTTAAGTCCCCCATAAATAACAACAGCAACCTCGCATTGATATTTTCAACAGTTCGTAACCAATTAACTAGCTTATTATGATACACTTTTGACCTCCTCTAACAACAAAGCCTTAATTTCAGAAAAAGTCGAATTTTTATTTTTTAACTGGTTAATCTGTATTCTTATTTCTGATAGATATTCCTTTAAAGATAGACTAATAAATTTCACACTAAATAAGTTATCGATCGTCTTATCATGATTTTTAAACATATTTACTTGAGTGGTATCTAACTCATATGAAGAAATACCCCTCATAAAATTAATCTGATTAACCAGATAATCAAAATTATGCTCTTCCCACTCATTTTTTTGAATAATATCGCTATTGAAATAGTCATATAGAATTCTTGGATTTAAATTAAAATTTTTTCCACCCGTATAGATAAAGAAATGAATATGCTCTTTAACATATACAGGATAAAACTTTAATAGTCCATCTATAGAAATCCCTTGAAGTAAGGAGTATGAAATATTAGTTAATAACTTATTAACGAGAGTATTCTCCAAATCTTCCTGATAAAAATATTTTAAATCATTAAAAATAATAAGTATCTCACAAAAGTTAATATAAAATTCAATATCAAGCGGAATTCTATTCAACTTTTTTCCTATTTTTTCCATTCTTGATAACATAATAAAGCTCCTAAACACACTAAAGTTGTATGATAATGATATCTAAACTCCTTGTAGCCATTCCTAGTTTTCAGAGGTTGTGGAGCCGGAAATAGGCCATTCTCCATTTGATTGTCTATCAGTTTGTGGATAGCATAATCTACTAATGTTACATTTGAAGTTTCTCTAACGTCTAAAAAAATATTATCCAAGACCAGTTCTCCAAGAATATCTAAATCTTTCTCTATAATACGTTCTCCCATTAAAATTCTAAGAATAAAAGCTATATTATCAATAGGATGCTCAAGGCAATAACTACGCCCCATATCAGTGATATAAAACAAAGTATGAGTAATGCTGTACAGTGTAGTGGGAGTCATATAATAGAAAGGCAATCCTTTACCTAATACTGTCTTTTTGAATAATTTTTCATAAGATGGAAGATTATCTTTAATATTAGCTTTATTCAAAGAATATTTAACATCCATAACCCTAAAGGGGGTTCTTTCGGTTAGTACATCTAATTTTTTCCCATTAACCATTTCTTTTAAAAAATGATTATATTTACTAACTCCTTCAGATAATAAAAACTCTTCCATCGTAGCTATGCCACTAAAAGTAATAATATTTTTATAGGACTCCTCTTCAAAGTCGTTTGTCTCAATTTTAGATAAGATATAATCTCTTATAAAATAGAGATTATATCTTTCTTTCATTGAGTCGGTCCAGAAATTGTATAAGAAAGCTAATTCAATAAAAGACTTCATTTCACTTTCACTATTATATTTCAAGTGTTCTTCAACAAGGAAATAATCTATATTCCTTCTCAAATAATCAACTGCTTTCACAATACTAGTTTCCATACTTTTCACACTTACCAATTAATTTTTATTTTTCTAATGGCGATATACATTAATAATCCCACAGTAATAATAAAAATATTAATCACATTCGTTGTTGTCATTAGAAAGTTAAGATCTCGCTCTTTAATATTGACTAGATAGGTAGGAATAATATTCATGTAGACATGATCAATACCGTCTTTCACAGAATCCGTCGTAAAGCCGATACCAAAAGCTCTGTCACCTACTCTATCCTTGATGACATTATAGTAAAAAGTTGCATAAGAACCTAAGAGAAAGACTAAAGACAGTAAGAAAACATTCCTGCCAATTTTTTTATATTTAAAAGCTCTTGTAACATATAACAGCAACGTCACCAACATAAAATAAGAAGCTAAAGAAAGAAATTTCCCGCCTACTTCTGTTAGATTAGCCTCACAGTATGTCAGGTAAAACACAAAATTAAGAACTAATTGAACACTGGCAGCTACTAATAACACTTGACTAAGACTATATTTCAGTGTGTAATAGAAAAAGTTTTTCCGAGTATAAACAAGTCTATATAAATTATAAGTTGAATAAAAAACGAGAAGTGTTGCTACGATCATAATCCAAAGACCATAGACGGTCTTTAAGATGACCGCATCATCAACTAGTGATTTAAGTATACGTAAAACAATCTGAATGAGATAAACATATACAAAAATACCTATATTATCTTTAAAAATGCGCTTAACGAGCGTTAACATGACGATTGACCTCCTTATAGATACTATCCAAATCCATACCTGAGTATTCTCTTGTTAACTCCTCAGTCGTCTTGTATAAAATTACCTGACCATTATTAATCATGACAATTTCATCAAAAAGATCTTCCATATCCTGAACAAGATGAGTACTGATGATTATAACACTTTTAGGCCGTCGATATCTTTTGATAAGGTCTATAAGAATATCTCGCGTCAAAGGATCCACAGCCGCCAAAGGTTCATCCAGCAGATAATAATCCACATCTTGAGCCAAAGCAAAAACGAGATGTAGTTGCTCTTTCATTCCTTTCGAATAATCAGAAATTTTCTTGCTGAAATCCAAATTCAAATAATTAAGCATTTGCTCAGCTCTTTCTCTGTTAAAATATTGATAGAGTTCTTGAAAATCTCTCAAGCAGCTGTTAACCGTCATATCTTGGGGAATATAAGCCATATCCGGCAACATAAAAACTTTATAATCCTCTCTTGTGATATGTCCAGTATGTTTTTGATAATAATTAGCTATGACATTAAGTAAAGTAGTCTTCCCTGCCCCATTTGGTCCCAACAAAGCGATTATTTGATCCTTATTGTCAATCGTCAAAGAAATAGACTTTAAAATTTTAGAACGTGTATAAGCAAAAGATAAATCATTAATAAATAACATAACTAAACTCCTCCTAAAATCTATAATCTCTAATCTCTTTAGTCAAAAAAATAAACCTTAAAATTATAGATTTTAGCAACAGATTATTATTCAATCTTCTATATGAAAACCTTTAAGGTCTATCACCTAATAGTCTTCAAACATCAAAACGAGACATTATTGACTTCATCTTATTATATCCTAATACTGTCTGCTATCTGTTACCTAGTCTATTTTTCTTTATATTGAGTATAGAAAACAAATTGATAAAGTGACTATTGTATCTAAATAAAATGCTATATAGATTCCGAATTAAGTATAATAATAAATGTATATAAATAATAGACTAATAAACTTAAGTTTTTAAGCATTAGGAGCTTCAATTAAACTGAAGCTTGTTACCATATTTTTAAGGGTAGAAGTATTTTTATAGCCATTACCTACAACTGCCCAAAAGCTCCAAGCAAGGACTCCTGATGCTTGTATTTGTGCAGAATCATTATGTGGTGCGATTGGAATAACGATGTTTTTATTTTCTTTAATATTTTTCAACATAACAATACCTTCTTTCATCAATAACAATCAAAATCTATATAGCACAAAACGTAAAATATTCATTTAATATTTTACGTTTTCATTTTATCATTAAATACTATCATTTTTAGAAACTCGCAAATATGAAAATACTTATTTAGAAATTCGCAAATATGGGAATACCTATAATTAATCTTCAACAACAGTGACTTCTTCGGATGAAGAATCTGCAGATGGCACTGGTTCTTCTGCCTAAACAGCTACTTCAGCTGAACTATCATGTCCTTGATCTGGAGACACTTGCTCTTGATTTACACTAACAACTGCTTTACGATCAGTAAGCGAAACAAAGGTATCTGCGCTGATACCAGAATCTCCCAGTGTTAACAGCGACAGACTTGATAAAGCGACAACCGCAACAGTCATCCATCGTTTTTTGACTTGACGTAATTGTAACGTGTGATGTTCATAAAATATTTCTTCCTTAATGAATCATAGGTTAAAACTTAAAGTATTTCTTGTCTGCCTGATGTTTTCCATTAAATTGTTTTCCATCACCTATTTTTATATCATTGAGGGTAAGGTCGTACATTACTTCAAAATAATTTTTTATTTCTTAAACAGCTCAACTTGATATAAAATACGTTAGTCTATTGAGATACTTATAGGCACCTCTGAAAACTGATTCTTGAAAAATAGAAATGCTCATTTATTAATGTTTAAATGGACAAAATCTTTTAATTTGGTAATTTTTAAAAATACTTTTATCTATTTCTATATTTTTGATTTCTGAATGATGAGATTTTTCTGTGGAATCTTGAAATGATATTAGATAAGCTAAATATTACTCATTTTTTGTGATATCAATATCATTTGCATACAGTATACTGATGAATTTAGTTACAAATATAAAAACAAATAGTAAAACTGATACCAGTAAATCAATGGTAAAAACAGGGGTATAGTCTACCATCGGATAGTTAAATAAATGGACGCCAAACATAACCATAGCAAGAATAACGAGATTAAACAAAAGCGAAGTGAGGAACACAATAAGAGAGTGAATTAAGCTATAAGCTAGCAGAATCCAGAGATGATTTTGCTTTGATACCCCTAAAATACTTAATTGTCTAACATCTTTTGAATCTTGATTGGAAGATAAAATAGTGACAGAAATAACATTAGCCAGTATAACTACTATAGGAGCTGCAAGAAAAGCCAAAAAGCTAACTTTAGTCTCTGTTACACTATCCGTTTGGAACCTAGCAGATATGTTCTGAGATAGCAATAAAAAACCAGAAATTAAAGTAATCCCCATAGCTACTGAGCTCTGCAAGGATTTTAAGTAGGAGGGTTTGTACAAAATAGTCCATTTGGCTAGAATCATTGCGTAATTAGATTTCGCCAAAACTTTAGCTAAGAATTTTAGTTGAAAAATTTGAAGATAGGGAGTCAGCAAATAAATAATGAGCAAATGTAGCAAAAGCATTAAAAAAATTGAACTGAGCCTATCAAATCTAACATTGAAAGAGCTAGTGAAGGAGGCTGAATATAAAAGATAGATACAATTTAGCCACAGCCCCAAAACAAGAAGAGCAAAACTCCCCTTAGTTATTAAATGAAGGCTAATTCTTTTGACTCTCGTTTTTTTAGAACTAAAATCTCCAATTTTTAAAATTTTTCTCGAATAGTAGTATCCACTGGTTCCAGCAATCAAGGGCACTATGAGTAGACTAAGCAAGGATGCCCACCAATCAAAAGAAAAAGGAATATTAGGAAGGTTCTTTTCGCCGACAAAAGACTGTATGAAGGAATAATATCCGCCAGCTAAATAAGTCGAGAGAATGGTTGTTACGACGCTGCAGATAAAGGCCACTAAAAATAATTGCCCACCAATCAATAACGAAAGCTGCGAACGATTGGCACCTAAAATAGTCCAAAGTTGATAATCTTCCTTAAAAATTGAAATTAAAAAATGTATTAAACCTGAAATGAGTAAAAATAATGTCATCCCACCAAAGAAAATGATCATTTCAAAAAGCGGTGTCGGATCTGCTAAATGTTTAAAAATCTCAGTATTATTCATGATATTGAAAATTCCACTCACTGAAGTTCCAATAATCAGGCTAGAAACCAATAAAATTGGCAGAGTCCCTAACCACTGCTTCTTACTGTAGTTGAATTGATAGTAAATGAGTCTTAGCATAATCAAGTCCCCTTTATTTTATGTTTCTGCTTCAAGAGTTTGATATAAGGATTGTGCTGTGGGCTTTAAGAGTTCTTGATGAATGACGCCATCCTTTAAAATCAGAGAGCGATCGGTTTGACTAGCCAATTCGATATCGTGGGTCACCATTAAGATACACTTCCCCTGATTGGCTAATTGCCGTAATAAATCAAAAATAACTTGGCGAGATAAACTATCTAAAGCCCCTGTAGGCTCGTCCGCAAAGATAACCTTGCTATCAGATAAAATAGTTCTGGCAATAGCTACTTTTTGCTGTTCGCCACCTGACAAGGTAGACACAAAAGCATCCAGGCTAGCTTCGAATCTCAACTGTCTCATCAGTTTACGAATAGCTTCTTTATCGACCTTTTTATGAGAGAGACGTAATGGGAGGGCAATATTTTCTAAAACGGGAAGAGCGGGAACCAAATTATAAGATTGAAAAATCACAGAAATATCCTGTCTCCTCAGCTTAGCGAGTTTTGTATCGCGTAATCCATAGGGATTAACACCATTAATACTCACTTGACCACTAGTAGGTTCTGATAAACTGGCGAGGCACTTTAATAGCGTCGACTTTCCCGAACCGCTGATACCTAAAATGGAGATAAATTCACTATAGTCAGCGCTCAGGGAAATATCCTTTAAAACTGAAATATTTCTCTGAACATCCAGTCGAAAACTTTTTGAGAGATGGGTCGCAGTTAATGCTTTTTTTTCCAACATAATATATAGATCCCTTTCATTACTATTATTTTTCTATTTCCTCAAAAAAATAGTTCAGCACACCTATCAATGTACTATCTGCAATTGTTAATCCTCCGTGACCGGCTTTCTCATTCAAATAAACCAAACTATTGACATCGTAAGACTCCAACTTATTACTCCAATCAAACACGTCACCATTATTAATATATGGATCCTTTCCCCCTAATAAACTAATCACAGTTGTCTGAGAGTTTTTTGCCTTGTCAACATTTTGTCTAGAAGAATATGTTTTGATATACTCACGAACCTTTTTATCGCCTATATCCCCCCATTCTAAAATCTCCATTTTAGATAGAGGATCATCTTCTCTTTGAAGTGCGTCATAAGGATTAATAAACGGAGAAAATAAGAGTATGCTTCGGAACATTTTGGTTTTTTCGTTTAGCGCAGCTCCGGCCACTATTCCTCCTGCACTGGAAGCTATTAAACCAATATGGTTATGATTAATTATATTTTTAGATACTAAATACTCAACTCCCTTAATCAAATCATTAATTGAATTCCATTTATTCATCTCCTTACCATCTCTATACCAGCCTCCACCTAGAAAGCCTCCTCCCCTAACATGGACAATGGCAAATAGAAAACCTGCGTCTACTGTAGGTAAAACTATAGAATCAGGCTCTATATGATCAGTTTTGCCATATGCACCATAAACTTGTAGGACACAACTTTTATTTTTCGGTAGTTTACCTGTAGAAGAATCGTCACGCCAGATAAGTGATATGGGAACCTTCACCCCATCTTTATTCCCATCTGCCCAAATCAGTCTTTGATAATATTTCTCTCTGGATTTTTTTGTATGATAGGTCGAGTGAACACTTTTTTTAATTTACTATCAGAAAAAGTATAACTTAAAAGCGTTTCAGAAAAACCAGTTGTCTGAATAAATAACATAACTTTATCTGAAAATGTATTTTCATAGATTTTTGTTTCGTAATCAAAATCTATTTTCTTTTCTACATAGTCTAAAGGAGAGAAATTCTTCAGTTGTAATAGCTGATAAGAATATTCAAGATTTGTTGATGTATTTAATAAAACGATATTTCCAATACAGTTGATTTCTCTCACTTTCTGGCCTTCTTCTAATTGCAATTGTATTTGAAAATGAGTATCACTACCTAAATCCTGTATATATATAAAATGATCTTCTTTTGAATTGTTTACAATAAAAAGGTAAAATTTTCCTCCAAGTTCTACTAAATCAAATAATTTAGGAATAAAACTATTCTCAATGAGGTGAATATATTTTGTCTGTTTTTTAGTAAATGTATAAAGGAATAATGAACCCTGTTTAAAATCCTTAGTTCTTACAAAACAGCTAGTATTATTTCCTCCAGTTACTATAATTCTTATTCGCCGAGCACTGTTTTCTTCAGTAAATAGGAGTGTCTCCTGTTTTCCATCAAATCCTTTATAGAAAAGTTGATTAGGCCTTCCCAATTCATCTGATCTGCAAAATAGAAGGCCCCACTCACATAGAAAAAATGAACTCTCGAGACTAACATTCTTTATAGTAGATACAACAACTAAAGAAGATTTTTTTAAAATAAGAAAATCATACCCCCATTTTTTCTCAACAAGGAGTAGAAGTAGGTTTCCCTCGGGAGAAAAAGAAATCTGTTGTATTTGGTAACTGCTCAACCATTTCGGTAGATTTTTTTAATTAAAAATTATCCGAGAATTTTCTAAGTTGAAATTTGATGTATAACTAAGTTTAGGAAACCAATCATCATTTTCTGCCTTCCACTCCCTAATAATTCCTGATCTAGGAAGCTTCCAATCTTCAAACCGATACCAACTATCTCCCATTCGAAAGATTAAAGAATTTCTAACAGACTCTTTCTTTAAAGATTCTGTAATGCTTTTTTTATAAGTAGACCGATTACTTATAATATTGAAAAAGTTTTTTTGGCTCCTCCACATTAACTCTTCCTTTCTTTAAGCAAAGTTTAACTATCATTAACAGCATGTATTATATGCTAGGTAACAATTCTAACTTATTATTCTGTAACGATACAAGGGATAAAGCAATACCTCCAAATCCAGAAGCAATATCCATAGTAACTTTTAATCCACTATCACCTGCCAGTACCAAGCCTTTTTCAATCACACTAAGGTAGGGAAATAGCCCCTCAAATAGCTGACGTTGTTTTGAAAGCTTATTTTGATTATCAGTATATATCATCTCAGATAACGTCAATCCACAAAATCCGTTAAACAGACCCGGAAAAACACAAAAATTAGGTTTAACTGCTTTAATCAGGTGTCCTTGAATTTTTAACAATTCAGGAACTACATAATCTCTATTTTTAGATATTAAAGTTATTAAACCAGCACTCCCCGTTGATAGATACGGCAAAAGTCTTTTACCTTGCTGATATTGTAAACTTCCTAAGCTATCATTGCTATACGACTTTAATTCTGTATCTATTGCAACGTTTAAGCATTCTTTAAATAAATTATTAGATGTTAGCCTATACGCTTATCCAAATAACCATCCCAAACCAGCATGACCATAAAATAGTCCACCTTCATTTTTGTAAGGATCATTACTTTGAACATCCCCTGCACCAACTTTACAAAACGAGTCAGGATTTTCTTTGTATTCTTTTGCAAAAACTTCAGTTTTTGCAATAATATAATTGTGAATTTCATGATCCTCCAATTTCACTTTAGAAATGAAGTACAATCCTACTAAAAGTACCCCAGCAGTACCATTATAGAGATTTTTAGTTACGCTATTTTCTAGCAGATCAATAAACCTCTCATAAAACAAATGCTTAGCTAATTCTTTTTCTCCTAATTCATAAATTATCCAAATTGATCCTATAACACCATCAAAAAGTCCAGGAAAATTAGATTCTTTATCAAAATCCGCAATAGTTTTTTTTATGATATTCTCTTTCAACTTTTTATAAGGTTCTACCCCAAAATTATTTGTATCTATTAATGACATTATCTTATCATCTCAGTTTACAATTTCTAGAAATTCGCAAATATGATTTTTTTTTAAGTTTTAATTTCATATTTGCGAATATGCTATTTTGTACAAATTTCCTAGTAAAATAAGGATGAAGGAGGTTCCCTATGTTAAGAAGAATTATTTATCTCGCCATTTGCTTACCATTTTTGTTTTTGCCACTATTGTAGTTTGCTATATGGTAAAGCATTTTACTTTCTTATTTTAAATTTTCCCAAAATAAAGACATCGACTGCTTCAGTAGTTCGATGTCTTTTATCATCTTTAGGTTATTTTTTCATCATAATCTGTTCCAAATTCGTTCTTAGAAACATGACCAATGTTGGATTATCAAGTTGTTCGATTAAATCAATATAAGATTCAACATCTGATAAATCAGTCACTTCACCTTTAATATAACTCATAACTTTTTTAAAAAAAACTAACAAAATTCTTGCAAACATATCTTGGTAAGTTAGCATCTTTTCAAGAGCTTCAACAAAATACGAAGCATGATAGAGTTTATGGTGCTCAATTAAGATAAGGATAAGATTAATTAAAACCAGTTCAGATCGTCTTTTATGTTCTGGAAGCTCCCTGTATAATTTATCCCGTTCAACAAAAGCTTTACCTAGAAAAATCAAATCATCATCAGATAAAATAAATAAGGTGTTGCCAAAAAGATAAAGCTCATACTCTGTCCATTCCTCAATGGCATAGAGATAAGAAGTTAGAAATTCCTTTTCTTCTTCCATAATTCCAAAGCTAGAATCTAGACTATAAACTGCCGCCTTAATAACAAGCTTGTTAAGGCGATCATAAGCACCATAAGACTCTATATCTTGGTAGTCTTCAAATATTTTCTTTAAGCCCTCAACATCCTTTTTAGTTTGAAACTCTACGATCTTTTTACCGATTTTAAAAATACTGCTTTCCTGATATTGAGTGAGTGCATAGCTAAATTCTGAAAAGGTCATGTGAATCCCTTGGATAGCTAAAAGAAGTTTATCAGCTGCTAACATCGTCTGTCCATTTTCAAACTTCGATAACTGTGATACTGATAGATTTTTTCTTGCCACATCTTTTAGTTTAAGCCCTCTAGCGATTCGCAACTCTCGGTAGAGTTCTCCTAGTTCCATAGAACGATTCATTTTCATAAATTGTCCCTCTTTTCATTAAATCACTTATTTATAAAATCAATAGTTTCTTTCAATCATCTCATTTGACCAAGCTTACGAACAGTTTTTATCTTTTCGTCAATCTCTTTTGAGTAGAACCTTCTTTTATTCTATCAAAAAATTTTATTCAAACTATCGTTTCCTAGTACTTAATCTTTTTTTAACCAAATTGAAAAGGAAGCGAAACAAGGCTACCTGAATCCATTTCGCTTCCTTCTTATAATAGTAGATTTCAATTTTATCAAGTCTCAGCTAATATAGCTACTGTCTGATAGGGTTTTAAAAGAATTTTATCTGTCAGGTCGACTTTCTCGTAATTACTAATGAGAACAGTCCCTGTTTGATAAAGGGAAGGCAAGTCTAGCTCAACTGTTTCAGCAAAGAAATTATTGAGAACCAGCAGCCTTTGGCCTTCGTACTCTCGTTCAAAGGCATAGATTTTATCACTGTCTGTCAAAGCTGCTTGATAACTGCCTTGAGCAATTAGCGGCATTTCTTTTCGCAAACGAATCAATTTTTGATAAAAAGGAAAGATCTTACCTTGTTTTTCATTAGCCACATTGATTTGTGGGTAGCTCTTTCCAACCTTCAGCCACGGCCTGCCAGTTGAAAAATCTGCATTCTCGCTAGCATCCCATTGCATAGGGGTACGTGCATTATCACGCGATTTGGCTCGAATAATGTGAAAGGCTTCCTCAGAAGATTTTCCTTTATCTATTAATTCTTGATAGGCATTCAGGCTTTCCACATCAACATAATCAGCCATAGAATCATAGTCTGGATCAATCATGCCAATTTCTTCCCCCATATAAATATAGGGCGTACCACGAGATAAATGAATAGAAGCTGCAAGCATGGTCGCTCCTTCATTGCGAAACTGCTTAATATCAACAAAGCGATTAAGCGCTCGTGGCTGATCGTGATTATTCCAAAAGAGAGCAGACCAGCCGTTACCTTGACTCATCCCTTCACCCCAAGTATGAAAAAGATGTTTCAGCTCTTCAAAATCAAACGTTTTTCGCGTCCATTTTTGACCATCTTGATAATCCACTTTCAAATGATGAAAATTAAAGACCATATCCAACTCATGATTGTTAGGATTGCTGTATTGTATGCAGTTAGGAATGTCTGTAAAACTCATCTCGCCAACAGTCATACCATTTTCATCCTGACCAAAGCTGGCTTTATTGAGCATTTTTAAATAATCATGATTAATGGGACGGTCTGTATATTCAGGTTTCCCATCAAAATGAGGATTATCCTTTAGGACCTCGTCTTTCCCAATCACATTAATAACATCAAAGCGAAAGCCCTTGACTCCCCTATTGCGCCAGAAATTAACTACCTTAAACAGTTCCTCACGAACGTGAGGATTGCGCCAATTTAAATCAGCCTGCGTGACATCATACAGATGCAGGTAATACTTCCCTGTCTCTCCAAAAGGTGCCCAAGCATTGCCCCCGAATTTAGAAAGCCAATCAGTAGGCCTGTCTCTTAAAATAAAGAAATCCTGATAATACTTATCTCCAGCCAAGGCCTTTTGGAACCATTCGTGTTCTATCGAACAGTGATTGAGTACCATGTCCAGCATGATCTCAATGCCATGCTCTTTTCCTTTGCGTACTAATTCTTCAAAATCGGCCATGCTCCCAAATAAAGGATTCACAGCAGTATAGTCAGACACATCATAGCCGTTATCGCGCTGTGGACTAGGATAAAATGGGTTGAGCCAGATAACATCAATTCCCAATTCTTCTAAATAAGGTAATTTTTCAATAATTCCCTGAAGATCCCCGACCCCATTTCCACTTGTGTCTTTATACGATTTGGGATAAATTTGATAGACAACTTTCCTTTTGTCTAATGTCATTTTATTCTCCTTACAATAATTGATCCTATATTTTGCTTGCTGTTAAGAGGACCTCACCGCGTTCAATTTCACGAGGAAGGTTTCCAACGACATCAGGCTGGTAGTCATTTTGATTGGTGACAATAACAGGTGTCTCTGTAGTATAACCTGCCTGATGGATAGCATCAATATCAAAACGAATCAATTTGTCTCCAACCTTGATCATATCTCCTTGTTTGACATATGTTTCAAAACCTTTTCCTTCCAGATTGACCGTGTCCATACCAATATGGATCAATAATTCAAGTCCTTGATCTGTTACAAGACCAATAGCATGTTTTGTTGGAAAGAGGACAGAAACCACACCATTAACAGGAGACGTTAAGAGACCTTCACTTGGATCAATCAAAACACCTTGTCCCATGACACCTTGGGCAAAAACAGGATCAACTGCTTCAGACAAGGGTTTGACTTGACCCTTTAAAGGACTTTTAATCTCAAACGTTGTTCCTACAGCAGGTTCATTAGTCTTTTCTGATGCTGATATTTCAGCTGTTTCTGTTTTTTCTTGATGAGCTTCATCTTCAGATTTAGTGAGAAAGTTAATCCTACGGAAGAAAACTGTTAAAACCATGGGAACTGCGATAGCCACTAACATAATGATGAAAAATGGAAGCATGTATTTAACTTTGATAGACAAAATTCCTGGAAGACCACCAATACCAATAGCATTAGCTGTTACGTTAAATGTGACTGAAAGAAAGCCTGCAATGGAAGAGCCAATCATTCCAGCTACAAGAGGATAAACATATTTGATATTCACCCCAAAAAGTGCTGGTTCTGTCACACCAAGATAAGCTGAGATAGTGGCTGGAAGTGAAACTTGTGCTTCACGTTCTTCATGACGGTTCATAAGATAATAAGCAAATACTGCTGATCCTTGAGCAATATTAGAAAGAGCAATCATTGGCCATAGTCCTGTACCTCCTGTATCTGCTACTAATTGCGTATCAATAGCATTAGTCATATGATGTAGGCCAGTGATAACAAATGGCGCATAGAGAGCTCCAAAGATAGCTCCAAAAAGCCACTTAACAGGACCGGTTAAACCTGCATATACAATTGTTGAAATCCATTGTCCAATAGTCCAGCCAATTGGCCCCAGAACAGTATGGGCTAAAATCAATGCTGGGATAAGAGATAAAAAGGGAACAAAAATCATGGAAACCACTTCTGGAATTTTCTTGCGCCAAAAGATCTCAAGATATGAAAGAGAAAGTCCAGCTAGTAAAGCTGGGATAACTTGCCCTTGATAACCAATACGTCTCACCGTAAAGAAACCAAAATCCCAAACCCATTTTTTAGCGATTTCAGCTGCGGGCGTACTAGCTACATTGTAGGCATTCAGCAGCTGCGGTGAAACCAAACAAATTCCAAGTACAATACCTAAAATTTGACTCGTTCCCATCTTACGGCTGACAGACCAAACAATACCTACAGGTAAAAATTGGAAGATGGCTTCGCCCGGCAGCCATAGAAATGAACTGATACCACTCCAAAATTGTGAATGCTGTGCGATTGTTTGTCCATCTAGAAATCCCCATTGAACCTGATCAATGACATTACGAAATCCAAGAATCAGCCCCCCAACAATGATAGCTGGGATAATAGGGGTGAAAATTTCTGCTAACAGAGTCATCACACGCTGAATAGGATTCTGATGGCTTTTAGCAGCCGACTTAGCGGTTTCCTTAGAGACCCCTTCAATACCTGAAACAGCTGTAAAATCATTATAAAACAAAGGAACATCATTCCCAATAATAATTTGGAATTGCCCCGCATTGGTAAAAGTTCCCTTTACAGCCGGAATAGCTTCAATGGTCTTAACATCGGCTTTACTTTCATCATTTAAAACAAAGCGCATACGTGTTGCACAATGTGTAACAGCAGAAACATTTTCTTTGCCGCCAATAGCATCTAGTAATACCTTGGCATCTTTTTCAAATTTTCCCATAAATTTTTCCTAGGTTAACCTAGTCCTCCTTTAATATGATAACAGTATGTTTACTTTTTCATTGTAAACGATTACAAATTTGTTGGCAAGTTGTCCATAGAAAAAAAGCGCAATTTTTGTTAAAATAAAGTCAGTTGTATGCATTTTTTTAGACAAATTAGATTGAATTGCTTATGAAAAAATATGAAATTATTTTTAAAAAACTAGAAGAAGATATTCTCAAAGGATACTATCAAATGGGTGACTATCTTCCCCCTGAAATGGAACTTAGCCAGATCTATGCCAGCAGCCGAGATACTGTTAGAAAGGCTTTACAGCTCTTGACTAAGGCAGGTTTTATTAAAACAGTACAGGGAAGAGGATCCCAAATTATCAAGCGTGAGCGCATTAACTTTCCTGTTTCTCAACTAACCAGCTATCAAGAATTGGTTAAACAATTGCAGATGAATGTCAAGACAAATGTTATTGCTATTGATAAACTGATTGTTGATGAGAAACTCACCAAACTAACCGGTTTTGAAAATAAAGGTCTTGTCTGGCGCATCACAAGACAGCGCGTCATAGACGGCGTTGCTTCCATTTTAGATACGGATTATTTGGATAAAGCATTGATTCCTCATATGACCAGAGAAATCGCTGAACATTCTATCTATGATTATCTTGAAAATCAACTTAAGCTGGACATTGCCTATGCTCAAAAGATTATTACCATAGATCAAGTATCGCAAAAAGATAAAATTTTGCTTGATTTGGATTCTGAAAATCATGTCGTTTCGGTTAAATCTAAAGTTTATCTCAGTAATCAGCAGCAATTTCAATTCACTGAAAGCCGGCACAAACTGGAAAAGTTCCGTTTTGTTGACTTTGCCAGACGGCATCGTGATTAAGACAACAAGGAAAGCACAAAAGAAAAAGAGGCTATCATCTGGATAAATAATTATCAAAAAGCACCTATTTTACAATGCTAACAAGTGCACAGCACTGCTTGTATTGCATCTTTTTTCTGTCTATGAATGGCTATCAGTCGAACATCTCATTTAAAGTGGCTAGAAAAAACGATTAAGATTGCTGCTTTTCAAGATGATTTTAAAGAGTTGAAAGTTAATATTGTGCGTTTTCTAAAAGAGAATAATCGAGTGATTAATTTGTGATATGCAAAAACCTCAGATACAATTATCTGAGGTTTCTTGTCACATAATAAAATTTACAATGAAACTATCGCACTATTACAATCAATCTTTTTTTCTACCCTTTATCAAGCTTAATAATCCTGCAGCGCCGATTAGAAGCGCACCAGCACCTATCACTTTGAGGAGATTGGAGCGCGTTTCATTGTTATCTCCTGTTTGCGGTAACTCTGCTTGGGAGATTGACAATGATCGTTTGGAAAGAGTTGGCAGCTGCAAGTCATTTTCTTCACCGGTTAAGGCTGAAACAATCTCATTTTTATTTTCATCTACTGCCTGCTTATTAGCTACTGGGAGAGGGCTGACTGCTTCTGGAGTTTGCGGAATTGCTGGTTCAAGTGTCCTAGCAGGATGTTGGGGCTGTTCTGGAACTTTAGGCGTTTCTGGTTTAATGGTTTCATTAATATAAATCATATCCCAAAGCGTCAGTCTTGGCACTTGAATATAAAGAACAGGATCGCCATTCTCATTCGTTTTTACCTGGGTCGCTAGAGAAATCATACTAGATTGCAGCCAATCATCTGGTGACGTCAGATAGACTTGTTTAGCTATTCGATCAGCCTCTGCCATAGACACACCAGTCAAAGGATAAGTAACCAATAAATTGGTTTGCTCATCAGGTGTTTTATTATTTTCATAACCATCTTCATTTTTCCAGTCGGATGTAATTCCCATAAGGTTGAGCAATTGAATCGTTCTGAAATCGTTTCCCTTTTTGGCATAAGTCCAAACCTGATCGCCATTGATCCCCAAAGCATCTTGCGATAGCTGCCGACCGTTAGCAGTGAAAGTCTGAGGTTCAGCAGAATCATTTTCAACTTTATCACGCAAAAGATTTTCATAAGCCGTAATAAATTGTTGGTAATGATAGTTTTTACGATTGAGCTCTTTCGAGACCTTGAGGCTTTGTGTTGGATAATAAGCTGTTTCTAAGACACCGACACCACCCCCATCATTAGGATTAGCCAGAGCAGCTAGAGACATGTGATATCCTCCTGCTGCCGCAATGGCCGCAGTTGTCAGCAGAACCGCATCTGTTTGGTAAGTTGCTGAAGCTAAAACGTCACGCGCTGCACCATTGAGAGGAACCCTATTATCATCAAATTTAGGCTCTTCCATATAAGCTCCGACAATCAAAGATTTCCCTGTCGCTTGGCGAACTTGATCAACACGAGCTTTCAAGTCACCATAACTTTCTTGGGGACGGTTCCCCAAAGCTGAAGTTCCAAAAGGCCATAATTCATTGTAAATCACATCTTGTTTGCTGTTGGCGAGTTTGCTGATATTTTCACCATTAACATCATTGAGTGTTAAATAATACTGAGGCAGTTTTTCCTTCATTTTATTGAGAAATTCAGCATAGACATCAGATAACATAAAGGAATGAGCAATATCTCGACTGTCCTTTTGATTATGGGAAAGAACACGATTATCTCCAATTGTATCTCCCTGCCAGCCATCAAAACCGCCAGTTTTCATAGCTTGAGCCATGGCATTAGAAATATAATTTTGCCAACTTTTACTCAAAGGATTGTAATAATATTGCAGCGGCTTATCATCAATAGAGTAAGTCATGACCTGACCATTTTGACCATAACCACCAGTCTCATAATTATAGATGTACTCAGTATCTGGTAAAACAGCCGTTTCATTAGCATTCTGTGCTAAAATCATATTATAGAGCATGGCAACAGCGCCAGTTTGATGGACACGATTGACCAAGGCTTTAACAGCATCTGTTTCAACCTGCGAATGGCTCCACCAATTCCAAGACTGATCAAACTTAGGAACATTAGGGAAAGGATTTGTAGCAGACTTATAAACATCATAGAAGAAATAGGAATTAATGTTCATATTTTTCATCTGCTCTAATTCGCGATAATAATCTGGTAAGTTCTTAGTCAAGACACTGTTATTGTCTTTTTGAGAACCTCCAATAGCAGCATAACGCGGAAAGGTACGCCAGTCATCCTCAACCGCAATAGCCCGATTGCCCTGCTCTAAAATATTATTTTGGCTATCTGATATGTTAACCTTCAAAAGATAACCGCGATTATTAGCTAAGGAGTTTGCAGGAATAACGAATTCACCTTTTTGAGTTGTATAACTTTCATTAGGCAGAAGATACTTCGTATACTGAAGTGTCTTTAACTTATTTTCAAGGGAATAAACCTCAGCAGTAGCTGTAATATTTTGGGCTAAAGATGTTGTATTGTTTAAAGTAAGGTTCAAATGAACAGCCTCTCCCGCTTGATAGACTGCTTTATCTGTTGTCAGATTTATCATGTTGCCATTCTTTTGGTTCTGTGCAGTTTCTAGCACAGCCCTTTCTTTATTGGCGGCAGATACCATTTGCATTGGCTCCTGATGGGAATTGTTAGAAAGTTTCTTCGCTTGAGATTGTGTGTTAGTATTTGCAGAGACCGATTGTCCCTGTTCATTAGAATCTATTGACGCCGATTCTGTCTGTACTGCAGCCGCAGCATCCTCCTTCTCTTGCACCTTAAGGTCTGTCTCTTGAAAAGAGTTAATGGTCGAATCCACCGTTTCAGCTGACCTAATAGCTGGTTCAGCCGTTTGCCTATTTGACTGTTCCATATCCTCAGCAGGCGCCTTTTGAGTTACATCGCTCATACCTGTCATGTCTGTTGAACTATCATCAGCCAATACTGCCATACCATTTGTAAAAAGCAGTATGGTTACAACAGAGGATAAAAACATCTTAATCATTTTTTGCTCATTCTTTTTCATTTTTTAACTCCAAGTATTCATTTTGTCATATAATATTAATATTAACAATATAAATTTGTATTTTATCAAAAATATTACAAAATTTCAATGAGAGTTTCATGAAAAATTTCCAAACTTTTTCATATAAGATTATTGATGATAAGCAAGATTGAATGCATCAAATGGTCACTGTAAGAAGACTTTTAAAGGCCAATGAAAGTGAGATAAACTTCTATGATTGCTGTGCAATTATCCACAAAATAGTGTGAATCTATCAGATTACGAATAAGAAATCCTGAGATTGTCATATAAAATAGCCATAATAGTCTGACGCAGCGGCTATTTCTGAACAAGTCTACTCTTTATTTTTTGTATCCAATAGAATCGTCACAGGGCCATCATTAGTAAGAGATACCTGCATATCAGAGCCAAATATTCCTGTTTGAACAGGAACAAACTGAGCTAGCTCTTGGTTAAATTGATCATACAAATAACTGGCTAAATCCGCTTGCGCTGCTCCTGTGAAGGCCGGACGGTTGCCCTTTTTCGTATTAGCAAAAAGAGTAAATTGAGACACAGAAAGAACCTCCCCTTTTATGTCTCGAACGGAAAGGTTCATCTTTCCTTCTTCATCCGAAAAAATTCTCATATTAGTAATTTTCCGAACAGCATAAGTTAGGTCTTCTTGAACATCATCTGGACCTATCCCGACTAATAAGACTAGGCCTTGGTTAATGGAAGCCCTGCTCTTACCATTAACAGTCAAACTGGCTTTCATAACGCGCTGAATGACAATTTTCATCAGCACTTACCCGTTAGTCCTTTTAACAGAATAAACATCTGGAATGACCTTAATTTTATCAACAACAGCTGTTAAAACGGTTAAGTTAGGGATGCCAAAAGTCACATGGATATTGGCAAATTTCATATCCTTAGTTGGCTGGGCATTGACCGTTGAGATATTCTTTGTTTGATTCGATAAGATTTGCAGAACATCATTTAAGAGACCGGCACGGTTGAGACCATAAATATCAATTTCTGCCATATATTCCTTGGTGGAATAATCATCTTCCCATTCGACATCAATCAAACGCTCTTCATAACCTTCTTGACTCTTAATATTATGACAGTCAGCACGATGAATAGCAACGCCACGCCCTTTTGTGATATAGCCTTCAATAGGATCGCCTGGGACAGGGTTACAGCACTTAGCAATCCGCATCAAGAGACCAGAAGAACCTTGAACAATAACACCGCCTTCGCTTTTAACTTTAAGGACTTCTTTTTTATTGTCGTGCTTAACTTCACCGCCCTTCATGAGTTCCTCAGCCTCCGCTTTAGCTTTGGCACGTTCTTGTTCACGGCGTTCTTTTTCTGTCAATTTATTAAAGACGGTAACAGGCGACAATTCACCAAAACCGACAGCCGCATAAAGAGCTCCTTCATTACGGTAGTTGAGACGATTCAAAACAGCCTCTATATGTTTTCTATCCAAATATTTATTGGCCACATAGCCCTGCTCTTGAAAATAATCAACCAGCAAATCACGGCCTTTTGTGATAGAGAGTTCCTTATCTTGGTTTTTAAAAAATTGACGAATTTTATTACGAGCTTTATTGGTCTTAACAATATTAATCCAGTCACGGCTGGGACCAAAAGAATTGGAATTTGTGATGATTTCAACCACATCACCTGTTTTGAGCTTAGCTGTTAAAGGAACCATGCGACCATTAACTTTAGCGCCTGTTGCCTTTTCTCCAACCTGTGTATGAATGGCATAGGCAAAGTCAATAGGACCAGAATCCTTAGGCAATTCTTGAACAGCACCATTAGGTGTGAAAACATAAATACGCTCTGCAAAGATATCTTCTTTGACAGAGTCAACAAAGTCAACCGCATTGCCATTGGAAGCGTCTTGCAACTCAACAAGTTCCTTAATCCAGTTCATTCCTAGAGCTGATTCTTGACTGTTAACCTTACCTTTGATTCCCTTTTTATAAGCCCAGTGAGCTGCTACCCCATATTCAGCCACTTGATGCATTTCATGCGTCCGAATTTGTACTTCAATTGGCCCTTTGGGTCCATAAACAGTTGTATGAATGGATTGGTAACCATTTGCTTTAGGGTTAGCAATATAGTCCTTAAAACGACCGGGCATAGGACGCCAAAGCTCATGAATATAACCCAGCATGGCATAAACATCACTTTGTGTATCCAAAATACAACGAATAGCGATCAAATCATAAATTTGATCAAAACGTTTCTTCTTATCACGCATCTTCCGATAAATGGAATAAATGTGTTTGGGACGTCCGTAAATCTCACCATGTAAGCCCTGCTCTGCAGTATAAGCTTTAATTTTATCAACAATATCATCAACTAATGCTTCACGTTCACGACGCTTTTCGTTCATTAAATGCGAAATTTTATAAAATTCAACTTCATTAAGATAACGAAAAGCTAAATCTTCTAATTCCCATTTGATGCGACTAATCCCCAGCCGATGCGCCAAGGGAGCATAAATTTCCATGGTTTCGCGTGAAATACGTTCTTGCTTATCCTTGCGTAAATGCCTCAGCGTCCGCATATTATGAAGACGGTCAGCTAATTTAACCAGAATGACACGAATATCTTTGGACATAGCCATCAACATCTTACGGTGATTTTCTGCTAGCTGTTCTTCATGCGATTTATACTCAACTTTCCCTAGCTTTGTGACACCATCAACAATGTTCTTAACATCACTGCCAAATTTAGCTTCTAAATGATCTAAAGTTGCTTCGGTATCTTCAATGACATCATGCAAAAAGCCACAGGAAACTGTAATAGCATCCAAATGTAAGTCGGCTAAAATTCCTGCAACCTGAATAGGATGAATAATATAAGGTTCCCCTGACTTACGAAATTGACCGCTATGGCATTCCGTGGCATAATCTAAAGCTTTTTGAACAAAGGCAATATCTGCTTTATTCATATACATTGAGCAGATATCAATAACCTCTTGACCTGTTAAATTTGCATCTTTCGCCATCTTTTGCCTCTCTAAAAATATCTTATTCCTATTCTAACACTTTAGGGCAAAAAGAAAAAGGGAGAATACCTGATGATACGCTTAGCAGCTAAACTTTTAGTCGTCAAATAAAAAAGCTCCTATCTTTGACAGATAAGGAGTCTTTGCTTATTTATTCAAATTTGCTTGGCAGGCTAAACCACAGTGATCACTAATCATTGGGTAATGTTTCCCATCAAAAATAACTTCTGATTTTTCCACCTGCCAATCTGAACTTAGGAAAACATAATCAACTTTGAGGGCTTCTTGATTACCTTGCCAACCATCAATTTCCTTTTGGATAGTGGCTTTGCCATAAGTAATTTTAGCTGACTGGTGGCTATCCTGTAACTTCAGTGAACTTTTTAGAATTGCTTGATACCCTTCATTTTCATAAGGGTTGTTAAAATCCCCCATTAAAAGTAAGGGAAGCTTTAGGTTGGACAGTGCTCTTTCCAATTTGTTCCATTCTCCTTGAAACCCCTTGTTCCACCAAGACATATGAAGACTGACAATAGCGATATCCTCTTGATCAATTTTCGTTTTTCCTAAAAGAGCCCGTCTTGTATGGTAGTCATGCTCATCATCTACATCTGATATGAGGATCCCCTGACTGACAAGCGGTGTTTTGGATAAAATAGCTACGCCTTCTTGAAAACGATCATAGCCGATATGATTATAAGCCCAAGACCAATAATAAACTCTCTCTTGTTCCAATAAAAAAGTCACCAATTGTAGAGCATAATTGTCCTTATGAATGGCTGGAGTTCCTGCCACCTGACAATAATTAGGCAAATCTTTAGCAGGTTCTGAATGCAAAAGCTGATTCACCTCTTGAACGCAAATAACATCATAATCATTTTCAAGAATTGTTTTTCCTAAAATCTCTAATTTCTTTTGTGGGTCTTCTTCCATCCAACTATGGCTATTGATTGTTAATAACTTAACCATTGTTCCTCCTTTATCAATCAAGAAAAGGAGCGGAATCTAGAATCTCAAGCAAAGACTTTTTAGATTCTAGCCTACTCCTTTTTAATCTTTTTAAAGTTCTACTTTGGCGACAACTGTTTTAGCAGCTTGTTGACCTGTTTTCTCAAGCGTTACAGACTTAAGTTCTGCTGTATTTGTAAAGGCAACAATAACAGTTGTTTCACGATCTGCAGATTTGATAGCTTCCAAATCAGCAACTAGAAGTAAGTCTCCTAATGCAACACGTTGGCCATCTTTCACCTTAGCAGAGAATGGAGCTCCATTAAGAGCAACAGTATCTAAACCGACATGAACTAAAACTTCAAGTCCATCATCCGTTAAAAGACCAAGAGCATGTTTGGTTGGGAAGACACTAGTTACTAAACCAGCTACTGGAGAGTAGATATTGCCATTTTCTGGCTCAACAGCGAAACCATCGCCCATCATTTTTTGTGAGAAGACTGGGTCATGTACTTGTGTAATTGGAAGTACTTGACCATCTGCCACAGTTGCTACTTCTTCTGTAACTCCTTTGAAGCTGACATCTGCTGTCTTATCTTCTTCTGGAGCTGTAACATCTGTCTTAGGAATGTCCACTCCTGAATCTAATAAATCCTGAATATCAGATTTAAGGACATCTGCCTTAGGACCATAAACGGCTTGAACACCATTGCCTTTGACAATTAAGCCCATAGCTCCTGCTTTTTTCCAAGCAGCTTCATCACCCACTTTAGCAACATCGGTCACAGTAATACGCAGGCGGGTCATACAAGCATCAACATCAGAGATATTTTCTTTACCACCTAAAAGATTGATAATTTTTACAATTTGTGAATTAGCATTTGCTGTTCCTGCATTACTATTTGAAGCTGTTTCGTCAGAAGCATCATCACCTGTATCATAATTGCCATTACGTCCCGAAGTTGCCAAATTAAACTTCTTAATCATAAAGTTGGTAATGAAGTACATAGCAACACCAAAGACAACTGAAACAACGATAAAGTTGACAATATCCATAGCTAAACCGGCTTTGATAGCCATTGGCGTTCTCGTCAGAAACTCAATATTACCAAATGAATGCACACGAAGGTGAATCAAATCGGCTGATGCAAAGGCCAAACCTTGAACAACAGCGTAAACAAGATAGAGCGGTAAAGCTGCAAACATAAACATGTATTCAAGTGGTTCTGTTACCCCTGTTAAGAATACGGCAACAGCTGCTGAAAGGAACATCCCTTTATATTTTTCTTTTTTATCCGGGTCAACATTGCGGTACATCGCCAATGTAAGTCCCATAAGAATACCTGATGAACCAATCATTTGTCCTACCTTGAAACGAGCAGGAGTTACAGATGTTAACAAGTGATGGTATTGAGACATATGACCTGCACCTTTAAGATGGATAAGGTCTTGCACCCAAGCTAACCAAAGTGGATCTTGTCCAAGCACATGTTTTCCTGCTTGAGCACCTGTCAAGACAACATAAGTACCACCGAGTTGGGTATAATTCATTGGAATCGTTAACATATGGTGTAAACCAAATGGCAACAGTAAACGTTCTAAAGTACCATAAAGGAATGGCGCAAGAAACGGTGCGGTATGTTGTGAAGAAGCAATCCACATACCAAAACCATTAATACCAGATTGTACAATTGGCCAAAATACAGAAAGAATTAAAGCAACAATTGTTGAACGAACAATAACGACAAAAGGTACAAAGCGTTTTCCGTTAAAGAACGATAAAACATCTGGAAGTTTACGGAAATTATAATACTTGTTATAAGCTGTTGCGCCAACGAAACCAGAGATAATACCAACGAAAACTCCCATGTTCAAAGCAGGTTGGCCAAGTACATTGATAAAGTAATCAGCAACGTGCATCTTACCGCCAAAGATATTGTGCACATAACTTGTTTTATCTGCAATCATCTCAAGCGATATGCCATAAAAGTTACCAGTAATAAGGTTAATCAAAATAAAGGCAAGGGCTGCAGCGAAAGCTCCACCTGCACGTTCCTTAGCCCAGCTACCCCCGATAGCCACAGCAAATAAAATATGAAGGTTGTTAATAACACCCCAACCAATTTGGGCAATGATATTAGCAACAGTCACTAAAAGGGTTGATTTAGGGTCAATCAAGGCTAATGAATTCCCAATAGAAACCATCAAACCTGCTGCAGGCATAACAGCAATAACAACCATTAAACATTTTCCGAATTTTTGCCAAAATTCGAAGCTAAAAAGTTGTTTATAATTTTTCATTTTTACCTCCCAGCAAACATCTTTTTCATGCAAACGTTTGCATTTTATGGTTCTATTATATCATGATTTTTTATTTTGTAAAGAGCATTTTAAAAAAAATTTAAGAAAATAAACAAAAAAATAGGCAGTTGAAAATTCTAAAATGAATTAGCCATTTGAAGATATTAAAAAACACCTCAGAGAGATATAATGTTATTCATCACAACCACATTAGAAAAACTCTGAGATGCAAAACCGTTATAGCTCAAACGGAACGTCAATTAATTGAAGGCTGGAAAAAGCAATGGTGCTATTGCCAAACTTTTAAGAAAGCTCCGCAAACGATTCATAACGAAATCAAACGTGGCTTAATCATACAACAAAGACGTAGCGGAAAGTTTGAAAAGATGTACCAAGCTGACAGCCGACTATGCTCAACATTCCTACAACACTAACAGTAAGCAATCTGTAAAGCCTGTGACTTATGATAAAGAAACACAGGAGAAAATCAAATCCTGCATTACCTTAAGCAGAAGTTCTCTCCTGAAATGATTGTGAGAGCTAAGTCTCTTGATTTTTACGAACAGGCAGAATAATTCCAACAGTATTGGTTTGCTTTTTAACCACATTTGAGCGGAGTAATTAGGAGAATAATTAAGTTCTTTCATTGCCTGATGTACGCGCTCCTTTGTTGTCTGACTAATCATGTCATGTAAAGCACGGGATGTAGTAGAAGGTGAAATTCCTGCTAATTTAGCAACATTTTTTATTGCAGCCATTATAATTTTCATTCTATTAACTTTACCCTTGAGGATAATATAACAGATAGCAATTCCCACTTATTTTGCTAATTCCAGAACATAACTAATACTGCTTAAAGCAAACAACGGAGCTGTTTCTGTTCGCATGATGCGGGGACCTAGTCCAACTTTAACAGCCCCAGCTTTCTCAAAGGCTGCTATCTCCGCTGGTGAAAGGCCGCCTTCCGGACCGAAAATGAAAAGAATTTGCTGGCCTGCGCTTAGTTGTGCTAGTTCACGCGCCAGAGCTGCGCTTTCACCGATTTTAGCAGATTCTTCATAAGCAACGAAGATTTTATTAAATACGGCCAACTGAGTCAGAAAGTCAGACTTTTTCTCAAAAAATTTGACTTGCGGAATGATATTGCGTTTGGACTGTTCAGCCGCTCCTTGGGCAATCTTAGTCAGCTTATCGGCTTTTTTGAGCAATTTTTTACTATCCCATTTAACGACAGACCAATCAGCTGGAAAGGCCCAGAGAGCATGCGCACCCAGCTCAGTCGTCTTTTGGGCAAGAAATTCCAATTTATCTCCTTTGGGGAATCCTGAAGCGATAACGACTTGGACAGGCAATTCCACATTGTCAGATAGCTTATCTACAATTTCAAAAGTGTGTTCTTGGACATTGGTCACACGCGCCAAACGTTTGACCCCATCATCAAAAACCAGCACCACTTCGTCATCCTCAGTCAAGCGCATGACATTAAACATATGCTTGATAGTATCCTTATCGGTAATCGTGACCAGCTTGTCAGCCTTGCCATTTACAAAATACTGCTGCATTTATCCTCCAATCACGCCTGAAATAGCATCGGTTTTCTTGAAGACAAGGGCATTCCATTCGCCTTGAATCATGTGGGTTTCAAGGAAAAAGCCTGCGCTGTGAGCCGCTTCAAGAACCATATCTAATTTTTCTGAAATAATACCGGACATGATGAGATAACCCTCGTCCTTAACAAGACGATAGGCATCATCCGTCAGATTGACCAGTATATCTGCCAAAATGTTAGCTACAATAACGTCCGCTTCAATCGCAACACCCTTGAGTAGATCACCTGCTGTCACATGAATGTTTTCAGTCCCAACATTGAGATCAATATTTTCTTGAGCCACGCGCACCGCTACATCATCTAAGTCGTAAGCGAAGATCTCCTTGGCACCCAGAAGTGAGCTAGCAACAGAAAGTACCCCACTTCCAGTACCGACATCAATAACCGTTTCGCTACCTCGCAAGACTTGCTCCAAAGCAAAGAGGCTCATCTTTGTTGTCGGATGGGTACCTGTGCCGAAAGCCATGCCGGGGTCAAGTTTGATGATTTTCTCACCTGCTTGGGCTTCATAATCAGTCCAGCTTGGCACAATAGTCAAGTCATGGGTGATACGAGTAGGTTCGTAGTACTTCTTCCAATTCTCTGCCCAATCTTCTTCAACCAGCTCTTGTGTTGATAACTGAACAGCACCCGTCTGCAAACCAAAATCGGTTAATTCTGCCAGACGCTCCTTGATCTGAGCTATTACAGCTTCGATATTAGTTGACTCGGGATAGTAAGCCGTAATCTTAACCAATTCAGACTGCTCTACCTCTGGGAAGAGTTCACCATATTTGCCAACACTGCCTAGATAATCTGCACTGTCGTCAATGGCCACACCCTGACTGCCCAATTCAATTAAAATATTGGAGGCCGCTTCTTCTGCCTCACGATTGACTGTGATGGTTAATTCTTGCCATTTGTCCATTTTGTTTTTCCTTTTTTTCTTTTTGATAGTTGCTTTAGACGATGAGGAACACAAAACGATTATCGGTGTAAGCTAAACTATTATCTAAAAAATTCACCATAAATGAGTAATAACTTTGTATGCAAACTTTGAACAATCGCCTTAGACGTGTAATTTTGAATGTGCCTCTAATACTTTGATCTTTTAGTTATCTAACAATCTCTTTTTGCCAACTATGCTACACCATTATCACGAGCATTTTTGTCTTCTTCTCACCAAACGCATCCAGACTTCTTCGATCATTAAAGCAACGAAAGCAAAGAAGCTACAAAGGGTTCCAATGTTGGAACCAATTGCTGTTCCTGCATAAATCTTATCATTTAGTACAATGTCATACAGCGGCAGACCTAAAAAGGTTACAGTATAGGATTTTACCGAGATCGCATTGGCGTGGTAATAACCAATAAAAATCAAGATACTAACAAAAAGACAGCCAATAATAAACCCTAAAACAAGGGCATAAAAACGTTTCAAATTTTTCTTCATATTGCTCTCCTATCAATACCTCGGATATCCGTAATACTCTGTTTCTTCCAACTCTGCTCTACCATTGTCAAAGGTTTCAGTGTCCCACTCAAGGCTAAAGTCGGTGGCAGTCTCGTCGGTCAGGAAATCCATGAGGTCATCAAGACCTTGGATTGCTACATCATTGAGGGTTTGGGCAAAATAGGCTAAGTACTCACGCGACAGCCCCTTCTTGGGATCATAAGGAACAGTTACCAGATAGTCATCTGCATCAAACTTAGACTTGGCAGGATTGTAAAACAGCACATAGTCCTCAAAAATGATGTCCTCATTGCTCACCTCGCCCTTGTCATCAATGGTTTCCACGCTGTCAGCGTTCTGAACCTCCAGCACAAAGCTCAACTCTACTGCATGATTTTTCTTATTCCAATCTAGAGCATAGTCGTAATGAAAATGCTTATCCATTTCTTCTTTCAACACTGATAAAAAACCATACTTGGACATAATCATCCTACCTAAAATCTTTTTCTTCTATTATAGCATTTTCATCGCAAGGCGACGAGTCATCTTGTCACAATGTACATGCCTGTTAGCAAACTTTTGCCAAATTTGTGTTACAATAACCTTAACAGACTTAGAGGAGCAAAGAAAATGAAAATAAGCCCTATGTTACTAAGCGACATTGAACAAGTTGTTGAACTGGAGAATAAGACTTGGTCCGAGCAAAATACACCAGTCCCCCTACCCGTTGCTAGTAAGGATCAAATCATTCAGAAGTTTGAGAGCAACACTCATTTTTTAGTTGCTAAAATAAAAGATAAGATTGTTGGTGTTCTTGATTACAGTCCTCTCTACCCCTTTCCCAGCGGTCAACATATTGTGACATTTGGTATTGCTGTTGCTGAGAAAGAGCGTAGGAAGGGGACTGGGAGAGCTTTAGTCCAAATCTTTTTAAATGAAGTCAAAAGCGATTATCAAAAGGTTTTAATCCATGTCTTAAGCTCCAACCAAGAAGCTGTCCTTTTTTATAAAAAATTAGGTTTTAATTTAGAAGCACGTTTAACAAAACAATTTTTCCTCAAGGGACAATATGTTGACGACCTCATCTACAGCTATAATTTGGAGGCTACCTATGCCAAATAACCTCGCACTTCGTATGCGCCCTCGAGATATCTCTGAAGTTATCGGACAAAAGCATCTAGTCGGTCAAGGCAAGATTATTTCGCGAATGGTCACTGCTAACCGTCTGTCTTCCATGATTCTTTATGGCCCTCCGGGAATTGGAAAAACCTCAATCGCTTCTGCCATCGCTGGTACAACCAAATTTGCCTTTCGTACCTTCAATGCAACAACCGACACTAAAAAACGCCTACAGGAAATTGCTGAAGAAGCTAAATTTTCAGGTGGTTTGGTCTTGCTCCTAGATGAAATTCATCGTCTAGATAAAACTAAGCAAGATTTTCTTCTCCCCTTGTTGGAAAACGGACAAATTATCATGATTGGCGCAACCACTGAAAATCCCTTTTTCTCTGTCACACCTGCCATTCGCTCGCGCGTTCAGATTTTTGAGCTAGAGCCATTATCAAATGAGGATATCAAAAAAGCTATGCAAGTAGCTCTGACAGATACAGAGCGTGGCTTTGATTTTGAAGTCAAACTAGATGATGATGCTCTTGACTTCATTGCGCAAGCCACCAATGGCGACTTGCGCTCTGCCTATAATTCTCTTGATTTAGCCATCATGTCCACCCAGCCAGATGATAATGGTAGTCGCCACATCACCTTAGACACTGTTGAAAATAGCCTACAGCGCAGCTACATTACCATGGACAAGGATGGTGATGCCCACTATGATATCTTATCCGCCTTACAAAAATCTATTCGCGGTTCAGATGTCAATGCCAGCCTTCACTATGCTGCCAGATTAATCGAAGCTGGTGATCTGCCAAGTCTAGCTAGACGTTTAACCATTATTGCTTACGAAGATATCGGCTTAGCCAATCCTGATGCACAGATTCATACAGTGACAGCGCTGGAAGCAGCCCAAAAAATTGGTTTTCCTGAAGCCCGCATTTTAATTGCCAATGTTGTTATTGATTTAGCACTCTCACCTAAGTCTAATTCCGCTTATGTTGCTATGGACAAGGCCATTGCAGATCTTCATAAAAGCGGCACGATCCCTATTCCTCGCCACTTACGTGATGGTCATTACGCTGGCAGTAAAGAATTGGGCAATGCCCAAGATTATCTCTACCCGCATACCTATCCGGAAAAATGGGTTAAGCAGCAATATTTACCAGACAAACTCAAAGGAGCTAACTATTTTACTGCCAATGAAACAGGTAAATACGAACGGGCATTGGGAGCTAATAAGAGTAAGATTGACCAGCTCTCCCAATAATGGCCTTTGTAAAAAATTGGATTTTTAACTTGAATTTTTTTAACATTATGGTATCATATTAAAAGAAGAATTGCTGTGGCATACGAATTCACATCTAAGTGTTGACCGACTATTTTTTTGTATTATCGGGAAACAAAAGTCTTCTGACAGTATGCAGGTCGTTTCACGCGGAAGCAACTAAAGTCAGAGCGAGTTGCCCACCTGCTTAAGCGTGCGGGTTCAATACAAAACGTGAATCATCGGTGCCAATACAGCATTTTCCTTCCTTAGCTCAGTTGGTAGAGCAGTGGACTCTTAATCCATGGGTCGTAGGTTCGAGCCCTACAGGGAGGATAACTATAAAAAAAGAAAAAGCTCACACTGATGGGCTTTTTCTTTTTAAAATGCGTTCCTACCAACAATTTTAATGGTAATCTAGTAAAAGTCTGAGGCTGTTAAACAAAACAATTAGGGTAGAACCTTCATGTAGGGCCACGCTGGTGACCATTGAAAGATGTCCAAAGAAAGTAAGATTGATGAGAAGAACAATCACAAACAAAGCAAAGCTGATATTTTGTCGAGTAATAATTTGTAAACGTTTGGATAGTTTATGAGCTTTGACTAACTTGGTTAAATCATTTTTCATCAGGACGATATCAGCTGTTTCTATAGCAACATCGGTGCCATTTCCCATAGCAATTCCTAGATCCGCTGTAGCTAGGGCAGGAGAATCATTAACACCGTCTCCCAACATGGCGATCAGTCCATACTGACTTTGATATTTCGCAATGATTTTTGCTTTTTGTTCTGGCAAAACATTAGTGACGACCTCATCAATTCCTAATTCACGCCCAACAGCCTGTCCCGCTGCCTTGGCATCACCAGTAAGCATCAGCGTTTTGACACCAGCAGCTTTAAAATAATTAATAGCTTTCACAGCATTAGCTTGTGGTCTGTCTTGAATGGAAATGAATCCAACAACTGTTTCATTGAGAGCAACAAAAACAACAGTCCTCCCATTAGCTTCCTCTTTTTCTTTTTTTTCTAACCAGTGCTTATCAACTTGATGAAATAATTGAGCCTTTCCAATCTTGAACGATAAACCATCATAGGTTGCCAGAAGTCCCTGCCCTAAGTAGTGCTCAACACTGATATTCAATCTTTTCTGTGAGAGCTCAGGATTGAAATAATTTACAATAGCAGTTGCCAATGGATGATTGGATTGACTTTCCATAGCTACTAAGACTGCTTCGAATTTTTCTTTGGAAATATCAGAAAGAAGAAATTGACTAGTGACCACTTTTGGTTTCCCTTCTGTCAAAGTCCCTGTTTTATCAAAGGCAATCATTTTGATAGCCGTTAAATCAGAAAGGAAACAGCCACCTTTAAATAAGACACCTTGCCGTGCTAAATTTGAAATGCCAGCTAATGTTGCTGGGATGACTGATACTGCCAAGGCACAAGGAGAAGCTGATACTAAAAAAGTCAAACTAATCGAAATTGTTTTTGTCCAAGCCCAATTCCAAAATAAAGGTCCTGAAATAAGTAAACCAATAAAAGCGAGGAGAACAATGCTAACATAAATGGGTTCAAAGCGATTAAGACGCTTAGCAGCAGGTGAAAAATGACCCTGAGAAGCTTCAACTAACCGTAAAATTTTGGCAAATACAGCCTGTGAACTGTCTTTGCTGACTTCTACAATAATCGTTCCAGAGCCATTAATCGTTGAGGCATAAACTTCATCACCAACCGTTTTTTCGCATGGAATGGATTCTCCAGTAATCGTTGATTCGTCAATGCTAGTGTATCCTTCTAGAATTTTTCCATCCGCTGGCACCTGTCCGCCATTTAAAACCTGAACACAGTCCCCAATCTTAAGCTGATCAACAGAAATCATTTCAATTTCATTGGTATTTGTCAAACGTCTGGCTTCTGTTGGATTAAGCTCTAATAGTTTTGTGATTTCACGTTGACTACAACCTTCAACATACTTTTCTAAAAAGTGTGCACCAGCAAAGATGAAGATAAGAAGAGCTGCTTCTGTTGTTTCTCCCAATAAAACAGCACCTAAAGCTGCCAACGCCATCAATATATGCGTGTTAGGAACAAAACAGTTGGCTTTTTTGGATTGCTCAACAGTGTCTTCAACACCCTCCCAGATAACATGATAACCAGCAGTCAGCAAGGCCAAGATAGTTAGACTATTTTTAACCTCAGGAGTAAAATTGGGCAAAAGTCCCGCAATAAATAATATTAACCCTAAAAAGAAAAAGGTTACTGGCATATTGAAAGCCAAGTCATTTTTTTGAAGCCTTTTCTTTTGTTTATCACCTTTAGACATGATTGGCTCCTTTCCAATATAGAAATCATTGCATTTTTTAGCAAACCTTGTTATAGTTTAACTATAAACCATACCTTAAAGGGAAGGTCAAGCTATTTGTGAAAAAAACGCAACAGTTATTAACAATTGGACAACTGGCTAAGTTTTCAGGTCTTCATGTCAAAGCATTACGTTATTATGAAAAAATCGGAATTTTAAATCCGACTGCTATAGATAAACAAAATGGTTATCGCTATTATTCTTATGCTCACATTCCTTATGTGAACATGATTAAAATTTGTGCTAATTATGGTCTATATTTAAAATTAATTAGTGCCACGAGTACTAGAGTATATATGAATATTCCTGAGACAATCAACTTAACAGCTGGTAAAATTGCTTATAACCTAGTAATAAATGGAACAGGAAAAATTAAGGAAATGCTCAGTGAAACTGTTCAAACTCAATCAAAAAAAGACATCCAAGAGATAACTCTTGAATATCTTGAAACATTGTTCTAATCATATTGATTAATATTTTAAGCTTTATGCGCTTTCTTAAAATCTGATTTACGACTAGGCATTTGAATAGATTTGAATGTGTGTAGTTTCAAGTGTCTACGCTTTTTTATTTTGCTTAAATTCAGAAAGTCAGAATTTCTTTGAATAAATCAGGGAACTTTTTATGAGTAGAATTATGTTGCTATTAATTAGTAAGAGAAACTCATCATAGGAGGTAAAATATAATTCCTATAAACCAACTGTACCAGAATCTAAAAGAAACTATTTACCATTTTGAAAACCATATTATCACAAATATATTTAACAAGGAAAACAATCTCTCTGTAAGGCTACTTGGTTATAATCTATTTATCTATGCAAATCACAATATACAGATAACTTTGCCACAAATTCAGAAATTAACAACCTATCACCAAGTATGTAACGGAGCAGGTCAGCCAATTTATTATGAACGAATTGAACCTTCAAAGATTAATTGATAAAAACAGTTGATTATTTTGCAAATTTGAATACATTTTTTATAATTTAATAAGAAATATCTAAAACTGATGTAATGAAAGTATCTAGTTCAGCTTGACAAACTTTTCTGCTATAATAAGCACCTTTGGTATATCCGCATTCTGAACAGACATAGTCGTTATCCAGAACAAAGTAATCAAAATTAGTTTGGAATGGTTTTTGAACTTCTGTGATGATTTTCCTTTTTATATCTATTGAAAAAGAGTTCAGACTTTTGCTAAGACCTATACCTAGATATTTTACATAAGCCTCTTTTATAGTCCATAAGATAGCTTTTCTTTTATAGCTATTTTGACTCCAGTATTTTTCAGATTCAGAAAAAACTCGTTCGCCAATCAAATCCCAATCTTCCCTTCTATTTTCAACATCTATTCCAATTGGTGACCTTCCGATAGCTACCACTACCCATTCCCCTGAATGAGAAATATTGTAATGAATCTGACTATAGTCTTTTATGTATGGTTTTCCATAAGCATGTCTCCTAATCTGGATCTCTTTATTGGTCAGAGCATATTCCTGTATAATTGCGTACCTAGACAAAAGATGCCCCAGAAGCGACCGCTGACGATCTTGCCAAAATTGATAACGTAAAATCTGTTTTCGGTCCTCTTCCTCAATCAGTTCCAGAAGGGAGAAAAACATTCTGTCTTCTAAAGGCTTCTGACTCCTTATCTTAAAAATCTTCATACAGCTTCTCACCATTCTGATAAGAATTCTGCCTGTCGATTATCATCCCTGATTTTTTTAACCTTTCGAATAAATAAAAATCTGATGACTAAAATGAGGACATTTAAGATGGCAAACATATAAACAAAGGTAATCCAGTTGAGCTGGAATGGCATATAGTCCCCTGTCTGAAGAGAAGTCATAATCTGTATATTCCTTGCAGCATAGATAGCCACAGGCAGAGTGAGGAAGAAAAGCAGATTGCTTATCACAATGTAGGGGTTAAGCAGGATACGGTAGACCTCTCTCTCCTCATATCCTAGCAAATCGAACATTAATAGGGTCTGAATATTCCCATTCAAGCCGATAAACACGGCTAGATAAATCAATAGGCAACCCGTTATGACACCGATACTTTGGTTAATAATGGCGCTTGCTCTGTTAGAAGTCTGACTTCTTTGGACATCGGATAATTTTTCCTCTAGGGAGCGAACTTTTCCTTCACCTTTTTCTTGAGACTGATTGGTCAATCTGCCATTAAAACGATCATCAGCTTCATTTACCATAGCTGATGCCTGGTCTCTTGGAATATATATTGTCTTTAAATCGGCATTCTCCGCAAATCCAGCTATCTTTATCTGATGTCGCTTTCCCTTTACTCTTAGCTCTAGAGTATCCCCAACTTTAAGTCCATAATTCTCCCGCAACTCAGGGTTTACATAGACCCCCTGAGTGGGATCTAGCATTTCTCCTTTACTGTCAATCAGCTGAAATAAGTCATTTTGACTGGTAAATGAAAGGGCTTGATAAGCTATAGCTTCGCCTTTAATCATTAGGTCAACATCATATTTAAGATAAGTTACAGAATCTGAAGCAAGGTTAGCCTCTTCCTTTTGGTAGTTATCATAGCTGATATCATAAGAATAGTGCCGGCCGTTCTTCTGAGATTCAAGGATTTTAGAAGAGCTAAAGGTTAGAGACAGACTTAAGACAAACATGATACTAAACGTAACGATAGCAATCAACAAGAGACCTAAGGTGCTGAAATGATTTAAAGTCAGCTTAAATTTAAACTTATGCTTCATCGGTAGCTTTTGAATGATCTTCTCTATCAAACCAGGACGGATGGCTTTACCGTCTGTCTGTTTCATCATTAGAGCAACATCTGTCTTTCTCACTGTCAGTCCTGCCAGATAGACAATAGCTCCTAGGAAAAGGCTTAGGAAGAGGGTTCCTGTCATAATTGACTGCAGAGAAAGCCCTTTACTCAATCCTTGAACTAGGTAGGTCTGGCTATTAGCAGAAAGGAGGATGTCAGACCCCCAGACACCCAAGACTAATCCAAGCAATGAACTGACCAAGGACAATCCGCTGATTAATAGACCATAGATTGCCAGCACACTGGAGAAAGAAAAACCAAGGGACATCAGCTGGGCTAGCTGCACTCGATTTCTTTGAAGCGTCCCTCTGATGAATAAGAATAAAATTAGGGAGAAGATGGCTACCATGGCGACAGTAATGTTTCTGATTAAGAGTTGATTACTTTTCAAAGCTGTGAAATAATTAGCCTCATTGCCTGATAATTGCTCTCCACCTAAACGAAGTAAATTGGCATCAATCGCGAAATGAACGAAGAAATACATAAAGGAAATGAAGATTATAATCAGAGATAGAATAGACACCATGGTCCTCTTGGCCAAAAAGTCTCTGGATAGATATTTAAATAGCAACCCCATATTAAATCTCCCAACTCATTTGATCCGGCGACAGCTTCTCCCTATTCATGTCGTCCCTAACAATACGGCCATCTTCTAAGAGCAGTATTCGGTCAGCTGTTCTCGCAATTTCTCGATTATGTGTCGTAAAAAGGATACTGGTTCCGTAGATTTGCTTGATAGCATGCAATAAAACAATAATGTTCTTACTGTTTTCGCTGTCCAGAGCGCCCGTCGCCTCATCACAAAATAAGACAGCCGGTTTCTTGATAACGGCTCTGGCAATGCAGACCCTCTGTTGCTCACCGCCCGACAGCTGATGAGGATATTTGTTCAAAAGTTTCTCAATTCCCAGTAGAGAGACCAATTCTTCTAGGTCTGCTACCTCAAGGGCATACTTGCTACCCATCTGAATGTTCTCCTCCACTGTTAGATTAGGAATTAACATATAGTGCTGAAAGACCAAACCAATGTCTTCTCTCCTAAACTTAGCCACTGCCGATTTGCTCAGCTGACCTATCTCCTTTCCTTTGTATAAGACCTGTCCAGAACTTGGTTTCAGTAGAGACGATAAGATATTAAGCATAGTTGACTTTCCTGAGCCGCTGTGACCCAAGATTGCTACAAACTGCTGATGATCAATTTTTAGGTCCGTATTCTGCAGGACATACCTGTCCTCATATTTTTTACTGATTGATTTAGCTTCTAATAGCGCTTCTGTCATGGCACACTCCTTTTATTTTATTTAACGACACATCCCTGTAAACATGTCTGTATCAATAGTAGCATAATCTAAACTAAATGATAAAAGCATTATATTTCTCTTTAAACATTTTTGTGTAATATTAATTAACGATTTTGTTAGCTGTATCCACAGACTTTTTAAGTTCTAGCGCGGGCAACTTCAGCCCAAAACAGCTATCCCTTGCATAAAATGACTGATACCAGCCAGCGAGATGATGTATTCTCTTCTTCGCCAGCAATTACTCTGGACTTTCAAAATCCCGCTTGCTTTTTTTCAACATATTTAAACCCAACAAGCCAAACCACAGAAAAGCCAAAGTCCCTTTTGCTATATTTAAAGCAGGGGCAAACGTGGAACTAAAATCCACAATCGTTGACATTGAGGAAAGGTTCGTGGCGACGACAACTCCGCTACGTTCAGGAACTAGATCTTCTACCTTGGCATTTTCTTTTGCCATTTTAGCTGCAATTGGGTGGCTTCTGTTAAATAGCGCAACCCTGATGTTATTCCCCAATTAATTACATCATTCTTGTTTTTTTAATTGTTATTGCTTATCTTGTTGTTGATGCTATTATTTTACATCACATTTTTACTATTTTCGTTTTTTTCCAAATCTGCAGCTTATTTTATTTTAAATTGCAAATTTACAATTCCGCTTATCGCTAATATTTTGATGCTATAATGAGTACATCAAACTTATAGATAGAAAAGGGATTGATTATATGTTTATTTCATTCTTAAAAATCGTCTTTTTGTCACCATTTTAAAAAAGATCTTCTTATTTCACTTAGATGAATACAAGAAAAACCTTTCCTGCTCTACCTCAGACAGTCTGGAAGACGATAATCAATTTTAGTCGGCTGTATGTGGCTATAAGAACCGATATTTTGAACAGAATAAAAACACCCTAACGAGTTTATCGATAAACTCGTTAGGGTGTTTTTATTGGTTTAATCCTAAGCAGACAGCAATTGTTTCTATTTGGCCTTTAATGTCTCTACCAATGCTGGGTTGCCTATTAGCTCCAAAGCCGAAAGAAAATCTTCCAATTCTTGGTCCGCCTGCTTCTCTCCCTTTGTACATTTGATAACCAATTTAAAGAAATTCAATATGGCGATAAAATACATGTCTTGGTGAGTTAGTAATTTCTCTAAAATTTCCATAAAATAACTGACATAATAGGTCTGTTTCCGTTCCAATAGAACAGATATGATATTCAACAAGGCCAGCTTAGCCGCATTATCATGACTAGGAATGGAGCGATAGAGCTTGTCTCGCTCTACAAAGGCCTTCCCTAAGAAAAGAAGATCTTCTGTCGATAAAAGCGTTAGCGTATTACCAAAAAGATAGAGTTCATACTCCGTCCATTCTTCAATATCATAAAGATATTTGGTCAACAAATTGATTTCTTCTTGATCAATAGTATAAGAACTCTCCAAAGAATAGATACAATCCTTAATGACCAAGAGGTTCAGACGGTTATATATTTCACGGCTTTCATAATTCTTATATTCCTCAAGCAAACCTTTCAGACCTTCTACATCCTGTTTTCCATATAATTCCATAATCTTTTTACCTGCAGCAAAATAAGGCGTTTCCTTGTAATTATTAAGAGCATGACCAAATTCTGCAAAACTCATATGGATACCAGAAATAGCCAACAGCATACGATCAGCTGACAGCATAGTCTGCCCATTTTCAAACCTAGACAGCTGAGATAGAGATAGATTATCCCTAACAACATCTTTGAGTTTCAGACCTCTGGCTATTCTCAGTTCTCGATAAAGCTCCCCTAGCTCCATGGATTTTTGCGTATTTAGATTTTTCAAGACAATTAGCTCTCCCTTTTCTAATAATGGCTTCCTTGTGGCTCAGTTTTTGAGAAAAGAGCAAAACCTCCAGCTTCGCTCTCAACGTCGTCGATTTCTTCGTCAATAGCATACCAAGAACGCAGCCCTCATTTATTGTCTTCCAGCGGAATGAAACTGCCGTCTATATTAAAAGAGAGACAGAGCTTCCTGAATGTCACTGTTTGACTTTTCAAAATAGTTCTGGATTTCATTTACAAGATTGCTAAAATACATTTCATGTTGCGACCCCGTTACTCAAGAATAGCGCGCCACTTCAATCATGGAAAGTTCACTTTTTTCTTATCCGGCAAATACTTCTAATTCCAAGGCTTTTCTCTTTTTTATCTTCCTCTGTCATTTTATGATAGTTTTCTCAAATAGTCAAAGAGTTGCCATTTATATTTTTATTTAAATTTCCTAAAAATCCTAAAAAAACAAAGCGAATCAAATCAACAAGTGCATGGACAATCATGGCACTGAGCAGGCTCCATTTCCGAAACAGGATAGTAAAAGCAAACCAAAGAGGAGGCTAAGGACAAGCACACTGGCTAAATCATACTAAGAAAATCGAAGTTTGATTTTCAAAGGGTATCAATGTTTCCTAAAATGAAATGAAGCAGGGTATGAGGCAAGGTCAGAATACTGTACACCAAGAGATTCTTCACTTTGAAAAAGTTTCCTTTTTAGTAATACGGACAAGGACAGGCATAAAAAAGCAGTCTAAAGGCCACTTCTTCAAAAACGCCCGTCCGCACAACATTGAGAAAGGCTGAAAAACTGAAAGAGGTCGATAGGCTAATGGAGACTCTTGCCAAAATGAGGTTGAAAATCCCCCAACACCAGACCCAGCAAGAAGCTGAAACAAGAGCAAAAGCTATTTCCCCCACCTCTCTGCCCAAAAGAGTTTTCGGAAATGCTCCTTTTCCTGGAGCAGAAGATAGGCTTTACTGCTGCATTTCATGACAGAAACTCCTTTCGGAGGAAACAAAGACTAGACTTGTTCGGAATCTAATTTTCTTCAAAATTAATGATACCTCAAATTAATTCGGCCCATAAATCAAATCGTTTTCTGCGGTTTCTAACGGTCCCATTTTATGACCGAATGCTTTTTTGAAAATGTTATCAATCTGTTTAGGTTCGGCTACACCTTCATATACTAGAAAAGCCGCTTCATTCATAAATAAATGTGACAATCGGTTAGATACAAAACCTGCACTGTCATGAACGGCTTCAAACTCAATTCCAACATGAGTTAATAATTCAAAAACTTTCTCTCGTGTATCCTTTTTATACTTCTTGTAATGTCGGAAATCACCTTGCTTGCTACTTTATCATCATTATCAAGGATAATGACTTGATAACCATAGTTAGCAAAACGCTCCGCAACGCCTTTTCCCATTACACCTGCACCTATAATTCCTATTTTCGGCTTCATTCTTATCGCCTCCTGTCTATTTAAATCTCTATCTCAGACATAATGTCATTAATCTTATTTTTTCTATTAATAATGGACATCTGTGATTTATCCCACGGTCCGAGAAACTCTTTTCGGTAGATGACTCCATCTAATAAAAACCAGACTTGATTAGCCTTTGCAGCTACTAAGGGGTCATGCGTAACAAGCATGATAGTACTTCCTTTATGATTAATGTCAACAAATAAATCCATGATTTCTTCTGAAGACTTAGAGTTTAGTGACCCCGTGGGTTCATCCGCAAAAACTAGTTTAGGATCATTCATAAAACTACGGCATATACTGACTCTTTGTGCTTGCCCGCCAGATAAAGACATCGTATTCCTATCTGCTAACTCAATAATTCCAGTTAGTTTCATCAATTCATTTGCTTTATCAGCAATAGTCGCATCTACCTGCTTATTGAGTACAGAAGCTGCTAATATGATGTTTTCTCTTACTGTTAAAGAATTGATTAAATGCGGTTGTTGGAAAACGTAGCCAAATTTACACAATCTTATATCTGCCAGTTCTACCTGACTTAACTCACCGATATTTTTTTCTTCAAGAATGACATCACCGCTTGAAGGCTGATCCATACCGCTAATATTATAGAGTAATGTTGACTTTCCTGAACCAGAAGGTCCCATAATTGCTATAAAATCTGCTTCTTCAACATCAAAACTGATATCATTAAGAACATTTGTTATCTTTTGCTTGCCATCATCAAACTGTTTCCTTAATTTTTTAACACTTAATATTGTTCTCATTATTATCTTCCTTTACACTATTTTTGAGTAAGTTTTATGCCATTTAGCAGATTGCTAGATAGATATATAGTAACTATCGCTACAACTAAGATACTTATTGGGAACAAACCATAAACGATAAACGGATTGCTGATAAAGACTATCTGAGGAGTTCCCAAAGATGATGCAAATACACTTACTAAAGGCTGCCCTGCTATAAGTACCAAGACAGAACCAATGATTAATCCAATAATCAGCGGAATGATTATACGTGTTCTGTACTGAGATCTGATATCATTGTTTTTATAACCAAGAGCTTTCATAACAGCAATATCCGCTTTGTATCTAACAATTAAAGTTCTCATAAATATAGTAATTGTCAATATAGTAACCAAAATTGCAATGATGATAGTTATCATGGTAATTAGACTAAACTGTGCAATGATATCCCCCATGCTTTGATTAACATATTCAGAAATATCTGTTACTTTTCCAGCCTGAAAATCAGATTTTAATTTGTCTTCTACTGACTGTTTTTTCTTTTCTGATGAAACGTTAACGTTAACAACACTTCTGCTGACATTGGCATTTGAAATGCTGCCAATAGACTTAGCACTTTTCCCGCCGTTTGTAATATCTTGATAGATACCACTTACTTTATAAGTGTATGTGTGATCTGATATTATGAAAGTAATCTTATCACCAACTTTAACGCCTAAATCGTTGGCTAGCAAGTAGGAGACCGCTACTTGATTTGTCTCTTTCGGAAGGCTTCCCGTTATACAAGATAAAGAGAAAATTGAATAATCACCCGTTTCAAAATTTACTGTTACTGGTTTGCCATCAGAGTTGTCAGTTTTAGCCAAGTAGGTATTGAAAATTTGATAATCAGTAATATTATCATCATTAGCAAGAGCTGACTTTACAGCGTTCTCAGCAACCCCACCTTGCTGAAAATCAACTCTGAGATCAGATGAAGCTACTCCCATATAAGACGTAAACTGATTTGATTTAAAAGTGCTCGTAATCTGAACAGGTAGTAAAACTAGAAAAGCTAGAGACGTAAAGATAAGAAGAAGAACAATATAAGGCTTCTTATAACTTAGCAGGTATTTAATGCCTAGTTTAAAATTAGCCCAAGCACCGCCTCTTCCAAATAATGAAGGACGCTTGATGACTTTATCGCTGGAAATTTCATTATTATCTTGCAGCGCTTTGATAGTATTAACTTTCTCAATTCTTTTGATACTCTTTCGGCATAATAGAACAATAGCGCAGCCTATACAGGCAATCGCTAATATTTGGAGACCATAATCAACAATTCCTTTATCGGCAACACCCATATATAGTTCAAGGTTCTGTTCTACTATCGGGGTTAATTTGAAAGATACCAGATATCCGATGGTACAGCCAATCACAGTAATTAATGAGTACTTGATGAGGTAAATACTCTCTATATACTTATTAGGAATTCCCAATCCTTGCATGATAGCGATATCCATATAGTCCTGATTGATACTCGATAGCATCGCAAATCTCACACAAAGCACTGAGATAATAACCAGGAATACTACAACTACTATCAGCAGGGAGGCTGTCAGTATATCTGTCAGAGCATTTAAAAGTTTCATCTCGGAATACGTAATAGTGGCCCCACTGGAAGGCAATTTTGCGTCCCGATAAGCTGTTTCAACAGCATCAATATCATTCGTATCTTTTATACGAAACTCTATTAAATATTCTAACGTTCCAGTCTTACGGGCCACTTGGTTCCAGTCCTTCCGATTGACCAATATACGCTTTGATGAGACAAACGAGGAATTCATCTCAGAATCCTTAACAAAATCTGCGATTTTAAAGGTAATATAGTCACTTCCGACTTTTATCTTAATGGGATCTCCAATTCTAAGATTGTATTTAATCTTATAATATACTGGAACAAGCGCTTGACCTTCTTTAACAGAAGCGATGTTGTTTTTTGAATTTAGCAGAAAATCGAATTGACTGTTCTGTGCCACCAAGGCGCAATCTATGACACTTTTGCTTTCACTACTTCCATCACTATTAATGTACAAATCTTCGCCAGCAATATTTAACATATTAACAATCTCATATTTTTCAACAGAGTTATTATTTTTGGCAAATTCCTTGACAGCATTCGCATCTAAATTTCCAGAATGCATTTGCAAGAGATGTGAAGTCTTTGCTGTCGCACTAAATGTATTAAGTGAGTTATTTAGTGAATATAAAAGATTTGTTGCTGATGCAAATAGTCCAGAAGCCATTGCAATGAAAACAATCAGTGTGATGCAGATAATTTTACCTTTTCGTAGTTCCTTCCAGATAATTCTTCTTTTCATATATCTTTTAGTCCTCCACATTATAGTCAAGGCAGTTTGTTTCCATCTGTTTTAAACTCTTACCGCTTTTAAGAAGCGGGCTTAGAATAACCATGGAAATACCGCAAATCACAAGCATCAGCGCAATTCCTCTTTCAGATCCTGTTCCTAGGATTTTCCCGACTGAATCCGCTAAAGCTCCATTTTTATATAATAAGGGATTAAAAACGTAGTCTGCCAACACTCCAGAAATAGCATATGCAATAATATAGCCAAGCTGAGAAATAAAGGAAATTAATCCCCAAGCTCTCCCTTGAGTATCTTTACTGATATTACATCTCATTAATACATCTAGACATACATTTGAGACAGGAATTGTTAAAAAGAACAGAAAAGCAATAACAGCTATCCATATGATATTCGTCGTGCAGCCAATAACGGCTATCGTGATGCCCATGAATAAAAATGATAATGAAAGGGCTTTAAGATAATTCTTTTTGATTCCCTTCACACCTAGCACCAAGCTTGAAATGAGCATTCCAATGGCACTGAGAGATAGTATGACACCTAGTGTAGAAGAATCAGTTAGTTCCAATAACATGGGTTTTATCATCGTCTCTATAATACCTACATAAAATGTAATTACAATAGACAAGATTAGCAGTAATTTTATTCCTTTAGTCTGAGTCAATTCTTTATAACCTTCAACAATGTCTTTTATAACTTGCACTTTTGAATCTTTAATTTTTTGACATTCATTCATCACCTTGCCTGAATAGGCTACGGTAAATAAGGTTGTAAAGAAAGTACACATATCTATTATTAATATTAGATAAATACCAAAAATTTGATAAATCAAACCGGCAAATATCGGTGATAGGAGAAATTTAGCCGATGATGCTAGCTGAACAAGTCCGCCAGCTTTGGAGTATTCTTCTGGTGTCAGTAAATCTGTCACGACTGCTTTATAGGCTGGATCAAGTATAGCCGCAAAACATGAACTCAGAAATACCCAGATACAGACTGCAGGAATATTATTTATTCCCATGCTAATCATTATAAACATGCCTCCTAAGCACATAGCAGAAAAGAAATCTCCTATTAACATTAATTTAGCCCTGCTAAACTTATCAGCAATTGTTCCCGAAATAGGAGTAAAGAAAACTAAGGGAAAGAATGCACATAAAGTGACTAAGGAACAGGATAAAGCACTGCCTGTTTTTTCAAAGACGTAAACATTCAAGCCAAAAGAAGTAAGTCCGCTTCCGATACTGGAAATTAATTGTCCTACCCATATTACTAAAAAATACTTAAATCTACTTTTACTGATCATTTTCTTCCTCCGAATTTAAATCTAAAAAACTCACTATTTTGTCGGCTACTACCTCTTTATACTTTTTCAAATACATATGCCCTGCATCAGCAGGCATCATGTAAAAACTTATTTTCGAATCAAGATAATCCTTCCACTTCAAAATAGTTTGACATGAAGTTAGACTGTCTTTATGGCACATGATGAAAAAGGTAGGAATATCAATTTTCTGTACTTCAATTTCTGATATTTCTTCAAGAATCTTATAGTCAGCCCTCAGCATTGGCGCAAAGTAATCCACTAATTCCTGATTGTCTGTCAATTCTTCTGGCATGGTTCCGATTCTCTTGATTTCTTTGAAGATAATCTCATTTTCCTTATCCGACAATCGTTTGTTTTTCATATGATCCGGCGCTGCCGCTGCTGAAAATATCAATTTCTTCGGAGTCAACTCAGGATTTTTCTCTGCTATTTTCTTAGCCAAAAAATATGCAATTGTTCCACCCATACTATGACCAAAAAGTATACTATCTTTTTTCAAAATAGTGATGAGGTTTTTATAGTATAAATCAATCAGCTGGACAAAATTATCACAAAGTGCATAATCAGATCCTACATGTCCCGGCGGAAAAGCAACTCTAATATCAACAGGGATTTTCGCACAGATTTCATTAGCTAGGGACATGACAGAGGTCCCACTTCCTCCTAAATAAGGAAACATAATAATTTGAATTGGACATTTGCTTTCACCGATTGCATAAAACATCTCACTCATGGAAGTCTCCTTTAATTTTCAAGAAAATCTGGGAAAAGACACAGGGCATAGGTATTTAAATCTTTATTTTTAACAAGTCGATAGTAGAGGTACATTCCGATAACAATGATAAGGAAAAATCCTATTTCTAAAATCTGCACTCCCATTATAAAATTATAAAATTGAAGTTTACTGCCTGATGCAACCAACCAAAAGCAGAAAACAAAGAATAGTACATTGCCACGTGTCTGATTCATAACAAATGCGATAAAAACAGAAAACAGCATTAATTGAAGTACATAAAATGGATAGGCTGTTACCGTTTCAAAGGAAGAAAGGGCATAACCCGGAAGAACAAATAAACCAAATATAAAACCAGTCATTAACCCTCCTTTAATACTAGAATAGTATTGTTTTTGCATATAGGGCTTTCAGATTATCCTTTCTTTTGGAACCGTTTTCAAAACCCAAACAAATTACTTAACATACTTTGCCGTAAAAATACAGTCTGTAGTTCTTTGCTCATTTAGCTTTGATTTTTTGAGTTTAAAATCTCTTTTGTTTAGACTTTTAGAAGATTCTTTAACAGGAACTCATCTGTAGTGTACTTATTCTTTCAAAAGAGAATAAGGATTGATTTTTCTTATTGGTCTTGCAAGAATAACGCTGATAATAAAACTAATGATAATAAGCATAAAAGCAAAAGCTAATAAGACAGCCAATGATACTTCAAAATGATTCTTATTAGCTCCTAGCATGCTCCAAACTGCATTATTCATTATCGGCACCAGATTAAGATCAATTATTGCAGAAAAGATTGCCGCTATTGAAATAATAGGAGTAAAACTAAGAGCTAATTGCAAGATGAGCTGTCTATTTGACCAACCTAAGGCTTTATAAATACCAAATTCCTGTTTTCGAGTAGTAATTAGAGCATTGATAATGATGTACATCACTAATAATATGACCAAAGCTGCGATAATGAAAATGATGACAGTGACTGACGAAACAATACCAGCATACATTTTGCTGCTATTTGCTAAGAGCTGTTCATAGTTAACCGACGTCATATTTGGAAATTTCTCTTTGTATTTTTTAATCAGATCTTTCGCCGATGTCCCTTTTTTCAGATAAACATTAAGGCTTTTTGGCGTCGTTTGACTAATTTTTTGATATCCAACATCAGTTAGCTCACAAACGATTCCTTGGTTGTTTATACTTTGAATGTAGCCTGTCACAGTATAGTTATAACTCCGGTTATCATTGGTAATTTTTATCTTACTGCCAATTTTATATTGCTTAGACAGAGCACTTCCAACGGCAACTTCATCGCTTTTTACGGGGTTTTTACCTTTATATACTATATTATTGTTAACACGTGAAAAGTCTTCAGATACAAAAGAAGTTATAGCACCATTTGCATAATTTAAGGAAACAGAAGTATAACCCAAAACCTTTTTAACCTTATTATTATTTTGGAGAGTGGTTTTCAGTTGCTTTAGATCATCTTGGTTGTTAACGGTAAAGATTGCAGATGGCATCTCATCTGAAATAGTTTTTAAAAAATTGTCAGGTTTAAAATTGACATTATAAAGCAAGGTTCCCGAAAAGGCCAATAAGGTCATAATGCCAAAAGTCAGTATGAAAAGCAATACATTTTGCCCTAATGATGCAAAAATTTGTTTCAATATAAGTGAAAATTTAGCACTGAATTTAGACGTTGCCAATGGGAAATGATTTTTAGTTGTGCGTTTGTGATCAATTCCTCTGATAGCATTAATAGGCTCTAGCCTGCGAATTTTTCTAGCACAAAAATAAGTGCAAACTCCGGTGACTATAATCATAATACCTGTGCTGAGTAAAATAGCAGACCAATCAAAAACGGGTGTAAAGGAAAAGCCTGATTGGGTTGCCAAGAAATCAGCAATTGATGGCAGAACGGTATAAGAAATGAGAGTTCCAGCTATGCTGGCAAAGGCTGCTGTCAATATATAAGGAATAATTTCTGACATGATAATATTTGAACTGGTATATCCCGTGGCTTTTAAGACCCCCATATTAATCAGTTCATTTTCGATATGATTTCGAATTCGGAAACTGCTTAGAAATAAGCTAATTAAAAAGATAATAGATGCAATAGCAATAAAAATAGCAATTAAAAGATTGGAAATCATAGACCGCGCTTGTTTGGTGGTTTTGCGATTATTGATAGTCAGCAGTGCTATTTTCTTGTCAGAAAGTAGTGAACTGATACGTTTTTTTACAGTATCTAGATTAGCATTATTTTTTAATTTTACGGAATATTCAGCAACAAGATCGGATCTGTGTTTTGAAACTAGTGTTTTATAAGTCTTTTTTGGTAAGTAAGCGCCAATTAGATTTGTACCATAGTTCCCATACTCCATTTCGCTGACAGTGCCACCAACAGAAAAGGAATAGTTTCGCTTACCTATAGAATAAGTCATCGTATTACCGGTAGAGAATCCTCCCAGTTTTGATACATATTCTGGGATATAAATAGTCTCTTTAGAATTTTTAACAGCATTGGATACATTCAGCAGATTGATATCTCTTTTGTCAGTAATCCTGTAAAAAACAGTGTTCATTTCAAAGTTCGTTCCGGCAAAGTCATGAATTGTTGCTTTTGAATATAGGCCTTCATGCCTTTCTGTGAGAATAATATCCTTTAAATTGTCTATTTCGTTTAACAGATTGTCACGATCCTGCGCAAGTGGAATAAGAATGTTGATATCTGCAGTATTGAGCTTTTTGAATTGCTTATCATAAACATCCGAATTTTGAGAATTAAGAACAAGGGCAATATTGATGATAAATGCTGCAATAAATAGCATAATTCCGAAAGAAACATATTGTTTTTTATGTTTCCTAAGATTTTGAATAGCAAGTCTCATTTTACCACCCCATTTCTAAGAGAAATGTTTCAAATGTTGCTTTACGCTTAAGCGGGTCAGTATGATCATCAAGATTGCATTCACCAGATATTTGACCATCTTTTACATAAACAATGCGGTTCCCTCGAAGAGCAGACTCTTTATCATGTGTAACCATGACAATACTCTGCCCTCTATTGTGCAGTGAAGAAAAAACATCAAGTACAGCTTTTGAATTGGCGGAATTTAAAGCCCCTGTTGGTTCATCTGCAAATAGTACATTAGGAGTATTAATGACTGCTCGAACAATGCCGGCTCGCTGTGCTTCACCACCCGAAATTAAAGATGGCAGCTTTTCTTGTGTCTGTTTAGGGAGATTAACCAGTGAAAAAAGTTCTTCGGCCCTCTTAACAACCTCTTTGCGGTGTTTACTTGTCAGTATTCCAGCCGTAATGACATTATCCATCAGACTTAATTGATTCATTAAATAGATTTGCTGAAAGACAAACCCACATTGTTTCCTTCGAAATTTAGCAAGTTGATCGCTTGTTAATTGTGTTATATCCTCACCATCAAACATAATTTGTCCGGAATCTGGTTTATCCATACCTGAAAGAGAGTACATTAGAGTAGATTTACCTGCTCCTGAGGATCCCATAATAACTGTAAAATCACCTTTATAGATATTAATATCTAAGTCGGAATAGATTGTTTGCATACTATCGCCCTTCCCAAAACATTTTTTTAAATGGCGAGCTGAGATAATAGTTTGTTTATCCATAATAAGAACCTACCTTTAATTTATAATAGCTTTTTGAGTATAACATTATATTAAGATGTAAACTGTCAAAATTTATTGACTTTACTAATATTTTTCGCTACTTTCCGTTACATTTTGTGCTTTTAAGTGATGTAATAGAATGCAAGGTAAGTGATGAAATTAAAATATTATGAAAGATGACAAAGAGCAAAATGTCGTTGTATTAGGCGTTTTAAAGCATTTGCTACGTAACATAGCGGCAATTTAAAATGACAATAACGTTTTGCTTTTTTATAATAATCGTCCTATCTGCTAAAATTCTCTTCAAGTTTAGGAGGTTAATGTTAATATTGCAAAAGCAATATAAAAATGAAGGTCATGACATAACCATAACGATATAGTTTAGTTATGATGAGCTTTTTTCAATACAACGATTAGAATATAGATAAATCTATTTTTCAAGGTAAAAAATTTTTTAGCGCTGCAGATTTCAGGTTTATTACTTTTTATCATCGAGCAAAGTGAGCCCTAAACGAGACTTCCCGTCATGAAAAAAGTGGTAGAAACGTTAATGTTCCTGCCACTCGGAAGATTTGAGACCTTATACTTAACATGGAATTCCCTAGACATTTGAAATCATTGCATTTTTTAGCAAACCTTGTTATAGTTTAACTATAAACTATACCTTAAAGGGAAGGTCAAGCTATTTGTGAAAAAAACGCAACAGTTATTAACAATTGGACAACTGGCTAAGTTTTCAGGTCTTCATGTCAAAGCATTACGTTATTATGAAAAAATCGGAATTTTAAATCCGACTGCTATAGATAAACAAAATGGTTATCGCTATTATTCTTATGCTCACATTCCTTATGTGAACATGATTAAAATTTGTGCTAATTATGGTCTGCCTTTAAAACAATTTACTCATTACATTTTAGATGATGGCAGCATTGATATGAATGCTATTTTAAAGGAAGCTCAGCTTAAAATTGAGGAAAAAGAAAGACAGCTGCAGTCTGATGAGCGCTATCTTCGCTTCTTTTCTGAGCAAATCAACTTCTCCCAAAAGCTTGATAAAACGACAAATTTGCATATTGAACAAGGAAATAAAGACTATTTTCTGCTGCCTTTTACAGGGGAAATGCTGTCAGCAAAATATTATGAAGCTGTCAGGTGTGCTCTGGCCGAGATTGAAAAATGTCAAATGACTTTTGATGACCGCGTTGGCTGTTATTTTAAGTATGATGATCAACAAGTAAACAGCTTTATTGCTATTAAAATCAAAGAATGTCAAGAAGATAAGACAAATTTTTTAAGTCTATGCCTCAATCATCGTCATATTCATGCTCAACACCTAACCAAAGACCGCATTCAACCAAAAATAAAAGAACTGCATCAAAAGGAGTCTATCAATGAATTTTTAATCTTAGAAACCTTTGAAAGTCCTTATCAATTATCACAACCACATTTAGAAATGCAATACGTTGTTGATAATAAAAGGTAAACATATAAATCTCAATAATAGAACTTGAAAAATCCTTCGTTTCTGGTTTACGAAGGGTTTTCTTATCTTTTAATTTATAGTTTTCTCAAGCGTTTTTATTTATTCACATGAAAATGTAAGGAAATGTCCAAATGCCGATCAAGACTTAAGTTTTAGCTCACTTATCCATCACCAAATGCCTAAGAGATGTTGCATCCCAAGACTAACCAAGGTGATAACTATCCAGCAGGAAGCGCCAAGCACAATAGCCTGACCGCCGGTTTTAACCAGCTTAACAATATTAGTATTTAAGCCAACAGCTCCCATGGCCATGACAATACAAAACTTAGACAGAGTTTTCAAAGGAGTGAAGAAAATAGGATTGACTCCTAAAGCTGTTAAAATAGTTGTGATAATAGAAGCCAAAATAAAGTAAAGAATAAACATAGGAAAGACCTTCTTTAATTTGACTGTATGTTGTTGATTTTTCCCTACTTTTTTAGTCTTATAAACTTGATAAAAAGATAAACCTAAGGTAATAGGAATAATAGCCAATGTTCGTGTCAATTTAACAATGGTTGCTCCATCCAATGTGTTCGAATGATGCAGTCCATCCCAAGCTGCTGCTGTTGCAGTAACGGATGAAGTATCATTGACTGCTGTTCCTGCAAAAAGGGCAAAGCCATGGTTGGACAAGCCAATCATATCTCCTAAGGTTGGAAAAATTAAAGCAGCTAAAATATTAAAAAGAAAAATCACTGAAATGGACTGGGCAATTTCATCACCATCTGCTTGAATAACAGGTGCTGTTGCTGCAATAGCGGAGCCGCCACAAATGGAAGAACCGACTCCAACCAAAGTTGCTGTATTGACATCCAGTTTGAACCATTTTTGTAATAGGAAAGCCAAAAGCAAGGAAGAACTAATCGTTGCTACGATAATGGGTAAGGATGTTTTGCCGACTGTTAAAACCTGTGACAAATTCAAGCCAAAACCGAGCAAAACAACGGCAAATTGCAAAATATATTTAGACGTAAAAGCAATGCCAGCTTCTGTATGCTCACGATTTTTATAAAAAATAGCGAGCAACATTCCTAAAAAGATAGCAAAAACCGGTGCCCCAACAAGAGGAAAACTTTGTCCTAAAAACCAAGCTGGCAGAGCAATTAAGAAACAGAGAACAAGTCCTGATAATTTTTGAAATTTAAGCGACATTTCAATCTCCTTATCACTAAATGATGTTCTTATTATACTGATTTTACACCATAATGTAAAATTATGATTTATTATGATACAATAATAAAAAGGAATGCTATCTTATGCTAGATTATCGCGTTAAGACTTTTATTAAAGTTTGTGAAACCTTGAATTTTACCAAAGCAGCTCAGGACTTACACATTACACAACCAGCAGTTACCAAACACATTAAGGCTTTGGAAGCTGAGTACGCTTGTTCTTTATTTCTTTTTAAAGGCAAGCAATGTCAAATGACTGCCGAAGGGCAGAAACTTTTTTTGATGCTGACATCCATGACTAATGATATTAAGCATTTTAAACAAAGAGTTCATGAAACAATAACTCAGCTGCACTTTGGTGCTACAATGACTATTGGAGAATACGTTCTGACAGAGTCCTTAGCTCAACTGATGATAAGTCATCCACGTTTAGAATTGAAAATAAGCATCGCTAACACTCAAAAATTACTGGGAGAAATTGACCGAGGAGAGATTGACTTTGCTGTTATTGAAGGCTTCTTTTCTCAAGAACAATACGACAGTTCCATTTATAAACATGAACCTTTTATTGCAGTGGCTTCTCCTGCTTGTCCCCTGAAAAGTCAAAAGCTAGGCTTAACTGACTTACTAGCAGAACCCTTAATCATTCGTGAAGAAGGGTCTGGCACGCGCGAAGTTTTAGATACTATTTTGAAAGAAAAAAACTTGGCTAAGTCAGATTTTCAAAAGGTCAGTGAAATCAGTAATTTAAACACGATTAAACAACTCGTTAGTCGTAATTTAGGAATCTCCTTTTTCTATCGCAGTGTTGTTCAAAAGGAGCTAGAAGAAGGCAGTTTAATAGAATTAAAGTTGGAGGAGTTTCCCGTTTATCATGATTTCACCTTTGTTTGGAATAAAAATAGTTTTTTTGAGGAAGAATATAAGGAAGTTTTGGATTTGATTAGGACTTATGCCTAACAGATATAGCAATTCATCTATATACTACAACTATGTCGTGATATAATGATAATTACTAGGAGGGTAATATGAAGAAAAGAAAGATCCTTATTTTACTGACTTTATCAATGTCTCTGATTTTAGTAGCTTGCCAATCGCATTCCAAGATTGATACGGATAAAATCCAAGAAAAAATCGCTAAGGAACATTCTAAATTTAAGAAAGAGCAAAGCGAAAGCTCCTCAAGCAACGCAAAAACAGAAAAGTCCACTGAAGCCCAAAACTCTGATTCATTTAAAAAAGCTAAAGGGCTTCCAAAAGACGCTAACCATGCTAAGACAGACAAAATTTATGCTACAGGAGATGCCAAAGTTTACTACTCCAATGAAAACGATGGTTTTGAAGCTCAGATTTCAGACTTCAAAGGTTATAACCAAGATAAAGTTAAAAAAATTTTAGGCAAGCCAGATAGTATTTCAACAGACCAAAATGCTATTCAAAATGGTTTTAAGGAAAAAGAATTAGAAAATATAAATGAGCTTATCAATAGTGGAAGCCTGACAGAAGAACAGGGCAAAGCTTTCTATGCTGTTGCTGTTGATCTAGCTCAAACTACTAAAATAAACAACAGCTCTCATTACGTCTTATTTAGTTATCAAGGTGGCAAAGTACAGCTTATCTTTAATGGTGATAGCGACCTTTACTACATGACCCCAAATTCAAAATACCTTTATTTCAAATAAAAAATGCAGAACCAAAATAAGTGCTCTTAAACAGTTGCTTTTTTTGTCCAACTGTTTGAGGGCAGCACTGCTCTTTAAGTAAAATCCGGCCATTTGTCAAATGGGTGGGTGATTAAACCATAAGATCATATCACCAGTCAGAACCTAAAAGTCGCATAAATAATAAACAGACCTGAAAAAATCATCTCAGGTCTGTTTAATTTTCTTACAATCTTTCTGAAATCAGTTCTGCCAATAACTGAATATGGGCAGGACTAGCGTTTAAAGCTGGGATATAACGGTAAGCTTGTCCTCCAGCAGCCATAAAATGCTTACGATTGGTTATATCAATTTCTTCCAACGTTTCCAAACAATCAGCAGCAAAACCCGGACAAATAACAGCAATCTTTTTCTTGCCTTGCTTAGGAAGATGAATAAGGGTTTCATCGGTATAAGGACGCGTCCACTCCTCAGGTCCAAAACGTGATTGATAGGATACCTGCCATTGCTCCTCAGATAAGCCAGCAGCAACCGCAATTAATTGAGCTGTCTGCTGGCAGTGCTCTGTATAATAATCCCCTTCTATCACATATCTTTGCGGAATGCCATGAAAGGAAAAGAGCAGGTGCTCATTTTCCTGTAAGTGTATAGTTTGCGCCAGAGCTTGAATATAGGAAGGTCTTTCATAATAGTGATGAATAAAGTCAAAAGGAGGTATATCTTTTTTCTTTTTCAAAGATTGGGCAAAGGCGTCAAAAATGGCGGCCGTTGTTGTTGAGGAATATTGTGGAAAAAGTGGTAAAACAATCATTTTAGCTACTTTTTCCTTTAGAAATTCATCAACCACATCTGAAATAGAAGGCTTACTGTAAGCCATAGTAGCTCTAACTAAAACCCCATGTTCACTCTGATCAAAATGAGCTTGTAGAGCTTTTTCTTGACCGATGGCATTGGCATAAAGAGGGGAACCTTCATTTGTCCAAACATGTTGGTAAAGAGGTTTTACTTTTCTGGGACGAAAGGGAAGGATAAAGCTATACAAGATAGGCTTCCATAAAAATTTAGGATAGTCAATAACTCGGGAATCCGCTAAAAAGGGTTTGAGAAATTTACGAATAGCTGGCGCAGTTGGATGCTCAGGTGTCCCTAAGTTAACCAGTAAAACGCCGATTTTTTGTTGAGACATAAGAGAATTTATCTTTCCTTGAATTTTCTAAAATAAGCATTTTTGATGAATCATCACCTTTACCAAGATTTCTTTTTAAATAGGTTCTCTTTCTTCTTCCTGCTTTTTTCTTAATTGACGGCTTTTTCTTAAAATACTAATGACAAATATTAAAGAAAGTAAGGTAATAAGGCTGCCATAGATAAGTCCTTGTGGGATATAATAAAGTTTTATCTGATGTTTACCTGACGGCAGCTTAAAGGCTAACATAGCATTCCAAACTTCCTGCGTTTTGAGCGTTTTGCCATCTACTTTTACGTGCCAGCCAGCATTATAAGGAATAGAAGTAAATAAATAATTCTTACCTGAAACTTGTTTTACTTCTCCTGAAAGAGATAGTGAAGTTACTTTTTCAGGATTCCATTTAGCAATATGACCTTGCTTCACGAAATTTGTGAAACTCTCGTCATTGAAGCGATAGAGTTGCAAACCTGTTAAGTTAAGAGAACTATTATCTGTTAAACTGATTTCAAAGGTTTGTTCTTGGTCTTTGCTGTTGGAAGCAAGGTTCCAAAGCTGTGGGTTACGGTAACGATCAAAAACCGTGTAAGCTTGCCCATTCAAAGTGAATTTAAGATGATTTAAATCTGTCGAATGAATTTGTGAAGAATACAAATAATATGAATTATTATCCTGTGGTGTCCAAGTCAAACGGATAGTACCCGGACGGTCTGAAGACTGACGTTTATAAATTTGCTGTCCATTAGCATTATCAGCCAAAGCAACATTATCTAAAGACAGATTAGCTGCTTGATAAGGATCAAGAAGATTTTCAAGATTGTCCGAAAGACCATGATAAATCTGATTTTGATTAGCAACAACATCTTCCTTATCCAATTTTTCCCTTAGCATAGCACCATCACCCGAAAAACCCAAGCCAAAAACAGAAGTATTTTCTAACAGTTTAGCATTTCCCAGAGTTTGAATAGGATGATAATAATTAGGCAAATCTTTTCTGGCAGAGTAAGTCCAAGTAGCATTATCCACATAATAACGTAAATTAACCAAAGCATCTGTTAAAGGCGTACCGCCAACATACATGGAAATAGCTGTTGAAGAAGGCAGACCAAGTCTTCCTAAAAATTCTAAATTCTTATATTCAACGCTAGATGTAAAATGGTTAACACCATAATAATTATAAGTCAGAGAATCATTCCAAGTATTGGCACTGCTTTTTTCAAGACGTGCCAAGCCTGATTTAGGCAACTGTAAGTTTTTGTAAAACGCCTCCTGCTTACTTTCAGCAGCCAAAACAGAACTTGGGCTATGCCATAAATTTCTGTCAATCGTTATTTTAGCATTGATCCCCATATCAACCATGCTTACTAAAATAACAAAAGCAAGCTGCCAGGACTTAGACAGTTGGAACCAAATCAAGAACAAGAGTAAAATTAAAGTAATGATCATGCCCAATTCCTGCCAAACGGTGACCAAAGTGTAAGTTTTTTCCTTAACAGCAAAATAAACATAAACATTGGCCAAAAGAGCAAGGACGAAAGTCGCAATCATTTGCAGACGACTCCAAGACTTTACCTTTTGCAAAGCTTGATAAGTTAAGATTAAGAAAACAGGACTCAACAGCCAAGCATTACGGTAGTAAAAACCAACCGGCATTTGTCCCATATGCCAAAAACGGATAGCAGCTGCATTCGAAAAAGCTAAAACAAGAAAGATCAATAATAAGAAACCGCTGATTTTCTTACGTAAGGCAATTCTCTTAGTGAAAAAGAAATTAAACAAGCCAATAAAGCCAAGAACACCAACATAAAAATTAGGCAGAGCATTAAAATCTCCCCATTCTTCACCACTGGCCGCACCGGGAAAGAACTTAATTAAAAGTCTGATGGGATTATAAAGAAACGTAAAAGCCCAAGGATCAACCTCTCCGCCTGCAGCCTTTGTATCTAAAAGAGAATAAAAAACCGGTAAAAGCCAAATCGCACTCAAACCTATTCCCAAAAGAGAATAGATTAACAAACGCAGCAACTGCTTTGCTTTAAAAAGAAAAGCTGATTTTTGAGCTAGGATATAATAAAAGCTGTAGAAAATAACAAAGATACAGGCCATATAAGCCGTGTAAAATTGAACCACAAACATCAGAGCCAAAACCAAGGTATACTTGATACTGACTTTGCCATCTAGAATTTTTTCCACACCAATCAGCAAAAGTGGTAAAAGAATAATATTATCTAAGAAATTAGGATTGACCTGATTAACAATAAGAAAACCGCTCAAACCATAGATAGCAGCTATACAGACAGCCAATAAACGGTGACAATGGGCTTCATAACGTTTGTGAAGGAAATAATAGAAGCTAAGACCAGAAAAACCTTGGCGCAGCAAGGTTACCAGAAAAACTGATAAATTAAGATATTTAGCAGGTGCCAAACCAATAGCTAGACTAAAGGGACTGAGACTGTTGAAGCCCCAAACAGATGGCATCACACCACCAATCCCTTTGTGCCAAGACCAAAAGAGAGCACCAATATCCATATGTCTAAAAGCATGTCCTAAGGCACGATAAAGGGGGATGTATTGTAAAGTATAATCACCGCTCATCAAAGTTTCCTTACCAAAAGGATAAAGCTTCATGACAGCAAAAACGACTGCCATCACTAACATAGGCAGGCAGAAAGCAGCCAAAAATCCTAAGGTATTCTTAAAAGGAGCTTTTTCCGTATTTTTTTGCTCTTCTTTTTCAGAAGCAACAGTCTCCCGATGACGCGCTTGTGAACGATGCGCACGACTGCGACTTAAATGTTCCAAAGGTTCCTGCCTCATATCTTGAGTTCTTTCATTTACTGCCTTGTTGTCTTTTTCTTCTCTTGATACCATCACATCTCCAGTTTACTTTCACTAATCGTTTTCATTGTAACATAATTCAAAAGCTTTGTTAATGTACCTCTAGCTGTATATCATAAAATCGGGATAGCTACCGATAAATCAGCATTACCTATCCCGACTTTTTTACTCTCTAAATCCATTAGGGTACTTTTTTTGCCAGCGCCAAGAGTCTTGGCACATCCGTTTTAAATCATATTGGGCATGCCAATTCAGCTCTTTCTCAGCTTTAGAAACATCAGCATAAGAAACAGCAATATCTCCTGCACGCCTGCCAACGATTTGATAAGGAATGGGATGTCCAACAATTTCTCCCATTTCTTGAATAAGCTCTAAAACAGAAGTTCCTTTTCCAGTTCCTAGATTATAAATTGAAAGACCCGAACCAGCAATTAGTTTTTGTAAAGCTGCAACATGGCCTCTAGCAAGATCGACAACATGAATATAATCACGAATACCAGTCCCATCTTTGGTATCATAATCACCACCAAAAACCCGTACCCTATCTAATTTTCCAAGAGCAACTTGGCTTATATAAGGTAAAAGATTAGTTGGCAAACCTTGAGGATCTTCGCCTAACTCACCTGAACTGTGAGCACCAATGGGATTAAAATAGCGCAAAATGACAATATTCCAAGCACTATCTGAAACAGACACATCCATTAACACATCTTCAATCATCATCTTTGTACGACCATAAGGAGTCATCACCGAACGTGGCGCCTCTTCTGAAACTGGAGCAGGTGCTTTATTTCCATAAACGCTGGCTGAGGATGAAAAGATACAATTTTTACAGGAAAACTGCTGCATAACTTGTAAGAGTGTAATGGTTCCCGAAAAATTGTTAGCATAATAATCAAGCGGAATAGAAGTAGATTCATTCACGATTTTAAGTCCTGCGAAATGGATGACCGCAGCAATGGCTTCCCTTTCAAAAATGGCTTCAAGACTTTTCTTATCTCTAATATCTGCCTGATAAAAAGTAACGTCTTTGCCAGTAATCTCTTTAATGGCTGTTAAACTTTTGAAACTAGAATGCAGCAAATTATCCACAACAACAAGCTGATAATCTTGGTTTAATAATTCAACACAAGTATGAGAACCCAGATAACCAGCGCCCCCTGTTACTAGAATTTTCGTCATTACAATAGTTCCTCTTTTCTAGCAAAAACCCTTCTTAAGAAATAGAACTTCTTTTTTCTGATCTAGAATCCTGCCACTTTAACAAAATAGTAAGGGCAATAGAAATCACTGAAACAGCAATTCCCACAACAAAACCTTGAGGCATAAAGGACATTTCAATACGATGTTTGCCACTTGTAATTGGAAAGGATAATAAACTTCCCCAAGCCTCATCAGTCTTGACTTTTTTACCGTCTACTTTCACTGTCCAACCCGGATTATAAGGAATACTGGTCATCATGACATTGCTTTTATCTGTAATTTGAACATGTCCTTTAATTAAGGTATTTGTCCACTTAGTCACTGTCATATCTTGTTTTAAGCGGTCATCGATAACTTTTTTAATAGCTGTCTGATTAGCTCTGACAAGGGCCATGTTAGTCAAGTCAAGCTGATCATCTTGCGAAGTTTGCAGCTGTAAAACCATCTCTTGATTTGGTGTCTTACTGGTTAAATTCCAAAGTTGTACTTGATCATAGCTTTGTGAGTAATGATACCATTGATTATTGAGCATAATGGAAACATTTCCCATTGATTTGCGTAAACTATAAGGAGCTTGGAAATAATAAGTATCATCCGTTTGCGGTGTAAAGGTAATCCTAATCGTACCAGCTTGTTTTTTATCAATTCGTTTGAAAATACGGTGCCCATTTTCATTAACTTCCTGCATATTAATCAACTCAATTTTAGGAATACCGATATATTCAAAATACTTTTGCTTCTTGCCAGACATTGAAGAGAGAATAATATTTTGATTAGAAACAGGATTATTAATCCCAAACTTAATATTATGTGTCAAGGTATTTGTTCCAAAGGCTGGTGAGAGGACATCAGGATTTTCATAAATGATAAAGCGTTTATTCTCATAAATAGGTTTGTAATACTCTTTAAGATCTGAACGTGTCGCATTTCGATTGAAGAACTGCCAGTTAGGGTGTTTTTCAATGTCCGTTGCACTGTAATCTTTACGATCAATATAGTAACGAACGCTGTAAAGAGCATCTGTTAAAGCCGTTCCGTTGGCATAAAAGGTTGCTGCATTACCACCAACATCTCCCATCGAGTTAAACAGATTAATAGTTGATTTTTCCATATTGGAGCTAAAGGTACTTAAACCGGGATAGGAAACCAAGAAAGGATCGTTTTTAGAATAGAGAAAACTAGAGCCTACACGATAAAATCCTGCCTTATTTTTCTTCTTGATGACATCTGATAATTCTTTCATACTCTTAGTGACATCCGTAAATTTATAAGCATCAGCATAGCCCAGAGTCACTTGAGAAAGGTAGGCATTGTAGCCCAACTCAAGCACCGTAACAAGGGCTAGAAGAGACCAGACAAGCTTGCTTTTAGGACGAAGAGCCAGATAAATCAAAACAAAAAGCCAAGTTAAGAGAGTAAGGCAAACTTGTGTCAATAAGAGACCCTTATTTAACAAATAAAGCGAGACTGGAATAGCTAATAAACTAGCAGCAATCGCACACAAACGAGCTTCTTTGTATTGGTCAAGCCGCTTCCAAGCATAAACAGCGAGACCAGCGAAAAAAACAAAGACTAAAAGAAGTATGAAAGCTTCATGTGAAGTCACAAAATCTGTCACTATCTTAGGTTGTTTTTTCGCGATATAGGTATAATCATGACTGATAACATAATAAGCCGAAGCAAAGCTCAAGATAATCCCTACTATAAGGCCTTTCCAGCCCAGATACTTCCTTTCTCTAAGAGCTTGGTAAGCCAAAAGAACCATAAAGAAAGATAAAATCCATGAGAAACGATAAAAGAAACCTGCTGGATTTTGTCCCATATGCCAAATTTTATTAGCAAATTCATTAACAATAGAAACAAAGAAAAGAAGACTAATAAAAGCAGCAACAACCTTGCTATATTTGTGCGCTTTAGCCTGAACAAAATAAAGGAAAAAGCCGACCAAAGCAAGCGCCCCAACATAAATATTAGGTAAATTAGGCCCCGCTGACCAAGAGGATTCATTGTCAAAACCACCTATCATCAATTTTGATAAGATATCAAAAGGATTAATTTGGAGAGCAAAGCTAAAAGTTAAAGGACTATCGTAAGCACCTTTACTGCGTAACAGATTTAAAAAGATAGGATAGAGCAGGAAGAACACTGAAGTAATTGCCAAAATAGAATAGCAAATCACACGTAAAACAGGTTTAAAGAAAGCAGTTATTTTGATCTTCCAATCACCGATTTCTGCCAACTTCGGTGCTGCATAATAACAAGTATAAAGGGCAACGAACAAACAAATCATGTAGCCCATATAAAAATGCAAAAGCATGGTCAGAGCCAACACTATAATGTATTTAAACGGTTTCCTACCATCTATCAACTCTTCAAGACTAATAATAACTAAAGGAAGCATGATCATCGCATCATAAAAGATAGGATTCATCTGATAAGAGACAATCATACCTGAAAGAGCATAGGCCGTTGCCATAAGAGGAACTAGCCAAGGATTATAAGAGAGCGCCTTGTAACGTTTTACGAGTAGATAAGCAAAACTCAAGCCCATCGCTCCATAGCGTAACCAGATGGTTAAAAAGACTGCCCATTTAAACTGCGTCAAAGGAAATAAAATATAAAAAAGATTAAAAGGACTAATTAAATTGAAGCCCCAAATCCCAATCATAGCACCGCCAATAGACTTAGAAAAAGAATAAAAGAGTCCTGACCAATCACCCGTTAAAATCGTTGCCTTCAAAAAGCTATAAAGACCGATATACTGCTGTCCAAAGTCAACTGCCATTAAAGTATTTCTTCCAAAAGGAAACGTATCCATAAAATACCAGACAACCAACATAATCAACATTGGAAGCAAGGTACTTGCTAGAAGAACCTTAAATTTCCCAGCTTTCTTAAAAGATGATCTTTGGTTTTCTTGTTTTCTTGAATGTCTCATCCCACTAAATCCTCTTTCGCTTTCTTAATATTTGTTTCATCTACAATATAATGCGGCCGCCGTTTCACTTCATAATAAATTTTCCCAATATATTCACCCAGAACACCTATGGAAATCAACTGTACACCACTAAAAAGAATAATAGCTGCTAAAGTTGTAAAATAACCGCTGACTAAAATTTCTGGCTTCACAAAATAAGCAATAAACATCACTAAAAGATATAAGAGAGCAAAGCCAACGCAGGCTAGCCCAAACTGAATACAGATACGTAAAGGTTTATCATTGAAAGAAATGATTCCTTGAAAAGCATAATTCATGGAACGCCTAAAACCAAATTTACTTTCTCCTGCTTCACGAACTTGATTTTGATAAGGGATAATCTTTTCTTTGAAACCAATCCATGAAAAAATTCCTTTAGAAAAACGATTATACTCAGGTAAAGCTAAAATAGTATCAACCGCCTTACGGCTAAAAAGTTTGAACTCAGAAATGCCATCTGTTAACTGCACATCCATCAAATGATTAGCAAAACGGTAAAACAACCTTGCAAAAAAAGTGCTTTGTTTAGGTTCTCCCTTACGGTCACGCTGACCGCTGACAACATCATAACCTTCCTTAAAAGCTGCAACAAAGTTTGGAATGAGAGCAGGAGGGTGCTGCAAATCGCCATCCATCAACATAACAGCATCACCAGTTGCATACTTTAGTCCTGATAAAATAGCTCCTTCACGACCAAAGTTACGACTAAAACTGATGAACCGTACATGATGATCGTTTTGAGCCATTTGTTTCATTAAACTTAACGTTTTATCTTTACTACCATCATTGATATAAACCAACTCATACTCATCAATAGTATCTGGCTGCATTAACTGCAGCTGTTTGGAAATTTCACTGTGGGTCTTCTCAATCATTTTTTCTTCATTATAAAAAGCGACGACGATTGACAGTTTCATACAAATCCTTCCCAATAATTATCTGCTTATTAATTATCTTAAAGCCAAAAATGACAGCAATCAACTGTATTTTACCACAATTTAAAAGACTTTTCGAGGCTTTTAAAATTCTGCCTTAAAATACCTATATCTCTCACCTACCTTTTAGACCATTTGAAAACAACAAATATCACTAACGAACTTACAAGCTAACAATCGTGTCAATCATTCTTATACTCAAAAATAGTCTAGGCAATAGCTTAAGAAAATCTGCCGACACTGAATTTTCTGTATCACGTTCTAAGAAGACTTGGTTAAAGACCTTACTAGTTCGTCAACGAAATGTGTATCGCTTTCACCTCCTCACGGCACAACTGCCTAAAGACATATTGGAGTAAGGCAAGCTCAAAAAAATTCCTATACTTTTGGAGCTAGGAATAAAGGCAATAAAGCTAGTATCATCAGTAAACAACCTATCATTTTGATTTCTAAAAAGCATTAATAACGTTTAGCTCTTTGTCAGTCAGCACCTTAAAGGTTAGCCTTGTACAAACAATAATTTTCATTGATGAATAAGGGTGTTCATATTATAATAAAAACATTAGTACAAATCAGAAGGAACCATTATTGATGTCTCAACATTTATTTACTGCCTTTATACTTACTGCTCTTGCTGGACTCTCGACCGGAATTGGTAGTTTAATTGCTTTTGTCACCAAACATACGAATAAAACTTTTTTATCTGTTAGTTTGGGGTTTTCCGCCGGTGTCATGATTTACGTTTCTATGATTGAGATTTTTCCAACAGCTCAAACCATTTTGACTAAAGCCATGGATAAAAAAAGTGGCTCTTGGTTAACTGTTTTAGCTTTTTTTGGAGGCATGCTTTTAATTGCTATTATTGATAAATTGATCCCATCTGAAGAGAATCCCCACGAGATTAAAACTGTTGAAGAAGAAGACCAAAAGCCAACTAAACTAATGCGTATGGGGCTTATGACAGCCATTGCTATTGGGATTCATAATTTCCCAGAAGGACTGGCGACTTTCATTTCTGGTTTACAAGATGCCAGTGTTGCTATTCCAATTGTCATCGCCATTGCTATTCATAATATTCCTGAGGGAATTGCCGTATCCGTTCCGATTTATCAGGCAACAGGTTCTAAGAAAAAAGCCTTTACTTATTCTTTTCTATCTGGTCTAGCTGAACCTTTAGGAGCCATTATTGGCTGGTTTCTCCTTATGCCTATTATGAATAATATTGTCTATGGGGCTATCTTTTCTGCTGTTGCTGGTATTATGGTCTTTATTTCTCTAGACGAGTTACTGCCAGCAGCAGAAGAGTATGGTAAACATCACCTTGCAATCTATGGAGTTATTTCTGGTATGCTTATCATGGCTGTTAGTCTCTTACTTTTTATTTAACACACCGTTTATAAGGATGTTTAATGATGAAATTTTTAATTCCCACTGCTAAAGAAATAAAAGAGGATAACAAGCCTTATCCCCAGCACTTATCTCAGAAAAGTCAAATTCTTGTTAATCATATGAACGCCTTGTCTATTGAAGAGCTCGAAAAGAGCTACAAGGTCAGTCCGCAAATAGCTCAAACAGAACTACTAAAATGGCAAGACATAAAAAACGGGGAGGCTCTTGCCTACCCTGCTCTCTACTTATTTAATGGACTCATGTATCGGCATATCAAGCGCCAGCATTTGACTGTAGAAGAAAAAGCTTTTCTTAAAGAGAAAGTTTTTATCACATCAGCGCTTTATGGTATTATTCCTGCCCTGAAACCCATTGTTCCCCATCGCCTTGACTTCAATACTAAAGTAAAAATCAAAGGAGAATCTCTAAAGAACTACTGGCGCAAAACTTATGATAACTTTGCTTTGGACAATCCTAGTATTGTGTCACTGTTATCTAGTGAATTTGAAGCTGTTTTTTCACCAAAATTACGAAATCAATTGATAACTCTTAGATTTTTGGAAAATCAAAACGGTCAGTTAAAATCCCATTCCACTATTTCCAAAAAAGCACGCGGAGCCTTTTTAACACAGGTTATTCAGCAACAAACAAAAACGGTAGATGAGCTGAAAACAATCAGTTTTAACGGTTTTAGCTACCAGGATAACCTATTGGAACCCTTAAAATTGATTTTTATAAAGCAGAGTAAATGAATGTTAAATTCTATCATCATATAAACAAAATAAGCCCTTCTAAACTGCAACTCCTTTGATCAAAGTTTAGGAGGATTTTTTCTTTCTATATCAGTCCATCTCTGTCAATTTGTTCATAGGTTTGTTTGCCATCATTGAGTTTATCCCAAATCACAACTTGACCTGAAGCTAGCGATTTTGGCACATCAATGATACGTTGATTGGAAGAACCTCGGAATTGCAGCATTAGATTTTTCTTGGATTTATCAAAACGTCCATCCACCAAAATATCAAGCAAATTAAGCATTTCCAATTTATCAGGAGTTTCCAGCATTAATTCTTCCCAAGTATAGCCTGTCCAAGACCAAATATCTTTCTCCGGAAGCTCTTTACGAATCCTTTTTAGTAAAGGCAAAAGAATACCCGTATTCAAAAAGGGTTCTCCGCCTAAAAGCGTTAAACCTTGAACATAAGGCTGTGCTAAATCTTCCATAATCTGTTCTTCCAATTCCTGTGTATAAGGAATTCCTGCATCAAAAGACCAAGTTGCAACATTATAACAGCCTTCACAATGAAACATGCAACCTGCTACATAAAGAGAATTACGCACGCCTTCTCCATCAACAAAATTAAAGGCCTTATAATCAATAATACGTCCCTTACTTAGTTCCTCACTCTTCCACTCTCCTGGTTTCGGTGTGTTCCAAGTCATCCTTCCCCTCCAAATCTATCCAATAGCGCTCTATCTGATTTCTGATATCTTCTAAAACACCACCATTAGCCAAAATAACTGCCCGACTAGCTGCATTATCATTATGACAGGTGATCAGTACTTTTTTAATATTCTTAGCTTTAGCTTCCAATAAGCCCAAGCGCAACTGCTCTTTAGCATAGCCCTTACCACGCACCGATGGACGAATAGAATAACCAATGTGACCACCGCAACTAACTAAAAAATTGTTGAGACGCAAACGAATATGTAAAAAACCTATTGCCCTGCCACTATCATCAAATGACACGAATTGAATCGCAGGTACAAAATTTTTAGGCAGTTTAAGTCCCATCTCCTTATCTAAGTTGTTTTGCAGCCATTGATCATAATCAAAACAATCACAGTCAGTTTTTTCCCAAAAGCCACCGTCATGAGCTGTTTGCAATTGTTCAAACTCTACCATCATATCCAAAATGGCTTCTTTATCTCCTAAAGTCGGTCTACGTAATTTTAACATAAGAATCCCCTTCAATTCTTTATGCTGAAAAATCTATTTTTTCTTTCTAACTTTTTTCAACAAAGCCTGCACACGTGCTTTTTTATCATCCTTAACATTCGAATGCTTCTCATGAAATCTTTTTACTTGCTGCATTCCTTTATAATCTAATTGATATTTTCCCATGGTTACCCTTCTGAAAAACGTAAGTGAGATAAAAGTCCAGTTGAAATGCAACCGGACTTTGCTTCAAAAGATAATGTTATTCCCTTTAGGACAACCTATGCCTTGTGCCCCGGATTTTTAATGGTTGAACCATTCATGTGTTTGACACGTGCTGAGATTTCCTTATGGCGGCCATTCACCATTGGACGAGCCTGTGGGTTGCCAAGATAACCACACGTTCTCTTAACAACATCAGCAGTTTTAGGGTCTGTATTGCCACAATTTGGGCACATAAAACCACGTTCTGTCGGTGTAAAATCGCCTTCAAAATCACACTTATAGCAATGATCAATTGGTGTATTTGTTCCCAGATAACCGACACGATCATAAGCATAATCCCACACCGCTTCAAGTGCTTTTGGATTTTGTTGAAGAACAGGGTATTCACAGTAATGAATGAAACCACCTGTGGCACCTGCATCCGGATAGTCTTTTTCAAAATCTAACTTTTCAAACGGTGTTGGATTTTTGCGAACATCATAGTGGAAAGAATTCGTATAATATTCTTTATCAGTGATATCTTTGATGATACCAAACTTTTCAGTATCCAAACGGCAGAAACGATCCGTTAAACTTTCAGATGGTGTTGAATAAACCGAAAAATGATAATCGTATTCATTTGACCACTTGCCACAAAGATCCTTCATTTGACGAACAATATCAATGGTAAAGTCCTTAGCAACAGGATTTGATTCCCAGTTACCGCCATAGAAAACTGTCGCTACTTCATAAAGTCCAATATATCCAAGTGAAACAGTGGCGCGACGTTCTTTAAAAAGTTCATCAACAGAATCATCCTTGCCAAGACGCTTACCAAAAGCTCCATACTGATAAAGAATCGGAGCATTAGCCGGCGTTGCCTCCTTGACACGTTCAACACGATAAACTAGGGCATCTTTAGCAATAGCCATTTTTTCCTTAAAGATATCCCAAAACTTATCAATATTCCCATTTGACTCAAGGGCAATACGAGGTAAATTAACCGTAACAACTCCAAGATTCATACGACCTGAATTAACTTCAACGCCATTTTCATCCTTCCATCCTTGAAGGAAAGAACGGCAGCCCATAGGAACCTTGAACGAGCCTGTTAATTCAATAATTTTTTCATAAGACAGCATGTCAGGATACATACGCTTAGTAGCACATTCAAGCGCTAGTTTCTTAATATCATAGTTGGGCGTTCCTGGTTCTAAGTTCAATCCGCGTTTTAAAGTAAAAATTAATTTAGGAAAAATTGCGGTACGATGTTCACTGCCCAATCCTTTAATACGGATGTTAAGAATCGCTTTTTGAATCTCGCGTTCAAACCAATCCTTACCAAGACCAAAACCAAGCGATGTAAAAGGTGTTTGACCATTTGATGTGAAGAGTGTGTTAATTTCATACTCTAGACTTTGCATAGCATCGTAAATATCTTTTTTCGTCTTTTCACGCGCATAATCTTCACGCTTATCTTCACTGACCCATTTTTCAGCATCTTTTAAATGCTTTTGATAATTTAATTCTGCATAAGGAGCTAAAGTTTCATCAATACGATCTGCTGAACAGCCACCATACTGACTGGAAGCAACATTCGCAATAATTTGTGAAATTTGAGCTGTCGCTGTTTGAATAGATTTAGGACTTTCAACCTCAGCATTACCAATCTTAAAACCCGAATGCAGCATACCTTTAAAATCAATCAAGCAGCAGTTAGTCATTGGTGTATAAGGACTGTAGTCCAAATCATGAAAATGAATATCTCCTTTAAGATGAGCATTGGCAACATGTTCTGGAAGCATTTTAAGCCCAATTGATTTTCCAACAATACCAGCTGTTAAATCACGCTGTGTATTGAAAACATCACTGTCTTTGTTGGCGTTCTCGTTAACAACAGCTTGATCCTTGTTAATTAATTTATCAATGGTAAAGTTGATATCTGTTGCCTGAGAACGCTCAAAATCACGTTTCGCACGGTAATTAATATATTCCTGAGCGATAACGTACTCTCCAGCCTGCAGCAGCTCATGCTCTACAATATTTTGAATTTCATAAATTTTAATATTTTCAGTAAAACGTTCATAAATCTCAGCGACAACACGATCAGCAATACCTGATAATTTTGCTTCAATAAAAGGTGTTAATTCTGTCACTTGATTACTTGCCCTGACAATAGCCTGATAAATTTTATCCTTATCAAAAGCAACGTGACGTCCATCACGTTTAATCACGATGACATCTGGTTTTACAAAAATATTTTCTTTCTCAAGTGCAATCATACGTCTTTCTCCTTACAGAAGCTATTATAACATAAGAAAGAAAAAAATCAATATATTGTGGTAAAAAAAAATTGAGACACAATATATTGATATAAAACCTATTTTCTCTGATAAACTGTAAAATCTGAACTATTCTTTAAGGAAACAACTTTATAATTATTTGAAAAATTCTGTTTTAAAACCGATGGGAATTGCTTCGATTTCTCATTAACAGCAACATAAGTAGCTTCATTTTGTAAAAGCTCATCTTCTAATGCTTTACGATTTGATTGTTTAGCCGTATTAACCATTGGCAAAGGGAATTGTGCACTAGAGCGCCGACTAGCGTCAAAGTAAATTTTTGCACTGGAATCCCATGCATAAATTCTTGTTTTTTCATCTGTATTTTCTCTAATATAATCAGCAATTTGAGCACGTTCCTGATTTAAATGATAAGAAGAAATGTAGTGAATACTAGGCTGAGCTAAACCATAAGCAAATAAAAGACAAGGAAGGTAGAAATGCCTAAGTAAAAAAAGATCAAAGACTTTATGCGATAGACGTCTATGTTGTTTTCGCCGACGTGATTTACGCTTTAAAGATTCCTTATATTCATCATCAAGATAAAGACCAGTCAAGACAAGACCAAAAGGTAAAAGCAGCAAAAATTGATAGGTTGCAAAACTCTGTGATAATAAAATAAAAATCAAACTAAAAACAAAACTTAAAAAGACAATAGATTTAATCAAGTCATCGCGATCATTTTCACGCTTGATATGATTGAAAAAAGTTAAAGCACCCATCAGTAAACCTGAAGCAAAGAGAATAAAAATTTGAAAGAGAATTGTCAGTAAAATATCATCTTTCCCAAGAGCAAAATGAGTAAAGTAGTAAGTCCCAGCTTGAGCGATATAGGATGACAGAATTTGCATATTTAAAACAAAATAGCCCAAAATATAAAATACTAGGATACCACCAAAAACAATACAAAGAAACTGATAGAATCCACGAGCATGCTGATGATGCTTCACATTATAGATACAGATAATTACTAAAGACACCAGCCAAAAGAAAATAGTCCGTGGTTCGATTAAATAAGCTAATGCTCCTGTCAAGCCATAAATAATAAATCCTTCATCTCTTGTCAAACCTGCAAAATATTTGGTTAAAAACCAAAGGGACAAGAACACAAAAGGCATAGCAAATTGAACAGGATACAGCCCTCCAAAACCCAGAGCAAAATTAGCCAAATAAAAGAGCAATATAGTATTAATCGTCACCTCTTCTTTGCCAGTCATATGATAAACAATCTTATAAAGATAGATACCCGAAAAGTAAAAACTAGCAAACTGGACTAAAACCAGCCAAATACTACCTCCTAAAAGATAACTAAGTGCAATTACCGCGTAGTAAAGAAAGCCGCCTGTTGAAAAAATATCACTATAGGGCAAATGATTTTGCGTCATCATAAAACCTGTATAAAGATTTTGAGATTGAAGAGCATTGCCAAAATCAGTAAAAAAGGGCATGGCCACACTAAAAAAACTGACAAAAATACTAAACATGACGATATAAAAACGATGTAAAGAACTCACTTCAACTGCGTTTTGGTCAGCACTCAAGTGAGTGTTAGCATTTGTTTTTTTAGTTGTTTCTCTCCGATAATTGTTTTGTCTTTTATCCAAACCCATTCTCCTTGAAATGTCCTATTAAAAGTATAACAAAATCTACTTATTAGTCAATTTATCCAAGATAAAGCAATAAGTTAAAATATCTCTAAAATGATGCAGAGACTTCCTGTCATAGTCTTTCAAAAACTTTTTTTCTTGCTGTGTTAAGCTTTCTTTCGTTTTCATGATATCACCCTTATTTATTTATTCGTAAATAAGGCAAAAAGAAAAAGCCTGATTATCAGACATTTCTATCAATCTTCATCTAAAAAACTATTAAAGACTTCTTCGATCATAATCCATTCAGCATCAGCATCTTCTGGAATAGGTTGAAGAGCCCCTTCTGTTCCATCTTCATTTTCAGTAAATGAATAGGCCTGAATTTCAATTTGACCATCAGCATCTTCTTCAGCACCCGCTGGAACCAAGAGAACATAATTTTTTCCAAATTCCTCTTTACCATCAATAGTCAAAAGAACTTCGAACAAAGTTTCATTTCCTTGTTCATCAACAAGCGTGATAAGATCATGCTCTTGTTCATGATTATGTGACATAGTTGCCTCCTGTTTGCACATTCTAATAAGTTATTCAAAATTATGACAATAAGCTACAATAATGTATAACTTAAAGCCTTTTAAAACATACGATCCAAATAATTTTGCAAAATCAGCTGAGCAGCCAACTTATCAATAACCTTTTTTCGCTTACCGCGACTAACATCAGCCTGCTCAACTAGCATTCGTTCAGCTTGAACAGTCGTCAAACGTTCATCCTGATATTCAACAGGTAAATCGAAAAGTTCTTTGATTTTCTTACCATAAGCCTGACTAGCCTCAACACGCGGACCACTTGTATTATTCATATTTTTAGGTAAACCAACTACAAACTTTTCAACCTTGTAGTCCTTAACCAAATCAGCTAGACGATCAAAGCCAAACTCTCCTTTAGCTTCATTAATAGGAATAATTTCAAGACCCTGTGCTGTAAACCCCAGTGGGTCACTAACAGCAACACCAACTGTTTTGGAACCAACATCCAGTCCTATTATTCTCATTTTAAATCAATCCCATTCCCTTGCAAATAGTAACGCACTAATTCTTCAACAATTTCGTCACGTTCATATTTTCGAATTTGATTTCGAGCGTCATTATAGCGAGGCACATAAGCAGGATCCCCACTTAAGACATAACCCACAATTTGATTGATTGGATTATAACCTTTTTCTTCCAAAGAACGATAGACATGAGTCAAGGTTTCGCTAATTTCCTTCTTATTACCATCGTCAAGGTTAAAACGGACCGTTTCATCTGTAAATCCCATAATAACACCTTCTTTCTCATAGGGAATATCATGTTACATTATATCTTATTTTAAGCATTTTCACAAGAAGAAGAACCACTTATCTTAAATTAAGTACCGCTTATCCAAAAAGTCTGGTTACTCCCCACAAAATTCTATATACTAAAATCAAGAAAGGATGATAACTGATGAAATTAAAAATTATCAAGGATTCAAACTTTAAGGAACCCTTACTCCAAATCTATACACGTCATATTGATAAACAAACGCAGAGGGTGATTGATTTTATTCAACAAAGACCTAATATCGTTTATGGTTACAAAAATAAACGCTTAGAGTTTATCCCACTAGAAAAAGTGATTCGTATTTTCACGGAAAACAAACAGGTCTTAATTCAAACACCAACCGATACCTATTTAGCTAAACAAAGACTCTACTTTTTTGAGCAAGAATTAGGAACACCTTTTATTCGTATCTCCCAAGGTGAAATCATCAATATCAAATATATTAAACAATTGAATTTAACCATCCGAGGCAGCATTGAAGTGACTTTCAAAAATGGAACAGTCAGTTTTGTGGCTAGGCGAAGTTTGAAACGCTTCAAAGAACAATTAAATCTTTAATGGAGGCACATCATGAAAATACTCAAACAGATTATTACTTACAGTTTTATTGGTATAGGAATCGGTTCTTTAATGAATTATTTCATAGCCATCTTCTTTTTCCCAAATAGTAATCCACTTGGTGTCCCAAGTTTTGTTCAACTTTTTTCATCAGTTTCACAGGCAACAGCAGTCCAACTTTTCATTTTTGCTCTTCTAGGCGTTTTACAAGGATTTGCTAGCAGCCTCTTTAAAAATGAAAAACTCAGTCTACTAACCACAAGCTTGATTCACTATTTATTCATTGTCCTACCACTTCTCTTAGCCGGATCTTATTTACACTGGTTTTACATGACTCGGAAATATTTCGTTTTTTCTTTCCTTTTGGTTTCTATTATTTATATCCTCATTTACTTATTCTGCTATTTTGAAAATAAAAAAAACATTCAAAAAATCAATAAGAAGCTGCATCAAATATAATCTTTGAATTGTTTTAGTTTTAATATTAGGCAGATGCAAGTTTGATGGCAAACAGTTACCTCATTAAGTAAAGAAAAGTCCCACAAAATTTTCTCTAGCATTTGTATTATTAGTTTGTGAATATCAGGATTATTATCTATTTGGTGATTAAACTTTTTGACTTCCCTTAAACTAAAATTTTTCTCTCTCTTCTGCTGCTTAACATAAGATTAAATGATTCTCGTGTTAATCGTAAAAAATTACTCACCTTAACTTAATAAGCTAAGGAGTCTGCGTATCAGACTGACAAGACCCTTTCAACATCATACTATAGTTATAGTACAAGCTTAAGTTACTTTCTTTTTCTATAAGCAAAAAGGAAGAACAAAAGTATAACTATTCCAACTAAAATACCTGAAAAAGGCATCGTAGGTTCAAAAACGAGAAGAGACAGACGATAAGGAGCCGTTAATGCTTCCTTTATACCAACGCCTTGTTTAACATCTAGAATAACAAAAGCACCATAAGTAAAAGTAAAAAAGATAATAACATATCTAACAAAGCTGAGTAAGACCAAGGGCCAACCCTCTAATTTTGTTCGTGAAAGCAACAGTAAAAGACCAAACAAATAAGCAATAGGAACAATGAACAACCATTGAGACGAATGCAAATAAAGCACAATCAAAGAGACTATCAGTCCTAATGCTGTTATAAGTTTAAAATATAGCCAAAAGGGAGCCAACCTTTTTTCTATCTTTGTCTTATCACTTCTTTTCATATTCTTATTCTCCTTATTATTCAGTATAGCATATTAAAGGAAAATTAAGCAAGAAGTGAAAAACTTAATCACAAGATAAACTTCTAGTCATCACATAACATCTCAAAACGCGACAACAATAAAATTACCATATTCCCTAATTGCCGATTTAGTTATCTAACAACGATTGGGGAACATGGCAATATCCTTAGAGTTTTTCGAACGAAATATTTTGATGTTAATAAAATGACTTTTCATTACTTCGAACATTCTTATAAAGCTGCCCGTAAACGAGCTGCTGTGTTTTCAACATTACGAATAGAACGCGGTAAAAAAGCTCGAATATCATCTTCCTTATAACCTATCTGAAGACGCTTGTCATCAATTAAAATCGGACTTTTTAAAATTCGCGGATTTTCTTGAATGAGATCAATGACTTCATTGACACTCAAGTCATCAATATTGCAATGGAGAGCCTTAGCATAGCGGTTTTTAGAGGATACAATGCTTTCAATTCCATTTTCTGTTTTTGAAAGGATATTTAAAATTTCTTCTTTACTTAAAGGATCTTTTGCTAAGTTTTGTTCTTTATAAGGGAGTTGATGAGCATTAAGCCATGTTTTCGCTTTCTTACAGCTTGTACAGCTTGAAATTGTATAAATTTTAATCATGTTTAAATCTCTCTTTCCTTACAGGATAATATTATCTTAGCATAGCTTATTAAATAAAGAGTCGGTCTTGGGACCTATTTTTATTTAATCTTCAAGCTCAATTGTATCATCCAGCTCTAAAACAAGGTTTTTGTCAGCTTTCTCATCAGTTTCTTTTTCTTTAGAAGACTGTTTTTCTTCAGTATTATCTTCCTCAATTAAACCATATTGAACACGCACTTTATGATCGATGTCATCAAAAATTTCTGGATTATCAGCTAGGAATTTTTTAGCATTTTCAGAACCTTGCCCAATTTTTTCACCATTATAAGAGTACCAAGCTCCAGCTTTTTGGATAATTCCCAAATCACTGGCAATCTTAACTAATTCACCTGTACGAGAAATGCCTTCACCATATATAATTTCTACAAAAGCTTCCTTAAATGGTGGAGCAACTTTATTTTTAACAACTTTAATTTTGGTCTCTTTACCAATATTGCTGTCTTTTTGTTCCCCGGTTCCTTTAATTTGAGTATTGCCACGGACATCAAGACGCACAGAAGAATAAAACTTCAAGGCACGCCCGCCAGGGGTTGTTTCTGGATTACCAAACATAATACCAACTTTTTCCCGCAATTGATTAATAAAAATGGCAATGGTTTTTGTTTTATTGATTGAAGCTGATAATTTACGCATCGCTTGACTCATCATGCGTGCTTGTAAGCCAACATGACTATCACCAATATCTCCGTCAATCTCCGCACGTGGTACTAAAGCTGCCACTGAGTCAACAACAACTAAATCAACAGCGCCAGAATCAATCAATTTCCCTGCAATTTCAAGACCCTGTTCTCCTGAATCTGGTTGTGAAAGCAAAAGCTCATCAATCTTAACGCCAAGAGCAGCAGCATAGGCTGGATCAAGGGCATGTTCTGCATCAATGAAAGCGGCAATACCGCCATCTTTTTGCGCCTGAGCAACAGCATGAAGAGCAACAGTTGTCTTACCAGAAGATTCTGGCCCGTAAATCTCAACGATACGCCCTTTTGGATAACCGCCTGCCCCAAGAGCAATATCAAGAGCCAGACTTCCTGAACTCATCACCTGAACCTTTTGTTCAGCGCGTTCACCCAGACGCATAACTGCACCTTTACCAAAATCTTTTTCGATGTTTTTCAAAGCATCATCAAGAGCTTTCTTACGCTCATCACCAAATTTTTTCGTTATTTCTTCTGTCTTTTTTATTCTTTTGGCCAATCTTTTTCTCCTATTCTATGTTTTAAAGCCGTCTTTTCATTATACTAAATTTTTATGAGATAATAAAGTTTGACGTACTAAATTAAAAGCATGTAAAACAGCGATATAACGCACATCAGACCGACTGCGTCCGCCAATTAACACTTTGATTGCCATTGTTCTTTTGGAACTTGACAAACCGATAAAAACTGTCCCTGCCGGCTGACCTTCTAAGCTATCCGGACCTGCAACTCCTGTTAAAGAAACAGCCAAATCTGCTTGAGTCAGCTGGCGGGAGCGCTCTGCCATCTTTTCAGCAGTAAAAGCACTAACAACCCCATGAAGTTGGAGATCTTCAAAGGGAATACCTAGCATTCTAGCCTTCTCTTCTATACTGTAAGTTATAAAACCTCCCTTAAAGATATCAGATGCTCCTGCAAAATCTGCTAATCTTGCCTGAAAAAGGCCTGCTGTTAAACTTTCAGCTGCTGTAATCGTTTTACCCTTTTCCTTAAGCAGATCAAATACAACCTGTGGTAATGAATTTTCTTCACCATAACCATAAAAATAATCAGCCAAGTTATCAATAGTTATAATTTTCTTTTCCAACTTATCTAACTTACTATCTGCTTCTTTCTGCCTATGGGCTTTTGTTGATAAACGTATTGTTACCTCGCCTGTCTTAGCATAAGGAGCAATTGTGGGATCTGTTTGCTCCGCTATTAAGTCATGCAACAAGGTCACTAGATGACTCTCACCAATACCAAAAAAGCGTAACACACGAGAATAAAGCTTCTCAGAAGTTTTTGATAAATAAGGGAGTAACTCTTTGTTAACCATAGGCTTCAATTCGCTAGGCGGACCAGGTAATACAACATAAGTCACTCCATCTGCCTCCAAAAGCCCCCCAACTGCTAAGCCTGTTTTATTAGATAAAGGCTGACTTCCTGCTATAATCTGCGCCTGACATTCATTATTTGGTGTGCGCATAGATGTTGGACGTGATGCAAAAAATTCATCTAGACGTTCTTGAGCTGTTTTATCAAATACCAATTCTCTTTTCAAAAATTTTGCTAGGGTTTGTTTTGTTAAATCATCTTCTGTTGGTCCCAAACCACCACAAAGTACGATTAAATCACTACGTTCCTTTGCAATTTTCAAAACAGATAAAAGGCGTTCTTCATTATCACCAACTGCTGTTTGAAAATAAACATCAATTCCTAATTCTGCGAATTTTTCTGATAAAAATTGACTATTAGTATTAACAATTTGTCCTGTTAAAATTTCTGTTCCAACAGCAATGATCTCAGATTTCATTCTAACCTCCTCAATATTATATTCGTAAAAGATTGACCATATTATAGCACAAATCCCTCTAAATTTTTCAGAGGGGTTTTCAAATAATGAACAGCAGAACTGGTTTGTCAAATAAATTGAGCTAGTTAAGCCTCTTAGTGAAAATGTCTTATTTTTTAGGGTTAAAATCACAATCAACTTCGTGATCATTAATTAAACCTGCTGCCTGTAAATAAGAATAAATGCAAACAGGACCAACAAATTTAAAGCCCTTCTTTTTTAAATCCTTAGCAAGCCTTTCTGATAAATTCGTTTGAGCAGGTATACTTTGACAGTTCTTGACAAAATTGTCAATTGGTGTAAAGTTCACCCAAGACCAAAGATAATGATCAAAACTTCCAAATGTTTTCTGTATAGCTAAAAACGCCTGTGCGTTATGACGTGTTGCATAAACTTTTCTGCGATTACGAACAACCTTCGGATTTTTTAAAATCTCTTCCAATGCTTCATCAGACATAGCAGCTACTTTATCAATTTCATAATGATGAAAAACAGATTTAAAGGCCTCACGTGTGTTGAGAATAGTTTCCCAAGAAAGTCCAGCTTGATAAGTTTCTAAACACAGTAATTCGAATAATCTTTGCTCATCATGCAATGGCTTCCCCCATTCCTCATCATGATAAACAACATACAAAGGATTGCTTTCTTTTACCCAACTGCAACGCTTCATTATTATTCCTTTCATATACATAGAGTTTTTATAAATTATCTATTCTCAAACGAGCAGATTGATACAGATACTCGAAAACTACTATTTCATCAACATTTTTAGAGCAGATTTAATATAATTTTCTGCCGTATCAGTCGTTCCTTCAAAAAATTTTTCTATCTTCTTAAGTTCATTTGTTTTGTAACCAAGAGCCAAAAGTGCTTCAACCGCCTCTTCAAGTTCTTGATTATTATTAATAGTGCTCACTTTGCTTTTATCAGTTGAGACTTCATTAATATCTACAAATTTACCTGCTAAATCAAGCACCATTTGTTGAGCTGTTTTCTTCCCAATTTTAGGGAATTTCATCAAATAGTTTACATCACTGTGGTCAATAGCTTTAACCAAACCTTCATTATCATCAGCCGCAATAATAGCTAATGCTGAAGTTGGACCGATTCCTGAAACAGATATAAGATTAAGAAAAACCGCCTTTTCATCCTCAGTATGAAAACCATAAAGAAGATGGGCATCTTCACGGACAACATGGTGAATATAAATTTGAATAGCTTGATTTATCTGATTAGAAAAACTATAAGGATTGGCAACATTAATTACATAACCCAAACCGCCAGCTTCTAAGACAATATATTTAGCTGTAATTTTGGTTAAATTACCTTTAATATAATCGTACATCATTTCTCCCTTTATTGCATAATAGTATAGCACAAATTAATACGAAAGGAAAAATCAGTTACAAATGTTGACTTGCTGATCTACTAATAAGTAAAAAGAACTTGCCATTTACTTACCCCCCAAAAAAAGTTTACAATATATTGACATATTCTTTACAACATAAATAAGTAATCTAGCTTTATTTCAGTATTTCCCTAATTCTCTCAAACTAGTATGGTTTTCCTGAATGCGACGAAACATCTTTTCCATATCAGCTTTTGTGAAATTCACAAGCACAGGACGTCCATGAGGACAATTGTAAGGATTTTTGCACTGTGATAATTGAATTAAGAGATTTCTGGCAGAATAATCATCCAAAGTATGATTAGCCTTGATAGAACGCTTGCAAGACATCATAATAGCTAATTCCGCTCGATATTTCTTAATGGAGACTTCATTTGTCAACAGCAACATGTCACACATCTCATAAACGGCTGATTCAATTTCTTTTTCCTGTAACCAAATAGGATGTTCTCTCAAAATGAAAGTATTCTCTCCATAGTTTTCTAAGTGAACTCCAACCTCATTTAAAATGCTCATTTTTTCTTGTAAGGTCATAAAATCATTAGCAGGAAATTCAAAAAGATAAGGTACTAAAAGCTGCTGTAAACTATTGTCTACTTCTCCAATTTTATCACGATAATATTCATATTTAACACGTTCTTGAGCAGCATGTTGATCTATGATATAAAGCCCCCCTTCACCTTGAGCAAAGAGGTAAGTTCCATGCATTTGACCAAAATATTCTAACTCAGGAAAAGTTGACTTTTCTTCATTTTCTAGACTTTCAACAATTCTACTAAGCTGTCGCTTTTGTTGCTTATCTGTCATAGTAAGACTTGGATGCTCTTTGTTTTCACAAGTTCTCATTTGACGTTGAGCATATTTTACACTGCTATGTCCTGATACATTATCAGTAATTTTTACAGCTTTATCAACTACTGTAAACTCGCTTGATGCTTCTGAAACTGTCGTTTCTTTGAGAAAGAAGTCATTTTGAGTCTTATCATAGTAAAGATTTGATTGTTTAAGAGGAAGCTGTGTTTGTTCAAACTTTTGTTTCTTGTTTGTGCTAGTTTTAGCAAGATTTTCCAAAGCATCAGGAATTAACTCTTGTTCTCTTAAACTATCTGCAATTGCCGAACTAATGAGATTCATTAACTCTTTTTCTTTAGAAATGCGAACTTCCTGCTTAGTTGGATGAACATTAACATCTGCTAAATAAGGGTCAATCTGAATATCAATAACAGCAATTGGAAAACGTCCCACCATTAATTTTGAACCATAACCATCAAGAATAGCACGATTGAGCAAAAAATTTTTGATATAACGCCCATTAATAAGAATGGTAATATAATTGCGATTAGCTCGTGTTAATTCAGGCAAACTAATATAACCAGATACCTCAAAATCAAGATCTGCATTTGAAATTTCGACCATTTTTTTAGCAGTGGTTACCCCATAAATACCTGCTAAAGCTTGACGCAGATCGCCTTTACCTGACGTCTTTGTTAATTCACGGCCATCATTAATAAGCGTGAAAGCAATTTCGGGATGCGCCAAGCTAAGACGGTTAATGACATCAATAATATGAGCAAGCTCTGCCTGCAAACTTTTCATATATTTGAGGCGAGCAGGGGTATTGAAGAAAAGATTTTCAACACTCACTTTGGTTCCAATAGGGGTACTAATGGCTTCTTCTTTTTCAATTTTACCTCCATTTGCGATTAATAAAGTACCATGTATTTCCCCTTTTGTTGCTGTTTTTAATGTTAGTCTGCTAATAGAAGCAATTGATGGAAGGGCCTCACCTCTAAAACCTAAGGTCCTAATTCTAAAAAGATCGGATTGTTTTTTAATCTTACTAGTTGCATGACGACGTAAGCTCATAATTACATCCGCTTGTTCTATTCCTTGACCATTATCAGTCACTTGAATTTTTTTCAGTCCTGATTCTTCAATTTCTATTGTAATTTGGCTGCTATCAGCGTCAATAGCATTCTCAACTAGTTCTTTTACGACACTAGCTGGTCTTTCAATAACCTCTCCAGCAGCAATTTGATTGGCTAAAACTTCTGGCAGTTCAATAATTTTTGACATAAGTCACCTCACTAAAATTGTGTTTATTATACCATAAATTAAAAGAGCAATCTTAATTGAGATTACTCTGTTTGTGTCAAGTTTTCCTCGGAAAGGTTTCAAAAGTCCTAAATCTATTTTCTAAGTTGGCCGATTGGAGTGCTCGTTGTACCATTCAAATCGATGCTTGTCTGCGGAATTCTATGAGGCTTGTGCGACAGCTTTTTAAAAACTTGTCGATATAGCCACATCTCAATCAGACCTTCAGAACGACTCTGAACACCTTTCTTCGTTACAAGAAACACCTCATCAGCACCATCCAGCTTTCCTATTCAAATGCCAGACTTGAAGCAACCAACAAGCTCATCAAAGATATCAAAGCCAATGCCTTTGGATTTAGGAACTTGGACAATTTTAAAAAACGAATTTTCCTCATTTTGAACATCACAAAAGAGAAGACTAAGAGGTCCTCTTTTGACTGTCACTATAAGTCACCCACTACAGTTGACACGAGCCATTTATAATAGTTCCTTCAAATCAAATAAGGCATTCATGGATTCTCTTGGTGTTAAATTGGTAAGGTCCAACTGTTTCAATTTTTTGATTAATTCTTCATAATTATTATCAATAGCAAAAAGTGACAACTGCTCTTCCACAGGTTGGCTTTCTTTGGTCTCGTTTTTTAGACTGACTGAGACAGCTGCACTCATTTTTTCTAAATCAACTAATATGTGATCAGCTCGATTAAGTAAATCTTTAGGCAAGCCGGCAATTTTAGCAACATGGATTCCATAAGATTTATCAGCTGGTCCATCAGCAATTTTATGAAGAAAAGTGACCTCTCCATCTTTTTCAAGAGTAGCAACATGTACATTGACAAGACTTGTCAATCTAGTTGACAAGTCTGTCAACTCATGATAATGGGTAGCAAATAGCGTTTTAGCCCCAACTTTATTATGAATATACTCAATAATAGCCTGTGCTAAAGCCATACCATCATAAGTTGCTGTACCACGTCCTAATTCATCAAATAAAATGAGTGAATTAGGTGTCGCTGCCTTGATAGCATGATTAGCTTCCATCATCTCTACCATAAAGGTGGACTGTCCTGAAATCAAATCATCTGCAGCACCAATACGTGTAAAAATAGCATCAAAAATCGGCAAATCAGCTGAATCAGCTGCTACAAAAGAACCTAATTGAGCCATAATAACTGTCAGAGCTAATTGCCGCATGTAAGTTGACTTACCGCTCATATTAGGTCCAGTAATCAGTTGAATACTAGTCTTTTGGTCAAAATTGATAGTATTGGGAATATATTCTTGGCTTCCCATAACCTTCTCAACAACAGCATGGCGACCATTTTCAATACTGATTTCCTGCTGATGATTAAAAGAAGGTCTGACATAATGATTATTCTCAGCTACTACTGCTAAACTTTGCAAAACATCAACAGTTGCTAGACTCTTGGCCAGATTTTGAAGACGCTCAATATAAGATTCAACCTGTGATCTGATACACATGAAAATATCATATTCTAAATTGGCTGATTCTTCACGCGCTTCTAACATTTCACCTTCAATTTTTGCAAGCTCTGCTGTCCCAAAGCGCTCAGAATTTTTAAGCGTTGCCTTTCTAAAGAAGTAATCTGGTACTAAAGACAAATTAGAGTTGGTGACATGGAAATAATAACCGTCTTTTTTGTTATAATCAATCTTCAAGGTTGAGATGCCGCTTTTCTGACGTTCCTTAGTCTCAATGTCAGCAATCCAACTCGTCCCTTCGCGCATTACCGTTCGATACTTATCTAAAGTTTCATCAAACCCCTCTCGAATCATACCGCCTTCTGTAATAGTTATAGGTGCATTAGAGTCAATAGCCGAACGAATCAATGCTTCCAATTCTGGAAGAGTATCAATTTGATTAATTAGGCTTTCCAAACTAGAACTGGCAAAACTTTCAAGAATAGTCTTAATGACAGGAACTTGACTTAAGGTCTGACCCAATTGCAATAAATCCTTAGGATTGGCCTTCCCAAATGAAACACGGCTGGCCAAACGTTCAATATCATAAACACCTTTTAGGCTGTCACTAAGATCACTGCGCTCAAAAAAGTGATCTAGAAAAGTCTGAATAATATCTTGACGTTTACTGATAAGGCTTGAACTGACCAAGGGACGATCAATCCAAGTTCGCAAAAGGCGTGTCCCCATAGCTGTTTTTGTCTCATCTAAAAGCCAGTAGAGACTGCCATGTTTTTTCCCGCTTCTGGCATTTTCTAACAGATCCAAGCTAGATTTTGTAGCATAAGCCATCTGCAAGTAATCTTTGATTTCATAATGCACCAACTTTTGCAAATGACTCAACTCACGTTTTTGTGTGTTATGAACATATTGCAAGAGTTTACCAGCTGCAGCAAGTTCTATTGCTTTTAATTGATCATCTAATAAATGTACATCGTCATAGACAGTTTTTTCAAAAGATAAGAGCAGGTTCATCTGCTTACGAAAAAGCTGTTCTTCATTCTCACTCAGTTCAAAACCAATAACTAATTCACGCGCCTTGAGATTGAGGACTTCGCTTCTCACTGCTGACAAATCTGCTAATGTTGTCGCATAAAATTCCCCAGTAGATAAATCCATGTAAGAAAGGCCAAACTGACTGCCATCAGTATCCAGAGAGACTAAAAAATTATTAGCACTGTCTGGCTTAGTTGAATCAACAACAGTACCCGGGGTAATCACTTGAACCACTTCACGTTTGACAACGCCAACAGCTTTTTTAGGATCTTCCATCTGCTCAGCAATGGCAACCTTATAACCCAAATCAATCAAAACATCAATATACTGTTGAGCTGAATGATAAGGGACACCAGCCATCGGAATAGGATTGTCAGCATTTTTATTACGACTTGTTAAGCTAATTTCTAAAATTTGAGCGGCCTTGATAGCATCATCATAAAATAGTTCATAAAAGTCTCCCATGCGGAAAAGCAAAAAAGCATCTGGATAGTCTTTTTTGATATCCAAATACTGCTGCATTCCTGGAGAGAGTTTTTCCTTAGTCATTTCCTAACTCCTCATTTATTTTCTCTTCCAGAGTCTTGGTTACATATTGTAAAAGATCGCTGGCATCCTGCATTTTGGCTCGATAATCTTGGACAATGGGAAGCTTATCCAAACTCTCTCCCATTTTTTGCGCCTTTTGATCAGCTTCTTTTTGAGCTTTACTTTTTTCAATCCTTTGAAAAAGAACAGCGTCTTGTTGATAGCCTTTCATATCATGTGCTACTTTCTTTAACTCCGGTAAGACTTTAATCTTTTTTTCAACAGCTTGAAAAGCTTGCACACTGTCATGTTCCTGCAAAAGCTCTATTAACTGATTTAAGGCTTCTTCAAATGGGCTCATAAGTTTGAAAGAACATCGCTTTCTAACTGGCTGGCAATTTCTTCATTTTTACAAATAACCAAAAGGGTATCTGCACCAGCAACAGTTCCAAGAATTTCAGAATGAGACTCCGAATCAATCAAATTTGCCAAAACATCTGCCTCTCCCAAGTTGGTATGAAAAACTAAAAGCGCATCTGTTCGGAAAACCTTCTTAATATAATAAAGCGCAGCAGGCGTAAAAATAGTCGAACCATTTTCTGGTATTTCATAATATAGGTATCCTTCTTTATCACGTGATTTAAAAAGACCTAATTCTCGCATATCTCGTGATAATGTCGCCTGAGTAACAAAAACTTTTTCTAATTCAAGTTGATGCTTCAATTCTTCTTGAGTGCCTATATGTTTTGAGCGTATAATTTGTTTTATTTTGTTTTGACGTGATAATTTATTCATAACAATTCCTACATATATTTTTTATACCATACTTCAATAATATGATGATTTCTTTTTAACAAAAAAGTTCATTTAGCTTATACTGCAAGTGAAAAAATGCAGAAATCATCTAAATGAACCACTTACATTATCAAGCACTCTTAAATAAGAGTCCAATTGATTTTTATACTTTAAAATATGTGATATGTTGCTTTAAAATGTATCTGGTACTATCCTATTGATGATATCTCAATGAGATGTCCTAGCTTGATCACAATACGAAGCTGTATGAGTGATTTAACTATTAGATAATTGAAAAACGTAAAGGGTATATTACTTTCAGAACAGCTTTTTACTCTGACAATCTAAATATTCTCAACTCTATAAGTATGATTTAGTCCATTATAACATAATTCTTTAACATAGTTCTACTGATAAGATAAACAAAACACGGCAAACGCATGAAAGGTTTCTCCGAATGTTTTGGTGCCTTGAAGTGACGACATTTCTTAAACGGATTTCGTGAAGCCTTAATAAGCGCGACAGCTTTTGACATAAAATTTTTATTTGTGCGCTGTTAGTAGCCACAAAGGACTCATATAAATCAACAGGAATATAAAAGTATTCAATATCAGTAATAGCTCTTGCTGAAAAATCATAAATTTTTTTTAAAACATACCGCCATATGGAAACATTGTATTATGCTTCATATAATCAGTATATAAAAAAGAACCAGAGCTATCCGTATCTTCTAACTTCACATAACCAGACTTAAGTAAAAATAATTTATCACGATTATCTCCTTTAAAAAATAAAATATGATTTTTAGGTGCTTTTCTTAAACGTGTCGCTGCCATTAATTGGTCAAAGCGATCTATAGACAAATACTGAAAATCCTCTAAATTTCGCAACATTTGGTAATCATTTTTAGATATTAACATCTTATCACTCTCCTTATCGTTGTTATCAAGCTTATTATTAATTAATCATTAAATATGGATGCACTTTATCCGGTATCGTTTGGCTGCTGCTACCCTTTGAATATTTCTGAGCGGTTATTCTCAATAAAATCTAATACAGACTGCAAACCTGTTATTTTCTCACTATCCAATAATTCAATAACAATAAACGCATTTTTAGTTTTATTATAATCATGATGCGTTCGCCATCTCTCCAATTAAGATATCTACAAACAGCACCTTTATCATCTCTATAGCATAATTCACCAGCTAGAGTAGAAGAATTTTTCGAGTTCTCAATTAAATAAAATTATCCCCACCTTCTGTCATTTCCAATCTCAAATCAACTTCAAAAGGTTCACTGTCCTCCGCTCCAACTAGTAAGTAAACTTGCAGCATTATAAATATCTACTAAAGGATTTATACTGCCTATCAGTTTGTTGTTGCTGACCCGTTTTAGTAATGCTTCAATACTCGAATATGCTCTTTTTAGTTTTAAATCTTTGATAAGCTTTTCTATAAACCTGTATTTCCACATTATCACTAAAGTTATCTTCAACGAGGTAAGTCTTAGCCAGCTCATTGCTTTCCTTAAATAATTCAATAATAGGTTTTGGTGATCGTTTCTGAGATTGAAATTTTTTTAATAAGACAATACCAATTTTAGCTTGTGGAAACAATTCTCAAAATGAATCTGAAACAATAAATTTTGGCATATAAAACAATCTCCTTTTTCTATTATAACTTGTTTTTAAGCGTGAACAAATTAAAAACCTATCCTTTTTCCGTGGGTTAACAGATTGCTAATATTTGTCTTAACAATTTAATATTGTATGATATAATAAAATGGAGTGGCTGTTTTATGACATAAGGAGGCAGAATTAATTGAATAAAAAGGCAGTCTGACATAAATTAATTCTCTCTTTAATCTCTGCAAAAAAGATTAATACTTAACAAGAATTACAATCTGAACTCTTAAGAATGGAGTCGTAGTCACACAAGTTACACTTTCAAGAGATAGTAAAGAGTTACATTTAATTAAAACATCCGGCAAGCACTCCCAATATAAGGTTCATAAAATTTCTCCAACTCATTGGGAAGAAAGGCTGCGATTTTATATGGAAGATGCTTTAGTTATGTTAAAGCCTGTCCAAAACCAAGTGATATTGAAAACACTGCCGGGTCTAACCCAATCATTTGGCTCAATACTAGATTCCATGCAGTTAGTTGAAATTACAGCAACAGTTTGTGGTGATGATACTTGTCTTATTATTTGTAAGGATAATGAAACAGCAGTCAAATGTTTTGAGCATCTATGCTATTATACTCCTCCGTTCTTTTTCTGCAATGAATAAAATTCATTAAGCTATTTTTATAATAACCTGTTTACTCATTATCTAAAATTTTCAACTCATACCATAAACACTTTATTAATTATATTTAGGAGAAACAAAAATGAATCATAACAGATTAATTGCAAAAGAAATTGCAGCAATCGTTCCTGCTTTAGAGCAGGAAACTATTTTAAATTTACTGGAAAAACCCAAGAAATCTAGTATGGGAGATTTAGCTTTTCCAACATTTAGTTTAGCTAAAACGATGCGCAAAGCTCCGCAAATCATTGCCAGTGAACTTGTCGGTCAAATTAATAATAGCTATTTTGAGAAGGTCGAAGCTGTCGGCCCTTATATTAATTTTTTTCTTAATAAGTCAGAAATCTCAGCTCAAGTATTAAAAGAAGTCATTAAAAAAAGGGAAGATTACGCTCAAGCAGCCATTGGTCAAGGCCGCAATATTGTTATTGATCTTTCTAGTCCTAATATTGCTAAACCTTTTTCTATTGGACATCTACGCTCCACTGTTATCGGCGATGCTTTATCTAATATTTTCCAAAAATTAGGCTATGAGACCGTTAAAATCAATCATTTAGGTGACTGGGGGAAACAATTCGGCTTACTGATTGTCGCCTATAAAAAATGGGGCAGTGAAGAAGCAGTTAGAGCCCATCCTATTGATGAACTTTTAAAGCTCTATGTTCGGATTAATGCTGAAACTAAAAACCATCCAGAACTTGATGAAGAAGCCCGCGAATGGTTCCGTAAACTCGAAAACAATGATGAGGAAGCCCTTGCACTTTGGCAATGGTTCCGCGATGAAAGCTTAATGGAATTCAATCGTCTTTATGCTGAGCTTGGTATAGATTTTGATAGCTACAATGGTGAAGCTTTTTACAATGATAAAATGGAAGAGGTTGTCCAATTGCTAGCCGAGAAGGGACTTTTAGAAGAATCTAAAGGAGCTCAAGTTGTTAACCTTGAAAAATACGGCATTGAACACCCTGCTCTTATTAAGAAATCTGATGGTGCTACTCTCTATATTACCCGCGATTTGGCAGCAGCCATTTATCGCAAACGTACCTATGACTTTGCTAAAGCTATCTATGTTGTCGGTCAGGAACAAACTGCTCATTTCAAGCAATTAAAAGCTGTATTAGCTGAAATGGGCTATGCTTGGAGTAAAGATATCCAGCATGTCTCTTTTGGCCTTGTTACTAAAAATGGTCAAAAATTATCCACCCGCAAAGGAAATGTTATCTTACTTGAGCCAACAATTGCCGAAGCTGTCAAACGCTCTTTAGCGCAAATTGATACTAAAAACCCTGATTTAGTTAATAAAGAAGCCGTTGCCCATGCTGTTGGTGTAGGAGCGATAAAATTCTATGACCTTAAAACAGACCGAACAAATGGCTATGATTTTGATCTTGAAGCTATGGTCTCTTTTGAAGGCGAAACAGGTCCTTATGTTCAATATGCTCATGCCCGTATTCAATCTATCCTTAGAAAAGCTGATTTTCAGCCTCAGGCAGCAGAAAACTATCAGTTAAATGACACTGAAAGTTGGGAGATTATTAAACTCATTCAGGATTTTCCAAATACCATCGTTAGAGCAGCTGATAATTTTGAGCCTTCCCTTATCGCTAGGTTTGCTATTCACTTAGCACAAAGCTTTAACAAATATTATGCACACACACACATTCTTGATGATAGCCCTGAACGTGACAGCCGTCTTGCACTTAGTTATGCCACCGCAACTGTTCTCAAAGAAGCCTTAGCCCTTCTGGGTGTTGAGGCACCTAATGAAATGTAAGCATTATAATAAGCTGTTGGAATATATATTCCAACAGCTTATTTTTTCTATTTATAGGCTAGTTTGCGTTCACGCTTACTAACAATAAAGTCAGGACTAATAATTTCTTCAACATTTAAAATCGAAATGAAGGCATCTGGATCAAGTTTTTCCATCATTTCCTTTAATAACCTAACATCTGTAGGATTTAAAGCAACATATAGAACATTTTTTTCTTTACCTGAATAAGCACCTTGACCTTTTAAATAAGTAGCGCCTCGATTGAGTTCTTCAAGAATGGCTTCAGCCACTTCTTCATGCTTATCAGTAATGATCAAGACTCCTCGAACAGAATAGCCACCATTTTGGACTAAAATAACCACTTGACTGAACATAAAGCTAGCAATCAGAGCATACATCATTTGAGGAATGGAGACATAAGTCAAAGATAAGAGCATAACAAAAATATCAAAAATTAATAAAGCCTGACCCAATTGAATACCATACTTATCCTCCATAACACGAGCAATAATATCTGAACCACCGGTAGTCCCCCCATAACGAAAAACAATTCCATTACCAATACCTGCACAGATACCAGCCACTAAAGCGACGACTAGATAATCATGCTGTAAATCAATATAAAGAGGGATTTTTTGAAAGATATAGACAAAAAAGTACATCAACGTTGTTCCATAAATGGTGTAAACCATCATTTTGCGACCAAAAAAATAAATTCCAAACAACAGTAAAGGCAAGTTAAATAGATAGCCAGTATAAGTTGGATTGATACCAAAGAGGGCATGAAAAACTAAAGTTAAACCGGCCATACCTCCCTCAGCAATATGATTTGTCATATTAAAATTGACAAAACCAAAAGCATAAATGGCTACACCTAAGGCAATAAAAATAAAATTTTTTAGACGAAGAGTATAATCTATTTTCATTGTATCTCCTTAAATTATCAACATTAATATTTAATCTTCTTCAACAAAACGGCCAATAATATTAACATTATCTGCTACAGAAACAAAAGCATTTTTATCAGTCTTCTTCATAATATATTTGAAGTCATTAAATTCAGCACGTGTGATAATAGTAACAAGAATAGCTTTATGTTCATGGTTGTAAGTTCCTTCAGCATCATTGATAATGGTAACACCACGGTGTAATTTATGATGAATCATCCGAATAACTCGATCAGGCCTGCTAGTGACAATCATTGCCTGCATTTTCTTTTGTTTAACAAAAACAGCATCAGTCATCTGACTGGATACAAAAATGGTCACCATAGAATAAAGAGCATACTGCCAACCAAAAGTCATTCCTGCAATTATCATAATCAAAATATTGACAATCAGAGAAACTGTACCAACTTTACGGCCTGTTTTCTTACGAACTAAAAGACTGATAATATCAGTACCACCACTAGACACATTATTGCGAAGGGCAAAACCTATTCCCGTTCCCATAACCAAACCACCAAAAATGGCATTCATCATCGGATCGGGTGTTAAGGTCATTTGAGGAATGAACTGAATAAAGAGAGAGCTCAAAGTTACTGTAATAAAAGTAAAAACAGTAAATTTATGACCAATCATATACCAAGCTATAATCAAAAGCGGTATATTGATAGCATAAAAAGTTACTGAAACAGGAATAGTCAATCCAAAATACTTAACAGACAGAGTCGAGACAATCTGAGCTAAACCTGTGGCACCACTGGCATAGACATTCCCAGGCTGAAAGAAAAAATTAACAGCAATAGATGACAACAAAGCATAAATAATAGAGCCAGAAATACGCTCGCCATATTTCTCTCTTGAAATAGAGGACAGGACATTAATGATCTGATAGCGCTTCGCTAAATTCTTTATACGATGCTTAAAAATGAGGGTAAATTTATTCTTGTTCATTGTTCTTTACTGCATTCTTGTTTACTTGCAAATAAAGCTCATCAAGTTGTTTATCAGAAACTAAACTTGGGGCTTGTGTCATTGGATCTGAAGCTTTATTATTCTTAGGAAAGGCAATCACTTCACGAATATTCTCTTTTCCTGCTAAAAGCATAACGAATCGATCCAATCCAAGCGCTAGTCCTCCATGAGGCGGAAAACCATAATCCATAGCTTCCAGTAAAAAGCCAAATTGTTTTTGAGCGCTTTCTTTTGTAAATCCAAGCGCCTTGAACATACGTTCTTGTGTCTCTCTCTGATTGATACGAAGACTGCCCCCGCCAAGCTCATAACCATTAAGAACAATGTCATATGCAACAGCACGAACCTTGCTGAGATCACCTTCAAGTTCAGCAACCGTATCTTCTTGCGGTAAAGTGAAAGGATGGTGAGCACTTGTATAGCGATTTTCTTCCTCAGACCATTCAAACATTGGCCAATCCACAACCCATAAGAAATTAAATTTAGAATGATCTATAAGGTTTAGTTCTTTTGCCAAGTGGTTACGCAGAGCACCAAGACTACCATTTGCTATTTCAAGATCATCTGCTACAAAAAACACTAAATCATTTGCTTCAAGCTGTAAACGTTCTATCAACTCATCTTCAATAGTTGTCAAAAACTTGGCAATAGGACCACCTATTTTGCCATCATTATATTTAACCCAAGCAAGACCCTTTGCACCAAATGGCTTTACAATATCTGTCAACTTATCAATTGCTTTGCGAGAATAGCTATTTGCAGCATTTTTAGCAACAATAGCTTTTACAGCAGGAGCCTGTGAGAATACTTTGAAATCAATGTTCTTTACAAGATCTGTCAAGTCCTGTAAAGTCATTTCAAAGCGAGTATCTGGTTTATCAGAACCATAATTGTTCATTGCTGTATCATAAGATATTTGGGGAAGTGGTAATTGCAACTCTATGCCCTTGACTTCCTTCATGACACATGCAATCAATCTTTCTGTGATTTCTTGAATTTCTTGTTCAGATAAAAAGGAAGTTTCCAAATCAACTTGTGTAAATTCAGGTTGACGGTCTCCACGTAAGTCTTCATCACGAAAACATTTGACAATTTGGTAATAACGATCAAAACCTGCATTCATTAAAAGCTGTTTGGTAATCTGCGGACTTTGAGGAAGAGCATAAAAATGCCCTCGACTCATACGGCTTGGTACTAAATAATCACGCGCTCCTTCTGGTGTTGACTTGGCAAGCATAGGTGTCTCAACATCTATGAAATCCAAGTCATCCAGATAATTGCGGATAACATGTGTGACCTTAGCACGTAACTTAAAATTTTCCAGCATTTCTGGACGACGAAGATCGAGGTAACGATAACGTAAACGTGTGTCATCATTGACTTCAATTTTATCCTTAATTTCAAAGGGCGGTGTTTGTGAAGCATTTAAAATCGTTAACTGCGTCACCTGCATTTCGACGCAACCCGTTGGTAAATTATCATTAGCTTGATCACGCTCCACAATCATCCCTGTCACTTCGATAACATACTCACTCCGCAAGCTTTCAGCACTTTTAACAACAGTATTACTGGCAGTTTTAGGATTAATGACTAGTTGCACAATGCCTTCGCGATCGCGCAAATCAATAAAAATAAGACCTCCTAAATCACGCCGGCGAGCCACCCAGCCTTTAAGGGTTAACTCTTGTCCGATGTGTTCTGAACGCACAGCACCAGCATACATAGAACGTTTCATAATAACTCCCTTTCTCTAACTTTATTTCCCTATCTATTTTAGCACAAAAACCGTTAAATAAAAGTGGCTTCACTGAAAAATAGTAAGCATAATTAAAGGATTTCAAGCTTTTTAACCAGCTAAAATAAAAACTCTTAAAAATACTGACACAACAGCAAGTTTAAGAGTTTATCAACATTATATTTCCAGCCTTAGCTGCCTTTTTAAGGTTAAGCAGGATTGCTCTATGGTCTGTCTGAACCTAATTGTTTAAAAATACTAGCAAAATCTGTTTTAATTTCCTCAAAACTAACAGCAATTTCTTGTCGTGTGAAGTTATTTTTAACTGCAACTTGTCCAGTTTCAACTTCACTCTCACCTAAAGTCATGATCAATTTCGTTTTAAAAACATCTGCCGATTTAAATTGTGCTTTAATTTTACGACCAAGATAATCACGTTCTGCCGAAAAACCTTGTTTACGAATAGCTTGAATAAGTTCTAAAGCCGTACTATTAGCAACTGCACCAAGTACAGCTATATAGACATCTAAACTGTTATCTACTGGCAGATTAATCTTTTGCTTGTCAATAACCAATAAAAGTCGCTCCAAACCAAGACCAAATCCGAATCCAGCTGTCGCAGGACCACCAAAGTATTCGACAAGACTGTCATACCGACCGCCAGCGCAAAGCGTTAATTCACTTTTATCAACTTGAGTAATAAATTCAAAAATCGTGTGGTTATAATAGTCAAGACCACGAACCATATTGGTATCAATAACATAAGGAATGTCAAGTACCTCTAACATATCACATACACCCTGAAAATGCGCTTGTGAGTCATCATCCAAATAATCTAAGATAGACGGTGCATTTTCAACAGCTTCTTTATCTTCTTTTTCTTTAGAATCTAGTACCCGCAAAGGATTTTCTTCTAAGCGGCGCTGTGAATCTTTGGACAGTTTGTCTTTCATAGGGATCAGATAATCAATCAAAGCCTGACGATAAGCCTTGCGACTCTCTTTATTTCCTAAACTATTAAGGTGCAAAGTGACATCTTTGATACCTAGCTCGTTGAAAAGCTGATAAGCCATGGCAATGGTTTCTGCATCAATGGCAGGATTGTTAGAGCCAAAACATTCAACTCCTAACTGATGAAATTCACGTAAGCGTCCTGCCTGAGGCCGCTCATAGCGAAACATGGAACCAATATAAAAAACTTTAACAGGTTTTTGTACCTCGGGCGCAAAAAGTTTGTTTTCCACATAAGAACGAACAACAGGAGCTGTTCCTTCTGGGCGCAGTGTGATGTGACGATCTCCCTTATCATGGAAATCATACATTTCCTTTGTTACAATATCTGTCGTATCACCAACAGAACGACTAATGACCTCATAGTGTTCAAACATGGGCGTTCTAATTTCACCGTAATGATATTTTTTAAAAGTTTTACGCGCAACGTTTTCGACATACTGCCATTTAACTGTCTCTTGAGGCAGAATATCTTGTGTTCCTTTTGGTTTTTGTAATGTCATATTATGATATAAAAAGGCATTTAACAGTCAAAGCAAAGGTGTCATTACAATAATATATCTTTAATATACAAAATAATGAATCCTTTTGCACAGACTTCAAGCCAAATTTGAATCCTTTCTTATATTCCTTACTTCTATTTCTGTTCTATTTTACCACAAAAACAACAGAGCAGACAGCCAAAATGCTTTACTTTCTTTTTTATAAAATGTCTATTAAAAATAAATTAATGTATTGATTTTCCTTAGAAATAGAGCTATAATGCCTTATTGATAAAATTTCAGGAGGAAAAAAGTGTTTAAAACTTTAAAAACTTTACTATTAGGGGAACCCTTAAAATCTGAATTAGAAGGAGATAGCCATGCATTAACAAAATTGCAAGCATTGGCTATGTTGTCAAGCGATGCTTTATCATCTATCGCTTACGGACCCGAGCAAGTTATTTTAGTTTTGATAGCTTTATCAGAAGGAGCTATTTGGTGGTCTTTGCCAATTGGCATTGGAGTACTCGTTTTATTGATTAGTTTAACAATTTCTTACAGTCAGATTATTCACGCCTACCCTAATGGCGGTGGTGCTTACATGGTATCATCAGACAATCTGACTCCTTCTATGGGGCTCTTAGCAGGCGGGAGTCTGCTGATTGATTATATGCTGACAGTTGCCGTGTCAGTCTCATCTGGAGCAGATGCTATCACGTCAGCCTTCCCAGCATTTAAAGATAGCAATCTTGAAATTTCAATTGTTTTGGTTCTTATTTTAATGCTTATGAATCTACGCGGTCTGCGTGAATCAGCTACGGCACTTTTTGTCCCTGTTTATTTTTTCATTATATCCATTCTCTTTTTACTAATCTGTGGTCTTTTCCAAATCGTTACTGGAAATCTCACTTACACCGCAACAGCTCATATTGGACAGCCCATATCAGGCCTGACTTTAGTCTTGCTGCTGCGTGCTTTCACTAGCGGTTCTGCTTCTTTGACCGGAGTTGAAGCCATTTCAAACGCCGTCCCTTTTTTTAAAAAACCAAAAGCAAAAAATGCGGTTAAAACGTTAACCATGATGTCTGCTATTCTCGGAGCTATGTTTATCGGAATCACTTTTCTCAACTATTGGCTCGGTATTATCCCCAATCATAACGTAACTATCTTAGCACAAATAGCTCAGAAAGTTTTCGGCCACAGCTTCATCGGACAAGTATTCTTTTATCTTTTCCAAATTGCAACAGCCCTTATCTTAGCAGTCGCTGCTAATACTGGATTTTCAGCTTTTCCGATTCTTTCTTATAATATGGCAAAGAACAAATACATGCCTCATCTTTATTTGGAAAAGGGAGCTCGTCTAGGGTATTCTAATGGTATTTTAACATTAGCTATTGGTGCTATTTGCTTACTCTTTATTTTTAACGGTTCCACTGAACGTCTGATACCGCTTTATACTATCGGTGTTTTTATCCCCTTTGCATTAGCACAGACAGGAATGATCATTTATTGGAAAAACCTTAAAGAAAAAAACTTTTTCAAACAGGCTTTGGCAAATGTCGTTGGTGCCATCATTTGCTATGCTATTATTTTGATTCTCTTGATCTTCCGTCTGCATGATATTTGGCCTTTCTTCCCGATTATTGCTATTTTAATTGCCATGTTCCACAAAATAAAAAGCCACTACAATAGTGTCGCAGAGCAGCTGCGTATTACTGATAAAAATAAAGCCGTCTGCTATTCTGACAATAAAGTCCTTGTACTCGTCGGCAATATGACACAGGCTACTATTGGAGCTGTTAATTATGCACATTCTCTCAGTAAAGATGTTATCGCTTTGCACGTCTCAACAACAGAAACACTTAGCAAAGATCATGAAGTTGAAGAAGAGTTTAAACAGTTTTTCCCAGATATCACCTTTGTCAATGTTTACTCTGATTACCGTGATATCATTAAGCCAACAGTTAATTATGTTAATGCAGCCAGTCAGAAAGCAAAAGCTCATAACAGCACTCTAACCGTACTAATACCACAATTCGTTCCGCGTAAGCCTTGGCAAACTCTGCTGCATAATCAAATGAATCTCCGTCTCAAATATTATCTCAGATGGAACCAAGATATCATCATTTCCAGCTATTCCTTCCATCTTAAGAAATAAAAAATCTGTCAAGTAACTTTACTTTACAAGAATCTTTTGATATACTATTAAAGTTGACGCAAGTCATATTAACCCAAAAAATGAATACGGGCTAAAAAGCCCTTTATATCTTACGGAGGAAAGAAAAAATGGCAGTACCTGCACGTCGCACTTCAAAAGCGAAAAAAAACAAACGTCGCACACACTATAATTTGACAGCTCCAACTGTGAAATTTGACGAAACTACCGGAGATTACTCACGTTCTCACCGCGTATCCCTCAAAGGATACTATAAAGGACGTAAAATCGCCAAAGCTAACGCTGCGAAATAACAGAAGGGAGATACCATGCGCGTAAATATTACACTTGAACATAAAGAATCTGGTGAACGCTTGTACCTTACTTCAAAAAACAAACGCAACACTCCAGACCGTCTTCAATTAAAAAAATACTCACCAAAATTGCGTAAACACGTGATTTTTACTGAAGTTAAATAAGGTTTCATTACATTTCAGCACATGCTGAAGTCTTTGGTTTTATGCGATTTTTGAAAGATGAGCTTTCAGTATCAGTAAGATTGCAGGAAAAGTCGATTGAAGCTCTACCTTTTAGAACAAAAATTGAAATAGAAATTGAATCGGATAATCAAATAAAAACGCTCTAGTCAAACCATAAAAACTAGAGCATTTTTTATTGATTAAAAATCAAAAAATTGGCACAACACAATACTTCCACAATAAATCATAAATTTAAATAAAAATTGATAGAGATTTACTTATAAAAATCCTTCATTAAATTATTTAAGTCAGTTTTTAAAACAATCTGCCTATTTTGAGTTAATTGACATTTTCTCTCATGGATTAGTTTTTCTAATATCTTTTCTCCTGATGCTCCGCCAACATGAAACTTTCTTTCAGAAAAATCTAAACATAATTTTATATTGGGACTCAATTGATACCCCAGCCATTGCTGTATAGCATTAATCTCTGCTTGCGTCAAAGTATAGTTGATAGAAGATTCTTGTTTCATCAATTTATTTTGAATAAACTACTCAAATATTGTAACCCCTACTTTTCCTGCTAAATGGCAAACATGTCCGTGATTTGCCAAGCTTAATTGCTTGAGGATGCCTAGACAGTTTTTCAATGACTAGTCTTCCTTGCTCTTTGATGGGGGCATTATTATTTAATTTATAATAAATTCGTCCATAAAAGTTAAATAAGACTATTTCAGGACTAGCTTTTAAAAAAGCAATCTCACTTTGAGTGAGAAAACGATTAGCTGATAAAACCGAGATCATTTGTGACGTTGATATAGTCATTCACCACTTTTTAATGACTAAAACCTCAATTTTTAAAGAAATGGTAGAAATTTGGCATAAGTTGTGTAATGAGCTGTGTTGGCTCATAAAGAACGAATTTTTTAGCTTTTGTTGTTGTTAATAAGTTAGCCTCCTTTAAAATTTGCAGATGTCTGGATACACTGGAATTACTCATCACTAAAATTTGAGCCAAAGATTGTGTTGTACTTGGTTTATCAATAACATAATTCATAATTTGTAAACGAACAGGGTCACTTAAAGCTTTAAAAATGGTAATCAAATTTTCCGTTGTAGCGTTATAGTAACTTGGCTGCTCTGTAATATCATAGGTAACAGCAATTCCTTGGTTGAAAGATTCAACAAACAGATGAGGCCAAATAAAATAACTTGGTAATAACATAATAGAATCACTATCCTTTAACTGAATATCTTTATCAAACGGCTTAATAATGACTAGTCTGTCCTTTCGCCAATGAATACGGTCAATTTGCAGATGGTTAAACATCGCTTTAAAACCACTTTCCCTTAAAAAGGAAGCTTGATGCTGGATTTCTGTTAAAAGTTTTCGTTGAATATCTTTGCTTTTCCAAGTTTCATCAAATATTTCTTGTCGGTACCAATCAACAAAAGAAAAAAGATGTTGATAAACACTAGAGGCATCCTTCCTCAAGTCACTAAGTAACTGATTATCCTTATTCAAAGAAAAATCCTTCCATTCTAATCCCCTTGCTAATGTCGGAATAAAGGAATTTTCTCGATCACTTGTCACTTTTTCCAGATGCTCAATTAACTGAGCAGTAGATAACTCATCAAGAAATTTCTTTAGATTTTGTATCTCTTCTTCAATCGTTGTCGCATGATAACGAAAATTGCAAAGTAAAATAGGAGAAACACCAAGTTCATAAAAGAGTTGAAAGTAATGAAGATTTTCATAAAATTCCTTAGTAAGTTTATTTTGTATCCTAATCACCCAGTCAATATTAGTTCCATGATGACGTGGATTTAATAAGACATGTAAACTTCTAAACAGTTCATTTAAAGGAGAATATACAAATTGTATTCTTTGTGTCAACGTTTCATCTGTTTTCAGAGCATAATTGCTAAATTGAATGGTAATCGCCAAATGTTATCCCTCCAAACGATTCGATATTTTTAGGATTGATTGATTATTGATTTCCTTCATTGTATCATAATCTGAGATGAAAGAAGGGATAAAAATGACGAAACGTTTACAAGATTTTTTTATAACAGTTATCGCAGGTATGGGAATGTTATTATCCACCCTTGATACAGGTATTATCAATGTTGCATTATCCTTTTTGAGGGGACAATTTCAAACCACAACTAACATTGCCTCTTTTACAATAACTGGATATACTTTAGCATTAGCTATCTCTATCTTACCTTTAGGAGTATTAAGCGATAAATTTGGAAAGTTAAAGATTTCCTACTTAGGATTTGTACTTTTTGGACTGAGCTCCTTATTTTGTGGATTTGCTAATAGTATTGGCTGGCTCATTACTGGCCGGATTATTCAAGGAATGGGAGCGGCGGCTTTGCAAGCTACTTCAGCAGCTCTGATTACTACTTTAGTTTCTGAAGACCGCAAAAACAGTGCTATTAGTATTTTAGGAGTTATGATTGGCTTAGGACCTGTCCTCGGTCCTTCCTTAGGAGGCATACTACTTTCTTTAAATCTCTGGCGCTTCATTTTCTGGATTAATGTTCCCTTTGCTCTTATTGGCATCATTTGTAATCACTATCTCCTTGCTAAAGTCTCCGAACAAACTAGTGAGTGGACATTAGATTCTCTTGGAACAGTTCTCAATGCTTCTATGTTGGTTTGTCTTCTCTTAGGACTATCCTTACTCAGTAAGCCCCATCTATTAGGTATCAGTCTTATTTTGATCATCATTAGTTTCTTGATCGGGATTTGGTTTTACCGTCTTGAATGCAGCAAAGAGAGTGCTCTTGTCAATGTCAAGGGGCTGAGCGAGAATCCTCGAGTACTTTCTTATCTTTTTCAAACGGTCGCTTTTGGTTTTGCCTCTGCAATGATATTCTTACTTCCACCCTTCATTTTTGAACAATTATATCATTTAGGAGTGGGGCAGACAGGCTTTCTTGTACTAGGAGCACCTGCAGGTCTGGTTCTTTTTTCAAGAATATCTGGTAAAATCAATGATGGCAGTAAAAATAAATCATTTAGCCATATTGGTTTGGGTATCATTATTTTATCCTTAATTTTCCTCCTACTTCTCACGCCTAGCTGGCCCTATTTATTCTTAACTTTAGGATTATTTATTTATGGTATTGGCGGAGGATACTTTCAGCCTGCTAATATGGCTAGTATTATGCTAGCTAGTCCTATGAAAATGCAAGGTAGCACAGGAGCATTGCAACGAATGGTACAAAACATTGCTATTTCAGCTGGTTCAGCCATTGGATCAACTTGCTTAAACCTTTGGTCAAATAATCTATTATTAGCTACTCGAATTGGCTGGGGAATTACACTCGTTCTAGTTATTCTCAGTTTAAAAGAACTAACACCATTTAAAATGACTAATAAAACAGAATAAAAAGGATTTCAGCTGAATTTATTCTGAAATCCTTTTTTAAAATTATTCTTTTTCAATGATACTTTTATACGATCTAAAAGATTATCTAAAAGTGTTTCTGAAATATCTTCTTTTCACTAATCATTATTTCAATCCTTTAAATCTATCCAATTTGATTTGCTTAATCTCAATTCCTTTATTCTCAACAAGAAACTTTTTCATCGCCTCAACATCATTAGGCTGACCAGCCAAAAGATAGGTGGCTTTGTTGCCATATCTATCTATTGCTTTCTTCAGCTTTTCTTTACTTTGGGAAAGGCTATTGCTTCTATCATAGTTCAGTTTACCGTTTTTTTGAGCTATTTGAGACAATTCTTTATCAAAAACCAAGACACCTTTGTCCAAGTGGCTGAGAACAATGGAACGTTTACCAGCCCACTCTTTGACAATAGGCTGCATGGCTGCAATACCGACAAGTGAAGGAACTTCGAAGGCAATCTTTTTTTGATTGTTAAATAAGGTATCATACGATGACATACAATAAAAAATTAAGAAACTCATGGAATATTAAAAAGAGTTAGACTTTCCCATTAATTGATAACAGTCAAACTCTTGGCATATTTACCGTTTTCAAGTAAACACTTTATTGACGATTTATAAATATATAAGTTTTAAGGCGAAAAAACGAACAGAGTATGAAATCTGCTCGTTTTTGTGTGCCATGGGATTTACCAACTAGTTACTATTGATAACTTCACCGCTGTCTTTGTCAAAAGTATATTCTTTACCATCGATAGTGATGGTTTGTCCTTTAATTTGACGGCCCTTTGTCTTTTCATCTTGGCTAAAGTAGTAGCGCTTACCGTCGATAGTTTGCCAGCCTGATACACGTTTGCCATCGCTTCCATAATAATACCAAATATTACTGTAGTCGTATTTTCTGACAAATCTATTCGTTACGAATTGACCTTGAGTATCAAAAAAGTAACCATCACCATCAATCTCTGCAAAACCGTCATCAGGCACAGAACCACCAATTTGACTATACTCTGACTTTGCTTTTATGCTGTGATCATCCTTAAAGTAATAAGTTTTACCATCAATAATCTGCCAACCAGTTAGATCTTTGCGGCTGCCGTCCGCTCCAAAATAATAAGTTTTAGGGAAACGAGCCTCAACTGTACTGATACGCTCGGCAGGTGTTGTGCCAAAACGATTCTTAACAACTTGTCCACTGTCTTCATCTAAATAATAGACCTTGCCATCACGCTCAGCAATGTCGCCTTTAACCTGAATACCACTGGAAGGTTCGAAATAGTAATCCGTACCATCGATCTTTTGCCAGTCGGTCACGCCGATACCATCAGCTCCCATATAGAACCAGTCTGTCGTAGAGACGTATCCTGCAAAGTTGTAGAAATAATACTTTGCATTGACAAAACGATTAGTCCAAGCTTCACCAGTGTCAGGATCTAGGAAAGATTTCTTGCCATACTTCTGGCTAATTAGATTATAATTGCCATCTGTACTAATTAGCTTTCCTTTGACTTGAACACCATTAGTGTCAAAATAGTATTTTTTACCGCCAATAGTTCTCCAGCCGATAGCAGCCTTTCCATCTTCTCCAAGATAGAACCAGCCTTCATGTTTAATATTTTCATAATGGAGGGGATCTGCATAACTAGAATAGACAAAACGATCCTTCCAGAGTTCACCACTATCAGGATCAAAGTAGTAAATCTTATTGACTTCCAAAACTGAAGGTGAATCACTTATGAAAACAGGATGATAAATGATTTGATCCCCTGTCTCCACATGAATTTCTCCTTTGACCTGACTACCATCTTGGTTGAAATAGAGCTGCTTTCCATCAATTGTCTGCCAACCGGTTGCCAGCTGTCCATCGGCCTTTTTGTAGTACCATTTACCATCTTTTTCAAAGAAGCTATTGGTTGGGGCAGCGTCATTATTTTCTGCAGCAGTTGCTGGTTCGGTTTTAGCCGTTTCCTGCTGGGCAGCATTTTCTGATGGAGCATTTTGCACTGACTGAGCTTCTCCAGAAACGGCTGTCGCTTTTTCTGCTGGATGGTGCTCTTCAGAGTTTGTTTGGTTTGTTACTGCTTCAGTTTGGCTGGCTCTGCCTCCATCGGATACTTCAGCTGCCTCTGCTGTTTCAGAACTTTTAACAGCGTTAGCACTGTTATTTTCTACAGATGAATCAGCTGCTGGAGCTTCTGTAACTGGTTGTTCTGAGCTTTCCTGTACAGTTGCTGTTAGTCTTGGCTTACTGTCAGTACCGCCGCCGGATTGTTCCTCAGCCTGAGTCAAGTGAGCTCCTGACAATATCACAGCCAGAGCTAGACTAGTCACGGCAATCGCCACCCACTGCTTTTTAACCTTGTGCAGTTTAAAACGTGTCTTTTCTTTCATCATTTTACCTCCTTAAAAAATAGTAATCAACATGACACTTCCACTATAACATTTTTAAAATTAATGTAAATACTAAACTAAAGATAGTTTTTAATACCTACAATATTTCAACTTATAGCCGGATTGCCGCAAAAGCATGATGCATTTATTCCTAAATTAATAAACTAACAGTCTTTTTTTTACTTCTATTACTTGCAAATTGTCAAAATTGAAGCCATTATCTTTTACAATGAACCCCCTCTTTTTCAATTCTTTTAATAGAGTTATCATAAAAAAACCATGAGTGATAAGGATAGCATCTTCGCCCTTATAAATTAAATCATCACAAAACTTTCCTGCTCTTTCCTTGCTGGCTTTGATTCCCTCTTGTTTACTAGAATTAAAGAGCCACTGCAATCTGCCTAGAATATTCCAAAAGATCAAGGGCAGCTTTATCTTAGAAGAAAAGGCTGCTTTTAAAGGAACTTCATTGAGCCTTTTATCTATCTGATAAGACTGCAAGGGAAACAGTTGCTGAGCTGTTTGCTTGGTTCGGATAAGTTCACTGGTATATATATTAGAGACGGGCAACTCTAAGGAACCTTGAAAAGCAACAATATCTGCTCCATCATATTTTTTACAGGCTTGATTAAATTCATCCGAAGTACACTTTTTAGGCCACCGCATATTAACTTTTGCATGGCGAATGATATAGAATTTCATAGCATTATATCCTTACACTTTATTTGCGATGTATTGAAAACTTATGAACTCAAACCGATTATGTATCAATTTAAGTCTTTTTTCAAAGTTAACTTCTCTTGGTAAAAATGTATCTTTTCAATTAATTTTTCTCTGTTGTCCAATAAATCAGCAATATTATTGTCTAAAACCTGCAAATGATGCTCTAAAAGGATTAGTCTCTCCAAATAAGTACTTTCCCCTTTTTCTCGAAGATCTGAATAATGTTTTATTTCTTTTATGGGTATACCAACAGCTTTCAAGCGTAAGATGAAGAGCAGCCATTGATAATCACTTTCATTGTAATACCTCCTATTGCTGCCATCTCTTTGCGGTCTCAATAAGCCTTCATTTTCATAGTACCTCAGAGTATGAACGCTAAGACGCGTTAATTTTGAAAATTTTCCAATGGAATAATGCATAATCTCTCCTTTAAGCTTGACCTCTAGTTCGCTCTAGATGTTATAGTCATTATATCTTAAAAGGAGGTATTTGAACATATGATGTATTCAAAAAATTACGTTTGTATTACTGGAGCGAGCTCTGGTATTGGCTTAGAAACTGCAAAAGCATTTGCAAGTTTAGAAAACAATCTTATTCTAGTCGCCAGACGTCAGGAGCGATTAGAGAAACTCAAAGAGGAGCTTCTTCTCAGTTTCCCAAAGCTGGATATTGTTGTCAAATCAGTCGACCTTTCTATTTCCGAGAATGCCTTTAAACTTTATCAGGAATTAAAATCGTATCAGATCTTAACTTGGATTAATAATGCTGGTTTTGGTAATTATGATAGTGTGGATCATCAAAACCTTGATAAAATCACTAAAATGCTTCATCTCAATATCGAGTCCTTGACTATTTTATCCAGTCTTTATGTAAAGGACTATAAAAATGTAGAAGGTACTCAGTTGATTAATCTTTCTTCAAGAGACGGTTATATGTTAGTCAAAAATGCTGTAACTTACTGTGCCAGTAAATTCTATGTCAGTGCCTTCACAGAAGGACTGGCTCTGGAATTGGCAGCCAATCACTGTCCTTTAAAAGCCAAAGTTTTGGCTCCTGCTGCAACAAAAAGCGAATTTGGACAGGTTGCTGCTGATACAGATAGTTATGATTATGACAAGTATTTTACCACCTATCATACTAGTAAAGAAATGGCTGATTTTCTAATCGAATTATACTATAGTGATAAAATTGTTGGATTAGTAGACATCAATGATTTCGACTTTAAATTGAGTGAGCCGCTGTTTAAACACTGATTCTTTTCTCAGCAACTGCATTTGATGCAGACAGTCTAAAATAAGCCTACACTTACCTTGCTTGACAGTGTCTATGAAAACAAAAATACCTTCATTAGGATCCGAGATAACATCTTAGTGAGGCTTTATTCTTGATGATTTACTGTTGTTTTATCAAAGCAATCTGTTCAAGGAAAAGTCTTTTTAAGTCTGCCGTAAGAAAAAGTCGGACAGCCTTTTCCTGATTATACGTTATTGACTTCACCTTGCCTACTATAGTACTTCTGCGACTCATTGTATTGAATACAATAATTGCCTTTTTGTACACTTTCTAGGTGTCTGTTGTTTGATAAGATTACGATTGTCTTATTTTTGTAATATAAACTTGATATACTATTAAGCAATAGAGAATTTTCTAAGTTTTATATATTATTTAGATTAAAATAGACTTGAAGGCTTGAGGAGGAAAGTATGGATAAAGATCCAGTTATTGAATTTAAAGAGGTTAACAAAATTTATGGAGATAATGTTGCTGTTAAGCATATCAATTTAAAAATTATGGCAGGTGAATTTGTCTGCTTGATTGGTACCAGCGGATCCGGTAAAACAACAATTCTACGCATGATTAACCGTATGTTAAAACCAAGCAATGGGAAAATTTTTATCAAGGGGGAAGAAATTTCTGATCTCAACCCTGTTCAACTCAGACGCAAGATTGGTTATGTTATTCAAAATATCGGTCTCATGCCACATATGACAATTTATGAGAATATTACTCTGGTTCCGAAATTATTAAAATGGTCAGAAGATAAGAAAAAAGCTAAAGCCAAAGAACTTATAAAGCTTGTTGAATTGCCTGAAGATTTCTTGGATCGCTACCCTTACGAATTGTCAGGCGGGCAACAACAGCGTATTGGTGTTGTCAGAGCTCTAGCTGCTGATCAAGACATTATTTTGATGGATGAACCTTTTGGTGCTTTGGATCCTATCACCCGCGAAGGGCTTCAAGATTTGGTGAAATCTTTACAAGAAAAAACAGGAAAAACTATTGTCTTGGTCACTCATGATATGGACGAAGCCCTAAAGCTAGCAACCAAGATTGTCGTTATGGATAAAGGTCATATGGTTCAACAAGCCAATCCGACCGAATTGTTACGCCACCCCGCAACCGCATTTGTTAAAAAGATGATTGGTGAAGACCGACTCATTCAAGCACGCGCTGATGTAACGCCGGTTAAAAACATCATGCTAAAAGACCCCGTTTCCATTGCACCTGATAAATCTCTCAATGATGCTATCTCACTCATGCGTCAAAAACGTGTTGACTCTCTTTTAGTTACAGATAAGGATAATAAACTACTCGGCATGATTGATGTTGAATCCTTAAATAATAACTACAAACAAAACCTTGTTGTTGCCGATATCTTAAATAAAATCAGTTTCTACTTGGAAGAAGATCAACTGCTGCGCGACACAGCCCATCGTATCTTAAAACGCGGACTTAAATATGTACCGGTTATTGATAAAGAATGGCATTTAAAGGGAATCGTGACGCGATCATCTCTGGTAGATATGCTTTATGATATTATTTGGGGCAATCAAGATACGGAGGAAACATTATGAGCGAATTTCTAGCACAATATGGTGGTGAGCTGCTCATAAAAACATGGGAGCAAATTTATATCTCCGCCATTGCACTTTGTCTTGGAATCATTGTTGCTGTTCCAATAGGAGTAGCTTTGACAAGATTTCCTAAATTAGCAAAAATTTTCATTGGTATCGCCAGTATCTTGCAGACAATTCCTAGTTTGGCTCTGTTAGCTATCATGATTCCCTTTTTTGGCATCGGAAGAACCCCAGCCATTATTGCTTTGTTTGTTTATTCTTTATTGCCAATCATGAGAAATACCTATATCGGAATGAACAATGTGGATCCTATCTTAAAAGACAGTGCCAAGGGAATGGGAATGAAACCAATCCAATCTATTTTTCAAGTTGAGCTTCCTTTGGCAGTCCCTGTCATTATGACAGGGATTAGATTATCAGCTATCTATGTCATTGCTTGGGCAACTTTAGCCTCTTATATTGGAGCAGGCGGGCTTGGAGACTTGATTTTCAGCGGCTTAAGTCTGTTCCAACCGTCTCTTATTATCGGTGGAACAATTCCAGTTATCCTCCTTTCTCTCATCGTTGACTATCTTCTAGGACGCCTTGAAAATTATTTAACACCACGACAAAAGAGGAGTTTATAAGATGAAAAAAATAACTTATTTTTTAATCATTACTTTGATGATTCCTATACTTATGCTCACAAGTTGTCATTCTAATAATAAGGCCAAAACTAACACTAATACTTCGGGCAACATTAAAATTGCGGCCATGAGTACAACAGAATCCAGTATTATGGCCAATATGATCAGTGAATTGATCAATCACGAATTAGGTTATAAAACAACCTTGGTATCTAACCTTGGTTCTACAAATGTTGTGCATCAAGCTTTGATACGAAATGATGCAGACATTGCAGCTACTCGTTATACAGGAACTGATTTAACAGGCACACTCAATTTATCTGCTGAAAAGGATCACACTAAAGCTGCTAAAATTGTCAAAAAGGCATTTGCCAAACGCTTTGACCAAACTTGGTTCCCAAGTTATGGCTTCGCTGATACCTATGCTTTCATGGTCACCAGCAAGTTTGCTCAACAAAATCATCTCAAGACTTTTTCCGATTTACAAAAGATATCAACAACAGCTAAAGCCGGTGTTGATAGCACTTGGATGAAACGTGTCGGTGATGGTTATAAAGATTTCAGTCGTGCTTATGGTTTTTCATTTAAACATATTTACCCCATGCAGATTGGCCTTGTCTATGATGCTGTTGAAAATAATAAAATGCAGGTCGTTTTAGGCTATTCTACAGATGGTCGTATTCAGAGTTACGATCTTACGATACTGGAAGATAATAAACATTTCTTCCCTCCTTATGATGCCTCAATGGTTGTGAATAATCGTATCTTAAGAAAATATCCAAAACTAAAGACCTTATTACACCGTTTAGATGGTAAGATTGACCTTAAAACCATGCAAAAACTGAACTATCAAGTCGATGACCAATTACTTGAACCATCAGTAGTTGCTCATCAATTTCTGAAAAAACATGATTATTTCCGAAAGGGTGATAACTAATGAGTCATATGAGTATGGCACAGCAATTAATTTATTATTTCAACCATAATAGTACCTATGTCTTGGCACAATTTTTACGGCATTTCTTAATATCCATTTATGGTGTACTCCTTGCTGCTCTTGTTGGTATTCCAATGGGCATACTAATTGCTAAAAGAGGGAAACTCAAAGGGGTTGTCATGGGAGCTGCTAATGTCATTCAAACGATTCCCTCTCTAGCCATGATTTCTATTATCATGCTAGGACTTGGCTTAGGCACTAAAACAGTCATTGCAACAGTATTCTTATATTCTTTACTTCCTATTATCGGTAATACCTATACCGGTATTAAAAATGTTGATGGTGATCTCGTTGATGCTGCTAAAGGAATGGGAATGACTAATAGACAGCAATTATTGATGGTTGAGCTGCCTTTATCTTTGTCAGTTATTATGGCCGGCATTCGCAACGCTCTGGTCGTTGCTGTAGGAATAACAGCCATTGGCGCCTTTGTTGGCGGCGGTGGCCTCGGAGATATCATTATCCGTGGTACCAATGCCACTAACGGCGGTGCTATTATTTTGGCTGGTTCTATACCAACTGCTTTTATGGCTGTTGTCTCTGATTTGATTCTTGGCATTATTCAACGCTATCTAGAACCCAAAGGTATATCAACTAACCAATAAATGGAATACTAAAAAACCTTCTGTCTCTTAAAAGGCAGAAGATTTTTGCAGGCAATTTTTAAAAACTAATCATTAAATCTTATTAAGATTTCCAAGTCTCTTTGTCCGTTAAGAGGCTTTTTTTAGCTATCTTTGAAACATGTTGATTTCCCCTAACATAAAAACAAAGCAGCGCATCTTTCCACTCATCAGTACAAGTCACACCAATGCGAGAACGTTCTTCAATACGCTGGGGTGATAAATCCTCTTGTAAACTCAGCCTAGAGTCTTGTAAAGAATCACCATTAAAGCTTTTATCAATGCCCGCAAATTTTGTCAGTTTACCAGGTCCATTGGCTAACAAATGACCGTCAGCTGTTTCAAGTGCTCGAATCAAAACGGCTTCAGCTACATTTTGAGGCTTAGTCACTAAATTCAACATTTGATGTCCATAAATTTGATAAACATACCAATGCCCCGCCGCTAAATACATGGCTTCATTTTTAGGAGTTCTGCGATCATTTGCGCTATGACAAGCACTGTCTTTGCTCCCTAAATAAGCTTCTGTTTCAACAATTCTCCCTAAGGGCTTACCATCCAGACACAATTGCATTCCTAATAAAGCCTTGGCTGTTGCAATGGTATCTGTTTCCATAACTTGTTTAAATTTTTTTGATAGCATAATCTTTATTATAACATGAAGATGGTTACTTTAAGACTTTTTCAAAAGCTTTTGACGATTTCGTCGGACAAAATTCTATGATATCATAGTTTGCAATCTCATTGATCTTAAAAGGATCTTCACTAATAATTCTCTCAATTTCTGCCAAATCAGCAGCTTTTGCTAAGATGATACCACCTGTTCGAGGATTTTTTCTGCCCGAAGCGATGAAATAACCAGAAGCATAATATGTATCCAAAAATTGAATATGAGCTTCAAGGTGTTTTTCAACTTCTGTTAGATTCTTTTGATAGGTAAGATTGATGATAAACATAATTTTCTCCTTTTAAAAATAAAAATTGCTTGAAAAAATTGAGACTGAAAAACTTGACTTCCACAACATTCCTGCAACTTTATTCAAGCGATTATATATAGTATAATACTAACAAAATGACTTGTATAGTAGGCACATTTTTGTAACTAGTCAATTAATATTTTAGATGATTTAGCAACAATAAGCTGACAAAGGAGAAAAATAAACACAAATAAAGAATGGAATTGTAAAATGTCACAGGTTATGGAGGTTGTTGGTGGGAAGTGGCGCTTAAATGTTCTCTGGGTTATTAACAAATACCAGTCCATCCGCTTTAACCAATTAAAAAGGGAAGTTAACGGAATCACTACCATTATGCTAACACGTTCCTTAGATATTTTAATCGCAAACGAACTAGTTGAAAAAGTAGACTTTCAAACCCTACCACTACATGTCGAATATCAACTCTCAAGCAAAGGTAAAAGCCTCATGCCCCTTTTAAAACAACTTAATCAGTGGGGAAAGCTTTATTTATAGGTTAAACCTTCCTTTAGAATTCAAACTTCTCAAAGATAAGTTGAAAAATTTAAAGCAATTTCAGCAATTTTATCTTTCTCATCTAAATCGGCTTCATTGCCTAAAGACCTCGGATGCCATCTTTCTTCTGATAGATGATCTGCAGCATAAAAGAACTGACAGACAGCAATTTCTCTAAATTGTCCCCAAGCAGCGACTGCCGAACATTCCATATCAACCGCTAGACAACCTTCTTGTTTACGAGCTTTCATCTTGGTAATCGTTTTACGATAAATGCCATCAGTTGTCCAAACTTTCCCTTTTGAAAAAGAGATATTTTCAGCTTGTAAATAGGTCAAAAATTTTGCTAAAGTTCTGTCATTAACTGAGATTTCATTTTGTGCCGGGGCATAATGAAAACTGGTTCCTTCATCGCGTACAGCAATTGTCGGAACAATAATAGACGTTTCCTTAACCTGTTCCTCCAAAATGCCACATGTTCCAAAAAGAATCAGCTTCTTCATTCCCATGGCAACTAGGTCTTCCAAAACGGCAACACAGCCAGCAGCACCAACATAAGCATTAAAAACGGCCAACTTACGACCATGATAATCAAGTTCATAAATAGGAATATCAAGATTAGCCACAGAAGTTTTTGTCAATAAGCGATGTTTATAACGTTTTAACATGCGTTTGAAGGTTGCTCTAGCAAAGCAAGATACTACTATTTCAGGAAAATCCGGAATGGCTGCGACTAAATCTTCTGGATTAATAATCGCTTTTTTTGCATCATCAAAGTTACTTAAAATCATTGTTTCTCCATTCTAGCTTTTTAATATCCTATCATAAAATAGCCTTAATAACTAGCTATAATAGCATAAATAGTGTTAAAGTAGTTCTTTAACAAAGCAAGCAGAGGCGTATGAAATAAGTTTAATCCTTGAAATCGGTTTCAAAAATGCTATAATTAATTTAACTGAAAAATGGAGGAAAAATTATGGCCTATAAGACAACTTATCCCTATACTAATGAAGTTTTGAAGGAATTTGCTAATAATAGCGATGCCGATTTAGAAAAAGCATTGGTTACTGGACATGCGCTTTATAAAAAATGGCGTGCTGAAGGAGGCTTAGAGGAGCGTAAAGCTCAATTACATAAAGTTGCGGATATCCTTCGTCGCGATGTGGATAAATACGCCGAAGTCATGACCAAGGACATGGGAAAACTCTTTACAGAAGCTAAAGGTGAGGTTGAACTGTGTGCAGAAATCGCTGACTATTTTGCTGATAAGGCTGAAGAATTTTTAGAACCAAAAGCATTTGAACCTATTCATGGTGATGCCTATTACATTAAGCAAGCAGTTGGTGTGCTCTTTATGGTTGAACCATGGAACTTCCCATTCTATCAAATTATGCGTGTTTTTGCTCCTAATTTTATGATTGGCAACCCAACGGTTTTGAAACACGCATCTATCTGTCCTGCTTCTGCTCAGGCTTTTGAGAATTTGGTTAAAGAAGCAGGTGCTCCTGAAGGTTCATTTAAGAATCTTTTCCTTACTTATGACCAAGTTAACAAGGCTATTGCTGATCCTCGTATTCAAGGGGTGGCCTTAACCGGTTCTGAACGTGGTGGTGCTTCTATTGCTGCTGAAGCGGGAGCAAATCTTAAGAAATCTGCTCTTGAACTCGGCGGTAATGATGCTTTTCTCATTTTGGAAGATGCTGACTTTGAACTCTTAAAAGATACTATTTTCTTTGCACGCCTTTACAATGCAGGTCAAGTCTGTACATCATCCAAACGTTTCATTGTTGTTGGTGAAGAAAACTACAAGAAATTTCTTGATATGGTTGTTGAAACCTTCAAAACAGCCAAGTGGGGTGACCCGATGGATCCTGAAACAACGCTTGCGCCCTTGTCATCAGCTGAAGCTAAGGAAGAAGTTCTTGGTCAAATCAAGTTAGCTGCTGACAACGGAGCACGTGTGGCTTACGGTAATAAACCAATTGACCATCCAGGAAACTTTGTCTTTCCAACCGTTTTGACCGATATTACCAAGGAAAATCCAATCTACAATCAAGAAATTTTTGGTCCAGTAGCTTCCATTTACAAAGTTGATACAGAAGAAGAAGCTATTGCCTTAGCCAATGATTCTAGTTACGGACTTGGTGGTACAGTTTTCTCTAAAGACCTTGAACACGCAAAAGCTGTTGCTGCTAAAATCGAAACAGGAATGACCTTTATCAATTCCGGTTGGTCTTCCTATCCAGAAGTTCCATTTGGCGGTATTAAAAATTCAGGTTATGGTCGTGAGCTCAGCAATCTCGGATTTGATGCCTTTGTCAATGAACATTTAGTTTTCATTCCCAAACAATAATTAACCAAAAAATTTTAAGCTGTTAATCTCTTAGATTCAATCAGAGTCTAGGAGATTTTGCTATCATTGATAGGTATTTCCCATTATGATTGGAAATTGATAGAATTTTACAATAATTATAATGATGACAAGGATTATTTGTGCTATAATGATGGTGTGTAAAATTTCTACATTGAATGACTATATGATGTGATGAAAGGAAGCGGTCAAATGACTGACAAAAAAACTCTTAAAGACTTAAGAAATCGTAGTTCTGTTTACGATTCAATGGTTAAATCACCTAATCGTGCTATGTTGCGTGCAACTGGTATGCAAGATGAAGACTTTGAAAAACCTATCGTCGGTGTCATTTCAACTTGGGCTGAAAACACACCTTGTAATATCCACTTACATGACTTTGGTAAACTAGCCAAAGTCGGTGTTAAGGAAGCTGGTGCTTGGCCAGTTCAGTTCGGAACAATCACGGTTTCTGATGGAATCGCCATGGGAACCCAAGGAATGCGTTTCTCCTTGACATCTCGTGATATTATTGCAGATTCTATTGAAGCAGCCATGGGAGGTCATAATGCGGATGCTTTTGTAGCCATTGGCGGTTGTGATAAAAACATGCCCGGTTCTGTTATCGCTATGGCTAACATGGATATCCCAGCCATTTTTGCTTACGGCGGAACAATTGCACCTGGTAATTTAGACGGCAAAGATATCGATTTAGTCTCTGTCTTTGAAGGTGTCGGCCATTGGAACCACGGCGATATGACCAAAGAAGAAGTTAAAGCTTTGGAATGTAATGCTTGTCCCGGGCCTGGAGGCTGCGGTGGTATGTATACTGCTAACACAATGGCGACAGCTATTGAAGTTTTGGGACTTAGCCTTCCGGGTTCATCTTCTCACCCGGCTGAATCCGCAGAAAAGAAAGCAGATATTGAAGAAGCTGGTCGCGCTGTTGTCAAAATGCTCGAAATGGGCTTAAAACCTTCTGACATTTTAACGCGTGAAGCTTTTGAAGATGCTATTACTGTAACTATGGCTCTGGGAGGTTCAACCAACTCAACCCTTCACCTCTTAGCTATTGCCCATGCTGCTAATGTGGAATTGACACTTGATGATTTCAATACTTTCCAAGAAAAAGTTCCTCATTTGGCTGATTTGAAACCTTCTGGTCAATATGTATTCCAAGACCTTTACAAGGTCGGAGGGGTTCCAGCAGTTATGAAATATCTCCTTAAAAATGGCTTCCTTCATGGTGACCGTATCACTTGTACTGGCAAAACAGTCGCTGAAAATTTGAAGGCTTTTGATGATTTAACACCTGGTCAAAAGGTTATTATGCCGCTTGAAAATCCTAAACGTGAAGATGGTCCGCTCATTATTCTCCATGGTAACTTGGCTCCAGACGGTGCCGTTGCCAAAGTTTCTGGTGTAAAAGTGCGTCGTCATGTCGGTCCTGCTAAGGTCTTTAATTCTGAAGAAGAAGCCATTGAAGCTGTCTTGAATGATGATATTGTTGATGGTGATGTTGTTGTCGTACGTTTTGTAGGACCAAAGGGCGGTCCTGGTATGCCTGAAATGCTTTCCCTTTCATCAATGATTGTTGGTAAAGGGCAAGGTGAAAAAGTTGCCCTTCTGACAGATGGCCGCTTCTCAGGTGGTACTTATGGTCTTGTCGTTGGTCATATCGCTCCTGAAGCACAAGATGGCGGTCCAATCGCCTACCTGCAAACAGGAGACATAGTCACTATTGACCAAGACACTAAGGAATTACACTTTGATATCTCCGATGAAGAGTTAAAACATCGCCAAGAGACCATTGAATTGCCACCGCTCTATTCACGCGGTGTCCTTGGTAAATATGCTCACATCGTTTCTTCTGCTTCTAGGGGAGCCGTAACAGACTTTTGGAAGCCTGAAGAAACTGGCAAAAAATGAAATCAAACATAAAAAAGACCGCTTGAATCAGTATTTGGATTGAAGAAAAAGTTTAATTTAAACACTCTTTTCTTTAATCTTTTTCTTTCGCTTGATAAAATAAAAACTCTCAAAAAAAACAGTTATTGCATATTGCAATTTTTTGAGAGTTTTTATTTATTATTTAGGGCTGATTCCCAATGCTATTCTGCCAAATCGACTAATCCGTGTCATCTTCCAAGCTGGTGACCAAACAACCTCAACACCAACCTTATTGATCCCTTCAATCTCTGACAGGGAATCAATAATTTCCGCAGGCAGAGTATCAACACAACCGCAATTGACTTCAGTAAATGTAATAACTAGCTTGCAGAAGCCTTCTTTACCTAAATCAATTTCATAAATCAAACCAAGATTGTAAATATCCAATTCAATTTCTGGATCATAAATTTTTTCAAGTTTTTCAATCAGTTGGTCGCCAATCGCTGCAGCTCGGTCATTTATTTTAATATCATCTCGCATTGTCTGCTCCTTTACTAAAGTCATTTGCTATATTTTCCCATAAATAGACATTTTTTTCAATGCCTAATACTCGATAGTTATCATTTTTGTAAAAAAGGTTCCTTCTTTGTTCAAGAATTGCGAGAGAGGTAACTAGGTTTTATGATAGAATAAAGATGATAAATAAGTAAAAAAGGAGCTTTATAGAGATGAAAATTTTCAGAAACCCTCCCCTTGTTATGTCAGGACTAACTTTGGGATTGTTTGCTCTAGGTAATTTATTAAAACTATATCATCCTTCTCTACGGCATTTACTAAGTATTATAGCGCTCTTACTCTACCTGTTTTTAATACTCAGTATTTTAAAAAATTTATCTCAAGCTTTAGAACAAATAAAGCATCCTTTAATCGCTTCTATTTTTCCGACCTTTTTTATGTCAGGTATGCTGTTGGCAGGCTATATCCAAACTTTTCCTTTTTTAGAAGATTGGGTTACTCTTATTAGCCTGACGATTTGGTGGCTCGCTTTTCTAGGCAACGCAGGACTGATTGCTTATTTTACAATTAAGTTCGTTATCCCTTTTCATTGGGAACATGTTTTTCCATCTTGGTCAGTTTTATACGTTGGAATTGCAGTAGCAACCTTAACAGCACCCATCAGTGGACAATATATTTTGGGTCAAATCATCTTTTGGACTTGTCTCCTTTTAACTTTGCTGATTTTACCTTTGATGACTATTAAAGCCTATTGTATTGGTTTACCTGAGACAGCAAAACCGAATATTTGCACATTTTGTGCTCCTTTGTCTCTTTTATTGGCTGGCTATTTAAAGACATTTCCTCCCGAACAAAGCCCTAATACTAATTTTGTTTGGCTTTTGCTTTTAGCCTCCCAATTACTTTACTTTTTTGTTGTGCTTCAGCTTCCTGTACTTCTCAAAAGAGAGTTTAATCCTGGCTTTTCAGCTTTTACCTTTCCCTTTGCTATCTCTGCTACTGCTCTTCATTCAGCAGGTTCTTATCTGCATTTACAACAGCCTCTATTTCAGTTATTAGTTAAACTAGAGGAATTACTAGCTAGCATATTAGTCTTATTCATTTTATACTCTTATCTTCGATTTTTAAGTAAACAAGAAGACCTTCCTTCAAATTAAAATGACATTTCATTTAAAATCTGAAAAATCTCCCAAAATCAAACCAAACATAAACTTTTTTGTGATTCTTTTCTTAGTGTTAGTTAGAAACGAAAGAAAAAGTCCTATCATCTCTGCAGCAGATATTGCCTACTATAGAGATGAAGGACTCCAATAAAACAAAAGTAATAGAAAGTAGTTTTTAGGCTACTTTGACAGACCTAATCCTCCTTCGAGCGATTAACAATCCTAAAGCAGCAAAAGTAAAGAAAAATAGACTCAGCGCTAGTAGCTGATTACCAATTGTACCAGCCATAGAAATAGTTTCTCGTAAACCAGAAACCGAATAACTCATTGGTAAATACGGATTGATAACTTGAAAAAACTTACCTGTAACAGCTAAAGGATAGGTTCCTGCACTGGAACCTAATTGTAGTAAAAGTAAAATTAAGGCAGCAAAAGAGCCAAATTTATCATGCCAAGTTACCAAAGTTGTCACTAAGACCATAAAAGTGATACTGGCAAGAATGATTAATCCTAAGGTTTTTAGTTCAAAATTAGCCGATAAACCAATAATATGAACACCAAAATAGAGAATAATAGCTCCAGCCACAGCAATCAAGCCATTGACTGCTAACTTTTGATCTATCCATTCTCGTAAGGTTTTAGCTTGCTTACCAGAAAGTGCTGCTCTAAAGATAGTATTGGTTGAAATTGCCATTACCATTAAAGCTGCTGACATCATATAAGGAGCCATTCCAACACCATTTGTTTTGACATTATCTTTATCTGTATGCTTGATAGTGACAGGACTTGACAAAGCCTTAGCATTATCATTGTCAACTGCTACTAATGATAATTTATTTTTAGCACTTGACAAAGCTTTCGACAGTTCACCACTACCACTTGACAAAGTTGTCAAGCCCGCCGTTAAACTTTCTCCACCTGCAGCCAATTTGCCAGCTCCTGTCTCTATTTGATTAGCACCATTTGCTAACTGTGCAGTCCCTTTCGTTAATTGTCCAGAGTTGCTATTTAATTGATCAGCACCATTTACCAATTGACTTGTACCATCTGTTAACTGGTTATTTTTAGCAGCCAAAGTATTAGCTCCTGCATTAAGAATATCAACTGCATTAGTGTATTGGCCTACTCCTGTCATCAAGGAATTGGCGCCTGTTGAAAAAGTAGAGCCTAATTGAGCCGTACCATTAGCAAGGGCTGTGCTGACAGGGACTACTTGCGAATCAAGAGCTGTTTTTGCTTGTGTCAAACCACTTGACAAAGTTGTCAAGGAAGTTGCTGCACTAGATAATACAAAATTAGCTGTATTTTTAATTTGAGTCAAGCTGGCTGATGGGCTTGTTGTCGTATTAGTAGTTGTTGCTTGTGCAGTTGCTAAGGTATTTTGGATACTTTGAACATTACTCAAAATAGCTTGTGCTTGTGATACCGTACCTGCATCAGTGCCTGTTGTTGTTGAACTACCAGTGTTGGCCAAAGCTGCAGCGATCTCTGATTGATCCTCAGCGGATAATCTTTGATAAGCACCTGTAGCTTGAACCGCAGCCAATGCATTAGACTGATTAGTTGTTGTTTGCTGAGACGTATTTCCTGAATTAACAATTGCTTGAGCTGCTGTTGTAATGGCAGATAAATACGTACTAAGATCAGGACTATTTGCAGTCGTTGCTGTCCCATTATCACTGTAATTTTGAATACTTTGATTCAAAGTTCCCAACTGATTAATCAATGAGCTAAACTGTTGAACTTGTTCTTCAGAAAGACCTGTTGCTGTTGACAGCTTAATAAGTCCTTGATTCAACTGACTGCTAGCATTAACCAATTGTTGAATAGAAGTAGAACCATTCGCTAATTGCGCAACACCTCCTAGAAGCTTCTGAGATTGATTGCTCAGTTGGCTGCTGCCATTTGCTAACTGACCAACCCCATTTGTATAAGCTGTCAAACCATTGTTTAAATTATTTAAACCTGCAGAAAGCTGACCGACACCTCCCGTATAAGCTGTTAAGCCCGAATATAAGGTATTAGTCCCTTGAGCAAATGTTTGACTTGAATTTGAAAGTAAATTCAGATTATCAGTCATCACTTGACTGCCATTTGCTAACTGTTTTGAACCAGTCGCTATTTTTTGACTTGCATTAGCCGCACTGCCAAGACCTGTTTTTAGGGTTGACATACTCTTAAAAAGTGATTTGGTGTAAGAACTTGTAATGTTTTTCGACACAGACTCTTTTAAAGTCTTAGCAGCAGTTTCACTCATTTTGGAGGCAACAAAACTATGTCCTTTAGACGTTTGGTAAGGAATCGTTAGCTTTTTAGGTTCATCTGTTAAAACACTAGCCGCATTTTGAGAAAGATCTTCTGGTAAAGTAATGATCATATAGTAATCACCTTTTTCAAGTCCCTTTTGAGCTTTTTCGCTATCAACAAAATGATAGTCCAAACTTTTATTACGGACCATATTATCAGTCATATCTTTACCGATAGTCATCTTCTTTCCTTCATAAGTCGCTGTTTTATCTTTATTAACAACTGCAACAGGTAAATCAGATACTTTGCCATAAGGATCCCACATAGAACTCAAAAAAATAATATTATATAGGGCAGGGACAAGGGCTACTCCTACCATCGTAATCCAAAGCATAGGCTTTTTTAAAACCGCTTTTAATTCCGTTAACATTCGTTCTCCTTTTTTATACATTCTGTCTAAATATTTGATATAATAAATTATACTAGTTATTATCTATTTGACAAGATTAAAAAACTATTTTTAGACACTGTGTATAATTTTGTGCAAAAGGAGACTTTAAGATGAAAAACACAAAAAAAGAAAAAACAAAGCATGCTCTTGAAAAAGCCATGGCACATTTATTAGAGAGAGAAAATTTTAATGATATCACAACGACTGAACTAGCAAAAGCAGCTCATATCAGTCGCAGTGGTTTTTATACTCATTATAAAGATAAATATGAGATGATCGATATCTATCAACAAACACTTTTTAGTAAATTAGAATATATTTTTGATAAGAATTCAGCTAACCAAGAAGGCGCTATTTTAGAAGTATTTGAATTCCTTAACCGAGAGCCCTTATTTGCTGCCTTACTTTCAGAAAATGGCACTAAAGAAATTCAAGAATTTCTTAAAAATAAATTTAAAATCCTAATTACGCAAGATTTACAATATGGTCTTTCTATTACTATTCAAAATAGCTTTCACAATAAAAAACTGACAGATGTCGAAAAAGAATATGGAACGATGTATGTTACTAACGCTTTATTTGGTGTCTGTCAAATGTGGATTGCTCGAGGAAAGATAGAAAGTCCTAGGCAAATGACCAATTTCATTATTAAAATGATGCATTAAAAAAAAGCCATTTGAAATGGCTTTTTGAATAAAATAAATGAATTAAAGCATTTTGTTATAAAATTCAACGACAAGGGCTTCGTTAATTTCTGGGTTGATTTCATCACGTTCTGGAAGACGTGTCAATGAACCTTCAAGTTTGTCAGCATCAAAGGATACGAATGCTGGACGTCCTACTACAGATTCAACAGCTTCAAGAATAGCTGGTACTTTAGCTGATTTTTCACGAACTGAAATCACTTGACCAACTTCAACGCGGTATGATGGAATATCAACACGTTTACCATCAACAAGAATGTGACCGTGATTTACAAATTGACGAGCTTGACGACGAGTCGTTGCTAAACCAAGACGGTAAACAACATTGTCAAGACGGCGTTCAAGAAGAAGCATAAAGTTGTAACCAAGGATTCCACCTTTAATTTTAGTTGCTTGAACGAAGAGATTACGGAATTGTTTTTCACCAAGTCCATATGAGAAACGAAGCTTTTGTTTCTCAGCTAATTGCAAACCATATTCTGAAAGTTTGCTGCGGTTGTTTGGTCCATGTTGACCTGGCACGTAGTTACGACGTGCTAATTCTTTACCTGTGCCTGTAAGAGACAAGCCAAGGCGACGTGATTTTTTCCATGATGGTCCTGTATAACGTGACATATCATGTCCTCCTCTAAAAGTTTGACTGAGGAAATAACGTTTTAGAAAATCCTGATTCGTGCAGATGCCCTTCGCCTAAACAGCTAAGGTTACTTTATCCTAAGACACCTGTTGACGAGCTCCATACTCTCCTGCTGCTATTTCACACAAAAAGTATTGTAACATAGAAAAAAGGCTTTGTAAAGCCAAACTTTTCATAGGTATGTGTCTCAGTTTTTTGAGAACGAGATATGCTGTGCCATACATTATTTCTTGTTCATTTTCAAGGGCAGACATTTTATTTCATTTATTGAAACTAATCAAAATAACGTATTAAAGTTTTCTCAGTCAGAATATCTGAATAAGTGTATGATTCTACATAAGTATTATCAATCTCACCCGGAACAGAAGCTTTATCCTTGTATTCTACAATAAATAAAGATGAATAGACTTCAATTAAACGACCAATTTTATTTTTTTCACGCTTACGCCCATTTTCAAGGGTCAATTCAACTTCTTGACCTTCATGAGCCTTAATATCTTCTTTTATTTTTTTCATTTTGGCAACATCTGCAAATGCGTCACTCATTGTTTCTTTTCTCCTATCTCTCTTCAAATTGGGCAATACTAGAAAATTTATTATATTCTTTTTGGAACATTAATTTTACTGTTCCTCGAGCACCAGCACGATTTTTTTCCAAGATAACCTCTATTGTATTATCTACCAATTGTTCTTGCCCTTCATCTTTATCTCCTCTATCGTAATAATCTTCACGATAAAGAAAGGCTACAATATCAGCATCTTGTTCTATAGACCCCGACTCACGGATATCAGAAAGAACAGGTCTTTTATCTTGACGCTGCTCAACACCACGAGATAGCTGACTAAGAGCAATAACAGGAACTCCAAGTTCCTTAGCAAGAATTTTTAACTGACGCGAAATATCAGAAACTTCTTGTTGGCGATTTTCAGGTCGTGTGCCTGTGATTAATTGCAAGTAGTCAATGACAATTAATCCTAATCCTTCCTCTAGTTCCTGATCTAATTTTCGAGCACGTGCCCTAATCTCTGTAACCTTGATTCCCGGAGTGTCATCAATATAAATTGGTGCATCAGCTAGAGTCCCTTGCGCAAGCGTTATATTTTGCCAATCCTGTTCGGTTAACTGACCTGTTCGTAAATTATGGGCATCAACCATTCCTTCTGAAGCCAGCATACGATCAACTAGACTTTCAGCTCCCATTTCTAGAGAAAAAATAGCAACAGGACGATTCATTTTAGTGCCAACATTTTGGGCAATATTAAGAACAAAAGCCGTCTTACCTACCGCTGGCCTAGCAGCTAAAATAATAAGTTGATCTGGGTGTAAACCTGTTGTAATCTTATCAAGATCCCGAAAACCAGTAGCCAGTCCTGTAACATCTGTTGTTTGCTGAGAACGAACTTCTAAATTTTCATAATTGACAGCAAGAACATCTGAAATTTTACGAAATCCACTACGATTACTGCGCTCATTAACATCAATCAGGGCTTTTTCCGCACCTGAAATAATATCTTCAGAGTTTATTGCACCTTCGTAAGCTTGATTAACAGCTTCTGTCAAGCGTGAAATAATCCGCCGAAGCATAGCCTTTTCAGCTACAATTTTAGCATAATATTCAGCATTAGCACTGGTTGGCACGCTATTAACCAATTCAACCAGATAGGAAATTCCACCAATATTCTGAAGATCTCCTTGATTATCAAGAATAGCACGAACTGTTGTTGCATCAATGGCATCGTTTTGATCACTAAGACTAATCATCGCTTTAAAAATAACACGATGAGCATATTTATAAAAATCTTCAGGATCAATATATTCCCGAACAGCAATCAATTTCTCTGGTGATATAAAAACAGAACCTAAAACAGATTGTTCCGCAATTAAATCTTGAGGCTGTACTCGTAATTCTGAGGTCTCTGGCACAATTTCACCTCCTAACTCATTTACATTCTCATTTAAGCTTCTTTAATTTGAAGTTTAATGATGCCATCAATATCTTTGTGAAGTTTTACAGGAATTTCAATTAAACCAATTGTTCGAATCGGATGATCTAATTTAATATAACGTTTATCCAGTTTGATCCCAAATTGTTTGTTCAATTCTTCAGAAATTTTTTTACTTGTAATAGAACCAAAAGTACGACCATCTGGACCAACCTTTTCACTGAATTGAACAAGCGTTGATTCTTGTTCAAGTTTAACTTTAACTGCTTTAGCCTCAGCTAAAAGTTCGGCTTGAGCTTTTTCTTCAGATTTTTGCTTTCCCTTTAACTCATTAATAGCTTGCTTTGTGGCTTCCTTAGCCAAATTTTTCTTGATTAAAAAATTCTGAGCATAACCTGTAGGAACTTCTTTTACTTCCCCTCTCTTACCTTTACCTTTGACATCTGCTAAAAAAATAACTTTCATCTTAAGCTTCCTCGTTTCCTGTAAATTCTTCTTTGATCTTTTCTAATAAGAGTTTGCGGGCTTCTTTAACACTTGTACCTTTTAATTGACAGGCTGCTAAGTTGAAGTGGCCGCCGCCTCCCATTTCTTCCATAATCCGTTGAACATTAATTTTATTGCGACTCCGTGCAGATATACAAACTGTTCTTTCATCATTTCTAGTAATAACAAAGGTAGCCTCAATCCCAGCCATATTTAACATAGTATCAGCAGCCTTGCTAGCAATAACATTGGAATAACTGATATCATCTGCTCCTGTAGCAACAACAACATTTGGTAAAATACGATCGCCACGTAAAATAAGTTCATTAATTAAACGGTATTCATCAAAATCAAGAGCTGAAATATTTTGAATTTCAACATTATCACTGCCAAGCGTACGTAAATAGCTGGCTACATCAAAGGTTCGGCTTGTTACACGAGTCGAGAAACTTTTTGTATCAAGCATAATCCCAGCCATAACAATACTAGCTTGAATTTTATTGAGATGGTATTTCCCATTTTGGAACTGTAAGAGCTCTGTTACTAATTCACTAGCACTGCTTGCTCCACTCTCAATAAAGGTTAAAATAGCATTTTCTGGAAAATCATCATCTCTTCTGTGGTGATCAATCACAATAACTTCTGTAAACTTATTGTAAAGCTCTCTTGACAACGTTAGCTGCAATTTAGAATGATCCACCATAACAAGAAGAGAATTATCACTTACTTGTTCTATAGCCTCTTTGACTGTTAAAAGTTGAGTATGCCCATCTTCCTTTAAACGATTGACAGCTCTTGCTACATCATGACTCATACTATCTTCATCATAGACAGCATAAGCAGCATGTTCAATGATATTGTTTGCGAAAGCCTGCATCCCAACTGAAGCTCCCAAAGCGTCCATATCAAGATTTTTATGTCCTACAACAAAGACACTATCTACTGTTTTAATTTTATCAGAAATAGCAGTCATCATAGCGCGTGTCCTAGTACGTGAACGCTTAATAGTTGAAACTGTTCCTCCACCAAAATAAAGCAGTTTCTTATGTTCGTCATTTTCACGGATAACAGCTTGGTCGCCACCACGGACAAGAGCAATATTCAAATTCTTCAAAGCGATTTGTCCAATTTGACTATGATTTGCACTGCCATAAGAAATCCCCATACTTAAAGTTAAAGGAAGGTGGCGCTCTTGAGCCTCTTTTCTAAATTGTTCTAACACCTCAAATTTATCTTGAATGAGTTGATCTAAGACACTATAATCTGTAAAGAAATAAAAACGATCCATATTAACACGGCGATAGAAAATTTCCCTACTTTGAGCAAATTCAGAAATAAAATTAGCAATAAAACCATTAATTTGTGAAACATCTGCATCTGCTAAAGACTCAATCGTATCATCATAATTATCAATAGATATAATACCAATGACAGGCTGTAAATCTAATCCTTGCCTTTGATTCTCACTTTCTCTGGATAAATTGAAAAAGTAAAAAATACCATTGTCTAAATCTATATCAACAGAATATTTATTCTCCCCAACTTCCATCGTTTGATCAACAGAACCTTCTTTTCTATTTTTAATGACACTGCTGATAAATTCACCATCAAATTCACCATCTTCTTTCGTGAAAATTAACTCTGCAAAAGGATTAAACCACTCAATTTTATCTGTTTCAGGATCAAATTGAATAACACCTACTGGCATCTGATCAAGCATAGTAATCAGCTTACCTTCAGTTTGGCTATTTAAGAGTTCAATCTGCTCTAATTCAGAAATTTCATAAATATTCTTTTGATAGTAAAGCAGTATGATTACAGCTACACAGGTCAAAAAAATAATAAACATTAACAGTGGTGAATCTGGAAAAACACGCGCACTAATAGCCAAAATTCCAAACAAAATCATTCCAATCATGATTAAATGGCTAGTGGCAAAACGAAATCTTTTCATTATCTAAACCTCTTAAGCCCTAATTATATCATAAAACTCTTATAAAATATAGAAGGAACAAAGAGGAATTCTTTTCATTTTATCTTGTACGACTTCTATTCTTTCCTTCAAGATAGACCATAAGAATTGATATATCAGCTGGATTCACACCAGAAATACGGCTAGCTTGACCAATAGTTTCTGGGTTGATTTTCTTAAATTTCTGACGTGCTTCGGTCGCAATAGAATCAATGGCATCCCAATCGATATTCTTAGGAATTCGTTTTTCTTCCATTCGCTTCATTTTTGCGACTTGATCTAGGGCTTTATTAATGTATCCCTCGTATTTGATTTCAGTTTCTAGAAGTTCAATGACCTTCTCATCTAAGCTTTCCGCCGCAGGCCCAACAAAACTTGTTGCAATGGCATAGTTGATTTCTGGTCGACGCATAAATTCCTTTGCTGTCAAAGCATCTGTCAAGGGCTTAAAGCCAAGTTCTTCAATACGTTTATTTATTTCAGCAACTGGTTTTAATTTTATACTTGACAACCTTGTCAACTCATTGTCAAATTGATTTTTACGGATTTGGAAGCGCATATAGCGTTCTTCATTCACTAGACCAACCTGATGACCAATTTCTGTCAAGCGTAAATCTGCATTGTCATGACGTAAGATTAAACGATACTCCGCACGCGATGTTAGTAAACGATAAGGTTCAAGGGTTCCTTTCGTGACCAAGTCATCAATCATAACTCCAATATAAGCATCACTACGTTTGAGAATCAATTCTGGTTTTCCTTGAATCTTAAGGGCAGCATTGATACCAGCGACAATTCCTTGACCAGCGGCTTCTTCATAACCAGACGTCCCATTTGTTTGACCAGCCGTAAATAGTCCTGAGATTTTTTTGGTTTCCAGAGTCGCCCGCAATTGATGAGGAAGGACAATATCATATTCAATGGCATAGCCAGTCCGCATCATTTCAGCATTCTCCAGTCCTTTAATCGAATGAACCACATCTTTTTGAACATCTTCTGGCAAACTCGTTGACAGACCTTGAATGTAGACTTCTTCTGTTTCACATCCTTCAGGCTCTAAAAAAAGCTGATGACGATCTTTGTCAACAAAACGGACAATCTTATCCTCAATAGAAGGACAATAACGTGGTCCTACACCCTTGACAATACCTGAAAACATAGGTGCTCTGTAAAGATTTTTATTAATAATATCATGACTACTTTGATTGGTATAGGTCAGCCAACAAGGGATCTGATCTTTAAGGTAATCTTCATCTTTGGACATAAACGAGAAGTGATTTGCTTTCTTATCTCCGGGCTGAATTTCAGTTTCATCATAATGAATAGAATTAGCCTTAACTCGTGGCGGTGTTCCCGTTTTAAAGCGCCCAATCTCCAGACCTAAATCTCTCAAATTATCTGCTAAAGTTACTGAAGCGAGACTATTATTAGGCCCAGATGAATATTTTAATTCGCCTAAAATGATCTCACCGCGCAAAGCCGTACCAGTTGTCACAATGACAGCCTGAGCGCTGTATTTCTGATTCGTCGCTGTCCTAACACCAATAACTTTACCATCTTCAACCAAAATTTCATCAATCATAGATTGACGTAAGGTTAAGTTTTCCTGTTGTTCAACCGTATGTTTCATGTTGCGAGCATAAAGTGCCTTATCAGCCTGTGCACGTAGAGCACGTACTGCTGGACCCTTACCCGTATTGAGCATTCGCATTTGAATATAGGACTTATCAATATTCTTTCCCATCTCACCGCCAAGAGCATCAATCTCACGAACGACAATCCCCTTAGCAGAACCACCAATTGAAGGATTACAAGGCATAAAAGCCAACATTTCCAAATTAATAGTTGCCAGTAAAGTCTTACAGCCCATACGACTAGTAGCAAGACTGGCTTCCACACCAGCATGACCAGCGCCGATGACAATAACATCATAGTTTTCAGTAAATTCGTGTGTCATTTCTATCTCCCAAACACAAAAATAGCCAAAACCCTCGAAAATTGTAGGTCAAAAGACCAACAATTCTCATGAGCTTTGACCATCATGATTATTGTTATATTTATTTTATCAAATTCATCTTAAAAGTCAATTTCTAAAAAATTGTAATCGTTCTAATAGCAGAGAGTTGCTCCCGTGCTCAAAAAGATAAGCTGTCAAATCTTTCCTTTTTAAAATCTTAAAAAGCAATGCTTTGTCAAGTTGATCAATAATTTCTAAAAATGATTTTTTAGTTATATCATTTAAAGTAAGTAGAAGTTGTGCTTCTTCACGTTTTCGCTCAGCTACTTTTGGTGGATAACCAATACCGAATTCACCATGAAATAACTCATTTAAGGCATATTGCAAATTCAACTCCCCAGCCCAACCAAAATTTAAACCCAGAGAAAGTGAAGCAACATTTCCATTATTGATACGACCAAAGAGAAAGGCATCCTGTGGTGTCTGAATAAAACCAGCTTGTAAACCAGGCAAACTATTACATGCCATCATCATTCCTTGACCAGACGAGCAACCAGAAACCATAAAATCAATAGCCCCAGTTTCAATAAGTAGACTAATCATGATAGCCACTTCAACATAGGAATAATTTTCAGTTTCTTGCGGAAAGACTCCAAAATTGACAATTTCATGCTGATTTCCAGCTGCCTGTTTAACTGCCTCAAAAAGAAGTTGATTGAGGTCTGTCCTTGTACTCGCTTGAATAACACCAATTTTCATTTCAAACTCCTATCAATTAGCAATCTGTTTGTAGGCCCTATTTTTAGTATATTGACAATATTGTCAATTTAGATATACTGACAAATTTTTTCTTCTTGATAGGCATTGTCAATAAGACCACCGCCAAGACATTCATCTCCATCATAGAAAACAACTGCTTGACCAGGTGTGATAGCACGTTGAGGTACATCGAAAATAACTTCTGCTTTGTCACCGTTTACCTTGACAGTTACTTTACTATCTGGTTGACGATAACGAAACTTAGCTGTGCAATTTAGTGTAAACTTATCTGGCATATTTTTTGTAAAATGAACCTGACTAGCTGTCAAGCTGGTTGACATAAGTGCGTCATGATAGAAACCTTGCCCAACGTAGAGAATATTTTGAGACAAATCTTTCCCTACAACAAACCAAGGTGCATTATCTCCACCCTTTTGCCCACCGATTCCCATGCCGCCACGTTGACCAATGGTATAGTACATTAATCCATTATGTTCTCCCATATCACGACCATCAATAGTCATCATACGACCTTTTTGAGCCGGCAAATAGCTACTCAAAAACTCTTTAAAATTCTTTTCACCAATAAAGCATATTCCTGTTGAATCTTTTTTCTTAGCTGTTACCAATCCTGCCTTTTCTGCAATTTCACGAACTCGCGGCTTTTGCAAATGACCTAAAGGAAACATTACCTTTTGCAGCTGTTCTTGTGATAACTGACTTAAAAAATAAGTTTGGTCCTTGTTATTATCTGCTCCGCGCAACATATGGATAGTCCCGTCTGCATCACGTGACACTTGCGCATAATGTCCAGTCGCCACATAATCTGCACCAAGGGTCATGGCATAATCAAGAAAGGCTTTAAATTTAATTTCCTTGTTACACATGACATCTGGATTAGGTGTGCGTCCTGCACGATATTCTGCCAAGAAATACTCGAAGACACGATCCCAATACTCTTTTTCAAAATTGACTGAATAATAAGGAATCCCAATCTGATCTGCTACCGCAGCCACATCTTTGTAATCTTCTGTAGCTGTACAAACGCCAAATTCATCTGTGTCGTCCCAGTTTTTCATGAAGACACCAATCACGTCATAACCTTGTTCTTTTAAAAGCAGAGCCGTTACAGACGAATCAACACCACCACTCATGCCAACAACGACACGTGTTTTTGAATTATCTATCATTGATAATCCTCCCATCAAATGTAAGATACTTGTGCATAAAATCCAACAAAAAAATAGGAAAATACCAAAAAATCAGGATTTTCTATAGTCTTTTTCTGAAGACTTAGCTCAAGCTCAATTATTTTTTAACATAGACTTGAAGGGTCTAGTTATCCAAATATCGATTTGAAGGTCGATTTTGAATGCGCATCAGCGCAAATCATATTATAACATAAAATAAAATACCATAATATGACAAAGCATTGATAAAAATAATATTCTTCATCTTATGAAAATCAAATATCATATATTCATAAGAAAAGCACCCCATCCGTTAGATTTTATGTCTAAAACTTTTGGAGTGCAGATTATAATAAGTGCTTTTCCTAAATTACATGCCCCAAGCTGATAAACCTTGGGCTTTATAAGCATTGATAGCTGAATTAACCTGATCTTGAACTGTTGCAGTTGAACCCCAACCAGGCATTGTTTGAAAGAGACCTGAAGCTCCTGAACCATTAGCTGCAGTGACTTGACCATTTGATTCCCGTGCAATAATATATTCCCAAGTTGACTGAGAAACCCCAGTTGCTGCTGCCATTTGAGCCGCTGCTTCTGAACCAGTTGCACCAGCAGTGTTGCCATTAGCAAGATTACCATTATGATTGACATTAGCTACTTGAGCTGCCTGAGAAGCATAAGCTGTATTATAATTGACATTATCAGTTGGTTCAGTTGCTGCAACCTCTGTTATTGCTTCTGAAGAGGCTGCTTCTGAAGGAGCGGAGGTTAGTTCAGCGGAAGTTGTCTGTTGATCTTGGCTTACTTCTTGAGCTTGTGCAGTGTGAGCAAGAACAGATTCTGATTTTTTAATATGTGCTTCTGTATTAACTGATTCACCTGTAAAAAAGGAGGCAAACCCTACAAAAAAAGGTAAAACCCAAAATTGACTTTTCAGCATTTTTCTGAATTTCGATTTTTTGACTCTACTATACATAAAACTTAATTCCTTTCATTACCTCAATTTCTATAATATCGATTAAATATTACTTTCATTTTATTTTTATATTAAAAATATTACATTGGTATTTAAATTAAATAAAAAATACCCAAAATATTAAAATTTTGAGTATTTTGCACCTATATCTATAAAATTATTTAATACCAACCATTAGCATTCCAGAAAGCTTGAGCAGCAGTCCATGAGCCATAACGACTTGATACATAAGCATCTGCTACACGTTCTTGATTTTCTTCTGACAAATCACCATTCAAGTAAGAATCACTCAATTGATAACGTCCATAATATTGGCCATTTTTAGCATTATAATTACCACCTGATTCTTTTTGAGCAATGAATTCTTTTGCAGCTGCATCAGATGTGCTCAAACCGCTAGTATTAGATGTTGTTTGGTTTTCTTCGGCTGAAGCTGCTACTTCATTTGTTTGGCTGGTCTTGGTCTCAGTTGGTTCCGCTGTCGTTGCTTCGCTTGTTTGACTAGTTTCCACTGGAGCTGAAGTCGTCGCCTTACTCGTTTGACTGGTTTCAACCGATACTGCTGAACTTACTTCATTTGTTTGGTTGGCTTCAGTTGGTACTTCGCTTGTCTGACTGGTTTCAGCTGGTGCTGAAGTTATAACTTCACTTGTTTGGCTTTCTTGTACTGGTTCTGTTGTCGTCACTTCGCTCGCTTGACTAGTTTTGGCAGATGCTGAGGTTTCTGCTTCATTTATCTGACTTTCTTGTACTGACGTTGCATCAGTATCTTCTGTTGCTGCATCTAATTCTAAAATTTGACCAGCATGGATAAGATGAATATTATTAATTTTATTTAACTTAGCAAGTTTATCAACAGTTGTTCCGTGTGTTGAAGCAATCTCTGATAAAGTATCTCCTGATTTCACAGTATAAGTAGTTTCTGCCTGTACCGCCATGGGTAAAATTAAACTAGCTGCTGTTGCAATTCCTGCAAAACTAGCTTTAATTGTTGTTGTTTTGTTTTCTAAAATATTTTTAATAGACATTGGTTACTCCTTTAAACAAATTATATATACATGATACAGTAGTTATATTACTTGCTTTTTAGAGTAGTATTAAAAATATTACAATTAAGTTGTGATTAGAAAAAGTAAATACCTTCTTTTCCTTTTAAGAAAAGTAATTCCTTATTTATCTGAAAAAAATTGACTTCTAATAGAATCGAAGTATTTTCTCATTTTTTTAATAAAAATAAAATAAAACCAAGCAAACAAATACCAACAATAGCTAAGTTGTCTTTATAAGTCCATTTTAATAAACGGTATTTGCTACGTCCTACACCACCTTGATAACCACGCGCTTCCATTGCTGTTGCTAAAGCATCTGCCCTTTTAAAACTAGATGCAAAAAGCGGAATTAAAATAGGAATGATAGATTTAATTTTTTGTATCAAATTTCCTTCACCAAAATCAACACCGCGTGCTCTTTGAGCATTCATAATTCGTGTCGTATCATCCATCAGGGTTGGAACAAATCGTAAACTTAATGATAGCATTAAACCAATTTCATGAACAGGTACTTTTAAGGGTTCTAAAGGTTTTAAAAGTGATTCGACTGCATCTGCTAAACTGAGTGGCGTTGTTGTCAAAGTTAAAAGCGTTGAAAAAATAATGATTAAAACAAAACGCATAAAAATCAAAGCTGCCTGCCCAATACCAGAATCAGTTATTTTGATAATCCATAAATGAAATAAAACATGACCATTCTGTGTAAAAAGAACTTGAAAAAGCGTTGTAAAGAGGATTAAACCAATCATCGGTCTCAATCCCTTTAGAAAAAAACTAATTTTTACGCGTGATAGAAAGACCAGAATCATCGTAAAGACGAACATCAAAAGATTTGTAAGAACATTATTAGCCCAAAAAATGACAATAATGAAAATAAGCATTGATAACAATTTACTTCTCGGATCCAGTCGATGAACGAAAGAATCACCTGGAATATATCGCCCAAGGATAAGATTAGCCATTCTTAATCGCCTCCACAAATTCCTCTAAAGTAATAGGTAAAGCATCAAAAGTCATTCCTCTTTCTCGCAAATGAGCGGCAAATTGGGTAATTTTAGGAACTCCCAACTGTTTACTTTCCAGAAATTCAATTTCCTGAAAAACTGATTTTGGACTACCAGATAGAACAATTCGTCCCTTTTCTAAGACATAAACCCAATCTGCATAATTAGAAACATCATCCATCAAATGAGTGACTAAAACAATAGTCATTCCCCCTTGATGAAGCTCCTTAAACAAGGTCATTAGTTCACGCCGTCCTTTAGGATCAAGTCCAGCAGTTGGTTCATCCAAAACGAGAATACTAGGCTCCATTGCTAATATACCAGCAATAGCTACCCGACGCATTTGCCCACCAGATAATTCAAAGGGATTTTTTTCAAATAGCTCCTCAGAAATACCTACCATAGCTAGTTTTTCTCGTGCTAATTTTTCTGCTTCTTCTTTTGAAATACCAAAATTTTGTGGACCAAAAGCAACATCTTTTAAAACTGTTTCATCAAAAAGTTGACTTTCTGGAAATTGAAAGACTAAACCAACTTTTTTACGAATATTTTTAATATCTTTATTTTTAGAGTCTGACCTAATAGCAACATCATCAACAAGGACTGTTCCTTCAGTTGGTGTATTCAGTCCATTTAACAATTGCATAATTGTTGATTTGCCACTACCCGTATGGCCAATAAAAGCTGTAAAACTGCCATCTTTAATCTCCAAACTAACGTTAAAAAGGGCACGACCTTCAAAAGGTGTTCCCGCTTGATAAGTGTAACTTACTTCTTGGAGATTAATGCCCATAACTTATCTTCCAGTTCCTTTTCTAGTAAATAACGATTATCAAATGTAAAGCCAATTTGTCGCAATACCTTTATAATAGTTGAGGTAAAAGGGATGTCTAACCCTAGATCTAAAAGTTCATCTCCTCGCGAAAAGAGCTCTCTTGGACTTGAGCTAGATTCAATTTGTCCGTTTTTCATCACCAAAACACGATCACTAAGTGTTACCTCATCCAAATCATGTGTAATTGAAATGACTGTCATACCATATTGTTCACGAATTTTTTGAATCGTTCCAATTAACTCTAAACGACCTTCTGGATCTAACATACTAGTGGCCTCATCTAAAATGATAATGCTGGGACGCATAGCCACTGCACCCGCAATAGCCACCCTTTGCTTTTGACCCCCTGATAATCTAGCTGGTTCTCGTGTTTTGAAATCAGACATATCAACAAGATTCAAGACTTCTACAACGCGTTCTCTCATCTCTTTTAAAGGAATTCCTTTATTTTCAAGACCAAAAGCAATATCATCTTCTACAGTTGCCCCAACAAATTGATTGTCAGGATTTTGAAAAACCATACTAATTTTATGGCGAATATCCCAAACATTGTCCTCTGATAGTTTGTGACCTTCTATCAAAATTTGTCCTGATTCAGCTTCTAAGAGTCCGTCAATTAAGCGTACTGTTGTTGATTTACCACTACCATTATGGCCAATAATTGATAACCATTCTCCATGTTTCACGTGAAACGAAATATTATTTAAGGTTGGTTTTTCCTGATTTTCATCATAGCGAAAAGTAACATTTTTTAACTCAATTATTTTATCTGTCATTTTTTATTTAAAAGTATCCTTAAAAAGAAAGCTGGCTCCTTTGAAGTAATCATAACCTGAATAAAGCGTAAAGAAGAGAGCTATGTAAAGCAGAATAGTTCCTACAAATTCAAAATGGCAAAGCAATAAGATAATTGAAAACATTTGAGTAGCTGTTTTAATTTTTCCTGGCATAGCAGCAGCCAAAACTTCACCACCTGTTTCAACTAAAAGTAAACGTAATCCTGTTACAGCTAATTCACGACAAATAATGATAGCAGAAATCCAAGCTGGCGCTAAGTTAAGACCAACAAGTATGATAAAAGCACTCATGACTAACATTTTATCAGCAAGCGGATCTGCGAATTTACCAAAATTAGTAACAACTTTCCACTTACGTGCTAAGTAACCATCCAAATAGTCAGTTAAGCTTGCCACAGCAAAAATAATGGCTGCAATAATATGCCAAGTGACACTACTAGTCACAGAAGTTAAAAGCAAGAAGACTGGAATTAATAAAATTCTGATTAACGTTAATAAATTAGGGATATTTTCCTTCTTAGCCATTCAAAACTCCTTTATTGGACTGTCAAATTAATATTAGTCAAACCAGCATTAACAAGGTTTGTAGTATCCACTTTTTGACCATTGATCGTAATTTCAACACCGCTAGGTGATCCGACCGTCAGCATAGATGTTGTTGAACCTTCTGCTAAAGTAACAGTATAAGTTTTATCTGTTGCTGTTAGAGTTGTTCCAGATTCTCCATCAGCAGTGTTAGTTGCTGAAACCCAACTTTCCTCATCCCCTGTCAAAGTAAAGGTAACCTCTACTTTTCCATTAGTATTACTTAAGGTGATATTATTTCCACCATCAGCAAAGTCTGTTGTTATGCTGGTCTGACTTTGTGTCGTTGAATTGGCATCATTTTTAGTATCCTTAGATTTTTTCGTAGAGGTACTTAATTCGGTCTTATTTGAATCAGTTTGCAGCTGATTATAAACCACATATCCAACATAACTGATAATAGTTAAAGCAAGTAAAATTAGCAGAATTAAAGCCCATGGAAATTTCTTTTTCGGTTCTTCATCATAATCATATTTACTAAGTCGAGATGGTATTTTTTCTATTTTTTTACTTGCCTCCTCTGATTCAACCTTAAAATCTTCTATTTGGGGAGTCTCTTCTGTAATATTTTGAGTAACATCCAAACTATCAATAGCTAACTCTTGAGGTTCTTCAATTGATTTTTCTTCATTTTTCTTTTCTATATTGCTATCTGAAGAAGCAGCCAATTCTGTAGAAGAAGGTAGGATAAGTTCATCGCTCATTTCCTGATTGCGATAACCATGAATAATAGAAACCGGATCTAAGCCAACAGCATGAGCATATTTTTCTAAATACTCATTTGTTTTGCCTTCTGGTAATAATTTAAGTTGATCTAACTCCATTGCCAGTATATAGTGAGGAGCAATTCCAGTTTTATCTACAACATCATCAAAACTCAATTTTTTTTCAATACGAGCATCACGTAGAGTATCACCTATCTTGTTCATATTTACCTTACCTCAGTTCCTTTATCTATACTAATCTTGTTTATTATAACAAATTTTAAATAGATTTTCTGTTTATTTTGGAAATAATGTAAAATCGGTTAGCTGCATTTCCTTTGTTATTTTTTCTCCAAATTCCAATACATCTTTTATTTCTATATTTTGCAAAACAGTAGGAAAATCAAAATAAGTTTCTTCTCCCCATAAATTATCTATAAATTGACTAGAAAGAGCCTCAAGTGAATCTAAACTCCGAATAAAATCACCATATAGCTCTTTTTTTACTGTTTGTAAATGTGAGGCAGAAAGATTGGTATCTGTCTTAAACTTCTTAATTGTTTGCCCAATCTTGTTAGACATTGCTATTGGCTCTTTAGTGTCAAGCAAAATGACAACAAATTGATAAGAAGTTGACACTTCAATTTTTAATTCAAAAGAATCATCAATTTTTCTATCTTCATACCATTGCTGATAGTGCTCTGATGTCCAACCAAACAAAAGTAAAAAAAAGAGCTTTAAAAGTAATCTTTCCTTTATCAAAGATTTCGGTTTTTTCTTAATAAAATTAAAGCGAAAGCCTACTGCTAACTTTGAAATAGAAATATCCATTTGCATTGAACTCGTTGGAGTTATTGGTAGTAACTTTAAAGGAGAACGTTTGATTTCAAATTTGGGCCTGTCTGGTAACTGCCTTTGAGTAGTAACAATATCTTTATAAACCCTTTTAACATCAAAATCTCCTGCCACTAAAAGAGTTAAATTTTCAGGTTGATAAAAATAATGAAAATTTTCCTCTAAGTTATTTTTTGTTAATTTATCAATACTATCTCTATTCCCAGTAATATCTTCTGCTAAAGAGGTTTGAGGATAAAGTTTAGATAAAATAACTTGGTAAAGATAATCATCAGAATCATCTTGATACATATTAAATTCTTGAGTTATGATTTTCTTTTCTTTTTCAATTGACATATCTGTAAAGTTTATTTGACTGGTAAACTCCTGTAATAAATCTAAATTTTTCTTGATATTATCAGATGTTGAAAAGTAATAAATTGTTTTATTAAAAGTTGTGTAAGCATTGCTTTCTGCACCTAATTTTGTAAATTCATAAGCAGCATCTTTTTGTTTATTCATTTCAAATAACTGATGTTCTAAAAGGTGAGCAATACCTGTTAAATAAGATTTCTTTTTACCATTAACTGTAAAGTTTGTGTCAATTGATCCAAAGCGACTGCTCATTACAGCAAGTGTTTCCTTAAATGATTCTTTAGGTATCAAAAAAACAGTCATACCATTTTCTAGTTGATTATAGTAAAATTCCTCATTAATAGTTGGAAATTTTCGTCTCTTTAATCTTGTTGCTGCCAAACTACTCTCCTTCTAAAAAATAAATAGACTGTAACTTAATGAGATTAGCTGCTTTGACAATATCGTCTTTACTAACTTTGTCAATTCTGTCAATCCATTCTTTCAGCTCTAAACATTTATCTCCAAAAACACAATGATTATAATGCATTTCAATTCTATTTTTGGGGTTGTCCTCAAATAATTGCATATTGTTTATTAACATCTTTTTTGTTTGAGCTAATAAATGGCTTGAAAACCGGCCTAATTTTAAATCATTGAATTGCTTTGTTATCAACTGAAATGCCTGTTGTCTTTTGTTACTGTCAAGACCTGTGTAAACTTGAAGTAAACCTGTGTAAATATCAAAATAACTTCCAATATTATAAGCCAATCTTCTTTTTTCTCGAACTTCAGTAAATAATTTAGAATGAGGAAAAACTCCTAAAAGACCATTAAAAACAAGTAGGGCATAGTAATTATGATCTCCATAAGCTATAGGAAAATGATAGCCTAGTTGTAAAAGAGACTGTTGGTTTTCTTGCTGTTCAACTTTTTCCTGAACAATCTTCGAATATTCTTGTTGGTAATCAAAGATCAATGTTTTTTGGCGATCTTCTAAGGGAAATTCTTCAATAGATTGTAAAACTTGATATTCATCGAAATCCCCCAAAACAAAGATATCAATCTGATCTTCTTTTAACATTTTTTGAAATTCTTGGTACGTTGTATAGGAATTTTCAGCACTTACTAACTCTGCAGTAGCATATTTTGAATATTTTAGAACTTCATCTTTAAAAAAGAGTTTTTGTAACTCTAAGTGACTATAATAAAAAGAATCCTCTTTGTCAGATTGTAAATATCTCATTAAATTTTCTTTTTCAAGATCAAAACTTTTACTTTGATAATGCTCTACTGAAATGAGAGGTTTAAAAAGTGCCGCTCTTAAGAAATGGATAATTTCTCCTAAGATTGACTTTCCTTCCAAAATAAATTTATCAGATACAAAAGAAATGTCTATATCAACAATATGAACCTTTCCTTTTTTTGATATACAGGTCGAAAACTGAGCACCATATAAATTGGCCAACTTTTCTCTAAAAGTTTGAGATGTTGGATAAACATTATTAGCAGTTGCCAACATCTGAGCAACTAAAACACGACGAGCAAGTGTTTTACTATCTAATTCACCAGAAAAACGAAAGGTAATGTGATTCGTCTTAAATTGACTTGTTTTAAGCAAGTGTAACTGCACATCTTGGGCTAATTTCATAGGTCTTCCTTTAATTGGTTATTCCGTTCAATTATATCATTTTATGCTATAATTATCCTAAGAGAAAGTTGAGGAATTATGGAATATAAACTCTTTAATGACTACATTACATTACAAGCTCTTTTAAAAAATTTGGGAGTTATTCCAAGTGGAGGAGCCATAAAATCTTATTTGGCCAATACGGAGGTCTTATTTAATGGTCAACCTGAAACGCGTCGTGGCAAAAAACTTCGTCTAGGAGACCAAATTAGTATTCCAAATTTAGATATCATTATTACTATTATTGAACCTTCTTCAAAAGAAAGGGAAGACTACTTAAAAAATCTGGCTGAAAAAGAACAAGTGGTAGCTTTTGTTAAAAAACTCAACAAAAAGAAGAAACAACAAAGCAAACAGAAAACAAGTACCAAACCTAAAAAAACTATTAAATTTCCTGGCACTTAATTATGTGGATAGAAAAAATTAATTTAAAACATTATCGCAATTATACAGCCATTGAATCTGAATTTTCCCAAAGTCTTAATGTTTTTGTGGGACAAAATGCTCAAGGAAAAACCAATTTCCTAGAGGCTATTTATTTTTTATCTTTAACCCGCAGTCATCGAACACGATCTGACAAAGAACTTATTCAATTTGGTCAAAAAGAATTAAATGTTTCTGGCCTTCTTAATCGTGTCAATGGCAAAATTCCTCTGGAAATCAACTTATCTAATAAAGGCCGAACAACAAAAATAAATTATCTCAAACAACCTAAACTTTCAGACTATATTGGAACAATGACTGTTGTTCTCTTTGCTCCAGAAGATCTTCAACTAATAAAAGGCTCCCCAAGTCTCAGAAGAAAGTTTATTGACATTGATTTAGGACAAATCAAGCCTATTTACTTATCTGATTTATCAAATTATAATCATGTTCTTAAACAACGAAATGCCTATTTAAAATCAGAGAAGAAGGTTGATACTGATTTTCTTTTCGTTCTAGATGAACAATTGGTAGATTATGGTAGTAAGGTTATTGAGCATCGCCTTGATTTTATTCAAAATTTAACTAAAGAAGCTGATAAATATCATTTCTCTATTTCAAATCAACAGGAACATTTAAAAATTTCCTACCTTTCTTCTGTTAAATTTGATCATAAAAAAAATATTCGTGATAACTTTTTAAACCTGCTACAAAAAAATCGGCAGGGTGATATTTTCAAAAAGAACACCAGTGTTGGTCCGCACCGCGATGATTTAGCCTTTTTCATCAATCAAATGAACGCTAACTTTGGTAGTCAAGGACAACATCGCAGCCTTATTTTATCTTTAAAGCTGGCTGAGATTGAACTTATAAAAACAGTCACTGGGGATTATCCTATTCTCTTGTTAGATGATGTCATGAGTGAACTTGATAATTATAGACAAATCAAACTTTTAGAAGGCATCAAAGATAATATTCAGACCTTTATAACAACAACTAGCCTTGAACATCTTCAACAACTCCCTAAGAAACTAAAGTTATTTACTATCAACCAAGGAAAAGTGCTATCAGAATAATTGTAAAACTACTGTCAACGTCTTTTACTCTATAGTAAAAGATTTTGTCAATCAATATCTCTTAAGACTTTTAAATAAGCTATCTCTGAATAAACATATTGTAAATGTATTCTTTACAGTAAAAAAACTAAAACAAAATTGTTTTAGTTTTTTTACTTAAAATCATTGTACAGAATAATTTGGAGCTTCATTAGTTATTTGAACATCGTGAGGGTGACTTTCAATCAAACCAGCACCTGACATTTCAATAAATTGAGCATTTTCATGAAGTTCTTTAAGATTAGCTGCACCAACATAACCCATACCAGAGCGAATGCCACCAAGCATTTGAAAAACAATATCAGCTGCAGCTCCCTTATAAGCTACACGCCCTTCAATACCTTCTGGAACAAGTTTATTAGCTTCATTAACAGACCCTTGGAAGTAGCGATCGCTTGATCCTTTCTTCATAGCTGCAATTGATCCCATACCACGATAAGTTTTAAATTTACGACCTTGAAAGATTTCTGTTTCACCTGGAGCTTCATCAGTACCAGCGAACATTGAACCAAGCATCACAGCATTTCCACCTGCAGCAAGGGCTTTAACAATATCACCTGAATACTTGATACCACCATCAGCAATGATCGTTCGTCCATATTCACGCGCAATACTAGCTGCATCATAAATAGCTGTAATTTGAGGAACACCAACACCAGCAACTACACGTGTTGTACAAATTGAACCAGGCCCAATACCCACCTTAACGACATCAACACCTGCTTCATAAAGGGCACGTGCTCCTTCAGCAGTCGCAATATTGCCAGCAATCAAGGTACGATCTGGAAAATGAGCTCTAATTTCAGCAATCTTACGAAGTACACCTGCAGAATGTCCATGAGCGGTATCAATAACGATAGCATCTGCTCCAGCTTCAAAGAGAGCTTCAGCACGTTCAAAAGTATCTGATGTGACACCAACCGCACCAGCAACTAGAAGGCGGCCAAATTCATCTTTTGCTGCATTTGGAAATTCAATAACTTTTTCGATATCTTTGATAGTAATGAGACCAGATAAACGACCTTTTTCATCAATCAAAGGTAATTTTTCAATACGGTGCTCATGTAAGATACGTTCAGCTGTTTCAAGATCTGTTCCCACAGGAGCTGTGACCAACTTTTCACTAGTCATATGTTCTGAAATAGGGGTTTCATAGTCAGAAATAAAACGCATATCACGATTGGTAATAATTCCAATTAACTTACGATTATCAAGGGTTTCAACGACCGGAACACCACTAATACGATAACGCTGCATCAATTCTTCGGCTTCAGACACCTTATGCTCTGGTGTCAAAAAGAAAGGATCAATAATAACACCATTTTCTGAGCGTTTTACTTTTCGAACTTCTTCAGCTTGTTCTTTGATTGACATATTTTTATGAACAACACCAAGACCGCCTGCACGCGCAATAGCAATAGCCATCTTACTATCAGTAACAGTATCCATAGCTGCAGTAATAATTGGAATATTCAATGTCAAATTTTTCGCTAATTTTGTTTGCATATTGACTTCGTTTGGAAGAACATGGCTTTCAGCCGGAATAAGCAATACATCATCAAAAGTATAACCTTTTTTCAAAAATTTAGTGTCCCAATTTGACATTAAAATAATCCTCTTTTCTATACATTTTGCCTACTGGCCTTTTTATTGTTACTATAATAACACGCTAAAATCATTTGTCAATGAATTCTAGAAAATTTCAAAAAAGAACAGAAGTTAATTAACATTAGTCTTCTGTTCTCCCCCAAATGGTCTATTCTAAAAATAATTAATTCCCATAGCCCTTTTAACTCCACTTAAGGTTTCTGAAGCTGTTTCGCGTGCTGTTTCACTACCTTTTTTTAAAATATCAAAAACTTGATCCATATTTTTTTCATACTCCAGACGGCGTCTACGTATTGGTGTTAATTCTCGTTCAAGAATATCTAAAAGATAATGTTTGGTCTTAACATCTCCAAGTCCACCACTTTGATAATGTTCTTTCATAGCTGCAATATCCGTTTGGTCTTCTTTACGTCCAAAAATATCAAGATAGTGAAAAACCATATTTCCTTCAATTTGGCCTGGATCTTCAACACGAATATGATTTGGATCTGTGTACATGCTCATCACTTTCTTACGAACGGTATCAGCGTCATCAGAAAGAAAAATACCATTACCAAGTGATTTCGACATCTTTGCATTACCATCTAAACCTGGTAAACGACCAGCTGCCTCATTTTTAGGATAAATACCTTCTGGTTCTACTAAACAATTTGTTTTATAAGTATGATTAAAGCTACGCACAATTTCACGCGTTTGTTCAATCATGGGTTTTTGGTCATTGCCAACAGGTACATAATTTGCTTTAAAAGCTGTAATATCAGCCGCTTGAGAAATAGGATAAACTAAAAATCCCGTTGGAATAGATTCGCCAAATCCTTTTTGAGCAATTTCAGTTTTAACAGTTGGATTGCGTTCCAAACGAGCCAATGATACTAAGTTCATATAATACATGGTCAATTCAGCTAATTCCGGAATTTGACTTTGGATAAAAATAGTGACCTTTTCAGGGTCAAGACCTACTGACAAATAATCAAGAGCAACATTTGCAATAGAATCTTTAATAATTTCTGATTCTTTAGCATGATCTGTGAGAGCTTGTTGATCTGCTAAAAAAACAAACATTTCATATTTATTTTCATTTTGTAAAAGGACACGATTTTTAAGACTACCAACATAATGACCCAAATGTAATTTTCCTGTTGGTCGATCTCCTGTTAAAATAGTAGGTTTTGACATATTTGTTCTCTCCTAGAAATACGATTACTTCATTATAACACAATTCTTAACATCAAACAGAACAAACAAAATTAATAAGTTTGAGATAAGCATACATATTGTCCTGCAACCACTTACAAATACCTACATCTTTTTTTTAAAATTACATAAGCACAATTAACTATGCTAAGTAGAATTCTCTTGGTCTCTTTGTCAAACAATACGATAACGTCAGCAGTACCAGTATCCTAAAAACATGTCAATTTCTAATCAACTTTTGAAGGATGAACTAATCTTAACTAAGTGGATAATTTTTAACTGACCTTTGAAATAAGATAGTAAAAAATAATCATGTTTAAGTTCTGTTCTTATCCTATAGATAACTTAGGTAACTGTTTGAAAAATCAAGGGTTTTCTTGTAAAATGAAAGAGTATTAAAAGATGAGGTGGAAAATTGCTAACTGTATCAGATATTTCGCTGCGTTTCAGTGATCGTAAACTTTTTGATAATGTTAATATTAAATTTACAGCGGGAAATACTTATGGGTTGATTGGTGCTAATGGTGCTGGAAAATCAACTTTCTTAAAAATCCTATCAGGTGATATTGAACCTACCACAGGCCATGTTTCTCTTGGTCCAGAGGAACGCTTATCTATTTTACGTCAAAATCATTTTGATTACGAAGAAGAACGCGCTATTGATGTTGTTATTATGGGCAATCAAGATCTCTATAACATCATGAAAGAAAAAGATGCTATCTATATGAAACCTGATTTTTCAGATGAGGATGGTGTTCGCGCCGCTGAACTTGAAGGTCAGTTTGCGGAATTAAATGGCTGGGAAGCTGAAAGTGAAGCTTCTCAGCTCTTACAAAATTTGAATATTCCTGAAGAACTTCACTATCAAAACATGAGTGAGCTCACTAACGGTGATAAAGTTAAAGTGTTACTTGCTAAAGCACTTTTTGGTAAACCAGATGTTCTTTTACTAGATGAACCTACCAATGGTTTAGATATCCAATCTATCAATTGGTTAGAGGATTTCTTAATAGACTTTGAAAATACTGTTATTGTAGTCTCTCACGACCGCCATTTTCTCAATAAAGTCTGCACTCATATGGCTGATCTAGATTTTGGAAAAATTAAACTCTATGTGGGTAATTATGATTTTTGGAAAGAATCTTCTGAACTAGCAGCAAAACTTCAAGCTGACCGTAATGCTAAAGCAGAAGAAAAAATCAAAGAATTACAAGAATTTGTTGCCCGCTTTTCAGCCAATGCTTCTAAATCAAAACAAGCAACTTCTCGTAAAAAAATGCTTGATAAAATTGAGTTAGAAGAAATTGTACCTTCAAGCCGTAAGTATCCCTTTATTAAGTTTCAAGCGGAACGTGAAATTGGAAATGATCTTTTATCAGTAGAAAACCTTTCAGTTAAAATTGATGGTGAAAGCATTCTTGACAATATCAGTTTTACTTTAAATCCTGGAGATAAAACTGCTATTATTGCCCAAAATGATATTCAGTCAACAGCTCTTATTCGTGCACTTATGGGAGATATTGACTATGAAGGTACCATTAAATGGGGTGTTACAACAAGTCAATCCTATCTTCCTAAAGACAATACAAATGATTTTGCGAGTGGAGAATCTATTCTTGAATGGATCCGTCAGTTTGCAAACAAAGAAGATGATGATAATACTTTTCTTCGTGGGTTCTTGGGTCGTATGCTTTTTTCTGGTGATGAAGTTAACAAGTCTGTCAGTGTCCTATCAGGTGGCGAAAAAGTGCGTGTGATGTTAGCTAAACTTATGCTCCTCAAGTCCAATGTACTGGTACTCGACGATCCAACTAATCACTTAGACTTAGAGTCTATCTCAAGCTTAAATGATGGGCTTAAAGATTTCAAAGAATCTATTATTTTTGCTAGCCATGATCATGAATTTATCCAAACATTAGCAAATCATATTTTGGTTATCTCTAAAAATGGTGTCATTGATCGTATTGATGAGACTTATGATGAATTTCTTGAAAATGAAGAAGTTCAGGCTAAAGTAGCACAACTCTGGCAATAAAAAGCGGAAACGCTTTTTATTTTTACATTTTAAATTGCTATGAAAATTTTTATAAAAAAACACCAACAAAGTATTCTTTACTATAGTCTTAGTTTTCTGCTACCAAGTTTTATAATGTTTCTCGTTCTATTCTCCAAAAATATTTATTGGGGGAGTAGCACAACTATTTTAGCTAGTGATGGTTTTCATCAATATGTGATTTTTGATGCTCTTTTTCGTAATATTCTCCATGGAACGGATAGTTTGTTTTACTCTTTTAAGGCTGGGCTTGGTTTTAATATTTTTGCTCTGACAAGTTATTACTTGGGAAGTTTTTTAACACCTTTTACTTACTTTTTTAATGTAAAAAATATGGCAGATGCTTTTTATCTCTTCACTTTAATCAAATTTGGTCTAATAGGTTTATCTGCTTTTTACAGTCTTGGGCAAATTTATACTAAAATCTCTAAATCACTCGTTTTGATGCTGTCAACATCTTATACTTTAATGAGCTTTACTAGCAGTCAGTTAGAATTAAACAATTGGTTAGATGTTTTTATCCTGCTACCACTTATTATGCTTGGTTTACAGCGTTTAGTAGAAAAAAGGGGGATTTTTCTTTATTTTCTAACTCTTACTTGTTTATTTATTCAAAATTACTATTTTGGTTTCATGACAGCTATTTTCTTAACTCTTTGGTTTTTTACGCAAGTCTCGTGGGATATTAGAAACAGAATGAAACGATTAAGTGATTTTGTGCTCGTATCAATCTTTGCAACGCTGACAAGTGCTTTTATGCTGCTTCCAACATTTCTTGATTTAAAGAGCCATGGTGAAGTATTAACAGAACAAATTAGTCTATTTTCATCAGACATTTGGTATTTCGATTTTTTTGCTAAAAGTCTTCTTGGTAGTTATGATACGACAAAATATGGCTCTATTCCAACGATTTATATCGGTTTACTTCCCTTGATTTTTGCCATTACTTTTTTCTTTGTTAAATCTATAAAATGGCAAGTTAAAGTAGCTTATTTTCTTTTATTGGTTATTATTATTGCAAGTTTTATCTTTCAACCACTTGATTTATTTTGGCAAGGAATGCATTCACCTAATATGTTTTTGCATCGTTATTCTTGGGCTTTCTCCTTAGTTATTGTCATAATGGCAGCTGAAACGTTAACTCGGATAAAGGATATAAAATTGAAAAATTTTTATCCAGCCTTTACCTTCTTGGGAGTAGGATTTTTAGCAACTTTTTTATTCAAGGACTATTATAATTATCTGACACAAGTTAATTTTATATTAACAACTATCTTTTTAGTTAGTTATTTTATTATTCTTTTTACTTTTTTTAATCAATTAGTTTCTTATAAAGTTATTATTTCCTTTACACTTATCTTTACAAGTTTTGAAATAGCTTTAAATACTTTTTATCAAATTGAAGGTATTCAAACTGACTGGAATTTCCCTTCAAGAGAGGTTTATGAAGATAATGTAAAGGAAATTGACAACTATGTTAAGAAAACTAAAAAAGATAACTTAGAATTTTTTCGAACAGAAAAACAAATTCCCCAAACTTACAATGATGGTATGAAATTTAATTATAATAGCATTTCTCAGTTCTCATCTGTCAAAAATAACTTATCAGCACAATTATTGAATTCTCTAGGCTACTATTCACAAGGAAATCATTCTACCATTAGTTATCCTAATAATACTATTTTGATGGATAGTCTTTTTTCAATTAAATACAATATTAGTAATCAAAATCCTCATAAATTTGGATTCCATTTAAAACAAAAAAACAATAAGCTGCAACTTTACAAAAACTTCTATTCTCTTCCTTTAGCACTTATGTCGAATCATATTTACAAAGATGTCAAGTTTGATTCTTATCCCCTTGATAATCAACAAAAATTTGTTAATGAATTGACAGATCTAAATCTTACACTTTTCAAAGAAATCCCTATTATTTCAAGTGTCGGAATGCAAGTTTTAGACAATCGTGTTACCATTAATGATTCAAAAGGAAATAAGGCACAAGTTTACTATACTGTAAAGTGTCCTGCAAATAGTCAACTTTATATCAGCCTTCCTAACTTGACAGTTAATAATAAAGACGAAAATGTCTTTATAACAACTAACAAGCACACAAGTTCTTATATCATAAACGAAAGTTATTATCTTTTTAATTTAGGAAATTATAAAAAAACTCAAACATTAATATTTAAGCTTAGTTTTCCAAAAAATAAAACGGTTAGTTATGATTTACCACATATTTATGCTCTCAATTTAAATGCCTATCAAAAAAGTATAAAGCAATTAAAAAGTCAAACTGTTAAAACAACAACTAAGAAAAATAAAATTTTTACTACCTATGTTGCCAAAAAGAGAACTTCTTTGATTTACACTTTACCATATGATAAAGGTTGGTTTGCTAAACAAAATGGAAAAGCAATTAAAATATCTAAAGCACAAAATGGACTAATGAAAATTGATGTTTCTAAAGGTAGTGGGAAGATTATAATGACTTTTGTGCCCCAAGGACTATATCAAGGAATTCTTCTTACCTGTCTAGGTATCTTTCTCTTTGTATTTTACCAACTTTATTACAAAAAATTTAATTTAAAATAATTGATCAGAATATAAATAAGACCTCTCATACTTTATAAAACAGTCAATTTTACAAAAAGAGGAAACAATAGAACTCTTAGAAGTATTGATGTATCAGTATTTCTAGGAGTTTTTTATCTTGAAAAGAAAAAAGATTGAAGAAAAGATCCAATGGATCTTTTCTTCAATCTAAAATCCCATATTATTACGAGATTAGTGTCTTATCACTCCGGCAGTAGGACTCGAACCTACGACATCATGATTAACAGTCATGCGCTACTACCAACTGAGCTATGCCGGAATATATAGTCCGTACGGGATTCGAACCCGTGTTACCGCCGTGAAAAGGCGGTGTCTTAACCCCTTGACCAACGGACCATAGATGTCTCATCAACACTCTTATTATTATAACAAATATCTTTTATTTGTCTAGCTTTTTTTCAAAAAATTATAATAATATTTGTCTGCTTTTTTAAATAAATTTCAATTTATCCTCCTTCGAAAGCAGAAGGGTAGAAGTAAGATATTTCTATAACATAATGGGTAATAAACATCTTATTTACTTTTTATACTTTTAGTGGGAAACTCTAGCATGTCAGACTAACTTGTCTTTTAGTTATACTTTTATTTATAACAGGACATAATAAAAGTAACTCAAGGTTCTTTAAAATAGGATTGACAGTCATCTATGAATTTTGTTAGAATAATAGAGTTATGAGGTCTCATAGCTCAGCTGGATAGAGCATTCGCCTTCTAAGCGAACGGTCGCAGGTTCGAATCCTGCTGGGATCAAAGAAGTCTTTTAGTCTCATCTAAAGGGCTTCTTCTTTATTTAAAAAATAAATTAAGGCTAACATAGGCAAAAGTAAAAAATATAAACTACTTTTGATTAAATAACGGCACATAACAGTTGATAGTAAAACGCCTATCATAAACATAATAATAGCCATAAAAATATAAAAAGCCTGCTTTCTAATCTGCTCATTTTTTTCTACACTACCCTTAAGAAAAAGATAAGCAGCATTTTTTATATTTCCAGTCATCATAGTATTAGTATAAGGATAACCTCTGACTCTTTTGAAGGTTGCTAATTGAATAGAAGCGAAAAAGGCTAATCCCGCAATCGTAAAAATAGAGGGTAAAATCGGACTAAAAATAGCTATAACAGATAATAAAATAAATAATACATAAGTACTTGATTTATGCCACCTTAAATTTTTAGGTGTAATCCACTTTCTAAGAAAATAGTAGAAAAATTGTCCTAAAATAAAGAAAATAATCGGAATAAAAAAACTAAAAGCTTCTTTAAAATGACCATCTGCAAATTTCATCATCATATACAGAAGATTTCCGGTTTGCATGCTAGCAAAGCGCCCGCCTTGTGTAATAAATGTATAAGCATCAATAAAACCACTCATAAAAGTTAGAAGCATAGCTACTCTTAAACCTTCAAAATTTTGATAATCTTTTGTCATAATTTCCCCTTTTGTTTCACGTGAAACTTTTTAAAGATATTTATTAGTTTCACAAGCAAATAAGCGATTTATCTCATATTTATGAGTCTTAATACTTAATAAATGTTGAATCCAATCATCAATTTAAAATATCATAGTAAAGACCAATCAATAGCTCTTTTATAACCAATTGCTAGTCAATTACTAAACGGCGTAATCAAAAATCAGCCTCTTAAAAATCATTTTAACATGATTTTTTCACTTTAGGGTAATTCACAATTAATATCAGCTTTTATAAACTTTTCTAAACCATAATACTAATGCTGTTTGAAAAGTTTGATAATTTCAGAATGATCCTTTTTCCCTTATTTATGGTAAGGACTTCCCTCTTGAATCATAAAGGCTCGATAAATTTGTTCTACAAAAACAAGACGCATTAACTGATGAGGAAGAGTTAATAACCCAAAGCTCATTAATATAGAAGCTCTTTTTTTAACTTCCTGTGATAATCCTAAACTCCCTCCAATAACGAAGGTCAAATCAGAATATCCCTTCAACATTGTAGCAGATAAAAGTTGGCTAAATTTCTCAGAAGAAAATTGCTTCCCTTCTATTGCTAAAACAATAACAAACTCACGATTAGAAATCTTATTAAGAATTCGCTGACCCTCTTTTTCAAGAATATAAGTATTTTGAGCTTGACTAGCATTATTTGGAATTTTCTCATCAGGTAATTCTTCCAGTTCAAATTTAGTAAAACGCTTTAGACGTTTACAATATTCAGCAATACCATCTTTCAGATATTTTTCCTTTAATTTACCAACTGTGATTAATTTGACTTTCATATAATTTATTATAACATCTTTTTTAATATACTTTTCCACAGTTTTTTAAATCATAAATTTTTCTAAAAAATACTTCTTTGTAAATAGCAATCAACATTTTCTGAAAGTTTTCCACAACTTGTGGATTCTTTCTTTTTTAATTATTTTAAGGTATAATTAAGTCAAATTACTTAGACTAGTCATTATAAATTTTGGAGGCTTTAAAGTGAATAATACGAAATCTCACCCTTTTTTAAAATGGTTTATACCTTTTTTAGTTATTTTTTTAACTTTTATTTTAGGGGTCATATCAACACTTACCTTTAATTGGATAACTGGTAACAAATCGTTTTCTAACAATGGAAAAACAACTGTTAGTAATGTCATTTATGATACCAAATCTAACACTACCAAGGCTGTTAAAAATGTCAAAAATACAGTTGTATCTGTCATCAATTATCAAAAAACAGATAATAGTTATTACAATTATGACAGCGGTTCTCAAGAAAAAAATAAATCAGAGGATGGTCTAGGAGTCTACGGTGAAGGTTCTGGTGTTATCTACAAAAAAGATGGCGATAGTGCTTATTTAGTCACAAACAATCATGTCGTTAAAGATGCAGAAAAGTTAGAAATCATGATGGCTAATGGTAAAAAAGTTGTCGGTAAATTAGTAGGTTCTGATACTTATTCTGATCTGGCTGTTATTAAAATTTCTTCTAAGTATGTTACGACAGTTGCTGAATTTGCTAATTCGGATAAAATAAAAGTTGGAGAACCAGCAATCGCTATTGGTAGCCCTTTAGGCAGTGATTATGCTAATTCTGTAACAGAAGGAATTGTTTCAAGTCTCAGTCGTACAGTAACTTCACAAAATGAAAATGGCGAAACAATTTCAACTAATGCTATTCAAACAGACGCAGCTATTAACCCTGGTAATTCTGGTGGCGCTTTAATTAATATCAAAGGACAAGTTATTGGTATCAATTCAAGTAAAATTGCATCAAGTAATAACTCAAATAGTGGCGTTGCTGTTGAAGGAATGGGCTTTGCAATTCCTTCAAACGATGTTGTCTCTATTATTAATCAATTAGAAGAAAATGGTGAAGTTGTTAGACCCGCTCTTGGTATTTCAATGGCTAATCTTAGTGAAGCTTCAACAAGTGGAAGAGATACTTTAAAAATACCAAGTGATGTCACAAGCGGTATTGTTGTTCTTTCAACACAAAGTGGTATGCCAGCAGATGGGAAGCTGAAGAAATATGATGTCATTACAGAAATTGATGGGAAGAAGGTAGCGTCTATCAGCGATCTTCAAAGTATTCTTTACAAACACAAAAAGGGAGATAAAATTAAACTCACTTTCTATCGCGAAAAAGATAAACAAACAGTTGAGATCCAATTAACTAAAACAAGTCAAGATTTGAATCATTAAGAATGGACAACTATACAATACAACAATAAGTCTGGGACAACCATAATCCCAGTCTTATTTTTAGATAAAACAGCAACTCTTTATAAATGATAACTGATAGTCAATACAAATCAAATAGATTAAGATGTAGAAAAGTTAATGGGTTCTAAGCGCCACATTAACCAGTGACAGCTAGTATAGATGTTCTGCCTAGCCCACAGTACTAGTTCGTTGTCAAAACATACTGATCTACTGATCTCGTCCTCCATAACATCACAACTGCCTACAATTTACAAAACAATACTTGGAGTACGGCAAGTTCAAAAAGTCCGAGAAATTCTTTGAGGTGAGATATGAAGACAACTTCGTTGACTTTTAGTATTAGGCAGATAATAGAGATAACCTAAATGTCTCTAACCAACTGTGAAGGGGCGGGATAATTTATCTAAGTGAAGGATTTTTATCCCACCTCTTCTATTTTTATTATTGGAGTAAATGATGACTGAACAATTAAAATATCTTAATACTAAAGATATTAATCCAAATCCCTATCAACCTCGACTGCAATTTAAAACTAAAGAATTGGAAGAGTTAGCACAATCTATTAAAGAAAATGGCTTAATTCAACCCATTATTGTTCGAAAATCTGATATTTTTGGCTACGATTTGGTTGCAGGAGAAAGGCGCTTAAAAGCAGCAAAATTAGCTGGATTAAATAAGATTCCTGTTATTATCAAAAAAATTTCTGATGATGACAGTATGAAGCAAGCTATTATCGAAAATTTACAACGTTCTGATCTTAATCCTATTGAAGAAGCCAAAGCTTACCAAAATCTCATTAATAGAAATCATATGACTCATGATGATATTGCTAAAGTAATTGGAAAATCAAGACCATATATTACTAACAGTATCAGATTGTTAAATCTTCCTCTACACATCAGCCAAGCTCTTGAAAAAGGTCTAATTTCTCAAGGACACGCACGACTTCTTTTAAGTATAGAAAAGCAAGACTTACAAGATAAATGGTTCCAAAAAATTCTTACTGAACAGTTAAGTGTGCATCAAATTGAAAGAGCACTTAAAAGTCAAACAAAGAAAGAAAAAAAACCTTCAAAAGACATTTTTCTGGCAGAAAAAGAAAAAGAGCTAAGTCAATCATTAGGCTTACCTGTTGTTATTCATTATAATAAAAAACATCAAGGTCAACTTAAAATTTCTTTTTCGTCCGAAGAAGACTTCAACAGATTAATGAACAAGTTAAACTAGCTTGTTCATTTTGTTTTTGTTTTTAACCACTTTTCCACAAGAAAAGATGCTATCGAATCTCTTGATTAACAGAATTTATCATCTTTTCCACAAATTGTGGAAAACTTATGTCCACATTGTGGACTCATCTTTTTTCACCTGTGGAAAACTTTCTCAATTTATGGTAAAATTTTCTTATTACAATCTTGATAGGAGTACACTATGACAGAAAATGAACAAATTTTTTGGAATAGGGTTTTAGAACTTGCACAAAGTCAATTAAAGCAAGCGACATTTGATTTTTTCGTTTCAGATGCTAAATTATTGAAAGTTGAAGGAAATATTGCGACTATCCTTCTTGATGATATGAAAAAATTATTTTGGGAAAAAAATTTACAGCCTGTTGTTCTAACAGCTGGATTCGAGGTCTTTAATACAGAAATTTCAATTGAGTATGTTTTTGAAGAAACTCAATCCACATCAAACAGCCCACAAATTTCTCAGAATAAAACTGCAGAACTTGCAACAGAAACACTTCCTTTTGTGCAAAATGATCTTAATCCAAAATATAGTTTTGATAACTTTGTGATTGGTGATGAAAATCGTTGGGCTTTTACAGCATCCGTTTCTGTTGCAGACCTTCCTGGAACAACCTATAATCCTCTCTTTATTTATGGAGGACCCGGTTTAGGAAAGACCCACCTTCTAAATGCCATTGGTAACTCTGTTTTAGCAAGCAATCCTAAAGCTCGTATAAAATATATTTCTGCCGAAAATTTTATTAATGAATTCGTTGTCCACATTAGACTACAAAATATGGATGAGCTAAAGAAGAAATTTCGAAATTTAGATTTACTATTAATTGATGATATTCAATCTTTAGCCAAAAAAAGTTTAGCTGCCACTCAAGAAGAATTTTTCAACACCTTTAATGCTTTACATGATAATAATAAGCAGATTGTCCTTACCAGTGATCGAACACCAGATGACCTTAACGATCTTGAGCAACGTTTGGTAACACGTTTTAAATGGGGGTTAACTGTTAACATTACACCTCCTGACTTTGAAACACGAGTAGCTATTTTAAACAATAAAATTCAAGAATATAATTATAGTTTTCTCTCTGAAACAATTGAATACTTAGCTGGACAGTTCGACTCCAACGTCCGTGATCTAGAAGGTGCCCTAAAAGATATCAGTCTTGTGGCTAATTTTAAAAAACTTGATGTTATTACTGTTGAAGTTGCAGCAGAAGCTATCAGGGCAAGAAAGCAAGATAGCAGTCCTAAGATGATTGTTATCCCTATTGAAGATATCCAAAAACAGGTTGGAAAATTTTATGGCGTAACTGTTAAAGAAATCAAATCAACTAAGAGAACACAAAACATTGTTTTAGCACGTCAAGTTGGCATGTATTTAGCACGTGAAATGACAGATAACAGTCTTCCAAAAATCGGAAAGGAATTTGGAGGGCGAGATCATTCAACCGTTCTACATGCCTATAATAAAATCAAAAATATGTTAGCACAGGATGACAGTCTAAAAATAGAAATGGAAACGATTAAAAATAAGATAAAATAAATCCTGTGTATAAGATAAAGAAAACGTATTATTTATCCACAAGTTGTGAACAATCTTTAAGACTGATGAAATATAAGATTGTTATACTTATCCTCACTATACACAAAACCTACTACCACTACTAACTTATTACTTATAAAATAAAGGAGTTTTCTATGATAAAATTTTCAATTAATAAAGTTTTTTTCTTACAAGCCTTAAATGCTACCAAGCGAGCTATTAGTTCTAAAAATGCTATTCCTATTCTTTCTAGTTTAAAAATTGAAGTGAATTCTCAGTCCATTACTTTAACAGGCTCTAATGGACAAATTTCTATTGAAAATACGATTTCAGCTGAAGAAGAAAATGCTGGACTATTGGTTACTTCTTCAGGAGCTATCTTACTTGAAGCTAATTTCTTTATTAATATTGTTTCAAGCCTACCTGATATCACTTTAGATTTTGAAGAAATTGAACAACATCAAGTTGTTTTAAATAGTGGAAAATCAGAAATTACACTTAAAGGTAAAGATGTGGAACAATATCCTCGTTTGCAGGAAGTTGGAACAAATAATCCTTTAATTTTAGAAACAAATTTGTTAAAAACAATTATTTCTGAGACAGCTTTTGCTGCTAGTACCCAAGAAAGTCGACCAATTTTAACAGGTGTTCATTTGGTATTGACAAATCATAAAGAGTTTAAAGCTGTTGCTACAGACTCTCATCGCATGAGTCAAAGAAAATTAACTCTTGACCATTCATCAGATGATTTTGATGTCGTCATTCCAAGCCGTTCTTTACGTGAATTTGCAACTGTATTTACAGATGATATTGAATCTGTTGAGGTATTTTTCTCTAACAGTCAAATCCTCTTTAGAAGTGAATATATTAGCTTCTATACGCGCCTGTTAGAAGGAAATTATCCTGATACTGATCGCTTGTTGGGCAATAACTTTGAAACAGAAGTTGTCTTCAATACTAATGCTCTTCGTTATGCTATGGAGCGTGCTCATTTAATCTCAAATGCTACCCAAAATGGTACTGTTAAATTGGAGATTATCAACAATCAAGTAACAGCACATGTTAATTCACCTGAGGTTGGAAAAGTCAATGAAGAACTTGATATTGAAAGCTTATCAGGAAATGATTTAACAATAAGCTTTAACCCAACTTACTTGATCGAAGCTTTAAAAGCTCTTAAAAGTGAGACTGTCACAATTCGTTTTATTTCCCCAATTCGCCTTTTCACTTTAACACCGAGTGATAACAGTGAAAACTTCATTCAATTGATTACACCTGTTCGCACAAACTAAAATGACGCCTATTATAGGCGTTGTTTTTTGTCAATATGATATAATGACCTATATGCTCTATATTTTTAGTAAATCCCAATTCAAGGGACAAAAACACCCTAAAAAAACAACATTAATTAAAGAAACTTATCCACAGTTTAAGGCAAAAATTGTATAGGACATTAACTGTTTCAAAAATAGTTATAGTATAATTGATGGAAAAGTGCTTAAACTTTCAACTGAAAAGTTTAGCTGCTATCAAAGAAAAATTTATCTGTAAAAAGGAGAATCAATGTACGAATTAGGATCTTTAGTTGAAATGAAAAAGCCCCATGCCTGCACCATTAAGACGACAGGTAAAAAAGCCAATTGTTGGGAGGTCGTACGTATTGGTGCTGACATCAAAATCAAATGCACCAACTGTGATCATGTGGTCATGATGAGCCGCCATGATTTTGAACGTAAGATAAAAAAGGTTTTATAAAAGACTTATGTAGCTGAAAAATTGTTAAATCAGTATTTTTAATAAAAAAGGTAAGTGCTGGTTCAGTATTATTGAATTTTATATTAAGCTTGTTAATTGACAAGCTTTTTCTTATCTTTTCTGCTATAATATTAATGATTGAATAAAATATTGGAGATTTTAAATGGCTTTAACAGCAGGTATCGTTGGTTTGCCTAATGTTGGAAAATCAACGCTTTTTAATGCAATAACAAAGGCAGGAGCAGAAGCTGCCAACTATCCTTTTGCAACGATTGATCCTAATGTGGGTATGGTTGAAGTACCAGATATACGTTTACAGAAGTTGACAGAACTTATTGTACCTAAAAAGACTGTGCCAACAACGTTTGAGTTCACAGATATTGCAGGTATTGTCAAGGGAGCGTCAAAGGGTGAAGGTCTTGGAAATAAATTTTTAGCCAATATTCGTGAAGTAGATGCTATTGTTCATGTTGTACGTGCTTTCAATGATGAAAATGTTATGCGTGAACAAGGACGTGAATCTGATTTTGTTGATCCAATAGCCGATATTGAAACCATTAATTTAGAATTAATTTTGGCAGATCTTGAGTCTATTAATAAGCGCTATGCGCGTGTAGAAAAAATTGCACGTACGCAAAAAGATAAGGATTCTGTAGCCGAGTTTAACATTCTTCAAAAGATAAAACCTGTTCTTGAAGATGGAAAGTCAGCACGTACCATTGATTTTACAGAAGATGAAGCAAAAATTGTCAAAGGCTTGTTCTTATTGACAACCAAACCAGTGCTTTATGTAGCCAATGTTGATGAAGATAGAGTAGCTGATCCAGATAGTATTGATTATGTTCAACAAATCCGTGAATTTGCAGCAACGGAAAATGCTGAAGTTGTTGTTATTTCAGCGCGTGCTGAAGAAGAAATTTCTGAACTTGATGATGAAGATAGAGCAGAGTTTTTAGAAGCAATGGGCTTAAATGAATCAGGCGTTGATAAATTGACACGTGCAGCTTATCATTTGTTGGGTCTTGGAACTTACTTTACAGCTGGTGAAAAAGAAGTGCGTGCTTGGACCTTTAAACGTGGAATCAAAGCACCACAAGCTGCAGGAATTATCCATTCAGATTTTGAAAAAGGCTTCATCCGTGCTGTAACCATGTCTTATGATGATCTTATAAAATATGGCTCTGAAAAAGCTGTAAAAGAAGCAGGTCGCCTACGTGAAGAAGGTAAAGATTATATTGTTCAAGATGGTGATATTATGGAATTCCGATTCAATGTTTAAGGAAATTAAAGAACAATAATAAAAAAGAGGCTGGGACAAAAGTTCGGGCTTCTTAATCTTTACAAATTCATTTTGGAAAGGAAATCATGACTAAATTAATTGTTGGCCTTGGAAATCCAGGCAGTAAATATCATGAAACGAAACATAATGTTGGTTTTATGGCTCTTGACAGAATTGTCAAGCCTTTGAATGTTCAGTTTACAGAAAATAAAACATTTAAAGCAGAAACAGTAGCGACTTTTATTAATGGTGAAAAAATTTATTTTATTAAACCAACTACATTTATGAATGCCAGTGGTTTAGCTGTCAGAGCTTTTCTAGCTTATTATAATTTAACTGTGGAAGATCTAATTGTTATTTATGATGATCTTGATATGGAAGTAGGAAAAATACGTTTTCGTCAAAAAGGCTCTGCTGGTGGACATAATGGTATAAAAAGCATTATCAAGGAAATTGGGACTCAGGAATTTGATCGTATCAAGATTGGTATTGGCCGTCCAAAGGATAAGATGACAGTCGTTAACTATGTTTTAGGAAAATTTGATAAAGAAGATGAAATAACTATTTTAAACACACTTGATAAAGTTGACAAAGCTGTCAATTACTATTTACAAACGAAAAATTTTGAACAAACAATGCAAAAATTTAATGGGTAAGATGAATTTAATAGATTTATTTAAACAAAATCAAAAAATTAAAGAGTGGACAGAACATCTCTCTGCTCCTACTAGACAATTAGTAATGGGATTTTCAAGCTCTAGTAAAGCTTTGGCAATAGCAGCTGCTTATAAGCAGCAAAAGGGAAAGATAGTAATTGTGACGTCAACTCAAAATGAGGCTGAAAAACTTGCAACTGATTTAATTAGCTTAATTGGTGAGGAAGAAGTTTATCAATTTTTCGCTGATGATGTTGCAGCAGCAGAGTTTATTTTTGCATCGCAAGATAAAACAAATTCTCGTGTAGAAAGCCTTAATTTTCTTTTAGATAAAGAAAAATCAGGAATTTTAATGACAAGTATTGTTGGTATAAGGATTTTACTTCCAAGTCCCCAAAATTACCAAGCAGCTCAATTTAAATTAAAAGTTGGTGAAGAATATAATCTTGACAATATTATCAAGCAACTGTCAAATATTGGTTATCAAAAAGTAGCACAAGTTTATAATCCTGGAGAATTTAGTAAAAGAGGGGATATTTTAGATATTTATGAAATCAATCAGCCCTATCCTTATCGTCTTGAATTTTTTGGAGATGAAATAGACGGCATTCGCACTTTTGATCCTGATGATCAAAAATCCCTTAGTAATCTGGATTCTTTTATTTTGATCCCATCTGATGATATCATTCTAACAGATAGTGATTTTGATCAAGCCTGTTATAATTTAGAAAAAGCACTTATTACTGCAAATGATAGTTTACAACCTTATTTAAAAGAGGTTTTATCTGTTACGAAAGATCATTACCGTCATCAAGATGTTAGAAAGTTTTTATCCTTTTTCTATCAAAAAGAATGGACTCTTTTAAATTATCTACCTGAACAAACACCACTATTTTTCGATGATTTTCAAAGAATTATTGATCAGAATAGTCGTTTTGATTTGGATATTGCTAATCTTTTGACAGAAGATTTACAAAATAGTAAAGCAGTGTCAAGTTTATCTTATTTTGCTAATAATTACAAAGATTTAAGACACTATCAACCTGCGACCTTTTTTTCTAATTTTCATAAAGGCTTAGGAAATCTTAAATTTGATTATCTCTATAACTTTACACAGTATCCAATGCAGGAATTTTTTAATCAATTTCCTTTATTAATTGATGAAATTAGACGTTATCAAAAATCTGAGATGACTGTTCTTTTACAAACAGATTCACATCAGAGTCAAGGACGTTTACAAAAAGCTTTACAGGGATATAATTTCAATTTACCAATTAGTCAAGTTGATAATCTGTTAAAAAAGCAAGCTCAGTTAACAATTGGAAATCTTTCAACTGGTTTTTATTTTGCTGATGAAAAGCTTGTCTTAATCACTGAAAGAGAAATTTTTCATAAAAAAGTAAAGCATAAACGTCGTCGTTCATATATTAGTAATGCTGAGCGTCTTAAGGATTACAATGAATTAGAAAAGGGAGACTATGTTGTTCATAATGTGCATGGCATAGGACGTTTTTTAGGGATTGAAACGATTGAAGTGTCAGGTGTTCACCGAGATTATTTAACCATTCAATATCAAAATGCTGATCGTATTTCCATTCCTATTGAACAAATTGAACTCCTTTCAAAATATGTTGCTAGTGATGGTAAAGAGCCAAAGATCAATAAGCTTAATGATGGCCGTTTTCAAAGGATTAAACAAAAGGTATCAAAACAAGTTGAAGATATTGCTGATAATCTTTTAAAACTTTATGCTGAACGCAGTCAATTAAAAGATTTTGCTTTTTCTCCTGATGATAAAAATCAGGAAGAATTTGATAATGATTTTGCTTATGTTGAAACTGAAGATCAATTAAGATCCATTAAAGAAGTCAAAAAGGATATGGAAAAAGACCAACCAATGGATCGTCTTCTTGTTGGTGATGTTGGTTTTGGAAAAACGGAAGTAGCGATGAGAGCTGCTTTTAAAGCAGTTAATGATGATAAACAAGTTGCTGTTTTGGTGCCAACAACAGTTCTTGCTCAACAGCACTATAATACTTTTAAGGAGCGCTTTGAAAATTTTCCTGTCAATGTTGCCATGATGAGTCGTTTTAAAACCAAGACTGAACAGTCTGAAACGTTAACTAAATTAGCTAAGGGACAGGTTGATATCATTATTGGAACACATCGTCTACTTTCTAAAGATGTTACGTTTAAAGATCTTGGTTTGCTTGTTATTGATGAAGAGCAACGATTCGGGGTTAAACACAAGGAAACATTGAAAGAATTAAAAACTAAGGTTGATGTCTTGACCTTGACAGCAACTCCTATTCCACGGACATTACATATGTCTATGCTTGGTATACGAGATTTATCAGTTATTGAAACACCTCCAAGTAATCGTTACCCTGTCCAGACTTATGTTATGGAAACAAATGCAAGTGTCATTCGTGAAGCTATTATGCGTGAAATTGATCGAGGTGGACAAATCTTTTATATTTACAACAGGGTTGACACAATTGACAAAAAAGTTGCTGAACTAAGAGAATTGATTCCAGAAGCCAACATTGGTTTTGTTCATGGAAAAATGAGCGAAATTCAACTTGAAAATACTTTACTAGACTTTATCAGTGGTGAATACGATCTCTTAGTAACTACAACAATCATTGAAACAGGTATTGATATTTCAAATGTTAATACTCTGTTTATTGAAAATGCTGATTACATGGGCTTGTCAACTTTGTATCAACTTCGGGGACGTGTTGGTCGATCAAATCGTATTGCTTATGCTTATCTTATGTATCATCCTGATAAGATTTTAACAGAAGTGTCAGAAAAACGTTTGGAAGCTATTAAAGGGTTTACAGAACTTGGTTCAGGTTTTAAAATTGCTATAAGAGATTTGTCTATTCGTGGTGCAGGAAATATTCTTGGTTCCTCTCAAAGTGGCTTCATTGATTCTGTAGGTTTTGAAATGTATTCACAGTTATTAGAAGAAGCAATTGCAGCAAAACAAGGTCAAAGAAAAACGCGTTCTAAGGGAAATGCTGAAATTAATTTACAAATTGATGCTTATTTACCAACGGATTATATTAGTGATGAGCGTCAGAAAATTGAAATTTATAAACGTATTCGAGAAATTGAAAGTAAAACAGACTATCAGGCTTTACAAGATGAACTGATTGATCGTTTTGGTGATTATCCAGATCAGGTTGCTTATCTGATAGAAATTGGTCTTTTAAAAGCTTATCTAGATGATGCCTTTGTAGAATCACTTGATCGTAAACAAAATTCAGTAGTAGTGTGTTTTGAAAAGATTTCATTAAAATTTTATCTAACCCAAGATTATTTTGAAGCTTTGTCTAAAACTAATTTAAAAGCTCGTATTAGTGAAAATAAAGGAAAAATTGAAATTGTTTTTGATGTGCGAGCTAAAAAGGAATATGAAATTTTAGAAGAATTAATTAAATTTGGAAAAATTTTGAAGAAACTAAAAGATAAGAAAAAGTAACAATTTATTAAATTACTTTTGAACTTTCTAACTGAGTAGAGGAAACTTATTTGTTGTGATATTTACTATTGTTTCTATCTTTTTATAAAGAAAAATGATAAAATAAAAAGGATAAACTGGAGTAATTAAATGAGATTAGATAAATATTTAAAGGTATCACGTATTATTAAACGTCGGTCTGTGGCCAAGGAAGTTGCTGATAGAGGACGAATTAAAGTAAATGGCATTCTGGCTAAAAGTTCAACAGACTTAAAAATAAATGACACCATTGAAATACGTTTTGGTAATAAATTATTGACTGTTCGTGTTTTAGAAATGAAAGATAGCACCAAAAAAGAAGATGCTGTAAAAATGTATGAAATAATAAGTGAGACGAGGATTGACTTAAATGGAGAAACCTAACATTGTTCAGCTTAATAACAAATACATTAATGATGAAAAAACTAAAAAACGTTATGAAGAAGAAGAAACCAAACGTCGCCACCGTTTTATTGGGTGGATTTTGATTTTTATTATTTTATTATTTATTTTACCGGCCTATAACCTTGTAGCTAGTTATATGAATTTGCAAAGTAAAAAAGAACAAATTGTAAAACTACAAAATCAACAGAAAAGATTAGATGCTAAAACAGATGCTGAGAAAAAATTTGCTGATCGTTTAAAAGATGATAATTATGTTGAGAAGTATGCACGTGCTAAATATTATTATTCAATAGATGGTGAAAATATTTACCCTGCTCCAAATTTATTACCTAAATAATGAAAAATTTAATTGAAACAGTTGAGAAATTTTTAACTTATTCTGATGAAAAATTAGAAGAATTAGCCAAAAAGAATCAAGCTTTACGAGAAGAAACATCTCGTCAAAAATCAAAATAGGAGGAAAAAATGAAAAAGCTATTAGCCATAATGTTAATGTTTGTTTTTTCTACTCCTATTTTTGTTATTAGCACAGAAAAAAAGCCTATAGCATTTTTTGATAAAATACCAACCAATCCGAATCTCTATCATGACGTTTCCAGCTTTTCAACTGCTGATTTAACTGGTAAGGTTCAAAAAATAAAACTTGGTTCTAAATTTAAAATTAGGTCTCTTATTACCAATAAGGTAAAAACACCAGTCTTTAAGCTATCCAATGGTCGTTTCATTAGGGCAAGTCATGATAATGTTTATGAAGATATTGTTCTTCGACGAGAAAATGTTAAGGGAAGCTACTGGTTAAAAAAGACATTTACCGTTTATCAAACACCTTATGTTGCAGGAACAAAAATAGCTAATACCAAACTAACGAATTATAACAAGGTACATATTTCCCAAAAAGCTATTACTAAGCACGGTATCTATTTAAAAGCTGACGGCCAGGGTTGGATTAATGAAAAGGATTTAACTGTTCAAGATAACCGAATGGAAAAGGTACAAGCTTTACTGACTAGAAAGTATAATAAACCCAATTATTCTATTTATGTAAAACAGTTAAAAACGCGAAAAACAGCTGGAATAAATGAAGATAAATCAATGTATTCTGCTAGTGTAACTAAATTGCCAATTCTATATTTTATTGAAAAACAGATAAAGGATGGTAGGGTTAAACTAACTGATAAGTTTAAGTATATTGAACAAGTTAACCAGTTTAAAGGAGCTTATAAGGTAGAAGGTAGTGGTGAAATGCCTAAAAAAGCTGACAATAAATACTATACTGTTGATAGTCTTTTAAAAGCTGTTACTCAGCATTCAGATAATGTTGCTAGTAATATTTTAGGTTACTATATTGCCCATCAGTACGATAAAACTTATCAAAAAACGGTTTTAAGGGTTGCAGATGTTAAGTGGAACATGGAAAGCCGTAATGTTTCCTCTAAAACAGCAGCAAATGTTATGGAAGCACTTTATTCCCAAAAGAGTCCTGTTATAAGCTACTTAACTTCAACAGAATTTGATAATACACGCATTTCACGTGATATTGCAGTTCCTGTAGCTCATAAAATTGGAGATGCTTACGATTATAAGCATGATGTTGCTATTATTTATGCTGACCAACCTTTTATCTTATCAGTTTTTACAGATAAATCATCTTATGAAGACATATCAGCTATAGCTGATGATGTCTATGGTATTTTAAAATGACTTATGAAAAAGTGTTAAAGTATGTTCAAGAGAAAAAATTTTTTGAGACGCATTATAACATTCTAATAGCTGTATCAGGTGGGGTAGATTCGATGAATTTGCTGCACTTTTTGCATATTTACCAGAAAAAACTGCAAATTAGAATAGCTGTAGCTCATGTGAATCACAAACAGAGACCACAAGCTGATGAAGAAGAAATTTATCTTAAAAATTGGGCACGAGACAATCATATTCCTTTTTATACTGCTGTTTTTAAGGGAATTTTTTCAGAAAAAAAGGCGCGTGATTTTCGTTATACTTTTTTCAAAAATATAATGAAAGAGCATGGATATACAGCTCTTGTTACGGCTCATCATGCTAATGATCAGGCTGAGACAGTCTTTTTACGTTTACTCAGAGGATCACGCTTACGATATTTGACTGGTATTAAAGAAATTCAGGAGTTTGGCAATGGCCAACTGATTCGTCCTTTTTTAAAATTTCACAAGAAGGAACTACCAAATATTTTCCATTTTGATGATGATTCAAATCAAGGAGATTCTTATCTTAGAAATAGAATCAGAAATCATTACTTGCCTATTTTGACACAGGAAAATCCTAAATTAAGTCAGCATTTAATCCAAATGAGTGAAGAAACAAATCTCCTTTTCAAGGCTTTTTCAGATTTAACCTCGCAATTAGATATTCAAGATTGTCAAATTTTTAGAAGTCAAAGTGAGGCAATACAGTACTTTTTATTGCAGAACTATCTAAGAAAATTTCCAAATTTAGAAGTCAGCAAAGCTCAATTTGATAATTTGCTTCATATTCTGAGAACAAAAGATTATTACTATGATTATTTAAAAAATAATTACTATTTGAAAAAAGACAAAAAAAGGTTCAAAATTTGTAAAATAGGTCCTGAGACGGATAGATTTGAAGGCGAAAAAGTATTAGAATATGGCAGTATGGTCAAATATGGTCAGTACATTTTCTCTTTTCAAGAGGGTCCAGATTCAAAAAAAGGAATCGCTGTAAAAAATGATTTTCCTATTATTATAAGACGTCGTAAGCCTGGGGACAAAATCAAATTAGGAAGTCATTCTAAAAAATTGCGACGTTTATTTATAGATGAAAAAATTCCTATTTTTAAACGTTCAAATGCTATTATTGTTGAACAAGATAGCGATATTATATTAATTCTTTTAGATGGAGTTACTTATTTGAGAAAAGGTTTTAAAGATGATATAATGAAAGGCAGACTGTATATTCAAAATAGAAATTGGTGAGAAATGCTTGAACAGAATATTAAGAAAGTTCTCTATTCTGAAGAGGAAATCATTGTTAAAACAAAAGAATTAGGTGCTCAGTTAACCAAAGATTATGCTGGTAAAAATCCGCTTTTAGTGGGTGTTTTAAAAGGTTCTGTCCCTTTTATGGCTGAGTTAATGAAACATATTGATACTCATATTGAGATTGATTTCATGGTCGTATCAAGTTACCATGGCGGAACCACGAGTAGTGGTGAAGTGAAGATTTTAAAAGATGTTGATACTAACATTGAAAATCGCGATGTTATCTTTATTGAAGACATTATTGATACAGGCCGAACCTTGAAATATCTACGTGATATGTTCAAGTATCGTCAAGCAAATTCTGTGAGGATTGCCACATTATTTGACAAACCAGAAGGTCGTGTTGTTGATATTGACGCGGATTATGTTTGTTATAAAGTGCCTAATGAATTTATTGTTGGTTTTGGATTAGATTATGCTGAAAACTATCGTAATCTTCCTTATGTAGGAGTCTTGAAAGAAGACGTTTATTCAAAATAAGAAAAAGGTTTTAATTAATATATGAAAAATAATCGAAATAATGGATTTGTTAGAAATTCTCTTGTTTATATCATATTGATTTTAGCTATTGTGACAGGTTTTCAATATTTTTTTAGAGGAACAGGTTCACAAAGTGAAAAAATTAGTTATACAACTCTCGTTAAACGCGTCAAATCGGGTGATATAAAATCAATTACTTACCAACCAAGTGGCAGTATCGTCCAAGTAACAGGTGATTACACAAAGTCTCGGGAAATTAAAACTAACAGTGACTTAGCTTTTTTCAACGGGACAACAACAAAAGTTAAAAAGTTTACCTCAATTGTCCTTCCTAATAGTACTTCTATTGAAAAAATTGAAAAATTAGCAGAAGATAAAGGAACTAAAATTTCTGTTAAACAAGAGAGTTCAAGCGGAGCTTGGATCTCCTTCTTAATGAGCTTCTTGCCAATTCTCATAATGATCTTCTTCTTCACTATGATGTTAAATCAAAGTGGCGGCGGTGCCCGTGGTGCCATGAGTTTTGGTAAAAATAAAGCTCGTTCTTCTTCTAAAAGTGATGTTAAGGTTCGATTCTCAGATGTTGCTGGTGCAGAAGAAGAAAAACAAGAACTTATTGAAGTTGTTGATTTTCTAAAAGATCCTAAACGTTATAAGGCTTTAGGTGCTCGTATTCCAGCCGGTGTTCTGCTTGAAGGCCCTCCAGGAACAGGAAAAACACTTCTTGCTAAAGCAGTAGCCGGTGAAGCTGGTGTTCCGTTCTTCTCTATTTCTGGTTCTGACTTTGTTGAAATGTTTGTTGGGGTTGGTGCTAGCCGCGTTCGTTCATTATTTGAAGATGCTAAGAAAGCAGAGCGTGCCATTATCTTTATTGATGAAATTGATGCGGTCGGTCGTCGCCGTGGCGCTGGTATGGGCGGCGGAAATGATGAACGCGAACAAACACTTAACCAACTGTTGATTGAAATGGATGGTTTTGAAGGTAATGAAAATATTATTGTTATTGCAGCAACCAACCGTAGTGATGTCTTGGATCCAGCCCTTCTTCGTCCAGGTCGTTTTGACCGTAAAGTTCTTGTTGGTCAACCAGATGTTAAAGGTCGTGAAGCGATTTTACGTGTTCATGCTAAAAACAAACCTCTAGCTAGTGATGTTAATCTAAAAGTTGTTGCGCAACAAACACCAGGTTTTGTAGGTGCTGATTTAGAAAATGTTCTGAATGAAGCTGCTCTTGTTGCTGCCCGTCGCAGTAAAAAAATTATTGATGCCAGTGATATTGATGAAGCAGAAGATCGCGTTATTGCAGGCCCGTCTAAGAAAGATAAGACTGTTTCTGAACATGAACGTCAGATGATTGCCTACCACGAAGCTGGACATACCATTGTAGGACTTGTTTTATCGAATGCACGAGTTGTTCATAAAGTTACTATTGTTCCTCGTGGTCGAGCTGGCGGTTACATGATTGCTCTTCCAAAAGAAGATCAAAATCTCTTATCAAAAAGTGATTTGAAGGAACAGTTAGCTGGACTGATGGGAGGACGTGTCGCAGAAGAAATTATCTTCAATGCTCAAACAACAGGTGCTTCAAATGACTTTGAACAAGCCACTCAATTGGCACGATCAATGGTAACAGAATATGGTATGAGTGAAAAGCTCGGTCCAGTTCAATATGAAGGTAATCATTCAATGATGCCAGGACAATTTGCACCAGAAAAGACTTATTCAGCACAAACAGCTCTTCTTATTGATGAAGAAGTTCGTGAACTTCTTAATGAAGCTCGCAATAAGGCAGCTGGAATTATCAATGATAATCGTGAAACACATAAATTAATTGCAGAAGCGCTTCTTAAATATGAAACTTTGGATGCAGCGCAAATTAAATCTATTTATGAGACTGGTAAGATGCCTGAAAAATCAGAGGATTCAAAGGATGCACATGCGCTTTCTTATGATGAAATAAAAGAAAAAATGTCTGAAGATAATACTGATTAATGGGTCTTGTTAAAAACCAACCAATAAGGATTGGAATAGGAATATTAGAGCTTATCAAACACTCAGCTTAATATTTATTAACCATAGAGGGTTACCATTCATTGATTGGCATAACTAACAATATTAATAAGGGGATTTGGTTTTATAATAGTACAAAACCAAATCCCCTTTAATTTTGTTGTAATTTATCTGATGTTATAGAAAGATAAAATTTTAAGATTCTAGGAGGGGTCCTTTTTTGACACAATCCACGCCCGTGTTTAATTAAGATTTGAAATTTTAAACTCAAATATTCCGAATGGTAGAAAGTTTCATTCAAGGTTTGAGTCGCTCGCCAATGCCAATAAAAGAAATAATCTTGAATTTGCAGGGTTTAAAAAAGTTTATCTACATTTTACACAATTTCCCAACTATTTTTTGCCGTTTAAATTTACAGAGGTCTACTGACTATGGTAAACTAATAAGGCTGTTAATAAAGTTAGGAGAAATGATGACTATTTTCAGAAAGAAGAATACTAATTTAGATAAAACAGAAATGAAACGTCACTTTAAAGTAATTGATCTAATTTTTCTTGGATTAGGATCAATGGTTGGAACAGGAATTTTTACAATTACTGGTATTGGTGCAGCTAAGTATGCGGGTCCTGCTTTGATTATTTCAATTATTGTTTCGGCAATTGCCGTTGGAATTTCTGCACTTTTCTATGCTGAATTTACTTCTCGAATACCTGCAAATGGTGGAGCTTACAGCTACTTATATGCTACTTTGGGAGAATTTCCCGCTTGGTTAGCTGGTTGGTACATTATTATGGAATTTCTTACTGCAATTTCAAGTGTAGCATCTGGTTGGGGAAGTTATTTCAAGGGATTGTTATCAAGCTATGGTATTGAATTACCATCTTTGCTTAATGGTACTTTTAATCCAGCTAAAAATAATTACATTGACTTGCTTCCTGCCTTAGTCATTTTTTTAGTCACAGGAATCGTGTTATTAAATTCTAAAATTGCCTTACGCTTTAATAGTAGTTTAGTTGTAATGAAATTTTCTGCCTTAGCCCTTTTTATAATTATTGGATTGTTTTATATAAAACCTGAAAATTGGTCTAATTTTGCACCTTTTGGTTTTGGAAAAATTTATGGTGGACAAACTGGAATAATGGCTGGCGCTTCTTTGATGTTTTTTGCATTTTTGGGATTTGAATCTATTTCAATGGCAGTGGATGAAGTTCAAAAACCACAAAAAAATATTCCCAAAGGTATTATTGCTTCTTTAACGATTGTTACCATTCTTTATGTTAGTGTTACTCTTGTATTAACTGGTATTGTTCATTATTCTAAATTAAATGTTGCCGATGCAGTTGCCTTTGCACTTCGTCAAGCGGGTTTGGTATGGGCAGCAAACTATATTTCAGTTGTTGCGATTCTGACTCTTATAACAGTTTGCATTTCTATGACTTTTGCTTTAGCTAGAACCGTTTATAGTATTAGTCGTGATGGATTATTGCCAAAACAACTCGGCATTGTTACCAAACATAGCAAGGTTCCGAAAAATGCTACTCTTCTTGTTGGTTTTGCTTCTATGATTTGTGCCGGAGTTTTTCCGCTTTCTAGCATTGCAGAATTTTTAAATATTTGTACCCTAGCTTATCTTATTATGTTGGCCATTGCTATTATCAAGCTCAGAAAAGATCAGGGACAACCTAAAATTGGAGAATTCAAAACACCATTTATCCCATTTTTACCCATTGTTTCTATAGTTATATGCTTGTCTCTTATGAGTCAATATAAGTCTGTCACTTGGATTGCATTTGGAATCAGTACATCTATAGGTTTCTTAATTTATTTTGCATATGGTTATAGACATTCAACTATTTTCATAAAAAATAATCCAAAAATTAGATAGACCTTTTGGTAAATAGTCATAGGTAATGCCGAGTTTTCTGCTAGATTTGGTATTATTTTTAACCAAAAATGAAACCTTGTCTATCTCTTTACCAAATGATCTCAGTTAAAACAGAAAAAAAGCGAGAAAAGCTATTGACAAAGGGGGGAAGAGCTGGTAGA
>ERZ773090.22-NODE-22-length-207653-cov-36.691_pt1 | contig 207653 bp, 202 predicted proteins | sample MGYA00580579_ERZ773090 | MGnify/ENA primary metagenome ERZ773090 (study PRJEB29015, sample SAMEA2738014) | human oral metagenome | biome: human oral; feature: human-associated habitat; material: dental | place: China | collected 2132 ... | reverse complement strand
CTTGTAATTCTTCATAGTTGACACGGTTGTCAATTTGACGAATTTTCTTGTAAATCTCAATTTTATGTCGTTGATCAGAAATATAAGTGTCAGGAAGATAGGCATCGATTTGTAAAATAAACTCAGCATTCCCTTTGGTTCTTGTGTTCCCATTACCGTTACGTTTAGCGATAGCTTCTTCTAATAACTGTGAATACAATTCAAAACCAACAGAATCAATGAAACCTGATTGGGATTTTCCTAGGAGATTTCCTGCTCCACGAATCGAAAGATCTCGCATCGCAATCTTAAATCCTGATCCCAATTCTGTAAACCCTTTGATTGCTTCTAATCTCTTCTCAGAGACTTCACTGATTGATTTTTCTGGGCGATACATAAGATAAGCATAAGCAATACGATTACTACGACCGACTCTTCCTCTTAATTGATACAAGGTTGACAAGCCCATATGGTCTGCATTTTCAATAAATAAGGTATTGGCGTTCGGAATGTCAACTCCTGTTTCAATAATAGTAGTTGTCACCAAAATATCATATTGTCCTTCAATAAAGTCCAATAAAGTGTTTTCCAACTGAATTTCACTCATTTGTCCATGAACATACCCAATCAAAGCCTCTGGAATCAACTCCTGTAATTCTGAAACCTTCTGGTCAATCGTGTCAACTTTGTTGTAAAGATAGTAAACTTGACCTCCACGCTCCATTTCACGCAAGACAGCATCACGAATCACACTATCATTTTTCTCCAATACATAGGTTTGTACTGGATAGCGATTAGTTGGAGGAGTTTCAATAACAGACAAATCTCGGATTCCCAGCATAGACATATGAAGAGTACGAGGAATCGGCGTTGCTGTCAAGGTTAGAACATCTACTTGTTTTTTCAGTTCTTTCAAAGTTTCCTTATGCTTGACACCAAATCGTTGTTCTTCATCAATAATCATCAAGCCCAAATCAGAAAATACAACATCTTTTGATAAAACACGATGCGTTCCAATCAAAATATCAACTTGACCATTTTTCAGTTTTTCAAGTGTCTCTGCCTGCTCTTTTTTACTTCTAAAGCGACTCAACACATCAATATTAACAGCAAAATTTTGGAATCGTTCCTTAAAATTCGTATAGTGCTGTTGCGCTAAAACCGTCGTCGGAACTAGAACGACCACCTGTTTGTGATCATTGACCGCCTTAAAGGCTGCACGCATTGCAACTTCAGTCTTTCCAAAACCAACATCCCCAACTAAAAGTCGATCCATGGGATGAGAATCCTGCATATCTCTCTTAATTTCCTCAATACTACGAAGTTGATCATCCGTTTCAACATAAGGGAAGGCATCATCAAAAGCATGTTGATCATCATCATCAGCTGAGAAAGCAAAACCCTTCAACTGACTACGCTCAGAATACAGTTTGATTAAATCGTCAGCTATATCCTCTACCTGGTTCTTAACTTTTTGCTTAGCCTTTTTAAAATGACCGTCATTTAATTTATTGAGTTTAGGAGGTTTCCCATCACTTGAAACATATTTGGACAGTAACTGAATCTGCTCTACTGGGATAGAGATTTGGTCACCATTTTGATACTGTACACTGACATAATCACGGTGAATCCCTTTGATTTCAATTGTTTCAATTCCTAGATATTGACCAATTCCATGGATATGGTGAACAACGTAGTCCCCTTTTTCAAGTTCATTATAATCTTTTAATCGCTCTGCATTTGAAGCATGTTGTCTTCTAAAACGACGTTTTAATTTCTTTTGAAAAATCTCATGTTCAGTAATCAGGAGAATTTTTTCATCTACAAAATGAAAACCATGTCTTAGATTACCCTCAATCAAGTTTACAGATTCTTTACAGATACTTGACTTATCTCTGGAATCCAATTTGATCTGGTATTCCTCTAAAACATCCTCCAATGTTTTACTTCCCATTGAATTGCTAGACTGCAAAACAATGGTGTAGTCCATTTTTTTGTATCGCTCAATTTCTTCTTTAAGAAAAGAAAACTGATTGAAAAATTCTTGCATAGGGTATTGATTAAATTGATAAATGTGATCAAACTTGAGATTCCCTAAACCCTTTTGCAGATTGGAGAAAAAGGTAACTGGACTTTGTTTTTTATAGGTTTGCTCTGTTTCTGCAAAATAATGCATACCAGAAAATGCTTTACTATTCTGTAAATCTTCTGTAAAGTATTGTGCTAATTCTCTTTCAAAGGTTTCATACTGATTCATCAATTTTTGATAGTCATCAAAGAATACTGGCGTATCTTTTTCATTATAATCAAATACAGTCCATGTTTTATCATAACATAAGGACAAAAACTTTCGACTATCTGAATGTACTTGTTTTTGATGAAAACTTGACAAAATTTCTTCTAAATAGGATTTCAAAATCGGCGATTGAGTCTTCGAAATTTGCTTTTCTAAAGCTGACTGACCTCGTTGATAATCCTTTTCTCTCAAAAGCATATCACTAGCTGGAAAGATTGTGAGTTCTGTTTGATTTTCTTTTGATAATTGTGTTTCTACTTCAAAAGTCCGGATTCCATCTACTTCATCACCAAAAAACTCAATCCGGAAAGGTTCTAACTGAGACATCTCAAAAATATCTAAAATATCTCCTCGAATACTAAACTCACCTTGTGTCTGTACTTGAGTAACTTTGCGATAACCGATTTCCTTTAATTTGTGAAGAAGGTCATGTTGGTCATATTCTTTACCGACTGCAATCCTTATAATACTTTCTTTAAATCCAGTTGGAGAAGGTAAAATCAATCGACTTGCTGCGATATTACAAACTAAAATCCCTTTCTTAGATGGATCATTCAAAAAACGCAAGGCCTCAACCCGCGAAATGATTTTTTCTTGTGAAGACATCAAAAACTCTACCATAGGAGAGTCGTCTACCAAGAATGGATAGACAAATTCCTCTCCTAAGAGAGAAAGAAGATCACTGATAATTCGCTCTGCTTCTCCATAAGTTGAAGTCAGTAACACAATCTTATTTTCTTTTTTTAGACTACTTGCAATTGCAAGAGCCTTGGTAGAAGTTGACAGACCTAGTATTAGTTGTCTTTTCTTATCTGTCAGATTTTGATGCCATTTTTCTATCTGATTATTTTCTGAGAATAAATCTAATAAAGTCACCATTTATCCATTATACCTCTGCATTGTTTTCTCAAAGTTTTTCTCTTGTAAATAGTAGTTTACAGCATCGTCAACCTTGTCAATAGACTGTAAAATACCCACATAGTCATCCTGATCAAACTTACTTAAAACATGATGAATAACCGACATGCCTTTTTTAGGTCTTCCAATACCTATTTTAACACGGTTAAATACCTGAGTCCCTATATGTTGAATAATAGACTTGATACCATTATGCCCACCTGCTGAGCCCTTTGCTCTTAAACGAATTTTTCCGACTTCCATGTCAAGGTCGTCGTAAATAACGAGTAAATCTTCAATATCCAAACCATAGTAAGTCAATAAAGCATGAACTGCTTTTCCACTTTCATTCATAAATGTTGTTGGTTTGACGAGATAAATTTTTTCTCCATTGAAGAAAAAAGATGCTAGGTCAGCTTGAAATATCTTGTCATGTGTAAAGGTGACATTTTGTTTTTTAGCTAGTTGGTCAATCAACATAAAGCCAACATTGTGCTTGGTTTCAAAATATTTATCTCCTGGATTTCCTAATCCAACAAGTAATTTGGTCATTTATTTTTCCTTTCAAAAGCCAAAAGGGTTGGAATTTTTTTCCAACCTAATTGACACTATTTATTAAATGTTATTAAACGTTAAAGCGGAATTCCATGATATCGCCATCTTGAACGATATATTCTTTTCCTTCTTCACGCAAGCGCCCAGCTTCTTTTACAGCCTTTTCAGATCCGTATTTCACTAGATCCTCATATGACATAGTTACTGCACGAATAAAACCTTTTTCAAAATCTGAATGGATAATACCAGCTGCTTGAGGAGCTTTCATACCACGCTTAAAGGTCCAAGCACGGACTTCTTTTTCACCAGCTGTAAAGTAAGTTCCAAGTCCAAGCAAGTGGTAAGCAGCTCGAGTCAATTTATCAACGCCTGATTCTGTCAAGCCAAGTGCTTCAAGAAACTCTTGCTTATCTTCATCATCTAACTCGGAAATTTCTTCCTCAGCACGCGCAGAAATAACTACTACTTCAGCATTCTCTGTCGCTGCAAATTCACGAATTTGCTTCACATAGTCGATAGAATCTGGATCTGAAACCACATCCTCGTCCACATTGGCAACATAAAGAACTGGCTTAGTCGTCAAAAGGAAAAGACCTTTGACAACCTTTTGTTCCTCATCTGTAAATTCGATTGTACGTGCTGATTTTCCATCTTCAAGGACAGGTTTAATTTTTTGAAGAACGTTAAATTCTGCAACTGATTCCTTATCTTTTTGCGTACGTGCCATCTTTTCCACACGCGCATAGCGTTTATTAACTGATTCTAAATCAGCAAGAATCAATTCTAGGTTAATGGTATCAATATCTGCAAGTGGATCCACAAAAGCATCCTCACGTCCTTGTTCACGCATAACATTTTCATCATCAAAAGAACGAACTACGTGAACAATCGCATCTACTTCACGGATGTTAGCCAAGAATTTATTTCCTAGCCCTTCTCCTTTTGATGCTCCTTTTACAATCCCTGCAATATCTGTAAATTCAAATGTTGTTGGGACTGTCTTTTTAGGTGTAATCATTTCCGTTAGTTTTTGTAGACGTTCATCTGGAACTTCTACCATCCCAACATTTGGATCAATAGTCGCAAATGGGTAGTTTGCTGCCTCTGCTCCTGCTTTTGTAATTGCATTAAAAAGGGTTGATTTACCAACGTTTGGCAAACCAACGATACCTGCTGTTAAAGCCATATTTTCTCATTCTCCGTTCTCATTTCAATCCCTAACATTATAACACAAAAAGGGAAAACTTGCTAACCCTCTAACTAAGGGTTCTTAGTCAATAATCTTATTCATTTTTCGTTCAAAATCATAGCGACTCATCATGACAAGGTGGTCACAATTGCTACATTTGATTTTGATATCTGCCCCTACACGTGTAATTTCCCAACGATTGGCTTTTTTACCTGTTGATTTAATTGTGCAAGCATGTGGTTTTTTCATCTCAACAAAATTTCCAACTTGATACATACTACTCTCCTTTTCTTTTTTGATTATATCATAAAAGAGGCGAGCCAGGCTCAACCTCTTTAACTTAATTTGTACGAACTGGTGTGATGAGCTGCATGAAGTCTTCGTCAGTATCTGCTGGCACAAGAGTAAATGGACGAACAGCTGAGATAAAGCTAATAGTTACCTTTTCGCTATTTAAAGCCTTGAGAGAATCAATCAAGTAAGTTGGGTTGAAACTAATAGTTAAATCATCACCAGTCACCTGCTCCGTATCGATTTCTTCGTTTACTTTACCAACTTCTGGAGAGTGAACATGGGCGCTAACAACTCCACCTTTAATTTCAAGCTTCACAGTACCATTTTGAGTCGCACTTGATAAGAGACGTGCACGCTCCATAGATTGACGCAAATTAACCACATCAAAAGTAATTGTAGTGTTAAAGTCTGTTGGAATCAAACGATCCGTATCAGGATAGTTTCCTTCTAGGAGACGAGTATAGAAGCTAATATTTTCGCTTCTAAAGAGGATTTGATTATTTGCAAAGAAAATCTCCACAGTTTCAATATCATCCGTAAATACAGCTGAAAATTCTCGTAGAGAACGACTAGGAATCACCACATCAAAATCATCACCATTTTTTTCAAGAGTCAATTTCTTCTGGCTAAGGCGGTGTGAGTCTGTTGCAACTGTTTTTAGTTCCTTGTGTTGGCTCAATACAAAATGAACACCTGTTAAGATGGGACGACTTTCTTGCGTACTTGCAGCAAAAGCTGTTTCATTGATAATTTTCTTGAGTAGTTTTGTTTCAAGAACCAAAGGAGTACTTGCTGAAATTTCTTGGATTCGTGGATATTGTTCGCTATCTTTTCCTTTTAGGGTGATTTCTGATTTGCCACTTGTTAAGACAATTTGTTTTTGTTCAATCTCTTTGAAATCAAGCATTACATCTGGAAGACTAGATACAACATTGATAAAGAAAGAAGCTTCAAGAAGAATCGAACCTAAGGAAGTAATCAAAAGACCTGCATCTTCATTCTTTTGAGAAATGAAATTTTCAATGGAAATTTGACCATTTGATCCAATTAAAGTAATTCCTTCATTGGTAACATCAATTTTGATTGTTGATAAAATTGGAATAGCATTTTTGGAGCTAATTGCTCGTTTTGTGGTATTTAGGGCTTGTAGAAATAAATTTTTATTGATTGAAAAATGAATCATGGATTCTCCTTTATTTATTTTTAGTATTAGAAGGATAATAGAAATAATAGAGTGTGTGAATTCTGTGGAAAACTGATTTCTATTTAGTAATTTCAGGCTTTTAAGTTTGTTTAAAAAATGTGGATAAAAAAGATAGAAAAGGAAAAGTTATCCACAAACTATTTAATTTTCTTTTTGATTGTTTCGATTTCTAAGCGTAAATTATCGTCTTCGTCAATCAAGGATTTAATTTTAGCATGGGCATGAATAACGGTGGTGTGATCCTTTCCTCCGAATTCTTTTCCGATTTTTGGAAGACTATTATCTGTCAGTTCTCTAGCTAGATACATGGCTACTTGACGCGCCAAAACGATATTCTGAACTCGTCTCGTCCCCTTCATTTCTTTGACACTCACTCCATAAAAATTACCAACTTCAGTTTGGATTTTGTCAATTGGAATGACTAGCAGTTGGCTAACATCTTGTTTGCGAGCTCTGATAGCTTCAGCAGCGATATCAATGGTGATATCCTTAATCTTCTTTACTCTGGCAATTAAAGTGATATCGTTGATTGCTCCTTCAAGTTCTCGAACATTTGAATCGAATTGACCTGCTAGGTATTCTAGTGTATCGCTTTGAAAATTATAGTCCAAATGTTCCGTTTTACTTTGAAGAATGGCGATACGTGTCTCAAAGTCAGGAGGGGTGATATTCTGAGTCAAGCCCCAGCTAAAGCGCGTGACAAGTCTTTCCTCAAGGCCCTCTAAATGTTTAGGACTTCGGTCACTAGTCAGAACGATTTGTTTTTGATTGCTATGAAGAGCGTTGAAAGTATTGAAAAACTCTTCTTGAGTTGCAACCTTTTTGCCACTGAGAGATTGGATATCATCAATTAGTAAGAGATCAAGGCTTCGGTAAGTTTTTTTAAATTTTTCCATTTCCCCGAGCCTCAGATGCTCAAGAAAGTCGTTGATAAAACTTTCAGCAGGAATATACTTAACCCGAGCTTCAGGAATATTTTTTAGAATTTCATTTCCGATAGCATTCAGTAAGTGGGTTTTCCCTAGTCCAGGACCACCATAAATGAAAAGGGGATTATAAGTCAAGGCGAGGTCTTCGGAAACAGCCAGAGCAGCAGACTTAGCCCAGATATTCCCATCTCCTTGAATAAAGTTATCAAAGGTATATTTTTCCTTCAATCCTGTTTCAGAATATGGAATAGCAAGATTGGCCTGTGAAGCAACATAATGATTGCTATTTTCAGAATCCATGACATAGGTTGAAGATTCTTCCTCAGGCTTTGTTAAGACAAATTGAGTTTTTATTTCAGTATCATAAACTTCAAAACCAGCAGCCACAATGATATCTTTGAGTTGTTTTTTCCAAACCATTTCCATTTCAGGTCTAGGTAAAAAGATAGTAGCTATATTTCCCTCCACTTTTATGAGTTCAGCAGGTGTGGCATAGAAATCGTACATAGAACGTGTCAATCTTTCTTGAGCCAATTCCAAGATTTGATTCCAAAATTGTTTTTCTTTCACCGATTATCCCCTCCTTTGCTATATTTGATGTAAAAAGGTTTATTGTTAGATTTATTTTACCATAGATGCTAGCATTTTTCCACAATCTGTGGAAAAGAATCCACAATGTTTACACTTTTTATCCACAGGTTGGGGATAAGTGAGGGATTTCCTTGAATTCTTTGGTTTTTTGCTATAAAAAATAGTGGATAAATTTGTGGGTTGAAAAAATAAAAGAACAGCCTTATTTCAGGCTGTTGATAATTCTGTCATATTCTTCTTGGTTTGAAAAAGAAATAATAACCTTTCCAGTATCTTTTTTAGAAAGTTTAATTTCTACATTTAATCCAAGTAGTTTTTTTAATTTATCTTCCTCATCTTTGATGAAAGAATCACTTTTTTTCTGCTTCTTTTGTTTTTTCTCTGTCAGCAGTGTTTCTAACTTTCTCACAGAGATATCTTCGTTTTTGATCAATTGGAAGAAATATTCTTGTTGCTCTTTATCCAAACCAACTAGTGAGCGTGCATGAGCTTGAGAAAGTCTACCATTTTCTACTTCAGATAAGATATACTCTGGTAGGGAAAGCAAACGAATAAAATTAGTGATATAAGGACGAGATTTCCCCATTTTATCTGCTATTTCGGTATGAGTATACCCTTTTTCAACTAAAGAGTCATAGGCGCGTGCCTCTTCAACTGGATTCAAGTTTTCTCTTTGTAAATTCTCAATGATAGACTGAATCATCATTTCCTGATCTGAGAGGTGTTTCACAACGGCTGGAATAGAGGTCAGACCAGCCAAAAGAGAAGCTCGATATCGTCTCTCTCCTGCAAGGATTTCATAACCAATTACAGGAGATTGACGAACGATGATTGGTTGGATTAGCCCATTTTCTTTGATTGACTGAGCTAATTCTTTTAATTTTTTTACATCAAATTCTTTCCGAGGTTGGTAAGGATTTTTTTGTATGTCCGAGATAGAAATCATTTCAAATTTTTCCATGGTTCTACACTAACATATCTTTTATTATATGTAAAGTTTTCTTTACACTGATGTCAATTAAGATTCTAAATCACTTGTACTTTTATCTAGCTTAACAGTTGTAGTCTCCTCTTTCCCATTTCGATAGTAGGTAATTTTAATGGTGTCTCCGATAGAATGGTTGTAAAGAGCACTCTGTAAATCTGTTGACGAAGAAATATTCTTGTCGTCAACTTTGGTAATAACGTCGTATTTTTCAAGGTGACCAGATGCAGGCATATTACTTTGAACAGATTTTACCACTACACCAGAAGTTACGCTACTTGGAATATTGAGTTTTCTAAGATCACTAGCTCCGATATTAGCTAAATTAACCATTTGAATTCCAAGAGCAGGGCGAGTCACTTTACCGTCACTTTCAAGCTGTTTAATAATATTTTGAGCATCATTTGATGGGATTGCAAAACCAAGACCTTCGACAGAGGTTCCACCATTACTTGCAATTTTACTTGATGTAATACCGATGACTTGTCCTTGAATATTTACCAGTGGACCACCAGAGTTACCAGGGTTAATGGCCGTATCTGTCTGAATAGCTTTTGTAGAAATCGCTTGACCATCTTGAGATTTTAGAGAGACATTTCGATTGAGACTTGAAATGATTCCTTGGGTAACTGTATTGGCATATTCTGATCCTAGAGGACTACCAATTGCGATTGCAGTCTCACCAACATTTAGTTTGCTAGAATCTCCAAATTCTGCTACGGTTGTGACTTTTTCTGAAGAAATTTTTACGACAGCAATATCAGAGAACGTATCAGAACCGACAATTTCACCAGGAACTTTTGTACCGTCTGCTAAACGGATATCAACTTTTGAAGCTCCTTTAATAACGTGGGTATTTGTCACAAGGTAGGCATCTTTCCCATTCTTTTTGTAAATAACACCAGAACCTTCACTTGCTACCTGTTGAGAGTCGGTATCCGTATCTGTCTCGTCATTTCCAAAAACACTATTTTGCCGATTTGCTGAATAAGTGATAACCGACACAACGGCATCTTTTACCTTATTAACGGCCTGAGTTGTTGCATTTTCATTTTTGTAGGAAGTCTGAGTAACAGTGTTTGTAGTGTTATTTGTAGCTTGATTTCCTTGTTTCTGATAAAGCTGCAATGCTACAAAACTTCCCAAGGCTCCACTCAAAAATCCTATCAGAATGATGATAAGAAAGGTAATTCCTTTTTTGTAAAATGTTTGTAAGTGTTTCATAAACGCCTCCGTTTGTTTTTTATTTGATTAAAGTATAAATCTATTAACTTAATTCAAGCTTAAAGGTAAAAGTTTTACACAAGTTGTGGATAACTTACGTTATTCTGTGAATTTACTTGTTTTTCTAGAGTTTTTTTTGTGAATAAGATGTGAAATGAAGTGTGGATATGTTAGAATAGAAGAATGAAAATAAAAATTATAACAGTTGGAAAACTGAAGGAAAAATATCTTAAAGATGGCATTGCTGAATATACTAAACGAATTTCTCGTTTTGCTACTGTAGAAATTATTGAATTAGCCGATGAAAAAACTCCAGATAAGGCAAGTGAGTCAGAAAATCACAAAATATTAGAAATAGAGGGAAATCGAATTCTTTCTAAAATTGGAGAAAGAGATTTTGTAGTTGTGTTAGCAATTGAAGGAAAAATTTTCTCCTCAGAAGAATTCAGTAGACAGCTGGAACAGGCTTCTATAAAGGGATTTTCTACCCTTACATTTATTATTGGTGGAAGTCTGGGACTATCCCCTGCTGTGAAGTATCGAGCGAATCTTTCTGTTAGTTTTGGACGTTTGACCTTGCCACATCAGTTAATGAGATTAGTTCTTGTTGAACAAATTTATCGTGCTTTTACCATTCAGCAGGGATCCCCTTATCATAAATAGAAGATTGACTTACTTCTTGTTTTTTGATAGAATGGTCATGTTAGGTCTCATAGCTCAGCTGGATAGAGCATTCGCCTTCTAAGCGAACGGTCGCAGGTTCGAATCCTGCTGGGATCAGTACATTAAAGAAAAAGCTGGGATTATTTCCCAGCTTTTTTCTTCAAAAGGTGCATTTCAGGTGTAAAAAAGTACAGTTGAGAAAAAATTTTTCTTAAGTGATCTTCATTTTGTATAATAGATTTGTAAGATAACTTACAAGAAAAACAATACAGGAGATTTCATTATGAAAAATACAGTAAAGTTGGAACAATTTAAAGAAGTAACAGAAACAGAATTGCAGGAGATTCGGGGTGGGGAATGGAGAATTCCAGAATTAATACGTAATCTTATTTTTCCAAAAAGAAAATAACTAAAATAAAGGTAAAAAGTAATGAATTTATTTGGATTAGTAATAGCTTTTTTTTATGTTTTTATCATTAGTAAAATTTATGAATGGACTTGTAATGCAACTAAAAAAGAAAAATATATTTATAGTCTTTATGTCTTTTTACTACAATTAATATTAGAAGAAATAATGTATTTGCTAGCCTTAGATGGTTACGGTTTGTCTAAATTTTTATTTCCTTTACTCATATTCGGTTACTTTGTTGGATTTCAGAAGTATGATAAGTCTAAGGGAGTTTTTATAAGCCTATTATTTTCTCTCTTATATCATAGTAGTAATAACTTTATATCGGTAACTTTATCATCTATAACAGGAGATGATATTGCATTAGAATATAATAATTATTTTATTATATTTGTACTTATTTTAACCTATTTGGTTATTAAAATTGTCATATCTTATTTCCATTTGGAGTTTAAATATTTTGACAAAGAATATCTCTATTCTTTTTTGAAAAAAGTGCAATATGCATTTATCTTCTTGCATATCGTCTCTTTTATTTCAGATATCGTGAGTACTATTTCTCATTTAAATAGTTTTGGAAGTATTTTATCAACCATTGTTTTTATTTGCTTGTTATTGATTTTCTTTGCAATGAATTCTTATAAGGTTCAAATTGAAAAAGAGATTGCCCTAAAGCAGAAGAAATTTGAACAAAAGCATTTACAGACTTATACTGATGAAATTGTCAAGTTGTATAATGAAATTCGAGGTTTTCGTCATGACTATGCAGGTATGCTTGTCAGCATGCAAATGGCAATTGACAGTGAAGATTTACAGGAAATTGACAGAGTTTACAATGAAGTATTAGTAAAAGCGAATCAAAAACTGCGTTCAGAAAAATATACTTACTTTGATTTGAACAATTTAGAAGATTCAGCTTTACGTAGTTTGATTGCTCAATCCATTGTTTATGCACGAAATAATGATGTAGAGTTTACATTGGAAGTAAAGGATGTTATTACTAGATTGTCAATGGATTTACTTGATCTTGTTCGCATCATGAGTATTCTCTTAAACAATGCTGTTGAAGGAGCCGCGGATAGTTACTTGAAACAAATGGAAGTTGCAGTCATTAAAATGGATTTTGAGACAGTTATAGTCATCCAGAATTCATGTAAAATCACTATGACGCCTTCAGAGGACTTATTTGCCTTAGGTTTCTCTACCAAGGGAAGAAATAGAGGTTTAGGGCTTAATAATGTCAAAGAGATTCTAGATAAATATGACAACATTATGTTAGAAACAGAGATGGAAGACAACACATTTAGACAAATTATTAGATTTAAGAGGGAATTTGAATGAAAGTATTAATTTTAGAAGATGTTATTGAGCATCAAGTGAGACTAGAGAGAATATTGAATGAAATCTCGGAGGAATCAAATATTCCTATTTCTTACAAGACAACAGGAAAAGTTCGTGAGTTTAAGGAATATATCGAAAATGATGAAGTAAACCAGCTTTATTTCCTAGATATCGATATTCATGGAATTGAGAAAAAGGGCTTTGAAGTAGCACAATTTATCCGTCATCACAATCCCTATGCTATTATTGTCTTTATTACCAGTCGATCTGAATTTGCTACCTTAACGTACAAATACCAGGTATCAGCTCTAGATTTTGTAGACAAAGACATCAATGATGAATTGTTCAAAAAACGTATCGAGCAGAGTATTTTTTACACTAAGAGCATGCTGCTTGAAAACGAAGATGTTGTAGACTATTTTGATTACAACTATAAGGGAAATGATTTGAAAATCCCTTACCATGATATTTTGTATATCGAAACCACAGGTGTTTCTCATAAGTTGCGGATTATTGGTAAGAATTTTGCCAAAGAGTTCTATGGAACAATGACAGATATTCAAGAAAAGGACAAATATACCCAGCGATTTTATTCTCCTCATAAATCTTTCCTAATCAATATTGGAAATGTTAGAGAAATTGATCGAAAGAATCTAGAAGTTGTCTTTTATGAAGATCATCGCTGCCCCATCACTCGTTTGAAAGTTCGCAAACTGAGAGATATTCTGGAGAAAAAATCTAAAAAGTAATTGACAATTAGTAAGAAATTGATATAATGGTTATATCTGCTACAGATAGATGGTCCGTTGGTCAAGGGGTTAAGACACCGCCTTTTCACGGCGGTAACACGGGTTCGAATCCCGTACGGACTATTTTATCCGCCATAGCTCAGTTGGTAGTAGCGCATGACTGTTAATCATGATGTCGTAGGTTCGAGTCCTACTGGCGGAGTCAGATAAAAAGAACACCACCCGGTGTTCTTTTTATTCTTAGTTTGTATCGCCTAACATTTTCATAAGGAAGTCTGTCATTTCTTGCGGGCTTTCTTTTTTTCCGTGAGCAATCCAAGTCTGGCAAACACCAAATAGGGCATTTGTTAGATAAATGCTACTATATTCGAGTTCAATTGGATTTAGTTGTAGTTGCATAAAACGTTTCTGAAGATCAGTGCTAAGCATAATATGCAGTTTATTTCTCAAGAAATTTTGGATTTCTTTGGTTCCATTCTCAGATAAAAGAGCAGCCAAGAGTGGTTCAGACTCTAAATATTCAAATACTTCTAAAATAGCATCTCTTTTATGATGAGCATGTTTTTGGAAAATATACTCAAAGGTATGAAAGAGCTTACTTTGGTAATGCTCAATCATATCATACTTATCCTTGTAGTGAGTGTAAAAGCTGGAACGACTGATTTCGGCTTTTTCTGCTAGCTTGACAGTAGAAATTTGATCAAAGGGGTGGTCCATCAATAATTGAACCATGGCATTTTCGATAATTCGCTTTGTTTTTAAACGTTTGTTACTTTCTTTCATAATTCCTCCTTGTATACAAAAATAGACGATGTGTCTAAAAAAGTATTTTTTACCTTGTAATTTGGATTTTTTGATGTATAATCTATTATATCAAAATTTTAGACAATATGTTTAAAAAAGGAGGAAATATGTTTAAAGAATGGAAAGCAATATTTAAAAAACCGATCTTTATCATTGTAATGATAGGGATTTCTCTCATTCCAGCTTTATACAACATTATATTTTTATCATCCATGTGGGATCCTTATGGCCAATTATCCGAGTTACCTGTGGCAGTTGTCAATAAAGATAAGGAAGCTTCTTATAATGGACAGACAATGACAATTGGTGATGACATGGTGTCTAATTTAAAAGAAAACAGGGCTTTAGATTTCCATTTTGTTAATGAAGAGGAAGGGGAAAAAGGGCTAGAAGATGGTGACTACTATATGGTAGTGACTTTACCAAGTGACTTATCTGAAAAAGCTACCTCAATCTTAACGAATCATCCTGAACAGATGCAGATTGATTATCAGACTTCAAGTGGTCATAGTTTTATTGCTAGCAAGATGAGCGATTCTGCGATGACACAATTGAAGCAGAATGTTTCTACAAATGTAACTGAGACCTATACTAAAGCTTTATTTAACAAGATGGTCGAATTAAAGGATGGTATGAGTCAAGCAGCATCTGGTAGTGAAAAATTAACTGATGGAGCGAATCAGTTAGTGACAGGAAGTCAAACATTGACTACTAACCTACACTCTTTAGCAGATTCAAGTTTAACATTTTCAAATGGAACGGAGCAGTTTACCAAAGGATTATCTGCTTATGTTTCTGGTGTTGAACAACTTCATCTTGGCTTAGGGACTTTTAATAGTGGTTTAGTTACATATACTGGTGCAGTAAGTAAATTAGATAGCGGATTAGGTCAATTAGCTTCTAAAAGTCCTGAATTAGTAGGAGGAATCAATCAGTTATATACTGGTGTAGAGGCCTATACTGGCGGTGTTTCTCAGCTCAATACTGGTCTTAATCAATTTTCATCTGGTGTTAGTGCCTATACAAATGGAGTGGGAAATCTTGCAACAGGTGCGAATCAGTTATCTAGTCAATCAGCTACACTTCGAATGGGTGTGGAGCAATTAAGTGAAGGGATTCAACAACTTTCTAGCAAGTTAGATGCTTCGTCTGAGCAAAAAGATCAAATTGCTCAATTATCTTCTGGTCTGAATCAGTTAAATCAAGCTATTCAAAATATTGATGTTGGAGATACAAAACAATTAGATTCTGTTTTATCAAGTATAGTATCTCTTTCTAATCAAATGCTAGTAAGTGCTCAGTCTGAAAAAGCAGCTACATTAGCAAATATTCAATCGACAGCAGCTTATCAATCATTGACAAGTGAGCAACAAGCTGAGATAAGCGCTTCTGTATCTCAAAATTCGACTGATAGTATTCAATCGGCTCAGTCAATTATAGCTTTAGTACAAGGTTTACAGGGAAGTTTAGAAAACTTACAAAATCAATCTTCAAATCTTTCGACATTAAAAAATCAAGCCAATCAAGTATTACCTATTGCTTCTACTTCTTTGACAGGATTGTCAAGTGGATTAACAGAAATACAGGGAGCAGTGACGAGTAAATTAGTTCCTGCTAGTCAGTCGATTACATCAGGTGTAAATGCATATACTGCAGGTGTTGATAAAGTTTCTCAGGGCGCAAGTCAACTAAGTGAAAAAAACTCCACCTTGACAGGTAGTTTGGATCAACTAGTTTCAGGCTCAAATACCTTGACACAAAAATCGTCTAGCTTGACAGCAGGAGTTGGTCAATTAGTTGAAAAAACTCCAGAATTAGTATCTGGCATTGAAAAATTATCAACTGGCTCCAATCAATTGAATCAAAAGAGTCAAGAATTGATAGCAGGAGTTGATAAATTACAATCCGGATCTGGGCAATTAGCAGACAAATCCAGTCAGTTACTTTCAGGTGCTTCTCAATTAGAGAATGGAGCTAATAAATTGGCAGATGGTGCTGGAAAATTAGCAGAAGGTGGAACAACCTTAACCTCTAGTCTTGAAGATTTACAGACGGGAGTTGATTCATTAGGACAAGGATTAGGCAATGCTAATAATCAACTCAAATCAGCTTCAACAGAATCTAAAAATGCAGAAACATTATCTGAACCTCTACTTCTCTCAAAAACAGATAATGACCAAGTTCCTGTAAATGGGATTGCTATGGCTCCTTATATGATATCAGTTGCTCTTTTTGTTGCTGCTATATCTACCAATATGATTTTTGCTAAGTTGCCTTCTGGACGTCATCCAGAGAGTCGTTGGGCTTGGTTGAAGTCTCGCTCTGAAATAAATGGTATTATAGCTGTCTTAGCAGGTGTTTTAGTTTATGGAGGTGTCCATCTTATTGGATTGACTGCGAACCATGAGATGAGGACTTTGATTCTAATTATAATCACAAGTTTAGCTTTCATGTCTATGGTGACAGCTTTAACAACTTGGAATAGCCGTATTGGAGCTTTCTTCTCTCTTATTTTACTTTTATTACAGTTAGCATCAAGTGCAGGGACCTATCCCCTTGCTTTGACAAATGATTTCTTCAAAGGTGTCAATCCTTGGTTACCAATGAGTTATTCTGTATCAGGCTTACGACAAACAATCTCTATGACAGGAAATATTCATCATCAAGTGATTTTCCTTATTATAACTCTAGCTTTCTTTACTGCTTTAGGTATGCTAGCTTATCAACCTAAGAAAATGGAAGAAGATTAAAAAGATTGGCCAAGGAATTGGTCAATCTTTTTCTGTCTTAGATAAATTTCGTCTGTGATTATAGATCCCAAAAAGAAGAAGGGCAGTTAGTGAGCAGGCTGCTCCAATAACAAAACCATTGGGGATAAAGGAAAGTGTAATGGTGCCTTTTCCTTTTGGAACATCAACTTTCATAAAACCAGTCTGAGCCTGCTTGATTTCAAGTTTTTTCCCATCTTGGTATGCAGACCAACCTTTGTCATAAGGAATAGTGAAGAAAATAGAGGTATCTTGTTTTACTTCATATGTAGCAAAGACTTTATTTTTAGAGGTGGATACTTCTACAGGTTGTTCTTTAATCTTTTGAATTGCCTCAGTAAGAGCCTGAGTATCTAAACGATAGAAGGTTGGAGATTCAAAGGACACCTGAGAATTTCCAGGGAAGCTAACACTGATATTGAAAGTTTTTTGTTCTTCAGTATAACCCAAATTAAAGAAATTAAATGCATTGTCAGTTGTAAAAGTCTTCTTTTCTCCATTGACAATGATCTCAACTTTCTTTTGCTTATCGTTTGTAAAATGAAGATTTGAAAAAGAGAGATAGACTTGACTATTTTGAGGAACCTCAATTTGATAATCAATCTTTGCATCTTCATTCGCAGAACCTGTGATACTTGTTAAACCTTCAGAATTATCTGTTTTATCATATGTTATTTGGGAGAAGTAATCCAAGTTGAGATTAGCAAGCTGGTTTATAAATAAAGCCTGATTATCTAGAGTGTGATTGTTAAAGTTTACATCTGTGTAAATAGATTGAGTGGCAAAGGCAATGGGTAAAGAGAGTTGATTTTTATATAAGGTTAAATGATCCTTTTGATAAATCTCTTGAAAGCCATACTTATCAAGCGAAGTTTCAGAAATATTGTACTGGATTCCAAATAAACTATCTGCTAAAAGACTATTATTTGCATAACGGAGATTGAGGTTGGTTCCAGAGGATTTGAATCCCAGTTTATCCAAACTAGTGCTAGCTGAACGATTTCGTACAGACGAAAATTGAGAGATTCCATTGTAGTTAAATTTCATACTGTCATTTCCAGTCTGAATTTGCAGTTTTTCAGTACGTGTAAACGGCTTGTCAATTTGGTTTAGAATGGATTCCATAGCTGTGATATCTCTATTATAGGCGCTACGAGAAGCAAAGGCCCATTCTTTAGCTATTCCTTCCATTTGAGATGAAGCATTTAGGCTTATCTCAACTGTTATAAATAAAGACAAAAGAATTGCAAATAGATTTACAGAGATAAATTTTTTAATGACTGCAAGAAGTAAAAGAGCATAAACTAGTAGAAATTCAAGAGTGAGTAGAATATTCAAATCAGTTAAAAAAGAATAGTGTGATTTAAAGTATACAGTAGCCAAAAACCCTGTCAGTACAAGAAAAAGTGAGACAAATAGATTCCAGAGCTTCAGTTCTTTCAGACGATTTAAGACTTCTGCTGCAGTATAAATTAACAGAGTGGAAAAAATCCAAGCATAGCGATGCAAAAACATATTTGGGGTATGCATCCCTTGCCAAAACAAATCAAGTGCCTCTATGTAAAAGCTTGATATTAAAAAAATAAAGAAAATTACATAGGTAAGTTTCACGTGAAACCTTATGGATTTTATTGTGAAAAATAGAATGGTTAAAATAAAAGGAAGCAATCCAACAAAAATCATTGGTATAGCTCCATACTTAGTTGTATCAAAAGATCCAATGAATTGTTTTGCGAAAATATCCAGATACCAGCTACTGTCTGTCTTTAATTTTGTGATGGCAGTTAACTTCTCCCCATGAGTTTGTAAATCAAACAATGTAGGAAGAGTCATGATCAAACTAGCCATTCCTGCTAAAAAGGAGGTAATAACAAAATCAAGAAAAGATGATTTTCGAGTTTTAAAGTCCCAAGAAATTTGACAGAGATACCAAAAAATAAGAAACAATGCTGTCATATATCCAAAATAATAGTTTTGAATAAACAAGATTGACAGACTTGTAAAGTATAGTAGGCGCTTCTTTTCTGTTATAAGCATGTGTAAGCCAGTTATAATTAAAGGAATCAAGATGAAAACATCTAACCAGGTTTTTATCTCTAACTGACTGACAGTGAAGCTCATTAAAGCATAGGAAGTTGATAAGGCCAGTTTTAAAGGCTGAGGGATAGATTGAAATAATTTATTTAAACTAAAGTAGGTTGACAGACCAATCAATCCAAATTTTAAAAGAGTTGTCAGATAAACAGCATCTGGCATATTCGACAGATTAAAAAAGTAAACCAGAGGCGAGAGAAAACTACCCAAGTAATAACTAGATAGAGCATAGAAATTTAGTCCGAGGCCACTTGTAAAGGTGTAAAACAAACTACCATTTCCATGTAGAATATTCCGTAAAGTCACATCAAAAATAACGTATTGATGGAAACCATCTCCTAATAGTGGAGATGTATCGCTATTCCAGTAGATACCTTGAGTTAGGTATACTCCGGTCATAATTACTAAAGGAATGATGAAAGAAACAAAATAGGTCCAATATGTTTTAAAAAATGATTTCATGTTACCTCGTAGAATGATAGAAAACTCAGTTGGTTACCCCAACTGAGTTTTGAAGTCTTATTTAGTCTTTCCAAAGTTCTTTAACTTTTGTTTGTACTTCTGCATTTTCTAGGAATTCATCATAGGTTTCATCGATACGATCAATGACGCCATTCTTAGACAAAACAATAATATGGTTTGCCAAAGTTTGAATGAACTCGTGGTCATGACTAGCAAAGATGATTGATTCTTTAAAGTTTTTCAATCCATCGTTCAAGCTTGAGATAGATTCCAAATCCAAGTGATTTGTTGGATCATCAAGTACAAGGACGTTTGATTTCAAGAGCATAAGTTTTGAAAGCATAACACGCACTTTTTCTCCCCCTGACAAGACGTTTACAGGTTTGTTAACCTCATCTCCAGAGAATAGCATACGACCAAGGAAACCACGTAGGAAGGTATTGTCATCTTCTTCTTTACTTGCAAATTGACGCAACCAGTCAAGGATTGACTCTCCCCCTGCAAAATCAGCCGAGTTATCTTTTGGCAAGTAAGAACGGCTAGTAGTAACTCCCCACTTGACAGTTCCTTCATAGTCGATGTCACCCATGATTGCACGAATTAATGCAGTCGTTTGGATGTCATTTTGTCCAATAAGAGCTGTCTTATCACCTGGACGCAAGATGAAATTAATATTGTCTAGGATAGTTTCACCATCAATCTTTACAGTTAGATTTTCTACTGTCAAGAGATCATTACCAATCTCACGTTCTGCTTTAAAGTTGATAAATGGATATTTACGACTAGATGGCACAATCTCTTCTAATTCAATCTTGTCAAGCATTTTTTTACGAGACGTTGCTTGTCTTGACTTAGAAGCGTTGGCAGAGAAGCGAGCAACGAATTCTTGCAATTGCTTAATTTTTTCTTCTGCCTTGGCATTACGGTCTGCTAGCAATTTAGCAGCAAGCTCAGAAGATTCCTTCCAGAAGTCGTAGTTTCCGACATAGAGTTTGATTTTTCCAAAGTCAAGGTCGGCCATATGAGTACACACTTTGTTGAGGAAGTGACGGTCGTGGGATACAACGATAACGGTGTTATCAAAGTCAATCAAGAAATCTTCTAACCAAGTAATAGACTGGATATCAAGACCGTTGGTCGGCTCGTCCAAAAGAAGAACATCAGGTTTACCAAATAAGGCTTTAGCAAGGAGAACCTTCACTTTTTCACCATTGGCCAATTCGCTCATGTTTTGGTAGTGCAATTCTTCTGGAATATTTAGGTTTTGAAGTAATTGAGATGCTTCACTTTCTGCTTCCCAACCTCCAAGTTCGGCAAATTCACCTTCAAGTTCAGCTGCACGAACACCGTCCTCGTCTGAGAAATCTTCCTTCATGTAAATAGCATCTTTTTCTTTCATGATGCTATATAGTTTTTCATTTCCCATGATAACGACATCAATTGCACGTTCATCTTCATAGTCAAAGTGATTTTGACGGAGGACAGAGAGACGTTCATCTGGGCCAAGAGAGATGTGACCAGTTGTAGGTTCGATATCACCAGCCAGAATTTTTAAGAATGTAGACTTCCCAGCACCATTAGCACCAATTAATCCGTATGTATTTCCTTCTGTAAATTTGATGTTGACATCATCAAAAAGTTTGCGATCACTAAAACGTAGTGAAACATCAGATACTGTAAGCAATATTTTTCTCCTATAATATGTAATACATTTATTCTACTAGAAAAGAGAGAAATATTCAAATTTTTATCTGTCAATTTTGTGTCAATTAAGTTTACAGTTTTATTTACAATGAGTTAGTCGTTTGATTTAAATAATTTTCTGTTATTTTAACAAAAAAATGCTATAATTGAAGAGACCATTTCGAAGGAGAAAAAAATGACGAAACCCATTATTTTAACAGGAGATCGCCCAACAGGAAAATTGCATATTGGACATTATGTTGGGAGTCTTAAAAATAGAGTATTACTGCAGGAAGAAGACAAGTATGACATGTTTGTTTTTTTGGCGGACCAACAAGCGTTGACAGATCATGCCAAAGACCCTCAAACGATTGTAGAATCGATTGGGAATGTTGCCTTAGATTATCTAGCAGTTGGATTGGATCCTAGTAAATCGACTATCTTTATTCAAAGTCAAATTCCAGAGTTGGCTGAGCTGTCTATGTACTATATGAATTTGGTTTCACTAGCTCGTTTGGAACGCAATCCTACAGTGAAAACAGAGATTGCTCAGAAAGGGTTTGGAGAAAGTATTCCGACAGGATTTTTGGTTTATCCAATTGCGCAAGCAGCTGATATCACAGCTTTCAAGGCCAATTATGTTCCTGTAGGAACAGACCAAAAACCAATGATTGAGCAAACTCGCGAGATTGTTCGTTCCTTTAATAACGCATATAACTGTGATGTCTTGGTGGAACCGGAAGGTATTTATCCAGAAAATGAGAGAGCAGGGCGTTTGCCTGGTTTAGATGGAAATGCTAAAATGTCTAAATCCCTTAATAATGGTATTTATCTAGCTGATGATGCGGATACCTTGCGTAAAAAAGTCATGAGCATGTATACTGATCCAGACCATATTCGAGTCGAGGATCCAGGTAAGATTGAAGGAAATATGGTTTTCCATTATCTAGATGTTTTTGGTCGTCCTGAAGATGCTCAAGACATTGCAGAGATGAAAGAACACTATCAACGTGGTGGTCTTGGCGATGTGAAGACGAAGCGTTATCTACTTGAAATACTCGAACGTGAACTTGGTCCTATTCGTGAGCGCCGTATCGAATTTGCTAAGGATATGGGTGAAGTGTACAATATGCTTCAAAAAGGTAGTGAAAAAGCTCGTGAGGTTGCAGGGCAAACTCTATCTGAAGTTAAGGGAGCAATGGGACTAAATTATTTTAAATAATAGATAAAATATGAATCGTAAAACTATCTCTTCCATATAATCACAGGGATAGTTTTTTTATGTTTTCTGTTATAAATATAATTGACAAATTTTCATAGAATGGTATGATAGATACAATACAAAAAGAGTCAAGCTCAAAAAGAAAGAAAAGAGGAAACTTCAATGTCTAATTGGGATACTAAATTTTTAAAAAAAGGTTTTACCTTTGATGATGTATTGCTCATTCCAGCAGAAAGTCATGTGTTGCCTAATGATGCAGATTTAACAACAAAATTGGCAGATAATCTGACTTTAAATATCCCAATTATAACAGCCGCGATGGATACAGTCACAGAAAGTCAAATGGCCATTGCTATTGCTCGTGCAGGTGGTCTTGGAGTAATCCATAAAAATATGTCTATTGCGCAACAGGCAGATGAAGTTCGCAAGGTAAAACGTTCTGAAAATGGTGTTATTATTGATCCATTCTTCTTGACTCCAGAACACACTATTGCTGAAGCGGACGAACTGATGGGACGCTACCGTATCAGTGGTGTTCCAGTTGTGGAAACACTTGAAAATCGTAAATTGGTTGGTATTTTGACAAACCGAGATCTTCGCTTTATTTCAGATTACAATCAGCCAATCTCAAACCACATGACTAGTGAAAATCTTGTTACTGCTCCTGTTGGTACAGATCTTGCAACAGCTGAAAGCATTCTTCAAGAACACCGTATTGAAAAACTTCCTTTGGTAGACGAAGAAGGTCGTCTTTCTGGCTTGATTACTATTAAAGATATTGAAAAAGTGATTGAATTTCCAAATGCAGCAAAAGATGAATTTGGTCGTCTTCTAGTTGCTGGTGCGGTAGGTGTCACTTCAGATACATTTGAACGTGCCGAAGCCCTTTTTGAAGCAGGCGCTGATGCAATTGTTATTGATACTGCGCATGGTCATTCTGCAGGTGTCTTGCGTAAAATTGCTGAGATTCGTGCTCATTTCCCAGATCGCACTTTGATTGCTGGTAATATTGCAACTGCAGAAGGTGCGCGTGCTCTTTATGATGCGGGTGTGGATGTTGTCAAAGTCGGGATTGGACCAGGTTCTATCTGTACTACTCGTGTGATTGCAGGTGTGGGTGTCCCACAAGTGACAGCAATTTATGATGCGGCAGCAGTTGCGCGCGAATATGGAAAAACGATTATTGCTGATGGTGGAATCAAGTATTCTGGAGATATTGTAAAAGCCCTTGCTGCAGGTGGAAATGCAGTTATGCTTGGATCAATGTTTGCTGGAACAGACGAGGCACCAGGTGAAACGGAAATCTTCCAAGGACGTAAGTTCAAGACTTACCGTGGTATGGGATCAATTGCTGCAATGAAGAAAGGTTCAAGTGACCGTTACTTCCAAGGTTCTGTCAATGAAGCAAACAAACTTGTTCCAGAAGGAATTGAAGGTCGCGTAGCCTATAAAGGCGCAGCAGCTGATATTGTCTTCCAAATGATTGGTGGTATTCGCTCTGGTATGGGTTACTGTGGTGCAGCTAACCTTAAAGAATTGCACGACAACGCTCAATTTATTGAAATGTCTGGAGCTGGTCTAAAAGAAAGCCATCCTCATGATGTACAAATCACTAATGAGGCGCCAAACTACTCTATGTAAGAAGTAAAAAAGAACTCCTGAATTTCAGGAGTTCTTTTTGTTTACAAAGTTGTCAATGTGGGTTTACAGATACTTTACCATTTTGGATATTGAAGATACTAAGATTTTCTGGCAAATTTTGCAAGTGGTCTAAACTTGTTGTTGTGATAAAGGTTTGGATAGATTGTGAAATCGTTTCTAATAATTTTAGTTGCCGTGTATTGTCAAGTTCGCTCATAACATCATCAAGCAATAGTATAGGAGACTCATTGGTAATACTTTCCATTAGCTCAATCTCTGCTAGTTTGATAGAAAGTACAAGACTACGATGTTGACCTTGGCTTCCAAAACTAGCGTCCATACCATTGATATAGAAAGAAATGTCATCTCGATGAGGGCCAACACCAGTATTCTTTTTATATAAATCTCTTGATCTACTTTTCTCTAAAGCAATTTTAAAAGAACTTGTTAGCTGTTTTTCATCAGTGAAGTTGACAGATGATTGATAAGAAATTGACAACTCTTCTAATTGGTTTGAGATTTCTAAGTGTGTTTTTTGACCAAATTTCTCTAAATCTTTAATGAATTTTATTCGATGCTTTATGACGCGACAACCGTATTCTACTAACTGATCATCTAAGACCGACAGAAATGTTTCGTCAATCTTTTGACTGGACTTTAGGTAAGTGTTTCTTTGCTTGAGTATATGGTTATAGTTTGACAGGTCTGACAAGTAGATTGGTTTAATTTGTCCAAGTTCGATATCTATAAACTTTCGGCGAATGGAAGGTGCTCCTTTAATTATCTGGAGATCTTCAGGTGCGAAGAGAACAACATTCATATGTCCGATGTAGTCTGATAAGCGAGCTTGTTTTAAGTGATTGACTTTAGTCACACGCCCTTTTGGTGTTAAATCAATTTCTAGAGGGATAGAACCTGTTTTTTTCTGTAGTAAGCCAGAAAGATGGAGTTGTTCTTCATCAAAATGAATAAGATTTCTATCTGTCCGAGTACGATGGCTGCGTGTTAAGGCCAAGAAATAGATTGCTTCTAGCATATTGGTCTTTCCTTGCGCATTTTGGCCTAAAAAGACGTTTAATTTTGGATTAAAATCAATTTTTGCCTCTTTGTAGTTTCGAAAGTTTTTTATTATTAAATGTTGGAGCCACATGATTATCTTCCTGGAAAACGTGGAGCTTGTTTGGCTTTAGGTGATGAAGTAGTTTTTTGTTTTTCTTTCTTGACACCTTTATTCATCTCTTTGACAAGTTTAGCAATCCGCTCTTTTTCAATCTTATCTGCTTGGTATTCTTCTTGCTCTTTTAAACTTGGTTGTGTCAAGGTGATATCAATTTTTAAATCAGGGATATCAATCGTATCTCCAATACGGATTTTTTTCCCACGTCTACTTTCTAATTCACCATTAAAGTAAACTTGATGCTCCATTAAAAAGGATTTGATAGCACCGCCGCTTTGTATAATTCCAAGCTCTTTTAGGAGGGCTTGGAGCGTAATAAATTCTTCAAATAATTTGTATTCCATAATTCACCTCAATCTAAGGTATTATACCATATTTTCCCTGAAATAACTGAAGGAAAGTCAGTCAAAATGAAAACGATTTTACTTTTGAAAGCTATAAAGAGAACAAGAAAAATTTTGATTTTCGTGGTATAATAGAACTCTATATGTAAGGAGGTAAGGTATGGAATTAGTGCCTGGAATTTCAGCACATTTTGTTCAATCCAAAAAGTTTAAAACAAATAAAATCACTATTCGTTTTACTGCTTCCTTATCTCTTGAGACAATAGCAGGACGCATGTTAAGTGCAAGTATGTTGGAAACTGCCAATAAAGCTCACCCAACATCTCAAGCTTTTCGCAGATACTTGGCAAGTTTATATGGAACAGATATTTCTACGAGTGCTTATCGTAGGGGACAGGTACATATTCTTGACCTAACATTTACCTATGTGAGGGATGATTTTTTAAGTAAAAAGAATGTCTTGACTTCTCAAATATTTGAATTGGTGAAACAGACTTTATTTTCCCCCTTAGCTCAAGATGGTGCTTTTGAGCCAGCCTTATTTGAAATTGAAAGAAAACAGTTATTGGCTAGTTTGGCTACTGATATGGATGATTCATTTTATTTTGCTCATAAGGAATTGGATAACTTGTTCTTTCATGATGAACGTCTTCAATTGAGATATAGTGATTTACGAAATCGCATTTCAAATGAGTCTCCGGGAAGTAGCTACACTTGCTTTCAAGATGCTCTCAACAAAGATCGGATTGATTTCTTTTTCTTAGGTGATTTTAATGAAGTTGAAGTGGAGGAGTGGTTGAGATCATTCTCCTTTACAGGGCGTCAAATCGATGTCAAGCCTCAGTACCAACAACCATATTCAAATGTCCTTCGGGAAGGAATGATTCGTAAGAATGTGGGCCAATCCGTTTTGGAATTGGCTTACCATTGTTCTACGAGCTATGGAGACAAGCATCATTTAGCCATGGTAGTAATGAATGGTCTGTTAGGTGGTTTTGCTCACTCTAAGCTTTTTACAAATGTTCGGGAAAATGCTGGTCTAGCCTACACTATCTCCAGTCAATTGGATTTATTTAGTGGTCAATTGAGGATGTATGCTGGCATTGATCGGGAAAAGCGCAATCAAGCCAGAAAATTGATGAATCATCAATTACTTGAACTAAAGAAAGGTAATTTTACAGATTTGGAGATTGAACAGACTAAGGAGATGATTCGCAGAACCTTATTGCTTGCGCAAGATAGTCAGAGCTCACTAATCGAGCGAGTTTACTTGAATAGTTTGTTAGGGAAATCTACATCAGATTTTGACAATTGGATTGAAAAATTAAATCAAGTTGATAAAGAAGCTATCTGCAAAGCAGCAAATAGTGTTCGGTTACAAGCGATATACTTTATGGAAGGAATAGAATGATACCAGTTACCTTTGAAGAAAAATACTATCCTGCCATAAAGGAGACGGTTTATCAGACTCGTCTATCAAATGGATTGACAGTGTCTCTCCTTCCTAAGAAACAATTTAATGAAGTTTACGGAGTTGTAACAGTTCGATTTGGATCAGTAGACACAAGCTTTACACTATCTAAAAAAGGTTTACAGTGTTATCCAGCTGGAATTGCACATTTTCTTGAACATAAACTATTTGAGAGAGAAAATGCTGAAGATATTATGGAGTCTTTTACACGCTTGGGAGCTGATAGCAATGCTTTTACGAGTTTTACAAAGACGAGCTATTTGTTTTCAACAATAGATCATTTATCAGAAAATTTGGATTTGCTTGAGGAGTTGGTAACAGTTGCTCATTTTACAGAAGAGTCAGTTGAGCGAGAGAGGGAAATTATCCAACAGGAACGTGAGATGTACCAAGATGATCCAGATTCGCGTCTGTTTTTTGCAACATTAGCAAATCTTTATCCCAATACTCCTCTGGCAGCAGATATTGTTGGAAGTGAAAAGTCAATTAACAATATCCAGCTAAATGACTTAAAAAATAACTTTACAGCCTTTTACAAACCTGTAAATATGTCTTTGTTTTTAGTTGGGAATTTTGATGTAGATACAGTTGAGAACTATTTTTTGCAAAAGAAACTTAGAAACTTGGAAGAAATGGTAGTAAGGAAGGAGAAGCTTACTTTACAAGCTGTCAAAGAAACAGATAACCTTCGGATGGAAGTCTCTTCACCAAAACTTGCTGTTGGAATTAGGGGAGCAGGTGAGGTGGCAGCAGAAGATTGCTACCGTTATAATATTTTGCTAAAATTATTGTTTACGATGATGTTTGGTTGGACTTCTGAGCGATTTCAAAAGTTATATGAGAATGGGAAGTTAGATGCGTCATTGTCACTTGAGGTTGAAGTCAACAGTCGCTTTCATTTTGTGATATTGACAATGGACACGAAAGAGCCTGTTTCTCTGTCGCATCAATTTCGTAAAGCGATTCGTCAGTTTAGTAGTGATGCGGATATTACCGAGGAGCATTTAGATCTTGTTAAGAGTGAGATATTTGGTGAGTTTTTCAGTAGCATGAACTCTTTGGAATTTATTGCAACTCAATACGATCCGATGGATCGCGGAGAAACAATTTTTGATTTTCCAAAAATTTTACAGGAAATTACTTTGGAGGATGTTCTAGAAGCTGGACATCGTTTGATTGATAATGGTGATCTAGTTGATTTCACAATCTTTCCAGCTTAAAAGATGACTAATACTAGAAAGAAGGAATGGTACGTATGAGAAAAAAAACAATTGGTGAGGTTCTGCGTCTAGCCAGAATTAACCAGGGATTGAGTATAGAAGAACTGCAGGCAAAAACGGATATTCAGATGAATTTATTAGAGGCTATGGAGGCTGATGATTTTGATCAACTTCCTAGTCCATTTTATGCTCGTTCTTTTTTGAGAAAATATGCCTGGGCGGTTGAATTGGACGAGCGAATCATTTTGGATGCCTATGATTCGGGAAGCATGATTACCTACGAAGAGGTAGATGTTGATGAAGAAGACTTGTCTGGTCGTAGACGATCAAATAAGAAAAAAACGTCTTATCTCCCCTTGTTTTATTTCGTTCTATTTGCTTTGTCGATTTTAATTTTTGTGACTTATTATGTTTGGAATTATATCCAGACTCAACCAACGCGTCCTTCTTCGCCTAATTATAGTGTTGTGAGCTCAACTAGTTCCACAACCTCAACTAGTTCATCTTCTAGTAGTCAGACGTCTAGCCCATCTTCTACTACGGAATCAACTATTACAGTGTCAGGCGAAGGAAACCGCATTGAAGCTCGGTATAAAACGAGTAAGGAAACAGCTACGGTTCAGCTGGCAGTTTCGGATGTAACTAGCTGGGTTAGTGTTTCAGGAAGCGAGCTAGAGGGTGGTGTGACACTATCCGCAGACAATAAAAATGCAAAAACAACAGTTTCAACTAAGAATCCCGTTACTATCACCTTAGGTGTAGTGAAGGGAGTTACTGTGACTGTAGATAATCAAACAGTTGATACTTCCAAGTTGACGACTCAGACTGGAACTGTAACACTTACATTCACTACAGACTAAGGAAGAAACAATGAAAAAAGAACAAATCCCTAATGTATTAACAATTGGTAGAATTCTCTTTATACCTCTCTTTATTCTTATTTTGACTTTGGGCCATTCACAAGGCAGTCACTTGCTGGCAGCAATCATCTTTGCAGTTGCTAGTATAACGGATTATCTCGATGGCTATCTTGCTCGTAAATGGAATGTAGTCAGCAACTTTGGAAAGTTTGCAGATCCGATGGCGGATAAGTTGCTGGTTATGTCAGCTTTTATCATGTTGATTGAGTTAGGTATGGCTCCAGCTTGGGTTGTTGCTATTATCATCTGTCGTGAACTTGCGGTGACCGGCCTACGGCTGTTGCTCGTTGAGACGGGAGGAACGGTTCTAGCAGCAGCGATGCCAGGGAAAATCAAGACCTTTAGTCAGATGTTTGCCATTATCTTTTTGCTCTTACATTGGGATTTAATTGGTCAACTGTTGCTTTATATAGCTTTATTTTTCACTATCTACTCTGGTTATGATTATTTCAAGGGTAGCGCTCATGTATTCAAAGGGACATTTGGTTCGAAATGAAATCGATTATTGAAGTAAAAGATCTGTCTTTTCGTTACAAAGAAGATCAGGGTTATTATGATGTTAATAATGTCTCGTTTCACGTGAAACGTGGAGAATGGCTTTCGATTGTAGGTCATAATGGGAGTGGGAAATCGACAACTATCCGTTTGATTGATGGCTTGCTTGAAGCAGAGTCTGGGGAAATCTGGATAGATGGCCAATTGCTGTCCTCTGAGAATGTTTGGGACTTGCGTCGTCAAATTGGTATGGTTTTTCAAAATCCAGATAACCAATTTGTGGGGGCGACTGTTGAAGATGATGTTGCCTTTGGCCTAGAAAATCAGGGACTTCCTCGTGAAGAAATGAAAAAGAGAGTGGCTGAATCTTTGGAGTTAGTAGGTATGCTGGACTTTAAGAAGAGAGAACCAGCTCGTTTGTCTGGTGGACAAAAACAACGGGTGGCTATTGCAGGAGTTGTTGCCTTGAGACCAGCTATTTTGATTCTGGACGAGGCTACAAGTATGTTGGATCCTGAGGGGCGCAGAGAACTGATTCAGACAGTTCAAGAGATTCGAAAATACCACCAGATGACAGTCGTCTCCATTACGCACGATTTGGAAGAAGTTGCGATGAGTGATCGTGTCTTGGTCATGAAAAAAGGCCAAGTGGAGTCAACCAGCAGTCCAAGAGAACTTTTTTCTCGGGATGACCTTGACCAGATAGGGTTAGATGAGCCTTTTACTAATCAATTGAGAGAATCTTTGAGAGAGACTGGTTATCAGTTGTCGGATGACTATTTGACAGAAGGAGAGCTAGAGGACAAGTTATGGGAATTACTCTAGAAAATGTGAGCTTTACCTATCAAGAGGGGACTCCCCTATCTTCATCAGCCTTGACTGATGTTTCTTTGACGATTGAGGATGGCTCCTATACAGCTTTAGTAGGGCACACAGGTAGTGGGAAATCAACGATTTTACAGCTTTTAAATGGCTTACTGGTACCAAGTAAGGGTTCTGTTCGAGTTTTCGATACCGTCATTACCCCTACATCAACCAATAAAGAAATTCGCCAGATTCGAAAGCAAGTCGGTCTAGTGTTTCAATTTGCTGAAAACCAAATTTTTGAAGAGACTGTTTTGAAAGATGTGGCTTTTGGACCGCAAAATTTTGGAGTTTCTGAGGAAGAAGCTAAGAAAATTGCGCGTGAAAAGTTAGCCTTGGTAGGCATCAATGAGTCACTCTTTGAGAGGAGTCCATTTGAACTTTCAGGTGGTCAGATGAGACGTGTAGCTATAGCAGGTATGCTAGCCATGGAGCCAACTATCTTAGTTTTGGATGAGCCGACAGCTGGACTAGATCCTCTGGGCAGAAAAGAATTGATGACCTTGTTTAAAAAACTCCACCTTTCTGGAATGACAATCGTTCTGGTAACGCATTTGATGGATGATGTAGCTGCATACGCTGATCAGGTCTATGTTATGGAAAAGGGGCGTTTAGTCAAAAGTGGTAAACCGAGCGAAGTTTTCCAAGATGTAGCCTTTATGGAAAATGTGCAGTTAGGTGTGCCTAAAATCACAGCCTTTTGCAAACGTTTGGCAGATAGAGGTATAGCTTTTAAAAAACTGCCAATCAAGATAGAGGAGTTTAAGGAGTCGCTAAATGGATAGTATGATTTTGGGGCGTTATATACCAGGGGATTCCATCATTCATCGCTTGGATCCACGTAGTAAATTGCTTGCCCTGATCCTGTTGATTTTGATTGTATTTTGGGCCAATAATCCCCTCGCTAATCTCATTCTGTTTGTAGCGACAGGTATATTTATCGCTTTGTCGGGCGTCTCCCTCTCATTTTTCATTCAGGGATTAAAATCCATGTTCTTCCTGATTGCTTTTACAACTCTTTTTCAGCTCTTTTTCATTTCAAGTGGAAATGTCCTATTTGAGTTTTCTTTTATAAGAATAACGGATTATGCTTTGCAACAAGCTGGAATCATTTTCTGTCGTTTTGTGTTGATTATTTTCTTTTCAACCTTGCTGACATTAACGACCATGCCTTTGAGTCTGGCAGCTGCAGTTGAAGCTCTTTTAGCACCGCTGAAACGTGTGAAAGTTCCCGTTCATGAAATTGGTCTCATGTTATCAATGAGTTTGCGTTTTGTTCCAACCTTGATGGATGACACAACGAGAATTATGAATGCTCAGAAAGCTCGTGGAGTTGACTTTGGCGAAGGTAGCATCGTTCAAAAAGTAAAGGCTATGATTCCAATTTTAATTCCTCTTTTTGCTACGAGCTTAAAGCGTGCAGATTCATTGGCAATAGCCATGGAAGCACGTGGTTATCAGGGAGGAAAGGGTAGAAGTCAGTATAGACAGTTGAGATGGAGTCAAAAGGATACACTAGCAATTCTTGTGATTTTGGTGCTGGGATGTCTCTTATTTTTCTTAAAATCTTAGTGGATTTGTAAGATTGATAAAAAATCACAGTAGTAGATCTTTAGTAAAAAGGTAGGAATATGAACCGTTTTAAAAAATCAAAATATCTAATCATCGTTTTTGTCACAGTTCTGGCAGTTTCTGTTCTATTAGTTACAACCTATTCAAGCGCTATTGTGACGAAACTAGGAGATGGGATTTCCTTAGTAGATAGAATTGTTCAGAAACCCTTTCAGTGGTTTGATACTTTCAAATCGGATTTGGGACATTTGACGCAGACTTACAATGAAAACGAGAGTCTAAAGAAACAGCTCTATCAACTAGAGGTGGAGTCTAATCAATCAGAACGTTTAAAAACAGAAAATGAACAACTACGTCAGTTGCTAGAGATGAAGTCAAAATTACAGGCTACAAAAACCCTAGCAGCAGATGTGATTATGCGTGCTCCAGTATCTTGGAAGCAAGAGTTAACAATTGATGTAGGAAGTTCAAAAGGAGCTTCTGAAAATATGTTAGTCATTGCAAACGGTGGCTTGGTTGGTAGTGTTTCAAAGGTGGAAGATCATTCAACAACTGTCAATCTTTTAACCAACGCTGAAAACACGGATAAGATCTCTGTTAAAATCCAACATGGTTCTACTGAAATTTACGGAATTATCGTTGGTTATGACAAGGAATCTGAACTGCTTAAAATCAGTCAATTAAATAGTAATAGTGACATCAGTGCTGGAGACAAGGTGACTACAGGTGGGCTAGGAAACTTTAATGTCAAAGATATTCCTGTTGGAGAGATTGTTGGTACAACACACAGCAGTGACTATCTAACACGAGAGGTAACTGTAAAGTTAAGTGCTGATATCAAAGATCTTCATGTGGTAGAGTTAGTGGGGAATTAGCAATGAGATTGTTAAAACAAATTGGTATTTTCTTTTTACTCCCTTTTGTTGTGCTAATTGATGCTCATATTGGACAACTGGTGGGATCCTTTTTCCCCCACTTTCATTTAGCCAGTCATTTTCTATTTTTGTTTCTCTTATTTGAAACAATCGAAGTGTCAGAGTATCTCTATCTAGCCTATTGTTGTATCGTGGGTTTGGTTTATGATATCTATTTTTTCCACTTGATTGGAATTGCCACGCTTTTGTTTATCTTGATAGGTGCTTCGCTCCACAAGTTTAACAGCGTGATTTTGACAAATCGTTGGACAAGGATGCTGACCATTATTGTGATCAGTTTTCTGTTTGATATGGGGAGCTATCTTTTGGCTCTTGCCGTAGGACTGACTGTAGATTCCATGCCGATATTCATCGTCTATAGCCTTGTCCCATCAATGATTCTGAACTTCTTATGGATTGTCATTTTTCAATTTATTTTTGAAAAAATTTATCTATAAGAAAGAAATATAAATGTAACAAAGGCGTAATATTTATTATGTCTTTTTTTGGTATACTAGTAATGTCTCAAATAGAAGGAGTATCGACAGAATATGAAGAAAAAAATCTTAGCGTCACTTTTGTTAAGTACAGTATTGGTCTCACAAACGGCAGTATTGACAACTGTTCGTGCAGAAACAACTGATGAAAAAATTGCTGCTCAAGATAATAAAATTAGCAGTTTAACAGCGCAACAACAAGAAGCTCAAAAGCAAGTGGATCAAATCCAAGGTCAAGTTTCAACAATTCAAGCAGAGCAAGCAAGCTTGCAATCCGAAAACGAAAAATTACAAGCTGAATCTAAAAAACTTGAAGGAGAAATCACAGAGCTTTCTAAAAATATCGTGGCTCGTAATGCTTCTTTAGAAAAACAAGCACGTAGCGCACAGACAAATGGAGCTGCGACTAGCTACATTAATACAATTGTAAACTCAAAATCAATCACAGAAGCCATTTCGCGTGTTGCTGCAATGAGCGAGATTGTATCGGCTAACAACAAAATGTTGGAGCAACAAAAGGCTGATAAAAAAGCAATTTCTGATAAACAAGTAGCCAATAATGAAGCAATCAATACAGTTATTGCTAACCAACAAAAATTGGCTGATGATGCGCAGGTATTGACAACTAAGCAAGCTGAGTTGAAGGTTGCAGAGTTGAATCTTGCTGCTGAAAAAGCTACTGCAGAAGGTGAAAAAGCTAGTTTGCTAGAGAAGAAAGCAGCAGCGGAGGCAGAAGCGCGTGCGGCTGCAGAAGCAGAAGCAGCTTACAAAGCACGTCAAACAAGCCAACAGCAGTCGGTTGTTGCTTCTGGGAACACAAGTTTCTCAGCTCAAGTACAGGCAACATCAACAACTGACGAGGAAGATTCAAGCTACACTCCAGCACCTGCGCCAGCGCCTGCTAGACAACGTCCAACTTACAGCTCAAATGCTTCAAGTTATCCAACTGGTGAATGTACTTGGGGAGCTAAAACATTGGCACCTTGGGCTGGAGATTACTGGGGTAACGGAGCTCAGTGGGCAACAAGTGCAGCTGCAGCAGGATTCCGTACAGGTTCAACTCCACAAGTTGGTGCGATTGCATGTTGGAATGATGGTGGTTATGGACACGTAGCGGTTGTTACAGCAGTTTCATCATCAACTCGTATTCAAGTATCAGAATCAAACTACGGTGGAGATCGTACAATCGGAAACAAACGTGGATGGTTCAACCCAACTACAACTTCTGAAGGGTACGTAACATACATCTATCCAAACTAATGTATAAAACGAAGAGACTCAATCGAGTCTCTTTTAATGTTTTTATCCGAAAGTCCTACTAAAATTCTACTAAATAGCTTGAAAATACTGTTGAAATATGATAAAATAAAACCTGTCGTGTAAACGATAATACTCATTCTTGATGAATTGTGAAACTGTTGCCCTTGGGTCGTTTTGCAAGTTGAAATCGAGAAGAGGAAAAAACAAAAAGGAGAAATACTCATGGCAGTAATTTCAATGAAACAACTTCTTGAGGCTGGTGTACACTTTGGTCACCAAACTCGTCGCTGGAACCCTAAGATGGCTAAGTACATCTTCACTGAGCGTAACGGAATCCACGTTATCGACTTGCAACAAACTGTAAAATACGCTGACCAAGCATACGACTTTATGCGTGACGCAGCAGCTAACGATGCAGTTGTATTGTTTGTTGGTACTAAGAAACAAGCTGCTGACGCTGTTGCTGAAGAAGCTGTACGTTCAGGTCAATACTTCATCAACCACCGTTGGTTGGGTGGAACTCTTACTAACTGGGGAACTATCCAAAAACGTATTGCTCGTTTGAAAGAAATCAAACGTATGGAAGAAGAAGGAATCTTCGACGTTCTTCCTAAGAAAGAAGTTGCACTTCTTAACAAACAACGTGCACGTCTTGAAAAATTCTTGGGTGGTATCGAAGACATGCCTCGTATCCCAGATGTAATGTACGTAGTTGACCCACATAAAGAGCAAATCGCTGTTAAAGAAGCTAAAAAATTGGGAATCCCAGTTGTAGCGATGGTTGACACAAACACTGATCCAGACGATATCGATGTAATCATCCCAGCTAACGATGACGCTATCCGCGCTGTTAAATTGATCACAGCTAAATTGGCTGACGCTATCATCGAAGGACGCCAAGGAGAAGATGCAGTAGCAGTTGAAGCAGAATTTGCAGCTTCAGAAGCTCAAGCAGACTCAATCGAAGAAATCGTTGAAGTTGTAGAAGGCGATAACGCTTAATTCATACAAATAGTAATTACCTAGGAGGGCGGGGCGTAGCCCGGCTCTCCTATTTTTAAAAAATATAGGAGAATCAAAATGGCAGAAATTACAGCTAAACTTGTAAAAGAGTTGCGTGAAAAATCTGGTGCCGGTGTTATGGACGCTAAAAAAGCGCTTGTAGAAACAGACGGCGATATCGAAAAAGCGATTGAATTGCTTCGTGAAAAAGGTATGGCGAAAGCAGCTAAGAAAGCTGACCGCGTTGCTGCAGAAGGTTTGACTGGTGTTTATGTTAACGGTAACGTTGCAGCAGTAGTTGAAGTAAATGCTGAAACTGACTTCGTTGCGAAAAACGCTCAATTCGTTGACTTGGTAAATGCTACAGCTAAAGTAATTGCTGAAGGAAAACCAGCTAACAACGAAGAAGCACTTGCTTTGACAATGCCTTCAGGTGAAACTCTTGAAGCAGCTTATGTATCTGCAACTGCAACTATCGGGGAAAAAATCTCATTCCGTCGCTTTGCTTTGATCGAAAAAACAGATGCACAACACTTTGGAGCTTACCAACACAATGGTGGTCGTATCGGTGTTATCTCAGTTATCGAAGGTGGAGACGAAGCTCTTGCTAAACAATTGTCAATGCACATCGCAGCGATGAAACCAACAGTTCTTTCATACAAAGAATTGGATGCTCAATTCGTTAAAGATGAGTTGGCACAATTGAACCACGTAATCGACCAAGACAACGAAAGCCGTGCAATGGTTGGTAAACCAGCTCTTCCACACTTGAAATATGGATCAAAAGCTCAATTGACTGATGAAGTGATTGCTCAAGCTGAAGAAGACATCAAAGCTGAGTTGGCTGCAGAAGGCAAACCAGAAAAAATCTGGGACAAAATCATCCCAGGTAAAATGGATCGCTTCATGCTTGACAACACTAAAGTTGACCAAGCTTACACACTTCTTGCCCAAGTCTACATCATGGACGATAGCAAGACAGTTGAAGCATACCTTGATTCAGTTAACGCTTCAGTAGTTGAGTTCGCTCGCTTTGAAGTTGGTGAAGGAATTGAGAAAGCTGCGAACGACTTCGAAGCAGAAGTTGCAGCTACAATGGCAGCAGCCTTGAATAACTAATGATAAAAAAGGAAGCAATTTGCTTCCTTTTTCTTTTGCTGTAGAGAACTTAGATTTTTCTTTAAATTGAACAAAGAAAAAGCCCTATAATAAGGGCTAAGTGCATTTAGGAGACTACACTTCAAATTCATAGAGTGCTGTAGACAAATAACGTTCGCCGTTATCTGGTGCTAAAGCAAGGACTTTCTTACCTGTACCTAATTTTTTGGCAACTTCAATTGCCCCGTAAATCGCTGCGGCTGAAGAAATCCCAACAAGGAACCCTTCTTTTCCGCCGATTTCACGGCCAAGCGCAAGGGCATCATCTGATGTTACACGGACGATACCGTCATAGGCTTTTGTATCAAGTGTATCAGGAATAAATCCAGCTGAGATACCTTGAATTTTGTGAGGTCCTGGTTTTTCACCAGACAAGATAGCTGACTCGTCTGCCTCAACTGCATAAACTTGAATGTCTGGATTTGCTGCTTTAAGAGCGTGAGAAACACCTGAAATCGTTCCACCAGTACCAACACCACCCACAAAAGCATCTAGTCCATCAGAACCGAAAGCAGCCAGTATTTCAGCTCCTGTTGTTCTTTCGTGTACTTCAGGATTAGCTGGATTGTTAAATTGGAGTGGAAGGAAGCCGTCACGTTCAGCTGCGATCTCCTGAGCCTTGGCAATTGCGCCTTTCATTCCTTCGCTACCAGGAGTAAGGACGAGTTCAGCACCATAGGCTTGGATAATCTTACGTCGTTCCACACTCATCGTTTCGGGCATGACGATAACAACTTTATATCCCTTAGCAGCACCTACCCAAGAAAGTCCGATACCAGTATTTCCACTCGTTGCCTCAACAATGGTAGCACCCGGTTTTAGAATACCATCTTGTTCCGCTTTTTCAATCATGCTAAGGGCAATACGGTCTTTTACTGACGATCCAGGGTTAAAAGCTTCAAGTTTTACATAAACATCTGCAGCACCCTCTGGAACAATGTTGTTAAGTTTAACAATCGGTGTTTGTCCGATTAGTTCAGTGATATTGTTATAAATAGCCATAGATATACCTCTTTGTATAAGATGATACTAGTATAACGCGCTCAAGGCTATTTGTAAAATATAGAAATCCTATCAAAGTGATAGGATTTTTTTATATCAAAGGTCTAAGCCATTAATTTTTAATCGATTGTGATAAGCCAATTCTAATAAATAGGTGTAAAGAGGGAGGATGTCTGTTTTTTTAGGAAATTCAAATTTATGGAGACTAAGGTGTTCATTATGTGCTTTTAGAAAGACATTTTCTAAATAAGTGATTGTAATCTCACTATCATCTATACCTGCTCCAGCTGTTTCCATTTCAATGTTTACAATGTTCATCAAAAAGAGTGACTTAACAGACATCTTACGACCAGTAGCACCTTGCTTATCTGTAAAAATGATACGGATATTTGTAAAGATGATTGAATCACGAATAAGTTTATATCCACTTTGAATTTCTTCATTCTCTAGTAGGTATTGGCCATATTCTTTGATAAGAGTCTCTTTGTTTTGCTCGCTAAAGTTTCCAGCAAGTCCTTGAATAAATTTCCCAAAAGCCATAATTTCTCCTTTGTTTACACTAAGTTTACAGGAACCTCAACTTCACGTAAACCTTGATCTGTTAAAGTAACCTTTCCATTAAAAAACTCAACAAGAGCAGCTTTGATATTTTCTTTCTCTTCCTTATCAACATAAATCATTGTATCAACTTGATCTGTAAAGTTTGTATCCAGCTCCATGAGATGATGGTCTCTAAGAAAATTGCCATATTCTTGATACTGAGCATAAGACATTTGAATGGCTATACCAGCTTGCTCTTTGATTTCAATAATGCCAATTTCTTTGACAGCCAAGGCCACACTACCTGCATAAGCGCGAATCAAACCGCCAGCACCTAGCTTAATTCCCCCAAAGTAGCGAGTAACCACTACGCAGACATTAGTAAGATTATGATTTTCTAAGACACCGAGCATAGGGACTCCAGCAGTACCACTAGGCTCACCATCATCACTCGTACGCTTGATTTCACTTCGTTCCCCTACAATAAAAGCTGAGCAGTTATGGGTAGCTTTGTAGTGTTCTTTTTTGATGGCCGTGATGAAATCACGAGCCTCTGCTTCACTATAGACACGCTTTGCATGACAGATAAAGCGGGATTTTTTGATTTCTTCTTGGACTTGCCCGTCCTCTTTAATTGTTCTAAATTCCATGATTTAATTGTACTAAAAAAACACCTAAAGCGCTAGATTTTTACGAATAAAGAAGTATGAAAGTAAATCCAAATTATCTCGGTCGCTTGTTTACTGAGAAAGAATTAACTAAAGAAGAATGTCAGATGGCCGTGAAACTGCCAGCAATGAGAAAAGAGAAGGGAAAACTTTTCTGTCAACGGTGTAATAGTAGCATTCTAGAAGAATGGTATTTGCCTATTGACGCTTACTATTGTAGGGAGTGCTTGCTGATGAAGCGAGTTAGGAGTGATCAAGCTTTATACTATTTTCCGCAGGAAGATTTTCCTAAGCAAGATGTTCTCAAATGGCGTGGTCAGTTAACCCCTTTTCAGGAGAAGGTGTCAGAGGGATTGATTCGAGCAGTTGAAAAGAGAGAACCTACCTTAGTTCATGCTGTCACGGGAGCTGGAAAGACAGAGATGATTTATCAAGTTGTAGCCAAAGTGATTGACGATGGTGGTGCAGTTTGTTTGGCCAGCCCTCGAATTGATGTGTGTTTGGAACTGTATAGGCGCCTGCAGAATGACTTTGCTTGCAATATAGCGCTACTCCATGGTGAATCAGAGCCCTATTTTCGAACTCCCTTAGTAGTTGCAACAACTCATCAGTTATTAAAATTCTATCATGCCTTTGATTTGTTGATAGTGGATGAGGTGGATGCCTTTCCTTATGTTGACAACTCTATGCTTTACTATGCTGTAAAGAATAGTGTAAAGGAAGATGGGTTAAGGATATTCCTTACAGCAACTTCTACAGATGAGTTAGATAAGAAGGTTCGCACTGGAGAATTAAAACGATTGAGCTTGCCAAGACGATTTCATGGAAATCCATTGATTATTCCAAAGCCAGTTTGGTTATCGGATTTTAATCGTTACTTAGATAAGAGTCAGTTGTCACCTAAGTTAAAGAGCTCCATTGAGAAGCAGAGAAGAACAGGTTATCCCTTGTTAATCTTTGCATCAGAAATTAAAAAAGGCGAGAAACTAAAAGAAATCTTGCAGGAACAGTTTCCAAATGAAAATATAGGCTTTGTTTCCTCTGTCACAGAAAATCGATTAGAGCAGGTGCAAGCTTTTCGAGATGGAGAGTTGACGATACTTATCAGTACGACAATTTTAGAGCGTGGAGTTACCTTCCCTTGTGTGGATGTTTTCGTTGTAGAAGCTAATCATCGTCTCTTTACCAAGTCTAGCTTGATTCAGATTGGTGGGCGAGTTGGGCGTAGTATGGACAGACCAACTGGTGAGTTGCTCTTCTTTCATGATGGATTAAATACTTCCATCAAAAAGGCAATCAAGGAAATCAAGCAGATGAACAAGGAGGCGGGATTATGAATTGTTTATTATGTGGCCAGTCAATAAAGAGTGACTTGACATTTAGTCACCTCTTACTGTTTAAGAATGAGCACAACTATCTTTGCTCAGCTTGTGATTCTACTTTTGAGAAGATTGGTGAAGACCATTGTCCAAACTGCATGAAAAGAGGGTTGTCAACAACGTGTCAAGATTGTAAACTTTGGTGTGAAGATGGGATTCAAGTTGATCATAAAGCAATCTTCACCTATAATCAAGCTATGAAAGACTTCTTTAGTCGATATAAGTTTGATGGGGATTTTCTGCTTAGAAAGGTTTTTACTCCTGTACTTGCGGATGAGTTGAAAAAGTATAGAGACTATGAATTTGTGGTAATTCCCCTAAGTCCTGAAAGATTGCTTGAGAGGGGATTTAATCAGGTTGAAAGTTTGGTTGAGGCAGCAGGATTTTCCTTTCAAGATTTACTAGGGAAAAGAGAAGAGAAGGCTAGTTCTTCTAAGAATCGCTCAGAACGATTAGCTACTGAAATTCCCTTTTATATTAAAACGGAAGCCCCTCTTCCTAAGAAGATTTTGGTTATTGATGACATCTATACGACAGGGGCGACTATTAATCGTGTGAAGCGACTGTTTGAAGAGGCAGGTGTTTTGGGAGTCAAAACTTTTTCCCTTGTAAGATAGGGAAAAAATTTGCAAAATGAAAATGAAAGCGTTATAATATAGTTAGAAAAATAAAAATGTTTAGAAAGAAGGTACTTATATGATTAAATATAGTATCCGTGGTGAAAACCTAGAAGTAACAGAAGCAATTCGCAATTATGTAGTTTCTAAACTCGAAAAGATCGAAAAATATTTTCAACCTGAACAAGAGTTGGATGCACGTGTCAACTTGAAAGTTTACCGTGAAAAAACAGCAAAAGTTGAAGTAACAATTCCACTTGGGTCAATTACTCTTCGTGCAGAAGATATTTCTCAAGATATGTATGGTTCTATCGATCTTGTAACAGATAAAATTGAACGCCAGATTCGAAAAAATAAAACAAAAATCGAACGCAAGAATAAAAATAAGGTTGCAACAAGCCAACTCTTTACAGATGCTCTAGTTGAAGATGCAAATGTTGTGCAGCCAAAAGTGGTTCGTTCAAAACAAATTGATTTAAAACCAATGGATTTGGAAGAAGCACTTCTTCAAATGGATTTGTTGGGGCATGATTTCTTTATCTATGTTGATGTCGAAGATCAAACAACAAATGTTTTGTATCGCCGCGAAGATGGTGAAGTTGGTTTGCTAGAAGTTAAGGAATCATAAAATCTTGACAACTATGTAAAAGTGGTTTACACAATTGTAAACCACTTTTGTATTGCATCATTATAAGAGGCATGAATGGAGGTAGTTATGAAAGACGTGGTGATTGTTTCGGCAGTGCGGACTCCTATAGGCTCCTTTGGAGGAAGCTTGAAGAATGTTTCAGCTGTTGATTTGGGATCTTTGGTCATTAAGAGCGCTTTGGAAAAAGCGAATATTAAACCAGAGCAAGTAGACGAAGTGATTATGGGGAATGTCCTAGGCGCAGGTTTAGGCCAAAATGTGGCTCGCCAAATGAGTATTCATGCGGGACTTCCTGAATTTACACCAGCCTTTACCATTAATAAGGTTTGTGGTTCTGGGTTGAAGGCAGTTCAGTTAGCTGCTCAAGCGATTCAGTGCGGCGATGCAGATATTGTCGTGGCTGGTGGTGCAGAAAACATGAGTCAGGCGCCATACGTTTTGCCAAGTTTCCGTTGGGGTGGCCGTATGGGAGATTCAAAAGTGGTAGATACCATGATTAAGGACGGTTTGTCTGATGCCTTTAACGAATACCATATGGGGATTACAGCTGAGAATGTGGCTGAAGAATATGGTATTAGCCGGGATGAACAAGATGCTCTTGCTTTGGAATCACAAAAACGAGCAGTGGCGGCTATAGAATCTGGACGCTTTAAGAAAGAGATTGTTCCAGTGGTCATTCCTCAACGCAAAGGTGATCCTATTGTCTTTGATACAGATGAATTTCCTAGAAAAGATGCCAGCTTGGAGAGCTTGTCTAAGCTAGGTCCTGTTTTCAAAAAAGACGGTTCTGTTACAGCGGGAAATGCCTCAGGCATCAATGATGGGGCAGCAGCAGTCCTAATCATGAGTGCTGAAAAAGCTGAAGAATTAGGATTGCCAGTGATTGTCCGCATTCGTTCGTATGCAAGTGCAGGTTTGGATCCTAAGATGATGGGATGTGGGCCGATTTATGCAACTCGCAAGGCTCTTGAAAAAGGTAATTTGACAGTTGATGATCTCGACTTGATCGAGTCAAATGAAGCTTTTGCTGCCCAGACTTGTGCAGTCGGTAAAACTCTAGGCTTCAACACAGATATTGTCAATGTCAATGGTGGCGCGATTGCTCTCGGTCACCCAATTGGAGCTTCAGGCTGTCGTATCTTAGTGACTCTGGTACATGAGATGATGAAGCGTGATGCTAAAACTGGGTTAGCAACTCTCTGTATCGGAGGGGGAATGGGAACAGCTCTTATCGTGGAACGTTAGATGATAGTAATCTTAGTGCAGGAGGATAATGAGCTTATTCTCTTTTTGCATTAAAACCATAAAAAAATCAATAAGGAAAAGGAGGCTTACCACTTTTTAAAGGTCGCTTTTTAAGGGCATTTGTGATATAATAATGCGCAAGAGGTTTAGAATGAAAAAAAATAATTTAACCCCGATTTCTGCGGTTCTACTAGGGATTGCAACTTTCGGAACCTTAACAATGCTGATTATTTTTTCACAAAATAATGTTGTAACAATCAGTGCCTTGTTTTTATTTGTACTTCTTTATCTGCTTTTATTCATCTGGCAAAAAAAACAGTATGAAAAGAGCGAAATTGAACAAATCCAATACGTAAACCATCAAGCGGAAGATAGCTTGAACACGTTGCTCGATCAAATGCCAGTTGGTGTTCTGAAATTAGACTTATCTAGTGGCGAAGTCGAATGGTTTAATCCTTATGCTGAGTTGATTTTGACGACTGAAGAAGGCGAAATTGATGTTGACTTGATTCAAACCATTATCAAAGCTTCTGTTGGGAATCCTGGTTCGTATGCTACCTTAGGCGAAACACGCTATGCTGTTCATATGGACAAGGCTTCGGGTGTTTTGTATTTCTTTGATGTTTCTGGGGAGTACGAAGCAACTGTCGAATTGGTAACCAGTCGACCAGTGATTGGGGTTATCTCGGTAGACAACTACGATGATCTAGAAGATGCAACCTCCGACTCCGATATTAGTCATATCAATAGCTTTGTGGCAAATTTTGTTTCAGAATTTGCTAGTAAGTATGCTATGTTTTCTCGGCGTGTGGGTATGGACCGCTTTTATTTATTTACTGATTACACAGTTCTTGAGGGCTTGATGAATGATAAATTCTCTGTGATTGATGCCTTTCGTGAGGAGGCAAAACAGAGACAGCTGCCATTGACCTTGAGCATGGGCTTTTCTTATGGTGATGGAAATCATGATGAGATAGGGAAAGTTGCTCTAAGGAACTTAAACCTAGCTGAGGTTCGTGGTGGGGACCAAGTAGTTGTCAAGGAAAATGATGAAACCAAGAACCCAGTCTACTTTGGTGGTGGTTCCGCAGCCTCTGTTAAGAGAACAAGAACACGTACCAGAGCAATGATGACAGCTATTTCAGATAAAATTAGAAGTGTAGACCAAGTCTTTGTAGTCGGGCACAAGAATCTGGATATGGATGCCTTGGGGTCTGCGGTTGGCATGCAGTTGTTTGCTAACAATATCACTGAAAATAGCTATGCTGTTTATGATGCAGAAAAAATGTCGCCAGACATTGAGCGCGCCGTCAACTTCTTGGAAAAAGAGGGTGTCACTAAGCTCTTGCCTCTGGCTGATGCGATGAGATTGGTCACCAAGCGCTCTTTGTTGATTTTAGTGGATCATTCCAAGACGGCTTTGACCTTGTCCAAAGGTTTTTATGAACTATTCACGCAAACCATTGTCATTGATCATCATAGACGTGATCAGGATTTTCCAGAGAATGCAGTCATCACCTATATCGAAAGTGGAGCAAGTAGTGCGAGTGAGTTGGTCACAGAGTTGATTCAGTTCCAAAATTCTAAGAAAAATCGTTTAAGTCGTATGCAGGCCAGTGTTTTGATGGCTGGTATGATGCTGGATACCAAGAATTTTACATCTCGCGTGACGAGTCGAACCTTTGATGTGGCTAGCTATCTGAGAACACGGGGAAGTGACAGTATCGCAATTCAGGAGATTGCTGCGACAGATTTTGAAGAGTACCGCGAGGTAAATGAACTCATTTTACGAGGTCGCAAGTTGGGTTCAGATGTCTTAATTGCTCAAGCCAAGGATTCGACCACTTATGACACAGTGGTCATCAGTAAGGCTGCCGATGCTATGTTGGCTATGTCTGGTATTGAAGCCAGCTTCGTTCTAGCGAAAAATACACAAGGATTTATCTCAATCTCAGCTCGAAGCCGCAGTAAAATCAATGTCCAACGCATTATGGAAGAGTTGGGTGGTGGTGGTCACTTTAATCTAGCTGCTGCGCAAATCGAGAATATGAGTCTGTCAGAAGTAGGAGAAAAATTGACTCAACTTGTCTTAGATGAACTAAAGGAAAAGGAGAAAGAAGAATGAAAGTAATCTTTTTAGCAGATGTCAAAGGAAAAGGGAAAAAAGGCGAAATCAAGGAAGTACCTACTGGCTACGCCCAAAACTTCTTGATTAAAAAGAATTTGGCTAAGGAAGCGACTGCTCAGGCAATCGGTGAATTGCGTGGAAAACAGAAGTCTGAAGAAAAGGCTCATGCAGAGATGTTAGCAGAGGCAAGAGCCATCAAGGCCAAGCTTGAAGCAGAAGAAACGGTTGTAGAGTTTGTTGAAAAGGTTGGACCAGATGGCCGTACATTTGGCTCAATCACCAATAAGAAGATTGCAGAAGAACTGCAAAAGCAATTTGGAATTAATATTGACAAGCGTCATATTCAAGTAAAGGCACCAATTCGAGCAGTAGGTTTGATTGATGTACCAGTGAAAATCTACCAAGATGTTACAAGTGTCATCAATCTTCGTGTAAAAGAAGGGTAAGTTTACAACTTATTGACAAGATTGTAAAAGGAAGGAAAGTCGGATGGCAGAAGTAGAGGAACTGCGAGTTCAACCTCAGGATATTTTGGCCGAACAATCTGTTTTGGGGGCTATTTTTATAGATGAGAGCAAGCTCGTTTTTGTCCGAGAATACATTGATTCTCGAGACTTCTTTAAGTATGCTCATCGGTTGATTTTCCAAGCGATGGTAGACTTGTCGGATCGTGGAGAGGCGATTGATGCGACGACAGTTCGAACGATTTTGGATAGCCAAGGGGATCTCCAAAATATTGGTGGCTTGTCCTATCTTGTTGAAATTGTCAACTCTGTACCAACTTCAGCTAACGCGGAGTATTATGCTAAAATCGTTGCAGAAAAGGCTATGCTACGTCGCTTGATTTCCAAGTTGACAGACTCTGTCAACCAAGCCTATGAGGCTTCTAAGCCTGTAGATGAAATCATTGCTCAAGCTGAAAAGGGACTCATTGATGTTAGCGAAAATGCCAATCGTAGTGGTTTCAAGAACATCCGTGATATTCTAAATATCAACTTTGGGAACCTAGAAGTTCGGTCACAACAAACAACGGATATCACTGGTATTGCAACGGGCTACCGTGATTTGGATCATATGACGACAGGTCTCCATGAGGAGGAACTGATTATTATCGCAGCTCGTCCTGCGGTCGGTAAAACAGCCTTTGCCTTGAACATTGCTCAGAACATCGGGACTAAGTTGGACAAGACTGTAGCTATCTTTTCACTGGAAATGGGTGCGGAAAGTCTAGTAGATCGTATGTTGGCGGCCGAAGGCTTGGTGGAGTCCCATTCTATCCGTACGGGTCAATTGACTGATGAGGAATGGCAAAAGTATACCATTGCCCAAGGGAATCTGGCCAACGCGAGTATCTATATCGATGATACACCAGGGATTCGGATTACGGAAATTCGTTCGCGCTCACGCAAACTGGCTCAAGAAACAGGCAATCTAGGCTTGATTTTGATCGACTACCTACAGCTTATCACAGGGACTGGTCGTGAAAACCGCCAACAAGAAGTTTCTGAAATTTCTCGTCAGTTGAAAATTCTAGCTAAGGAATTGAAAGTTCCAGTCATTGCTCTTAGTCAGTTATCTCGTGGAGTGGAACAGCGTCAGGATAAGAGACCAGTCTTGTCTGATATTCGTGAATCGGGTTCTATCGAGCAGGATGCGGATATCGTAGCCTTTCTATACCGTGACGACTACTACGATCGTGCGGGTGAAGAAGAGGAAGGAATTCCAAATAACAAGGTAGAGGTTATCATCGAGAAAAACCGTAGTGGAGCTCGTGGAACGGTGGAATTGATTTTCCAAAAAGAATACAATAAATTTTCAAGTATCTCAAAGAGGGAGGCATAAGATGTCAGATGCATTTACAGATGTAGCCAAGATGAAAAAAATCAAAGAAGAGATCAAGGCGCATGAGGGACAAGTCGTTGAAATGACTTTAGAGAATGGCCGTAAGCGCCAAAAAAATAGATTGGGTAAGCTAATTGAGGTTTATCCGTCCCTATTTATCGTTGAATTTGGGGATGTTGAAGGAGACAAACAAGCCAATGTTTACGTTGAATCTTTCACCTACTCAGATATCTTGACAGAGAAGAATTTGATTCGCTATCTAGACCAAGAATCCTAAAATGAAGTGGGCTTTGCTCACTTTTTTCTTTTTTTCCCGAATAGTATAAACGAGGGGAACCTCGGAAATTTATATTATTAAGGAGAATGAATGACGTTTTTTAAATCAGGAGTTAAGAAGAGTAGATATACTCAGTTGGGTGTAGGGTTGGCTACATTGTTGGTTACGAGTGCTTTTTTGTTTGGTGGGGAATCGGTTCAGGCTGACAGTGTAGCGCGTGGAGATGACTACCCGCTTCACTATAAAAATGGTAGTGTAGAAATCGACCAGTGGCGGATGTATTCTCGCCAGTGTACGTCTTTTGCGGCCTTTCGTTTGAGTAGTGTAAATGGCTTTGAGATTCCTCCTGCTTACGGAAATGCAAACGAGTGGGGGCACCGCGCAAGGCGAGAAGGTTACCGTGTTGACAGCAAGCCAGAAATTGGTTCAATTGCTTGGTCGACAGAAGGTTACTACGGGCATGTGGCCTGGGTATCAAATGTATCAGGGGATACGATTGAGATCGAAGAGTATAACTATGGAGTTAGGGAGAAATACAATCGTCGCAGCGTAAAAGCTAGCTCTATGACAGGCTTTATCCATTTTAAGGACTTGGTAGGGAATGGTGGTAGAACTGGAAATCCTATTAGGTCAGGGCTGGCATCTAGTGGGACTCATACGTTTACTCAAAAGTCTGCCATTCGAAACCAGCCGTCAAGTACAGCGCAAGTTATCGACTACTACTATCCTGGTGAAAATGTTAGCTACGATCAAATCGTAGAAAAGGACGGTTATAAGTGGCTCAGCTACCTATCCTATAGTGGAATGAGGAGATACGTCCAGTATATGGAAACAGAATCGGTGGAGAATGGTTGGAAGAAGCAAAACGGTATTTGGAATTACCGTGAGAATGGGAAACTCGCAACTGGTTGGAAGAAAATAAATGGCAGTTGGTATCACTTCAAAGAAAACGGGACTATGTCAACAGGTTGGGTAAAGGATGGCTCGCATTGGTACTATCTAAAGACATCAGGGGAGATGCAGACAGGATGGCTCAAGGAAAATGGAACATGGTATTATTTGGAGAGTTCAGGGGCTATGAAGTCTAGCCAGTGGTTCCAAGTAGGAGGAAAGTATTACTACGTCAATGCTTCAGGGGCTTTAGCAGTGAATACCACTGTGGATGGCTATCGAGTAGATAGTAATGGAGCGAGAATCTAGAAAGAATATAAAAAAGAGAACTTCACTACCATTTGCCTATTCTTTCCGATGGTATTTTTCCTTGCTTTCCTTTATAATGGGTGTATGGACAAGAAAAAATTATTATTAATTGATGGATCTTCTGTTGCTTTTCGAGCTTTTTTTGCGCTCTATCAGCAGTTGGATCGGTTTAAAAATGCTAATGGCCTTCATACCAATGCAATCTATGGCTTTCAACTCATGTTGAATCATGTCTTAGAGCGGGTTGAGCCCAGCCATGTTTTGGTAGCTTTTGATGCAGGTAAGACGACTTTCCGAACAGAGATGTATGCAGACTACAAGGGTGGCCGTGCTAAAACTCCAGATGAGTTTCGTGAGCAATTTCCCTTCATTCGTGAGTTGTTAGACCACCTTGGGATTCGCCATTATGAGTTGGCCCAGTATGAAGCGGATGATATCATCGGGACTCTAGGCCGTTTGGCTGAGAAGGATTCCTTCGATGTGACTATCGTTAGCGGAGATAAGGATTTGATCCAGTTGACGGATGAGCATACGGTGGTCGAGATTTCCAAGAAAGGTGTGGCTGAGTTTGAGGCCTTTACACCAGATTACCTTATGGAAAAGATGGGCCTCACACCAGCTCAATTTATTGATCTTAAGGCCCTTATGGGGGATAAGTCTGATAATATTCCTGGTGTCACGAAAATCGGTGAAAAGACGGGTATAAAGCTCTTGCTGGAGCATGGCTCGCTAGAGGGAATTTATAAAAATATCGATGGGATGAAGGCATCTAAGATGAAGGAAAATCTCATCAACGATAAGGAACAAGCCTTCCTGTCTAAAACCTTGGCGACCATTGAGACTCAGGCACCGATTGAGATTGGTCTGGAAGACTTGGTATATAATGGCCCAGATGTGGAAAATCTCGGGAAATTCTACGATGAGATGGGCTTCAAACAGCTCAAGCAAGCTTTAAATATTTCGTCAACGGATGCGCCTGAAAGTTTGGATTTCACTATCGTTGACCACGTCAGTCAAGACATGCTGAGCGCAGACTCTATCTTCCACTTTGAACTCTTTGGTGAGAACTACCATACAGATGACTTGGTTGGTTTTGCCTGGTCCTGTGGAGATAAACTTTACGCTACAGACAAACTTGAGCTCTTGCAGGAGCCAATTTTCAAGGATTTTCTAGAAAAAACACCTCTAAAAGTGTATGACTTTAAGAAAGCGAAGGTTCTTTTAAATCGCTTGGGCTTGAACCTGCAGGCCCCTGCTTTTGACAGTCGTTTGGCAAAATACTTACTCTCAACAGTCGAGAATAATGAAATTTCAACCATTGCGAACCTCTATGGCCAGACTTATCTGACTGATGATGAGACTTTCTACGGTAAGGGTGTCAAGAAAGCTATCCCTGAGAGAGAGAAATTCTTGGAGCATTTGGCTCGCAAGGTTGCAGTATTAGTTGAAACAGAGCCGGTTTTACTTGAAAAACTCAGTGAACATGGGCAGTTAGACCTTCTCTATGACATGGAGCAACCTCTGGCTTTTGTCCTTGCTAAGATGGAAATTGCTGGAATTAAAGTTAAAAAAGAGACCCTACTTGAAATGCAGGCTGAAAATGAGCTTGTTATTGAAAAACTGACTCAAGAGATTTACGAACTAGCTGGTGAGGAGTTTAATATCAACTCGACTAAGCAGTTGGGCGTCCTTCTCTTTGAAAAACTCGGTCTTCCTCTAGAATACACTAAGAAAACCAAAACAGGTTACTCGACAGCCGTGGATGTGCTAGAGCGACTAGCTCCTATTGCTCCGATTGTTAAAAAAATCCTCGACTACCGTCAGATTGCTAAGATCCAATCTACCTATGTGATTGGTTTGCAAGACTGGATTTTGGATGATGGCAAGATCCACACGCGCTATGTGCAAGATTTGACCCAGACCGGACGTTTGTCTAGTGTAGATCCAAACTTGCAAAATATCCCTGTTCGTTTGGAACAAGGCCGTCTCATTCGTAAGGCTTTTGTGCCTGAGTGGGAGGATAGCGTACTGCTCAGCTCGGACTATTCACAGATTGAATTGCGCGTTTTGGCTCATATCTCTAAAGATGAGCACTTGATTAAGGCTTTCCAAGAAGGAGCTGACATCCATACCTCGACAGCCATGCGGGTCTTTGGCATTGAACGTCCTGAAGATGTGACTCCAAACGATCGTCGTAATGCCAAGGCGGTTAACTTCGGAGTGGTTTACGGAATTTCAGACTTTGGCTTGTCTAATAATCTAGGCATCAGCCGTAAGGAAGCAAAAGCCTACATTGACACTTACTTTGAACGCTTCCCAGGTATTAAAAACTACATGGATGAGGTGGTGCGTGAGGCGCGTGATAAGGGCTATGTAGAGACTCTCTTCAAGCGTCGTCGTGAGTTGCCAGATATCAATTCACGCAACTTTAACATTCGTGGTTTTACAGAGCGGACGGCCATCAACTCTCCTATCCAGGGCTCAGCAGCAGATATTCTCAAGATTGCTATGATCCAGCTAGACAAAGCTCTAGTTGAAGGTGGCTATCAGACCAAGATGCTGTTGCAAGTGCACGATGAAATCGTTCTTGAAGTTCCAAAGGCAGAATTAGCAGCCGTCAAAGTACTGGTGAAACAAACCATGGAAGAAGCCATCCAGCTCAGTGTTCCCCTTATTGCAGATGAAAATGAAGGGGCAACCTGGTACGAGGCTAAATAAGAAAGTTATGAAAGAGTTTGAAGCATTTGCCTTCAAACTCTTTTTCATAGTTTTCTGTAAGCAGTTTCCTTGACTTTTCCTTGTATTTGCGTTACTATATGTCCATATAAGATATGGGAGTCTGTGTACAGTCTGAGAGGAAGTGTTAAACTTCGACCGCACCTGATCTGGGTAATGCCAGCGTAGGGAAGGATACTTAGCCGAATTCTGCACCTTTTCCGTATATGGAAGGGGTTTTCTTTTTGTCAAAAGGAAGCCTAGAAGAGGAGGTTTTTATGAAAGCAAGCATTGCCTTGCAAGTCTTGCCCCTATCACAGGGGATTGACCGGATTGCTATTATCGATCAGGTTATTGCTTATCTGCAAGCTCAGTCCGTGACCATGGTGGTGACACCCTTTGAAACGGTCTTGGAAGGAGAGTTTGATGAGCTCATGCGCATTCTCAAAGAAGCGCTAGAAGTGGCAGGGCAGGAGGCAGATAATGTCTTTGCCAATGTCAAAATAAATGTAGGAGAGATTTTAAGCATCGATGAGAAACTTGAAAAGTATGATGAGACGACACATTAGTCTTTTGGGCTTTATAGGAGTCTTGTCGGTCTGGCAGTTAGCGGGAATATTCAAACTTTTACCCAAGTTTATCCTACCAACTCCCTTTGAAATTCTTCAGGCCTTTGTTCGTGACAGAGAATTTCTCTGGCACCATAGCTGGGCGACCTTGAGAGTGGCTTTACTCGGACTAGTCTTAGGAGTCTTGATTGCCTGTCTCATGGCGGTGCTTATGGACAGTCTGGCTTGGCTCAATGATCTTATCTACCCTATGATGGTGGTTGTTCAGACCATTCCGACCATTGCCATAGCACCTATCTTGGTCTTGTGGTTGGGTTATGGGATTTTGCCCAAGATTGTCTTGATTATCCTGACGACAACCTTCCCTATCATCGTCAGTATTTTGGACGGTTTTAGGCACTGTGACAAGGATATGCTGATCTTGTTTAGCCTGATGCGAGCAAATCCTTGGCAAATCCTTTGGCATTTTAAAATCCCGGTCAGCCTGCCCTACTTTTATGCAGGTCTGAGGGTCAGTGTCTCCTATGCCTTTATCACAACTGTGGTATCTGAGTGGTTGGGAGGTTTTGAAGGTCTTGGTGTTTACATGATTCAGTCAAAGAAACTGTTTCAGTATGATACCATGTTTGCGATTATTATTCTGGTGTCGATTATCAGTCTTTTGGGTATGAAGCTGGTCGATATCAGTGAAAAATATGTGATTAAATGGAAACGTACTTAAAATAGAGCGTTTTTGAAAAAGAAAAGAGGAAATGAAAATGAAGAAAACATGGAAAGTGTTTTTAACGCTTGTAACAGCTCTTGTAGCTGTCGTGCTTGTGGCTTGTGGCCAAGGAACTGCTTCTAAGGACAATAAAGAAGCAGAAGTCAAGAAGATTGACTTTATCCTAGACTGGACGCCAAATACCAACCACACAGGGCTGTATGTGGCTAAGGAGAAAGGCTATTTCAAAGAAGCTGGAGTGGATGTTGACTTGAAATTGCCACCAGAAGAAAGTTCTTCTGACTTGGTTATCAATGGTAAGGCACCATTTGCAGTGTATTTCCAAGACTACATGGCTAAGAAATTGGAAAAAGGGGCAGGAATCACTGCCGTTGCCGCTATCGTAGAGCACAATACATCAGGAATTATCTCTCGTAAATCTGACAATGTAAGCAGTCCAAAGGACTTGGTTGGTAAGAAATACGGTACTTGGAATGACCCCACTGAACTTGCTATGTTGAAAACCTTGGTAGAATCACAAGGTGGAGACTTTGAGAAGGTCGAAAAAGTACCAAACAACGACTCAAACTCAATCACACCGATTGCCAATGGCGTCTTTGACACTGCTTGGATCTACTACGGTTGGGATGGTATCCTTGCCAAATCTCAGGGCGTAGACGCTAACTTCATGTACTTGAAAGACTATGTCAAAGAGTTTGACTACTACTCACCAGTTATCATCGCTAACAACGACTATCTCAAAGACAACAAAGAAGAAGCTCGTAAAGTCATCCAAGCTATCAAAAAAGGCTACCAATATGCCATGGAGCATCCAGAGGAAGCAGCAGATATTCTCATCAAGAATGCACCTGAACTCAAGGAAAAACGCGACTTTGTCATCGAATCTCAAAAATACTTGTCAAAAGAATATGCAAGTGACAAGGAAAAATGGGGACAATTTGATGCAGCTCGCTGGAATGCCTTCTACAAATGGGATAAGGAAAATGGCATTCTTAAAGAAGACTTGACAGACAAGGGCTTCACTAACGAATTTGTAAAATAATGACAGAAATTAGACTCGAACATGTAAGTTATGCCTATGGCGATGAAAAGATTTTAGAGAATATCAACCTGCAGGTGACTTCGGGTGAAGTGGTTTCTATCCTAGGCCCAAGTGGTGTAGGAAAGACTACCCTCTTTAACCTAATCGCTGGGATTTTAGAAGTCCAGTCTGGGCGAATTGTCCTTGACGGCGAGGAAAATCCCAAGGGGCGCGTGAGTTATATGTTGCAAAAGGATCTCCTCTTGGAGCACAAGACGGTGCTTGGCAATATCATCCTGCCCCTCTTGATTCAAAAGGTGGATAAGGCGGAGGCCATTGCCCGAGCGGATGAAATCCTTGCGACCTTCCAGTTGACAGCTGTACGGGACAAGTATCCTCACGAACTCAGCGGAGGGATGCGTCAGCGTGTAGCCTTACTCCGGACCTATCTTTTCGGGCACAAGCTCTTTCTCTTGGATGAGGCCTTTAGCGCTTTGGACGAGATGACCAAGATGGAACTCCACGCTTGGTACCTTGAGATTCACAAGCAGCTGCAGCTGACGACCTTGATCATCACTCATAGTATTGAGGAGGCCCTCAATCTCAGCGACCGCATCTACATTCTAAAAAATCGGCCTGGGCAAATTGTTTCAGAAATTAAACTAGATTGGTCTGAAGACGAGGACAAGGAAGTCCAAAAAATTGCCTACAAACGACAAATATTAGCAGAATTGGGATTAGATAAGTAGAAAAATAGGGAGTTGGTGAAGATTATTCTTTACCAGCGCCCTTTTTCTTTTAAAAAATCAAAAATTTCGGTATAATAGTCAAAGATAGTCAAGGTTCAAAGAAGGAGTTTGATTTACTATGAGATTTAAAAATACATCAGATCATATTGAAGCCTATATCAAGGCGATATTAGATCAATCTGGTATCGTGGAACTGCAGCGGAGCCAGTTGGCAGATACCTTTCAGGTTGTGCCAAGTCAGATCAACTATGTAATCAAGACACGTTTTACTGAAAGCAGAGGTTACTTGGTTGAGAGCAAGCGTGGTGGTGGAGGCTACATTCGCATAGGGCGAATTGAGTTTTCCAGTCATCATGAGATGCTCCGCGATTTGCTTTACTCGATTGGTGAGCGAGTTAGTCAGGAGATCTATGAGGATATTCTCCAGCTTTTGGTGGATCAGGACTTAATGACCAAGCAGGAGATGACCTTGCTGACTTCAGTAGCAACGGATCGTGTCCTAGGGGAAGAATCCTCAGTTGTCCGTGCCAATATGCTCCGACAGCTATTGCAAGAGGTAGATAGAAAAGAGAAGTAAGATGAACTATTCAAAAGCATTGAATGAATGTATCGAAAGTGCCTACATGGTTGCGAGTCATTTTGGAGCTCGTCACCTAGAGTCTTGGCATTTATTGATTGCCATGTCCAATCACAGTTACAGTGTGGCAGGTGCGACTCTAAATGATTATCCTTATGAAATGGACCGTTTAGAAGAGGTTGCGTTGGAACTGACTGAAACGGACTATAGCCAAGACGAAACCTTTACAGAATTACCCTTTTCCCATCGTTTGGAAGTTCTCTTTGCAGAAGCAGAGTATGTGGCCTCAGTGGTCCACGCAAAGGTGCTAGGGACAGAGCATGTATTATATGCGATTTTGCATGACGGCAATGCCTTGGCAACTCGCATCTTGGAGAGAGCAGGCTTTTCTTATGAAGACCAGAAAGATCAGGTCAGAATTGCTGCTCTTCGTCGCAATCTAGAAGAACGTGCTGGCTGGACTAGAGAAGATCTCAAGGCTTTGCGTCAACGCCATCGCACAGTTACTGACAAGCAAAATTCCATGGCAAATATGATGGGTATGCCTCAAGCTCAAAGTGGCGGTCTAGAGGATTATACTCATGACCTGACGGAGCAAGCGCGCTCTGGCAAGTTAGAGCCAGTTATCGGTCGTGACAAGGAAATCTCACGTATGATTCAGATTTTGAGTCGAAAGACCAAGAACAATCCTGTCTTGGTTGGAGATGCTGGTGTCGGGAAAACAGCTCTGGCCCTTGGCCTTGCCCAGCGTATTGCTAGTGGGGATGTACCTGCGGAAATGGCTAAAATGCGCGTTTTGGAGCTTGATTTGATGAATGTTGTTGCGGGGACACGTTTCCGTGGAGATTTTGAAGAGCGCATGAACAATATCATCAAGGATATCGAGGAAGATGGCAAAGTGATCCTCTTTATCGATGAACTTCACACCATCATGGGTTCTGGTAGCGGTATTGATTCGACTCTGGATGCGGCCAATATCTTGAAGCCAGCCTTGGCACGTGGAACTTTGAGAACGGTTGGTGCAACCACTCAGGAAGAATACCAAAAACACATCGAAAAAGATGCAGCCCTTTCTCGTCGTTTTGCCAAAGTGACGATTGAAGAGCCAAGTTTAGCTGATAGCATGACCATTTTGCAAGGCTTGAAGGTTACCTATGAGAAACACCACCGTGTGCAAATCACAGATGAGGCCGTTGAAACAGCTGTCAAGATGGCGCATCGTTACTTGACTAGTCGTCACTTACCAGATTCTGCTATCGACCTTTTAGATGAAGCGGCAGCAACAGTGCAAAACAAATCCAAGCATGTGAAAGCAGACGAATCTGACTTGAGTCCAGCTGACAAGGCCTTGATGGATGGCAGGTGGAAACAAGCTGCCCAGTTAATCGCAAAAGAGCAGGAAGTCCCTGTCTATAAAGACTTGGTAACAGAATCTGAAATTTTGACTACCTTGAGTCGCTTGTCAGGGATTCCAGTCCAAAAACTGACGCAAACAGATGCTAAGAAATACCTGAACTTGGAAGCGGAACTGCACAAACGTGTCATCGGCCAAGATCAAGCTGTTTCAAGCATTAGCCGTGCGATTCGCCGCAACCAGTCAGGAATTCGCAGTCACAAGCGTCCGATTGGTTCCTTTATGTTCCTAGGGCCGACGGGTGTCGGTAAGACCGAATTGTCCAAGGCTCTGGCAGAAGTCCTCTTTGATGACGAATCAGCCCTTATCCGCTTTGATATGAGTGAATATATGGAGAAATTTGCGGCTAGCCGTCTCAACGGAGCTCCTCCGGGCTATGTGGGCTACGAAGAAGGTGGGGAGTTGACTGAGAAGGTTCGCAACAAACCCTATTCCGTTCTCCTCTTTGATGAGGTAGAGAAGGCCCACCCAGATATCTTTAATGTTCTCTTGCAGGTTCTGGACGACGGTGTTTTGACAGATAGCAAGGGACGCAAGGTGGATTTTTCAAATACCATTATCATCATGACGTCAAACCTTGGTGCGACAGCTCTTCGTGATGACAAGACGGTCGGCTTTGGCGCGAAAGACATTCGTTTTGACCAGGAAAATATGGAAAAACGCATCTTTGAAGAGTTGAAAAAAACTTATCGACCAGAGTTTATCAACCGTATTGATGAAAAAGTGGTCTTCCACAGCTTAGATAGCAAACACATGCAAGAAATTGTCAAGATTATGGTTAAACCATTGATTGCTAGCCTATCAGAGAAAGGCATCGACTTGAAACTGCAAGCTTCAGCCCTGAAGTTGCTAGCTAGCCAAGGTTATAATCCAGAAATGGGAGCTCGCCCACTTCGTAGAACACTGCAAACAGAGGTGGAAGACAAGCTAGCTGAGCTCCTCCTCAAGGGAGAGCTAGTAGCAGGCAAGACTCTCAAGATTGGTGTCCAAGCGGGTCAATTAAAATTTGATATTGCTTAAAAATGGAGAGTCAGGAGCAATCCTGACTCTTTTTTGCTACTTTTTTATAAAAAATGATAAAAAACCATTGACAAAACAAAAATATAGTATATAATAAAAACATAGAAAATAAAAATATTAAAAATTATAAAAAGGTAAAGCGTTTATGAAAAAGAAAACAGCAGTGGTATTTGGGACCTTTGCCCCTCTCCATCAAGGGCATATCGATCTGATTCAGAGAGCGAAACGCCAGTGTGAGCAGGTCTGGGTAGTCGTTTCAGGCTACGAGGGAGACCGAGGTGAGCAGGTAGGTTTAAGTCTTCAAAAACGATTTCGCTATATCCGAGAGGCTTTTCGTGATGACGAGTTGACCTCTGTCTGTAAGCTGGATGAGACCAACCTTCCCCGTTACCCTATGGGCTGGCAGGAGTGGTTGGACCAGATGTTAGCGGAGATTTCCTATGATGAAACCCAGCAAGATTTGACTTTCTTTGTGGGAGAAGAAGAATACCAGCAAGAACTAGCTAAACGTGGATTTGGCACCGTCTTGCAAGAAAGAAAGTTTGGTATCTCAGCGACTATGATTCGAGAAAATCCAAGCAAATATTGGAAATACATTGCTCAACCCTTCCGTCGTCAGTTTACAAAGAAAGTGTTGATTATGGGAAGTGCCAGCAATGGGAAGACCACTCTAGCCAAGGATTTGGCAAGGTATTACGATGCGCCCGTTAGTCTGGAATACGCGCGTGAGTACCAGATCAAAAACAATGTTCGCGACGATGAATTGACTCCAAAGGATTACTATTATCTCCTGTTGGGACAGTATGACCAGACCTCAAAACTAATCGATAGTAATGCCAATCGAGGCCTAGTGATAGCCGATACCAACTCCTTGGTAACCAAGGGTTACTATGACTATTACATGGAGACTGAGGACCAAGGGGACTTATCAGGGGAAACCTTTGACAATCTCTTTGCCTCTATCTTGGCCAAGGAAAAATGGGATTTGATTCTCTTTGTGCAGCCTGTTGGCTCCTATGTCAATGACGGATTTAGAGATATGACCATGGCAGAAGACCACATTCGCTACAGTTTTTCCCAGCATTTGGATCAGATGAGAGAGATATATTTAACCAACATTCCACTAGTTTATCTAGCGGAGGATTATCTAGGAAATTATGAAGCAGCAAAAGTGGCTATTGATGCCATTTACCAAGCAGATTAGGAGAAATTATGAAAAAGCTAACTGAAAAAATCACACAATTTATCGAAAACTTTAAAAATGTCCATGCTGAAGCCCGCAAGATCGGTTTTGCAGGGATCATGCGCCTGCTCTGGAAAGATCTTTTTGTCGGCCGTAGCCTTGTCCAGTGGTTATACCTCATCGCTCTGTCAAGTGTTCCTTTGATCTTGGAATTCACTCAAAATACGGAAAGTCATGACTGGCTGAGCTTGTTTGCATCTTGGACTGGGATTGTCTGTGTTATCTTGGTAGCAGAAGGGCGTGCAAGCAATTATCTCTTTGGGGCCATTAACTCAGCTATCTATTTGATTTTGGCCATGAATGCGACTTTTTATGGCGAAGTCTTGACGACCGTTTACTTCTTTGTCATGCAGCCGATTGGTCTCTATGCTTGGTTGTCCAATCGTATCAACGACCAAGGAAAACCAGAAGAATCCCACTTTGAAGCTAAGAAATTATCTGTTCTTGACTGGCTCAAGTACTTGGTCTTGACTGCTATCATTTGGATTGGTATGGGCTTGGCTTACCAAAGTATCAATAGTGCTCGACCTTTCCGTGATAGTGTAACCGATGCGACCAATGGTGTTGGTCAGCTCTTGATGACACGTCTCTACCGTGAGCAATGGATTTTCTGGATTGCAACCAATCTCTTTAGTATCTATCTCTGGTGGGGTGAAAATATCCACATTCAAGGGATGTACTGGGTTTACACACTTAACAGTCTAGTGGGATGGTACCAATGGACTAAGGCAGTTCGAAAGGAGGCATAAGATGGCAGATACGATGATTCCAGCAGGGATGACGGAAAAAGAATATTTTGAAATCCATGCCAGTCAAGAGCAGTTTTTGGATTGGTACTACAAACAGGAACTCCCTCAATACGAAAAACCAAGTGTGACGGTGGATATGGTAGCCTACTGCTTTGTTGAAGGAAAGATCAAGCTCTTATTAATTCGTCGTAAGGCTCACCCTTATCAAAACTGTTTGGCTTTGGTTGGAGGCTTTATGGACAAGGGAGAAGATGCTGCACATGCCTGTCAGCGCGAAGTGAGAGAAGAAGTCAATCTCGATCTACCTTTGGAGAAAATCGAGCAATTAATGACCGTATCGACCCCCGGGCGTGATCCGCGGGGCTGGACGGTGACCATTGCCCACTTAGTGTACCTACCTAGTCGTGCATTAGAACTGATTCAGGCAGGTGACGATGCCAAGGATGTGGTTTTCGTAGATGTCGATTTTCAGACGGGGAAATGCTACCTAGAGGGAGTGGAACTGGAGGAGCAAGCCTTCGCCTTTGACCATTATGCCATTATCCAAGAATCCATCAAACGAATCCAAGGCCGTCTCGACTGGAACCCGACCTTCCTCTATCTGCTAGAGGAAGAGTTCACTGTTTACGAAGGAACTGAACTGGTCAATCTCATCAATCCTGGTCGGCCCATCGTCAGCAATAATTTTCTTGTAAAATACGGCGAATATGTAGAAGAAGTCGGACTCAAACGAGTGCCTAAAAAGAAACCAAGAAAAACCTATCGATTGAAATAAAAAGTGAGGTCGGGACAAAGTTCCCGACCTCTTTATTTATCATCATTTTTATGAATGGCTATCTTTCTTAGAATTACACAAGAGCGATGCAAAAAATAGGACTCTAATCTAAAAAATTTTCTATTTTTTCGTTTCAATTACGAATTGAAATAGTGGAGGGAACAATTTTTAAAATAGGTTCTCTAAATAGTTGACAGATTCAAAACTCAATGTTACAATTATATTACAAAAAGATTTCTTAGTATTTCAAAAATGTTACAAAGGAGTAAAAAATGAAAAAGAAAACCTATATCAAATTGATGGCAGTGACTGTGTTGGCTTCTACCTTGCTACTAGGAGCTTGTGGAAATAAAAACGAAACCACTCAAACTGGTAGCTCTGCAAAGACAAGTCAATCATCAAGCTCTAAAGCAGCTTCTTCTAGCAAAGAAAGCAAGACTCAAAAATCTTCAAGCTCAGCTTCATCTGAAAAGGTCCAGGCATCTTCTGGTCAGTCTTCTACAGCGGCGGATCAGTCACAAGCGAAACCAGCGCCTGAATCAAGACAAGAACAAGCAGCCCCTAGTCAGCAAGCTCCATCTCAGGCACCTTCAACTCAGCCAGGCTCTCAAGCCCAGTCTAACCAGTCAGGCTATGATCCAACAACTGACCGCAAACTTCAAGACAAGCAAGCAGAACACAACAAACGCTACAAGGGTGTTTTAACCATGGTCGATGGTGATTTCTCAGCAGCTGCAGGCAACTGGAAGGGCGCGAATGGCGAAACTATTACGGTTTCATCAGGGGGCCAATTTACAGTAGAAACTGCAGAAGGAAATAAAGAAAACTACTCTATTAGAGGCTACTCTTACACTCTTGATGATGGCAAGTATAATGCTAAAATCGGAGGTGGAAAAATCATCCAAATTACAACAGGTGCGGATGGTAAAGTTTCAAGCGTTGCCTTGATTCAATAATAAAATTTGGTGTTTTAACTTTTACTAGAAATCGTTCTGTAAAAGAGTGAGTCAACTGTTTTTCACTTAGTTTCTCCAAGAGAAAGTGGTATAATAAAAAAATCAAAGGAAAACGAGTGATAATACATGGCGGATAAATTAATCTTACCTCAAAACACACGATTGATGGGAGTATTTCTTGGATTTGTAGGTGGTTCTTTGGATGTGTTTTGCCATATTCAATACCATAGTTTGGTAGCGACACAGACAGGGAATATTCTCCTACTGATATCTGATTGGCACGACTCAAATGTCATTAATACGATGCTACGATTCTGCTCCATTATTTTCTTTTCTCTAGGATTTCTGTTTGCATTGCACATGAAAGAATACCGCAAAACGGCCTACTGGCGGGTTAAGATGCTGCTCCCTTTATTTATTGGAACTCTTATTCTCCCTTTCTTTTCACGATTTCCTCTATTAGAAGTTCCTTTCATCGCTTTTGGAACAGGAATGATGATGCTAACATTTACGGGCAGTTTGATTGAAGATCATCCCTATGTCATTTTTATGACGTCTGGAAATTACCGAAAGATGTTGACCGCTTTGTATCGCATTGCTAGAAGAGAAGGAAATATCCAAGAATACCGTCGCCAGGCCTTAAATTATGGGATTGTTGTGGGAAGTTTCATAGTGGGCGCAATCAGCTTGGCTGTATTGATGCATTTTCTTCATGAATGGTCTATATGGATTGTCAGCTTCAATTTGTTTTTGATTATGTCCTACTACATAGCTAGAGTGAAGCAATTAGATTTACAAGATGAAAACATATAAAAAACGGCAAGACTCATTTTGTACTGACCCCAAAAGTTAGATTTTTTCTGTCTAACTTTTGGGATGCAGTTCATTTTTGAGCTTTGCCGTTTTTGTGAGTTGTAGATGTGAGACTATGCTTTGTCTAGTTGCAAGAGGTCCTCAATTTCTGCAAGAGTGCTAGCTTGTGAAATGGCTCCACGAAGCTTGGCTGCACCAGATGTACCACGAAGGTAGTGAGGAGCGAGGCCACGGAATTCACGGACTGCAATTTTTTCTCCTTTGAGGCTAATTAAGCGTTTTAAGTGTTCGTAGGCGATTTTCATCTTGTCTTCAAAAGTCAAGTCAGGGAGAATTTCTCCTGTTTCAAAGTAGTGGTTGATCTGGTTGAAGAGGTAGGGATTTCCCATGGCTGCTCGGCCAATCATAACTGCGTCAGCACCAACTTCTTCGATACGCTGTTTAGCGTCTTGAACCGTACGGATGTCACCGTTGGCGATAAATGGAATCTTAGTCAGTGCTTGGGCTACATCGTGCAAGGTCTCGAGGTCTGCGTGGCCTGTGTACATTTGTTCGCGGGTACGGCCGTGCATAGCGAGAGCAGAGACACCTGCAGCCTCAGCAGCTAGGGCATTCTCCACGGCTAGGGATGGATCAGACCATCCTGTACGCATCTTGACTGTGAGGGGGATATCAAGGACAGATTGGACCTTGTTGATGATAGAGTAGATCTTATCTGGATCCTTGAGCCACATCGCGCCAGCTTCGTTCTTCACGATTTTGTTAACAGGGCAGCCCATGTTGATATCGACGATATCAGTCTTGGTGTTTTCTTGGATGAATTCTGCTGCGCGTGCGAGGCTGTCTTCGTCGCTACCAAAAAGTTGGATAGAGACTGGGTTTTCGCCTTCATCGATATGAAGCATATGCAGGGTTTTTTCGTTGTTGTATTGGATTCCCTTGTCAGAGACCATTTCCATGACAACAAGTCCAGCCCCGAGCTCTTTTGCGATGGTACGAAAGGCTGAGTTGGTGACACCAGCCATGGGTGCTAAAACAGTACGATTGGGAATCTCAACATTGCCAATCATAAAAGGTGTATTAAGATTTGTCATGAATGAGTTCCTCCAGGTCGTTTTCGTCAAAGTTATAAGTTGTTTGGCAGAACTGACAAGTGATTTCTGCCCCGTGATCTTCCGTTTTCATTTCCTCAAGGTCTGAATTTGGAAGGCTGGCAAGAGCGTTCATAAAACGGTCTTTGCTGCAGTCGCATTGGAAACGAATTTCTTCTTCAGATAGGCGTTTGTAGGATTCGTCACCGTAGATGGCCTTGAGGAGAGATTCGATATGGTCTTCGCTTTCCAGAAGTGTTGAGATAGCTGGCATTTCTTGGATGCGTTTCTCAAAGCGAGCAATCTCTTCTTCCTTGGCTCCTGGCAATACTTGGAGAAGGAAACCTCCGGCGACTTTGACCTTGTCGTCTTTATCCAAAAGGACATTGAGGCCGACTGCTGAAGGGGTTTGTTGGCTTTCAGTCAGGTAGTAGGCCAAGTCTTCACCGATCTCCCCAGAGATGAGAGGAGTCATGGAGTTGTAGGGATTTCCAGTACCGTAGTCTGTGATAACGAGAAATTGACCATTTCCAACAAAAGGACCGACTAGGACTTCACCCGTTGCAGTCTTTTTGATGTCAACGCCAGGATTTTGAACGTAGCCCTTGACGTTGCCCTTGGTATCTGCGACTGTGATGATGGCACCGAGAGAGCTCGTTCCAAGAACTTTAACTGTTAGTTTGGTATTTCCTTTTTCATTGGCTGCGAGAATCTGGCTAGCGATAAGGGTGCGACCAAGTGCAACAGTTGAACTGGCTTGAGTTTGATGTTTTTCTTGAGCAGTACGGACGGTTTCAGTGCTATCAAGGACAAAAGCACGAAAGGCTCCGCTTTCTGATATTGTTTTAATAATTTTATCCATAGCTACTATTTTAGCATAAAAATGCCCAAAGGGGGAGCCGTGTGTTTGCTGTCATTTTTTAATCGTTTAATGTGTGATAATAGGTGTTAGGATTTTGAAGAAATAGAATTGTTGGTAACAATTTTTATTAATATTTTAACTTATCTTAAAATAAGCTAAAACGAACTTTTAAGTTATGGTAAACAGTTGAAAAAAAGGTTGATAAAATGGTAAAATGTTAGGAAGATAAGACAGTAAATGCATAGTTGCATAGCTTTTTTGAAAAATCAATAGAAAATTGAACACACTAACTATGGGAAAACACAGAAAATTATATATGTTTTTGGGACAGACCGTCCTATATTTTGTAATCTTACTTGGTTTGCTTTATTTTTTTAGTTACCTTGGTCAGAGCCAAGGAACATTTATTTATAATGAGTTCTAGTTTGAAGGAGAAGAAAAACCGTGTCTAATAAACCGATAAAAGATATGATTGAAACGATTGAGCACTTTGCTCAAACACAGCCAACATATCCTGTCTACAATGTTTTAGGTCAAGAGCATACTTATGGTGATCTGAAGGCTGATTCAGATAGTTTGGCTGCAGCTATTGATCGACTTGGCTTGCCTGAGAAATCTCCAGTCGTCGTTTTTGGTGGTCAGGAATATGAGATGTTGGCTACCTTTGTGGCGCTGACTAAGTCGGGACATGCCTATATTCCAATTGACAGCCATTCGGCCTTGGAACGTGTGGCTGCTATTGTTGAGGTAGCAGAACCGAGCTTGATTATTGCCATCTCGGATTTTCCATTAGAGCAAACTAGCACACCGATGCTGAATTTAAAGCAAGTCCATGAAGCTTTTGCTCAAGCTTCCAGCTACGAGATGACCCATCCAGTCAAGGGGGATGACAACTACTACATCATCTTTACTTCTGGTACGACTGGTAAGCCAAAGGGAGTGCAGATTTCCCATGATAATCTCCTCAGCTTTACCAACTGGATGATTACAGATAAGGAATTTGCGACGCCAAGTCGTCCACAAATGCTGGCTCAGCCCCCTTATTCTTTTGACCTATCTGTCATGTACTGGGCACCGACTTTGGCACTTGGTGGCACGCTTTTCGCTCTTCCTTCAGCCATTACTCAGGATTTCAAAAAACTCTTTGCGACGATCTTTTCACTCCCGATTGCTATCTGGACCTCAACGCCTTCCTTTGCTGATATGGCCATGTTGTCAGAAGATTTCAATGGTGAGAAAATGCCTGGAATCACGCATTTCTACTTTGATGGTGAAGAATTGACGGTCAAAACAGCTCAAAAACTACGTGAGCGATTCCCAAATGCCCGTATTATCAATGCCTACGGTCCAACAGAAGCAACAGTGGCTCTGTCAGCAGTTGCTGTGACAGACGAGATGTTGGCGACTCTCAAACGCCTACCAATCGGTTATACCAAGGCTGATTCTCCGACCTTTATCATTGATGAAGAAGGCAATAAACTGCCAAATGGTGAACAGGGAGAAATCATTGTTTCTGGGCCAGCTGTGTCAAAAGGCTATATGAACAATCCTGAAAAAACAGCGGAAGCCTTCTTTGAATTTGAAGGACTGCCAGCCTATCACACCGGAGATGTGGGAACCATGACGGATGAAGGCTTGCTTCTCTACGGCGGACGCATGGACTTCCAGATTAAGTTCAATGGTTATCGCATTGAGCTTGAAGATGTCTCTCAAAATCTCAACAAATCTCGCTATGTCGAGTCGGCTGTTGCTGTCCCACGTTATAACAAGGACCACAAGGTGCAAAATCTACTGGCCTACGTTATTTTGAAGGACGGTGTCCGTCAGCAGTTTGAACGTGATATCGATATTACAAAGGCTATCAAGGAAGACCTAGCAGATATCATGATGTCTTATATGATGCCATCCAAGTTTCTCTATCGAGACAGTTTGCCACTAACGCCTAATGGTAAAATTGATATCAAGGGCTTGATTAATGAGGTAAACAATAGATGATGGAGCTTTACAAACAGCTACCTCATTTGGAACCTTATGGCAATCTTTATTATTTTTTGTATGTGGTTGCTGCGACCCTACCGATATTTATTGGGCTCTTTTTCAAGAAACGTTTTGTCTGGTATGAGGTGCTGGTTAGTCTCTTCTTTATCGTCACCATGTTGGTAGGTGGAAAGACGAATCAAATAAGCGCTCTTATCCTTTATGTTATCTGGCAAGTACTTCTTGTATCTTTCTACAAAAGGTACAGGAAACAACGGGATAGTAAATGGATATTTTACCTGGTTAGCTTTCTATCCCTATTGCCTATCGTCTTTGTGAAAGTATCTCCTGCTATTCATGGACCTCAATCTTTGTTTGGCTTTTTAGGGATTTCTTACTTAACTTTTCGTGCGGTTGGGGTTATCGTTGAGTTGAGAGACGGTGTCATCAAGGATTTAACGATTTGGCAATTCTTACGTTTTCTTCTCTTTATGCCGACTTTCTCGAGTGGTCCTATTGATCGTTTCAAACGCTTCAATGAAAATTACGAGACCATTCCTGAACGGGATGAGTTGATGGACATGCTAGAAGAGGCTGTCAAATATATCATGCTGGGCTTCCTCTACAAGTTTATCTTGGCTCACATTTTAGGAGAGACATTATTGCCTCCGCTGAAAAATTTGGCCTTGCAGACAGGTGGTTTCTTTAACCTCTATGCTTTAGCGGTCATGTACACCTTTGGTCTAGAATTGTTCTTTGACTTTGCGGGCTACTCTATGTTTGCCTTAGCCATTTCAAACTTGATGGGTATTCATAGTCCTATCAACTTTAACAAGCCCTTTTTGTCAAGGGATTTAAAAGAGTTTTGGAATCGCTGGCACATGAGTCTATCTTTCTGGTTCCGTGACTTTGTCTTTATGCGGATGGTTATGGTGTTGACCAGAAAGAAGGTCTTTAAAAATCGCAATGTGACCTCAAGTGTAGCCTATATCCTCAATATGCTGATTATGGGATTTTGGCATGGTGTGACCTGGTACTATATCGCCTACGGACTTTTCCATGGGATTGGACTGGTCATCAATGACGCTTGGGTTCGTAAGAAAAAAGCGCTCAATAAAGAACGGAAAAAAGCTGGAAAGGGTTCCTTACCTGAGAATCGCTGGATTCAGTTGCTTGGCATGGTTGTCACCTTCCATGTCGTCATGTTTTCATTCTTAATCTTTTCTGGATTTTTGAATGATTTGTGGTTTAAAAAATAGAAAGATATAAAAAATGGATATCAAATCAGAAGTTATTGAAATTATTGATGAGTTGTTTATGGAAGATGTTTCTGACATGATGGATGAAGATCTTTTTGATGCCGGTGTCTTGGATAGCATGGGAACGGTTGAGTTGATTGTTGAGATTGAAAATCGTTTCGACATTCGTGTTCCAGTGACGGAGTTCGGTCGTGATGACTGGAATACAGCTAATAAAATTGTAGAAGGTATTGCGGAGTTAAAGAATGCTTAAACGCTTGTGGCTGATCTTCGGGCCTATCTTCATCGCTGGATTTTTGGTTCTTCTACTCATCTTTTTTTATCCAAGTACAACAAGCCATAATCTGACGGAGGAGAAGTACTCTGCAGCTTCCATCAGTAGAGAAAGTTTTAAAGAGAGAAGTCAAAAAGTGAGGGCGCTAACGGATCCCAATATGCGTTTTGTCCCTTTTCTAGGGTCAAGTGAATGGATTCGATTTGATAGTGTCCATCCAGCTGTTTTAGCGGAAAAATACCATCGTCCCTATCGTCCTTACTTTCTAGGTCAAGCAGGAGCGGCCTCGCTTAATCAATATTTCGGTTTGCAGCAGATTCTGCCAGAAATCGAGGAAAAGCAGGCGGTGTTTGTCATCTCTCCTCAGTGGTTTACAGAGACGGATTACGAGCCAGCAGCGTTTCAGAGATTCTTTAATAGCGACCAGTTGACAGCTTTTTTGGAAAATCAATCTGGGGACATCTCGGCTAAGCATGCTGCGACGCGTTTGTTGAAGCAGAATCCGAGTGTGGCATTGAAAGGCATCCTTCAAAAGCTTTCAAAAGGAGAGGACTTGTCAGATGCTGATCGACTCGTCATCAACCTCTTTGCACGATTCAATGAAAAGCAGTCCTCTCTTTTTGGTCAATTTTCCATTCGGGGGAAACTCAAGTACAAAGAACATGTAGAAAACTATTTAAAAGATCTTCCTGATCAGTTTTCTTATGACGCTTTAGAAGAAATTGCCCGTAAGGATGCAGAGGCAAATACGACCAATAACGATATGGGGATGGAGAATCATTTCTACACGTATGAGGTCAAAAAAGACTTAAAAAAATGGGAAGGGTATCAAAAAAATTATAACTTCCTAAAGTCGTCTGAATACAATGATTTGCAGCTGGTTCTCAATCAATTTGCCAAATCAAAAGTCAATGTGCTCTTTGTTATCCAGCCCGTCAACAAGAAATGGATGGAATACACAGAACTCAGTGAAGAAATGTACCAACACGCAGTGGAGAAAATTCGTTATCAGCTGGAAAGTCAAGGCTTTACCAATATTGCTGACTTTTCTAAAAAAGGAGGAGAACCTTACTTTATCAAGGATACCATCCACTTAGGCTGGTTGGGTTGGTTGGCTTTTGATAAGGTTGTGAATCCCTTCTTGACGGATCCAAAACCAGCCCCAGACTACAAGATGAATGACCGTTTCTTTAGTAAGGACTGGGCGACCTATGATGGAAATATCAAAGATTTTCAATAAATTGATTAAAGAAACTTGAACTTTTTGGTTCAGGTTTTTTGGTTAAATGACGAATATTTTAGATGAAAACAAGTCAAAAGTTTCATTTTTTTCAGAAATATCTTATAATATAAAGGAAAAAAGAAAAGAAAAGGATTTCAAAATGAATAAACGTTCTTTGTTACCTGTCTTGTCGACAGCTCTATTAGCCCCAGCCTTTTTAGCTGGACAAGTCTATGCTGAAGAAGCAACAACTCCTGCAGAAAGTTCAACTGTTGTAGCGACTCCAGCTTCGTCATCGACTCCAGCTCCTGTTGAGAGCTCTACAGTACCGGAAACTTCGGCAACTTCAGAAGTAGTTGCACCTGCAGAAGCTCCGTCAGCCCCTGCTGAATCTACTAAAAACGAAGAAAAGGACACCGTTATCTTACACACCAATGATGTCCATGGTCGTATTGTAGAGGAAAAGGGAGTAATTGGAGACGCCAAGTTAGCGACTGTCATTGAGCAGGAGCGTGCGAAATCAAATCAAAATACGCTGGTTGTTGACGCGGGAGACGCTTTCCAAGGTTTACCGATTTCCAACTCTACAAAGGGTGAAGCACGTGCTGAAATTCTCAATCAGATGCAGTATGATGCCATGGCAGTAGGGAACCATGAGTTTGACTTTGGTTTGGATGAAGCTAAGAAATACAAGGAAATCTTGAAATTCCCATTACTTAGCTCAAATACTTACGTCAATGGAGCCCGTCTCTTTGAAGCTTCTACAATCGTGGATAAAGATAAGACTGTGGAAGGTGATGAGTTTGTTGTAATCGGTGTGACAACACCTGAAACTGCTACAAAAACCCACCCTAAAAACATTAAAGGGGTAACTTTTACAGATCCAATCTCTGAAGTCAATAAGGTCATCGAAGAAGTTCAAGCCAAGGCGCGTGCAGAAGGTAAGGACTACAAACACTATGTTGTACTCGCTCACTTGGGTGTAGATACCACAACTCCAGTCGAGTGGCGTGGTTCAACCTTGGCAGAAGCTCTATCTAAAAATCCTCGTCTCAAAGGCAAACGTGTGACAGTTATTGATGGGCATTCTCATACAGTAGCTTCCACAACTTATGGCGACAATGTTACCTATAACCAAACAGGAAGTTACCTTCATAATGTTGGGAAGGTTATCTACAAATCACGTCAGCTTTTGGGGAATCCTACGTTGATTGCAGCTGCTGATGCTAAAAAATTACCAGCCAATCCAACAGTTGAAAAACTAGTCAAAGACATTAAACAAAAATACGATGCTGAAAATGCTGTTGAAGTTGTTTCAAACAGCCCTGTAGAACTCAACGGAGATCGTGAGAATGTTCGGGTTCGTGAAACCAACCTCGGAAATGTCGTAGCAGACTCGCTCTATCAGTATGGTCAAACAGGATTTAGCCATCCGACAGACATCGCTGTGACAAATGGTGGTGGCTTGCGTGAAACCATTGCAAAAGGCAAACCAATCACTAAAGGAAATGTCATTGCCGTTCTTCCATTTGGAAATACCATTTCACAAATCCAAGTGACGGGGCAACAAGTCTTGGATATGTTTGAAAAGTCACTCGGATCTATCTTGCAGGTCGATAAAGATGGCAAGAAGGTCTTGGATGAGAACGGACAACCATTGCTAGAACCAAGTGGTGGCTTCTTGCAAGTTTCAGGTGTGAAGGTTTACTATGATACCAACCTACCATCAGGAAAACGTGTCTTGGCCATCCAGGTCAAAAACCGTGCGACTGGTCGTTATGATCTTCTGGACCTCGCAAAAACTTACTACCTTGCAACCAATGATTTCTTAGCTGCAGGTGGTGATGGCTACACTATGTTGGGTGGCGCTCGTGAAGAAGGCCCATCTATGGATGCTGCCTTTGAAGAGTATCTGAAAACCGCTGATTTGACCCAGTATGAAAAGATCAATCCGAACTCACGGACGATTTCTGTGGATTCTACAACTTTTAGTCTGCCGGTAGAAATGCCTCAAACGAATGCGGATGCTAACGATGCGACTACAAATGTGCCATTGACTTATGAGGTGGCGGGGCAATTTAGCAAGAAGGCAGTTGTCTCAGAAAAAGCTCTCCCAAATACAGGAAGTGAACAGTCCATCTTCTTGCTCTTGATGGGAATGGTAGCTGGTTTGGCAGGTATCTTATCGAGCCGAAAACCAAAGCAAAAATAGGTTAAATTTTACATCTAGAAGAGTCTAGGGAAACGTTTTTACGCCTTTTTCCCTTGACTCTTTTTTGGTTTGTGATATAATTAACCAGTAAAGAATCGGTGGCTATCGATACTTTTATCTAAAAGTGATAGTTAAGAAAGGAGTAACACATGAGACAGCTTGCACAGGAAATCGATAACTTTTTAAACGAGGTGATCTTGAGATCTGAGAACCAGCATGAAATTCTGATCGGGCATTGCACAAGTGACGTAGCCTTGACCAATACTCAGGAACACATCCTCATGCTCTTGTCAGAAGAATCCCTAACCAACTCGGAGTTGGCCCGTCGCCTCAATGTCAGTCAGGCAGCAGTGACCAAGGCTATCAAGTCTTTAGTTAAAGAGGGCATGTTAGAGACATCTAGAGATCCAAAGGATGCGCGTGTGATTTTTTATCAGTTGACTGATTTGGCTCGACCAGTAGCGGCGGAACACCACCATCACCATGAGCACACGCTCTCAGCCTATGAACAAGTAGCAAATCAGTTTACTCCAAATGAACAAGAAGTTATCCAGCGGTTTTTAACTGCTTTAGTAGGAGAAATCAAATAATGCGGTATATTACAGTAGAGGACTTGTCTTTCTATTATGACAAAGAACCTGTCCTCGAGCATATCAACTACAGTGTTGATAGTGGGGAGTTTGTCACCCTGACTGGTGAAAATGGAGCTGCCAAGACAACGCTTATCAAGGCGAGCCTAGGCATCTTGCAGCCGAGATTTGGCAAGGTAACCATCTCAAAGACAAATACTCATGGGAAAAAGCTTAGGCTAGCTTATCTTCCCCAGCAGATAGCCAGTTTTAATGCTGGATTTCCAAGTACGGTTTATGAATTTGTCAAGTCGGGTCGCTATCCGCGAAAGGGTTGGTTCCGTCGCTTGAATGCTCATGATGAGGAGCATATCAAGGCCAGTCTAGACTCAGTTGGTATGTGGGAACACCGTGACAAACGAATTGGCTCCCTCTCTGGGGGGCAAAAGCAACGAGCAGTTATTGCAAGGATGTTTGCTTCTGACCCAGATATCTTTGTCTTGGATGAGCCGACGACAGGGATGGATGCAGGGAGCAAAAATGAATTTTACGAACTCATGCACCATAGTGCCCACCATCATGGCAAGGCTGTTTTGATGATTACCCATGACCCTGAGGAGGTCAAGGACTATGCGGATCGCAATATCCATCTAGTGCGCAATCAAGACTCGCCGTGGCGTTGTTTCAACGTTCACGAAAGCGACCAGGAGGTGGACCATGCTTAGTTTGTTATCCTATGACTTTATGCAGCGGGCCTTCTTGGCGGTCATTGCCATGAGTCTCTTTTCTCCAGTGCTTGGGACCTTCCTTATCTTACGTCGTCAGAGTTTGATGAGTGATACTCTTAGTCACGTTTCCTTGTCAGGGGTTGCCTTTGGTCTGGTTTTGGGGATTTCTCCAACTATTTCAACCATTGCTATCGTCTTGATCGCTGCGGTCTTTCTAGAGTATCTCCGGACAGTCTATAAGAACTTTATGGAAATCGGGACTGCCATCCTTATGTCAACAGGACTTGCAGTGTCTCTTATCGTGATGAGTAAGGGTAAAAGTTCTAGTTCTATGAGTTTGGATCAATATCTCTTTGGTTCGATTGTGACCATTAGCCAGGAGCAGGTGATCTTCCTCTTTGCCATTGCGGCGGTCGTTTTGCTCTTGACTTTCTTATTCTTGCGACCAATGTATATCCTGACCTTTGATGAGGACACGGCCTTTGTAGATGGACTTCCAGTTCGTACCATGTCCATTCTTTTTAACATGGTGACAGGGGTGGCGATTGCCCTTATGATACCAGCGGCAGGAGCCCTTTTGGTATCGACCATTATGGTCTTGCCGGCTAGTATTGCCCTTCGTCTGGGAAAAAACTTTAAATCCGTTATGTTACTAGCCAGCGCTATTGGCTTTTTGGGAATGGTAGCAGGACTTTATATTTCCTACTATGCGGAAACTCCTGCCAGCGCAAGTATTACCATTATCTTTGTAGCTGTCTTTTTGTTAGTCAGTCTACTGAAACGTTTTATCAAATAGGAGAATGAAATGAAAAAAATTAGCTTACTACTGGCTAGTCTATGTGCCCTGTTTTTAGTGGCTTGTTCCAATCAAAAACAGGCAGATGGGAAGCTAAATATCGTGACAACCTTTTACCCTGTCTACGAATTTACCAAGCAAGTCGCAGGAGATACTGCTAATGTAGAACTTCTAATCGGTGCTGGTACAGAACCTCATGAATATGAACCGTCTGCCAAGGCAGTTGCCAAAATCCAAGACGCAGATACCTTTGTCTATGAAAATGAAAATATGGAAACTTGGGTTCCAAAATTGCTAGAATCCTTGGATAAGAAAAAAGTGAAAACCATCAAGGCGACAGGTGATATGCTCCTCTTGCCAGGTGGTGAAGAAGAAGAGGAAGGGCATGATCATGGTGGTGAAGGTCACCATCACGACTACGATCCACATGTTTGGTTATCACCAGTTCGTGCCATTAAACTAGTAGAACATATCCGTGATAGCTTGTCAGCAGATTATCCTGATAAAAAAGAGACTTTTGAAAAGAATGCGGCTGCCTATATCGAAAAATTGCAAGCCTTGGATAAGGCCTACACAGATGGTTTGTCTCAAGCCAAACAAAAGAGCTTTGTGACCCAGCACGCTGCCTTTAACTACCTTGCCTTGGACTACGGTCTCAAGCAAGTATCCATCTCAGGTCTCTCACCAGATGCAGAACCATCAGCAGCACGTTTGGCAGAATTGACAGAGTATATCAAGAAAAACAAGATTTCTTATATCTACTTTGAAGAAAATGCCTCACAAGCCCTAGCCAATACACTCTCAAAAGAAACAGGTGTCAAACTAGACGTGCTCAATCCGCTAGAAAGTCTGACAGAAGAAGATACCAAGGCGGGAGAAAATTACATCTCTATCATGGAGAAAAACCTCAAGGCTTTGAAACAGACAACGGACCAAGAAGGACCAGAAATCGAGCCAGAGAAGGAAGAAAACACCAAGACAGTTCAAAATGGTTACTTTGAGGATGCAGATGTCAAAGACCGTACCTTGAGTGACTATACTGGTAACTGGCAGTCGGTCTATCCTTTCCTTGAGGATGGGACCTTCGATCAAGTCTTTGACTACAAGGCTAAGTTGACTGGCAAGATGACCAAGGATGAGTATAAGGCTTACTATAGAAAAGGCTATCAGACAGATGTGACTAAGATCAACATTACGGATAACACTATGGAATTTGTTCAAGGTGGCCAAAGCAAGAAATTCACCTACAAGTATGTCGGCAAGAAAATCTTGACTTATAAGAAAGGCAATCGTGGTGTGCGCTTCCTCTTTGAAGCGACAGATGCGGACGCTGGACAGTTCAAGTACGTTCAGTTTAGTGACCACAATATCGCCCCAGTCAAGGCAGAACATTTCCATATCTTCTTTGGAGGTACTAGCCAAGAAGCCCTCTTTGAAGAGATGGACAACTGGCCAACCTACTATCCAGATAAGCTATCTGGTCAAGAAATCGCCCAAGAAATGTTGGCGCATTGATGCAAGAAAAAATCCCGCAAATCTGCGGGATTTTTTGGTAGAAACGATCATCCAGTTAGGTTGCGAGACGGTAAACCGCCTCTGCGTAGATGTCCATAGCGCGATAAAGATCGTCTAGGACAGCTGCTTCATTTGCCTGATGTTCAGTTTGTTGTGCTCCTGGAAAAAGAGCGCCAAAGGCTACACAGTTTGGCATGGTACGGGCAAAGGTAGCACCACCTGACGAGAGAGGAGGAGTCTCATCTCCAGTTTTTTCTTGGTAAACTTGCATAAGAGTAGTAACGAGTTGGCTATCTCTTGCGACATAGAGGGGTGCTAGATAGTCAAATTCTTGGTAGTCAAGTTGGTAGTCTTTGGCGCACTGAGTGAGCTGTGCCACCAGTTTCTCCTTATCTGCTAGCACAGGTATACGTATGTCGATCCGAATTTCGGAGCGATCGGGATTGATGGTCAACCCTGCAACATTAAAGGAAAGGGAACCAGACGGTTCATCAGCAACTTCTCCAAAGATTCCAAGCCCTCTACCATCTTGCCCTGCTTTGTCGGCTAGAAAATGGAGGGCAGGGTGGGGTTGGAGAGGTGCGAGTACACTAGCAAGCCGAATGACTGCATTGACACCTTGACTAGCATCTTTGGCGTGTTTAGGTACCCCGAGTACGGTCACGGTTTGGTCTGTGGTTTGGTGATCATAATCAGCTTCTTTCAAACCTCTACAAACCGCTTCATAAAGAGGACCTTGGTAACTTGCCTTGTCTGGTACGACATTAAAGGCACCTCCGACATCGAGCTTGAGAAGATCAGAGCCGGGGCCATGAATCTTGACTTGAAGGAGCCCCTTTTCAGCGTATGTCAAAGGAAATGACGAATCCGGTGCAAATCCCATGCTGGCTTGTTCTTCGAGGGTGTTGTAGCGTGCCATACATCTCCAAAGAGTTTCTTCATCCGTACCAAAGATAAAACGCACGCGCTTCTTAAATTGGATGCCTTGGTCAAGCAAGCTTTTCACTGCGTAGAGAGCTGCCAGTGAAGGACCTTTGTCGTCTTGTGCCCCTCGTCCATAGAGTTTGCCTTCTCTGATAGTTGCTTCAAATGGAGGAGATTGCCAATCTGACAAATCTCCTGTAGGCACAACATCTAAGTGGCAGAGGATGGCAAGGAGTTCTCCCTCACCAACCTCTGCATAACCATAATAGCCCTTGGGATCAATATAAGTTTTAAAGCCAAGTTCACGGCAGATTTCCAGCGTCTTTTCTAGAACGTCTTGAATAGCTTGTCCAAAAGGTGTGCCATTTTCTCCTTCTTTGAGAACAGATGGGTAGGAGATAAGAGTCTTTAAACTCTGTAAAAAGCTCTGTTTAATGGAGTCGGTGATATATGAATTCATCCGTTTTACCTCACACTTTGTTCTAAAGGAATGGTAGGAAGGTACCTAGGATAAGAAGGAGCATGCTCACGATGACAATAACGACAATGAGTTTAGTAACAAATTTCCACCAAGTTCCTAGACTGATACGGCCGAGCGCGAGAGCCCCCATAACGATACCAGAAGTTGGAGCGACAAGGTTTAGTACACCAGATGCAGATTGATAGGCAGTGATGATGAGACTAGGTTTTACGTTAACGAACTCACCAAGTGGTGCCATGATTCCCATTGTAGCGCTAGCAAGTCCAGATGAAGATGGGATAAGGAATGACATAGGAAGGTAGAAGAGGTAGGTCAAAACGATGAAGACCTGAGAAGAGAGACCTTGAAGTCCGACTTCACCCCAGTGTAGAATAGTTGCAGTAATCATACCGTCGTTCATGATAACTTGGATACCACGAGCTACTGCACAAATCAAGGCTACGGTGAGAAGATCTGCTGCACCAGCCATAAAGGTAGAGATAATCTTGCTTTCCTTAAGACCGTAAACAACACCAATAAGAATACCCATCACAGCAAAGAGCATCGCACCTTCTGGGAAGTACCAGCTACCGAATGGTAGAGCAGATGAACCGATAGCTCCACCAATAACAGGAAGACCAATCAACCAATTCTTGAAGTCTTCAAATAGAGTGATGTGCAAGTCTACCCAAGGGATAAAGCTGGCGATCATGATGATGAAAGTCAAGATGAACAAGGCAAGAACATGTTTTTGTTTCTTGTTCAAGACAGATGGAGCATTTTCGTTATCAGTGACATTGAAGTGTTTAAGGTCTTCTTCACGTTGAGAGTAGACAAGTGATTTTGTAGGATCCTTTTGAATCTTTTCTGCATAGCGGTAGACAAAGTAAGTACTAATACCTGTCATAACAAACCAGAAGATGATACGAAGGATAACTCCGTCCATAGATGACACACCTGCGGTATCAGAAGCGATAACAGTAGCAAAAGGATTGAGAGTAGAGGCAAGACAGCCGACTTGTGAACCGAGTAGGATGATGGCAACGGCAGTAATGCTATCAAAACCAACAGCCATCATAACAGGGACAAGGAGTGGATAAAATGCCATGGTTTCTTCACCCATACCATAAGTTGTTCCTCCAAGCGCAAAGAGGGGCATGAGGATGATGATCAGCATTTTTTCGCGTCCTTTGTATTTCTTAACAATAGAGGCAATACCAACATCTAATGTGCCTGTCGCATTGACGACACCTAGAAATCCCCCAACCATGAGGATGAAGAAGGCTACGTCAATAGCGGCTTTAGTTGGTTCGTGACCGAGCATCGCCCGAATCGGAGCCATTAGGATATCGTAAATCCCTTGGGGATTAGATTCAACAGTTTGATAGGTACCTGCAATGAGGTCACCTGCTTCGTTCGTGTCATACTTACCTGCTGGAATGATCCAAGTCAAGATTGCCATGATAGCAATAATAATGATCAAAACAGTGTAAGATGAAGGCATTTGGAACCTTTTTTTTGTTTTTTCACTCATTTGTTTTTCCTCCTAAACTATGCCACAAAGTATAAAAACGAATGATGTTGGTTTACCTGAGTACTCCTAGTTAGAGCTTGTACTAGGGCTAAAATGGCTAGTCTTTAACAATAATTGTTCCGCTTTCGGACTCGATCAAGGCGCCTAGATTGCTGAGGGAAGTGATAACAGCCTTGCCTTCTGGGCGGTTGGATACAAAATCGATAGCAGCCTCGACTTTTGGTAGCATGCTACCCGGTGCGAATTGTCCTTGTTTGATGTATTCTTTTAGTTGACTGACAGTAACGTGTTCAAGTTTTTCTTGGCCTGGTTTATTGTAGTTGACATAAACATAGTCTACGCCAGTAAGGACGATAAAGAGGTCAGCTTCGACGAGTTCTGCTAGTCGTTGAGACGCAAAGTCTTTGTCGATAACGGCTTCGACCCCACGCAAGTAACCGTTTTCATTTTTAACAACAGGGATACCTCCTCCACCTGCTGCGATGACAACTTGACCATTATCGAGCAAGGTGCGGATGCTGTTGATTTCTTTGATGTCGATTGGTTTTGGTGAAGCTACTACTTTACGCCAGCCACGACCAGCATCTTCTTTGAAGGTTGCTCCTGTTTTTTCGCTCTCAGCTTTAGCATCCTCTTCTGAGTAGAATGGACCGATTGGTTTGGTTGGATTGATAAAGGCAGGGTCTTCTTTGTCTACTATAACTTGGGTAACAACAGAAGTGACATTTTTATCAAGTCCTACATCAAGCAATGCGTTATCAAGAGCACATTGTAGCCAAAAACCGATACTACCTTCGGTCATGGCAACCAAAGAATCAAGGGGGAAGGCAGGGTTTTTTTCCGAATCTGCCATCAAGTGTTGAAGCAAGAGATTACCCACCTGAGGACCATTTCCGTGAGTAATGATCAGTTCATCTCCGTTTTGAATCAACTTGACCAGATGACGAGCTGTTTCTACCAGAGCAGCTTGTTGAGCTTGGGCAGATGGGTCAGTGGAGAGGATGGCATTTCCGCCTAAAGCAACGACGATTTTTCTATGAGACATGAGCTCTCCTTTCTTTAATATGGTAAACCTGACAGAACTCCAAGAGCTACAGGCAGGTATGATGATAAAATATGAAGTGGAGGTAGCGTCTTTTCAAAAGACAAATTAGTCATTACTACTAGTAAAAGGGGTTGAACGCACAGCCGACGTTTATCAGAATGAGACTAGGAAGCAGGAAGATGACAAGAGTAAGGTGGCAAATTTGTCAAAGAGGATCCTTGCTTTCTTTCGCTAGAACTGATAAGCTATCATAGCTTTCGTCTCAACCCCTGTGTTGTGTATACGAGTAAGTTTTATACTTTAGGAATGTAGAGATTTCCAAGAGTAGCAGCCATAACAGCTTTGATAGTGTGCATACGGTTTTCTGCTTGGTCAAAGTGACGAGCATACTTGCTGCGGAAGACTTCGTCTGTTACTTCCATTTCTTCTACGCCAAATTTTTCAGCAACATCTTTACCATAAACAGTGTGAGTGTCGTGGAATGCTGGTAAACAGTGGAGGAAGATCAAGTTTTCGTTGTTTGCTTTTTTCACTAAGTCCATATTGACTTGGTAAGGTTTCAAAAGTGCAACGCGTTCTGCGAATTTGTCTTCTTCACCCATAGATACCCAAACGTCTGTGTAAAGTACATCTGCACCTTTGACAGCTTCGTCTGCATCTTCGGTGATGAGGATGTGTGCACCACTTTCTTTAGCAAATCCTTCAGCCAATTCAACGATTTCTTTTTCTGGGAAGAGTTCTTTTGGTGAGAAGATGTGAACGTTAACACCAAGGATAGCACCTGTTACGAGCAAGCTGTTGGCAACGTTGTTACGTCCATCACCACAGTATACCAATGTCAAGCCTTCCAAGCGACCGAAGTTTTCTTGAACAGTCAAGTAGTCAGCGAGCATTTGAGTTGGGTGCCATTCATCAGTTAGACCGTTCCATACTGGAACACCTGAGAATTCTGCTAGTTCTTCAACCATACGTTGGCTGAAACCACGGAATTCAATCCCGTCAAACATACGACCCAAAACTTTTGCAGTATCTTCAGTAGATTCTTTCTTACCAAGCTGAATATCATTAGCCCCGAGGTATTCTGGATGAGCCCCAAGGTCAATAGCAGCAGTTGTGAAGGCTGCACGTGTACGAGTAGAAGTTTTTTCAAACAAGAGGGCGATATTTTTACCAGCAAGGTAGTGGTGTTGGATATTACGTTTTTTCAAATCCTTCAAGTGAGCTGAAAGACCGATAAGGTATTCTAACTCTGCGCGAGTAAAGTCTTTTTCTGCTAAGAAGCTACGTCCTTGGAATACTGAATGTGTCATTCTATTATTTCCTCTTTCTATTTTTTACATTTTTTATTGACAAATACTGAATAGCGATTATACTTCTTCACGTTCAAATGGCATAGACATACAACGAGGTCCACCACGGCCCCGAACCAATTCGCTTCCGCGAATCTTAATCAAGCGAAGCCCGTATTCTTCTAGGATCTTATTGGTAATGGTATTGCGGGCATAAACGACGACTACACCAGGTGCGATGGTCAAAGTGTTGGAACCGTCATTCCATTGTTCACGCGCAGCTGCTACAATATTGCCACCACCGCAACGGATCAAATGAACTTTTTCTACGCCGAGGTTCTTCGCAAGAAGTTCAGCTAAGTCACCTTTTTCTTCAACAATCTTGAGTTTTTCATTTTCATAAGTGACAGAGTACACACGAAGATCGCCTTCGATTTCTGGGTGAATTGTGAATTTGTCATAGTCAACCATGGTGAAGACAGTATCCAAGTGCATGAATTTACGGTTGTTAGCAAATTCAAATGCCAATACTTTCTTGAAGCCAACATTTTTCTTGAAGATGTTCACCAAGAGTTTTTCAATCGAAGCTGCGTCTGTACGTTGAGAAATACCTACTGCGAGAACGTCTTTAGAAAGAACGAGCTCATCTCCACCTTCAATACGAGTATCTTCTTCACGGTTGTAGACCAATTCTACTTTTCCACCATAGATTGGATGGTGTTTGAAAATGTATTTACCATAAAGAGTTTCACGGTTACGAGTATCTGCATACATGTGGTTAAGCGATACGGCATTACCAATGGTTGCAAATGGGTCGCGAGTGAAGTAGAGGTTTGGCATTGGGTCGATAGCAAATGGATAGTCTGACTCAACCAAGTCAGTTAAGCCTTTTGCTTCTTCAGGAATTTCCGGCAATTCAGCTTTTTGAACCCCTGCCATAGTTTTTTCAACCAATTCTTGGTTGTCCTTGATACCGTGAAGCAATTCACGAATAGCCGCCTTGGTTTGACGACCACGGATGTTGGCTTCGTCTAAATATTCCTCGATAAATTGATCGCGGATTTCTGGGGAAGTCAATGATTCAGCAGCAAGTTGCTCTAGGTAAAGGACCTCAATTCCTTCATCACGAAGAGCTTGAGCAAATGCGTCATGTTCTTTTTGAGCATCTTCCAAGAATGGAATGTCATCAAAAAGAAGCCTTTCGAGATAGTCCGGCAACAAGTTTTCCAACTCTTTGCCTGGACGGTGCAACATAACTTTTTTCAGTTTCCCAATTTCTGAGAATACCTGAATTGGATGTGAAGACATGTGTTTTCCTCCTTAAAAATTTTTAACGGTGGCACCTTTTTGGTACCGCTTACATTTACGTTATATCATATTCTCAGAGGCGTGTCAATAGTAAAAAATGATTAAAAATTCGGACAAAACAAGGTTTTAGTAGTATTTTATGTTATTATACGATGGCAAAAGGAATTAGAGGAAATAAATGTATAAACTTCTACTAAAAAGAATATAATATTTTTTGAAAAAATTATGCTAAATTTCACATTTTAAGAAGAAATGTCCAGATTTTAATTCAGTTCTGACGAGGAATTGAGAGGAGCAGTGATTGAAAGTCGTTTAGAAAATTATATGAAATCTATCTGAAAGCCTTTCTTTTGAATGGCATAAAATGTATATTGTACAAATTATAGAATCTTTTCCGAGTATTTAGGAAGACAGCCTTGTCTTATTGACGGTACCTAGATTTTTTGTTATAGTCAACGAGGTAACAACCAGGAAGAAGGGTTTATTCACAAGTTGTGGATAAGTCTAGGGAGAGTAGGACATTCAGCTAATATCCTAGAGGGTTCTTGATAATAGTACCGGCAACTAGTAACTGGCCAGTTTTCTAGTAGAAATCCTAGTGCAGTGGGGATTTGAGCAGAGTTTGCTGAAGGTGATGGGTTGAAAGTCAAAGAGCTGGAGTCTAGAAAAGCTAGTTTTTAGGCATGTTTTCTTATCCACAATCTGTGGATAACTTTGTGAACAAGAGAAATAATCAGAGAAAGAGATACGAGATGATGACGAACATAAAACCACATGGGCCATTACCAAGTCAGGCCCAACTAGCTTATTTAGAGGATGAACTAGCTGCCTTTATCCATTTTGGCCCCAATACCTTTTATGACCAAGAATGGGGAAGTGGGCAAGAGGATCCTAAGCGTTTTAACCCGACCAAGTTGGATGCGCGTGAATGGGTTCGGGTACTCAAAGAAACAGGTTTTAAAAAACTGATTTTGGTGATCAAGCATCACGATGGCTTTGTCCTCTACCCGACAGCCCACACAGATTATTCGGTCAAGGCTAGCCCTTGGAGGGATGGAAAGGGGGACTTGCTTCTCGAGGTTTCTCAAGCTGCAACAGAGTTTGACATGGATATGGGAGTGTATTTATCTCCTTGGGATGCCCATAGTCCCCTCTATCATGTGGACCGAGAAGCGGACTACAATGCCTACTATCTAGCTCAATTGAAGGAAATCTTGTCAAATCCTGCCTATGGTAATGCCGGGAAGTTCGCTGAGGTGTGGATGGATGGTGCTCGAGGCGAAGGGGCCCAGAAAGTCAACTATGAGTTTGAAACTTGGTTTGAAACCATTCGTGACTTGCAGGGCGATTGTTTGATTTTCTCAACTGAAGGGACCAGTATCCGCTGGATTGGAAATGAACGAGGCTATGCAGGGGATCCCTTGTGGCAAAAAGTCAAGCCAGACCAGTTAGGAACAGAAGCGGAATTAGATTATCTACAGCACGGAGACCCCTCTGGGACGCTATTTTCAATCGGTGAGGCAGATGTTTCTCTTCGGTCAGGCTGGTTTTACCATGAGGATCAGGACCCCAAGTCTCTCGAGGAATTGGTCGAAATCTACTTTCACTCAGTGGGACGAGGAACCCCTCTTTTGCTCAATATTCCGCCAAACCAAGATGGTCTCTTTGATGAAAAAGATATCCAGCGACTTTATGAATTTGCTGCCTACCGTGATGAGCTCTATAAAGAAGATTTGGCTTTGGGAGCCAAGGTATCTGGTCCGGCTCTATCACCAGACTTTGCCTGTCATCATCTGACAGATGGACTGGAATCTAGTTTATGGGCAAGTGGTGCAGAGTTGCCAATCCAATTAGAGCTCGATTTAGGGGCACCTAAAACTTTCGATGTGATTGAGCTGAGGGAAGATTTGAAGCTGGGGCAACGCATCGCTGCTTTCCATGCTCAGGTAGAGTTGGATGGTGTCTGGCAGGAGTTTGGATCTGGTTATACTGTTGGCTACAAACGTCTCTTACGAGGATCAGTCGTTGAGGCGCAGAAGATACGTGTGACCATTACAGAGGCACAGGCTTTGCTTTTGTTGACTAAGATTTCACTCTATAAAACACCTACCTTATTGAGAAGAGAAGCTGTTCAGCAACTAGAGTTCTCAGAAAAAAGTCTAGTTGTGACTAAGGGAGAAAATGTCCACTTTACAGTGAAGCGAAGAGAATCTAGCAGTCCTTTGGAAGCTAAGATTTCGATTCAACCAGGGACGGGTGTGCATGGTGTCACCTATCGGGACGAGATTCAAGTCCTTGCTTTTCAAGTTGGTGAGATTGAAAAAAGGCTGACGATACCAACCTTGTATTTTTCAGGAGATAAAAGCTTAGATTTTTATCTGAATCTGAAGGTAGATGGGCAGCTGGTTGACCAGCTTCAGGTCCAAGTTTCATAAAAGAAGAACCTTTGCGCGATGCAAAGGTTCTTTTGGTTAGGAGTGATTTGGTAGCCAGCTGAGGGTGAAGGTCAGTTGCTCAGCTTTCAAGAGGTCTTGGTGTTGAATGCTAGATACTGGGGTCTTGTCCAATCGGCATTCTTTGACAAAGTTGAAATGACTGTTGTTTTGCTCGGCATGGATATCCAGCCATTTACCTTCTTTAGCCAGGTAGATACGGAGGTGGTCAAAGAGAGGGATTCCGAGATCGTAGCTGGGCTTGCCCGGACAGGTCGGATAAAAACCAAGAGCTGACCAAATGTACCAAGCCGAGAGACTGCCATTGTCCTCATCGCCAGGATAGGCTTCCCAGCTTGGGCGAAAGGCTTTCTGACGCAAGGTTTTGATGAGTAGAGCAGTGTAGTCAGGGTAGTTGCTGTAGCGGAAGAGATAAGGGATGTGGAGGCTAGGCTGGTTGGAAATGGCGATTTGCCCAAAAGGAGCGGTAGCCATCTCGCTCATTTCATGAATCTCGTAACCATAGCCGGTGGTTTCAAAGAGAGGAGCGTCCTGACAGGATTTCAAAAGATAGTGGCTAAATGCTTCTTTTCCGCCCATGAGTTGACGCAAACCTGGGATGTCATGTAAGACGCCTAAAGTCGCTTGAATGGCAGAGCATTCGGCGTAGTCTCGTCCCCAACTATAAGGAGAGAAGTCGGTGCGGAAATTTCCTTGACTATCACGCGCTCGCATGTAACCTGTCTCAGCGTCAAATAGATGGCGGTAATTTTGTGATGCAGACATGTAGGTCTCAGCTATTTCTCTTTTCCCTAGTTTTTCGGCACAGCTGGCGATACAAAAGTCACTATAGGCGTAGTCTAGGGTATGGTTGACGCTTTCGTGGTGGTCGGTAGAGAGGTAGCCCAGTTCTTGGTATTGGGCTAGTCCGTGGCGACCATTGATGTCGAGAGGGTCGGACTTGCTGGCTGTTTCAAGCATGGCTTGGAGGAGTTCTTTCTCTAAATCGGAAGCCATGTCCTTGCAGGCGCTATCTGCTATAATGCCGTCTAAAAGGGTACCAGGCATCATACCACGTTCATCTGGGGCCAGCCATTTTGGAAGGAAACCAGTATCGCGGTAGCTATTGAGGAAACCTTCTAAAAAGCGGTGATAGTGTTCCGGTATGATCAGGGCAAAGAGGGGGAAGGTGGTGCGGAAGGTATCCCAGAAACCATTGTTGCTAAAGAGGACACCGGGCTTGACAGTACCAGTAGTCAGGTCCATATGGATAGTTTGCCCTGACTCATCAACCTCATAAAAAGCCTGAGGAAATAGGAAGAGTCTGTAGAGGCAGTGGTCAAAGAAGGTTCGGTCAGCCTCTCCTGTCTCTATAACGTCAAAACGATGGAGGAGATTTTCCCAGTCCGCTTGGACATTTTCTTTACAGCTATCAAAATCTTCTTGAGGTAGATTGACTAGAGCTTGAGAAGGGGATATGAAAGAAGTGCCTAGTTGAATCTCGGCTTGACTGCTTGCTAAGTCAATTCGCCAGTCTCCCTCTTCTTGTGTGATAGCAAGAATATCCGTATTCATTTGTAGAGCAGTAAACAGTATCAGCGGATTTTTGTTGGTCTCTGTTTTTCCCTCTTGACGCAGGGCAAGAGTCCGCTTATCTATTTGTTCAACTGTCAGTTCATCTGCTGCGTGAAGATAGAGGGAGAGGGCTTTGCCTTGATTTTGCTCCAAACGAATAGAAGCACCATAGCAAGTCGATGTGAGCTGGGTTTCAATCTGATAGCGCAGGGAGAAAATCTTCAGATAATGAGGTTGGAAAGAGGCCTTATCCCTATCATAGGAAGATTGGCGATGAAAGAGACTGTCTCCGCCCAGTTGGCCTGTAACAGGTGTCAGGAGTAGCCAAGAGTAGTCCCCAATCCAAGGACTGGGCTGGTGGGTTAATCGAATCCCCTGAAAGATGGGCAGATGCGGATCGAAAAACCAAGCTCCCTCCTGGTCACTGGTCTGGGGAACAAAGTAATTCATCCCAAAAGGAACGCCTGTGTAAGGCAGGGTATTTCCCCGAGAGAAGGCATGCTTGCTAGCAGTACCAAAGCGGGTATCGATGGTTTCAATTAGTGGTTTCATAGTCTTTCCTTTAGCTGTTTTTCTACATTATATCAGAAAAAGAGAGTCTTTAGATATGGAGTTCGAAAGTAAGCAATTTTGTAGAAAAATGACTATCATTTGTGTATGTATTTTCTGTCTCAAAAACTATATACTGAACATGAAACTTGTTTGAAAGAGGAAACTGCACGATGATTTATTCAAAAGAAATTGTTAGAGAATGGCTGGATGAGGTAGCGGAGCGGGCTAAGGACCATCCGGAGTGGGTGGATGTCTTCGAGCGTTGCTATACAGACACCTTGGACAATACGGTTGAAATCCTAGAAGATGGTTCGACCTTTGTATTGACTGGGGATATTCCTGCCATGTGGCTTCGGGATTCGACAGCCCAACTTAGACCCTACCTTCATGTGGCTAAAAGAGATCCTCTCCTACGTCAGACCATTGCAGGTTTGGTCAAGCGTCAGATGACCTTGGTGCTCAAGGATCCTTATGCTAACTCCTTTAACATTGAGGAGAACTGGAAGGGCCACCACGAGACTGACCATACCGACCTTAATGGTTGGATTTGGGAACGCAAGTATGAGGTGGACTCGCTTTGCTATCCTTTGCAACTGGCTTATCTCCTTTGGAAAGAGACTGGGGAGACCAGTCAGTTTGATGAGACTTTTGTCGCAGCGACCAAGGAAATTCTCCATCTTTGGACAGTGGAACAAGACCACAAGAATTCACCTTATCGTTTTGTTCGGGATACAGACCGCAAGGAAGATACTCTGGTAAATGATGGCTTTGGACCTGACTTTGCAGTGACAGGTATGACCTGGTCAGCTTTTCGTCCGAGTGATGACTGCTGTCAGTATAGCTATTTGATTCCGTCCAATATGTTTGCCGTAGTCGTATTGGGGTATGTGCAAGAAATCTTTACAGAACTAGACCTAGCTGATAGCCAAAATATCGTGGCAGACGCTAAACGCCTGCAGACGGAGATTCAAGAAGGAATCGAAAATTACGCCTATACTACTAACAGCAAGGGTGAAAAGATTTATGCCTTTGAAGTGGATGGTCTAGGAAATGCCAGTATCATGGATGATCCAAACGTACCGAGTCTGCTGGCGGCGCCTTATCTGGGCTATTGTGACATTGAAGACGTAGTTTATCAAGCAACTCGTCGCACCATTCTGAGCCCTGAAAATCCATACTTTTACCAAGGAGAATATGCTAGCGGTCTCGGAAGTTCTCATACCTTCTATCGCTATATCTGGCCGATTGCCCTATCTATCCAAGGCTTGACAACAAGAGATAAGACAGAGAAGAAATTCTTGCTCGATCAGCTCGTTGCCTGCGATGGGGGCACAGGTGTCATGCATGAAAGCTTCCACGTGGACGACCCAACGCTCTACTCTCGTGAATGGTTCTCTTGGGCCAATATGATGTTCTGTGAGTTGGTCTTGGATTACTTGGATATCCGCTAAGGAGCACGTTTTTGCTCAACCGATTCGTGTCAGAATCACAAATTCACATTTAAAACGTTAAAAATAAAAATTTAAGTTAGAATGAGGTTTTACTTCATGGAAAATGTTGTCGTACATATTATCTCACATAGTCACTGGGACCGTGAGTGGTACTTGCCTTTTGAAAGCCACCGGATGCAGTTGGTGGAGTTATTTGACAATCTTTTTGATCTCTTTGAAAATGACCCTGAGTTCAAGAGTTTCCACTTGGATGGTCAAACCATTGTCCTTGATGACTACTTGGAAATTCGCCCTGAAAATCGTGACAAAGTCCAACGTTACATTGACGAAGGCAAACTCAAAATTGGTCCCTTTTACATCTTGCAGGATGATTATTTGATTTCCAGTGAAGCCAACGTCCGCAACACCTTGATTGGTCAAGCAGAATGTGCAAAATGGGGCAAATCCACTCAGATTGGTTACTTCCCAGATACCTTTGGAAATATGGGACAAGCGCCTCAAATCCTTCAAAAATCAGGCATTCACGTGGCAGCCTTTGGTCGTGGTGTGAAGCCGATTGGATTTGACAACCAAGTCCTCGAAGATGAGCAGTTCACTTCTCAGTTTTCAGAAATGTACTGGCAGGGTGCGGACGGAAGTCGTGTCCTCGGTATCCTCTTTGCCAACTGGTATAGTAATGGGAATGAAATCCCAGTTGATAAGGATGAAGCCCTAGCCTTCTGGAAACAAAAACTGTCAGACGTGCGAGACTACGCTTCGACCAACCAATGGTTGATGATGAACGGCTGTGATCACCAGCCTGTACAGCGCAATCTGAGCGAAGCCATTCGTGTGGCAAATGAACTCTTCCCAGATGTGACTTTTGTTCATAGTTCCTTTGACGACTATGTCCATGCAGTAGAAAGTGCTCTACCGGAGCAACTATCTACGGTTACGGGTGAGTTGACGAGTCAAGAAACAGACGGTTGGTACACACTTGCCAACACTTCTTCATCCCGCATTTACCTCAAACAAGCCTTCCAAGAAAATAGCAACCTCCTAGAACAAGTGGTGGAGCCATTGACTGTCATCACTGGTGGCCACAACCACAAGGACCAGTTGACCTATGCTTGGAAAGTTCTTCTACAAAATGCTCCGCATGATAGTATCTGTGGCTGTAGCGTGGACGAGGTTCACCGTGAGATGGAGACACGTTTTGCCAAGGTCAACCAAGTCGGAAATTTCATTAAGACCAATCTTCTCAACGAGTGGAAGGGCAAAATCGCAACCCACGAAGCCCAAAGCGACCATCTCTTTACCGTCATTAACACAGGCTTGCATGACAAGGTTGATACAGTCAGCACAGTGATTGATGTGGCGACTTGTGATTTCAAGGAATTGCACCCAACAGAAGGCTATAAGAAGATGGCAGCCTTGACCTTGCCAAGCTACCGTGTCGAAGACTTGGAAGGGCATGCTGTAGAAGCGAAAATCGAAGATCTGGGAGCTAACTTTGAGTATGATTTGCCAAAAGACAAGTTCCGTCAGGCTCGTATCGCTCGACAAGTGCGCGTGACAGTCCCTGTTCATCTAGCACCACTTTCGTGGACAACCTTCCAATTGCTTGAAGGAGAACAAGAGCATCGGGATGGTATTTACCAAAATGGGGTGATTGATACGCCATTTGTAACGGTAAGTGTGGATGAAAATATCACAGTCTACGACAAGACAACTCATGAAGCTTATGAAGATGTTATTCGCTTTGAAGACCGTGGTGACATTGGAAATGAGTACATCTATTTCCAACCAAAAGGAACAGAGCCTATCTACGCAGAACTCAAAGGCTGTGAAGTCTTGGAAAATACAGCTCGTTTTGCCAAGATCTTGCTCAAGCATGAATTGACAATTCCAGTAAGTGCAGACGAAAAACTGGATGCGGAACAAAAAGGCATCATCGAGTTTATGACGCGTGAAGCAGGGCGCTCAGAAGAGTTGACAACCCTTCCTCTGGAAACAGAGATGACCGTCTTTGTTGATAATCCACAAATCCGCTTCAAGACTCGCTTTACTAACACAGCCAAGGATCACCGTATCCGTCTCTTGGTTAAGACTCATAACACGCGTCCAAGCAATGACTCTGAAAGCATCTACGAGGTGGTGACACGACCAAATAAACCAGCTACTTCTTGGGAAAATCCTGAAAATCCACAACACCAACAAGCTTTTGTCAGCCTTTATGATGATGAAAAAGGGGTGACGGTAGCCAATAAAGGATTGCACGAGTATGAAATCCTTGGCGACGATACCATTGCAGTGACCATCCTTCGTGCCTCAGGTGAGCTAGGTGACTGGGGTTACTTCCCGACACCAGAGGCTCAGTGCTTGCGTGAGTTTGAAGTCGAGTTTGCGCTTGAATGCCACCAAGCCCAAGAACGCTTCTCAGCTTTCCGTCGTGCCAAAGCCTTCCAAACACCATTCACAAGTCTTCAGGTTGCTAAACAAGAAGGAAGTGTTGCTGCGACTGGTAGCCTCTTGAGTCATGCGGCACTCAGCTTGCCACAAGTTTGCCCAACAGCCTTTAAAGTGGCGGAAAATGAAGAAGGATATGTCCTCCGTTACTACAATATGAGTCAAGAAAATGTTCGCATATCAGAACACCAACAAACCATTCTTGACTTACTTGAGCGACCATATCCAGTTCATTCAGGACTATTAGCGCCACAAGAAATTCGTACAGAATTGATTAAAAAAGAAGAAATTTAATAGTTTTAAAGTGTTCTATAACTAATACTATGAGATAGAAAGGAGGGGCGAAAGAGTAAGGATTAACTACTGATTCGCCCCTTTTTTGGTGAAAATATGACGATTGCAACCATTGATATCGGAGGGACTGGGATTAAGTTTGCCAGTCTGACTCCTGATGGAAAAATACTAGATAAGACAAGTATACCGACACCAGAAACCCTAGAAGATTTACTGGCATGGCTAGACAAATGCTTGGCAGAGAAAGATTATAAGGGCATTGCCATGAGCGTTCCAGGCGCGGTCAATCAAGAAACAGGTGTAATTGAGGGAATCAGTGCCGTACCTTACATCCATGGCTTTTCTTGGTATGAGGCCCTTGCTCATCATCAGCTACCTGTCCATCTAGAAAATGATGCCAACTGTGTTGGACTTAGTGAACTGCTAGCACATCCAGAGATTGAAAATGCAGCCTGTGTCGTGATTGGGACAGGGATTGGTGGGGCCATGATTATCAATGGCAAACTTCACCGTGGTCGCCACGGCTTAGGTGGTGAGTTTGGCTACATGACAACCATTGCACCAGCAGAAAAGCTCAACAACTGGTCGCTACTAGCATCTACAGGGAACATGGTTCGATACGTGATTGAAAAATCTGGTCAGACTGACTGGGACGGACGCAAGATTTACCAAGAGGCCGCAGCTGGCAATGCCCTTTGTCAAGAAGCTATTTTGCGCATGAACCGTAATCTGGCGCAAGGCTTGCTCAATATTCAGTATCTCATCGACCCAGATGTCATTAGTCTGGGAGGCTCCATCAGTCAGAATCCAGACTTCATCCAAGGCGTCAAGAAGGCTGTCGATAACTTTGTCGAAGGTTACGAAGAATATACCATCACTCCAGTGATTCAAGCTTGCACCTATCATGCAGATGCCAATCTCTACGGTGCCCTTGTCAACTGGCTACAGGAGGAAAATCAATGGTAAGATTTACAGGACTTAGTCCCAAACAAGCGCAAGCTATTGAGGTTTTAAAAAGTCACATCTCCCTACCGGATGTGGAAGTGGCTGTCACTCAGTCTGACCAAGCCTCTATCTCTATCAAGGGTGAGGGAGGCCACTATCAACTGACTTATCGCAAACCTCACCAACTTTACCGCGCCTTCTCCTTATTGGCAACAGCTCTAGTAGAAGGGGATAAGGTAGAGATTGAAGAACAGGCTGCTTATGAAGAGTTGGCCTACATGGCAGACTGTTCGCGCAATGCGGTGATCAATGTCGCTTCTGCCAAACAGATGATTGAGGTCTTGGCTCTCATGGGCTACTCAACCTTCGAGCTCTACATGGAAGACACCTATCAGATTGAGGGGCAGCCATACTTTGGTTACTTCCGTGGAGCTTATTCGGCTGAGGAGTTACAGGAAATCGAAGCCTATGCCCAGCAGTTTGATATGACCTTTGTGCCTTGTATCCAGACCTTGGCCCACTTGTCAGCCTTCGTCAAATGGGGTGTCAAAGAAGTGCAAGAACTCCGTGATGTAGAGGACATTCTCCTTATCGGTGAAGAAAAAGTTTATGATTTGATTGACGGGATGTTTGCCACTCTGTCTAAACTGCAGACTCGCAAGGTCAATATCGGGATGGACGAAGCCCACTTGGTTGGTTTGGGGCGTTACCTTATCCTAAACGGTGTGGTGGATCGTAGTCTTCTCATGTGCCAACACTTGGAGCGCGTGCTGGATATTGCCGATAAGTATGGTTTCCACTGTCAGATGTGGAGTGATATGTTCTTCAAACTCATGTCAGCGGATGGTCAGTACGACCGTGATGTGGAGATTCCAGAGGAAACGCGTGTCTACCTAGACCGTCTCAAAGACCGTGTGACCTTGGTTTACTGGGATTATTATCAAGACAGCGAAGAAAAGTACAATCGTAATTTCCGCAACCACCACAAGATTAGCCATGATCTTGCCTTTGCAGGTGGAGCTTGGAAGTGGATCGGTTTCACACCCAACAACCATTTCAGCCGTCTCATCGCTATCGAGGCCAATAAAGCCTGTCGTGCTAATGACATCAAAGAAGTCATTGTGACGGGTTGGGGGGATAACGGTGGTGAAACTGCCCAGTTTTCTATCCTACCAAGTCTGCAAATCTGGGCAGAACTCAGCTACCGCAATGACCTAGACCGTCTGTCTGCTCACTTCAAGACCAATACAGGTCTATCAGTTGAGGACTTTATGCAGATTGACCTTGCCAATCTCTTACCAGACTTGCCAGGCAATCTCAGTGGTATCAATCCCAACCGCTATGTCTTTTATCAGGATATTCTCTGCCCGATTCTTGACAGACACATGACACCTGAACAGGACAAACCGCACTTCGCTCAGGCAGCTGAGATTCTCTCTGACATTAAAGAAAAAGCTGGGAACTATGCTTATCTCTTTGAAACACAGGCTCAGTTGAATGCTATTTTAAGTAGTAAGGTTGATGTTGGACGACGCATTCGGCAGGCCTACCAAACAAACGATAAAGGAAGTCTGCAAGAAATCGCAAGACAAGAATTACCAAAACTTAGAAGCGAGATTGAACACTTCCATGCCCTCTTTAGCCACCAATGGTTGAAAGAAAACAAGGTCTTTGGCTTGGATACAGTCGATATCCGTATGGGCGGACTTTTGCAACGTACCAAACGAGCAGAAAGCCGTATAGAGGCTTATCTGGCAGGGCAGATTGACCGCATCGACGAGCTAGAAGTTGAAATCCTACCATTTACTGACTTCTACGCAGACAAGGACTTCGCAGCCACAACAGCCAATCAGTGGCATACCATTGCGACAGCTTCGACGATTTATACGACATAGGCGTTTATCACAAACAATTAAACATCTCCTTTTAAATACATGGAGATGTTTTTTGATTTCGAGATAGGGAAGGAGTATAATGAAAGTATAAGGATAGTTTGGAGGTATGACCATGAAAAAGTTACTACTGGTCCTAGGTGCTAGTATGCTAGTCTTATCTGCCTGCCACAGAGCGACAGAGGACGGCGTAACTAGTCCGTCAATACCAAGGGAGCAACAAACCAAGGAAACAACCAACTATTTTCACTATTTAGCAGATTCCTATCAAAAGGCTCTTTCGCACGAAAAAAATCATAAGGATACAACCGTCCAATCACCTATGGCTGCTACAGTTGCAGCCATGGAAGAACTTGAGTTATCTAATCCGACTGATCAAGCCTTGATTATGAAGAACTACTCGGATTTTCAGAAGTTAATTCAATACAATACTGAAAAGTGGGAGGAAGAGTTTGCAAGCTGGGCTTCTTCTATGGGGCAGTCCTATCATAGACTAGAGCATGCAAACTTTGATGAAAAAAATGAACTAATCAAAAAATTAGAAGCTACAACAGTCTCTCAGAAAAGTGTCAAATGGAATGTTTTTGGAGTATCGAGTGACAATGCTTATAACTACTTGATTTTGGATGCTTACTATGACAAGCAGAACAAACATTTCTACTTGTTTACACTGAAGGATGGGCAAGCACAGGTCTTGTATGCCGATAAGACACTGGAAACTATCCCTACTGCAAATTTTGAAGAGACTGAGAATACAGATTTAGCGCAACGTTTTAAGGAATTTCTATTAAAAACAAGTGTAACTACAGAGAGCGAGCCAGATACAGATAATAGTTCTTTAATAGACAAGATAAAAACAGCCATGGAATCCTATTCGGATAGTAAAGGTGAAAGATTTAAGTCAACTAACTTAGCAACATATGGTCACTACTATGGACCTGCAGTGCCAGACCAGATAATGCAATTTGGACAAGTAGATGGGGTGAATTATACTTTTAAATGGTATGGGTATAGTGCAGGTTCAGGTTCAGGGCGGTTTGAAATCCTAGCTTGCTATGTGAATGAAGCAGAGACAGAGGTGATTCTCTTTGGCTACAAGGATGGTAATCCTGCTCTTTTACACACCGAAGGAAGACCAGAGATTGATAAAAATGAATCAGGGGCTATCATAAATGCCCAGGTTCATTTTGTCGAGTTTCATCACCCAATATTGGAACAAGTTTTCAATTAGTAAAGAGGAAATACATTTATCGTATGCAAAGTGTTTCTCGTGAAACCTATTTCTTATAAAAAACTTCTCCACATAAAATAATTTGTGGAGTTTTTTCTATAATTAGTAGTTTAAACTGATCTTCAAATAGGAGTATACTAATAATGTAATCGTTATCAAACCTAAAAATTCGATAGAATCAGTTTTTAGGAATAAAATGGGAGGAAATTATGAAAAAGTTTTCAAAGACCTTGAGAGATAACTGGATCTTTCTCTTGATGGTTTTACCAGGGGCTCTCTGGCTGATTCTATTCTTTTACATTCCAGTATTTGGGAATGTGGTCGCTTTTAAAGACTACCATATGACCAGTAATGGTTTCATAGATAGTATTGTGAATAGTAAATGGGTCGGGTTAGATAATTTCAGATTCTTGTTTAGTTCAAAAGATGCCTTTATCATCACTCGAAATACCGTTCTCTACAATCTCGGGTTTATCTTTATCGGTTTGATTGTATCAGTAGGGATTGCCATCATCCTCAGCGAGCTTCGCTCTAAGAGAATGGTTAAGATTTTCCAAACGTCTATGTTGTTCCCTTACTTCTTGTCATGGGTTATCATCAGTTTCTTTACAGATGCCTTCCTAAACATTGACAAAGGGGTTTTCAACCATTTCCTAACATCCATTGGTATGAAGGAAGTCAACTTCTACGCTGACTTAGGCATTTGGCCATACCTTCTCCTTTTCCTTGGTATTTGGAAAGGCTTTGGATATAGCAGTGTCATGTATTATGCGACGATCATGGGAATTGACCCAACCTACTACGAAGCGGCAACAGTGGACGGGGCGAGCAAGTGGCAACGTATTCGCAATGTAACCATTCCTCAGTTGACTCCGCTTGTAACAGTTTTGACCATCCTTGCGGTCGGAAATATCTTCCGTGCAGACTTCGGTCTCTTCTATCAAATCCCACACAATGCTGGTCAGCTTTACAATGTAACCAACGTTTTGGATGTATATGTCTTTAATGGTTTGACTCAGACAGCAGATATCGGTATGGCTTCAGCAGCTGGTCTTTACCAATCCGTTGTCGGTTTGATACTGGTTATCCTATCAAACTTGCTTGCAAGACGAGTCGATCCAAACTCAGCTTTGTTCTAGAAAGGAGGAGAATATGGCAGAAAAGAAAATTAAAAAAGAAAAAATCGATAATGTCGGCATTCACTCCTTCAGTAAGAAAGCAGATATCTTCTTTAGTATCATCTCTGGTTTGATCGCTCTTTCTTGTATCTTGCCCTTTATCTTCGTTATCATCATTTCGGTGACAGATGAAAAGAGCATCCTCCAGTATGGATATAGCTTTTTCCCTTCGAAGTTTGGTGTAGATGGATTCCAGTTCCTAGCCCAGTTTAAAGATAAGATCCTCCAAGCGCTTTTTATCTCAGTCTTTGTAACCGTAGTCGGAACAGTGACCAATGTCTTCATTACAACCACTTATGCCTACGCCATTTCACGGACAACCTTTAAGTATCGCAGATTCTTTACCATCTTTGCTCTTCTTAGTATGTTGTTCAATGCTGGTTTGGTACCAGGCTATATCGTGGTGACTCGTTTGCTTCAACTTGGTGATACGGTTTGGGCCTTGATTGTTCCAATGCTTCTCTCACCATTCAACATCATCTTGATGCGTTCCTTCTTCAAGAAGACCATTCCAGAAGCCATTCTAGAATCCGCTCGTATCGATGGTGCCAGTGAAGCTCGGATCTTCTTCCAGATTTGTTTGCCATTGTCACTTCCAGGTATCGCAACCATCACGCTTTTGACAGCTCTTGGTTTCTGGAACGACTGGTTCAACGCCCTTCTTTATATCAAGAGTGACAACTTGTATCCATTGCAGTATTTGCTCATGCAAATCCAGCAAAATATGGACTACATTGCTAAAGCAGTCGGCCTTTCTGGTCAACTGGGAGTCGCTCTTCCAAAAGAAACAGGTCGTATGGCCATGGTTGTTGTTGCAACCCTTCCAATCGCGATTCTGTATCCATTCTTCCAACGCTACTTTGTTAAAGGTTTGACTATCGGTGGTGTGAAAGAATAGCACTTACTGAGAAACACCGTTTCTCCCTTCCCAACTTCATCTTAGTGGCTGAAGTTAAAATCATTAAATCGTTTATAAGTTTAAAAATAAAAAAAGGAGTTTTTATCATGAAAAACTGGAAAAAATATGCTTTTGCATCTGCTAGCGTAGTCGCTTTGGCTGCTGGTCTTGCTGCTTGTGGAAACCTTACAGGTAACAACAAAAAAGCTGCAGATACTACTTCAGGTGAAAAACCTGTAATCAAAATGTACCAAATCGGTGACAAACCAGACAACTTGGATGAATTGCTAGAAAATGCCAACAAAATCATCGAAGAAAAAGTTGGTGCTAAATTGGATATCCAATACCTTGGATGGGGTGACTACGGTAAGAAAATGTCAGTTATCACATCATCAGGTGAAAACTACGATATCGCTTTTGCAGATAACTATGTCGTAAATGCTCAAAAAGGTGCCTATGCGGACTTGACAGAGTTGTACAAGAAAGAAGGAGCAGAGCTTTACAAAGCACTTGACCCAGCTTACATCAAAGGGAACACTGTAAACGGTAAGATTTACGCTGTTCCAGTTGCAGCCAACGTTGCATCATCTCAAAACTTTGCCTTTAACGGCGCTCTTCTTGCCAAATATGGCATTGACATTTCAGGTGTCACTTCATACGAAACACTTGAACCAGTCTTGAAACAAATTAAAGAGAAAGCTCCGGACGTAGTACCATTTGCGGTTACGAAGAACTTTATCCCATCTGATAACTTTGACTACCCAGTACCAAACGGACTTCCATTTGTTATCGACCTTGAAGGAGACACTACTAAGATCGTAAACCGTTACGAAGTACCTCGTTTCAAAGAACACTTGAAGACTCTTCACAAATTCTATGAAGCAGGATACATTCCAAAAGACGTAGCAACAAGCGACACTTCATTTGACCTTCAACAAGATACTTGGTTCGTTCGTGAAGAAACAGTAGGACCAGCTGACTACGGTAACAGCTTGCTCTCACGTGTTGCTAATAAAGATATCCAAATCAAACCAATCACTAACTTTATCAAGAAAAACCAAACAACACAAGTTGCTAACTTTGTCATCTCAAACAACTCTAAGAACAAAGAAAAATCAATGGAAGTGTTGAACCTCTTGAACACTAACCCAGAACTCTTGAACGGTCTTGTTTACGGTCCAGAAGGCAAGAACTGGGAAAAAGTTGAAGGTAAAGAAAACCGTGTCCGCGTCCTTGATGCCTACAAAGGAAACACTCACATGTCAGGTTGGAACACTGGTAACAACTGGATCCTTTACATCAACGAAAACGTTACAGATCAACAAATCGAAGATTCTAAGAAACAATTGGCTGAAGCTAAAGAATCTCCAGCGCTTGGATTCATCTTTAACACTGATAGCGTGAAATCTGAAATCTCAGCAATCTCTAACACAATGCAACAATTCGATACAGCTATCAACACTGGTACTGTAGACCCAGATAAAGCTATTCCAGAATTGATGGAAAAATTAAAATCTGAAGGTGCCTACGAAAAAGTATTGAACGAAATGCAAAAACAATACGACGAATTCTTGAAAAACAAAAAATCATAAGCTCGATTGATTTCGTGTATTCATTCCTAATTCCTAAAAATGTGATCACTGCCTTCCTTAGTTCTCTAGGGGAGGTAGTGATTTTTAGGATGTAAAAATGAAAGTAGCAATTCTGAGGGTTTAGGCGATGTGATACACATACATCTATAGGGGATTTATTATGAAAAAATATCGTTTTCTTTTCAAAATGAGTGGTGTCTTCTCTTACCTATTTTTCGTATTTGGTCTTTCTCAGCTGACTCTTATCGTCCAAAATTATTGGCAATTTTCTTCTCAGATAGGAAATTTCTTCTGGATTCGAAATATCTTGAGTTTACTATTTAGTGGAGTCATGATTTGGATTCTGGTTAAGACAGGCCATGGTTATCTCTTTCGCATTCCAAGAAAAAAATGGCTTTGGTATTCAATTTTGACAGTATTAGTGGTAGTGCTCCAGATCTCTTTTAACGTTCAGACAGCTAAACATGTCCAGTCAACTGCGGAAGGTTGGGCTGTACTGATTGGTTTTAGTGGGACTAACTTTGCAGAGCTAAGTATCTATATAGCCCTGTTCTTTCTGGTTCCACTGATGGAAGAATTGATCTATAGGGGTTTGTTGCAACATGCTTTCTTTAAACATTCGCGATTTGGCCTTGATTTGCTTCTTCCTTCTATTTTATTTGCTCTCCCTCATTTTTCAAGCCTTCCTAGTCTGTTAGATATCTTCGTCTTTGCAACATCTGGAATCATTTTTGCTGGTTTGACCCGTTATACCAAGAGCATTTATCCTTCCTATGCGGTGCATGTGATCAATAATATTGTAGCGACCTTGCCATTTTTGCTGACTTTTTTACATCGGGTGTTTGGGTAAAATATTGGCGCGAGAGTGAAGAATTATAGTTTTTCAATTTATAAGCGAATTTCAGGAGGGAAATGAGTATGACACCATTAAAATGGTTTGCTGGAGGAAGTGAAAGACGTTGTGAAGCCATGACGATCATTGATTATCTATTGGAAGATATAAAGGCTGCGCCTCAACTTGCTCCCCTGAAAAATCAGTTAGTGATTTATAAAAAACGATTAAAGGACGATGGAACCTCTACTCCATTTATTCTGAGCCAAATGAACGTTGACATCTCACGTGTGTTGATTGATAACAAGCTAAGTTTGTCAAAAAGTCAAGCTAAGCAAATCAAAAAATTGAGAGAACTATCTGCGATTCGGTATGGTTACTGATGAAGTGCAGGGGCAGGTCTCTCTATATAATTTCCGGTCAAATAAATTGCATTCGTTTTCCCAAGTGGGTATACTAGTATAGTTGAATGAAAAATTCTGAAAATTTAAGAATAGAAAAGAGAACAAATCTTATGGCAAAAGATATTCGTGTCTTACTTTACTACCTCTATACTCCAATTGAAAATGCAGAGCAATTTGCGGCAGACCACCTGGCTTTCTGTAAATCAATCGGTCTCAAAGGCCGTATCCTCGTCGCTGACGAGGGAATTAACGGGACTGTTTCAGGTGACTACGAAACAACTCAAAAATACATGGACTACGTTCACAGCCTCCCAGGCATGGAAGACCTCTGGTTCAAGATTGACGAAGAAAGTGAACAAGCCTTCAAGAAGATGTTTGTTCGCTACAAGAAAGAAATTGTCCACCTTGGTTTGGAAGACAACGACTTTGACAACGATATCAACCCACTTGAAACAACAGGTGCTTACTTGTCTCCAAAAGAGTTCAAAGAAGCCCTTCTTGACGAAGATACAGTGGTTCTTGACACACGTAACGATTACGAGTACGACCTAGGACATTTCCGCGGTGCTATCCGCCCAGACATCCGCAACTTCCGTGAGTTGCCACAATGGGTCCGTGACAACAAGGAAAAATTCATGGACAAGCGTGTCGTGGTTTACTGTACAGGTGGCGTTCGCTGTGAGAAATTCTCAGGCTGGATGGTGCGTGAAGGCTACAAAGATGTCGGCCAATTGCACGGAGGAATCGCAACTTACGGTAAAGACCCAGAAGTTCAAGGTGAGCTTTGGGATGGGAAAATGTACGTCTTTGACGAGCGTATTGCCGTTGATGTTAACCATGTTAACCCAACCATCGTAGGGAAAGACTGGTTTGATGGAACACCATGTGAACGCTATGTCAACTGTGGAAATCCCTTCTGTAACCGTCGTATCCTAACATCAGAAGAAAATGAAGACAAGTACCTTCGTGGATGCTCACACGAGTGCCGTGTTCACCCACGCAACCGCTATGTTTCAGAAAATGAATTGACACAAGCAGAAGTAATCGAGCGCCTAGCAGCTATCGGTGAAAGCTTGGATCAAGTCGCTACAGTATAAAGCAAACAGCCCTTAGGGGCTGTTTTTCTATGCTTTTTATCTAAAAATCTAAAGTTTGTTTCTGTATCTTTCAGGAAAATAGGTTATACTGTATGTAAACGATTTCAAAGGAGGCCGGTTATGGCGAAAACATTTTTTATCCCAAATAAAGAAAGCATTCTAGGACAACAGGAAATTTTGACTGCCAAGTCCGTCTTGGCCTTGTTGGAGGGCTTGGAGTCGCATAGTTATGATGCCGTCTATCTCCGTCAGCCCCTCAATCGTCTCGAATACATGGAGTGTGGGATTGTAGGCCAGTCGCAATTTCTCTTCAAAGTGAACTATGCGGATAGTCGAAAAGGCTATCAAGTGGTGATTCCAGACTTCCTTACCAGAGCGGACTGGGAGATTGTAGAGACTCTCCTCCAAGCTCTATCGAGCAAGTTGGGTGAGGCAGTAGAAGGACTAGAAGGATTTGACTTTGAAGCTTATTTCCGAGAAATGGTCAAGAATTATCTAGCTGATAAAGCGATTCGTCTAGTCTATTGCCAAGGGCTTTTGTCCCCTATCTATCTCAATAAGGAATACCTCGAGAGCTTTTTGGCTGAGGATGGATTGGCACGTTTTGAAGAGCTAGTTAAGAAAGTTCAAGGCTCTGATGCCTACCTTGCCGGTGTGAAATTTTACCCTGACGCTCAAGGTAAGGTGCATGGTATCTACCACCTAGCCCAGGGAGTCAAGACGATTTTGCCAAAGGAACCCGTTGTACCAGCATCCTATACCGAGCAGCTAGCAGGCAAGGAACTTGTTTGGGAGATTGACCTAGTGACGATTTCTGGTGATGGGTCCGAAGCAGAAGACTATGAAGCCATTGCCCGCCTAGACTATGCAAGATTCCTCGAGTCACTACCAGAAGCATTTTATCAGCAACTAGATGCTAATCAACTAGAAGTAGAACCTATTTTGGGAAAAGATTTTGAGGAATTGGCACAAGAAAAGTAAAGCAGTTCAACTGCTATTTAGCATGCGAAAGATAGTTTAGCTTAGTTAGGTTTTGTAATGTGAAATTTCAAAAATTGCTTAGTTCAATGAAAAATAGTATAATATAACAAAAAATAGAATATTGTTCGTTAAATAATGATCAGGAGATCTTGAGATGGATATCAAGAAGGAAGTAGGTAAAAGAATCCGAATGTTGCGAGAGATGAAACATCTCACTCGTGAAACTCTTTGTGATGATGAAACCGAGATAACAGTACGCCAATTAGCACGGATTGAATCAGGGCAGTCTTCCCCAAGTTTATCTAAGGTAGAGTATATAGCTTACAAACTAGGCTGTCCAATTTCACATATAGTAGATATGGATCATATGATTTTACCTTCAGAGTACTTGATATTAAAGGATAAACTTATTAAGTTTCAAACTTATGGAGATGATGACAGAATTCATATTAAAGAAGAGTTGTTTGACAGAGTTTACGAACACTATTATGATAGTCTACCTGAGGATGAGCAGATTGCAATCAGCGCCTTACAAGCTAGCTTTGATGTCTTTGTAAGTGAAGATGCAGGGTTTGGTGATGCTTTGCTTGATGAGTATTTTGAACAAGTAAAGATAAGAAAAAATTACTCGGTAAATGATTTGCTTCTGATAAAATTGTACTTGGTTTCGTGTTTAGCAAGACCGACTGAGTATCATCGTGAACTATTTTGGGAACTTTCTAAAAAACTTCTGAGAGAAACGAATTCATCCGATTTAGAGACAGCCTATATGTTAAAGAGAACGGTGCTTGATTCTTTAGCTGTTCAATGGATGGAAAAATCTTACTCCACTTTTGAGCCTTATGTTAAGGCGATGAACACGCTGATGATTTTATCGCAGGATTTTCAAAACAAGCCAATTGTTGATATGCTAGATGCTATGTGTACCTTATTTCATAAACGGGATAAGGAAAAAGCCATCCGCTTATACGATAGAGCCGTTATTTGCGCTCAAGCATTTGGGGACTCAGTATTAGAAGCGCGTATATTGGGAGAAAAAGAAAGAGATTTAAAAACTTTTGAGGAAATGAAGAGCTGACATGACATTTTTGTCATGTTTTTTTATTTTTGAAAGCGCTATACTATGATCATAAAGAACAAGAGATAAGGAGGAAAGAAACATGTTTGGATTTGCAGTATTCTTAAGTCTTAGTTTTTGGTTTTCTGGATAGGAGATAGAAATGGAAGATTTTAGTATCTCACTCGAGACTTTTACACAAACTCGCCACAGTTTGGTGTTTCGAAATAACACGACTGAGCAAAAGTTGGTAGAGATAGTATTAAATAACGAAGTTTTTCGTCTAGCAATTTTAGATGCCGGTGAAGAGCGAGTTTTAATCTTACCAGAAGAATTATCTATTATCGAAAATTTTGAAATTTCAGAGGTGGAGGACAATCCATGATGTCAAAAAAACATGTTGTAGAGGCAATGTTTATTCTTGTGATAGCTTCTTTATTTTTAGCAGGATTTTACTATAAAAACCAAGAATCTCATCATCAAGAAGAAACAAAACAAGAGCTTCTCTTAAAAAAAGAAGAGGAGATAAAACAATATATTTCAAAAACTAAAAATACAACATTCAAGAACGCATTGTTGACCTCCAATGAGGGAGCGCAGGTTCAACTGTCAGAGTATAAGTTTAGACCAAAGGTTGTGGTATTCTGGGCTAGTTGGTGTCCTGATTGTCAAAAAGAGCTCCCAATCATTCAGCGCCTTTATGATAAATATCAAGATAAGGTTGATTTCTTTATGGTGGATATAGTCGATGGGGAACGTGAAACACTTGAAACCTCTCATCAATTTTTAAAGGATCAGGGTTTTACCTTTCCAGTTTATATAGATCAAGATTTACAAGCTTTTAAGTTCTTGGATGTAAAAGCTATTCCAACTATCTTTATAGTGGATAAAGATGGGATAGTGAAACAAGTTTATGTAGAGCAAGGAAGCGAAGAAATGTTGTCTAAAGATTTAAAACAGTTAATAAATAACTGAAATGAGAATTTCATTTGGTTATTATAAAAAATTTTTTAAAAGGAGGGTTTTCTGATGAGAAAACTAACTGGACGTGTCAAAAGACACATTGTAGCAGGTCGCTTTTGTATTATAGGTCTTGGATATGGAGTAGGCATATTTTGTTGGGATTAAAAGGGGGGTTAAGTAATGAAAAAACTAAACAATAAAAATAAAAAACACATTGTGGCAGGTCAATTTTGTGCTCTTTCACCATATGGTCTTGCTGGAATGATTGCAGGTATTGGATTCTTCTGCTGGAGTTAACGTAAGCTAAAAATCTCTGGCAGGGTTCATTCCTTGTCAGAGACTTTTTAATATAATGAACGGAGAGAAACTATGAATCGTGTGATTTTAAGTCTTAAAAATATCGATAAAACATATGGGAAAGAACAGGTTCTTCATAATATTTCCTTTGATATTGAGCAAGGAGAAATATGTGGTCTTATTGGCGAAAATGGTGCTGGGAAGACAACATTAATGAGAATTCTCCTAGGACTAATTCGGGCTGATAAGGGAGAGATCAAGAGTGTTTCTCAGCATAAGATTGGCAGTATTATCGAATCACCTGCTCTTTATCCAAACCTGACTGGACGCCAACACTTGCAATACTACAAGACAAGATTTGGTTTAAAGACAGATATCATAGAAATGTTGGAATTGGTTCGCCTACCCAAACCATCATGGGATCGAAAAGTGAAAAACTATTCTCTTGGCATGAAACAAAGATTATCGATAGCAATTGCCCTTCTGGATAATCCAAAGCTCATTATCCTAGACGAACCAGTGAATGGTTTAGATCCTCAAGGGATTTCAGATTTAAGAAAAATGATTTTGAATTTAAAGGATCAGTTGGGAGTTACTTTTTTAATTTCAAGCCATATCCTATCAGAGTTGGAGTTTATAACAGATAAGTATATCATCATGAAAAAAGGAAAGATTCTAAATGTGATGAGTTCACAAATGCTAGCGAATGATTTATCTGAAAAAATTTTCCTAAAGACAAGTGATAATCAGATTCTAAAAATGTTTTTAGAAAAAGAGGGCATTGTTCATTTTGAGCAGGATGACTATCTGGTTGTGACAGAAAAGGAGAGGTTAATGGCTATCTTGGAATATAGTATTGGTTCAAATCTAGTGATACAGGATATTTATATTAAGAAGGAACGCTTTGAGGACTACTATTTGCGTAATATTATCTGATGATTTAAGAAAGGAGGAGAGTCATGAATTCTCTTAAAGCAGATATGTATAAATTTTACTGGGAAAAAAGAGGAGTGCTTCCTAGTTTGTTGACAGGGTTATTAGTTTTGTTATTCTCCTTGTTTTTTAAATCATCAAATGAAAATGAGCCGGCATTTAGAGTGTTGATTTCAAACGTGAGTGGTTTTATTCCTTTACTTTTCATCTCTTCCAATTTATTTTTCTGGGGAGAAGATTATAGTTTCCGTACGGTTAATATTCTGCTCACAAAAGAAAAACAACGATGGAAGTTATTTTTATATAAAACTTTGGGAACCTTTTGTTTGTCTTTATTATATGTGTCTATTTTTTATAGTTTAGCAGCTCTTGTTTATTTAGAAGGGAACATGGTGTTGATTGTTTCGACATTTTTACACCAGCTACCATACTATTTTGTCATTATAAGTGTCTCGTTATTGATTTTTCAAATATTTGATAAGGTTTATGAATCATGTATGATTTATACACTCTACATTTTACTATTTGATAACCTATTGGCTTACGTCCTTCCAAATTCTGGTGAGAGTGTGAAAGACTATTTACTTATGACTTTAAATTTAAAAGCTTCCCCTGGGGTAAGTCAATTTACCTTTACGAACGTATGCTACCCTATAGTGGTAAGTCTAGCAGTAATCATGTTTGCGTTTGTTGTATTCAGAAAAAAAGAATTTAAGTAGGAGGACTAGTGATGAAAAAAATAGGAATTGTAATTGGGCTGTTGTTCCTGTTTGTAGTAGCTGGAATTTTATTAACCTTAAAACGAGGAGAGACAACAATCAGTGTGAAACAATCATGGACTCTCTCTTCTAAAAATATTAAAACGTTAGAGTTTTATGGTTCAAAGCAAGCAATTGATGTTAAAGTTGTAAAGAGTGAATCAGATGAAACAAGTGTTCAAATAGAAGGAAAAGTTTCCGAGGAATCAGCGAATAATATATCTAAAAACGTTAAAATGAGTTCAGATAGTCTATATCTACCATTTTCACAACATGGTTTTAATTTGGCTCTGAGTTCAGAAGGGAAAGACAAGTTATATGTAACGATTTCCTTAGGGAAAAATGCTACTTTCGAAAAAATATTTATAGATACTCTTGTTGGCGATGTATCTATTACAGTTCCTAAAGATTTTGATGGGATTTATACTTTACATACAAACAATACAGGAGAAATTTTAAGGGTTCCTACCACAAATCAAACTTCGAATAGTATCATTGAAGTTGATGGCTATAGTAAGATAAGTGTTGAAAAAGGAGAAAATAATGGTTAGTCACTATAAACAAGCAACTTTGCTAGATTGTGGAATGGCTTGTGTCAAGACAATCATTTCTTACTATTTCCCAAAATTAGAACATTTAGATAGTCTACAATTTGATAATAATAATCACCAAGGACTGTCTTTGTTTGAAATAGAAGATGTATTAAAAAGTTATGGTATTGATGCGGATTCTTATCAAATTGACACTCCTAGTTTGTTAAATAACGTATCATTTCCTTATTTGATGGTAGTAGAAAGAGCTGGTTTACCTCATTATATTGTTGTATTAGATGGAGACAGTAATTCATTGACTGTTTCTGATCCTGCGAATGAAGAAATTGAGAAAATTTCAAGATTAGAACTTTTTAGTCAGAGTGTAGGAATTGTTTTAATTCCTCAAAAGAATGAGAATGTTAATTCAGAAGATAGAAAAGATATTGTTACGATAAGCTATGCAGATAAGTTATATCATAGATTTCTAGCTTCACTTGGTTGGAAGAGAAAGTTTGCAATCTTTTTCTTGGGAATAGCCAAAATTATCTTACCAGTTACTATTGCTTTTTTTCTACAAATAACGATGTCTAATCTGCTTAATATTCAGTTTAGCTTTCAGCTATTTAGTCTCGCTTCAATAATATTAGGTTCATATTTGTATTGGCAGTTTTCTATATTGGAAACAAGATTAAAAGGAAAGATTGAAAATGATTTTTTAAATGATATTCTGTCCTCTTTTTATCAGAACCAATTAAATGATTTTTCTTTAACTAAGAATTATGAGTATGTTAGTAGTTATTTTTGGAATTTGTTGTTATCAGCAACAGGTATTATGCAAAAATTTTACTTAAAGGTACAACTTTTAGTGTTTTGCTTGCTACTATTATTGCTATTAAAATTGAATATCATTATTTTCGCAGTTACAAGCTTATCTATAGTTATTCTTGGCTTATATGTAAATTTTGAGATACGAAAAGTTGTAAAAAATCAGCGAGAATTTATTGCTAAGAGTTCTAACTTTAGTTCTCTTGTAGAAAATACAATTTATGGTTTGCAAGATATTATAAGTTTCCAAAAATCTAGCGACTTTATCAAAGAATTTAATGAAAGACTCAATGAACTGTTGGGAACGAAACTAGATAGTACACATATTACCAATAGATTATTAGCTTCTACTCAGATATTTATTGGTTTAACTGGTTCATTTTTGATTGCTACTATAATTTCTATGAGAGATTATGAACATATAGCAGAGTATGCAAATAGTATTTTGATTCTATTACTTTTATCTAGCATTTTAAGTTCTTTAATTACATCTTGGGTAGCATTGAAAAAAAGTCAATATTCCTTTGAGTTTATCGGAACAGAGGAGGTAGAAGCGAAAAGGGATGTTGTTCCTATTTCAGTAGCTAAAATTAAACAGTTGTCCTGCCATGATTTATCTAAAAAATGGGATGAAAGATTGATATTTAATAAATTAAATTTGGAATTTAATAGTGGTGAACTAACAGTTGTTACAGGTGGTAATGGAACAGGCAAATCATCTCTTTTGAATATTATTCAGGGATTATCTTCTCCAACAGAGGGTGATATTGTACTGAATGGAATGGAAAGTTTTTCTACTTTAGAGGAGACTAATATTTTGGATTATTTAAGCGTGTATTCATCTGAATTTCATGTATTCCCTGGAAGTGTTTCAAAAAATATTAATTTCACCCTATTTAATAAGGAAAACTATGAATCAAATAATCTTGATAGTCTGAATCTCAATGTATCTCTGAGTCATCAGATTGATGGGAAAGCCACCAATATTTCGCAAGGTCAGAAACAAAAAATTCTACTCATGAGGAGTTTATCACAAGAAAAGGACATCTATCTATTCGATGAGCCTACAGGAAATTTGGACAGAAACTCAACTGAATTATTTCTAAATGAGGTTGAGAAATTAGTGAACGAGGAAAAGATTGTTATTGTCGTGACTCATGATAAGGATGTTATTGCTAGAGCAAGCAAAGTTATTAATATGGATGAATTTCATTAAAAGTTAAAAAATGGAGATTGGTGGTTTCTAATCTTCATTTTACCTATAACTAATTTGTATAATATTTGGAATAACGAGTTTCATAGCAATGTTATCATACTACTGAACTCTAGTAATAAAACCCATCCTAGGACAAGACTTTGAAGAATTGGCAAGCATCAAGTAGATATTTTTCAAAAAAGAGTAAGTATAAAAATCCCTGTCATTGGTCAATGGCAGGGATTTTGGTTAAAAGAATGTCAGGATGCGAAGGTAGTCCACCGTCAGCGCGAGCTCTGCAATGAAAAATGGTAAGAGAATGGCGCCATCAAGTAAGACAGCTAGCAAGAAACGATAAAATGGGTCAAGGCTACTGGTCTTACTTGGCTTGCTAATCACAAAGAGATTTCCAAGGGCAAAGATGGCCATGCTTAGAAGAGTGAGGATACCAGCGAATCGCAAGCCACCAAAAAGTGCAAAGAAACTTGCTAGAGCTGTTAGGACAAGCGGGATAGCAAAGAGTCTGCTGTAACGATTGCAAGCTTCTTGGAATGTGAAGTCGTTCTCCTGATCCAGCACACGTCGGACGGTAAATCCTCCCAAAATGATAGAAAAGTAAAACAAAGCGCTAGCGACCAAGATAGAGAATCCAGCAAAGAGATCTAAAGGAGGGAGCTGATTAGGTAAATTATTAGCAATAGAGGCCATATAGCCATAGTAGAGACGCTTGATGTGGTAGATACTAAAGAAAAGGTTAATCGCAGATAGCAAGGTGAGCAGGGCAAAGACACTGTAACGATACTTTTGGTCCGTAGTCTTGCTAGCAGTTGGTTCTTGGATAGCATCCAGTAGCCAAGTCCAAAATAGTGCGATTTCTTCTTTGAATCGAGCAGTTTTACGAGGGTCAATATCTGGGATATAGGGGCTTTCTAAAGCCTTGCTGAGGGTGCTTTTTTCTTTTGCAGGGTTTTCTTGCTTGTGTTCCTCTTCAGCTTTCCCTTCTCCCTCTTCCTCGGTTTGGGTTTCCTCGGTTATTTCGGGAGTTTCTTCCTCATGCGTTTCCAGCTCTTTGGGTGAAACCGGTGTTTCTTCACTTGCTTGTGGTTCAGTTCCCGTAGTTTCTGTCTCGTCGGATTGGTTTTCCGATTTCGTCTGAGGTGATTTCTTCTCAAGATCGGCACTTTCAAACCATTCTTGTGTCATGATGGAACCTCCTTTTTTATGGTTGTTTTCTACTTTTAGACTAGCAGATGAAAGCGTTTTTGTCAATGATTTCTAGGTGGAGCAGAGTATTCTTCTTCCTTGGGTAGGTAGATATCCCGATTGGCTTTTATAATGAGCATATCCTTAACATCTGCTTTGTCTGTCTTGTAAGGGTTGGCAAGTTCATTCTCTTTTTGTCTAGGGTGTTCTCTTTGTGCTTTACGATAAATACCGCCATGCTGAGAAGAAAGATCTAGATTGATACGATCGAATTCTGTCTTAGAAAGAAAGAGTGTTAAGTCATTGTGAGAGTCTAGTTCAACCTTGCCGTGAACCTGGATATTTTCAGCATAGATATGCCCCCCCTCCGTCTTGACCTGGCTATCTGTCAATTCTGTATCAAAAATATTGATGATACTAGGTGTCGTTAGTGTACTGTTCTTGATAGAACTTTCTGTTATTCTTAAGTGGTAGCCTTTTGTTTTGATCGTCGCATTTTCAAGGGTGGCTTGACGGATGGAGGTCTGTCCACGATTGACTGAGACAGTGATAGCTTTCAGAGTTCTCCCCTTAGGTAAAGAGAGAATAACTTCATTAAAACGGTTGGAATAGCTACTGGCGATATGAAGTAGGCCTTCGATTCCTGAACCGAGAAAACGATGTTGGGAGGCTTGTTTGTCAGTGACGCTCAGTGTTTTGTCACTCATGCCAGTAGTCAGATCGTGACGACCAGACACGGAAGGATGATAGGTGATATGGATCTTGTCATCTAGAGACTCTGTGATGGTTAGGCTATGTTCCTCAAGGGTCAAATCAAGTTTTTCCACTTCGCTTCCGAAGGTCACTTCTTCGATACGATTGTCATAGACGGGATCCTTTGACATGGCAAGCAAACTTTTAATACCATTGGACTGGGCGCCTACAATGATCATGATAAAACCAAGAATAGTAGCAACCACACCAAAGATGAGAAATCCTTTCGTCAATTTACGCATGTCTGTCACCTCTCTTTCCTTTTTTTAGAATCCATTGCACCAAGCGGACGACCAGAAGGCCAAAGAAACGAGCTACATAGGAGATACCCAGTAGAACAAGAGAAGAAGCACCGATAGAGAGCAAACCAGCCCCGAAAATTAAGATAAAGGCAGATTTAGCTTCGGCTAGGATGCTAAAACTTTCTACGATAAAGAGTCCGCCCAGCAGGATACCCGTCACAGAGACGGTAAAGAAGGCTAGAATGACAGTGGCCGCTGCGATAAAAAGTCCGATGATTGCCATGAGGATGCCGATCCCGACCGGAATTCCGATAGGAGCTACTAGCAGAGCTAGAAGGGCAATGTGTAGGAGTTGGCGATCATTCTTTTGAGCGGGTGCCTCATTGACTTTCTTGTCGAGGAGGTTAGAGAGGACATCATGAGCTGCTTCTTTTGGAGTTCCCAGACTGGCGATGAGTTCCTCTTCGCCCTCTGAACCTGCATCGTCAAATAGTTCCTTAAAGTAGTCCATGGCTTCGATGCGGTCAGCTTCAGGCAGTTTATGGAGATAGGTTTCTAACTGAGTCAGATAGTCAGTTCTTGTCATGGCGGATACTCCCTTCTATGATGCCGTTGACGGTGTCGGTATAGAGCGTCCACTCTTCCTTTAGAGTAACGAGCTGCTCTACGCCCCGATTGGTCAAGGAGTAGTATTTGCGCATACGCCCCTGAAACTCTCTAGAGTAGGTGGTCAGAAAGCCACTGGCTTCCAATTTTTTGAGAATGGGATAGAGCGTAGATTCTTTGATATTGGCGATGAGCTTAATGGTTTGACTAATCTCATAACCATAAGAATCTCCCTGCTCCAGTACAGCCAAGATGAGAAACTCAATCAAGGCAGAGGATGTTGGGAAGTACATGGGAAACCTCCTTTATGTTATATAAAAATTTTATATATACTCTTTTCAAATATATTGTATCTCAAGATGAAAGCCCTGTCAAGAAATATGTGTAAAAATTTTATATATAAAAAACTCCTAGTAAAAACTAGAAGTTTAGAGGAACTAACATCAGCTATTTCACAGAAATTTATATTTTAAAGATAAGCTAGAATCATGATGTATAATCTAGGATATGCTTTGAAACAGATTCCTTTCCCATCTAAACCCTTATCTTCCTCATTTATTCCATATCTTTTATCAATTTATACGTCTCCATAAAACGAAGACCTCGGGCTCCCTTACTCGCTGTGATTTCTTCATAGATATCACCCAAGGTGCAGGCAGGTGCTAAAGTCCACAGAGCATAATCTTCTAATATGACCTTACCAATCTTCTCAAATTTATCTAGTAAAAGCCCCAAATCCTTGTGATTAAACCAACAGTCAGTATCAATAGTATACTGTCTATTATTCATCTTGCAAGCAATCTCGCTATTCAAAAAATCCGTCATAGTGGGCTTATTCTTTTGTAGCAACCTTGTAAAGGCTAGGTGATATTCTATTTTTCTCGGACTTTGGTCGAGATCTGAAACAAAACCGACTCCGTATTCATTTTCAAATTGAACCACAAGCACATCTCCTACCTTAAAGTACGGCTCCCTCTTTGTTTTTGCCTTTGGAACTTTAAGAGGTTTCGGATTGACACTTTGTAGCTGAATAGCTAGTTTATCAAGTGCTTTCTGTCTTTGTTTCAATGCTTTGCTGTCAATTTCAAGCCAGAACTTATCCGCTCCTTTTTCGATGATTTTGAGAGTTTTATTTTTTATGTCTTCTGGTAAATGTCCAATCTTCCACAAGGAGTAGGCAAAGGCTGTCCAATAAATCTCAGTATAAAAATCATCTATACAAAAATTATTTTCATCATTTAAAATATCTTCGATTATCTTAGCAATATTTTCGCCGTTTTTATATCTTCCCACTATGGTGTTATAAATATCGTAAGCATCATCGCTGTCTATAATCTTTACTCCGTCTATTGCCATGGCAACCTCCTGATTATTCTCGGGTAGTTATTTTACAAAGGGCGAGATTCTCCAGTTCATCACTATCACCGATATAATTGTTTCAACACTTATTGTTTATATACATTTGTGTATCTCTATCTGAACCTTGATGTGTTTACTATCTGTACTTTTTATCATAAATCGGTGGAAGATTAAAATACCTGTCTTCAATTTTGATTCGGGCACAGAGTAAGCCATCTTGATAGACATAGCCTTCAAATGGAGGGTATTTGTCCAAGCTTTCTAGGATGTCATCAGGCAAGCATCTAAAATCATAATCCCTCAACGCCCCAGCACCAATCAATCTTTCAGTCAGATGTGCCTTGATTTCTTTTTCATATTTTTTGAGAAATATTTCTCGATTGATTTCAAAGAGAGCCCTATCGCCTTCATCCAACTCATAATAGCGGTCGTAGCCTGCAATCCAAGAGATATGAACACACAGTAGATGTCTTGCTATCTCTGGACAATAACCGATTGCAAACAAATTTTCCCTGTCGACTTGCCGATTTTCTATTGTGATATTTTGTATAAAGCGAGTCATAATAGTCTCCATTTCAAACATTGACTTAAGCAAACTTTCAATCTAAAAATCCTTTAACTCATCAAAGAAATTCAAAAGATTTTCTTTATCGATATTGAATTCGGCTGGGATTAAATCTAAAATGTCATCAAGTGCAGTATAAATATCTTCTCTCTCGACTGTTTCGATGAAATACTTCCCTTTATCCATTTTATTAAAGCCTTCTGTATAGAGTTTTACCAACTCTGTGATTCCCTGCGTTATTTTATCAGGTGAACTTTCAATGAGCTTTATCATACCGGTTCGAGTCTTTCTATATAGGGTAGCAGCTTTCTTGGCATTGGCAGGTGTAATATTCTCTTGTCCGTCCCATGAACGAAATGGGTTGTCCAAGTTTTGCGCCAGCCATTCAGGTTTTCTCGGTTTTGTGATCCAAAGATCAAGTCCTTCTTCCTTGCGCTTTTTATAAAGTTTCTTTGCTACTTTAGCTGCATCTTGAGGTAAACTATTCATCCAAAATCTACGCAAATTCGGAAGGCTATCTGGTCTAGGAATATCTTCTGCGGTAAAACCAAACAAGTCCATCGTTGTCAAGACTTTCAACTCTTTAAACTCTGATACTCTATCAAAATGAACAAGATTACCCGGTTTTCCCCATAATCTCAACTCCCTCAGCTTTGGATATTTGGTCAAAATTTTCTCGATATCAAGCTCGTTTATATTCATAAAATGCAATTTCCCTAAATCTTTTAACCCTTGCAATTTAGGAATAGTTTTATCAGGTTGTAGAAGTAAATCGGCGCCACTATCATAAGCCTTTATTTTACAGTCTTTCGTTATCTCACCTAGTAAAATAAGCTCCTCCAAATCATCATTTAGAATAAGCTCCTCTACCCCTGTCATATCGAGGGAAAGCCTATGCGGTGATGTTTTAGAAAAATCCAGTTTTGTTTGGTTATGGTTCTCGAGAACCAGTTCAGAAATAAAAGGAGTGGATTGCAAATACTCATATAAATTTTTGTGCCATTTGTTTAATGTTAGATGAGTCAAACAAGGAAAAACCTTTAATTCCATTGCATCTTCAAAAGGTTTCCACTCATCATTCAAACGGCGCTTGGAAAGGCCACACTCCTCTCCTGCAAAGATGACTTTTTCTTCGCTCTTATCCGCTTCCTTAAATGCATCTCTCTGTTCTTTCGGTATTTCCTGCCATTTCAGCTGTCTGTAGACCTCATAACCGTCTCCCCATGTTGCGTATGAATTTGTACTCTCATCAGTTAAAGGAGTAACATTTCCAACGAAGGTATAATTTGCTGGTACATTCACATCGACATTTGATAGATCTATCCCTCGGTTCCAGTACATAAAGTCCTTATAGAGTGGTTGTAAAGAAGATAATTCCGCCTCTTTCAGAGGCTCTTCTCCCGACCAATCCAATGAAAGAATGACCGCCTGTGGCTTTTGATCATCCTCTTCTATTTTGGTTATCTGACAAGCTGTATATTTTTTTAGATAGTTATTATAAACACAATAGACGTCCCCAGCTTCTGCTAGCATATGTTTCCTCCTCCTTCTGGTTTACAAGCTTGCTATTTGACTATCAGAAATTTACCGGCTTTCTTGTTCGCCTAGAACAGTTAGGTGTCATTGCAAATTTCTATTTCAAATAAAGTTCCAGCTTATCGACCAAGGAACCGTATTTCAATTTTGGCAGTTTCCTTATCTCGCCATAGAGGTCTTTGAGCTCCTTGGATGGCTTAAGTGTTAAGTGCTCTATATTTTCAAGATTTAAAATCGGAGTATAATCCTTGCTTTTTAGTATTCCAGCTAAAAAATTAAAATATCTTAATTGCTTCATCTCATTAAGAAAATCAAAAGAATCTACATGGATATTTTTAGGCGCAAAACAATCTCCTTCAATCGACAAACTTTCTAAATTTTTAAGCTTAGTAAGCGGACTATAGTCGTTTATTTTTTGAAAATTTTCCACGGATAAAGCAAGCAAATTGCTTAATTCAGCAATGGGCTCGATACTCTCAACACTGGATCCAGAGCCCAGATGCAAATATTCGAGATTAGTCAGATTCGCAATCTTAGAAATATCTGGATAAACACCCCATTTTATATGTAGTTTTCTAAGATTTTGTTGGGCGCAAACAGCATCAAATAATTCTTGAGGCATCCTGGTACAAAATACCAGTTCGGTGAATGCTGTCGGATTGTCAGTTAAAAAATCACACCACTCTTGGACAACACGCTTCTTTTCTTTTGCAGTTTTATATTGAGGGGTAAAGCTATCGCCTAATTGGGTACAGTTGATTGTCAGTGTACTTTCTCCCTTGTACTCCGACACTTCAACAATACACTTGCTCTGCAGTTCATCCTGATGGAAGTAATCAAAGCCGTATTCTATTTGTTTATCTGTTAAATATGCCATCTGTATCATTTCTCCTGTCAGTGTTTTATTTGAAGGGAGTCTTTACTGTTTTGCTTGCAGTTGTATGCCCTTAGGCATCTATAAAAGGGCATCTATTTTTCTAGGTTGTTTATATAATTATATCACTTTTCTCCTCACTAACTAGTCTATCAAGTGCAACTGTTATGATATTGGAAGCGATATTCTGAATAGTCAGTCAACGAAAAAAGCCAGACAGAGTCTAGCTTTGCATTGTTTATAGTTGTGATAGATTTTAGAAAATTAAAGAATCTTATCAGCTCGATCCACCATAAAGAGTGAGATGGTCATGATGATATCAACAGCTAGTAGGGCAAGGACGGCTGGAATCCAAGATTGGAAAAGTTCAAAACTGTAACCAAACAAGGAAGGACCAAAGGCCGCCAAGATGTAGCCCCCTGTTTGGGCTAGTCCTGATAGCTGAGCTGTCTTTTCAGGAGAACTGGTTTTAAGAGAAAAGCAAACCATGAGGTAGGGGAAGAGTGCACTGCAGGCCGTTCCAATCAAGAGATGGACGACTAACCAGTAGAGGAAATTATTGGTTGGATACAAGAGCATGGCAATTCCTGTCATCCCAGCGATAGAGATAATTGCCAGCATGATTCGACGGTGACCATCTGACAGACGAGTAGTCAGACTTGGAACGGTCATCGAAAAAGGAATGCTAATCAGTGAGAAAATAGAAGCGAGGAGAGCCGCATCACTATTAGAAAGACCAGCACTAATGGCAATCGTTGGCAACCAGGTCATACTTGTATAAAAGAGCAAGGACTGAAGTCCGCCAAAGATAATGATAGCCCAGACATCTTTACTTTTTAGAATATTCTCTTTGACTTGCTTTTCTTTCTGCCCTTCTAGGTAGTGGTTGTGGCGATGATTTGGCAACCAGACTAGCAGAGTGACCAGACAGAGAAAGCTGAGAACGAGGATGAGGCCCTTCCAAGAACTAGCTTGGGTGATAGGGACGGATAGATAAGAAGCGATGGCTGTCGAAATTCCCATGGCAGTGACATAGAGCGTTGTTAGGAAACTAATCTTTTGAGGCTGATTTGCCTGAATCATACTTGGGAGGAGTACATTGAAAATGGCGATGCTCGCTCCGATGATCAGAGTTCCTAGATAGAGAAGGGGAAGATTGAAAATCCGAATGACAGAGCCAACAGTTAAGAGGAGGAGACAGTAAGTGAAGAGATGTTCTAATCCGATCTTTTGTGCCAAGCGACTCGCAAAAGCAGAGAAAAAAGCAAACATCAAGAGAGGGAGGCTGGTTAAAATCCCAAGAGAACTAACCTCAACCCCTAGTCCCTGAGCGATATCTCCTAAAATGGTTGGAAGAGCAGTAAAAGGAGAGCGTAAAACAGTCCCGATTAAGACAATTCCTAGAATAAAAAAGAGTGATTGTTTTTTCATAAAAACCTCGATAGGATGATTTTAATAACAGCTTATTTTAAGGTTTTTTTCTTACAATGTCAAGGAGAGGACTGCTAAGAAAGCTAGAACGATTTAACTGAAAATAGAGTGAAAGGGGACGGATTTCTTTACCAGAATTTTTCTTGATTTGAGATAAAAATAGGAAACTAGGAAATTTTGTGATAAAATAGTGGAAGGAAATCTATAAATTGGAGAAAAACTGTGTCTGAAAAGCAAAAAATCAGCGTCTTGATGTCGGTCTATGTAAAGGAAAATCCGACATTTTTGAGAGATGCTATCAAGAGTATTCAAAACCAGACCTTGAAACCAAGTGAGCTTGTTCTTGTTGAGGACGGGCCGCTCACGCCCGAACTCTATCAAGTGCTAGATGAAGTGGAAGCGCAGTCAGAGATTCCAGTTAAGCGTTGCCCCTTAGAGCAAAATCAAGGTTTAGGTTTGGCTCTTCGATACGGTGTTTTACAGTGTCAGTACGATATCATCGCTCGCATGGATACGGATGATTTAGCTGTTCCGGATCGTTTTGAGAAACAGCTTCAACTAATGGAGAAAGAAAATCTCGATCTCTTAGGTGGACATATTGCAGAGTTTATTGACAATCCTGACGAGATTGTTTCTTACCGTCGTGTTCCTACTCAGCACGCAGACATTGTGGCCTACCAAAGAATGAGAAGTGCTTTTAACCACATGACAGTCATGTTCAAGAAGGATATGGTTCTCAAGGCAGGCAACTATGAAGATGGGCTTTATATGGAAGATGATCTCCTCTGGCTCAATATGATTGCCGCAGGTGCCAAGACTGGAAACCTCGATCAGATCTTGTGTCAGGTTCGTGTTGGTGCAGGGATGTTTGAACGTCGTGGTGGTTTGCGCTACCTCAAACTCTATCGTCAGGCTCGTCAGCGCATGCTTGAAAGAGGGCAAATTTCCTACATGGAATATGCGAAAAGCATTGCCATTCAGGCCATTGTGGCACTTTGTCCAGGTTTTGTACGTCAGTTTATTTTTGTGAAATTATTAAGAAAAAATAAATAGTATTGTAAAAGATAAAATAGCCAAAAAATGTTACAATGACAATATATTTATTTGCATTCTTTTAAGAAAGAGTAAATTCCTATGAATAAAAAACTAACAGATTATGTAATTGATCTGGTTGAAATTTTAAATAAACAGCAAAAGCAGGTGTTTTGGGGTGTATTTGACATTATTAGTATGGTGGTTTCCATCATCGTGTCTTACATTCTCTTTTATGGCTTGATTAACCCAGCGCCTGTGGACTATGTTATCTATACTGGTTTGGCTTTCCTCTTCTATCAAATCTTGATTGGATTTTGGGGGCTCAATGCGAGTATTAGTCGCTATAGTAAAATCACAGATTTCTTAAAAATCTTTTTTGGCGTAACCGTCAGCAGCATTGTCTCTTACGGACTTTGCTACGCTTTTCTTCCTCTATTTTCTATCCGGTTCATCATACTCTTTATCTTATTGAGTACCTTCCTGATCTTACTCCCTCGTATCACTTGGCAGTTGATTTATTCTAAGCGCAAGCAGGGAAGTGGAGAGGGCGAACACCGCCGTACTTTCTTGATTGGTGCTGGTGATGGTGGGGCCCTCTTTATGAACAGCTACCAACACCCAACTAGTGACCTTGAGTTAGTGGGAATTTTGGATAATGATGAGAAGAAAAAGGGACAAAAACTAGGTGGAATTTCCGTTTTGGGTTCTTATGATAATCTGCCTGAATTGGCCAAACGCCACCAAATCGAGCGCGTCATCGTAGCCATTCCTTCGCTTGATCCGTCAGAGTACGAACGCATCTTGCAGATGTGTAATAAACTCGGTATCAAATGTTACAAGATGCCCAAGGTTGAGACAGTTGTTCAGGGACTTCACCAACCAGGTAGCGGTTTCCAGAAAATTGATATCACAGACCTTTTGGGTCGTCAGGAAATCCGTCTCGACGAATCGCGTCTTGGTGCAGAGCTTACAGGCAAGACCATCTTGGTGACAGGAGCCGGCGGTTCGATTGGTTCAGAGATTTGTCGTCAGGTCAGTCGCTTCAATCCTGAACGCGTGATTTTGCTGGGCCATGGTGAAAATTCAATCTATCTCGTTTATCATGAATTGATCCGTACATTCCAAGGGATTGATTATGTTCCTGTTATTGCAGATATTCAGGACTATGATCGTCTTCTACAAGTGTTTGAACAGTATAAACCAGCCATCGTTTACCATGCTGCAGCCCACAAACACGTTCCGATGATGGAACGCAATCCAAAAGAAGCCTTCAAGAACAATATCCTCGGAACCTACAATGTTGCCAAGGCTGTTGATGTAGCCAAAGTACCTAAGATGGTCATGATTTCGACTGACAAGGCGGTCAATCCACCGAACGTTATGGGTGCAACCAAGCGCGTGGCAGAATTGATTGTCACTGGCTTTAACCAACGTAGCAAATCAACCTACTGTGCAGTCCGTTTTGGGAATGTTCTCGGTAGTCGTGGTAGTGTGATTCCTGTCTTTGAACGTCAGATTGCTGAAGGCGGTCCTGTAACAGTAACAGACTTCCGTATGACACGTTACTTCATGACTATTCCAGAGGCTAGCCGTCTGGTAATCCATGCTGGGGCTTATGCCAAGGACGGAGAAGTCTTTATCCTCGATATGGGCAAACCAGTTAAGATCTATGACTTGGCTAAGAAAATGGTGCTTCTAAGCGGACACACAGAAAGCGAAATTCCAATCGTTGAGGTCGGTATTCGTCCGGGTGAAAAACTCTATGAGGAACTCTTGGTTTCGACCGAATTGGTTGATAACCAAGTTATGGACAAGATTTTCGTTGGTAAGGTAAATGTCATGCCACTAGAAGCCATCAATCAGAAAATTGAGGAGTTCCGTTCACTCAGTGGAGATGAGCTTAAAGAAGCGATCATTTCCTTTGCAAATGAAACAACTCATATTGAGTAAGAGTGACTCATACAATTAAACATAAATCAAAGACCAAGGTTTTGTATAGACAGAACCTTGGTCTTTTTACTCTGTAGTTTGAAGCTATTAGCTTGTTATAGCTGACTGATGATATCATCGATTGTATGGGCAATCCAGTCAGGTTGATAGCTGAGCAAATCAGCCTCTTCTCCAAATCCCCAAGTAACAGCAAACTTTTTAATGCCAGTTTCTTGGGCTCCGATCATATCAAATTTGGTGTCCCCGATGATGAGGACTCGGTCTGCAGGGAGTTGATGCGTTTGCAAGGCATAACGGATGACATCCGCCTTGTGTGGTGTTTCAGGACTAGAACCGTAAATGCCGTCAAAGAAATGATGAATTCCCAGATTTTTAGTCATATCATGAGCAGTAGGAGTATTCTTTGTAGTGGTGATGTAGAGAGGATAGTTTTGCGAGAGTTCTTGAAGCAATTCCGTTATTTTGGGGAAGAGCTGTGCTTCGTGGATCCCTTTTTTCTTGTAGTAAGAGCGATAGATTTGAACGGCTTCCGAGATTTGCTCCTTTGGGAGACAAGTTGCAAAACTGCTTTCAAGTGGCGGCCCCATGAAACCACGAATGGTTTTAGCATCAGGAGTCGGAACTCCCAGTTGTTCAAAGGTGTGAGTAAAGGAATTGTGGATTCCGATGGAACTGTCAACGAGGGTTCCGTCTAGATCGAAAAAGATGGCTGAGATTGATGACATAGTTTCTCCTATTAGATAAGGTTATTCTCCGAAGATTTCTTTTTGTAGGCGACGGCCAGTAGGGGTGGCAGCGAGTCCACCCTCAGCCGTTTCACGAAAGGCAGTTGGGAGGCTCGATCCGACTTGGTACATGGCATCGATGACTTCGTCAACAGGGATCTTAGACTCGATACCTGCCAAGGCCATATCTGCCGCTATAAAGGCAAAGCTAGCCCCCATAGCATTTCGTTTGACACAGGGGACTTCAACCAAACCAGCAACAGGGTCACAGATGAGACCTAGCATATTTTTAATAACAAAAGCGATGGCTTGACTAGCCTGATAGGGGGTTCCACCTGCAGCCAAGGTCAAGGCTGCGGCACTCATGGCAGAGGCAGAGCCAACCTCGGCCTGACAGCCACCTTCAGCGCCTGAGATAGAGGCATTGTTTGCGATGACTAGTCCAAAGGCACCAGCAGCAAAGAGGAAATCTAGCTGTTCTTCGTGGCTGAGGTCAAGTTTTTGAATAGCTGCAGTAAGAACGGCAGGCAGACAGCCAGCACTTCCTGCGGTTGGAGTGGCGCAGACCAAGCCCATCTTCGCATTGTGTTCATTGACCGCGATGGCATTACGGGCTGCTGATAGGATGGTAAAGTCAGACAAGGCCTTGCCACTTTTGAGATGGCGGTCTAGTTTGGCCGCGTCTCCACCTGTTAGGCCACTACGGGATTTGTTTTCACTGAGGCCGAGCTCGACAGAGGCTTTCATGACTTCTAGATTGCGTTCCATGAGGAGGAGAACTTCTGGCCGTTCCCGACCGGTTAGTTGATATTCTGTCGCAATCATGAGTTCGGCGACATTTCCTTGGAAGTCTAGATCCGCCTGCTCGACCAATTCTTTGATAGAATAAAACATGTTTCCTCCTACTTAAAGAAATTGACATTGTGGAGATGAGGGATTTTTCGGATTTCTTCAATCGCCTCTTCGCAACTTCGACTATCGACTTCGATAATCATGATGGCTTTTTCTCCAGCTTTTTCTCGAGTCACATTCATCTGAGCGATGTTGATATCGAAACGAGAGAGGGCTTCAGTAACATGAGCAACCATACCTGGAACATCCTGATGCACGATGATAATGGTTGGTGTGTTCATGTTGAGAGAGACAGCAAAGCCGTTAAGTTCCGTAACTTGGATATTTCCTCCACCGATGGAAATTCCTGTCACACTGATGGATTTGTGTTCATTCTTCACAGTAATTTTAGTGGTATTAGGATGAGGAGCGTTGCTGTCTTTCTGAATGGTCCAGACAATCTTAATACCACGTTTATGGGCAATCTCAAGGCTATTGGGAATGTCAGGATCATCCGTATCCATACCTAATATACCAGCGACGAGAGCAAGGTCAGTTCCATGGCCACGGTAGGTCTTGGCAAATGAATTAAATAGTTGGAATTCCACCTCTGTCGGTCTATCACCAAAGATAGAAGACACGATTTTTCCGATACGAACAGCACCAGCAGTATGGCTGCTTGATGGGCCAATCATGACAGGGCCGATGATATCAAAGACAGATTGAAAACGAAGTGAGTGCATCTGTTTCCCCTTACAAAGATTCTTGTTTCTATTATATCAAAGAATGAAGTTCTGTGCTTATTTCCCTTATAAAACTGAAAAAATGGATAAAAATAGTATAAAATCTTGTCTTTTATGACAAAAATATCAATGTTTCAGTAAATATAAAATATTTTTGTAATATTTCTACACGAAACCGTCAAGAAACGGTAATATTCAAACGGTATGATAGAAGCATAGTAAAAAGGAGAATTTTTAGAAATGACATTAACAACTAAACAAATTAAATTAACTCTTGCAGGAGCAGCAACTTTCCTTGCTTTCCTTGCACCATCACTTGCTTTTGCAGATGAAACAATCACTTATACAGTTAAACCAGGTGACACTCTTTCAGAAATCGCTGAGAAGTACAACACCACTGTTGAAAAATTGGCAGAAAAAAACAAGATAGAGGATATTCATCTGATCTTTGTGGATCAAGTTTTGGTCATCGAAGGGACAGCTCCAGCTGCGAAAACTTATGAAGCCCCAGCTGCAACAGGAGAAACAATCGAAGAGACTACGACTTACGAAGAAATAACTGAAACAACAACTTACGAAGCTCCAGCTGCTACAACCAGCACTTCTTATAAAGAAGAAAGCTACACAGCTTCAACTGTAAGTGGTTCTGAAGCAGAAGCCAAAGAATGGATCGCTCAAAAAGAATCAGGCGGTAGTTACACAGCGACAAACGGACGTTACATCGGACGTTACCAATTGACAGATTCATACTTGAACGGTGACTACTCAGCTGAAAACCAAGAACGTGTAGCAGATGCCTACGTTGCAGGACGTTACGGTTCATGGACAGCTGCCAAGAACTTCTGGCTTAACAATGGTTGGTATTAAGAATACAAGAGTCCTTTAGGGCTCTTTTTTGTTTCTCCATAACAAAAAGTGTAACGATCTTCTCAGCAATGCTCTCTTTGTATAATTCCAACGGAACTCTCAAATTGTTTTAAAACTCAAATAGTATAAATGAGCTTATTATATGTAAAAATATATTGCATAATAAGCTTTTTTCTTGAACAAAATGAAATAAAATTCAGTTTTGGCTTGACAAATGTTTTTAAGAAGTGTATTATTTATACAATTTAAAAGTATAAAAATAAGAGGAGGTTTTCTATGAATAAAGTAAAGAAGGTGCTGATGACGATGTTTGGTTTGCTTATGTTTCCCTTATTATTTGCTTGTAGTAACACTCAATCCCAAGGTGTTGAAGCCATTAAGGCTAAAGGAAAATTGGTAGTGGCCCTAAATCCAGAGTTTGCTCCATTTGAATACCAGAAATTGGTTGATGGGAAAAATCAGATTGTAGGTTCAGATGTTGAGCTAGCCAAAGCCATCGCAAAGGAGCTAGGTGTGGAAGTGGAATTCTCTCCAATGAGTTTTGACAATGTACTGGCTAGTCTTGATTCAGGCAAGGCCGATCTTGCCATATCAGGCATTTCTAAAACGGAGGAGAGAAGTCAAGTTTACGATTTTTCAATTCCCTACTACACTTCGAAAAATAAGGTGATCGTAAGAAAATCTGAATTAACGAATTACCAATCAGTCAAGGGTTTGGCTCAGAAAAAGGTTGGAGCGCAGAAAGGTTCTATCCAGGAGACTTTGGTCAAAGAAACCTTGCAGGATTCTTCTCTCGTTTCACTTCCTAAAAATGGAAATTTGATAACAGATTTGAAATCTGGACAACTGGATGCGGTTATCTTTGAGGAGCCAGTGGCGAAAGGATATGTAGAGAATAATCCAGACCTAGCCATCGCTGAGTTTGGTGTTGACAATGACAAAGAAGATTCCTACGCTGTTGCGATGAAAAAAGACAGTAAAGAATTAAAAGAGGCGGTTGATAAAACCATCCAGAAGTTGAAGGATTCTGGGGAGTTGGACAAATTGATTGACGATGCTTTTAAAGCCTCTATCGAAAAATAGAAAGAAGGAAGAGAAATGAGTAAGGAAAAAGTCATTTTAGCCTATTCAGGTGGATTGGATACATCAGTTGCTATTACATGGTTAAAAAAAGACTATGATGTGATCGCTGTTTGTATGGATGTGGGTGAAGGAAAAGATTTGGAGTTCATCCATGATAAAGCTCTCAAGGTTGGGGCTATTGAGTCTTATGTCATTGATGTTAAGGAAGAATTTGCTAATGACTATGTTTTAGTGGCCCTTCAGGCTCATGCCTACTATGAACAGAAGTATCCCTTGGTATCTGCTCTGAGTCGCCCTCTTATTTCAAAAAAACTCGTTGAAATAGCTCATCAGACGGGGGCAACCACAATTGCCCATGGTTGTACAGGTAAGGGAAACGACCAAGTTCGGTTTGAAGTCTCTATTGCAGCTTTGGATCCCAATTTAAAAGTAGTTGCGCCTGTTCGTGAGTGGAAATGGTCTCGTGAAGAAGAAATCCAATATGCCAAAGAAAACGGCGTCCCAGTTCCTGCCGACCTTGACAATCCTTACTCTGTCGATCAAAATCTTTGGGGACGCGCAAATGAATGTGGTGTTTTGGAAAACCCTTGGAACCAAGCACCAGAAGAAGCATTTGGGATCACGTCTTCTCCAGAAGAGGCACCAGACAGTCCAGAATTTATTGACATTGAGTTTAGCTGCGGGGTGCCCATCTCCCTCAATGGAGAGAAGATGAAAGTGGCGGATTTGATTCAAAAGCTAAATGAAATTGCGGGCAAGCACGGTGTCGGTCGTATTGACCATGTGGAAAATCGCCTAGTCGGTATTAAGTCAAGAGAGATTTATGAGTGCCCAGGTGCTGTGACTTTATTGGCGGCTCATAAGGAGATTGAGGACTTGACTCTTGTGAGAGAAGTGGCTCATTTCAAACCTATTATCGAAAATGAGTTGTCCAATCTCATCTATAATGCCTTGTGGTTTAGCCCAGCAACTCAGGCTTTGATTGCCTATATCAAGGAGACACAGAAAGTTGTCAATGGAACTGCAAAAGTTAAACTTTACAAGGGGAACGCCCAGGTAGTGGCTCGGAAATCACCAAATTCTCTTTACGATGAAAATTTGGCGACTTATACTAGTGCGGATACTTTTGACCAAGATGCTGCTGTTGGATTTATCAAGCTTTGGGGGCTTCCGACTAAGGTTTATTCAGAAGTTCAGAAAAATGTTGAGTAGTGACGCGATAGAAAGGGACGACAGGATATGTCGAAAAATACAAAATTATGGGGTGGTCGATTTGAAGGCACTGTGGAAGATTGGGTAGAACAGTTCGGTGCGAGTATTTCCTTTGACCACCAGCTGGCAAAATTTGATTTGATGGGCTCCCTAGCTCATGTTCAAATGCTAGGACAGACTGGCATTTTGAGCTTGGAAGAGGCAGAGCAGATCCAAGATGGTCTGAAAGCTTTGTTGCGAGATTTAGAGGCAGGAAAGCTTCATTTTGATATTGCAAATGAAGATATTCATATGAATATGGAAGTGTTGCTGACGGAGAAAATCGGTCCTCTGGCTGGGAAACTACATACGGCTCGTTCTCGGAATGACCAAGTCGCAACGGATATGCACTTATATCTAAAGGAGCAGCTTGGGCATGTCTTGGATAAGTTGGTGAATCTGAACAGTGTTTTGCTGGATTTGGCTGAAAAACATGTGGAAACCATCATGCCAGGCTATACCCATTTGCAGCACGCCCAACCGATTAGTTTTGCCCACCATCTCATGGCTTATTACAATATGTTTCAAAGGGATAGCGAGCGCTTTGCATTTAACTTGAAACATACGGACCTATCTCCACTGGGTGCGGCTGCCTTGGCAGGGACAACTTTTCCAATCAATCGTCAATTATCGAGTGATTTATTGGGCTTCCAACAACCCTATACCAATTCCTTGGACGCAGTGAGTGACCGTGATTTTATCTTGGAATTTCTATCAAATGCCAGCATTTTGATGATGCATATGAGTCGTTTTTGTGAAGAAATCATCAATTGGTGCAGTTTTGAGTATCAGTATATTAGCTTGTCTGATAGCTTTTCAACGGGTTCGTCTATCATGCCCCAGAAGAAAAATCCTGATATGGCTGAGTTGATTCGAGGGAAGACAGGACGGGTTTACGGGCACTTGCTTGGGCTATTGACCGTCATGAAGTCTTTGCCTCTGGCCTATAATAAGGATTTGCAAGAGGACAAGGAAGGCATGTTTGATACAGTAGAAACGATTTTGAATTCTCTGGATGTATTGGCAGGTATGCTATCGAGCATGCAGGTTAATAAGGCCAAAATGCAGCAATCTACAGAGAATGATTTTTCGAATGCGACCGAACTGGCAGATTATTTGGCAGAAAAAGGCCTCCCTTTTAGAGAAGCGCATGAAATTGTAGGAAAATTGGTTCTAGACTCTATCAAGCATAGTAAAAACATCCAAGATTGGGATTTGGAGGAGTTGCAAGCCTACCACCCCTTGATTGAAGAGGATATTTATATCTACTTGCGCCCAGAAACCGCTGTTCAGAGACGGAATTCCTTAGGAGGAACCGGCTTTGAGCAAGTGAAATACCAGATAGAACAAGCGAAGAAAGAACTTGAAGGGGAAAATTGATTCGTTTGCGAAGAAGAAAGAGAGGTTGAGATGATTTATCAGCCTCTTTCTTGTCTTCTCCAACCAAGCGTGTTATAATGAATACTGCTCAAGCGACCTTCAATCGTTGAAGCACACACGACCTTCAATCGTGAACTGGTCATTTCGTTTATCTTTTATTACGTCGTTAACTCGTCTTACCTAACTCGAGTTATGCCTGCGACTCGTTGCCTAGTCCTAAAAGCAAACGAAAAGACTATACTTAAAGAAATTCTATTGAAAGTCATAATGAATAGAATTTTGAAGGGTATGAATAAACGAATAGATGGGAGAACTACCATGAGTGATAACTCTAAAACACGTGTTGTCGTGGGGATGAGTGGTGGTGTTGATTCGTCGGTGACGGCTCTTCTTCTCAAGGAGCAGGGCTACGATGTGATCGGTATCTTCATGAAGAACTGGGATGACACAGATGAAAACGGCGTCTGTACGGCGACCGAAGATTATAAGGATGTGGCTGCGGTGGCAGACCAGATCGGCATTCCCTACTACTCTGTCAATTTTGAAAAAGAGTACTGGGACCGCGTTTTTGAGTATTTCCTAGCGGAATACCGTGCAGGGCGCACGCCAAATCCAGATGTTATGTGCAACAAGGAAATCAAGTTTAAGGCCTTTTTGGACTATGCTATGACCTTGGGAGCAGACTATGTAGCAACTGGTCACTATGCCCGTGTGGCGCGTGATGAAGATGGCATCGTTCACATGCTTCGTGGTGTGGACAATGGCAAGGACCAGACCTATTTCCTCAGCCAACTTTCGCAAGAACAACTCCAAAAAACCATGTTCCCGCTGGGACATCTGGAAAAGCCTGAGGTACGAAAACTAGCCGAAGAAGCAGGACTTGCCACTGCTAAAAAGAAAGATTCAACAGGGATTTGCTTTATCGGAGAAAAGAACTTTAAAGAATTTCTCAGCAACTACCTGCCAGCCCAGCCAGGTCGCATGATGACTGTGGATGGTCGCGATATGGGCGAGCATGCAGGCCTTATGTACTATACGATTGGTCAGCGTGGTGGACTCGGTATCGGTGGGCAACACGGCGGTGATAATGCGCCTTGGTTCGTTGTCGGGAAAGACCTCAGCAAGAATATCCTTTATGTAGGTCAAGGCTTCTACCATGATTCGCTCATGTCAACCAGCCTAGAGGCTAGCCAAGTCCACTTTACTCGTGACATGCCAGAGGAATTCACGCTAGAATGTACGGCTAAATTCCGCTATCGTCAACCTGACTCTAAGGTGACAGTTCATGTCAAAGGAGACAAGGCAGTGGTCATCTTTGCGGAGCTACAACGCGCCATTACACCAGGACAGGCCGTTGTCTTTTACGATGGCGAGGAGTGTCTCGGTGGCGGTTTGATTGACAATGCCTACCGTGACGGACAGGTTTGTCAGTACATTTAGATTGACAAATTTTCTCAATTTGCTACAATAATAAAAGCAATAGAAATGATGGTCAAAGCTCATGGATGTTGCAGGCTTTTTTGTCCTGCACTTCTTACGAGTTTTGACTGTTTTTGTGTCGTTCAAGGGAAAGGACAAAATGACTCAACAAGACTTTCGGACAAAAGTGGGAAATACGGTTTTTGGTGTTCGGGCGACAGCCTTGATTCTCCAAAATGGCAAGCTCCTAGTCACCAAAGATAAGGGCAAGTATTACACTATTGGCGGTGCGATTCAAATCAATGAAAGTACGGAAGACGCGGTAGTTCGTGAAGTGAGGGAAGAGCTGGGTGTCAAAGCTCAAGCTGGGCAGCTAGCTTTCGTGGTTGAAAATCGTTTTGAACAAGACGGTGTTTCCTATCACAACATCGAGTTTCATTATCTGGTGAACTTGCTTGAAGATGCTCCATTGACCATGCAGGAAGATGAGAAAAGGCAACCCTGTGAGTGGATTGATTTGGATGAGCTCCAGAATATCCAGCTAGTTCCAGCCTTTTTAAAAACAGGCTTACCAGATTGGGACAGCCAACTAAGACACATTCATCTTGAAGAATAGGAGAGGAAATGATGGTTAAGCTTATTGCCCATGTACTTGTTCATAGTGGTGGTGATTATTTGCTCATTCAGCGTTCGGAAATTAAAAGAGGAGAACCTAACGTTTATCCAAGTTACTGGGATATTCCTGGTGGCGGGGTTGAAAAGGGTGAATTTCCGCGAGATGGTGCTCTTAGAGAATGCATTGAAGAAGCGGGAGTTAGGCTAGATAGCAGTTCGCTCAAACTTCTTCACGAAGATAGTCAACTGGATACCTCTAAGGATACTGTCTTTACTCGCTTAGTTTATAAAGCAGAGTGGGTTGGGGAGAAGCCAATTATCAGATTAGATCCTGAAGAGCATACGCACTTTAAATGGGTTACTATGGCTCAAGCTCTAGAGGAGGAGAAGTTAGTTCCTTATTTGCGAGAAATTTTTGAAAGGTTAAGAAATGACTTATAATTTTACTGAAGAATACGATATTATTGTAATTGGCGCGGGACACGCTGGGGTTGAGGCTTCCTTGGCTGCTAGCCGTATGGGCTGTAAGGTTTTGCTTGCGACCATCAACATCGAAATGCTGGCTTTCATGCCTTGTAACCCTTCTATCGGTGGTTCTGCCAAGGGGATTGTCGTGCGTGAAGTGGATGCACTTGGTGGGGAAATGGCCAAGACCATTGACAAGACTTACATCCAGATGAAGATGCTCAACACAGGGAAGGGGCCAGCTGTCCGTGCCCTTCGTGCGCAAGCTGACAAGGAGCTTTACTCTAAAGAAATGCGCAAGACAGTTGAAAATCAAGAGAATCTGACCCTTCGTCAAACCATGATTGATGAGATTTTGGTGGAAGATGGCAAAGTTGTTGGTGTTCGTACAGCGACCCATCAAGAGTATGCTGCCAAGGCTGTTATCGTGACGACAGGGACTGCCCTCCGTGGGGAAATCATCATCGGAGATCTCAAGTACTCGTCAGGTCCTAACCACAGTCTAGCTTCGATTAACCTAGCTGATAATCTCAAGGAACTTGGGCTCGAAATCGGCCGTTTCAAGACAGGAACTCCTCCACGTGTCAAGGCTTCCTCTATCAATTACGACGTGACAGAGATTCAGCCAGGGGACGAAGCGCCTAATCACTTCTCATACACTTCACGTGATGAGGATTATGTCAAAGACCAAGTTCCATGCTGGTTGACCTATACCAATGGTACCAGTCATGAGATTATCCAAAACAACCTCCATCGTGCGCCTATGTTTACAGGTGTAGTTAAGGGTGTAGGTCCTCGTTACTGTCCATCGATTGAGGATAAGATTGTGCGTTTTGCAGACAAGGAACGTCACCAACTATTTCTAGAACCAGAAGGTCGTGACACTGAGGAAGTATACGTTCAAGGTTTATCAACCAGCCTGCCTGAGGATGTCCAACGTGATTTGGTTCATTCCATTAAAGGTCTGGAAAATGCAGAGATGATGCGAACAGGTTATGCCATTGAGTACGACATGGTCTTACCTCACCAGTTGCGTGCGACTTTGGAAACCAAGAAAATCTCTGGACTTTTCACTGCTGGTCAGACAAATGGAACATCAGGTTACGAAGAAGCTGCTGGCCAAGGAATTATCGCGGGTATCAATGCGGCTCTGAAAATCCAAGGCAAGCCTGAGTTGATTTTGAAACGCAGTGATGGTTATATCGGAGTGATGATTGATGACTTGGTGACCAAGGGGACCATTGAACCCTACCGTCTCTTGACAAGTCGTGCTGAATACCGTCTCATCCTCCGTCATGACAACGCTGATATGCGTTTGACAGAGATAGGTCGTGCGATTGGACTTGTGGATGATGAGCGCTGGGCTCGTTTTGAAATCAAGAAAAATCAATTTGACAATGAGATGAAGCGACTAGACAGTATCAAACTCAAGCCAGTCAAGGAAACCAATGCCAAGGTTGAGGAGATGGGCTTCAAGCCGTTGACAGATGCAGTGACAGCCAAGGAATTCCTTCGCCGTCCAGAAGTTTCTTACCAGGATGTGGTAGACTTCATCGGACCAGCTGCTGAGGAATTGGATGACAAGATTATCGAATTGATTGAAACAGAAATCAAGTACGAAGGCTACATCTCAAAAGCTATGGATCAGGTTGCCAAGATGAAACGCATGGAAGAAAAACGAATTCCAGCCAATATCGACTGGGATGATATTGACTCCATTGCGACAGAAGCTCGTCAGAAGTTCAAACTTATCAATCCAGAAACTATCGGCCAAGCCAGCCGTATTTCGGGAGTAAATCCAGCAGATATTTCAATTTTGATGGTGTATCTTGAAGGTAAAAATCGCAGTATTTCTAAAAATCAAGAAAAGAAAGCATAGAAAAAACAGCTCCGAAGACGGGGCTGTTTTGTTGATTTATTCTTCTTCATCTGGTGTGAGGATCATAGGGATAATGATCGGTTCACGTTCTGTATTTTCATAGAGGAATGGTCGAATGGCATTGACAATAGCGCCATTGACAGATTGCACGCTGGCGTCCTTATTTTTCAGTGCGATACGAATAGCATTGAAGAGGATGCGCTGGCTTTGGCGAATCAAGTCACCAGATTCTCTCATGTAGACAAAGCCTCGGCTGAGGATATCAGGCCCAGACAAGATCATTTTAGACTTGAAGTCAACAGTTGCGACTGCTAGAACGACACCGTCTTCAGATAGATCACGACGATCTTTTAGGACAGCAGCGCCGATTTCACCGATACGATTTCCATCGACATAGATATCTTGGGCATTGAAGTGACCTGCGATACGAGCAGAATCTGCGGTAAGGGCAAGCACATCACCATTGCTCATGATAAAGATATTGTCCTTCTCGACACCCGTATCCACCGCTAGTCCAGCGTGGACTTTCTGCATACGATATTCACCGTGGACAGGCATGAAGTATTTCGGCTTAATCAAGCGGAGCATGAGTTTTTGCTCTTGCTGACCACCGTGCCCAGAGGTGTGGATATTGTTGATTTTACCGTGGATGACTTCGACACCAGCTTCTGAGATGATGTTAATCAGCTTGTTGACGCTAGTGGTATTTCCAGGGATTGGGCTAGAAGAGAAGATAACGGTATCACCGGGTTGGAGTTGCACCTGACGGTGGGTTCCGTTGGCGATACGAGAGAGGGCTGCCATCGGCTCCCCCTGACTACCTGTACAGAGGATAAGAACCTCGCCTGCAGGGTAGTCTTTGATTTCATTTGGCTCGATAAAGGTTCCCTTAGGAGCTTTGATGTAGCCAAGCTCGATTCCGTTGACAATGGCCTTTTCCATCGAACGTCCAAAGACCGCAATCTTGCGTCCAGTCTTAACAGCAGCATCTGTTGCTTGCTGGAGACGGAAGATATTTGAGGCAAAGGATGCAAAGATGATACGTCCTTCGATGCCTTGGATAATCTTCATGATGGACTGACCAACGACTTTTTCAGAATTGGTAAAGGTTGGCACTTCCGCATTGGTCGAGTCAGAGAGGAGGCAGAGAACGCCTTCTTCACCAAGAGCTGCCATCCGGTGCAAGTCCGCTGGTTCCCCAACTGGAGTAAAGTCAAACTTAAAGTCACCCGTACAAACGATTTTCCCTTGAGGAGTATGAATGACAATCCCCAAAGGCTCTGGAATGGAGTGAGTAGTTCTAAAGAAAGTTGCCTTGAGATTTTTAAAGGTCAACTCAGTGTTGTGGTTGATTTCGTAAAGTTTGGCGTTGCGCAAGAGACCGTGTTCTTCGAGTTTTCCACGGATCAAAGCTAAGGCAAGTGGTCCAGCGTAGATAGGGACATTTGCTTGCTTGAGCAGGAATGGAATCCCACCGATGTGGTCCTCGTGTCCGTGTGTGATCAAAACAGCCTTGATGCGGTCGATATTGTCTACGATGTAAGAGTAGTCAGGAATAACATAGTCGATACCAAGCAAGTCATCTTCTGGGAATTTAATCCCAGCATCGACGATGATAATCTCGTCTTGGTATTCAATTCCGTATGTGTTTTTCCCGATTTCTCCCAGACCACCGATGGCAAAAACGCCGACTTCTTCAGGTTTAAGAGTGTAGGCCATATTAGAACTCCGTGATCTCGAAAGCGCCAGTTTCTTTTTCGTAATCTAGCAATTTGTCAGACAAGAGTTCGATATACTCGATGTTGTACTCTGGGCGATTTTCTTCGACAAGTTGGCGAGCAGCGATACGGCCCTCAAGTTCTGAGTTGGCATCGATGTCTAGGTAAAGTGAGCGTGTTGTTTCACGACGTGGGCTACGTTCTTTTGTTTCTTGATAAAAAACTTTGTAAATCATATAGTTCCTTTCTATTTATAGGTCAACTTATTCCAAACTTTTAGCAGAGATTTGCTTGATTTCATTCCATTTTGTGTCTAGATTGACCTTGATTCGTTACAATTATTTCAATTATACCACAAAATGAAAAATTAGTAAAAGACGGAAAATGAGAAAGTCGGGAGAGAAAGAAGGAGCAAAAAGACAGGTAGGATTTGGTCGGAGAGCGCTTAGGTGTTATAATGGAAAGAGAAGTTTATGGATGGGAATATTTCCTATAGCTTTTAAACAAGGAGGATTAAGAATGTTTAGTTTGTTTGAATTTGCGATTGGGGTTCGCCTCTTGATGTTTATAGTTTTTGTAGCCTGTGTATACGGTGGAAATCTTATTTTTACGTATCTAGAACACCGCAAAACAAAATTCCTTTGGAAGCTTGCTTTTGTGACACTCTATTCAATTTTTCTCCTTCTTGTCACCTATGTTGTCTGGCTCGTTTTTCACTTCGGTTTAAATGCTTAAACTTAATTATTCATCTAATATAAGAAAATCCACCTCGTCTTGATAGATGGGGCGGATTTTTTCTGTTTTTAGGTGATATTTTTATTATTACGATGATGATCTCTTGCATCGAAAATCGAGTTGAAACATAAAAAGAAAACAATGCAAACAAATGAATCAACTGGTAAAGGTGTAACGATTATGTTTAAATCATTGAAAATGATGAGCAAACTCTAAGAGATGAAGAGAATAAAATTTACTCTTCTAAAAATGTGTCTTTTATCTAGCATAATTGATCCAAATTTCTTACGAAAAGCCTTCCTTTTTCTCCTTCACTTATTCTATTCGAAAAAATAAGAAAGTCTAAAAAACTTTTTGCACCTTGCTACTCATTTACTGGCAGGTCTTTTTTGTTTGGAAACAAAGAAAATTCCCATGCGCTGGCTTTTGTAGTATAATAGTAAGCAGACAAAAAGATAGGAATGTGTTATGAAAGTATTAGCTTTTGATACGTCCAGCAAGGCTCTTTCTCTAGCGATTTTAGAGGACAAGCAAGTTCTTGCCGAGACTATGATCAATATCAAGAAAAATCACAGTATTACCCTCATGCCTGCCATTGATTTTTTGATGTCAAGTTTGGATTGGACACCCAAGGATTTGGACCGTATCGTGGTGGCTGAAGGGCCTGGTAGCTACACAGGTTTGCGAATTGCGGTAGCAACTGCCAAAACCTTGGCTCATACTTTGAACATCGAGTTGGTTGGCATGTCTAGCCTCTTGGCTCTGGTGCCACGCCAACAAGAAGGCTTGGTGGTTCCTATCATGGATGCACGCCGTAACAATGTATACGCAGGGTTTTATGAAAATGCTCAACCTGTCTTTCCAGAAGCACACTTGTCTTTTGCGGAAGTACTAGAGCAGGTCAAGGATGCTGAACAGGTGACCTTTGTCGGAGAAGTTGGAGCCTTTGTGGAACAAATCCAAGAGAATCTGCCACAAGCTAACTACCAAGAAACCTTGCCAAATGCAGCTAATCTAGCTCTTTGGGCCTGGAATAAGGAAGTAGACTCCTTGCACGACTTTGTGCCAAATTACCTCAAGCGTGTCGAAGCTGAGGAAAACTGGCTCAAGAACCACACCGAGTCTGGCGAGTCTTACATTAAACGCCTATGATAGAGATCAAACGAATCCAACAGCAAGCTGAATTGGCTCAAGCTATCTATGCTGTTATGGTAGATGTTTACCCAGTCAGCCCGTGGACGCTGGAGCAAATCCAAGCAGACCTGTCCCAAGACCAGACTTGGTATGCTCTGGCTTATGATGGGGTAGAAGTGATTGGATTTCTAGCCGTTCAGGAGAATCTCTTTGAAGCAGAAGTCCTGCAAATCGCTGTCAAGAAAGCCTATCATGGTCAGGGGATTGCGTCAGCCTTGTTTGCAACGTTGCCGACGGATAAGGAGATTTTCCTCGAAGTTAGAAAGTCGAACCACCGAGCGCAAGCATTTTACAAGAAAGAAAAGATGGCGGTCATCGCTGAGAGAAAGGCTTACTACCATGATCCAGTCGAGGACGCCATTATCATGAAGAGAGAAGTAGATGAAGGATAGATATATTTTAGCATTTGAAACATCCTGTGATGAGACCAGTGTCGCCGTCTTAAAAAATGACGAAGAGCTCTTGTCCAATGTTATTGCTAGTCAAATTGAGAGTCACAAACGTTTTGGTGGAGTAGTGCCAGAAGTGGCTAGCCGTCACCATGTCGAGGTCATTACAGCCTGTATCGAGGAGGCGCTAGCAGAAGCAGGAATTACCGAAGAGGACGTTACAGCCGTTGCCGTCACCTATGGACCAGGATTAGTTGGAGCTCTACTAGTTGGCTTGTCAGCTGCCAAGGCCTTTGCTTGGGCGCATGGCCTGCCACTTATCCCCGTCAACCATATGGCTGGGCACCTTATGGCAGCTCAGAGTGTGGAGCCTTTGAACTTTCCTTTGTTGGCACTCTTGGTCAGTGGTGGGCACACAGAGTTGGTCTATGTTTCAGAGGCTGGCGATTACAAGATTGTTGGGGAGACACGAGACGATGCAGTTGGGGAGGCTTATGACAAGGTCGGCCGTGTCATGGGCTTGACCTATCCAGCTGGTCGCGAGATTGACGAGTTGGCCCATCAAGGTCAGGATATATACGATTTTCCACGTGCTATGATCAAGGAAGACAATCTGGAGTTTTCATTCTCTGGTTTGAAGTCTGCCTTTATCAATCTTCACCACAATGCCGAGCAAAAGGGAGAAAGCCTGTCTACAGAGGATTTGTGTGCTTCCTTCCAAGCAGCGGTCATGGATATTCTCATGGCTAAGACCAAGAAGGCTTTAGATAAATACCCTGTTAAAACCCTTGTCGTCGCAGGCGGTGTAGCCGCTAATAAAGGTCTCAGAGAACGCTTGGCAGCCGAAATTACAGATGTCAAGGTCATCATTCCACCCCTGCGTCTCTGTGGAGACAATGCAGGTATGATTGCCTATGCTAGCGTCAGCGAGTGGAACAAAGAAAACTTCGCAGGTTTGGACCTCAATGCCAAACCAAGTCTCGCTTTTGATACTATGGAATAGAAAGTCAGCTTTAGGCTGGCTTTTTTGCTAAAATATTTTATAATATTTTAAAAAAGGAAAAGTTTTTACGAATAGAATAGTAAAGGAAGTTTGGGCATGATTGAAAAACAAGAATTGGGAGAATTTTACAAGGAATTGCGCCTAGCGAGAAAGCTCAAGCAGTCAGATGTGGCTTGTGCTGGACTGACAGCATCCCAGCTATCCAAGTTTGAGTTAGGGCAGTCTATGTTGTCTGCGGATAAGTTGATCCTAGCTATCCAAGGAATCAATATGACCTTTGATGAGTTTGGGCACAAACTCAACAACTATCAAGAATCTCCACATATGCAGATTGGTAGAAGGATTGTGGATCGCTTTGCCCATCAAGATATTGCTGGTTTAGAGCAACTGTTGGAGGAAGTTGAGCAAGAACAGATGGCGCAGACCTATCGTCGTTTGAACACTATTGTGATTAAAGATGCTATCCATTCACTAGATAAAAGCTACCCACTAGCAGAGGAGGATAGCGAGTTTTTGACCACCTGTCTCTATGCTATCGAGTCATGGACCTGGTTTGAACTCTATCTTTTTTGCAATACTATGCCTTTTTTGAGCAATCAAGATCTGATCTTTTTATCAACCTCCTTACTCGAAAAATCCAAGGAATTTAAAGAATTGGCACACAATAGACTATATATGAAAAGTGGCTTTCTGAATATCATCTCAGAACTCATGGAGCGTAAACTTTTCTCCTACATCCCAATCTTTGAAGCCGAGTTGGAGAGCATGCTGCGACCATACGATGTTTTTGAGAGATTATTGTGGCAGTTTTTAAAGAAGATGAGCATTTTCCTTCAAACTAAGGGGAGCAATCAAAAAGAGATTGAACACTTTATCCAATCTCTGCAAATATTAGAAAATCCACAATTAACAGCCCTTTTTGAATTGCGTTTGCAGCAATACAAAGAGCTTATCGATTAGTCAACAATCGCAAATGTGAAATTTCCATGAGAAAAAATGTCAAATATGCGATTTTCTAAGATAGGGTAGTTTTTGTGTTATACTGTCTTTATTTCATAGTATAGGAGAAAATAAAATGAAAAAGATAATCTCACGCTACTACTTTATTATAGCCGTTTTACTTGTCATTGCTGACCAGTTCCTCATTCGTTTGGTTTTACATAGCGATCTTGCTGCTGGTCTATCTGACTTTGCCTATTATTTGTCGGATATGCTGTTGAATTTTCTTGTGGTTCTGCTTGCTATTATTGTTATGATTTGGTCAGGGAAATGGCAGAAAATCAACAGTAGAAAATTTAAAGGGGTTTATCTTTTCTATTCCTTTCTAGCTCTTCTTGCTTTTGTTATTTGGAATTTCCTTACATTTTTTATTTTCCCACCTACCAAAAATGAAATTGCTTATCAACTGGGTGTTCCTACTTTTACAGGAGCTACAGCATTTTTGATGTATTTTCTCTATCCTGTGATTGCAGGTCCCATTTTTGAAGAGATAATCTATCGTGGATTGGTGATGACCGCTCTGGAAAAAGTTAAGAAATGGGGACTGGATGTGCTTGGTTCGGCTGCTTTATTCGGGATCTTGCATATTAGTAACCACGGTTGGGTATTGACAGACTTTTTCTTCTATATGGGTGGTGGTCTCATATTTGCAGTCTTATTTAGAGTGACAAAGTCCATTTATTGGCCTATTGGACTGCATATAGTTTACAACGGCATTGGTCAGATTCTCCCCTTGTTGTTTTAGAGTTTTTCAATAATCCTAATTAGTAAAAGAGAACACTAGCTGTGACATAAAATTCCCGAGTCAGTTTGTAGTGCTGGACCAAACCCTTACGGAGCTTTTGATTGGACGAAAGGACTTTGGGCAGGTTTGGCTGAAAGACGACGTAAATAAAACTTAAAAGGATCAACTATGAAAAGGAAAGAAACGAAATTTCACCTAGCAACCATTTTGGTGCTCGTGTCCTATTACTCGATTTTTAATCTTGTAGCAAAATTAGACTCAGTGAGCCAGTTATCTGATTTGGGATTTTATGGGATTCAAATTTTATTGATAGTAATTGAGGGAATTGTTGCTACTGTGGTTCTTGTCAAGAGTCAACGTTGGAAAGAGTACGGTCGATTCGAGTTTCGTTGGTCCTATCTGAGTATCTTCTTTCTTTTCTTTATGTTGATGTTTTTGTGGGTAAATATAACAACTCGGATCTTTCCCAGCACGCAAAATGGGAGTGCAATAGTGAAAGAAGCAGCTAATTTGACAGGAATTAGTTACTTTATAACGCGTTTTCTCTATGGCGGTCTTATTGCTCCGATAGTTGAAGAGTTGGTTTTTCGTGGGCTTCTAATGACAGCCTTATCCAAATTTAAAAAATACTATATAGATGTCATCGTTTCCTCCACTCTCTTCAGTCTTATCCATGTTTTGCAGTATGGATGGGTGTTAACAGACTTCATCATTTATGCAGGAGCAGGTCTGCTACTCTGTATGCTCTTTCGCTATACACGTTCAATTTATTGGTCAATGGCACTCCACATCTTGTGGAATAGCTTTTTAATCATCGTCAGCTTATTGGTGTTTGGGTGTTAGGCTTGGCAGAAATTTTTACATCACATAGATAAGGCTGGCTTCCCAGTCTTTTTCTTTATCTAAAATATCTAATAATAGTCCTTGCTCAATTCTTTGTTACCTTAAATGAAAAAGTAATTTTAAAATCTAATCACGGAATCCGACTCTATCAAAGTTTGTCAATCCTAGAGTTTTTTTGTATAGTAGAAATATGAAATTTACAAAAATAATCAGTAGTCTGCTTGCTATTGGAGCTTTACTCATGCTTTTATCAGCTTGCCAGAATGTTAAAAAGACACAACTGGTCTTGTTTGAAACCCTTTCGTTCGGCATGTCTCCTAAATCTTTTAAAGAAGTGTTTGGAGAGGCTAGTGAAGTGGTGGAGGAAACAGAGATGGCCTATCGAGATACTTGGCGTGCAGAAGACCCATATTTCTATAAAACAGGTCGTCTTTTCTATCACTATGAACAGATTACTTTGAAAGATTATCCTAGTCGAGCGACCTTTACATTTTCAAAATCACATCATTTGGAAGAAGCAACGGCTCATTTCCCCGTTGCCTCAAAAGTAGAGCAGCAAGCATTGCTCTTTAACTTATCCCAGACTATAAAAAAAGAAATTGAAGCTCTTCCAGATTACCAGTCCATGACAACCGATATGGTAGGACTATACGATGACGGCTATCGCTATAAAGTCAAGTTGAAAGGACAAAGGAGAGAATTTTGGATCGATGTTTATCCGACAGAAGATGAAGATGCTAAAGAAATTGAAGATAAAAAGTATACTATTCGGGTGGATCAGTTTAGGATGCATTAATAACACTCATGGGAGTTCAGCATTTTTTGTTAGCTACTAGTTTCAAACTCTAAACTTTTTTCTCTTCTTTGAATGTGTTATAATATTTCTTGCTGTGGCTGTGACCTTGAACAGCCTCAATTGGAGAGAATATGAGGAGAAGGATGAAAGAAAAAGGATTTTGGGAAGGTGCGCAGGCGGCCATGCCGACTGCCCTTGGCTATGTCAGCATTGGCCTGGCTTGTGGGATTATCGGTGCGCCCTATGTGACACCTGTTGAGATGGGCTTGATGAGCCTCTTTGTTTATGCTGGGAGCGCCCAGTTTGCCATGTTGGCACTGATTGCGGTACAAGCGCCTGTGGCAGCTATTGCTATGACGGTCTTTTTGATCAACTTGCGCCTCTTTTTGCTGAGCTTGCATGCGTCGACCTATTTCCGTCATACTAGTCTCTGGCAAAATATCGGCATGTCCAGTCTCCTGACAGATGAGACCTACGGGGTTCTGATGGGAGAATTAGCCCATACAGACAAGGTCAATCCCATGTGGATGCATGGAAATAACTTGAATAGCTATGCGGCTTGGTTTGTGGGAACAGTAGTCGGAACGGCTCTAGGTGGACTCCTACCAAATCCAGAAATCTTTGGCTTGGACTTTGCCCTTGTTGGAATGTTTATCGGAATTTTTGCTTCGCAATTCCAGATTATGCAAAGACGGATCCCTGTCCGCAATCTGCTGCTGATTCTAGCTGTTGTTGCGGTGTCTTTCTTTTTGCTCTTGACAGTAGTGTCTCAGTCGCTAGCTGTTCTGTTTGCGACCTTGCTAGGTTGTACCATGGGGGTGGTCTTAGATGGTCAGTAAGTATATTTTAATGGCAATCGTCTTTTCTGGATTGGTGACTTGGATTCCCCGTATGATTCCCTTCATCTTGGTTAAGTACAAGGGGTTGCCAGCTATCGTCGAGCGATTTTTGAAGTTTTTGCCTGTTTCTATTATCTTTGCCTTGATCCTTTCAAGCGTGGTGACAGGCAAGGTTGGGAGCCTTCCTCAAATCAAATGGCTGGATTTTTTAGCAGTCTTTCCAACGGCTTGGGTAGCCTTTCGCTACCGCAATCTAGTTGGTACGGTTCTTTTTGGAGTAGTCTTGATTGCAGTCTTGCGTCTGGTCTTTTAGTCAGCCATAAAAAAAACCTATCATCGAGATAGATATCATATAATGGCAAAAAAAAATATTTTCTGTTAAGATAGTACAGTATTCTATTTTGGAGGAAATGACATGAAAAAAATCGTCAAATATTCATCTCTTGCTGCCCTAGGGCTTGTTGCCGCAGGTATACTAGCAGCGTGCTCAGGTGGAGATAAGAAAGAAGAAGCAGCAGCATCTGGTAAAAAAGAAATCGTCGTAGCAACTAACGGTTCGCCAAAGCCATTTATCTATGAAGAAAATGGTGAATTGACTGGTTACGAGATTGAAGTGGTTCGTGCTATCTTTAAAGATTCTGACAAATACGATGTCAAGTTTGAAAAGACAGAGTGGTCAGGTGTCTTTGCGGGTCTTGACGCTGATCGCTACCAAATGGCTGTGAACAATCTTAGTTATACTAAAGAACGTGCGGAAAAATACCTCTATGCAGCACCAATTGCCCAAAACCCTAACGTTCTCGTTGTGAAGAAAGACGACGATAGTATCAAGTCTCTCGATGATATCGGTGGAAAATCAACAGAGATTGTTCAAGCTACTACATCAGCTAAACAGTTGGAAGAATACAACAAACAACACGCAGATAACCCAACTATCCTCAACTATACTAAGGCAGATTTCCAACAAATCATGGTACGTTTGAGCGATGGTCAGTTTGACTACAAGATTTTTGATAAAATCGGTGTTGAGACAGTTATCAAGAACCAAGGTTTGGACAACTTGAAAGTGATTGAACTTCCAAGCGACCAACAACCTTACGTATACCCACTTCTTGCTAAAGGTCAAGATGAGTTGAAATCATTTGTGGACAAACGTATCCAAGAACTCTACAAAGATGGAACTCTTGAAAAATTGTCTAAACAATTCTTCGGAGACACTTACCTCCCAGCAGAAGCTGACATTAAATAGTCTTATGAAATCATCCAGCCTGAGAAAGGCGGATGATTTCTCAATTTTCAGACATATAGTTTTAAACTATATGTCTGCCTATCTAATAACAATTTGCGAAATCAAATAAAGTATGAGATACTATTACGGTATTATTTTTAAAGGAGATAGAATCATGAAAATTAAAAAATGGCTCGGTGTAGCAGCTCTTGCTACAGTCGCAGGTTTGGCTCTTGCAGCTTGCGGAAATTCAGAAAAGAAAGCAGACAACGAAACAGTTGTTAAAATCGCAACAGTTAACCGTAGTGGTTCTGAAGAAAAACGTTGGGATAAAATCCAAGAATTGGTTAAAAAAGACGGTATTAAATTGGAATTCACAGAGTTCACTGACTACTCTCAACCAAACAAGGCAACTGCTGATGGCGAAGTAGACTTGAACGCCTTCCAACACTACAACTTCTTGAACAACTGGAACAAAGAAAACGGGAAAGACCTTGTAGCGATTGCAGATACGTACATCTCACCAATCCGCCTTTACTCGGGTAAAAATGGAGAAGAAAACAAGTATACTAAAGTGGAAGAAATCCCAGATAACGGTGAAATCGCCGTACCAAACGATGCAACAAACGAAAGCCGTGCGCTTTACTTGCTTCAATCAGCTGGTTTGATCAAATTGGATGTTTCAGGAACTGAACTTGCTACTATCGCAAACATCAAAGAAAATCCTAAGAACTTGAAAATCACTGAATTGGATGCTAGCCAAACAGCTCGTTCATTGTCATCAGTTGATGCTGCCGTCGTAAACAATACCTTCGTTACAGAAGCAAAATTGGACTACAAGAAAGCGCTCTTCAAAGAACAAGCTGACGAAAACTCAAAACAATGGTACAACATCATCGTTGCGAAAAAAGATTGGGAAACATCACCTAAGGCTGATGCCATCAAGAAAATTATCGCGGCTTACCACACTGATGAAGTGAAAAAAGTTATCGAAGAAACATCAGACGGTTTGGACCAACCAGTTTGGTAATAAGACACAGGGAGGTGGGAGAGAGTTTCCACCTCTTGCTTTTGTATAGAGAGTTGATTTTAAAGAGGCACTTGTGGTCGTTCCAAGGACACAAGTACATAGTAGAAAGAGAGAGAAAATGGTTTTTCCTAGCGAACAAGAGCAGATTGAAAAATTTGAAAAGGATCATGTGGCCCAGCATTATTTTGAAGTCTTGCGCACCTTAATTTCCAAGAAATCAGTCTTTGCCCAGCAGGTTGGACTCAAAGAAGTCGCAAACTATCTGGGTGAGATTTTCAAGCGTGTAGGGGCTGAAGTGGAGATTGATGAGAGCTACACGGCTCCCTTTGTCATGGCGCATTTCAAGAGTTCACGTCCGGATGCCAAGACCTTGATCTTCTATAATCACTATGACACTGTGCCAGCGGATGGGGATCAGGTGTGGACAGAGGATCCTTTTACTCTTTCGGTGCGAAATGGCTTTATGTATGGGCGTGGGGTTGACGACGACAAGGGCCATATCACGGCTCGTTTGAGTGCTCTGAGAAAGTATATGCAGCACCATGATGACCTGCCTGTCAACATCAGCTTTATCATGGAAGGGGCAGAGGAGTCTGCTTCCATGGATCTAGATAAGTATTTAGAGAAACATGCAGACAAACTTCGTGGGGCGGATTTGCTAGTTTGGGAGCAAGGAACCAAAAATGCCTTGGAGCAGTTAGAGATTTCTGGTGGAAACAAAGGGATTGTGACCTTTGATGCAAAGGTGAAAAGTGCGGATGTGGATATTCACTCGAGTTATGGTGGTGTCGTGGAATCAGCTCCATGGTATCTTATCCAGGCCTTAAGTAGCCTGCGTGCAGCAGATGGCCGTATCTTGGTAGAAGGCTTGTACGAGGATGTTCAAGAGCCAAATGAACGAGAACTAGCCTTGGTAGATACCTATGCCCAACGCAATCCTGAGGAAATTAGTCGCATTTATGGCTTGGAATTGCCTCTCTTACAAGAGGATCGTGCAGCCTTTCTAAAACGTTTCTTTTTTGAGCCAGCCCTTAATATCGAAGGAATTCAGTCAGGCTATCAAGGACAAGGAGTTAAAACGATTTTGCCAGCAGAAGCCAGTGCCAAGTTAGAAGTTCGTTTGGTTCCTGGCCTAGAACCGCATGATGTTCTGGAAAAAATTCGGAAACAGCTAGACAAAAATGGCTTTGATAAGGTAGAATTATACTATACCTTGGGAGAGATGAGCTATCGAAGCGATATGAGCGCGCCAGCCATTCTCAATGTGATCGAGTTGGCCAAGAAATTCTATCCACAGGGCGTTTCAGTCTTGCCGACAACAGCGGGGACAGGACCTATGCATACGGTCTTTGATGCCCTAGAAGTACCAATGGTGGCCTTCGGTCTAGGAAATGCCAATAGCCGAGACCATGGTGGAGATGAAAACGTGCGAATCGCCGATTACTACACCCATATTGAATTAGTAGAGGAGCTGATTAGAAGCTATGAGTAGAGATATTATCAAGTTAGATCAGATCGATGTGACTTTTCACCAAAAGAAGAGAACCATCACAGCGGTCAAGGATGTGACCATTCACATCCAAGAAGGGGATATCTACGGAATCGTTGGATATTCTGGAGCAGGGAAATCAACCCTTGTACGGGTGATTAACCTCTTGCAAAAACCATCTGCAGGGAAAATTACCATTGACGATGATGTGATTTTTGATGGCAAGGTGACCTTGACGGCAGAGAAGTTGCGTCGTAAACGTCAGGATATCGGGATGATTTTCCAGCATTTCAATCTGATGAGTCAAAAAACAGCAGAGGAAAATGTGGCCTTTGCCCTCAAACACTCTGGACTCAGCAAGGAAGAAAAGAAAGCTAAAGTTGCTAAGTTGTTGGATTTGGTTGGCTTGGCGGACCGTGCTGAAAACTATCCGTCACAACTATCTGGAGGGCAAAAACAGCGTGTGGCCATTGCGCGTGCCTTGGCCAATGATCCAAAAATCTTGATTTCAGATGAGTCAACGTCTGCCCTCGACCCTAAGACAACCAAGCAGATTTTGGCCTTGTTGCAAGATTTGAACCAAAAATTAGGCTTGACTGTTGTCTTGATTACACACGAAATGCAGATTGTCAAAGATATTGCCAACCGTGTGGCAGTTATGCAGGATGGCCGTTTGATTGAAGAAGGCAGTGTCCTTGAAATCTTCTCAGACCCTAAGCAACCTTTGACTCAGGACTTCATCTCAACTGCCACGGGTATTGAAGAAGCCATGGTTAAGATTGAGAAGCAAGAAATCGTGGAACACTTGTCAGAAAACAGTCTTTTGGTGCAGCTCAAGTATGCAGGTGCTTCAACAGACGAGCCACTTTTGAATGAATTATACAAGCATTACCAAGTAACGGCTAATATTCTCTATGGAAATATCGAAATTCTCGATGGTACACCCGTCGGAGAATTGGTTGTGGTGCTGTCAGGTGAAAAAGCAGCGCTAGCAGGTGCCCAAGAGGCTATCCGTCAAGCGGGCGTCCAGTTAAAAGTATTGAAGGGAGGACAGTAGAATGACAGAGTTTATTCAAACCTATTTACCAAATGTCTATAAAATGGGCTGGGCAGGTCAAGCTGGCTGGGGAACAGCCATTTATCTAACTCTTTATATGACAGTTCTTTCCTTCATCATCGGAGGATTCTTGGGGCTCGTGGCAGGTCTCTTCCTTGTCTTGACAGCGCCAGGCGGTGTCTTGGAGAACAAGGTCGTTTTCTGGATTTTGGATAAGATTACTTCAATCTTCCGTGCGGTTCCATTTATCATCCTCTTGGCTATCTTGTCGCCACTGTCTCACTTGATTGTTAAGACTAGTATTGGGCCAAATGCAGCCCTTGTCCCACTTTCTTTTGCGGTCTTTGCCTTCTTTGCCCGTCAGGTGCAGGTGGTCTTGGCTGAGCTAGATGGAGGCGTCATTGAGGCAGCTCAAGCAAGCGGAGCGACATTCTGGGACATCGTGGGTGTTTATCTATCAGAAGGTCTGCCAGATTTGATTCGTGTGACGACTGTGACCTTGATTTCCCTAGTTGGAGAAACAGCTATGGCTGGTGCGGTCGGAGCTGGCGGTATTGGTAATGTAGCCATTGCCTATGGATTTAACCGTTTCAATCACGATGTGACAGTTTTAGCAACCATTATCATCATCTTGATTATCTTTACAATCCAGTTCTTGGGAGATTTCTTGACCAAGAGATTAAGTCATAAATAAAAAGAGCCGAATGGTTCTTTTTTGTTCTAGGAAGCTGCCAACAGGTGCATTTAAAGTTTTTTAATTATGGTATAATAGATAAAGTTAACTCTCTCTGGTGATAGGATAGGAAAAAACTAGAAAGATAAACCTTGAAGCGAGATGAGAAAATGAAAAAGGAGTTTGACTAGTATGAATTATTTCGAGGGGAATGAGTTTTTCCTTCTCTTATTTGTAGTTTTACTGATTGGTTTTGTGGTAAACTTTTTTGAAAAACGTAAGGACTACTATATTTTGGCGCTCTCCCTCTTATTTGCAGGAGCTATCTATGGTAAGAGTCGAGCGATGATTGTCTATTTGCTCGCCTTTATCGTTTACCAGTATTTTCTGGTTTTTCTAGCACAGAGGATAGAAGTAAAGCGGCTGAAACCTCTGGTTTTCCTTTCCATTCTTCCTTTGGTGATCAATAAAGTCTTTGCCCTGACTTCTCTGCATTTGTTGGCCTTTATTGGAATTTCTTACATGTCCTTTAAGACCATTCAGATCATGCTAGAGATATCGGATGGCTTGATCAAAGAAAAAATCAGTGTAAAAGATTACTTACAGTTTTTGCTCTTTTTCCCAACAGTTAGTGCTGGTCCGATTGATCGGAGTAGGAGATTTTTAAAAGAGATAAAGGAGGTCATGCCACGGAAAGAGTATCTAGAGTTAGCAGGGGACGGTGTGTATCGTATCGTTCTAGGCCTTCTTTACAAGGTTGTTTTATCAACCTATGTTTACCAGATGTTACTCACTCTAAATAATACTGGCACAGTCGTTTACTCAATCAAGTATATGTACCTCTATACCTTGTATCTGTTCTTCGACTTTGCAGGCTATAGTCTAATGGCCGTTGGAAGTAGCAATATTCTAGGTATTCAAACACCGATGAACTTTAACAAACCTTTCTTGAGTGTCGATATCAAGGATTTTTGGACCAGATGGCATATCACCTTGTCGACTTGGTTGAGAGATTTTGTATTCTCAAGAGTATTGATGCAGGTTATCAGGAAAAAATGGTTTAAAAATAGACTACACAATGCAACCTATGCCTATATGGTCAATATGTTGGTCATGGGTTTTTGGCATGGTCTCAGTGTAAGCTACATTGCTTATGGTTTTTATCATGGGATTTTGATGGCTGGATTTGAAGTGTATCAAAAGAAAAGCAATTTTTATAAGAAAAATAAAAACAAAAACTGGTATAAGCTACTAAGTTGGTTTGTGACCATGAATTTGGTTATGATTGGTTTCTTTATCTTTTCAGGTGAACCCTATAAAATCTTACTTACGATTTTAAAGAGATAAGAGATTGAAAAGAGAGGACGGATCGAAGGGATAGGATAAAACGAGATGATTAAATTAAAAGCATTTTTACTATCGCTTGTGCTCGTAATTGCGACGCTTGCCCTTTTAAATGTGACCTATGTCAAGAAGATTGAGGATTATTATAAAGTCAAGGATAACAGTATTCGCTATAGCACCTCGTATGAAAAGTATAAAAGTAGAGATATTTTAACAAGCAATATCACTCCCAATACCCTGGTTTTAATGGGTTCCTCAGAGTTGGTTGCGACGATAAATGAAGACTATCATCCCAATAAAATTTTTAACTACAACGATTTTAATATCATGCAGATTGGGACCAGTTATTCTCAAAACATCATTCAGGCTACGACCTTGGGCTCTATTGAAGGATCTATGAGTAAGCGAAAAGTGGCTATAGTAGAGTCGGTTCAGTGGTTTGAAAAAGATGGGACCCATCAAGATGCCTTTTTGAATAAGGCTTCTCAGGAACATATTTTCCACATGCTAGATAATGACAAGATTAGCAAAGAAACGAAAGAAAAAATAATCAATCGCATTATTGAGATTACCAAGGGGAACAAGCAACAAAATGACATCTACAAAAAATATAAAAGTTATTTCATAGATGGAAAAGGAACCATTGTTGATAAAAAATTATTAGAATTAGATAAGGCGATGTATTCCTTTAAGCTCAAACAGACTTTTTATCAAAAACATGCCAAATCAGATTATCCTTCACTAGGAGATAAAACCCCAGACTACGATTGGGAGAAAATGACGGATCAGTTTGTAGAAGAGGTCAAAAAGAAAACAGACAATAATGACTATGCTGTTGATAATAACTACTACAATACTTACTTAAAAGATCGCTATGCATCACTGAAAGATTCCAATAAAGATTTGAGCTACCTAGAGTCGCCAGAGTATTCAGATATGGAACTCTTCTTGACAGTTGCTAAAGAATTGGGCATTGAAGTTGAGGTTATTATTTTCCCAGTAAACGGGAAATGGAATGACTACACGGGTGTCTCAAGAGAGATGCGAGAAAAAACTTATAAAAAAATAGAAGATGTCGCAAAAAGTCATGGTGCAACCGTATTAAACTATGGAAACAGAGAGTATGATGATTACTTTTTATTTGACGTGATGCACGTTGGAGTGAAAGGATGGATGGAAGTTGAAAAAGAACTTTACAAATTTGCAAACCAAGCTAACTAACACACAGCGTTTAATCTTGTGGACACTATTTTTCTATACAGTTATCTTAAGTATCGTGATTTATTGTTTTGTGACCGATTTTTCGAACATCCAAGAATTTATCTATAGTGAATTTTAAGATTGTATACAAAAAGGCCCTGGAGCTAGGTATTACTAGTCTTCAGGGCTTTTACGTTACATTTTATCGGCTATTTTTTGACTTAGAAACTGCCCAATCACAGCACCAATCAAGGCAGCAAGGAGAATACTTGCGACAAAGAGAAAAATTTTGTCTAGCTCTGGAGCGACCATGATACGGTCAATGTATTCTTGGGATTTTCCACGAGCGAGTAGAGTTGCTTCATAAGCTTTGGGACTGATCCACATGAGGAGGATAGGACCACTTGTGCTAAAAGCAAAGACGAGGAAGGAGAGGGTGTTTTTGATTCGATCTTTATAGTTTCCGAGACGAGCGATGGTATCTGCTGCAAGACCGCAAGTGATAGCTGGTAGAAAGGCACCAGCGCCGTGTTTACTAGCTAGGAAAAAGAGAGCCATAAAGAATCCGAGAGTGGTAATGGCACCAAAACGAGGAACTTTTACCAGAAGAAACATGTAGACGCTCCCTCCAACAAGGGCAGAAAAGGCAGGCGCATAGAACATATTGCCTGTTGAGTCTACCAAGTGTCCAAGTACTACTCCAATCCCTAGACAGAGGAAGTAGAGAACGACGGCTAAGAGGGTAGTTAAGATATTTTTCTTCATGAGAATCTCCTTATATAAAACTGTCAAAATCAATTGTATCACGCTTTTTGAGGATTGTAAATGGGAGTTCTATATTTTTGAAAACGCTTGAAATATGATATAATAGTTACATCGTTAGTTTAAGGAGAGTAGCATGGGAAAATTTCTAGAATTCGTCTTTAATCGTATCTTTTTGGGAATGATTGCGACAGCCTTTTTCTGGTTATTAACACTAGCAGGAGGTGTAGTCTTTGGTTTGGCACCAGCTAGTGCAACTCTTATGAGTTTATATGCAGAGAACGGTTATACTTATCGGGCTTATAGTTTGAAAGAAGCTTGGGAATTGTATAAGAGTAACTTTGTCAAGAGCAACTTAGCTTTCTATAGTTTTGTACTTGTAGATCTAGTCTTAGTCTATGGTTTGTACCTTTTGGTTCAATTGCCCCATCAGACTATCTTCCATCTCTTGGCAACCTTTCTCAATATCCTTGTTGTTGCCTTTGTTTTTTTGGCTTATACCGTTTCATTGAAACTCCAAGTTCACTATGAGCTCTCTTATCGAAATACTGTAAAACTCGCTCTTATCGGGATTTTTATGAATTTGCCGGCAATTGCCAAGGTTTTATTTGGTACGGTCATGCTTGTAGGAATTGGTTACTATATGCCCGCCTTGCTTTCCTTCGTAGGAATTGGGATGTGGCATTTCTTTATCAGTGATATGTTGGAACCTGTATATGAAAGTATCCATGAAAAATTGGCGACAAAATAAAATGAAGCCGTTCTGGCTCCACTCGCTCTTGCGCATCTATACCTTGGTGATGATTGTCATCATTGCAAGTTTTGCGGTCATGCTCTCCTATGCTGACTGGAGTTCCCGTGAAAAAGAAGCCCAGCGAGTAGCTCAACGTGTAACGACTCGGACAGTGAGTGAGATTGAATATTACCACAGGGAGTCGACTCAGCTAGCGCAGGAACTGGTTGAAAATCGAGCACGGATAGAGGGGATTTACAAGTATTTTAGTCTGAGTACATCGGATTATTTTTACTGGCTGTTGCAACGTAAAGCGTCTCCCTATGTCTCAGTATCCTTGTATGAAAACATTGATGATTTGTATGTAAGAAATGACTTTGTGACAGGTGTTGCAATTGTTTTGCAAGACTACAAGGAAGTCTACGTTTCTACTAGAGAGAAACGTAGCGGGGAGAAAATTCTTGCTGAGGATTTCAAACCAGCAGCCAATAGTTTTGCCATACCAGTACTCGATCCTAACTCCGATCAGTCTCTAGGTGTTATTTACATTTCTTTATCGCAAGATGTACTTTACCAAGCAATTGATAATACTCGCGGTCTGATTCCTGTGGCCGTGACGATCACCTCCCCTTTTGATACTGAATTGTTTCATATAGGGGAAAATGTAGTAGCTGAACGGGAAAATTGGATTGTTGGTTTGACATCACATGGCTATCAAGTCCAATCAGCAGTTCCTAAGGATTTTGTTCTTACTGGGACTTTAACTAGTTCCGCTGTCATTGTTGGTTTGAGTGTTCTCTTTATTATTATTTTATATGTGACCTTGAGGCAGACCTTCTCCAATTACCAAAGGCAGGTTGTGGATTTGGTAGAGTCTATCGAGGTGATTGCTCAAGGAGAAGAAGGACTTCGGATCGATACTTCTGAAAAAGATCAAGAATTGCTCCTCATTGCAGAAACAACCAATGATATGTTGGATCGACTGGAAAAAAATATCCATGATATCTATCAGCTGGAGCTCAGTCAGAAAGATGCCAATATGCGGGCCTTACAAGCTCAAATCAATCCTCACTTTATGTACAATACCTTAGAGTTTCTGCGCATGTATGCCGTTATGGAAAGTCAGGATGAACTGGCGGATATTATCTATGAATTTAGCAGTTTACTACGCAATAATATCTCCGATGAGCGGGAAACGACGCTGAAGCAAGAATTAGAATTTTGTCGTAAATACAGCTATCTCTGTATGGTGCGTTATCCAAAGTCAGTTGCCTATGGTTTTAAGATTGCACCCGAATTAGAAAATATGAGGATTCCCAAGTTTACGCTCCAACCATTGGTAGAAAACTACTTTGCTCACGGTATTGACCACCGCCGAACAGACAATGTGATCAGTATCAAGGTTTTGAAGGGTGAGGGATTTGTTGAAATCCTGGTAGTCGATAATGGTCGCGGGATGACTGCTGAGAAACTAGCTAGCTTGCAAGAAAAACTAACTCAGAGAAGTTTTGAGCACGAGGCAAGCTACAGCGGGGAGCGACAGTCAATCGGAATAGTAAATGTACACGAACGCTTTGTCCTCTATTTTGGGGATCGCTACCAAATCAGTGTCGAGTCAGCTGAGCAAGAAGGTGTTCGTTACCGTATTACTATTCAAAATGAATAGAAAGGAAGGGAAATGTATAAAGTTTTATTAGTAGACGACGAGTATATGGTGACAGAGGGGCTCAAGCGATTAATCCCCTTTGAAAAATGGGATATGCAAGTCGTCGCAACAGCTAGTCACGCAGATGATGCTTTGGACTACGTCAAGGAAAATCCAGTAGATGTGGTCATTTCCGATGTCAATATGCCAGATAAGACAGGGCTTGAGATGATTAGAGAAATGAAGGAGCTGCTTCCAGATACCTATTATATCTTGCTGTCAGGTTATCAGGAGTTTGAGTACGTCAAAAAAGCCATGAATCTTAGTGTCGTGGATTATCTGGTGAAGCCAGTGGATAAGGTGGAGTTGAGTCATCTATTAGAAAAAATTGCGCGACAGCTTCAGGAAAAGGTGGAGCAAAGTCAGACCCTAAGTCAAGAATTGGATGAGACAGGATTTACTAACTACCTGTCAGGTAAAGACAGCTGGTGGATAGGTCTTTCCAAGGAAAAGCAAGGATCCTTCACTATTCCTTACTATGTTTTAGGTCAAGACTGGCAGATTTTTATCTCTGATCAACCACTAGATGGAATCGTCGTGACACCATTTGAAGCGCCCTACCAACAAGCCTTTGAAAAATGGAAGATCAACGCAGAAAAAGCCCTCTTTTACGGTTCTGTCAATCTAGAAAAATCCGAGAGTCTATTTACTTATTATGAACCGATTTATCGCGTGATTATCCAAGGAAATATCAATCAAATCATTGAAGAATTGACCCTGCTGGAGAAGGTTGTCTTAGAGAACACACCGCGCGTGGCTATCACCAAACAGCTCTTCACCCAGTTTGTCATGGATGTCTTCCACTTGTTTGAGCACTTAAAAGCGGATGATATGACCGAGATTGTCAAAGCTATCCATGCCATTAACACCTTTGAAGAATTGGTTGCCTATATCAAAGAAACCTTGACCAAGTTCTTTGGCCAGTACCGCATGAATGAAAATGTGGTGAGTGTTCTGGAGGTGATTGGGCGTGATTATCAGAAAGAGCTCTCACTTAAGGATATCAGCAAGGATCTCTTTATCAATCCTGTCTATCTCGGTCAGCTGATCAAGCGAGAAACCAACTCAACCTTTGCGGAATTGCTCAATAAACAGCGGATCAAGGCGGCGCAACAGCTCTTGCTTTCAACCAATGATAGTATTGAAGATGTTTGCTATGCTGTTGGTTACAGCAATGTTGGATATTTCTACAAGGTCTTCCGTAAATTGTGCGGAAAATCACCAAAAGCTTATCGCAAACAAGTCGAAAGTTCCCTGTAAAACTTGTATTTACGTACAAAAAATGCTATAATGTTCAAAATACCTTAAGGAGGAAAAATTATGAAAAAGAAGCCAATTTATCTTTGGGTTTTATTAGTTCTATCAGCATTGATTTCAGCTATGTCTTTGTTTGGAATACTAAGTCCAGTTCCTAGTAAAGAAACACTAGGTGCCAGTCAAGCTCAAGTTCAAGGTGCTAGCGCCCAGCAACTGGAGGATACGATTAATTATCTACATAAGACAGCTGAATTATCGCATTCGACTGTTAACATCGTTTTGATTATTTTATCTGCGATTTTAGTAGTCGCAGGTATTGTGCTCTTGGTTCGTAATCATTTGCAATATGCAAATTATGCTTACATTGCTTATGTTTTGCTTGCCATTGTTGGTTCGATTTATACTTATATGGGTATGCAAGATGCTGTACAAGCCATCCGTGATGAAACTTTGCGACTAGGAACAGAAGTCCTTGGAAAGGGAACAACGATTTTATTTGTTGTTATCAATGTCCTCTTCCTTGCCATTGTCTTTTACAAGATGTGGCGTCAACAAAAAGATTTGTCTGAGGAAGTCGAAACAGAAGAGGCTGCCTAAGTATTGACAAAAGGGAACTATCAAGTTACAATCTTGTTAGTTCTTTTTATATCGTAAACATAAAAGATAGAGGTCAACATGAAAAAAATATCCTTAGTTTATATCAGTTTGAGCGGGAATACAGAGAGTTTTGTAACTCGACTTAAGGACTATCTCTTGTCCCAGTACGAAGGGATTGAGGTCCAAAAGATTCATATCAAGGATTTGGTCAAGGAAGGCCAAGAATTCTTTGAAATGGAGCATCCCTATGTCGCTTTCTTGCCGACCTATCTAGAAGGTGGGAATGGTGTCGATAACGGCGATGTCGAGATTCTAACGACTCCACTGGGAGATTTTATCGCTTATGGAGACAATGCCAGTAAGTGTTTTGGGGTAGTGGGATCTGGTAATCGCAATTTTAACAATCAATACTGCTTAACAGCCAAGCAGTATAGTCAGCGCTTTGGCTTCCCGGTCCTAGCAGACTTTGAAATGCGTGGCATGCTGGGAGATATTAAAAAGGTCGCAGTGATTATCGCGGACTTATATGGATTGGATTCAGAAAGTTAGAATCGTTCAAGTAGGCAGTTGGATTTTCTCAACTGCCTTTTGAATGCAGAAAAAAGCACCCAGACGAGGGTGCTACTTTGTGAATTAACCTGCTTTTCCGATGGCAAGTGCATAGATAAAGAAGATGGCAAATCCAAAGAGGAAAATTAATCCTGCAATGGCGAGGAGTTTCAACCAAGAAGGAAGATTTTTATTTTCACCTGTCACCAACACATAGTTCAAAAGAGCGAAGAATGGTGTTGTAAGAAAAGATCCAATCATGGCAAAGCGGAGCATGGTTGAAACTTGACCGGCAAAGAACTTGATGATGACGATACCAATGATAGCTGTGATGGTCATCCAGATGTTCAAAGATTTACGATTATCCTCTTTTTGATTTGCTAAGAGTTGAAGGGAGGCCTGGTTGACACGTGAATAGCCATCGATGACAGTAATTACTGTCCCAAAGATACAGAGGAAAGCGATGAAGGTAATCAAATATCGAGACCATTCGCCAAGGACAGAGGCATACATACCCACAAATTGCAAGATGTATTTGGCAGAAGCAGCTTCAACTGCTTGACCTGTAGGATACTGAATGAGTGCTCCTAGTGCCACAAAGAATACAGCTAGAATAGCCGTTCCAATGTAACCAACGTTAAAGTCGAAAAGGGCGTCCTCTGTATTAAAGTTGACGGTCTTTTTCTTTTCGGCTGACCAAAGTGAGTTGATAGCTGAGATTTCAATAGGAGCAGGCATCCAGCCTAGAAGGGAAACGATAAAGGGGAGAGCTGCCATTTGCCAAGGTGTTTTCTCGATAAAATCCGAGCTGTATTCTGGGTGCTTAACGGCAGCAATGATGACGGCAAGAACAGTTGCAATAGTCAAGGCAGACATGATCCATTTTGCCATACCGTCCAATAGTTTGTAACCCCCAAAGAGCAACATAGCCCAAATGACTGCAACAAGGATAAGGGACCATTGAGTGATACTAAGACCAATCATTGGAAAGGCGCTAGCGATGATGGCTGAGCAAAGGATAGCGACTCCAGCTGTATTGACCATAGCAGAAAAGACATTTAGGATAAAGAAAATCCAGAGATAGAGTTTCCCTTTTTCGGCATAACCTTCGACCAAGGTTTTACCAGTGTCGGCAGTATATTCGGCACCAAAACGGAAAAATGGATATTTAAAAACATTGGCTAAGATGACCAAGAGAAGCAGAGACCATCCATAAGAACCACCGGCTTGAGTGGAGGATACGATGTGAGAACCTCCGACTGCAGCGGAAGCCATTAGGATCCCGGGTCCCATTGCTTTTAGCTTGCTTGTCCAGGTAGACTGGTGTGATGAAGTAACTTGTGACATAAAAACCTCCTGTTTTTGAATTTTCAGAATAATCTGAATAGGTAGCTACTATTCTACAAGAAACTTATGAAAAATGCAAGAGAATTTTTGAAAAATTTAGAAAATTTCAGAAAAATCATATGAAAGATATGATTATCACAAAGAAATGGCATTGATGGAAGTAAAAAATCCGAGAAAAAAGCTTCTCGGATTCCCTTATTTCAGTTGCTCAGTGATTTCCTTAGAAAGCAGGAGTCCCAAACGATAACCTTTATTGATGTAGTCAATCACATCATTGATATTTTCCGTTGTTTGGATCCTTTCGCGTATGTCTGTTTTGAAAACTTCGTCCTTCAGAAGCTGTTCCTGAAGGAGTTGTTGAAGTTTTTCTTTTTCGTATTTATTGATGAGAAAAAGAACGACAAGACTGATAAGAACTAAGATATAAGCATACTGGCTCATAAAATTTCTCCTGGTTTGATAAAAAAGTTGATGGCATAAGAAAAGCGAAAGAAATTTTCGCTTTTCAACTAGGTGACTAGAATTGCATGACAGGCATCCCGCACAAGAAACTAGTAATTCGATGATATACTTGAAAGGTCTAGCTTTTTTATTATTATGACATAAACATATCGCTGTTTATTTATGTGAGCTAGTGAAGCGCCTAGCCAAATCACCATAGTTACGACGTCATGGCCTCTAAATCGATTATATTTAGGGGTCATGACTAGTGAAGCAGTTAGCTAGTTCGCATATAAGCGGCTAGCGTCTAACAATTAGGAACTTTAGTTCCAATTGTTAGTACTGAATCACATCTTCTCTGGTGCTTCTACTCCGAGCAAACGAAGGGCTTCTTTGAGAACAACAGCTGTTGCGTAGCTGAGGGCTAGGCGACTGTCGCGCTCTGGACTTTCATCCAAGATACGAGTGTGGGCATAGTATTTATTGAAGGCTTGAGCCAAGCTGATTGCATACTTGGCAATGAGCGATGGATCATAGTTAACAGATGCGCGTTTGATGACACGGGCAAAGTCTTGGAGAAGTTTGATAATTTCCCAGCTTTCAGCATCACTTAGACTGTAACTTGCTTGAGCATTTGGTTGGAAGTCTGCTTTTCTAAGTAGAGACTGAATACGAGCGTAAGCGTATTGGATGTATGGACCAGTCTCTCCTTCAAAGGAAACCATAGCTTCAAGGTCAAAGTCGTAACCATTTCGGCGGTCAGTCTTGAGGTCATAGAATTTAACAGCTCCCACTCCGACAGCTTGGGCAACCTGTTCCTTGTTTTCGAGATCAGGATTTTTCGCTTCGATTTGTGCTTTGGCACGGCTGATAGCTTCTTGAAGAGTAGGTTCGAGCAGGATGATATTTCCTTTACGAGTAGAGAGCTTTTGACGATTCTTGGTTACCAAACCGAAGTCTACGTGAATCATATCATCGCTCCAGTCAAATCCCATTTTTTTCAAGACGGCTTTTAACTGTTTAAAGTGGTTAGACTGCTCTTGACCAACTGCGTAGACATTTTTAACAAAATTGTAAGTACGTGCACGGTAGATAGCTGTCGCAATGTCACGTGTGATGTAGAGGGTTGCACCGTCAGATTTCTTAATCATAGCGGGTGGAAGTTCAACATCATCGAGGTTGACAATGCTAGCTCCGCGTGATTCTTCTAGCAAACCTTTTTCTTCAAGGATTTGCACGGCTTCGTCCATCTTGTCATTATAGAAGGCCTCCCCGTTTAAACTGTCAAATTCAACGTTCAACAGTTTGTAAATGCGGTTGAACTCAACCAAACTTTCATCACGGAACCACTGCCAAAGTTGAGTTGCTTCTGGATCGCCATCTTCCAATTTTTTAAACCAGAGACGTCCTTCATCATCAAGAGCTGGGTCATTTTCGATTTCAGCATTGATGCGAACGTACAATTTCAACAATTCGTCAATCGGATTAGCTTCGACGGCTTCCTTACTTCCCCATTTTTTATAGGCAACCATGAGAAGGCCAAACTGTTTCCCCCAGTCTCCAAGGTGGTTGATTTTAATAGTGTTGTAGCCCATTTTCTTAAAGATATTAGAAAGAGCATCTCCGATAACAGTTGAACGCAAGTGACCTACTGAGAAGGGTTTTGCGATGTTTGGACTTGATAGGTCAATCGTGATATTTTGCTCTTTGCCTTCCGTTTGTTGAGCGTAGTCAGATCCTTTTTCGATGATCTCTTTGATAACTGCTCCAGAAATGGCAGATTTATCAAGGAAGAAGTTGACGTAAGGACCAGTTGCAACAACTTTTTCAAAGGCTTGGCTGTTGATTTTTTCAGCGATTTCAGCAGCAATTATTTGAGGGGCTTTGCGTTCGACTTTTGCAAGTGAGAAAGCAGGAAAAGCGATATCTCCCATGTCAGAGTTTTTTGGTTGTTCTAATAAATTGAAAATAGCCTCTTGATCCAGGCTATCAATGACGCTAGCCAATTCACTAGCAATCAGTTTTTTTGTACTCATAAGTAGGCTCCTTTTGGACTTTTATTCTATTTTATCATAAATTTAGTGAAAGAAGAAAGATTTTTTTGAATTATTCAGTTTTTTTGGTATAATTATATCTAAAAATAAACCCGAAATCGGTTATAAATATTCATGTAAGAGGTTGATATGAGAAAAAAAGAACGACACCAGTTGATTAAAAAGATGATCACTGAGGAAAAGCTAGCTACACAAAAGGATATCCAAGATCGCCTAGAAGTTCGGAATGTCTTTGTGACGCAAACGACCTTGTCGCGCGACCTGCGCGAGATCGGCTTGATCAAGGTTAAGAAAAATGGTATGGTGTATTATGTGCTAGCGAATGAAACAGAAAAGATTGATTTGGTAGAGTTTTTGTCGCATCATCTAGAAGGGGTTGCGAGGGCAGAGTTTACTTTGGTATTGCACACCAAGCTTGGAGAAGCAGCGGTTCTAGCAAATATTGTTGATGAAAATAAGGACGAGGCGATTTTAGGGACGGTTGCTGGTGCCAATACTTTACTGGTTATTTGTCGAGACCAGCATGTTGCCAAGATCATGGAAGAGCGTTTGCTGGATTTGATGAGGGATAGATAGGGTTTTGGGACTTGTTCCCAAGCCTTATTTTTGACAAGGAGAGAGCCAATATGACGACAGAAAAACTATCACCTGGTATGCAGCAGTATGTGGATATAAAAAAGCAATATCCAGATGCTTTTTTGCTCTTTCGGATGGGTGATTTTTATGAGCTGTTTTATGAAGATGCGGTCAATGCGGCGCAGATTTTAGAGATTTCACTGACCAGTCGTAATAAAAATGCAGAAAATCCGATACCCATGGCGGGTGTCCCCTATCATTCTGCCCAGCAGTATATTGATGTTTTGATCGAGCAGGGCTATAAGGTAGCCATTGCAGAACAGATGGAAGATCCTAAACAAGCAGTTGGGGTTGTTAAGCGAGAGGTGGTTCAGGTCATCACACCTGGTACAGTAGTCGATAGCAGTAAGCCTGATAGTCAGAACAATTTCTTGGTTGCTATAGATCGTGATGGCAATCAATTTGGCCTAGCTTATATGGATCTGGTGACAGGTGATTTTTATGTGACGGGTTTATTGGATTTTACGCTGGTTTGTGGGGAAATCCGTAACCTCAAGGCTCGAGAAGTGGTGCTGGGTTATGACTTGTCTGAGGAAGAAGAACAAATCCTCGGTCGTCAGATGAATCTGGTACTTTCCTACGAGAAAGAAGGTTTTGAGGATATTCATTTACTGGATCCACGATTGGCAGCTGTGGAGCAAGCGGCAGCTAGTAAGCTGCTCCAGTATGTCCACCGTACCCAGATGCGGGAATTGAATCATCTCAAACCAGTTATTCGCTATGAAATCAAAGATTTCTTACAGATGGACTATGCGACCAAGGCTAGTCTGGATTTGGTTGAGAATGCCCGTTCAGGTAAGAAGCAAGGCAGTCTTTTCTGGCTTTTGGATGAAACAAAAACGGCTATGGGCATGCGTCTTTTGCGCTCTTGGATCCATCGTCCTTTAATTGATAAGGAGCGAATCGTCCAGCGTCAAGAGGTGGTGCAGGTCTTTCTTGACCACTTCTTTGAGCGTAGTGATTTAACGGACAGTCTCAAGGGTGTTTATGATATCGAACGCTTGGCTAGTCGGGTTTCTTTTGGCAAGACCAATCCCAAGGATCTCTTGCAACTGACGACCACATTGTCTAGTGTACCACGGATTCGAGCGATTTTAGAAGGCATGGAGCAGCCTGCTCTAGCTTATCTCATCGCCCAACTGGATGCTATTCCTGAGTTGGAGAGCTTGATTAGCGCAGCGATTGCCCCTGAAGCTCCTCATGTGATTACGGAAGGTGGCATTATCCGTACGGGATTTGATGAGACCTTAGACAAGTACCGTCGTGTGCTCAGAGAAGGGACTAGCTGGATTGCAGAGATTGAGGCTAAGGAGAGAGAAAACTCTGGCATCAGCACGCTCAAGATTGACTACAATAAAAAAGATGGCTACTACTTCCATGTGACCAATTCGCAACTGGGAAATGTGCCGGCTCACTTTTTCCGAAAGGCGACGCTGAAAAACTCAGAACGCTTTGGTACTGAGGAATTAGCCCGTATCGAGGGGGATATGTTGGAGGCGCGTGAGAAGTCAGCCAACCTAGAGTACGAAATCTTTATGCGTATCCGTGAGGAAGTCAGCAAGTATATCCAGCGTTTGCAGGCTTTAGCCCAAGGAATTGCGACAGTTGATGTCTTACAGAGTCTGGCGGTTGTGGCTGAAACCCAGCATTTGATTCGACCAGAGTTCGGCGACGACTCACAAATCGATATCCAGAAAGGGCGCCATGCGGTCGTTGAAAAGGTTATGGGAGTCCAGACCTATATTCCAAACAGTATCCAGATGTCAGAAGATACCAGCATTCAATTGATTACAGGGCCCAATATGAGCGGGAAGTCTACCTATATGCGTCAACTAGCTATGACAGCGGTGATGGCTCAGATGGGTTCTTATGTGCCAGCCGAAAGCGCCCGTTTACCGATTTTTGATGCCATCTTTACCCGTATCGGAGCAGCAGATGACTTGGTTTCAGGACAATCAACCTTCATGGTGGAGATGATGGAGGCCAACAATGCCATTTCGTATGCAACCAAGGACTCACTCATTCTCTTCGATGAATTGGGACGCGGAACTGCAACTTATGACGGGATGGCTCTGGCCCAGTCCATCATCGAATACATCCACGAGCATATCGGAGCCAAAACCCTCTTTGCGACCCACTACCATGAGTTGACTAGTCTGGAGTCCAGTTTGGAACACTTGGTCAATGTCCACGTAGCAACCTTGGAGCAGGATGGGCAGGTCACCTTTCTTCACAAGATTGAACCAGGACCAGCTGACAAATCCTACGGTATCCATGTTGCTAAGATTGCTGGCTTACCAGCAGAACTTTTAGCAAGAGCGGATAAGATTTTAACGCAACTGGAGAGTCAAGGGGGTGAAAGTCCAAGTCTGATGAGAGAAACAAGTGCTGTCACAGAGCAGATGTCACTCTTTGATGCGCCCGAAGAGCATCCTATCCTAGCAGAATTAGCTCAGCTGGATGTGTACAATATGACACCAATGCAGGCTATGAATGTATTAGTCGAGTTCAAACAAAAGTTATAAAAAGAGCCCACTCACATTTTTGTGAGTGGGTTTTTCTCTATTACTTTTTATGGGTCAAGAGTTGATTGATGTGGTCTACTTTTTTAGCTTCTCTTTTATAGAGGATAGTCCAAATGATGAGGTAGACAATCGCAAACTCTGGAATGAGCTGGAGATAGAAGGTCCAGTGGAAGGGGAACCAACCAGCCAGAGTTGCCAGTGGGACAAAGCCAGCCAGCATGAGGAAAAAATGGGAAAGCGTCGCACGAAGCATGCTCCAGTCACGGCTGAATAATTGCTTGCCAAAGCTAAAGAGAACGCCGATAGCTGCCCAGATAAGTGTGCAGTAGAGCAAGACGAGGGCACCGTGAACCTGATGTTGAAGCATCACTTGGCCGATTAGAGAATCGGAACTCAGTGGCGCATAGGTATTTGGGGCATACATGAGTGAAAAGAGGATAGAGAGGATGAGGCCAATGAGTACACCAGCGGCTGCATCGTGAAATACTTGTTTTTTCATAGTTCTAATTTCTCCTTGATGGTTTTTAGGTAACGGCGAGATGAGTAGGTAAAGCTTTCGTTTTTGAGAAAGATTTCGACCAGGCCGTTGGGGGTTAGTTTGAGATGAGAGATAGCGTCAATATTAACGATTTCTGATTGGGAAATTTGGATAAAAGTGGTCGGTAGAATTTCAAGCACTTGATAGAGTCGCAAATCAATGGTGTAGGTCTGAGAAGCAGTTTCCGCTAGAACCTTCCGATTCTCTATATAGAAGCGTTGTATCTTACCAATCTTAACTAGATAGACCTGATCATCAATCTTTCCTTTGATTGTTTCTTTTTGGTCAAGATTTTCAGCGAACTCGATGACTTTCTGGACTTTCTCGGTTGATTTAGGTGCTTGGACAATCAGCTTTTCTTCCTCGTAAGTCTCCTTAATCTGTAGTTCTACTTTCATAAATTTCCCTCCTTTTCAGTTATACAAGCTTGTGATCACTTCCTGTACACCTTTATTAAACACTATTTTACGCCCTCTGGCAAGGGACTTTGTCTATGTGGAGAGATTTGGAGTCTATGTGGTATTTGCTTTTTCTGGTAGCATCTGAAATATGGTATAATAGCACTAATCAATTTCTAGGAAAATAGATACAGAAAGGGGCTGAAAGATGTCTCATATTATTGAATTGCCAGAGGTGCTGGCAAACCAGATTGCAGCAGGGGAGGTTATTGAACGTCCTGCTAGTGTAGTTAAAGAGTTGGTAGAAAATGCCATTGACGCGGGTTCTAGCCAGATTATCATTGAGATTGAGGAAGCCGGTCTCAAGAAAATCCAAATCACCGATAATGGCCATGGAATTGCCCACGATGAGGTGGAGTTGGCTCTCCGTCGCCATGCGACCAGTAAGATAAAAAACCAAGCAGATCTCTTTCGGATTCGGACGCTTGGTTTTCGTGGTGAAGCCCTGCCTTCTATCGCTTCTGTCAGTGTTCTGACCCTGTTGACAGCGGTGGATGGTGCGAGTCATGGGACCAAGCTCGTTGCACGTGGGGGAGAAGTTGAGGAAGTCATCCCAGCGACTAGCCCTGTGGGGACCAAGGTTTGTGTGGAGGACCTCTTTTTCAACACGCCTGCCCGTCTCAAGTATATGAAGAGCCAGCAAGCGGAATTGTCTCATATCATTGATATTGTCAATCGTCTGGGATTGGCTCATCCTGAGATTTCTTTTAGTTTAATCAGTGATGGCAAGGAAATGACGCGGACAGCAGGGGCTGGTCAACTGCGTCAAGCCATCGCAGGAATTTATGGTTTGGCAAGTGCTAAGAAGATGATTGCCATTGAGAATTCGGATCTAGATTTTGAAATTACAGGTTTTGTGTCTCTGCCTGAGTTAACCCGAGCCAACCGCAACTATATCAGCCTCTTCATCAATGGCCGTTATATCAAGAACTTCTTGCTCAATCGTGCTATTCTTGATGGTTACGGAAGCAAGCTCATGGTGGGGCGTTTTCCACTGGCTGTTATTCACATCCATATCGATCCTTATCTGGCTGATGTCAATGTCCATCCAACCAAACAAGAAGTGCGGATTTCCAAGGAAAAAGAACTGATGGCGCTGGTTTCAGAAGCTATTTCTAACAGTCTCAAAGAGCAAGCCTTGATTCCTGATGCTTTAGAAAATCTTGCCAAGTCGACCGTGCGTAATCGTCAAAAGGTAGAGCAGACCATTCTCCCACTCAAAGAAAATACGCTCTATTATGAGAAAACTGGGCCTACAAGACCCAGTCAAGCTGAGGTGGCTGATCATCAGGTTGAATTAACTGAGGAAGGGAAAGATTTAACCTTGTTTGCCAAGGAAACCTTGGACCAGCTGACTAGACCAGCAAAACTGCATTTTGCAGAGAGAAAGCCTGTTAACTACGACCAACTAGACCATCCTGAGTTAGACCTAGCTAGCCTTGATAAGGCTTATGACAAGCTGGAGCGAGAAGAATCATCCAGCTTCCCAGAGTTGGAGTTTTTCGGACAAATGCACGGGACCTATCTCTTTGCCCAAGGGCGAGATGGGCTCTACATCATAGACCAGCACGCGGCTCAGGAACGGGTTAAGTACGAGGAATACCGTGAAAGCATCGGCAATGTTGACCCGAGCCAGCAGCAACTCCTAGTGCCCTACGTCTTTGAATTTCCAGCGGATGATGCCCTGCGTCTCAAGGAAAGAATGACTCTTTTGGAGGAAGTGGGCGTCTTTCTAGCAGAGTACGGAGAAAATCAATTTATCCTACGTGAACATCCAATTTGGATGGCAGAGGAAGAAATCGAGTCTGGTATCTATGAAATGTGCGACATGCTACTCTTGACCAAGGAAGTTTCGATCAAGAAATACCGAGCAGAGCTGGCTATCATGATGTCCTGCAAGCGGTCTATCAAGGCCAACCATCGTATCGATGACCATTCAGCCAGACAACTCCTTTATCAGCTCTCTCAATGCGACAATCCTTATAACTGTCCTCATGGACGTCCCGTTTTGGTGCATTTTACCAAGTCAGATATGGAAAAGATGTTCCGACGTATTCAGGAAAATCATACTAGTCTCCGTGAGTTGGGGAAATATTAAGAATACAAAAAGCCTTTGTTCCTTTTGAACAAGGCTTTTTAGCTTTTCTAAGGAGGTGCTTTGAATGGACATGGGCAAGTTGACACGAGGTTTACACTTGCTTGACAAGACCAGTCCTATAAAAAGTGTTGTGAAAACTGAATTAGGTGATTCAAGATTTTTTAGAGTCTTCTTGGTTTGAAGGATTCTCAAGACCAATCACCTTACCAAGATAACGTTGTTTGGTTTTGAGAGCCTTGTTGATAGCAATCGCTGAAGCAATCAAGAGAATGAAGATCAGCCAAATCCAGACGGTGAATTCGGCTGGGAAACTAGAAGCGGCTAAAAAGAGATAGATGGCCAGAGCCAAGACAAAAATATAAATCACTTGCCAGAGACCAAAGGATTTAACCTCTTTATAGTATTTGTTCTTGTTTTCTTCCAAGGTCACTGCTGTGGAAGCTTTTTCAGAGTTTTCATCCAGTAGTAGATAGTCAGTTGTCACTTGAAAAATCCTGCTTAATTCAATGATTTTTTCGATCTCAGGAAGAACTTGACCAGACTCCCATTTTGAGATGCTTTGCCGAGAAACATTGATTTGTTCTGCTAGCTTTTCCTGGGACCAACCTTTTTCCTTTCGGAGCTCAAATAGTTTTTCTGCGAGTTTCATCATTCTATCCTCCTCTTTCTACTTCTATCCTAACAATTTTTACTTATAATGAGAATACAATCTCCTGTACTATTTGTCAACCAGAGGTTGCACCTTTTGTTGCAGTCTGTCTTGGGGAAATATGGTATACTAGATAGGCAAAATAATGGAGAAAAATTATGTACGAATATTTAAAAGGAATCATTACCAAAATCACTGCTAAATACATCGTCCTAGAAGCTAACGGTATCGGCTATATCCTGCATGTGGCCAATCCTTATGCCTATTCAGGTCAGGTCAATCAAGAAACTCAGATTTATGTGCACCAAGTTGTCCGTGAGGATGCTCATCTGCTCTATGGCTTTCGATCAGAAGATGAGAAGAAACTCTTTCTCAGTCTGATTTCGGTATCAGGGATTGGTCCGGTATCAGCTCTTGCTATCATCGCAGCGGATGACAATGCTGGTTTGGTTCAGGCGATTGAAACTAAGAACATCACCTACTTGACAAAATTCCCTAAAATTGGCAAGAAAACAGCCCAGCAGATGGTGCTAGACTTGGAAGGTAAGGTGGTTGTGGCTAGCGATGACCTTCCTGCTAAGGTCGCAGTGCAAACCAACGCTGAAAACCAAGAACTGGAAGAAGCTATGGAAGCCATGTTGGCATTGGGCTACAAGGCAACCGAACTCAAGAAAATCAAGAAATTCTTTGAAGGAACGACAGATACAGCAGAAAACTATATCAAGTCAGCTCTCAAGATTTTGGTCAAATAGGAGAATAATATGACAAAACGTTGTTCTTGGGTCAAAATGACCAATCCTCTCTACATCGCCTACCACGATCAGGAGTGGGGCAAGCCCCTTCATGACGACCGCGCTCTTTTTGAACTGCTCTGTATGGAGACTTATCAGGCTGGTCTGTCTTGGGAAACGGTACTAAACAAACGCCAAGCTTTCCGAGAAGTCTTTTACAACTACCAAACCCAACGTGTCGCAGAGATGACAGACGGGGAGTTGGAAGCCCTGTTAGATAATCTAGCCATCATCCGAAATAGAGCCAAGATTTTTGCTACGCGTGCCAACGCTCAAGCATTTTTACAAGTCCAGGAAACCTACGGTTCCTTTGATACCTATCTCTGGTCTTTTGTTGAGGGGAAAACTATCGTGAATGATGTTCCTGACTATCGCCAGGCACCTGCTAAAACAGCCTTGTCTGAAAAGTTATCTCAAGATCTCAAAAAACAAGGTTTCAAGTTTACAGGTCCAGTCGCAGTTTTGGCTTTTCTACAAGCAGCAGGTCTGATTGACGACCACGAGAATGATTGTGAGTGGAAGGGGAGATAAATGATGTCTAATAAACATAAGGGAATCCTTATTTTTGCGATTCTTTATACTGTTCTCTTTGTTTTTGACGGTGTTCACCTCTTTGATTTTCTGTTGTCGACTTCGATTACAAATTATCTAGCCTATACAGGAATTTTTCTATATGGATGTTTCTTGTTTAAATCGGAGTTGATCCAAAAGTGGAATGAAATCAAAGTGTCCTCGAGAAAGTTTTGGTTAGGAGCGTTGAAATATTTGCTCCTTCTCTTTCTGATGACCTTCTTCTTTGCTTTTCTATCAGGGTTATTGCGGCAGACACTGGGACTGGGTGGAGCAGGGCAAAATGAGACCAATATTCAAAATACGTTTCGCAGTCAGCCCCTTCTTTTGCTGCTCTTTTCCTGTGTGGTTGGTCCTGCGGTAGAAGAACTCTTTTTCCGTCAGGTGTTATTGCATTGGTTAGGAAAATATCTGTCAAGTTGGCTGAGTATTTTTCTGGTAGGCCTTGTTTTTTCCCTGACACATATGCATAGTTTGTCTTTATCAGAGTGGATCAGTGCAGTTAGTTATTTGGGTGGTGGGTTAGTTTTTTCAATTATTTATGTAAAAGAAAAAGAAAATATTTACTACCCCTTGGTCGTTCATATGTTGGGGAATAGCCTTTCTTTCATCATTTTAGCTATCAGTAGTATGTGATGAAAATGCCAGTAATGATACTGAGAAAAAGCTGAGAAATTCCTCTCAGCTTTTTGATTATATGCTAGTAATTTTTATAGTGCAGTAAGAAATGTCAGTCCACCTAAGACAACGCCAGCTGAGTTTGGAATAATTAGTATCCAATCCTTCTTAGGCTCTTTTGTCCATCCGTAAATAACCCAAATTAAACAAGATACTGCTGCGGATAAAGGCTGGAATGGTTGAGCTTTGTTGCCTTGTAAATTGGCAAAAATTTGTGGGATGTAGGCGATAAATACAATAATCCCGATAAAAGCCCCGATTGAACCGACAATTTGATTTATTTTTTGTTTAGTCATATACACCTCCTTCAAAAGGATATCATAGAAATAAGCAAAATGCAATAAATTCAGACACAAATTGTAACGAAAATCAATACCAAAGCACAAAAATGGAGAAATTGTTTATTTTTTGTTATAGTCAAAGCGAATGACTTGCTCCTGTGCATCCACATAAGCGTGAACGCCAAAGGGAACAATGGCTCTTGGAGTTGCGTGGCCGACATTCAGATTATAGACAATCGGGATATTGTTATCAATGATATCCAATAGTGCCTCTTTATAGTCGTCATAGAAAGTTTCATCCATAGGTTTTCCGACCAAGAGTCCACTGATGACCTCAAATATTCCAGTTTTTTTCAAAGCTAGCAACATTTTTTTGAAATCATCAGGTTCAGGCTTTTCTTGACTTGTTTCTAGCAATAGAATCTTTCCTTCCCAGTCTGACAAGTCAGGGAAAAGTGTATACTTTTGGCAGAGGTCTGTGCTATCTGCGTGTCGAGAATTGTCAAAGATATCGTAGAGGGATTCGAGACAACCACCGAGAATTTCTCCCTCAAACTGGGCATTTCCTTGCAACAAGTCAAAACCAGTATTTACATGACTGATACGAGCTGTTCCCAGGGCCTTGGGACTAAAGTCAGTCCGTTCCTCATACCAAACGTCGCTAGGGCGGATTTCTGAGATTCTCCCAGTCTCGATTAATTCTTTAAAGTAGTGAAAGCTATAGGGCAACATCTCCTTGTCCAATTCACAAATGTCTGCTAGAAAGGATTGCCCATAAAAAGTTTTGACCCCTAGTTTGTGCAACATAAGGTGGTTCATGGTCGTATCCGAGAAACCGAGAAAAATCTTTGGTTTGATAACCTTTTGGAGTTGGTCATTTTCAAAAAGATAAGGTAGCAAGCGATAGGTATCATCTCCACCAATGGCGCAGAGAATCATGTCGATGCTATCGTCCGAAAAGGCCTGCATCAAATCCTCTGCACGTGCCTCAGGATGATCCTTGATAAAGTCTAATCCTTTTTGCGAATGAGACAAAAAGATAGGATTGAGTCCTAGATCCTTGAGACGTTGGACACCTAGATCCACTTCGTGTTTGACAAAATCCTCTCCGATAATGCCACTAGACAAGCTCACGATACCAATAGTAGAAATCATATATTATCCTCCTAGAAATTGATTGTGCCTATTTTATCATAAAAGATGAGAGAAAGCTATGGCGAATGTCAGAAGAATGCTTTTAAATCAAGAAAGTAGTAAAAAGCAACCGCCTGAGCAGTTGCTTTTCGTTTTTCTAATCTCGATAGGTGTGAGTTACTTGGTCAACTCTTGATTATAGGAGAGGGCTAAATCAATCCAGTGAGGAAGTTCTTTTTGACCTTCGATATCTAGGTCTATATAGCCATGATAAGGAAGCCCTCTCATCAATGTAGTACGAGCTCCTGTTCGGGGTAGAACTTGCTTTTCCATTTCTTTGCCAATTCTCACCATAACCAGTTTGTCCTTTCTGGAACTGACTGTAAGGACCATTTTCCCACGAATCATAAAGGCAAGGCCACCAAACAGTTTCTTTTCTTCTAACTCTTCTTCGAAAATTTGGGGAGGAAGTTTGAGTGCTAGAATTTTTCGAATCTGCTGAGCTAAAGATTGACTATATGCCATAGCTTTTCACTTTTCTTAATAACGTGATGGGCCCGCGCTTGCACTTCGGATATTGAAACGTTTCTTGAGATAGAAGCGAAGGGCGAGAAGGGCAGCTCCCAGGATAGTCAAAGGCAATGGAGCAAGGACTGGATTGAGGCTGGCCGGTAGGAAGCTTGTTGCAAAGAAGACAACCAACCAAAGGACCATCGAAGCTAGGATGACGAGGATTGACTTCCAGAATGGAGGACGTTGGCTACGGTCTGTGTCTGGTCCATAGTACTGGTAGACAAAGTAGTACATCAAGTAGAAGGCAAGTCCTCCTACAAGTCCAACCAACAAGAGGGTAATCAACCCATAGCCAATAGCCTGATCTGTAGAGAAGAAGGTAGTTAGAGCGCTAACCAATGCAAAGAGACTGGTGATAAAAAGGGCTGAGTCCATAATCATGAGTTTTGGATCGTCATTTTCCTTAGGATGCTCTTTTTCATATTGCTCCTTGACAGTGAAGCTATGAGCCCAGTGGGTTGGAGCGCCATAGAGGGAACGAGCTGTCGTTCCTTTGGCTTGTTCTTCAAGGATTTTAGGAATGACTTCCTCAAAGACAGCCTTGATTTCAGCGTCTGTTTTGCCGTCTTTGAGAAATTGTTGGGTAGCGATGTGGATAAACTCTTGGTTTTTCTTGGTTAGTTTCTGTAAATCAATCTGAGACATAGGGATTCCTCTTAGAACCATTTTTTATGGATGAGATAGAGAGTGAGCGAAACACTCATAGCAAAGGCGATAAAGACGATTAACCAGAAGGCGTGCGGCTCACCGTTCAGAGGGATTTCATTATCCTTGAAGTTCATGCCGTAGGCTGAGAAAATCATGGTTGGGACAGACATGACGATGGTCACGAGAGCCAGAGTTTTCATGATGTTGTTCTGGTTGTTGGAAATGATAGAGGCAAAGGTCTCTGTCATAGAGTGAAGGACATTTCCATAGATATCTGCCATCTCGATGGCCTGTTGGGTTTCAATCAGGGTATCTTCGAGCAGGTCTTGGTCCTCTAGGTATTTCTTGATATTGCTAGTTGCGCTGGTCAATTTCTTAATCACGCGCTCATTTGTCTTAAGTGAGGCCTTGAAATAGACGATGGTCTTTTCCAATTCCATGAGCTCGATTAGCTCTTCGTTTCGAGTGGATTTGTGAAGTTGACTTTCGATTTGTTCACTCTTACGGTCAATCGAACGAAGGGCCGTAAGGTAAAGTTCGGCGTTGCGATAGAGAATCTGGAAGATAAAACGTGAACGCATGAAGGTGTAAAAGTTACGCAGTCTACGGTTGATAAAGACATCGAGAACTGGGAGGGCTTCCAAGCAGGTAGTGATAATGGTTTCCTCGGTGATGATAATCCCTAGCGGAATCGTTACGTAGTAGGTGCGATTGTTTCTTTCCTCTGTGATGGGAACGTCCACGATGATCAAAGTGTACTCATCTTCGATGGTAATACGGGACATTTCTTCCGCATCAAGTGGTGCTCGGAGGTCGGTGATGTCGATATCGAAGGCATTAGCAATCTCCAATGATTCATTTTGTGTAGGATTGACGAGGTTGATCCAAGTACCCGGTTCAAGCGTGTCGATCTCTTTAAATTCAGTTGTTGTTGAGAGAAAAACTTGTTTCATATCCCCTGTCCTTTCCTACTATTCAGTGATTCATTTTTTGCACCGTACTATTATACTATAAAAACAGCTTTTTGGGTAATAGAATTTCACATTTTTTGGTATAATGGTAAGCAATAATGGACTAGAAAGAACAAAGATGCAAGATAAAATTGTCATTCATGGGGCGCGTGCCCATAATTTAAAAAATATTGATGTGGAGATTCCGCGAGACAAGTTGGTTGTCGTGACTGGCTTGTCAGGTTCAGGGAAATCCAGTCTGGCCTTTGACACCCTCTATGCGGAGGGACAACGTCGCTATGTGGAGAGTTTGTCAGCCTACGCTCGCCAGTTCTTAGGTAATATGGAGAAGCCAGATGTAGATGCTATTGATGGTCTCAGCCCTGCTATTTCCATCGACCAAAAAACAACTAGTAAAAATCCTCGTTCGACCGTTGGGACGACGACTGAAATCAATGATTATCTGCGTCTCCTCTACGCACGTGTGGGGACGCCTTACTGTATCAACGGGCATGGGGCTATCAAGGCCTCTTCTGTAGAGCAAATCGTGGATAAGGTCTTGGAATTGCCAGAACGTCAACGTCTGCAAATTTTAGCTCCTGTTATTCGCAAGAAAAAAGGGCAACACAAGAGTGTCATTGAAAAGGTTCAGAAAGATGGTTATGTCCGTGTCCGTGTGGATGGGGAGGTCTATGATGTGACTGAAGTTCCAGAGTTGTCCAAGAGCAAGCAACACAATATTGATGTTGTGGTCGACCGTATTGTCATCAAGGAGGGCATCCGTAGCCGTCTCTTTGACTCCATTGAGGCAGCCCTTCGTATCGCAGAAGGTTATGTCATTATCGACACCATGGACGATTCGGAGTTGCTATTCTCTGAGCACTATGCCTGCCCGGTTTGTGGTTTTACCGTACCAGAGTTAGAGCCTCGTCTCTTCTCCTTTAATGCTCCCTTTGGCTCTTGTAGCGAGTGTGACGGTTTGGGCATCAAGCTGGAGGTGGATACTGATTTGGTGGTTCCTGATGCCAGCAAAACCTTACGTGAAGGAGCGTTGGCACCTTGGAATCCTATCTCATCTAACTACTATCCAAACATGCTAGAGCAGGCCATGACAGCCTTTGGAGTAGATATGGATAAGCCTTTTGAGGACTTGTCAGAAGAAGATAAGAACTTGATTCTCTACGGCTCGGATGGCAAGGAATTCCATTTCCACTATGAAAATGAATTTGGCGGTGTGCGCGATATTGACATTCCGTTTGAGGGAGTTGTCAATAATATCAAGCGTCGTTACCATGAGACTAACAGTGATTACACTCGCACCCAGATGCGCCTCTACATGAATGAGCTGACCTGCGGAACTTGCCATGGCTACCGTCTCAATGACCAGGCCTTGTCTGTTCGTGTAGGTGGCGAGCAAGGGCCGCATATCGGTGAAATATCGGACCTGTCTATCGCAGACCATTTGGAGTTGGTGAGTCAGCTGACCTTGTCTGAAAATGAAGCCATCATTGCCCGTCCCATTCTCAAGGAAATTAAGGATCGCTTGACCTTCCTCAATAACGTGGGACTCAACTATTTGACTCTGTCACGTTCGGCAGGAACCCTTTCAGGTGGTGAGAGTCAGCGTATTCGCTTGGCAACCCAGATTGGGTCCAACCTATCAGGTGTCCTCTATATCCTGGATGAGCCGTCCATCGGTCTTCACCAGAGGGATAATGACCGCCTGATTGCCAGTTTGAAAAAGATGCGTGACTTGGGCAATACTCTCATCGTGGTGGAACACGATGAAGATACCATGCGTGAGGCGGATTATCTGATTGATGTTGGTCCTGGTGCCGGTGTTTTTGGTGGGGAGATTGTCGCTGCAGGAACTCCCAAGCAGGTGGCTCGTAACAGTAAATCTATCACAGGCCAGTATTTATCAAGGAAACGTGCCATTCCAGTGCCAGAAGAGCGCCGTGCTGGAAATGGTCGCTTTATCGAGGTGACGGGTGCGCGTGAGAACAACTTGCAAAATATCACCGCTCGATTCCCACTAGGGAAATTCATCGCGGTGACAGGGGTATCGGGTTCAGGAAAATCGACCTTAATCAACAGCATCCTCAAAAAAGCCATTGCTCAAAAGCTCAACCGCAATTCAGACAAGCCTGGTAAGTTTAAAACTATCACAGGGATTGAGCATGTAGACCGCTTGATTGACATTGACCAGAGCCCCATCGGACGAACGCCGAGGTCCAACCCAGCTACCTATACGGGAGTTTTTGACGATATACGTGACCTTTTTGCCCAGACAAATGAGGCTAAGATTCGTGGTTACAAAAAGGGGCGTTTCAGTTTCAACGTCAAGGGTGGTCGTTGCGAAGCCTGTTCAGGTGACGGGATTATCAAGATCGAGATGCACTTTTTGCCTGATGTTTACGTGGCTTGTGAAGTCTGCCACGGGACTCGCTACAACAGTGAAACCCTAGAAGTCCACTACAAGGAAAAGAATATCTCGCAGGTCTTGGATATGACGGTTAACGATGCGGTGGAATTTTTCCAACACATTCCTAAGATTCAACGCAAACTCCAGACTATCAAGGATGTGGGACTGGGCTATGTGACGCTAGGGCAGCCAGCTACCACCCTTTCTGGGGGAGAAGCCCAGCGTATGAAGCTGGCTAGCGAACTCCATAAACGCTCGACAGGAAAATCTTTCTACATTCTGGATGAGCCGACGACAGGGCTTCATACCGAGGATATCGCTCGCTTGCTTAAAGTCTTGGCTCGCTTTGTCGACGATGGCAATACCGTCCTTGTTATCGAGCACAATCTAGATGTTATCAAGACAGCAGACCATATTATTGACCTAGGACCTGAGGGCGGTGTCGGTGGTGGAACCATCATCGCAACAGGAACCCCAGAAGAAGTAGCGGCCAACGAAGCCAGCTACACAGGACACTATTTGAAAGGAAAGTTACATCATGAATAAACGTGTACAAGCATTTCTAGCTAAAATGCAAGAAAAAGAACTAGATGGCATCATCATCAACAACCTTAAAAATGTTTACTACTTGACTGGTTTTTGGGGCTCAAACGGAACAGTCTTCATCAGCCGTGACCGTCAGATTTTGGTGACAGATTCTCGCTATATCATTGCTGCTAAGCAAGAAGTGACAGGTTTTGAGATTGTGGCTGACCGTGACGAATTGGCTGTTATTGCAGGCATCGTTAAGGATATGGGCTTGTCTCGCATCGGTTTTGAGGACGAGATTTCGGTCTCTTATTACCACCGTATGCAAACTGCTTTTGCAGGTTTGGAACTAGTTCCACAGGCTCAGTTTGTTGAAGCGCTTCGTATGATTAAGGATGAGAAGGAGATTGCGACTATTCGCAAGGCTTGTTCTATCTCAGACCAAGCTTTCCACGATGCGCTTGACTTTATCAAACCAGGAAAAACTGAGATCGAAATTGCCAACTTCCTTGATTTCCGCATGCGGGAGCTAGGAGCGGCAGGCTTGTCTTTTGATACCATTTTAGCAAGTGGCATCAACTCTTCTAAGCCCCATGCTCATCCAATGCACAAACCTGTTGAAGCGGGAGAAGCCATTACCATGGACTTCGGCTGTCTCTACGACCACTATGTCAGTGATATGACACGGACCATCTACCTCGGTCATGTCAGTGACGAACAGGCAGAGATTTACAATACGGTTCTAAAAGCCAACCAAGCTCTGATTGACCAAGCCAAGGCAGGTCTAGGTTTCCGCGACTTTGACAAAATTCCTCGTGATATTATCATCGAGGCAGGCTATGGCGACTACTTTACTCACGGTATTGGCCATGGTATCGGACTGGATATCCATGAGGAACCCTACTTTAGCCAAACTTCGAAAGAAGTCATTAAATCTGGTATGGTCTTGACTGATGAACCAGGTATTTATATTGAAGGCAAATACGGCGTTCGTATCGAGGATGATATCTTAATTACAGATAACGGTTGCGAATTGTTGACTCTAGCACCGAAGGAATTAATTGTTATTTAAAAAATGAGATAAATCGTTGACTTTTATATTTTAAAGGTTTATACTGATAGACGAAAACGGTAGGTGAGGCTACCATAGGGATACGGATGACTACCGCAAAGCAGTGGAGACACTACTCGTTGGTCAACAGTCCTGGTCGCGAAGGCCAAGACTAAGCTCATTTCATTGCCCTATGGAGTTAAAGCTTGAACGAAAAAACAGATAATTAGTTTTTTAATCCTGCCATTTTATGGTGGGATTTTCTACTGTTTTAGAACAGGGAAAGGAGACAAACGATGCAAATTGACGATCATCCAGAACCGCACATACACAGCCAATCGCTGATTTGTGTCGTTCTGCCCTTATAAAGTGATTGGTCTCTGTGTATGAAACACATCATTCATACAGATAGGAGAAACCAATGAAAACTACAAAAGAAAGATTAGCAGCAGCTATTCATACCCCACTAAAAGAAACTCTATCTTTTTATAAGACAAGTCTAACAGGTTTGACTGAGGAACAGATAGAAAAGAATCGTGATTTATATGGTGAAAACACCATCACCAAGGGTCAAGAAGACAGTATCCTCAAAAAGATTTACGAATCTATTATCAATCCATTTACAATCATCCTCCTGGTCATCGCTATGATCTCCATGGTGACCAATGTCTGGTTGGCGAAGCCTGGACAAGAAGATCCGACGACCTCTATCATCATCGTTGTTCTCGTTCTAATCTCTGGTGGCATACGCTTTGTCCAAGAACTGCGGAGTGACAAGGCTGCGACCAATCTATCAAAAATGATTGTGAATACAGCCACAGTTATTCGCGAAGACCAGAGTTTAGAGATCGCAATTGAAGATTTGGTCGTTGGAGATATAGTCAAATTGAGTGCTGGGGATATGATTCCAGCAGACCTCATTTTAATTGAATCACGTGATTTCTTTGTCCAACAGTCTGGTTTGACAGGTGAAAGTGACTCGGTTGAAAAACTGGCCTTGTCAAAAATGAGTCAGTCAAATTTTGATAGTTTGCTAGAAGCAGAAGCGCTCGCCTTTATGGGAACCAACGTGATATCAGGAAGTGCCAAGGCTTTGATTCTAGCGGTCGGTGATGATACCATGATGGGAGAGATCGAGCAGACTCTCAATACCTATGACGAACCGACCTCTTTTGAACGGGAGATGAACAGCATCTCTTGGCTCTTAATCCGTTTGATGTTGGTCATGGTTCCCATCGTGTTTCTCTCCAATGGCTTGACAGATGGCGACTGGCTGGAAGCAGGTGTGTTTGCACTGAGTGTTGGTGTTGGATTGACACCTGAGATGCTTCCTATGATCATCACGGCTAGTTTAGCAAAAGGCTCCATTATCATGGCCAAGGAAAAAGTCGTCATCAAAAAACTCAATGCCATACAAGACCTAGGTGCTATTGATATCCTATGCACGGATAAAACCGGAACCCTTACCCAAGACGAAATTGTCCTTGAATATCCTTTGGATATACATGGAGATTTGGATTTGTCTGTGTTGAGACGTGCCTACCTCAATTCCTATTTTCAAACCGGTTTGAAAAACTTGATGGACCGTGCCATTATCAGTAGAACTGAAAAAGAAGCTAAAGAACACGCTATTCTACAAAATTTGGATACTAGCTTCCAAAAAATAGATGAATTGCCCTTTGATTTTGAACGCAGACGGATGAGTGTCATCGTCAAGGATGAGAACGAAGTTGTTAGTTTGGTAACCAAGGGTGCCCTGGAGGAAATGCTTGCGATTTCAACCCATGTGGAATATCAAGGTCAGATTAGTCCTCTGACGGATGATATCCGAGTGGAAATCTTAAAAGAAGTAGATCAACTCAATCAGCAAGGCTTGCGAGTTTTGGGAGTCGCCTATAAAACAGGCCTAAAAGAAGGTTTTGCTTACTCTGTTGAAGATGAAAAGGAGATGATTCTAACAGGATATCTTGCCTTTCTAGATCCACCAAAACCATCAGCAGCACCTGCTATCCAAGCTTTGTTAGAGCACGGTGTTCAAACGAAAATCTTGACGGGGGACAATGAGAAGGTAACCCAAGCAGTTTGCGAAAAAGTTGGTTTAGACGTTGATCAAATCTTGTTGGGTTCTGATATTGATGCCATGACGGACGAAGAGTTGGCCCAAGCAGTTGAGAAGGTGACTGTCTTTGCCAAACTCTCTCCGGACCAAAAAGCACGAATCATTTTACAAATCAAATCTAATGGACATTGTGTCGGTTATATGGGAGATGGGATCAATGATGCCCCTTCTATGAAAGTGGCAGATGTGGGGATTTCTGTTGATACAGCAGTAGATATTGCCAAAGAAACGGCTGATGTCATTTTGCTAGATAAGGATTTGATGGTGCTTGAAAAAGGGCTGGTTGAAGGACGCAAAGTCTATGCTAATATGACCAAATATATCAAGATGACGGTCAGCTCTAATTTCGGGAACATTTTCTCTCTGTTAGTGTCTGGTATCTTTTTACCTTTCCTTCCTATGGCTCCGATTCACTTGATTGTGTTAAACCTAGTCTACGACCTTTCTTGCATTGCCTTGCCATTTGATAATGTGGATGAAGACTTTTTGAAGCATCCTCATAAGTGGGAGGCTCAGTCCATTACTCGCTTTATGATTTGGATGGGTCCGATTTCTTCTGCCTTTGATATTTTGACCTTTATCTTGCTCTATTTTGTCATTGTTCCAATGGCGACAGGTCAAGCTTATGTCCACGGAGCAGAGGCTGCAACGGGCTTTATCATTTTGTTCCAGACAGGTTGGTTCATTGAATCCATGTGGTCCCAAACCATGGTTATCCATATGCTTCGTTCAGCAAAGCTTCCTTTCTTACAAAGTCGACCATCATGGTTTGTTCTTGGTACAACCTTGCTAGCAGCTAGCTTTGTGACTTTCCTTCCCTACTCTTCAATTGCTAGCCTTCTTCATTTAACCCCTTTGGAACCAATTTATTTCCTCTTTTTGCTTTTGATCATCGTTTTCTATATGATCAGTGTTACAGTAGTGAAACGAATCTATATCAAAAAATTTAAAAGTTGGTTATAAATTGATTTTGTCAAGAAAAAAGTACGAAAATCGCGAAAAAAGTTAAATTTTTTTAAAAATAGGTCGCAAGTCGGATGTTTTTTATGGTATAATAGATTAAACTGATAGTAACATGTAGCGAAAGGGGTAGGCACATGATTAAGATTTATACCGTCTCCAGTTGCACAAGCTGTAAGAAAGCGAAGACTTGGCTCAACGCACACCAGTTAAGTTATAAAGAACAAAACCTTGGTAAAGAAGGGATTACGAGAGAAGAACTACTTGATATTCTGACAAAGACAGATAATGGAATTGCCAGCATTGTATCATCAAAAAACCGCTATGCGAAAGCTTTAGGAGTTGACATCGAAGATTTGAGTGTGAATGAAGTGCTCAACTTAATCATGGAAACACCACGGATCTTAAAAAGTCCGATTCTAGTTGACGAGAAGCGTTTGCAGGTCGGTTACAAAGAAGATGATATCCGTGCCTTTTTACCACGCTCTGTCCGTAATGTAGAAAATGCAGAAGCACGTTTGCGTGCAGCTCTATAAACATCGAGGCTGGGGTATCTCCTAGCCTTGTTCATTTTTTATCAAAAAATTATGTGAGGAATTATGAAAAAGATAGTAATTGGCGCAGCTACTCTCCTCCTGCTACTTGCAGGATGTGGCCAAAAGAAGAAAACGACATCCAGTTCAAAACATGAATCCGAAACGCTCCAGTCTACTCTGCCCGTTTTGGAAAATGCGGAAAAGAATACGGTTGTGACCAAGACTTTGATTTTCCCTGAGTCAGGAGATGGCGTCAAGCAAACGCAAACCATTACCTATAAAGGGAAACAATTTCTAAAATTGGTTATTCGGCAGATACGGCCCTTAAGTGAGGAATTGAAATCCTTTATCGCTGACCACGGTCTTGAAGAAACTCAAAAAGCTCTTTTAGAAGCAGAAGAAAAGGATGAAATGCTTCAGGAAGCGCGCAAATTGGCAGGTTTTACACTTGAAACCAAACTGCTCAGTGAGACTGAAATCCAGACCACAACGACCTATGATTTACAAGTCTTGGATGTCAAAAAGGCGTCACAGACAGATTATTTGAAAAATCTTGGCTTAGAGACTCTTTTGAAAAATGAACCAAGCCAATATATCGCAGACAGAGTGGCAAATGGTGCGACAGAACAGTAAGAAAATCCAAATAAATGGATTGACTTAATTGTAGAACGTAAGGAAATATGCTATAATAGTACTATTCTAAGGAAAGAGGGTGTTAGAATGGGATTTACTGAAGAAACTGTACGTTTTAAATTGGATGATTCCAACAAGAAGGAAATCAGTGAAACGTTGACAGATGTCTATGCTTCTCTGAATGAAAAGGGTTATAATCCGATAAATCAAATCGTCGGTTATGTATTGAGTGGAGACCCTGCCTACGTTCCTCGTTACAACAATGCAAGAAATCAAATCCGTAAGTATGAGCGTGATGAAATTGTTGAAGAATTGGTGCGCTACTACCTTAAAGGACAAGGAGTCGATCTATAATCTATGAGAATTATGGGATTGGACGTCGGTTCAAAAACAGTAGGGGTGGCGATTAGCGATCCCCTAGGCTTCACCGCTCAGGGACTTGAAATCATCCAGATTAATGAGGATCAGGGCCAGTTTGGTTTTGACCGTATCAAGGAATTGGTTGACAGCTATAAGGTGGAACGCTTTGTAGTAGGTTTGCCAAAAAACATGAACAATACCAGCGGTCCGCGAGTAGAAGCTAGTCAAGCCTACGGAGCAAAATTAGAGGAACTTTTTGGTTTGCCAGTAGACTATCAGGATGAGCGCTTGACGACAGTCGCAGCTGAGCGTATGTTGATTGAGCAGGCTGACATCAGTCGCAACAAGCGAAAAAAAGTCATTGATAAATTGGCTGCTCAGCTGATTTTGCAAAATTATTTAGATAGAAAATTTTAAGACAGAGGAGAAACTATGTCACACGATCACAACCATGACCACGAAGAACGTGAATTGATTACACTAGTAGATGAGCAAGGGAATGAAACCTTGTTTGAAATTCTTTTGACCATCGATGGGAAAGAAGAATTTGGTAAAAACTATGTTCTGCTAGTGCCAGTTAACGCAGAAGAAGACGAAAACGGTGAAGTTGAAATCCAAGCTTACTCATTCATCGAAAATGAAGACGGGACAGAAGGCGAATTGCAACCAATCCCAGAAGATTCAGAAGACGAATGGAACATGATTGAAGAAGTCTTCAACAGCTTTATGGAGGAGTAAAAACATCCAGTGGATGTTTTTAGCCCTGCGCCAGAAATTAGAAACGCAGGAACGTCCGGGGGACGTTTTTAGCCCAGTTCCTTTAAATAAGAGAGAACTGGTAAGCCTGGGAGACTGTATCAGCCCAACTCCTAGAAATTGGAAGAGTTGGAACATCCGGGAGATGTTTTTAGCCCACGTTGAAATTCATAGTAGCTAGTGATTAGCTAACCAGGTAAGAGGTTGGGATTTTTGTCCCGACCTCGCTTTTTATTTGTAATCATACTTTGATGCAGTAGTTGATTGGACTTTTGTTAAGGAGACATGTATGTTTGAAGTAGAAGAATGGCTTCATAGTCGGATTGGTTTAAACTTTAGATCTGGACTTGGACGAATGCAGCTAGCTGTGGATTTGCTGGGGAATCCTGAGAAGACTTATCCTATTATCCATGTAACAGGAACTAACGGCAAAGGGTCAACTATTGCCTTTATGAGGGAGTTGTTTGTAGCTCATGGAAAAAAAGTTGGCACCTTTACTTCTCCTCATATTATCAGCATCAATGATCGAATTTGTATCAATGGACAACCAATCGCAGATGAAGACTTTATCCGTATAGCTAACCAAGTCAAGGAGATGGAAAAAACTCTTTTGGAAACACATGACCAATTGTCTTTCTTTGAGTTGTTGACCTTGATTGCTTTGCTTTACTTTAAAGAGCAGGACGTGGATCTAGTTCTTCTAGAAGTGGGGATTGGTGGTCTACTTGACACCACTAATGTCGTAACAGGAGAGATTGCAGTTATTACTTCCATTGGGCTAGATCATCAGGAGACCTTGGGTGAGAGTCTGGAGGAAATAGCAGGGCAGAAAGCTGGTATTTTCAAGGCTGGCAGGAAGGCGGTCATTGCTAAGCTTGCTCCAGAAGCGGAGTTTGTTTGTCAAAAAAGAGCGAGAGAGTTAGATGTAGACCTTTATCAAGCTGGGCAAGACTTCACCTTGAATGCAGGAGATTTTTCAAGTAGCCTAGCAAGTTTTTCACAGCTTGAAATCAGTTTGGAAGGTGCTTATCAGCAAGAAAATGCTGCCTTGGCTTTAGAAACTTTTCTTCTATTTATGGCGTCAAGAGGTGAAAGGGTCGAAGAAGAGCTTGTCAGACAGGCCTTCAAAGAAACTCGCTGGGCAGGTCGATTGGAACGGATTTGTCCGCAGATCTACCTAGACGGGGCTCACAATCTGCCAGCCTTGACTCGTCTAGTAGAGTTTATCCAGGGGAAAATCCAGCAAGGCTATCAAGTTCACATTCTTTTTGGGGCTCTTAAACGCAAGGATTATCAAGGGATGTTAGGCTATCTATCTGAGCAGTTGCCTCAGGTGGAACTTAAGGTAACGGGCTTTGACTACCAAGGTTCTTTGGATGAGAAGGATGTGGCGGGTTACGATTTGATTCCTTCCTATGGCGATTTTATCAGCGAATTTGAAGAAAAGGCCAATAACCAGAACTTGCTTTTCGTGACGGGGTCACTCTACTTTATCTCGGAAGTTCGAGCGAGTTTGGTTGGAAGCGATGGGACTAGTTGACCTTCTAGGTTTAAGTTGCTATACTGAAGGTAGGAGGTACATCTGGAAACGATTCCAGCAAAACATTGGCACAAAAAGAAAGGAAATCGCTATGAAAACGAAAACATTCACACTTTCTATTGCTTCCCTAGCAATTCTTAGTCTTTTAGTAGCTTGTGGACCTAAGGCACAAGCCCCTACCCAGCAATCTGCACAGCAATCATCTTCTCAACAAGAATCATCTTCTAGCGCTGCGACAAGTGCTAGTCAACCACAGGCATCCTCAAGTCAGGACGCTACTGTAGCTCAACCTACGAACATCGATGGTACCTATACTGGAAAAGATGAGAATGACCAAATCACTCTTGTTGTAACAGGTAAAACTGGTACATGGACTGAGGTCGAGCCAGATGGGGATAAGGAAATCAAGCAAGTCAGCTTTGAGCCAGAAAATCAACGTGTCATTATCGGTGATGATGTCAAGATTTACGCAGTTAATGGTAATCAATTGATTATCGACGATATGGACCGAGAGGCATCTGACCGAGTAGTCTTAACGAAACAATAATGATTAAGTAAAAGTTCCAATGAGATGAAAGCTATCTTTTTGGAGCTTTTTTCTTGAAAAAGTGGCTGGCTGTTCTTTACTAACTTTTTACTTAAAACGCTTACAAATATTTGTAAAACTTCTTATAAGGTCGTATACTTATAGTAAATAATCAAATAGCGCAGAGGCGCAGGAGGAAACGCATATGGCTACATTTTACGTTCCATCAGTTAACCTTATCGGTAAAGGTGTTGTAAATGAAGTAGGTCCGTATATCAAGGAACTGGGGTATAAGAAGGCCCTTTTGGTGACAGATAAGTTCATCGAAGGCAGTGATATTTTACCTAAGGTCCTAAAACCACTAGATGCTGAAGGGATCGAATATGTGATCTTTAGCGATGTGGAGCCAAATCCGACTTGCAAGAACGTCACAGACGGAGTGGCTGCCCTGAAAGAGCATGGATGTGACTTTATCATCAGTCTTGGGGGTGGGTCTCCTCAGGATGCGGCTAGTTGTATCTCTATCATTGCGACAAATGGTGGCAAACCACAGGACTACGAAGGACTTCACAAGTCTGCTGAAAAAGGCTTGCCAGTGGTTGCGATCAATACAACAGCTGGAACTTCAGCAGAAATCACCATTAACTATGTCATTACTGACGAAGAACGCAAGGTCAAGATGGTAATGGTAGATAAGAATAGCCTTGCCCTTATCTCTGTCAATGATCCAGAACTCATGCTTTCAAAACCGAAAGGATTGACAGCAGCGACAGGCATGGATGCTCTTACTCACGCTGTCGAGGCCTTAGTAACACCAGGTGCTTATAATGTGACTAAGAAACTCTCTATCGGAGCCATTGAACTCATCAAGGAGTATCTTCCTCGTGCTGTGGCTAACGGACAAGATATTGAAGCGCGTGAGGCGATGGTCAATGCCATCTTCCTCGGTGGCATGAGCTTTAACAATGCTGGTTTGGGCTATGTTCATTCCATGGCTCACCAACTCGGTGCGGTATATAACTTGCCGCATGGTGTCTGCTGTGCCATGCTTCTCCCAGTTGTAGAACGTGAAAATGCCAAACGTGTACCAGAAGCTTTCCGCAATGTAGCCAAGGCTTTGGGACTTCATGTTGAAGGGAAAACAGACCAAGAATGTGCTACCTATGCTATTGCTGAAATTGAGAAACTGTCTGAAACAGTAGGTATTCCGAAGAAACTCACTGAACTCGGTATCCAAGAAAAAGACTTTGACTTTGACTATCTTTCTAAGAATGCCTTGATTGATGCCTGTGCACCTGGAAATCCATTTATGCCCACTTTAGAAGAAACCATTGCTCTCTACAAAGAACTCTTCTAATTCATAAAGTGAAAAGAAGCTAAATAATGCTGGAAAGAACTATCATTTTGGTAGTTCTTTTTTTAAAAATTTGCTATTCTAGACATATGAGAAAAATCAAAATCGATGTGGTTGTAGTGCCCTTAAGTGGGCATCTCTTCCCGACCCTGAATCTGCTCGCACCCTTGTTGAAGGATTCCTTGTATGAGATTCGATTATTTACAGGACCGCAACGAAAAGCTGTAGCAGAGGAAATGGGATTTCAGGTGATTCCCATTTTAGAACATTGTGTAGATGAGTTTGAGCGTGTAGCCAACAATGAAGGGCAGTTAAACCTTATTTCTGCTTATCGACAGTTGTCAGCTAGTCTTGATTTGATCAATGTGGTTTCAGATCAATTAGTGCAAGAGTGGCAGGAAAATCGACCTGATATTGTGATTGCGGATTTTATAACCCTCTCTGGAGGACTAGTTGCGGAACAGTTGGGAATCCCTTGGATTACCACTATGGCGACACAATTTGCCATTGAAACGACAGATGGACCGCCTTGTTTCTTTGGAGGAATGGGCAGTCCAAAAACATCTTTACAATCTGCTCAGCAATGGCTAGGAAGAAAAGGGACTCGTTTAGGGAAACGAATCGTAAGCTTTTTATTGAGAGAACGATTGAAACGTTACGATTTTAAGCTCTACAATCAGAAAGGACAGGAAACCATCTATTCACCCTATTCCATCTTGGGAATTGGGATGAAAGAGTTGGAGCTGAAAAGTGGTTTTCCAGAGCACTACCTTTGGGTGGGACCTTTTGGGTCTTCGATTGAGAGGGCAGAGAATTATCCTCTCGATTTGTCTCCTTATGCAAGTCATAAGAAAGTCCTCGTATCTTGTGGAACTCAGCTAGCATGGGCCAAAGACAACCTCCTCTACCAGACACAACAATTGGCAAAAGCCCATCCGGACTGTCACTTCTTTGTAACTCTGGGGTTCGGCGGACAAGGTTTCCAATGTGAGGAGGTCATGGACAATGTTTCTGTGGTATCCTATCTTCCCTATAAGGAATACATTCCCCAGATGGACTATGTGATTCATCATGGTGGTGCGGGTATTTTTTACCAGTGTATCATCTATGGTAAGCCTGCCTTGATTCTCCCCCATGATTATGATCAGTATGACTATGCAGTTCGTGGGCTAGAGGCAGGGATTGCCTTGACTGCTAAACGAGAGGATAGAGAAGCGATTGGACGTGCCTTTGATGAGTTGTTGGCTAGAGATGGCTGGTCAGACTTGAACAAACTTAGTCGTGCAGCTCAAATCTATCAACCAACAGAGATTCTTAAGAGCGAAATACATCGGCTCTTAGGGACAAGGAGAAGTAAAAAATGAAGAAAGTATTGGTAACAGGTGCTACGGGCTTTCTAGGCAAGTATGTTGTTGAAGAGCTCAGTCAGCATGGCTATCAGGTACGCGCTTTTGGACGCAATCGCAAGGTGGGTCAGTCTTTAGAGAACTCCTCTGTGGCATTTTTTCAGGGAGATTTGACCAAGCAAGAGGATCTGACTCAGGCTTGTCAGGGTATGGATATGGTTGTGCATGCGGGTGCTCTTTCTACCGCCTGGGGACCTTGGGAAGATTTCTACCATACAAATGTCTTGGGAACCAAGTATGTTCTGGAAGCTTGCCGCGATGCTGGTATTCAGCGTTTGGTTTATGTGTCCTCGCCTAGCATCTATGCTGCGCCTCGAGACCAGTTAGCTATCAAAGAAAGCGATGCGCCTCAGGAAAATAATCTAAACAACTACATTCGTAGTAAACTAGCTTCGGAGAAGCTCTTTAAAGACTATCCGGATGTACCTAGCATCATCTTACGACCTCGTGGGCTTTTTGGGATTGGAGATACCAGTATTTTGCCCCGAGTTCTCAAACTCAGTCAGAAGATTGGCATTCCCTTAATAGGGGACGGTCGTCAACTGATGGATATGACCTGTGTGGAAAATGTCGCTCTGGCAATTCGCTTGGCTCTAGAGGCTCCTCAAGCTAGTGGCGAAGTTTATAATATTACCAACGGGGAACCAAGAGCCTTTAAGGATTTGATAGAAGAAACCCTGAGAGGACTGGGCTATCCGATAACATACAGAAAAGTGCCGGCTCCTATTCTTTCAGCTATTGCCAGTAGTTTAGAGTTTCTGTATAAGATCTTGAAACTCAAAGGTGAACCGGCTCTGACACGCTATACCTATTATTTGCTCCGTTATAGCCAGACGCTAGACATCAGCAAGGCGGAGCGAGACTTGGGGTATCGCCCTCAAATCAGTATTTCGGAAGGGATTGAACAATATGTCCAAGATTATCGAAAGTATTGATTATTTCCCTGCCGGATATTGTACTAGTTATGCGGGTTTGCTATTTAAAGGAGTCAAGAATAAAAAGATGACCTTCCCAGCTGGCGTCTTTCTGATTAAGCACAGAGACAAGGGCTATCTACTATATGATACGGGTTATCACTATAACATTAAAACTAAACTACGCTATGGTTTTTACCGTCTAGGAACTCCTGTTCAGATGACGGAAAAGGATCAGATTTCATACTTATTGAAGGCAAAAGGAATTAGACCAGAAGAGATTACTTATGTCATGTTGTCTCATCTCCATCCAGACCATTTAGGAGGGGCAAGTTTTTTCCCGAACGCTCAATTTATCCTGACTCAAGAGGTTTTTGAAGTTTACCAGAAACCCAAGCTCAAGGATTTGGTCTTTAAAGAGTTTTTACCAGCTGATTTTGAGAAAAGACTGACCGTTATCAAGGCAAATCAGCGCTATTCAAATTTTCCCTATGGTCCAATTTGTGACCTCTTTGGAGATGGCAGTATCCTAGTAGCATCAGTAGATGGACATGCCAAGGGGCAAGCCTGTCTCTTTACTCCTGATCATGAGCTTCTCATTGCAGCAGACCTCTGTTGGGGAATTGACCTTCTGCCTTACACCAAGCAGATGCACCTGCTTCCTTCCTTGGTTCAGGATAATAAGGCCGACTATATCAGGGGGACAGAGTTTCTGGAGGATGTCTTAAAGGACGGTATTGAGGTAGTTGTTAGCCATGATCCTGTAGAAAGGATAGAGTCAATCTTACATGAAAAAAATAACCTTTCTTAAAACCTTTATCCAAACTCGATGGCTTCATCATTTCAAATCTCGAGAAGCTTTAGAAAACTATCAGAAAAAGCAATTAACCAACTATATGGACTTTTTAAAGCGAGAGTCTCCTTACTTTAAAAATGGGGTTCCTAGCGACTTTGACCATATGGACAAGGCTTTTATGATGGAACATTTCAATGAGCTCAACACCCAAGGAGTGGATCGTGATGAAGCCTTAGCCTTAGCTATTGAAAGTGAGAAGACCCGTGATTTCACTGAACTCAAAGGTGAGGTGGCCGTCGGTTTGTCTTCGGGGACATCTGGACATCGGGGGCTCTTTATCACAACAGAGAAAGAGCGAAGTATGTGGGCAGCAGCTATCTTGGCAAAGATGTTGCCCAAGGGGCAGCTTTTTGGACACCGCATCGCCTTTTTCCTGAGAGCTGATAATGAACTCTATCAGACCATCAATACGGCGCTCATTCGTCTAGAGTATTTTGATATTTTCAAACATACAGATGAGCATATAGAGCGACTCAACAACTATCAACCAACGATTATTGTGGCACCAGCCTCTATGTTGCTGGAATTGAGCAAGCGTCTCAAGGCTGGACAGTTAGCTATTCATCCGCAAAAAATCGTTTCGGTGGCGGAAATATTGGAAGATAGTGATAGGGAACGCATCGCAGAAGCCTTTTCACTATCCATCATTGATCAAGTTTATCAGGCGACAGAAGGTTTCTTAGCCTGCACTTGCTCAGCTGGCAATCTGCATCTCAACGAAGACATTATCTTTGTGGGAAAGCGGTATCTGGATGACCGCCGTTTTTATCCAGTGATTACGGACTTTAAAAGAAGCAGTCAGCCTGTTTATCGCTACCAGCTCAATGATATCTTGGTTGAAAATCCGGAGCCTTGTCCCTGTGGCTCCTACTATACACGGATTGACAAGATCGAAGGACGCTCTGACGACATCTTCTATTTTGAAGGACTGGATGGGGGACAGGTAACTATCTATCCAGACTTTATCAGGCGCTGCATCCTTTTTGTGGAGAATGTAGGAGATTACCAAGTCAAGCAACATTCCGAGAAGTTAGTGGAAGTTTGTCTAAGCCAACGAGATGAGGATTTAGAGGCAGCTATTCTAGCTCAATTCCAACTCTTGGCCCAGCAAAAGCAATTTATAGTTCCTCGAATCCAATTTTCAGATTATCACTGGGATACTAGCCGTAAACTCAAACGAATCCAACGTTTATGAAAGGATAAAAGACAATGACAGAAGTAAAAAGACACGTAGAAATCGCAGGTTATGGTGCTTGCCTTCCAAAGTACACAGTAACATTCAAAGACCAGACCCGTTATCGTGTAGTTGAAAATGAAGAAACGCAACTTGACTTGGCAGAAGGAGCTATCCACCGTGCACTTGAACATGCAAATTTGGATATTAAAGATATCGATTGCCTTGTATCAGCTAGTGCAGTTGGTGTTCAGCCTATTCCTTGTACGGCTGCCTTGATTCATGAGCGCGTGGCAAAAGGACTCTCAATTCCAGCAATGGACATCAATACAACCTGTACCAGCTTTATTTCTGCTCTATCGACTATGTCTCACCTGATTGAGGCGGGCGAATACAATCGTGTCTTGATTGTTTCTAGCGAGGTTGGTAGTTTAGGGCTCAATCCCAAGCAAAAAGAAAGTTTTGAACTCTTTAGTGACGGGGCAGCAGCCTTTATTTTCCAAAAAAGTCATCAGGAAAAAGGGGTCATTGCTAGTCTCCAACGTACTTGGTCGGAAGGAGCTCACGATACGGAGATTCGTGGAGGTCTGACTTCTTTTCAACCAAAAGAGTACTCCGAAGCGACGAAGACCAACTATATGTTTGATATGAAGGGGAAGAAAATCCTTCTCTTGTCTGCTCGTAAAATCCCAGTCATGTTTGAAGAGTTTCAAGAAAAAACACAGCTAGCCTTGGCAGACGTGGACTATATCATTCCTCACCAAGCAAGTCGTGCTCTTCCTTTGGTTATGGAAAAACTAGGTGTGGCCGAGGGTCAGTACCTCAATCTCGTCACTGACTATGGAAATATGGTGTCAGTCTCTGTACCGTTTGGCTTGGCTTATTCTTTAGATCATGGGCTGGTCAAGGAGGGAGATGTCGTCTACCTTATGGGGACTGCAGCTGGTATGACGGTCAATATGTTGGCTCTGAAATTGTAACAATTATCCAAACACGGAACGGTTGGAGCATGAGCAAAGGTAAAAGGTTGCCATCTACCCCTGAACTGAGGTATACTAGTAGAAACATTAGTTTATCAAGCAGTTAAGGAGAATGTTAGAAAAGGAAGGGGATGTATGACAGCTAGAAAAATGCAGCTACTCATGTCCAAATATGGTTTTAGTATTACCATCATGTTGGCAGAGTTGTTTATTGTCTTTGGTTTATTTCTCTATCTAGGACAGATGGCTCCGATTCTCTGGATTATCCTTGTCATTTTAGTGAGCTTAGCGACCATTATATCGATTGTCAATCGGTCCATGAATCCAGAAAGCAAGGTGACTTGGCTGTTAGTAGCCTGTGTGCCAGTATTTGGTCCCTTGCTCTATATCATGTTTGGAGAACGCCGTTTATCTAAAAAAGAAATGAAGCAGCTAAAGCAGCTTCAATCAATGGTTGATAGAGAGGATAATAGCAGAGCTCTCCGTTTGGAGTTAAAGGAACAAGACAAGTCGGCTTACGGTGTCATCAAATCCCTCCTCAGTATGGATACGAATGCGGATGTCTATAATCGAACAGATACCCATTTCTTCCCTTCAGGGGAAAGCGTGTGGCGCCAGATGTTGGAGGATCTCAAAAAAGCGGAGAAGTTTATCTTTCTCGAATACTATATCATCGAAGAAGGCTTGATGTGGAATAGTATTTTGGAGATTTTGGAAGAAAAGGCAGCTCAAGGAGTAGAAGTCAAACTCCTCTATGATGATATTGGTTGTATGGCAACCTTGCCTGGAGATTACACCATCCAGCTTCGTGGTCGAGGGATTGAAGCCCACAAATTTAACAAGGTGATTCCACGCTTGACCGTTGCTTATAACAACCGTGATCACCGTAAAATCATGATCATTGATGGGCAGATCGCCTATACAGGTGGCGTCAATCTGGCCGATGAGTATATCAACCATATCGAACGTTTTGGTTATTGGAAGGATAGTGGTATTCGTCTGGATGGACCAGCAGTTAAGGCTTTTACTAGACTCTTTTTGTCCACCTGGTATATCAACCGTGGGGAAATTAGTGACTTTGACCAATACCATCTCGAAAATCAACCTAGAGATGGGATGGGGCTTTGCATTCCTTACAGTAGTGGGCCAAAGCCTATCTACCGAGCCCAGGTTGGAAAAACGGTCTATCAAAACCTTATCAATCAGGCTACAGATTATGTCTATATCACGACTCCTTATCTGATCGCTGACTATGATCTAACCGAGAGTATCAAAAATGCAGCTCTAAGAGGAGTAGATGTACGAATTGTGACGCCATGTATCCCAGATAAGGAGATTATCCAATTGGTTACTCGGGGAGCCTATCCAGACTTGCTATCTGCTGGAGTTCGCATTTACGAGTACAGTCCCGGATTTCTTCATAGCAAGCAAATGCTTGTCGATGGAGAGGTGGCAACTGTGGGGACCATCAATTTTGACTATCGTAGCTTGCTCCACCACTATGAAAATGCCGTCTTGCTTTATAAAACGCAGTCTATCATCGATATTGAGAGGGACTTCAAAGAGATTTTTAAAGTTTCTCAAGAAATCTATCCCCACACAATCAAAACAAGCTGGTATCAAAGCCTGATCAAGGAAATTGTCCAGTTGTTTGCGCCCATGCTCTAACTACCAACCAAGATCTAGCCCAAGGCTGGATCTTATTTTTGTCTTTTTGCGAATAGATAAGCAGGAGGATGAAAATGCTAAATCAAGAAGAATATGATTTTATCCTAGAGTTTCAAACAAGCAGTTTACACCGTTTTCGAGAGATTGAACGCTATGCTGAGCTAGATAAGAAGTTAAGGAAATATCAATCCTTAGCTGACATTCCTGTAAGATTTTGATATACTAAAACAGATAAACTTACTAGGAGAAATTGAATGAACGTATACGAGGAAAAAGACGAACAGCTAGAAGAATTTCGATACCAGTATCGGGAACGGCTGGATCAAGAGTCTGAATTTGGACTGGAGCGAGGTAAGAAGAAACGAACTCCGCTTCCGTTTTTTAGTATGGCAATTTGGAGTCTGGCTGCTACAGCTGTTTCTGTCATGTTGCCTCTGATCTTTGGTTTGGTGAGCCCCCAACAGATGCAAGATCTTTATACTGGTTGGGCGCTACATCAGAGTGGGCAGATTTACACGGATTATTATGGTTCAAATGGACTGCTTTATTACGTACTAATCTATCTCTCTCAAGGGAGTATTCTTTTTGCTTTGGTGGAGTGGTTGGCCTTGTTCGGAGCTGGTGTTTTTCTATTCAAGTCCGCAGATACCTTGACAGGTCAGGGAGAGCAGGCTAGACAGCTTTTGCTGGTTTTTTATCTGCTTGTGGGCAGTCTGGGATTTGGTGGTAGCTATGCAGTGGCTGTGGCCTTGCCTTTTCTATTTTATAGTTTTAGCCTAGTGGCTGACTATCTGGATGATCCAAGTAACGATAAAGGTTTCTTGCGAGTTGGGATGAGTTTAGCATTAGCTTTCTTCCTATCACCTATTCCCACAGCCTTGTTTGCAGCCACACTTGCCCTGAGTTTGTTTGGATTTAATATTGCCAAGCGTAAATTTGCTCATGGTTTGTATCAATTTTTCGCATCAGCTCTAGGATTTTCTCTCCTTTTTTATCCAATTGGCTATTATACTGTATTAACAGGAACTTTTGGTGATGCGATTAGCCATACTTTGTATCCAATAGATACGCTTAGTCTATTTTCAAATGCCAATCTTATGGAGAATGCTGCTTTCTATGGTTTGCTATCCATCGGTATTGGAATTCTGACATTAATCTTTTCAGGATTGTTTCAGACCAAGTCAGCTCAGCAATTTGCTATCTCAATAGGCGCTATTTTAGGATTATTAGTAACTCTTGCTTTGTTAATTCTTTCAAAGGAACCTTTGCATGGTTCACGTTTGGTAGCGATTTTGCCCTTTCTGACATTGTTATTGTTAACCAACATCAAAGAAGGAAGCCTTGATCGTATCAGTCGTAGTAGACGAAGAGTTCGCTCTTCAGCACTCTTTGGTCGCTACCTCAAGGGAAATTTCTATCTACCATTAGTTGCGATAGTCTATTTACTTTTCCTACCTGTTTTGAGTCGCTACATTTCGCATCCAAGTACTTATCAGGAACGTGAGCAGCTTGCTAGCTTGGTCAAACAGCAAACGAGTTCCGAGGATCGTGTCTATGCTTGGGATAATCGGCCAGATTTCTACCGCGCAAGTGAACGCTTGGCGCCAAGCTCTCTAGTAACACCAACACTCTATACTGCAAGCGACGAGAATAAAACGAAACTAGTCAATGACTTGAAAGAAAATCAACCGAAGATGATTTTGGTCAATCAAAAGGTTGCCTTGTGGTCGGATGTAGAGAGCCTACTTAGTGAAAAATACGAGCTTGTTCAGACGGATAGTAAGGAATTCAAGCTTTATAAATCTAAATAACAAATCAATATCTTGTGTATTTTTAAAAATTTTAGAATTTTTAACACAAGATATTGATTTTTCTTTTTAGAGTGGTATAATATCACTTAAGAAGAAAAATAGAAAAGAGCATGGATATGATTGTATTAGAAGAAAACCTTGCAACCGTTCCCACTTTGTTCGTTGAAAAACGAGATGGTAGACGTGTAGTGTTTGATGTAGACAAGATTGACAAGGCTCTCCACAAGGCGGCTGACAAAGTCATGGATGTGACACCTTTGGTCGAAAAACGTCTAAATGGACTGCTTGAGCGTATTGTTGCGGAAATTCACAGTCGTTTCCCTCAAGGTGTCAAGATTTACGAGATTCAGAATATCGTAGAGCATGAACTCCTTGAAGCCAAAGAATATGCGCTAGCTGAGGAGTATATCACTTATCGGACACAAAGGGATTTTGAGCGCTCAAAAGCGACAGATATCAACTTTAGCATTCATAAACTTCTCAATAAAGACCAGGCAGTTGTCAATGAAAATGCCAATAAAGACAGTGATGTATTTAACACCCAGCGTGATTTGACAGCAGGGATTGTGGGGAAATCAATCGGACTGCAAATGCTTCCTAAGCACGTAGCCAATGCTCACCAAAAGGGAGATATCCACTATCATGACTTGGACTACAGCCCCTACACTCCGATGACCAACTGCTGTTTGATTGATTTTAAAGGCATGTTGGAAAATGGTTTTAAGATTGGAAATGCAGAGGTAGAGAGTCCCAAGTCTATCCAGACTGCGACAGCTCAGATTTCACAAATCATCGCCAATGTTGCTTCTAGCCAGTACGGGGGTTGCTCAGCTGACCGTATCGATGAAGTCTTGGCACCTTATGCAGAGAAGAATTACCAAAAGCACCTCAAAGATGCGGAAGAATGGGTCTTGCCTGAAAAACGGGATGATTATGCTTGGAAGAAAACTCAAAAAGATATCTATGATGCCATGCAATCTCTTGAGTATGAAATCAACACCCTCTTCACTTCAAATGGACAAACACCTTTTACTTCACTAGGTTTTGGTCTAGGAACTAGTCGTTTTGAACGGGAAATTCAAAAAGCTATCTTGACCATTCGTATCAAGGGTCTTGGCTCAGAACACCGCACAGCCATCTTCCCTAAACTCATCTTTACGCTTAAAAGAGACCTTAACTTGGAAGAAGGAACTCCAAACTATGACATCAAACAGTTGGCCCTCGAGTGTGCAACCAAACGGATGTACCCAGATGTCTTATCCTATGATAAGATTATTGAGTTGACTGGTTCTTTCAAGGTACCTATGGGCTGCCGTTCTTTCCTTCAAGGATGGAAAGATGAAAATGGTGTAGAAGTCAATTCAGGTCGGATGAATCTAGGTGTTGTGACGGTTAATCTGCCTCGTATTGCCCTTGAGTCTGAGGGCGACATGAATAAGTTCTGGGAAATATTCAACGAGCGGATGAACATCGCAGAAGATGCTCTAGTTTATCGTGTTGAACGAACCAAGGAAGCAACACCAGCAAACGCCCCTATTCTCTATCAGTACGGGGCCTTCGGACGCCGTCTTGGAAAAGACGAGAGCGTTGATCAGCTCTTTAAGAATCGCCGTGCGACAGTTTCGCTGGGCTACATCGGTTTGTACGAGGTAGCGACAGTCTTCTTTGGAAATAGCTGGGAACACAATCCAGAAGCCAAGGAATTCACGCTGGATATCATTCGCGATATGAAACGTCGGGTAGAAGAGTGGTCTGACCAATATGGCTACCATTTCTCTATCTACTCGACACCGTCTGAAAGTCTAACAGATCGCTTCTGCCACTTGGATACAGAAAAGTTCGGTTCTATTCCTGATATCACAGATAAGGAATACTACACCAACTCGTTCCACTACGATGTTCGTAAAAATCCAACGCCGTTTGAAAAATTGGACTTTGAGAAGGCTTATCCAGAAGCAGGTGCAACAGGTGGTTTCATCCACTACTGTGAGTATCCAGTTCTCCAACAAAATCCTAAGGCACTGGAAGCTGTCTGGGACTACGCCTATGATCGTGTAGGGTATCTAGGGACCAATACTCCGATTGATCATTGTTATAAGTGTGACTTTGAAGGGGATTTTGAACCAACTGAAAGAGGATTTGCTTGTCCAAACTGTGGGAATAGCGACCCTAAAACAGTAGACGTTGTCAAACGTACGTGTGGTTATCTGGGCAATCCTCAGGCTCGTCCGATGGTCAATGGGCGCCATAAGGAAATCGCTGCGCGTGTGAAACATATGAATGGTTCAACCATTAAGACACCTGGACATAAAGTAACGAACTAGAAAGAGACGGAATGGGGAAATACCAATTAGATGATAAGGGACGCGCTCAAGTGACCCGTTATCACGAGAAACACTCGAAAGGTGGAACAGGCAAAAAAGAACGCTTGCTTAACCTCAGAGAACAGTTTTTAAACAAGAACAAGAAAAAATAAAAGTGAGAGTCTGCTCTCACTTTTCTCTTAATTGGAGGTAAAAATGATACTACGCAGACCAACATTGGCAGATAAAGAAACAGTTTTAGAGATGATGGCAGAGTTTGAACAGACTCAATCAGCCCACGATGGTGGGTTTTGGAACGTCAACAATTTTGTTTATGAAGAGTGGCTAGAAGAAAATCTTCAAGCGGAAGCGGGACTCAATATTCCTGAAAACTGGGGTCCTGCTATCCAGCTGGTTAGTTTTGACGTAGCAGGCCAGGCTCTTGGCTTTCTCAACCTTCGTCTCCGATTAAATGACTACTTACTAGAAAATGGGGGCCATATTGGCTACTCCATTCGTCCATCTGAAAGAGGTAAGGGTTATGCCAAAGAATCCCTCCGCCAAGGTCTGCAAGTTGCTAAGGAAAAGAATATCAAACGAGCTCTGGTAACTTGTAGCACAGAAAATCCTGCCAGCCGAGCTGTTATCTTAGCTAATGGTGGGGAGTTGGAGGATGTTCGAAACGGAACGGAGCGCTATTGGATAGAGTTGGAGTAGAAGGATGACATGGAATACACCAAAACCAGGTGAATGGAAAAGTGAGGAGCTTAGTAAAGGGCGAATCATTGATTACAAGGCTTTTAACTTTGTCGATGGAGAAGGTGTGCGCAACTCTCTCTATGTCGCAGGCTGTATGTTCCACTGTGAGGGATGCTATAATGTTGCGACTTGGTCTTTTAACGCAGGCATTCCCTATACGCCAGAATTAGAAGAACAGATTATGACAGACCTTGCCCAGCCCTATGTACAAGGATTGACCTTGCTGGGAGGAGAACCTTTTCTTAATACAGGTATCCTCTTACCTCTCGTTAAACGTATTCGAAAGGAATTGCCAGATAAAGACATCTGGTCCTGGACGGGCTACACGTGGGAGGAAATGATGCTGGAAACTCCAGATAAACTGGAACTCTTGTCGCTGATTGACATCCTTGTCGATGGACGGTATGATAAAAGCAAGCGCAATCTCATGCTTCAGTTTCGAGGGTCTTCTAATCAACGAATTATCGATGTGCAAAAATCCCTCAAAAGTGGGCAAGTGGTGATTTGGGACAAGCTTAATGACGGAAAAGAAAGCTATGAACAGGTGAAGAGAGAATGAAGAAAAAAGACCTGATAGAACAACTGGTTTCAGAGATCGAAACGGGAAGAATTAGGACGCTAGGGATCTACGGTCATGGGGCTTCGGGCAAGTCAACCTTCGCCCAGGAATTATATCAAACCCTAGATTCTACTACAGTAAATTTACTAGAAACAGATCCCTATATCACTTCAGAACGTCACCTGGTAGTACCAAAACAAGCACCAGATCAAAAGGTGACAGCTTGTCTGCCAGTGGCACATGAACTGGCAAGCTTACAGAGAGATATTCTAGCCTTGCAGGCAGGTATGGATATCTTGACAATCGATGAACCTTGGAAGGCTAGCGAGGTCTTGTCTGGAGCAAAGCCAATTCTTATTGTTGAAGGGATGTCTGTGGGTTTTCTACCCGAGAAACTCTTTGATAAAACCATCTGTTTCTACACGGATGAAGAAACAGAGTTAAAGAGGCGTCTCGCTCGAGATACGACTATGAGAAATCGCGATGCATCTTTTGTATTAGCTAGCCATCAGATGAGACGTGAGCAGTATCTGCGATACTATAGAGAAAACGAGTCTAAAGCGGACATTTTAGTAGATCAATCAGAAGATAAATTTGAAGTCAAAATGACACACATTTGAAACATATTTTATATAGAAGAAAAGATTGATTTTTATAGACGTAAATCAGTAATCATAGGAAGATGAAATAGGAAAACAGTTTCATCCTAAAAAAACGAAAAAAACCTAACAAATCCCTTGCAATCGCAGGGGCTTTGTGTTATTCTATTATGGTGCTGTAAATTACAGCCTTAGCTTTGATACAAGAGGTTGCGACACGCTCGGTTGCATTGCCACGCAACGCGCGTCGGTTTTCTTGTGGAGCTAGCCTATTATCTTAAATAGACGAAAAGGAGAAAAAGATGGCAAACAAAAAAATCCGTATCCGTTTGAAAGCTTACGAACACCGTACGCTTGACACAGCGGCTGCAAAAATCGTAGAATCAGCTACTCGTACAGGTGCACAAGTTGCGGGTCCAATCCCACTTCCAACTGAACGTAGCCTCTACACAATCATTCGTGCGACTCACAAATACAAAGACTCTCGCGAACAATTTGAAATGCGTACACACAAACGTTTGATCGATATCGTTAACCCAACTCAAAAAACAGTTGATGCGTTGATGAAATTGGATCTTCCAAGTGGTGTAAACGTAGAAATCAAACTTTAATCTGAAATATAAAAGAGCAGAGGCTAGTGATTCAATTTAATTGAACACGGGCTAAACTCGGCGTGAAAAAGATAAACTTCCTAGTGTCTGTTAGACACTGCGTTAGTTTTCTATTTTCACTTTGAACTTGACGCCCTTTATATCTTAGACTTGAGCATGAAAAACGCTCGTTAAAAACTTTTTGAATAAAAAATATAGAAAAGGAACTATTTTCTCATGACAAAAGGAATCTTAGGGAAAAAAGTGGGAATGACTCAAATCTTCACTGAAGCTGGCGAATTAATCCCTGTAACTGTTGTTGAAGCAGCTCCAAACGTTGTTCTTCAAGTTAAAACAGTTGAAACAGATGGTTACAACGCAGTTCAAGTTGGTTTTGATGACCTTCGTGACGTATTGAGCAACAAACCTGCTAAAGGACATGTAGCGAAAGCTAACACGGCTCCTAAGCGCTTCATTCGTGAATTCAAAAACGTTGAAGGCTTGGAAGTTGGTGCTGAAATCACAGTTGAAACATTCGCAGCTGGAGACGTTGTTGACGTAACTGGTACTTCTAAGGGTAAAGGTTTCCAAGGTGTTATCAAACGCCATGGACAATCACGTGGACCAATGGCTCACGGTTCTCGTTACCACCGTCGTCCAGGTTCTATGGGACCTGTTGCACCTAACCGCGTATTCAAAGGTAAAAACCTTGCAGGACGTATGGGTGGCGATCGCGTAACAATTCAAAACCTTGAAGTAGTACAAGTTGTTCCAGAAAAGAACGTTATCCTTATCAAAGGTAACGTACCAGGTGCTAAGAAATCTCTTATCACTATCAAGTCAGCAGTTAAAGCTGGTAAATAATAAAGAAAGGGGAAATCAGTCACAATGGCAAACGTAACATTATTTGACCAAACTGGTAAAGAAGCTGGCCAAGTTGTTCTTAACGATGCAGTATTTGGTATCGAACCAAATGAATCAGTTGTGTTTGATGTGATCATCAGCCAACGCGCAAGCCTTCGTCAAGGAACACACGCTGTTAAAAACCGCTCTGCAGTATCAGGTGGTGGACGCAAACCATGGCGTCAAAAAGGAACTGGACGTGCTCGTCAAGGTTCTATCCGCTCACCACAATGGCGTGGTGGTGGTGTTGTCTTCGGACCAACTCCACGTTCATACGGCTACAAACTTCCACAAAAAGTTCGTCGCCTAGCTCTTAAATCAGTTTACTCTGAAAAAGTTGCTGAAAACAAATTCGTAGCTGTAGACGCTCTTTCATTTACAGCTCCAAAAACTGCTGAATTTGCAAAAGTTCTTGCAGCATTGAGCATCGATTCAAAAGTTCTTGTTATCCTTGAAGAAGGAAATGAATTCGCAGCTCTTTCAGCTCGTAACCTTCCAAACGTGAAAGTTGCAACTGCTACAACTGCAAGTGTTCTTGACATCGCAAATAGCGACAAACTTCTTGTCACACAAGCAGCTATCTCTAAAATCGAGGAGGTTCTTGCATAATGAATTTGTATGATGTTATCAAAAAACCTGTCATCACTGAAAGCTCAATGGCTCAACTTGAAGCAGGAAAATATGTATTTGAAGTTGACACTCGTGCACACAAACTTTTGATCAAGCAAGCTGTTGAAGCTGCTTTCGAAGGTGTTAAAGTTGCCAACGTTAACACAATCAACGTAAAACCAAAGGCTAAACGTGTTGGACGTTACACTGGTTTTACTAACAAAACTAAAAAAGCTATCATCACACTTACAGCTGATTCAAAAGCAATCGAGTTGTTTGCTGCTGAAGCTGAATAATCTAAGGAGGAAATATCGTGGGAATTCGTGTTTATAAACCAACAACAAACGGTCGCCGTAATATGACTTCTTTGGATTTCGCTGAAATCACAACAAGCACTCCTGAAAAATCATTGCTTGTTGCTTTGAAGAACAAGGCTGGTCGTAACAACAACGGTCGTATCACTGTTCGTCACCAAGGTGGTGGACACAAACGTTTCTACCGTTTGGTTGACTTCAAACGTAACAAAGACAACGTTGAAGCAGTTGTTAAAACTATCGAGTACGATCCAAACCGTTCTGCAAACATCGCTCTTGTACACTACACTGACGGTGTGAAAGCATACATCATCGCTCCAAAAGGTCTTGAAGTTGGTCAACGTATCGTTTCAGGTCCTGAAGCAGATATCAAAGTCGGAAACGCTCTTCCACTTGCTAACATCCCAGTTGGTACTTTGATCCACAACATCGAATTGAAACCAGGTCGTGGTGGAGAATTGGTCCGTGCTGCTGGAGCTTCTGCTCAAGTATTGGGTCAAGAAGGTAAATACGTTCTTGTTCGTCTTCAATCTGGCGAAGTTCGTATGATTCTTGGAACTTGTCGTGCTACAGTTGGTGTTGTCGGAAACGAACAACATGGACTTGTAAACCTTGGTAAAGCAGGACGTAGCCGTTGGAAAGGTATCCGCCCAACAGTTCGCGGTTCTGTAATGAACCCTAACGATCACCCACACGGTGGTGGTGAAGGTAAAGCACCAGTTGGTCGTAAAGCGCCATCTACTCCATGGGGCAAACCTGCTCTTGGTCTTAAAACTCGTAACAAGAAAGCGAAATCTGACAAACTTATCGTTCGTCGTCGCAACGAGAAATAATAGTAAACTAGTCGCTTAAGCATCTAGTAAATCCGCCAGCTCGGTAGCGCTCCATGTGAGCGCAAGCCGCTGTGGTACAACATTTAAAGGAGAAAATATAAAAATGGGACGCAGTCTTAAAAAAGGACCTTTCGTCGATGAGCATTTGATGAAAAAAGTTGAAGCTCAAGCTAACGACGAAAAGAAAAAAGTTATCAAAACTTGGTCACGTCGTTCAACGATCTTCCCAAGTTTCATTGGTTACACTATCGCAGTTTATGACGGACGTAAACACGTACCTGTTTACATCCAAGAAGACATGGTAGGTCACAAACTTGGTGAATTTGCACCAACTCGTACTTACAAAGGTCACGCTGCAGACGACAAGAAAACACGTAGAAAATAAGGAGAACATAAATGGCAGAAATTACTTCAGCTAAAGCAATGGCTCGTACAGTACGTGTTTCACCTCGTAAATCACGTCTTGTTCTTGACAACATTCGTGGTAAAAGCGTAGCCGATGCTATTGCAATCTTGACATTCACACCAAACAAAGCTGCTGAAATCATCTTGAAAGTTTTGAATTCAGCTGTAGCTAACGCTGAAAACAACTTTGGTTTGGACAAAGCTAACTTGGTAGTATCTGAAGCATTCGCAAACGAAGGACCAACTATGAAACGTTTCCGTCCACGTGCGAAAGGTTCAGCTTCACCAATCAACAAACGTACAGCTCACATCACTGTAGCTGTTGCAGAAAAATAAGGAGGTAACATCGTGGGTCAAAAAGTACATCCAATTGGTATGCGTGTCGGCATCATCCGTGATTGGGATGCCAAATGGTATGCTGAAAAAGAATACGCGGATTACCTTCATGAAGATCTTGCAATCCGTAAATTCGTTCAAAAAGAATTGGCTGACGCAGCGGTTTCAACTATCGAAATCGAACGCGCAGTAAACAAAGTTAACGTTTCACTTCACACTGCTAAACCAGGTATGGTTATCGGTAAAGGTGGTGCTAACGTTGATGCACTCCGTGCAAAACTTAACAAATTGACTGGAAAACAAGTACACATCAACATCATCGAAATCAAACAACCTGATTTAGATGCTCACCTTGTAGGTGAAGGAATTGCTCGTCAATTGGAGCAGCGTGTCGCTTTCCGTCGTGCACAAAAACAAGCAATCCAACGTGCAATGCGTGCTGGAGCTAAAGGGATCAAAACTCAAGTATCAGGTCGTTTGAACGGTGCAGATATCGCCCGTGCTGAAGGATACTCTGAAGGGACTGTTCCGCTTCACACACTTCGTGCAGATATCGATTACGCTTGGGAAGAAGCAGATACTACATACGGTAAACTTGGTGTTAAAGTATGGATCTACCGTGGTGAAGTTCTTCCAGCTCGTAAAAACACTAAAGGAGGTAAATAACCAATGTTAGTACCTAAACGTGTTAAACACCGTCGTGAATTCCGTGGAAAAATGCGCGGTGAAGCAAAAGGTGGAAAAGAAGTAGCATTCGGTGAATACGGTCTTCAAGCTACAACTAGCCACTGGATCACTAACCGCCAAATCGAAGCTGCTCGTATCGCCATGACTCGTTACATGAAACGTGGTGGTAAAGTTTGGATTAAAATCTTCCCACACAAATCATACACTGCTAAAGCTATCGGTGTGCGTATGGGATCTGGTAAAGGGGCACCTGAAGGTTGGGTAGCACCAGTTAAACGTGGTAAAGTAATGTTTGAAGTTGCTGGTGTATCTGAAGAAGTCGCTCGTGAAGCGCTTCGTCTTGCAAGCCACAAATTGCCAGTTAAATGTAAATTCGTAAAACGTGAAGCAGAATAAGGAGAAGGCATGAAACTTAATGAAGTAAAAGAATTTGTTAAAGAACTTCGTGGTCTTTCTCAAGAAGAACTCGCGAAGCGCGAAAACGAATTGAAAAAAGAATTGTTTGAACTTCGTTTCCAAGCTGCTACTGGTCAATTGGAACAAACAGCTCGCTTGAAAGAAGTTAAAAAACAAATCGCTCGTATCAAAACAGTTCAATCTGAAGCGAAATAATAGACTAGGGAAGGAGAAATTTCAATGGAACGCAATAATCGTAAAGTTCTTGTTGGACGTGTTGTATCTGACAAAATGGACAAGACAATCACAGTTGTAGTTGAAACAAAACGTAACCACCCAGTCTATGGTAAACGTATTAACTACTCTAAAAAATACAAAGCACATGATGAAAACAATGTTGCCAAAGAAGGCGATATCGTACGTATCATGGAAACTCGTCCGCTTTCAGCTACAAAACGTTTCCGTCTTGTAGAAGTTGTTGAAGAAGCGGTCATCATCTAATCAAGCCTGAAAGGAGAAAACTGAAATGATTCAAACAGAAACTCGTTTGAAAGTCGCAGACAACAGCGGTGCACGCGAAATCTTGACTATCAAAGTTCTTGGTGGTTCTAAACGTAAATTTGCGAACATCGGTGATGTCATTGTGGCATCTGTAAAACAAGCTACTCCTGGTGGTGCGGTTAAAAAAGGTGACGTTGTAAAAGCTGTTATCGTTCGTACTAAATCAGGTGCTCGTCGTGCTGATGGTTCATACATCAAGTTTGACGAAAACGCAGCAGTTATCATCCGTGAAGACAAAACTCCTCGCGGAACACGTATCTTTGGCCCAGTTGCACGTGAATTGCGTGAAGGTGGCTTCATGAAGATCGTGTCACTTGCTCCAGAAGTACTTTAATTTTAAAAAAACAAACTAGTCCCCTGGATTTACCTCCAGGGTGCCCTTATGGGCGTAAGAAAAATCAAGGAGAAACCTAATGTTTGTAAAAAAAGGCGACAAAGTTCGCGTAATCGCTGGTAAAGATAAGGGAACAGAAGCTGTTGTCCTTACTGCCCTTCCAAAAGTAAACAAAGTTATCGTTGAAGGTGTAAACATCGTTAAGAAACACCAACGTCCAACTAATGATCTTCCTCAAGGTGGTATCATCGAGAAAGAAGCAGCTATCCACGTATCAAACGTTCAAGTTTTGGACAAAAATGGTGTGGCTGGTCGTGTTGGTTACAAATTTGTAGACGGTAAAAAAGTTCGCTACAACAAAAAATCAGGCGAAGTGCTTGATTAATCACGAAGGAAAGGAGAAGTATAATGGCAAATCGTTTAAAAGAAAAATATCTTAATGAAGTAGTTCCTGCTTTGACAGAACAATTCAACTACTCATCAGTGATGGCTGTGCCTAAAGTAGATAAGATCGTTTTGAACATGGGTGTTGGTGAAGCTGTATCAAACGCTAAAAGTCTTGAAAAAGCTGCTGAAGAATTGGCACTTATCTCAGGTCAAAAACCACTTATCACTAAAGCTAAAAAATCAATCGCCGGCTTCCGTCTTCGTGAAGGTGTAGCGATCGGTGCTAAAGTAACCCTTCGTGGCGAACGTATGTATGAATTCTTGGATAAATTGGTTTCAGTTTCTCTTCCACGTGTTCGTGACTTCCACGGTGTTCCAACAAAATCTTTTGATGGACGCGGAAACTACACACTTGGTGTGAAAGAACAATTGATCTTCCCAGAAATCAACTTCGATGACGTTGACAAAACTCGTGGTCTTGACATCGTTATCGTAACAACTGCTAACACTGACGAAGAGTCACGTGCATTGCTTACAGGCCTTGGAATGCCTTTTGCAAAATAATATAGGAGGTAAATCTAATGGCTAAAAAATCAATGATTGCTAAGAACAAACGTCCAGCGAAGTTCTCTACTCAAGCTTATACTCGTTGTGAAAAATGTGGTCGTCCACATTCAGTTTACCGCAAATTTAAACTTTGCCGTGTTTGCTTCCGTGAATTAGCTTACAAAGGACAAATTCCTGGTGTAACAAAAGCATCTTGGTAATTTAAGATATCAAGGGCGTCAAAACTCCAAGTGAAAATAGGAAACTTGACGAAGAAACTGAAGTTTCTAGGAAAGTTTATCTTTTTCACACAGAGTTTAGCCCGGGTTCAGTTGGGCTTGCCAATTTGAACACGAGCTACAGCTTTGGCAAAAAAGACCAATTTTCTTTGGAGCATCGCTCCTGCATCAAATTGCCTATTTTTGCTCTTGCTGTTACGCTCTTTGTATCATGTATTAACTAGCAAGTGCGACTTGCAAACTACTAGTAAGAGGAGAATAACAAAATGGTTATGACTGACCCAATCGCAGACTTCCTAACTCGTATTCGTAACGCTAACCAAGCGAAACACGAAGTACTTGAAGTACCTGCATCAAACATCAAAAAAGGGATTGCTGAAATCCTTAAACGCGAAGGTTTTGTTAAGAACGTAGAGATCATCGAAGATGACAAACAAGGCATCATCCGTGTATTCCTTAAATACGGACCAAACGGTGAAAAAGTTATCACTAACTTGAAACGTGTTTCTAAACCAGGACTTCGTGTCTACAAAAAACGTGAAGATCTTCCAAAAGTACTTAACGGACTTGGAATTGCTATCCTTTCAACTTCTGAAGGTTTGCTTACTGATAAAGAAGCACGCCAAAAGAATGTTGGTGGGGAAGTTATCGCTTACGTTTGGTAATATTTAGCTCCCAATTTCTTTGTGACTCTTCGTTATCGTCTCTTGCCTAACCCAAAGTTATGCCTGCGAGACGATGCCTAGATTCACTTTGAAATTGAAACCTAAATGTTCCTTTAAATCGAGAAATCGATTTAACCCCGTGAAAACTGGCCATCACGGCCTGACAATTTAACAGGAGAAAATAAACATGTCACGTATTGGTAATAAAGTTATCGTGTTGCCTGCTGGTGTTGAAATCACTAACAATGACAACGTTGTAACTGTAAAAGGACCTAAAGGAGAACTGACTCGTGAGTTCTCAAAAGATATTGAAATCCGTGTGGAAGGAACTGAAGTAACTCTTCACCGTCCAAACGATTCAAAAGAAATGAAAACAATCCACGGAACTACTCGTGCCCTTTTGAACAACATGGTTATTGGTGTATCAGAAGGATTCAAGAAAGAACTTGAAATGCGCGGGGTTGGTTACCGTGCACAACTTCAAGGAAACAAACTTGTTTTGGCTGTTGGTAAATCTCATCCAGACGAAGTTGAAGCTCCAGAAGGAATTACTTTTGAACTTCCAAACCCAACAACAATCGTTGTTAGCGGAATTTCAAAAGAAGTAGTTGGTCAAACAGCTGCTTACGTACGTAGCCTTCGTTCACCAGAACCTTACAAAGGTAAAGGTATTCGTTACGTTGGAGAGTACGTTCGTCTTAAAGAAGGTAAAACAGGTAAATAATGTTGAGTGGTTGATTTTCAACCACCAACCTATTTTCCAACTTTGTGCATAGCACACGATTTAAAACTAAAGAGGTGAAAACTGTGATTTCTAAACCAGATAAAAACAAACTCCGCCAAAAACGCCACCGTCGCGTTCGCGGAAAACTCTCTGGAACTGCTGATCGCCCACGTTTGAACGTATTCCGTTCTAATACAGGCATCTACGCTCAAGTGATTGATGACGTAGCGGGTGTAACGCTCGCAAGTGCTTCAACTCTTGACAAAGAAGTTTCAAAAGGAACTAAAACTGAACAAGCCGTTGCTGTCGGTAAACTCGTTGCAGAACGTGCAAACGCTAAAGGTATTTCAGAAGTGGTGTTCGACCGCGGTGGATATCTATATCACGGACGTGTGAAAGCTTTGGCTGATGCAGCTCGTGAAAACGGATTGAAATTCTAATAGGAGGACACTAGAAAATGGCATTTAAAGACAATGCAGTTGAATTAGAAGAACGCGTAGTTGCTGTCAACCGTGTTACAAAAGTTGTTAAAGGTGGACGTCGTCTTCGTTTCGCAGCTCTTGTTGTTGTTGGTGACCACAACGGTCGCGTAGGATTTGGTACTGGTAAAGCTCAAGAAGTTCCAGAAGCAATCCGTAAAGCAGTAGAAGATGCTAAGAAAAACTTGATTGAAGTTCCTATGGTTGGAACAACAATCCCACACGAAGTTCTTTCAGAATTCGGTGGAGCTAAAGTATTGTTGAAACCTGCTGTAGAAGGTTCTGGAGTTGCCGCTGGTGGTGCAGTTCGTGCCGTTGTGGAATTGGCAGGTGTGGCAGATATTACATCTAAATCACTTGGTTCTAACACTCCAATCAACATTGTTCGCGCAACTGTTGAAGGTTTGAAACAATTGAAACGCGCTGAAGAAGTTGCTGCCCTTCGTGGTATTTCAGTTTCTGATTTGGCATAAGAAAGGGGATAAAATGGCTCAAATTAAAATTACTTTGACTAAGTCTCCAATCGGACGCATTCCATCACAACGTAAAACTGTTGTAGCACTTGGACTTGGCAAATTGAACAGCTCTGTTATCAAAGAAGACAACGCTGCTATCCGTGGTATGATCACAGCAGTATCTCACTTGGTAACAGTTGAAGAAGTAAACTAATGAATTTTTAGGGGATGTGGCAATACTCATCCCCTAAAACTAGATATGGTCATCAAAGATGACAACCGTATAGGCGAGTTGATATGGGGGACAACCTTTTCTCCCCTATCGGCGCTAGCATTTTACAAAAGAGGAGAAAATAACAATGAAACTTCATGAATTGAAACCTGCAGAAGGTTCTCGTAAAGTACGTAACCGTGTTGGTCGTGGTACTTCATCAGGTAACGGTAAAACATCTGGTCGCGGTCAAAAAGGTCAAAAAGCTCGTAGCGGTGGCGGAGTTCGCCTTGGTTTTGAAGGTGGACAAACTCCATTGTTCCGTCGTCTTCCAAAACGTGGATTCACTAACATCAACGCTAAAGAATACGCAATTGTAAATCTTGATCAATTGAACGTTTTTGAAGATGGTACTGAAGTTACTCCAGTTGTTCTTATCGAAGCAGGAATTGTAAAGGCTGAAAAATCAGGCGTTAAAATTCTTGGTAACGGTGAGTTGACTAAGAAGTTGACTGTGAAAGCAGCTAAATTCTCAAAAACAGCTGAAGAAGCTATCACTGCTAAAGGTGGTTCAGTAGAAGTCATCTAGAGAGGTGACCTATGTTTTTTAAATTATTAAAAGAGGCCCTCAAGGTTAAGAAAGTACGATCAAAAATTCTCTTTACGATTTTTATCATACTTGTCTTCCGTATCGGGACTAGTATTACTGTACCAGGTGTGAATGCAAAAAGTCTGGAAGCTTTGAGTGGATTATCCTTCTTGAACATGCTTAGTTTAGTTTCAGGGAATGCCATGAAGAACTTCTCGGTTTTTGCACTCGGTGTGAGTCCGTATATCACAGCTTCCATCGTTGTTCAATTGCTGCAAATGGATATTGTTCCAAAGTTTGTAGAGTGGGGCAAGCAGGGGGAAGTAGGACGGAGAAAGATAAACCAAGCGACTCGTTATATTGCGCTTGTACTTGCGTTTGTGCAATCAATCGGAATCACTGCTGGTTTTAATACTCTATCTGGTGCAAAATTATTAACGACAGATCTAACCCCTCAAGTCTTTGTTACGATTGGTATTATCCTGACTGCAGGTACTATGATTGTTACTTGGCTAGGGGAGCAAATCACTGATAAGGGATATGGTAACGGGGTGTCTATGATTATCTTTGCAGGGATTGTGGCTTCAATTCCAGAGATGATTCATGGTATCTATGAGGACTATTTTGTCAATATTCCAAGTGATCGGTTGACGTCATCTATTATATTTGTCGTTATTCTCATTATCGCTGTCTTGTTGATTGTTTACTTTACAACATATGTACAACAGGCAGAATATAAAATTCCGATCCAATATACAAAAGTTGCTCAAGGTGCTCCATCCAGTTCTTACCTTCCTTTGAAGGTCAATCCTGCTGGTGTTATCCCAGTTATCTTTGCAAGTTCCATTACAGCAGCACCTGCGGCTATTCTTCAGTTTGTCAGCGCTACAGGTCATGATTGGGCTTGGGTACGTACAGCACAAGAAATGCTTGCGACAACATCTCCAACAGGTGTTGCCATGTATGCACTGCTGATTATTCTCTTTACATTCTTCTATACATTTGTACAGATCAATCCAGAGAAAGCAGCAGAAAACTTGCAAAAGAGCGGAGCCTATATCCATGGTGTCCGTCCAGGTAAAGGAACGGAAGAGTTTATGTCAAAACTTCTTCGTCGCCTTGCAACCGTCGGTTCCCTTTTCCTTGGTGTGATTTCAATCTTGCCGATTGTAGCAAAAGATGTCTTTGGGCTCTCAGAAGCGGTTGCTTTTGGGGGAACTAGTCTTTTGATCATTATTTCGACAGGTATCGAAGGAATCAAACAGCTAGAAGGTTACCTATTGAAACGTAAGTATGTTGGTTTCATGGACAAAACAGAATAAAAGCAAGACTACTTTTGCTTAGAGAGTGGAGTATGAAGGTCTACCTATAAGAGAGACTTTCGTCTCCCCTCTTCTATTTTGTTTTTAAATAGGAGTTGAAACTAGCTTTTTGCTTCTATTTAAATACAAAATAAGGAGATCAGATCATGAATCTTTTGATTATGGGCTTACCTGGAGCAGGTAAGGGAACGCAAGCAGCTAAAATTGTGGAACAATTCCACGTGGCACACATTTCAACTGGAGATATGTTCCGTGCTGCTATGGCAAATCAAACTGAAATGGGTCTACTTGCAAAGTCATACATTGACAAAGGTGAGTTGGTTCCAGATGAAGTTACAAATGGTATTGTTAAAGAACGCCTTTCACAGGATGATATCAAAGAAACAGGTTTCTTGTTGGATGGTTACCCACGTACGCTTGAACAAGCTTATGCTTTGGACAAAACGTTGGCGGAACTTGGTATCGAACTTGAGGGTGTGATTAATATCGAAGTGAATCCAGACTGTCTCTTGGAACGTCTGAGTGGCCGTATCATTCACCGCCAAACAGGCGAAACCTTCCATAAAGTTTTCAACCCACCAGTTGACTACAAAGAAGAAGATTACTACCAACGTGAAGATGACAAACCTGAGACTGTTAAACGTCGTTTGGATGTGAATATCGCACAAGGTGAACCAATCATTGCTCACTATCGTGCCAAAGGTTTGGTCCACGATATCGAAGGAAATCAAGATATCAATGATGTGTTCAAAGACATCGAAAAAGTATTGACAAATTTGAAATAAAGCGTTTTTCACACTTGCAAAAAATCGTTACAAATGTTATACTGAGATAGTCTGACTTATAATTGTTGTCTCTGTGTTTAGAGGCATCAAATCGAAATTTATGGAGGTGCTTTTGCGTGGCAAAAGACGATGTGATTGAAGTTGAAGGCAAAGTAGTCGATACAATGCCTAACGCAATGTTTACGGTTGAACTTGAAAATGGACATCAGATTTTAGCAACAGTTT